>LQAJ01000001.1_pt1 | contig 550860 bp, 546 predicted proteins | sample 1535811 | NCBI WGS metagenome assembly LQAJ01 (sample SAMN04331587, study PRJNA305678) | bioreactor metagenome | isolation source: bioreactor_6 inoculated with Wadden Sea sediment 2nd replicate of a... | place: Germany: Wadden Sea, Janssand Flat | reverse complement strand
TTTAGTCGCAACTCTCATGAAACACAGAGTGACCTGCACGAGAAAAAATCATTTGAGGGTGAAATGGGAATTTTCTTGTTCGGGATAGTTCACCAGAGAAACTTGTGAAAGGATGTGCTTGACAACCATCTAAACTGTGGTACTATTACGTAAGCGTTTACGTCTCTCATAGGAGTATAACAGCAGTATGGCAGTCACGATATCAGATGTAGCAAGACATGCAGGAGTCTCGATCGCCACCGTCTCCCGTATCGTCAACAATCTGCCGGGGTACTCTCCTGAGACAAAAGACAAGGTAGAGGCCTCTATCGTGGAACTCGGGTACAAGCCCAATGCCATGGCCCGGGGACTGGTGAACCGGAAGACCAACACCATCGGCGTCCTGCTGCCCTGTGTGACCGGAAGGTTCTCCTCAGAACTGCTGCGGGGGATCGAGAAGATCGCACACGCCAAGGGCTACAGTGTGATCATCTGCAACACCGACATGAATGGTGAGCGGACCATGTCGTATCTGAAGACCCTGAGCGAGAAACGGGTAGAGGGCATCCTGTTCATCAGCGAATGGCTGACCGATGAGTATGCGGTCTTTCTCGAGAGTCTGCAGATCCCGGTAGTCCTGGTGGCAACGAGCAACCCGGCATCGCCGTTCCCATCGGTGAAGGTCGATGACTTCGCAGCAGCATACAGTGCGACACGCTATCTGATCGATCATGGACATACCCGTATAGGACTGATCTCGGGAACCGAGAAAGACCCCATAGCAGGGAGACCCAGGATAGAGGGATTCAAAAGAGCTATGAAGGATGCAGATCTCCGGTGTGATCAGGCATGTATCGCCTTCGGGGATTTTCATTTCGAAAGTGGGATCGCTGCGATGGCTGAACTGGATTCGAGGGGACTGGAGCTGAGTGCAGTGTGTGCTGCCAGTGATGAGATGGCCCTTGGAGCCATGACCTATATGCACCGGATGGGAAGGAATCTTCCAGAGGATCTATCGATCATCGGGTTCGATGATACCCTTGATGCGCTCATGGCCTATCCTGCACTGACCACGCTTCACCAGCCTATCGAGTTGATGGGTGAACGTGCCATGGATATGCTCTGCAGCGGTACTGCTGATGACCGGCAGATCATACTGGAACACCACATCACTGAACGTGATTCGGTGAAGGATCTGAGATAGAGAAGGGGTACCCCCTTTTTTTAGGTGAGAGGTTAAGCGCTTACGGTAAACGCTTACTATAGATATGGAGGAGAACATGCTACAAGAGATCGAGCAGCAGAGAGCCCTGCTGAGAACAGAGAGCCTGGAGTTGCTGCGCAAGAACCAGCATCCATCAGGGGCATTCATCGCGAGTCCCACCTTCTCCCAGTATGACTACTGCTGGCTGCGTGACGGGACCTGGATAGCCTACAGCCTGCTGGTCCATGGCTATCGGGAGGAGGTGCGGGACCATATCAGGTGGGTATGCGAGAGCATGGGACGGTATGAGGAGAAAGTCGACCTGCTGCCGCAGCGGCTTGCCTCGGGTGAACCGCTGCAGAACACCTGGTTCTTCAGTGCCCGATACACCCTCGAAGGACTGGAAGATGAGAGCGACTGGCCGAACTTCCAGATCGATGGATACGGATCCTGGCTGTGGCTGGTAGCCCAGTATCTCAAAAGCGGAGACGAACCGCTTCCACAGACCTGGGATCATGGGGCGCAGCTGGTGATCAGGTATCTGGAGATGGTCTGGAACATCCCCAACAGTGACTGCTGGGAGGAGTTCAACGAACACATCCATCCGGCGACCCTGGCCTGTCTGATCGGAGGTCTCAAGGAGATCGCTCACTTCCTGCACAGCCACTGGTCAGAACGGGCGCTGCTGCTTGAACGGACAGTGACTGACTATGTGCTGGCACACAGACATGAGAGCGGCTATTTCCCCAAGTACATCGGATCGGAGACGATCGATGCGAGCCTGATCTGGCTGGCAGTACCCTATGGTGCTCTCCCGCCCGATCACCCGTCGATGGTGAAGACCATAGAGAAGATAGAACAGGAGATCACACGTGAAGGAGGTGTCAAACGCTACCCCCAGGATACCTATTATGGAGGAGGGCAGTGGATCATTCTCTCTGCATTCCTCGGCTGGTACTACCTGAAGGCAGGCAAGGTGCAGAACGCTGAAGAACTGATGACATGGATCATCAGACAGAAGGAGGATGACGGGTCACTGCCGGAACAGGTCCTTGATGATACGAACGATCCGTCAATGATCGAACCATGGGAAGAGCGATGGGGTGCCGTAGCGACACCGCTGCTCTGGTCCCATGCGATGTTTCTGATACTCGATAAGGAGTTATCAGGGTATAATCAACAAGAAGGAGAACGAGATGAGTAAGAAACGTGGATGGATGAACGCCGTGCTGATGACACTGCTGCTCTGTGCAGCAGCAGTCCCTCTGACAGCATCCGGAGCTGTAGAGAGCACCACAGAGATCGACTACTTCTCAGGAAGAGTCGAGACGGTGGAGTGGACCGATGAGAAGATCGCCGAGTTCGAACAGCTCAACCCCTCGATCACGGTGCAGCATGAGTTCCAGAAAGACGCATCGAATGTGATCAAGGTGAAACTGGCATCGAAGTCAGTACCTGATCTCACGACCGTGGTGAATCAGGACTTCATCGATCAGGCGTCTTCGCAGACCTCTCCGATGCACCGTTCTGGGACAGGATCCTGCCCTCTGTGAAGGATCTATGCACTGACCTCAGGACTGGGAATCAGTACAAAGTCGCGACGAACGTCACCATGGGAGGCCTGTTCTACAACCAGGAGATCTTCACAGAGCTCGGACTGACCGATGCCCAGACCTGGGACGGGTTCGTGGCCAATCTGGAGGCGATCAAAGCTGCCTATCCGCAGAAGACACCGCTGTTCTTCGGGGGTAAAGACTCCTGGACCCTTGGTCATCTGATCGAGTTCTGGGCCCACGGAGTGGTCAAACAGGATCTGGGCATACCCGGATCACGACAGGCCTTTCTCGATAATACCGTCCAGTGGGATGCTCCCGATGGTGTCATGGAACAGTTCGCCGAAGCCCTCATGGAACTCGAGCAGAAGGGCCTGATCAATGATGATGCGGTGACTGCCAGTTATGACAACCAGAAAGAGGCCTTTGCCAGCGGCGAAGCGGTCATGATCAATCAGGGCATGTGGGTCGTCGGCGACATCATCTCCCTGAACCCTGCGATGGCTGAGAACATCGGGTTTGGCCCCTTCCCGTCAGTGGTGGACGGCTTCTCCCCGATGGTCCTGTGTGCTGAAGACTCGGTCTATGCCATCTCTGCAGAGACAGAGCATATGGACGAAGTCATGCTGTTCCTCGATTACATGTTCAGCCCTGCAGTACAGAAAGAGTACAGTGAAGTGAGAAGCATGCCTTCGGCCTTCACCGATGTCGCCTCGGACTGGAGTCCCATCAAGGACGATGCCAGGCGACTGGTCGATACCTATGTGAATATCAACTTCTCGACAGAAGCCCCTTCAGGACTCTCGGTCGATGATACCGGACGATTGATCCAGAAACTGCTCAACGGTGATTATGCATCTGCTGCAGATTTCGCTGCGAACTACCAGGAACTCTGGAACAAGGCATACTAAGAGCATCTTCCCGCAGACCCCTTCCCGCCCTCTCGAGCGGGAAGGGGGCTGCGGATCTGAGGTAAGGAACCATCATGCATATATCTACGACCAGCTGGCACCGATACATGGCACTGCCTGCCTTCGCACTCTTCTCGCTCTTCTTCCTCCTGCCCCTGATCCAGGGTGCTGGATTGAGCCTGACACACTGGGACGGGTTCTCCACCCCCGAGTTCGCAGGACTCGATAACTTCAGGGAGTTCTTCCGTGATGAACGGGCCCTCGGTGATGTGAAGACCACTGTGCTCTTCGCGCTTGGCAGTGCCCCGCTGCTCAACCTGGCAGGGCTCTCTCTTGCTCTGCTGCTCAATCGGAGCTTCTCAGGACGGAACACCGCCCGTGCTCTGCTCTATATGCCGGCGGTGATCAGTCCCATGATCATGGGATCGATCTGGTACCTGCTGCTGCAGCCCCGGCGGGGTCTGCTAGCGCTGCTGTTCGAACAGAGCGGCATCACGCTGGAAGGGAACTGGATGCTCTCCGGTCCCAGCGCCCTGACGGTGCTCGTCCTGGTGAATGTCTGGCAGTATGCCGGGATGACCATGATCATCTATCTTGCCGGACTGCAGTCGATCCCAGCCGAACTGTATGAGGCCAGCGCCGTAGAGGGGGCTACCGGGGTACAGACCTTCAGGTATATCGTGATCCCAGAGCTGCTTCCGGCTCTGAAGATCAATGTGATCACGAACATCATAGGGTCTCTGTCGGTCTTCGATGTGATCATCGCCCTGACCGGTGGTGGTCCCGGGTATGACACCGAATCGCTGAGTATCTATATCATGCGCATGTGCTACGGGAACAAGACCGGGTACTCGACCGCCGTCGCGCTGATGCTGTTCGTCATCATCCTCATCCCGGTGATCATCTCCCTGAGATTCTTCGACTCGATGGAGGATGCCGCATGAACGAACATCAGATGACCTCCGATGCCCGGATGAATCGTGTATCGCATGGACGTGATACGCTGCACTGGTATTCGCGCCTCATGGTGCTCATAGTCAGTCTTACCGCAGCCGTCCCGTTCTATCTGCTGATCCTCCTGGCCTTCAAGCATCCCGAAGGCGGGTTTCAGAGTATCAGCATCATCCCAGACTTTCATCTGGCCAACCTCACTGAGGCGTGGGTCAAGTCCGATCTCGGTCGTGCTCTGGTGAATACCACCATCATGACTGCAGGGGGGATCCTGCTCCTGGTATTGCTTGCCTCCATGGAGGGTATTCGATCGCCAGAGTTCGCAGCAGGCTCAACCGTACGATCTTCGCTCTGCTGCTCATCTGCATGATGATCCCCGGGATCATCAATACGGTGCCGCTGTATACGCTGCTGATCAGACTTCGCGGGATCAATACCTACTGGTCCATGATCTGCGTCATGGCAGCGAACGCCCTGCCGTTCTCGGTCTTCCTCTATGCATCGTTCATCAGGGCGATCCCGAGGTCTCTGGAGGAGTCGGCGATCATGGATGGCTGCTCCTTCATCGAAGCCTTCTGGAAGATCACCTTTCCCCTGATGGGGCCGGTGACTGCCTCGGTCGTGATCCTGCAGGGACTGGGTATGTGGAACAACTATGCACAGGCAGTCTTCTTCCTTCAGGATAGAGCTCACCGGAACATACCGCTTGCCGTTTCGCTCTTCTTTCAGCAGTATGGAGCGAACTGGCCGCTCATGGCAGCTGCTGCACTGATCGGGCTGGTCCCGGCGGTGACGATGTTCCTGCTGTTCCAGAGGTACTTCGTCGAAGGGATCACTGCGGGAGCGATCAAGGGATGATCGGATACCGATCGGCATCACAAGGAGATTATGCCATGGATCACAGACAGGACCGCTTGAGTATCTATCCTCTGGTATCACGGCTGGAACCAGATGATACCACACTTACGCTGCAGATCACCCTGGGGCGGGTCCCCACAGAGGGAGAGTGGGTGCGACTGTCACTGTATCACCTGCACCGGTGTATCAGAGAAAATGAACTCTTACTCCGGGCAGGGCAGCAGCACTACCAGTATGAGCTCGATCTCCCTCGATCCGAACTGCCCGAAGGCTGCATCGGACTGGGGATCACGGCAGCAGATGCTCTGGAACAGGCCTGCACAGCCGTTGACCTCGGGACCTGCTCGATCCGCTATGGTTTCGTCAGTGATTTCACCACCGATGATCTGTCCCGTGAGCCTGCAGTCATGGAGAACCTGCTCAAGCATCACATCACGCATGTGCAGTTCTATGACTGGCACTATCGCCCGCACCAGTATGCACCTGATGATCCACAGGAGTCCTGCTATGAAGATATGATGGGCAAACCGATCGATCTGCATACCGTCAGATCGCTCCTGGAGCGCCTGCACCGGGTGCGCATGAAGGGACTCGGATACGGGGCGGTCTATGCCGCAGGCAGGGAGTATCTCTCAGCGCATCCTGAAGAGGCCCTCTATGATCTTGAAGGGAATACGTTCGATCTGATCGACACCTTCTTCATCATGAATCCGGCGAATCACCGGTGGTGCGACCATCTGATCGAGCAGTACCGGTATGCGGTGGAACAGCTGGGGTTCGATGGTATCCATATGGATACCTACGGCTACCCGAAGGTAGGCTGGGGCTATGAGCTCAAACAGCCGGTCCGGCTTGAACGGGAGTTCGTGAAGCTGATCGACAGGTGGGCAGCCCATGGGGATGAGAACATCTTCAACAATGTGGGAGGCTGGCCTGCAGGACTCACTGCAGCAGCTGATCAGGCAGCCTGCTACATCGAAGTCTGGGAACCTCATACCTGCTATCGCCATCTGCGCTCTCTGATACAGAGAGCTGCAGTCGCCGGCAAACCGGTCATCCTGGCAGCTATCTTGCACCCTTCAGGCAGGAGCATACTCCTGAGGTGCTGGCCTCTGCGCTCTATCTGAATGCAGAAGTCTCAGCAGCAGGGGCGACCAGTCTGCTCCTTGGTCAGGAACATGCTCTCTTGACTGCTCCGTACTACAGCGACTACGGGGTCCTCACCCCTGAGGAGGCTCAGCTGATCACCGATCAGTATGATATGCAGGTACGGTATCAGGAGCTGCTCTACAGTCCCGATCTTCAGGATATCACCGAGAGTCATGCCCTCGGTGCAGACCGGGAGTTCGGGATCACCACAGACCCCCGATGGCCGGTCAGCATAGAAGGGGAGCCGAACGGGATCCATGCAGTGGTCAAACGGAGTGATCATCGGGTCGTGATCAACCTGATCAACATGATCGATCAGGTTGATGCCTGCTGGAATGCTCCAAAGCATCCCTGCAGTACCCGTCCTGCCCTGCAGCTGATGATCCCGAAGTACGGCACTGGTATGAGGATCTGGTGGTGTTCTCCCGAACACAGCCTGCTGAATCCGACCGAGCTGGAAATCACCCCCTGTGAAGGCGTGAGGGGTCCTTCGGTCTCCTGTACCATCGAAGAGCTACCGCTGTGGAGCCTCATCTGGTGTGACTGGGAATGACCCGACTCAGGCAGGATCGGCTGCAGCAGAGACCTTCCTGCGTCTCTGCTGTACACGTCTTCCTGCTGTTTACCGCTTCGTACCCATCTGCTTGGTCTTCTGGCCTACCGACTCCCCGGGCTGTTCCCACAGTACCTCGTGCCTTCCTGTGAAGGCCCGTTCCATGATCTGGCCGATGATCACCAGCACGATGAGGGTGAGAGTGAATCGTACGGCGGTGAACTCCGGTCCGAGGAACTTCATCTCTACGACCAGCTGCGGGATCTTCAGTGCTGCCCATGCCCCGAGGAAGAGGATCATGTTGCTCACTTTCGCCCCCTTGCCGAGCAGGGAGGCTGCCATGGGGAATGCGATATAGAGCGGACCGGTGGGAAGGGTCCCCAGCAGTACGGAGATGAGCGCACCCTTCACACCAGACCCTGCCCCGAGCCAGGAGCGGATCTTGTCCTTGGGGATCCATACCTCCAGCAGTCCCATCAGCAGGAAGACCGGAGGGATGATCAGGATCATCTCCTTGAGATAGTCTCTGGAGACTGTCAGGGAAGCATCTGCCTTCTCGGGGTCCCAGATCGCCAGGGCGATGAAGGCCAATCCTATGATGATGATCGGCAGGTATCGCTTGATGGTTTTCACAGGATCACCCCCATGAGAAGAGCGATCAGGAAGGCTGCAGCAAAACTCAGCAGGTTCCTCAGCAGGGTGAATCTGCGCCCGAGGTAGGCGATCTCCATGGGGGCTGTCACCACACCCACCATGACCAGTGTGGTGACGAACGCTGAGATGGTCATCACCGATGCTCCGGCTCTCAGCAGGGAACCTGCCAGCGGGAAGGCCACCAGTGAGGGGATGAGTGTGATCGCTCCGAGGACTGCCGCTATGATGGTCCCCAGCGGTCCTGCTTCAGTCCCGATGAGCGTTGAGATGGTCTGGGGTGAGAGGATGCCCAGAGTCAGGCCCACCAGTCCGAGGACTGCGAGCAGGCTCGGCATCGTCTTCACCAGTACCTTCAGAGCCATCTTGCTTGCTTTGATCGTCTTCTCTCTGCTCATGACCCATGATGCGATCAGGCATCCTGCGAGCAGCGTGTAGATGATGATAGTCGTGATCATCAGTCGGTCACCTCCCTGGTGTGTCCGGTACTCTCGTACCCGTTGTTCGTGCGAATGTCTCTCCCGCGATGAGTTCCTCTAGCTGTGGTCAGCATGCTTGCCTGTCTGCAGCTCATAGGCATCTATGAGCTGCTCGATCCGTGTCTTTCTCTGTTTGAGCATCTCTATCCAGAGGGCGAGCTCTTCCCGTCCACGTTCGGTGATCTCATAGACCCGCCGTCTCGGTCCGTATTCGCTCTTCTCCCAGCGGGAGGTGACACTCATATCCTCTTCCATCTTGCGCATCGTCCGATAGAGCGTGCTGATGTTCAGTTCCCCGGGATCGAACCCGAAGTCGGCAAGCTGCTCTGCAAGATCATACCCATGGGTAGATGCTCTGGTGAGCAGCTGCAGCAGACAGACCTCCATGAACCGTTCGGTCGTATGAGTCTTACCCATGCAGTGAGAAGCGTGTGCGCAAGCCATATCATGTCCCTCCGTATGATGCTATGTGTATGATGTACATAGCTACTATATACATCATGCACATAGTGAAGTCAAGAGGTATCGGGAGTGATTGTCAGATGCTGTGGAAGTGAACGTGCTATGAGTCGTCTACCCGGATGTGATACGGTCGGTGTACCGAGGCAGGCAGCTGTTGGAAGTGATCATCTCTCGTGGTGCAGATCTGAACGATCGCAGCTCTTCAGATAAGAAGTGCTGTCGTTCAGATCTGCGGTGTGTAGAGGGGAAGGAGCTGTTCGGTTCGTACCTCGATCAGCCCCTTGTCAGTGATCTTGAGCGCGGGGCTCACAGGGAGAGAGAGGGTGCACAAGGACATGATCGGGTTGGGGTGGCTCACCCCCGATCCGGCAAGCTGCTGCTGGATCTCTGTGACCTGCTGAGCAAGATACTCCATGGAGGCTTCTGAGAGGATACCACCGATCGGCAGGTTCAGCTCTGCCCGTACCCTGCCGCCTGTCACCACGCAGATCCCTCCCTGCATGGAGATGACCTGCTGCAGTGCCAACTGCATGTCATTCAGGTTATCGCCGATGATCAGCAGGTTGTGGTGGTCATGGGCATAACTGGAGCAGAAAGCCCCTCCGGTGATGGCCGTCCCGTCCATGAACCCCTGAGAGAAGGCGCCCTCTCCGGTATACCGCTCGAGGACCACGACGAGATTGAGATCCGGGATCCCCTCCCATTGGATCTGCCCCTCTGCTGCCGGCAGTCTCCTGTGGACCGCTTCGGTGTAGGTATGGCGGCTGTCCTTGCGCATGATGAGCACCTCTACCTCTGGTGCTTTCGTATCGACAGGCACCTCGAAGAGCTCTCTGGTCCCGGTGATCTGCTGCGGCAGGTGCAGACTGTCAGTGAACCGGGAGTCGAACCGGTGTCTCGGCTGCTCGGGCAGCTCTGCTGCACTGATCCCGTTCTTATAGACCTGTTCGATGGTGAAGGCGCTGCTCTCATCGGTGAGCAGGATCAGATCGGCGATCTTTCCCGGAGAGATCGCACCCCGGTCATGGAAGTTCATCCTCTGAGCCGGTGCATGGCTCGTTGCGATGATCACCTGCTCCAGAGAGAGCCCGGCTGCCAGTGCCTTGCGGACGATGTGATCCAGGTGACCGGTCGCTGAGAGCACATCAGGGGGACATCGTCGGTGACGAAGCTGTAGAGCCCCTCCACACGATGGGAGATGAGGTACTCGATGATCTCCGGGGTGATGGACTTCTCCTGCAGTTCGACGAACATCCCCGCTGCGAAGCGCTCATGCATCCCCTGGACATCCTGCATGCAGTGATCTGAGTCTATCCCCAGATAGAGCAGTTTCGCCAGATCCAGACCCCGCACCGAGGGACAGTGTCCCTCTACCGCGGCAAGAGGATACCTGCTGTGCATGGCACGGATGAGCTCCACGGTCTTCACCTGCTGTGTCCCTGCTGCGATCGCATCGAAGTTGCTGATCAGTGACCCATAGTTCATCACTTCTCCCAGACAGATCACCTCAGGATAGGTACGCATCAGGTACTCGAGGTCGTCGGTCCCGATGGTGCCTCCGGTGGTCTCCAGCTCGGAGGTGGTGGAGGGGACCGAACTCGGTACCCCGTAGAAGATATCGATGGCAGCGCCGGTCGAGGCTCTGATCATCTCTTCGATACCTTCGGTACCGAAGACATTGGCGATCTCATGCGGCTCTGATACCACCGTGGTGACCCCGTGCCGAGACTGCCTTCGCGAAGGTCATCGGTACGCACAGTGAACTCTCGATGTGCAGGTGGATATCGATCATACCGGGGATCAGGGGCTTGCCGGCGCACGCTATGTACCTCCCGGCTGTGAGCCCTGCGCTGCCGGCATCCCCGGTAAAGAGGATCTTTCCCTTGAGTACAGCGACATCGGTGAGTTCCCAGCTCCTGAGATAGACATTGTAGATCCGGGCATCGGTGAAGATGGTATCGACTTGCATGCTGCACAGCTCCTAGAGGAGAGAACGGACTGAATCACGCTCTACGAGCGATCCGGAGAGCAGGATCTTCTGTGAAGCCGTGCTGCCATCGAGGGCATCAAGCAGTACGTTGGCAGCCCCGGAGCCGGCCTGCTCCATATGAAGATCTATGGTGGTGAGTGCAGGCAGTGAGAGCCGTGCATGGATGGAGTCGTTCCTGCCGATGATCGAGATGTCCCGGGGGACTGCCCTGCCTGTCGCCGCAGCAGCTCGTATGGCGCTCGCTGCCATGATGTCAGACATGCAGCAGATCCCGGTGATCTGGGGCATCTGCTGCAGTGCACCGGTGATCAACGTTCGTGCGATCTCATCACTGTACTCCCCGTAGAGTACCCGCTCCGGGGAGTACGGGATCCCGTACTCCTGCAGCAGCCTCTTGTAGTTCCGCTGCAGAGCACGGGTATGCTCCCCTCCCTGCCTGCCGAGAACGAGCAGCAGCTCCGTGTGACCGCAATCGATCAGATACCTGGCCCCCGAGGGCTGAGCGAGATCATCGATGAGCACCTGTGAGACATCCTCATCGACCTTGGGGATGTTCAGTGTGACGAAGGGTTTCCCTGTCTTTCCCACCTCTTCGATGTTCCGTTGGATCTGCTCATGGGTGCAGAAGCCGGTGCTGAAGAGTACATAGCCGTCACAGCCGGCACTCTTCTCCAGCTGTTCTTTGACGATGGCTATGGACGACTGTGCAGAGGAGGGGAAGAAGAGCAGCCCGTACCCGAAGGATGATAACCGGGTCTGAAGCCCCGAGAGCAGGGCGTTGGTGTAGTCATTCTGGAACAGCGGGAGGATCGTGGGTATGATCACGCCGATCAGCTTCGACTCATGAGTCGACAGGCTGCTGGCGAAGACGTTCTTGTGATAGTTCAGTTCGGTGACCGCCTGGTCGATCAGTGCCTTGGTCTTCGCACTGACGCGGTTGGTCTCCTTGTTGCTGAGGTAGATGGACACCGAAGCCGGTGAGATCCCTACCTGCTTTGCGATCTCTTTGATACTGCTCATATACACCTGACTTTCTGCTGATTACATTAAACGATTAACTAATTTATCGCATGCAAGAATGAAGTTGTCAAGCTTATAGCATACCATAAGATATTATCGATACTAAGCATCTACATTTTCATTGACAGCAGGCGGTAAATGTGCAATAAATAAGTTAACCGGTTAACAAAGAACCGTCAAAACATGTGGAGGAACAGATGAAAAAGAGTGTAATCGTATTGATCGCTTTACTGCTTGCAGTGACCCCCGTATTCGCTCAGGGAGCGAAAGAGAGTGCCGCTGCTTCTGATGATATGCCGTACAAGGGACAGACTCTGACCGTGTCCATGTGGGGCTATAACATGGACCTGCTTGAGAAGAACATCATCAAGCCGTTCGAAGAGAAGTACGGGGTGACCGTGGTGACCGAGTCGGGCAACAACGCCGACCGATTCACCAAGATGGTGGCAAGAAAGGCGAACCCTCTTGTCGATGTCGCCCTGTTCGCCGGTTCCTGGTCCTACAAGGCCATGGAAGAGGGGATCATCCAGCCCTACGATCCGTCAAAGCTGACCAACCTCTCAGCGATCATGGAGACTGCTCAGGACCCGCTCGGCGGAAACTATGCGATCGGGTATACGATCCAGCACCTGGGTCTATTCTATAGAACCGATAAAGTCGCTCCCATCACCTCCTGGAAAGATCTCACACGAGATGATCTCAAGGGTGTCCTCAGTATCCCGGGGATCACCACGACCTATGGTCCCATGCTGATCTACATGCTCTCAGAGGCATGGGCCGGTGACTTCGATGCGACCGATGTCGGTTGGGAGAAGATCGAGGAGATGGCTCCTGCACTGGTGACCGCCTACAACAGCTCATCGGTACTCAATACCCTCGTCTCTCAGGAAGAGGTCTATGCCGCTCCCTACTCATCGTTCGCTTGGGGTACGATCAAGGGACCGGTCTGCCGGTCGAGAGCGTCATCCCCGAAGAGGGACTCGTCGGTTCCTTCAGCATGATCAGTGTCGCTGCCGGTACCAAGCATGAAGAACTCGCACACCTGTATATCGATCATCTGCTCTCCTATGAGGTGCAGCTTGCAGAGGCCATGGATCTGGTGGATTCTCCTGCACGAACCGATATAACCCTGCCTGCAGAGGTCGCAGAGAACCTCACCTACGGAGAAGAGCTCATCTCACAGCTGCACTTCTTCGACCACAAGGCCATGGCAGAGGTACAGGAAGAGTGGATCGACAGATGGAATGCGATCTTCTCCAAATAGACCATAGATGATACTGCAGACTGTGAAGCTGTTCAGGGCGGTCACTACCGTCCTGAACAGCGCTCACAGCTGTATGATGGGGAGCTTATGAATCGACTGCATTTCAGAAGATCGCTCATGCTGCTGCTCGGACCCGGGGCGATGTTCCTGCTCCTGTTCTTCTTCTCTCCCCTGCTGTTCGTACTTGCAGAGAGCCTGAGGGGAGCTCAGGGACAGGTTACCCTCGCTCGATACGGTGAGGTCCTCTCCGATGCACAGTTTCGGATCGTCTTCGTTCGAACGCTGAAGATGGCACTGATCGTCACCCCGATCGCGGTGATCGTCGCATACCCTTCAGCCTATCTGATGACCAAGGTCTCAGCAGGGAAGAAATCGATCCTCATGTCTCTGGTCATCCTCCCGCTGATGACCAGTCCTGTCGCCAGGACCTATGCCTGGATCGTCATCTTGGGGAAGTACGGGATCGTCAACCAGACCATGGGAGCTCTGGGACTCTTCAAGGAGCCAGCCCGCATGATGTATACCGAAGGTGCGATCATCGTCGGTCTGCTGCAGCTGTTCCTGCCGATCATGGTGCTGACGTTAGTCAGTGCGATGGAGAACGTGCAGGAAGAGGTCGAAGAGGCGGCTTTGAGTCTCGGATCAGGTAGGATCGGCTGTTTCTTCCGGGTCATCGTCCCGCTCTCCTTTGATGGACTGATCATGGGTGTGACACTGGTCTTCACCGGCTGTATCACCGCCTATGTGACTCCGGCGATCCTCGGTGGCGCGAAGGTCCTCACTCTTGCGACCCTGATGAGACAGGAGGCCCTGGTCCTGATGAACTGGGAAGCGGCAACGGTCATCGCCGTGATCATGATCGCTACCACCCTGCTGCTCTATAACGGGCTGCGGCTATTCAAACCAAGGAACCTCGTATGAAGAACTCAAAGATCCTCATAGCGATCATGGCCCTGATGTTCGTCTTTCTCATAGGGCCATTCGTGGTGATCATCATCTCCTCGTTCAGCAATGATGCGGTGATGAGATTCCCCCCGAGGGGGTTCTCACTGCAGTGGTATGAGAAGGTGCTGAACATCCAGATGTTCCAGACGACCTTCTGGATGAGTCTGAAGACCGGCCTTGCAGCCACCTTCACCGCCCTGCTGCTCGGTGTACCGGTCGCGTACACCAATGTCAGGTTCCGGTATCCCGGGAAGAACGTACTCGAGCTCTTCTTCTCCTCCCCGGCGATCGTTCCCGGACTGGTGATCGGGTTCTCCCTCCTGCGATTCTTCATCTATGTGACACAGGTGCCGATCCTTCTGGGGTTGTATCTCGGTCATACGGCGATCCTCTTTCCCTATACGGTCAGAGTGGTCTCCGCGAGTCTGAGGAACTTCGACCCGGGGATAGAGGAGGCTGCTGTCAGTCTCGGTTCCACCCCCTGCATGCCTTCTTCGCCGTGGTGCTGCCGAACATCAGATCTGGTCTGGTCGCTGCCTTCATCCTGGCTTTCATCACGTCGTTCAACAACGTACCGGTCTCCCTGTTTCTCACAGGACCCGGTGTCGCGACCCTTCCCATACAGATGCTGATCTATATGGAGTACTATTTTGATCCCACGATCTCAGCACTCTCGAGTATCCTCATCGTCCTGACGGTGATCATCGTCCAGGCTGCGGAGAAGCTGCTGGGGATCTCGAAATACATGTAACAAGGAAGAACTATGTCATTCATCGAACTAACGAACATAGATGCGGGGTATGAGAAGGGAAAACCGATCCTGAAGGACTTCCATGTGAGCGTGGAACAGGGAGAACTGGTCTCTCTGCTCGGTCCCAGCGGTTGCGGGAAGACTACCACGTTACGTACGATCGCCGGGTTCATCATGGCAGAGAAGGGGAAGGTCGTCATCGGCGGCAGGGACTACTCGAACGTGCCTCCCAACAAGCGGAACATCGGTCTGGTCTTCCAGAACTATGCGCTGTTCCCCCATCTGTCGGTCTATGATAATGTGGCCTACGGGCTCAGGAGGCGAAAGGTCGCAAAAGAGCTGATCCCTGAGAAGATCGCCAATGTGCTGAAACTGGTCTCTCTGACCGGGTATGAGAAGCGTCTGCCATCAGAGCTCTCAGGAGGTCAGCGCCAGCGTGTCGCACTTGCCCGTTCGATCGTCATCGAACCTGATCTGCTGCTGCTCGATGAGCCGCTGTCGAATCTCGATGCGAAGCTCAGGGATGAGATGCGTGCCGAGCTGAGCAGACTCCAGCATCAGCTGGGGATCACCATGATCTATGTGACCCATGATCAGGTAGAGGCCTTGAGCCTATCCTCTCGCATCATCGTCATGAACGAGGGGAACATCGAGCAGATGGGTACGCCAGAAGATATCTACGAACGGCCGGCAACTCCGTTCGTGGCGAACTTCGTGGGGTTCGATAACTCGCTCACCGGTACGGTCCGTGCGGTACAGAAGCACCGGGTCACCGTCGAGGTGAACGGCAGCTCCTTCGTCTCCACTCGCGTGACGCAGGTCGCAGGCGGTCTGAGTCACGGGGATCAGGTGGCGCTCTTCTTCAGGCCAGATGATACCAGGTTGACAGATGAGGCGGGAGAGAACACCATAGCAGGAGAGATCCTCTATGTGAACTATCAGGGAAATACCAGCTCCTATGCCCTGAAGGTCGATCAGAAGAGTATCAGGGCTGTCATGCCCGGCAGACCGATGTCCGGGGACACTCGCGAGATCCGCATGCAGATCGACCCGGAGAAGCTGATCATAGAACGTGTATAAAGGAAGAACACAAGATGAGTGATGAGATACTGAAACATATCAGATGCAAGGTCGGCGATATTGCCCCGTACGTGATCATTCCCGGAGATCCCGGCAGGGTCAAAAGGATCGTCGATCAGATGGATGATGCGACATTGCTGGCACAGAACAGGGAGTACATCGTCTATACCGGGACCTATAAGCATGTCCCGGTCACGGTCTGTTCCTCGGGGATCGGAGGCCCAGCAGCTTCGATCGCCTTCGAGGAGCTGATCAAGCTCGGTGCGAAGGTCTTCATCCGGGTGGGCTCAGCAGGCGGCAGGCAGAAGGATACCCCGATCGGGACCCTGTGGTGATCAATGCCTCCTATAGAGGAGAGGGGACCTCCAGGGCCTACCTCCCGGCAGAGTTCCCGGCCGTGGCGGATCTGGATGTGACCAACGCCCTGGTGCAGGCGCTCAAAGAGAGCGGCAGCGACTACCAGGTGGGACTCGGTTTCACCCGTGATGCCTACTATGTACAGGATACACAGCTCAATGAGCTGCTTACCGACTGCGGGGTGAAGGCTGCAGAGCAGGAGGCAGCGGTGCTGTTCATCGTCGGGAGTGTCCGGGGAGTGAAGACCGGAGCCGTGGTCTCCACGGACTCGAACATCTACCTCGAGCAGCAGCCGACCCTGGCTCAGAAGGAGGAGCTCTTCTTCTCTGGAGAGAGGAAGTGCATCACTGCAGCCCTCGAGGCGACCGTGATCCTCCATGGCGCAGGTGCCCATGACTTCCAGTGATGGACCCGGCGCCTCTTCTGATCTGCCCCCTCTGCACAGGATTCACCCCTGATCAGCAGACTGATCTCACTGTGCAGCATACCAGCCCCTTCATGCTCCGAACTCCCGGTCTCTGAGTTCATCAGATCCTATCTGGAATCTCTTGATCAGGAGGGCATCATGGTCTATGAGTATCCGAAGGAGTCGATCCCCAAGGGGGAGACTGCGCTGATCTGCTGATCACCGTCAGCGGTAGGGCTCCCGGGAGGGAGTGCGTGCTGCTGTGTGCCCATCTCGATACGGTCCCCGTACCGACAGACCGAGAGCCCGTGGTGCTCCTCGAGGATGGGAAGCTGCATACCGGTGGAGCTCAGGTCCTCGGCGGTGATGACCGTGCAGGAGTCGCTGCGGCACTGGAGATGATCAGCTATGCAGCAGCACATCCCCAGCTGCACGGAGGACTGGAGGTCCTGTTCACCGTGCAGGAGGAGATCGGCTGCAGAGGCAGCAGGGATCTGGATCTCTCGCTGATCAGATCCCGCTACGGGTACAATCTGGATGGGGAGACGCCCCCGGGGACCCTCATCACCAGAGCGCCGGCAAAGAGTACCTATCGCTGTACGGTAGAGGGCAGGAGTGCTCATGCAGCACTCGCCCCCTCTGAGGGGATCAATGCGATCCAGGTTGCTGCCCGGATGATCAGCCAACTGCCGCAGGGGCAGCTGGATGAGGATTCGACAGCGAACGTCGGGATGATCTGCGGAGGGGCACAGACGAACATCATCCCTGATACGGTCACCTTCACCGGTGAGCTGCGCAGCTTCAGTGAAGAGCGGTTCTCACACCACCGGAAGACCATCGACAGGATCTGCACAGAACAGGCTCGTCTTGCAGAGGCTCACGTACAGATCAGCTGGGAACATGGGTACTCCGGATACTTGATACCGCCTGAGAGGCAGGTGATCAAGCAGTTCATCGCCGCCTGTAACGCCCTGCAGATCCCCCATGAGCTGCTGAGCTCTCCGGGAGGAGGGGACAGCAACAATCTCAATGCCGGAGGGCTGGACGTGGTGGTGTTCGGTCTGGGTATGCACTACATCCATACTCCTGATGAATACCTGCTGATCGATGAGTTCTCTCAGGCTGTGAAGCTGCTTGCACGTATCCTCTTCCTGCCCTGATCACCTTAGGATCCTCCCTCTTTATGCCAGATACCATCTACACAGTTCAGAGTGCTCATTGTAACTTATTGGCAGGCCAGTGGTTCATACCATAGAGGGGTTCAGGGGAACCGGTATCTCTCTTTCCAGCCATGACTGCCTGTATGTGAACATTGCTCCTCCGTAGAGAGGCGCTGGGATAGATGCTGGCAAGGATCGGGGAGCTCAGCTGCCCCTCACAGCATGACAGTTGTCATGCTGTGATAAGATTTCTTGTCGAATCAGGGAATTACATGTATTATAAAGAGTAATGATGTAATCGAGAATGTATTGAAAAGCGCTCTGCAGCATGCAGGGCAAACCGGGAGGATACCATATGAAAAAATTCGTACTATTGCTGATGCTGATCCTGCTGCCTATGACGATGATCATGGCAGGATCGTTTGATGTACCTGTGAACACCGATCCGGTGTTCTATCGATCGGCTGCTGTGGAAGCAGCCGGCGGGGCACAGACGGCCACCGCTTCTGGGTTCGACTCACTCTTCTCCAACCCTGCAGGGCTCTCGCGTAAGGGCGGGGAACTGCTCTTCGGGTCAGTGAACGTCTATTCGGACTTCATACTCGATGAAGATGAGATACTCTTTCTTGGAGAATTCTTCAATACTGAAGGTGATATCTCATTTTTTGAGGAAGATGATGACAACGCAGCTACTGGTGTAGCGATTGGTAATGCCATTGGACTGGAAGATGGTGTGAATACCAGTATAAATATGGGCTTTGGGCTTGCGGCCTTCGGTCTTGGACTGGGCTTCATGACTGATATAGATATGGGACTGCAATCAGATGGGTTAGGAACTACAGTAGGTAATACCTCTTCAGACCTTGCGATCTTCTTTGATCCAAAGGTGACCTCGTCACTGGTAGCAGGTCTCTCCCATGGCTTCGATCTCGGGGCTACTAAGCTGCACGTAGGTGCTGATGCAAAGGCGATTGTTCGGGCTCAATTCGTTGAATCTGAAAGCCTTGACCTAGTAGAAGCATTACGATCAGATTCAGAATATGATATATCTGATAGAGAAGTCATGCTCAGCGCCGGGTATGGATTCGATGCAGGTGCGATCCTTGAACTGCCTGCAGGGTTCTCCGTGGGGGTCTCTGCCAACGATATCGGCGGGACAGAGATGATGAAGATAACTCGTTCCATCGGATATCTGGATGCAACAGAGGATCCCGAAGCACTGATGCAGGAGGTCCTGGACTCAACAGCATCTGATACGATCCCCATGACCCTCATAGCAGGGGTAGGATTCGATAAACCTGGAAGAGGACTCTTCGATCTGAAGGTATCGGCTGACTATATCGTAGAACTCGATGAACTTGCTGAAGAGCCGGAACTGATCGATCAGATCCGAGCCGGTGCTGAGATCTCCGTACTGGGTATCGCAAAGGTACGAGGCGGGATCAACCGTGGTATCCTCACCGCAGGAGTCGGGATCGATCTGCTGCTCGTAGAGGCCAACGCTACCTTCTATGGCCCACGATATGATACCGAAGAGGAGATCCTTCCTGAACGACTGGTCGTAGGTGTGAAGGTAAAACTCTGATCACTGACAGCGACCCGGTGATGTAGGTTCACCAGCTGCGTGCATTGCGGTAAGGGATAGATAGATGATGGGACCCCCTGGAGCCTCCAGCTTCAGGGGGTCTCTGTCTGCTGCGGTACCACCTGCACGCACAGTGGTCCCGCCTGCACAAGCCATAGCGGCTTCGGAGATCTCCAACAGTATATATGGGCTCTTCTGTCCCATTGCATGGATGGGGCATCACAGCAGCTCTGCTCGATCATTGTCGCTCGTATGAGAGCACCGTACAGATCATGGACACGTCGACAGGGTGGGAAAATGATGCTCACGCGTTCAGCGATCACGATACAGCTGGAGGGAGCTTCTCTGTCTATCCGGCAGAAGAGGTCACCAGTTCTCCAGTCAGGATGATCGATGGGTGGATCACATGAATGTTGCATAGTATGTGTGAACCATCACATACTATGCAAAAACTGTGATAATCCTTGACGGTCTCTCTTGGTACCCTGTGAATCTCAGCTAGTGGACCAGCAGTGATCATCGTTACGAGATAGACTTTCTTCTCCACTATGGTACCATGATCATCCCTATCGAAGTCAGATCGGAGGGAAATGTCTCCAGTCCCTCACTGAAGGCAATCAAGCGTCTTCATGCTGAGGATGTTCCATTACGGGTCCGCTATTCTCTGCAGAATTTCAAGCTTGATGGCGATATTCTCAACATCCCGCTGTTCATGGCAGACTTCACTGACAGACTCATCGCTCTAGCTCTCGATGCCCTTCAGTGATCCATCACTGCCATGCTGGGGATCCACCTTCTTTCTGATACAGTACCGGAGTGCTCCTGAAACTGCCTGATCCCAGAAAATGCCTGCTCAGCAGCACAACACATCGTAGCAGACCACAAGCCGCACGAACGATACAGAGTACAACACACAAATACACCTACACCTACACCTACACCTACACACATTCGCTCTCTCTCTCATCATCATCTCCATCAGCAGCATCTGCTGCTGGTGGAGATGTGATCCTACAGGAGAGCTTCTCAGGCTCGGCAGGGGGAAAACGGGGCATCGCTGCTGTGAGCGGGTATCTGCTCTTTACTGTCACCTGATGGTGCGCTACGATAAGAGGGCAGCAGGTGATGAGCTGCATGATGCATCTGAAGTACACGGTAAGAGAGGTATGGTATGAATGAGTTGCTGGACATCTGGGAGAGAGCTGGTGTAGCACAGGCATGTGAGAAGATAGGTCTGGACTTCGAGAGGATCTTCGCTTCTCCTGCATCAGAGTGCTCGACGAATCCCTATCGGGACCATGGGTGGCTGGTCGTAGAACAGGAGGCTTCACGGTGATCAATGCGATCGTCGAGGATGCCGAGCAGGATCGGCTCTTCTGGGAGGAGTGGTATCTGTATGAGGATGAGATCCACCACCATGTGCTGAGTCTGTGGCGACCGCCTGCCTATGATGAGGTGTTCTCAGCCCTGAGCATGATGAGATCCACCCGCCGCAGTGCTTCTCCAAGCAGTGGTATGTGATCGATGACCCCGACATGGCGCCGCTGCTGTTGCGATGAGATGCGCATGGCTGTTGAATGCGAGGCTGATCCACGAGCTACCCTGAGAGGGGAACCCGTGGACTGTGGTCACGGTCTGCTCAGGGCCATACGCCCAGCTCCGCTCAATACCAGTAGAGCACGTAGAGATTGAAGAATATGGTACTGGGTCCTGTAGCTGCTTCGGTGCTGCACAGCGGCAGCAGGATCCCGCCCTCAGCCCCGAATGATACCTTGTGGCTGAAGAACTGCTGTGCTCCGATCCCCATGTCACCGTAGAGCATCCCGACAGCAGAATCCTCATGACCCAGACCGTCATTGACATAGGTGCCGGTGATCCCGGAGAACACGTAGACCTCATGCCAGCCCCGTTCGGTGAGCAGGTTCCTCGCATCGAGGCGGAACATCCCGATCCCCCGGTAGTAGTTGCACTCCAGCTGCCATCCCCAGCTGCCGGTATGATCCACAAGCTTCAGCGCCCCGGGCATGCCCGGGGAGAGGACCGAGAGCCCGACGGCGAGGTCATAGTCGGGTTTTGAGACGATGATGATATGAGAATACTCAGACCGTGCTGCAAGGGAACCTGCCGTACATAGCAGCAGCAGGGCAAGCAGCAGAATGATCTTTCTGTGCATAAGAAGCCTCCTGAAAGACAGTTCAGGAGGAAGTGTGTCACATCAGCTGCACATCTGAACAAGATGATGCTTCCTCTTTATTCAAGTATACCGCATCTTGAGACTCAGGTGCAGAGCTGAGGCTGCAGGAATCTCTTTTCGTGGGAGGGATTCAGCTCAATGTGTCTCGAAGAAGGTACGGATGAACTGCGGTCCATGCATCAGTCCGAGAGAACCCCCTGCAGCAGAGAGCTCATCATAGGTGCCGATCCGGTCCCCCTCGATCCCGGGGGTGTAGATCATCACCGGGACCGGGTCATGGACATGGGTCCGCAAGGCACAGGGAGTGGGGTGATCGGGCAGGATGGCGATGGAGACCGGTTCTGAGAACTCGGCGAGTGCCTCCATGATCGGTCTCACAGCCCTGCTGTCAAGAGACTCGATCGTCCTGGTCTTCAGCTGTGCATCCCCCTCATGACCTGCCTCATCACTGGCCTCTATATGGAGGAAGACGAAATCCTTCGTCTTCAGGGCCTCGATGGCAGCAGCTGCCTTCCCCTCGTAGTTCGTATCATACAGACCGGTAGCCCCGGGGACGTGTATTCCCTCCAGTCCTGCATAGACCCCGATCCCGAAGATCAGATCCACCGCTGAGATCACTGCTCCGCTCTTGCCGTAGAGTTCTGCGAAACTCTTCATCGCAGGACGGTACCCCTGAGACCAGAACCAGACCGAATTGGCCGGGTGCTTACCGGCTGCGACCCGTCTGCGGTTGACCGGATGCTCACGTAGGAGCTGCTGTGATTCGATGATGATCGAATTGAGCAGCTCTGCAGTGGCTTGCCCTTCCGGGGCCGTTGCTCTGACCATGACCTGAGCACTGTCACTCCCCGGCACATCGTGGGGAGGGGTGCACTGTATCCGGTCACTTCCCTTCGGGAGGACGAACAGGTGGCGGTAGCTGACCCCGGGATAGAAGTGGAACTCTTTCGATGCGAAGTGGTCATTGAGTGCTGCTATGAGCTGCTGTGACTCCTCGGTCGAGATGTGACCTGCTGAGTGGTTGACGATGACCCCCTGCTCATCAAGGCAGATGAGGTTGCACCTCATCGCCAGATCATCGCTCTCCAGGTCGATCCCCATGCTCGCAGCCTCCAGGACCCCACGCCCCTGATAGACCTGCTTCACATCGTAGCCGAGGACCGCCAGATTGGCCACCTCACTGCCCGGGGGCATATCAGAGGGGACGGTCTCGAGCAATCCGAGCCTGCTGTGTCCACATAGTTCATCGATCGCCGGGGTATGGGCTGCCTGCAGCGGAGTCCGGTCTCCGAGCTCTGCGATGGGATAGTCGGCTGCGCCGTCTGCCAGAATGATCAAGTATTTCATCGTATCTCTCCTGTGCTGCTGTTCAGGCTCGAATGGACTGAAGCAGACATCGGTCTGTCTGAGCGCATTCTACCAAAAAGCGTTCACTGAGGCAATGTGTACCAGAGGGAAACGGGGTGTCGCTCAGCAGCAGGGGGAGGGAGTCTCGATCAGGTAGAAGAGCATCAGTGCGCAGGTCAGGGTATCGGCACTGTCCCCTGCAGCTCTCTCATGTCCTCTGGCCTCATGGAACGAGGGGGTGAAGACCGTTTTGGTCTTCACCCCCCTTCACTGTTGTATAGTTCTCTGTTCGATGACCGTCGCTTGCATCCCGTACAGCGGTCTGCTAGGCGAAAGCCTGTCTGCGTTCTCTCATCTTGATGAATACTGCTTTACCCATGGGGAAGCAGATGGAGATGATCGTGAGGGCGAAGAGGACGATGCTGATCGGTGAGTTGAAGAAGATCTGCATACTGCCGTCTGAGATCGTGAAGGCACGCCTGAAGGACTGCTCCATGTTGTTCCCGACGATGACCGCAAGGATCAGCGGCGAGGTGGGGATCTTGGCCTTCCCCATGATATAGCCGAGGACACCGAAGACCAGCAGGATATAGAAATCCATGACGCTGTAGCTGATCGCATAGGCTCCGACGAAGGAGAGACCGAGGACGATGGGGTAGAGGATCTTCGGTGGTACCGAAAGGACTCGTACCAATCCCCCTGCAAGTGGGATGTTCACGATCGCGAGGATGATGTTACCGATGAACATGCTGGCGATGAGACCCCAGATGATCACTGGCTGCTGTTGAAAGAGCAGCGGACCGGGCTTCATGCCCAGGATCATCAGAGCACCCATCATGACCGCAGTGGTACCCGACCCGGGGATCCCGAGGGTGAGCATGGGGATCATAGCTCCGACAGAGGCTGCATTGTTCGCAGCTTCAGGAGCGGCAAGTCCTTCGATGGCCCCTTTACCGAACTCGTCGGGGTGTTTTGACATCTGGCGCTCGTTGTTGTAGGCCATCAGTGATGCCATGGTACCGCCTGCACCCGGGAGGGCTCCGATGAAGAAGCCCAGCGGGGAACTGCGAAGGATAGGGATCACACAGCGTTTCCAGTCCTCACGTGAGATCCAGATCCTGCCGAAGTCCTTCTGTACATGGGTCTTCCCCTCCTTGATGTTCTGGAAGCTCTTGAAGACCTCTCCGAGGGCGAAGATGGCGATGATCACGATGAGGAAGTCGATACCCGACTGCAGCTCGAGGATCCCGAAGGTGAATCGTTTGACCCCGGACTGTGCATCGATACCGATGGTAGCGATCATCAGACCGATGATCATGGCCATGAACCCCTTGATCCTGTTGCCCTTCGACATCGAGGCGGTAGCGGCCAGAGCGAAGACATAGAGCTGAAAGTACTCAGCTGCACCGAACCTGATGGCAAATCGTGCCACAGGTACCGATACCAGTACCATGAAGACCGTCGCGATGACTCCTCCGATGAACGATGCTATCGCTGAGATGGCAAGTGCGGCTTCAGCTCTTCCCTGCTGGGTCATGGGGTACCCGTCGAAGGTGGCAGCAACAGCTGCCCCGTCTCCGGGGGTATTGAGCAGGATAGAGGCACGTGAACCACCGTACATGGCTCCGTAGTAGACACCACCCATGGTGATCAGTGCCGCTACCGGTCCCATGCTGAAGGTCAGAGGCAGCAGGACTGCGACACCGGTCGCCGGTCCCAGTCCGGGGAGCATCCCGATGATCGTTCCCAGCACACCGCCGATCGTCACCCACATGATGTTCATGGGCTGCAGGGCTACGGTGAACCCCTGCATCAGTTGCATAATGCTTTCCATAGTTCCTCCTAGAACCCGATCACCGGCATCATCGGCAGGTAGACTCCGAGTAGTTTATTGAACAGAATATAGATCGTGAGGCTGAAGATGACCGATACCAGTATGATCATCTTCCATCGTCTCTTCCCGCTGAAGAGCAGCAGCTCGAACCCGAGGAAGATGCAGGTAGAAAGGACATAGCCGAGTCTGCCGAAGAGCATTCCGTAGATTGCGCCGTTGAGAACGGTCAGGGCTATCTGTTTGCTGTGGATGTCGAACATCGGCTTGTGCTCGTTCACTGTCTCTTCGGTATTGCCTCTGATGGCTGCAAGCTGCTGCACGAGCAGTCCTGCTCCAAGAAGCAGGAGTACCGCTCCCAGAGCGAATGGAAAGATCTTGGGGGCGTTTGGCATACCTACAGCGGCTTGAGGCAGGGCAGCGGTCATGATGACGAATGCCATCCCCAGCAGCATGCATACCACCGCGGTGATCAGGGAGGTCTTCTGCGCATCAGATGCGGCAAATGATCTGTTACCCATCATTATTCTCCTTATAACAGCAGGAGCTGCCGGTCAAGCAGCCCCTGCAAAGTGTTCGTATCGTCTCTCTTACTGGTGGAGCATACCGATCTCTTCAAGGATCGATTTGAAGTCATCGTTCGCCTTGCCCAGGAAGGTGGTGAATTCAGGGGCATCCATGTAGGCATCGTCCCATCCGTTCATTTCTTTGGCAGCTGTCCACTCATCGGTGGCAACCAGCTTCTTGATGGTCTCTCTCCAGTAGGTCACTGCATACTCAGGCATCTCAGGAGGTCCGAAGATCCCTCTCCAGTTGATGAAGGTCGCATCGATCCCCTGTTCCTTACAGGTAGGGATCTCAGCGATGATGCCGGTGCCGACCCGGTGGCCAGCGGTCTGTCCGAGTGCTCTCAGGTCACCGCTCTCGATGAGTCCTGCCACCTCTGATAATCCTGTGGAGAAGAGGTCTATATGACCGCCGAGGACCATGCTACTGCCGAGTCGTCGAAGCTGACATAATCGATCTTGTTCAGGTTCTTCACCCCTGAGGCTTTCGCATGATGAGGAACTGCAGGTGATCCATGGAGCCTGCTGATGAGATACCGCCGATCTTCACGCTCTTGATGTCGCTCTTGAGTGCGTTCATCAGATCTGCCATGGTCTCATAGGGAGAGTCCGCTTTCACGACGAATGTCGCATAGTCAGCGATCAGTCCGGCAAGGGGGGTCACATCCTCATACCCGAGGTCTGTGGTCCCGGCGAGCTTGGTGAGCAGCAGAGGAGCTGAGTAGACAGTGATGGTCCTGTCCTGACCCTTCATCTCCTGCAGACTGGCAAGATGGACCGATCCACCGGCACCGGGGTTGTTACGTACCGGCATCGGTACAGATACCAGGTTGGTGTCTTTCAATATCTTTGCAGTGGTCCTGATCGTCAGGTCCCATCCGCCACCGGCTCCGCCCGGTGCGACGAAATCGAGGTTCCCTTTGGGATAGTTCTCAGCGGTGGTCTCTGCCCCGCCGTTCGCGAAAAGCGCTGTAGCTGTACTCAGCAGCAGTACGATGGTCACCAGGACCATCATGGACTTTGTCAGATGTCTCATACCGTAATCTCCTTTTTTCTCTCGTTCTTTCTATTTGCAGTCTGCCTTCAGACGTCATGCACTATGCTTGTACCTGCCTGACCACATCGAGGATGGTCCCGTCGCGGTATTCGACCACCGCAACGATCTTCTTCTCGAATATGATGGGTTCGGGGACCCCGGCGAGTTTCTGGGCCTTCTCCTTCAACTCACTGATGGGGATGACCGGCAGCTTGCAGCGTCGAAGCTGCTCTGCTACCTGAGGTCGTCTCGGGTTGACGGCGATGCCTCTGTCGGTGACCAGCACATCGATGGTGGACCCGGGGGTGATGACCGTCTTGATCTGATCCACGACGGTGGCCGATCGTCCCCTGATCAGCGGTGCTACCACGATGGAGAGCCTGATCCGATGGCTGTATCGGAGTGTCCTCCTGATGCGCCTCTGAGGACTCCGTCTGAACCGGTCAGGACGTTGACGTTGAACTCCGTGTCGATCTCCAGCGCACTGAGGACCACCACGTTGATCTTGTTGACCGCACAGCCCTTGTTCAGCGGATTGGCATAATAGGAGGCATCGATCTCGGAGTGGTAACGGTTCTCCCCGATCGATCGGATCGCCTCCTGGTCGAAACTCTGTACATCGAGCAGCCGCTTGATCAGACCGTCTTCGTGCAGCTTCACCATCTGTGCGGTGATCCCCCCAAGGGCCCAGTTGGCCTGATGTTCTGCTGCTCCATGTATTCGCGCAGGAACTTGGTGGTCACCAGGGAGGCTCCGCCGGACCCGGTCTGCAGGGAGAAGCCGTCTTCGAAGTAACCCGAGCAGGCTATGACCTTTGCCGCCAGAGAGCCGATGAGGATGTCCCGGGGGTTCTTGGTGAGTCTGGTCGCCCCGCTGCTGATGCCTTTCGGGTCCCCGACCTGATCTACGACGACGATGTAATCGACCTGATCCTGATGGATGCTGAAGGGGGTGTTGGGGTATTCAGCGATGGTATCGGTGATCAGGACCACCTTGCGGGCGAAGTGGGCATCTACCTTGGCGTATCCCAGTGACCCGCAGGCAGAAGTTCCGGTATAGCCGTTGGCATTCCCGTAGACATCACAGGTAGGGACTCCCAGGAAAGCCACATCGATCTTGATCTTTCCCGTCTCGATCGCCCGTGCACGACCTCCATGGGAGTGGATGAGGATCGGATGGTCCATCAGGCCACTGGAGATCTCATCTGCCAGCTCACCCCTGATCCCGGAGGTGCAGATCCTGGAGATGGTACCGCTCTTGATGTGACCCACCAGCGGTGAGTGGACGGTGGTAAGGGAGCTGGCCGCAAGGGTCAGGTCCTTGATCCCCATATGGGAGATGACATCCATGACCATGTTGATGACCTTGTCACCGCCTCGGAAGTGGTGGTGGAAGGAGATGGTCATCCCGTCAGACAGGCCGGTCTTGATCACCACCTGCTCGATGGTATCGACGATCTTGTTCAGACGGGGCAGGGAACGGTTCCCCTTGTCTATGCGGATGTGAGGGGTGTTGCTGTAGGCACCGGAGAACAGCTTCCGATCGAACGCAGAGAGGATCTCGTCCGGGATCTCATGGTTCACAGGATTATCAGGCATGGAGTACTCCTTCTGCAGGTGATGAGTAGTCTCTCAGTCCTGCTGCATCAGCGCGTTCGAGGGTACTGATCGCCCGCTCGACGATGGGTTTATCGATCATCTTGCCGTTCACTGCGATCACTCCTGATCCTTTGGCCTTCGCCTCTTCGATCGCTTCGATCACACGCTCGGCAAAGGCGATCTCCTTCCCGGTAGGGGCGAAGACATCATGGACGAGCTTGATCTGTCTGGGACTGATGATCGACTTGCCGTCGAAGCCCAGCTGCTTGATCAGCCGCACCTCAGCTTCGAAGCCCTCTTCGTTGTTGAGGTCCGAGTAGACCGTATCGAAGGCACAGATCCCTGCAGCACGTGCTGCAGTGACGATGGCACTGCGTGCATAGAGGATCTCGACCCCTGAGGCACTTCGTGCGGTCTTCATGGCTGTCACATAGTCCTCGGCTCCGATCGCGATACCGATCAGGCGTTCTGATGAGGTCGCGATGCTGTAGGCATTGATCACCCCAAGGGGTGATTCGATCGCAGCCATCATCCCGATGGTCCCGACCGGCATGTCGTTCTTCCGCTCTTCGATCTCGATGAGCTTCTCGACTTCCTGAACATCCTGTGCACAGTCGGTCTTCGGGAGCCTGATGATGTCCGGACGGGCCTTCACCATAGCCCTGATGTCTTCTCTTCCGTAGGGGGTGTCAAGACCGTTGATCCGTACGACCGTCTCGATCCCCTCGAAGTCAAGGGTCCGCAGATTCTGGAAGACCAGCATCCTCGCGGCATCCTTCTGCCGGTAGGCCACCGAATCCTCCAGGTCGAACATGATGGAATCGGAGTGGTAGATCGCGGCATCCCTGATCATCCCGGCGTTGTTCCCCGGTACGTAGAGCATGCTCCTTCTCAGTCGTGTCCTGTTCATCAGAGGGCCTCCCAGTCGATCTTCTCGATCCCTGCTGCCCGATAGACTGCAGTGACCAGCCGTGCTGTGATCGCACAGTCAAGGGCTCCCTGATCCTTCACGTCGATATAGGCATGATCGATGCTCATCGACTTCAGGGTATCCTCGATCGTTGCGCGTATCTGCTTACCGAACTGCTTCTCTACGATGCTCTGCAGAGCGATCTGAACCCCGTCTGTCCCGTTGGACCTGACGGTGATCATGACATCGCTCGATTCGAGGGTCCCTGCGGTCCCCGTCTTAACGATTCTCATCCTGTATGCTCCCTGTTCCTGCGCTGGAACGTCTGCGTATTTCCTTCTGTGCATATGCTGATGCATCAGAGGAGAGGAATTCATAGGTACTCTGAGGGACCAGCTCCTTGAGCGCTGCCAGATCATCTGCTCCAAAGAGTCTGCGGACCTCTGAGGCACTGATCGCTCTTCCCTCATGCTCAAGGCGCTGTATGACTGTCAGTTCTATCCCTGCTGCAGGCAAGATCTCCTGCAGGCAGGAGTTGTAGTCATCGGTCACCGGACAGAAGGGCTCATCTCCGACATAGCGTCTGGTGATCCCCAGCGCCGGGGCGATATGTTCTGCGAAGATGGTCGCATCAAGCAGTGCATAGGCATGATCGACGATCTGCTGGTCTTTGAGGAAATAGGTGGGAAAGGTGTTCCGTGAGATGATGTACTGCCCGCCCTCGAGCACTTTGACATTGGCAAGATCAGCAGTTCCCTGCTTCACCAACTCCAGCCGGTCTTCGGTACGGAAGATCGAATCATCCTCGGTGACGACGAAGATATAGAGGATGCTGCTCATGGCAGCAGCTGTCTCTATGATGCTGCGGTGACCGAGGGTGAAGGGGTTGCAGTTCATCACCAGAGCTGCTGCAGGTCCGGGTGAGGTCGATGTGGCCTGTTCTGCTACAAGGGACCTGCAGTAGGACGAGATACCGCGTGGGTCCTGTTCCAGGAGTGCGATCAAGTCCCCGACGATGGCCACAGGATGGAAGCCGAGTTCACTGAAGGTGCGGAGGTTCTTCACTCTGGTGAAGAGGAAGAGTCGGTCACGGCCGAGCTCGGTGAGTTCTTCGATCAGCAGGGTGATCATCCTCTGGGCAAGCCCGGTGCCCTCGAACAGGGGATCCACTGCCACGCACTTGATGACCTGAGCGCTGTAGGAAGCTGTGGCGACCGGGTCGCTGTAGCTCCCGTCGATACTGTTATAGATGATCACTGACCCTTCGATGTCGTCTTCCCACTGGAGACCCTGTCTCTGGAGGACGGTGGTGCAGTCTGCTATGCTCTGGTGCTGTACTCTGGTTACGATGCGTTCAATCATGCATATGATTATAGGAGCTGAAGTCCGAGGCGGTATGTAGGAAGGCGATGGTACCGGCTGTAGGAAAATTCTTACAGCCGGAAGGCTCCGGTCATCGGGAGAAGGGTTTGATCAGGTCATGATTCACCGCATAACAGGTGAGCTGGTAGTTGTTCTTCATGTTCATCTTGGCAAGCAGTCGGGCACGGTAGGTGCTGATGGTCTTGACGCTGAGAAAGAGCTTCGATGAGATATCGGAGATCGAAACCCCGGAGGCAAGCATCACCATCACCTGGTACTCCCGCTCGGAGAGCTGCAGGTGGGGCAGGTCCTGCTGCTTCTGCTGCAGGTTCTGCAGCAGCAGTTCGCTCACCTCATCGTTGATGTACCGGCCGCCCCGCTGCACCTGGGTGATCGCATCGACGAGCTCCTCGGGTGCAGAGGCCTTGTTCAGACATCCCGAAGCTCCGAAGCGCAGAGCTCTCAGAGCATACTGCGTCTCAGGCTGGATGCTTAGCATCAGGACCGCGACCTCCGGATACCGTGCCTTCACATCCTTGAGGACCTCCATACCGTCCTTGTCGGGCATTGAGATGTCCAGCACCAGCACGTCTATATCGGGATGGGCTGCAAGCTCATTCATCGCAGAACGGCCGTCGCCTGCCTCATAGACCGTCTGTATGGCGATGCTGTCCGACAGGATCTGCCTGAGCCCGGTCCTGATCAATGGGTGGTCATCAGCGATCAGTATCTTCATGTCTGTCTCTCCTTCACAGCAGGCGGGATGGGGATGAGCAGTTCGATCCTGGTCCCGGTCGACCGGAGCCCGTCACGCTGACGCTCCTGTATGGCAGTTTTCCCTCCCATGGCCGGGGAGTTGATCCTCATGGTCCCGCCGAGGGCTTCACAGCGCTCACGGATGCTGATCATACCGAAGGAGGTCTTGGATCTGATCTCCCGGGTGGTGCACCCCACGCCGTTGTCGGCGACCTGGAGGTAGTAGCTGGTGTCGTTCTCATGAAAGGTGATGGTCACCTCAGTGGCCTTCGCATGTCTGATGATATTCGTCAGCATCTCCTGCAGCACTCGGAAGAGGGTGAGGGAGATCTCTTCGCTGATCTGATGGCTCTCCTTGGCGATCTCGAGGGTCACCTGTATGGAGGTCCTGCGCTGGAACTCCATCGCCTGCCACTGCAGAGCCTCTGAGAGGCTCAGGCTGTCAAGCGCACTGGGCGCAGTCTCGTGGAGATCGTCTTTACCGAGTCCAGTGCAGCATCGAGGGTCTCGAGGACCGTATCGGTCTGTCCCATCAGCTGCTCTGATGCGAGCTGCTCCTCCTTGAGCTGCTTTCGTATCCTGTACATATCGAACTTGAGCAGTGTGAGGATCTGACCGAGCTGATCATGGATCTCCCGTGCTATGGTCTTGCCCTTCTTCTCCCGGGCCTCCTGGATGTAGACCGAGTACCTGCGAAGCTCAGCATTCTTCGCATGCAGAGCCCGTACCCTGAGCTTGAAGATCAGGAAGACCAGGGCTGCGGTGAACACCAGCAGGGAGAGGAGGAAGTACCACTGCTGATAGAAGTGTTTGTTCACTTCGATGGCGATCGACTGTTCGATCGGATGGACCAGTCCGTTGTAGTGGGTGGCCCGTATCCTCAGGTTATAACTGCCGGGAGGGATGGTGGCGAAGGTGATGCTGTTCTTGCTGCCGAGATCTGTCCAGGTGTCGTCCAGCCCGTCGAGTTTGACGGCATAGAGATTGCGCTGGGGATTGACGAAGTCGAAGAGGGCGAAGGAGAAGGTGATGAAGCGGTCAGAGGGTGCCAGGGTGATCGTCGGGTTCTCATAGAGGGGTCTATCGAGCAGGGATCTGGTCTCGGAGTCCTCCAGGACCAGAGGTCCTACGGTGACGTCCTTGTTCTGGAGTCTGAGACCGGTGATCAGGAAGGGGGAGTCCACACTCCTGGGTTCTATGTCCTGAGGATAGAAGTGGACCAGCCCGTCTCCCCCCCGAGGAAGAACCTGCCGTCAGAGGCCTTGAAGTAGGCTTTCTGGGAGAAGTCATTCCCGGGCAGACCGTCTTCCCTGATGAAGTTGACAGCTCTGCCTGCTTCGGGGTCGAACCGCGAGAGGCCGTTATCGGTGGTGATCCAGAAGTATCCCCGATCATCCTCGAGGATCCCGTAGACGTTGTCACTGGCCAGCCCGTCCTGCTGTCTGAAGGCACTGAAGGTCCTGCTTACGGGGTCGAACCGGTTGATCCGCCGCCGGTGGTACCGATCCACAGCGTGCCTGCGGCATCTTCGAAGATAGTATTGACGCTGCTGTCACTCAAGGAGGTTGTATCACCGGGGATGAGACTGAAGCGTTCGAAGCCCAGCTCCTCGGAGATGAAGCGGTTGAGCCCGCCGTCCCAGGTCCCGATCCACAGATTCCCCTCCCGGTCCTCGAAGATCTCACGGACAGAGTTCCCGAGCATGCTCGATGGGTCATCGGTATCGAAGCGGTAGGAGACGAACTGCTCCCTCTGCCGGTCAAAGGCATGCAGCCCGCCGTTCTCGGTCCCCACCCACAGGGTACCGTGCGAATCCTTGAACAGATCCCAGATCACATTGCTTGAGAGCTTCGAGTCGTCCTGAGCAAGGTAGTGACGGACGACCTTCTGCCTCATCACATCATACCGGTAGAGACCGTCCCCGTCGGTGCCGATCCACAGGTAGTCGCCGTCGGCAAGCAGGGAGAAGGTCTCCTCCTCTCCGGTGTCGCTGAGGCTCACCGGTCGGGTGATCTCCATCGTCAGAGGGTCGATCCTGTTGAGCCCTCCGCCATCGGTAGCAACCCAGATCGCCCGGTCACCGGCCTCGGTGATCTCCTTGATCTGATCACTGCTCAGAGCGAATCCCTCGGTGCTGTTCTTCGTGATACGGGAGAAGGCCAGGGAGAGCGGGTTGAACAGGTTGATCCCCCCGTCGCGCATACCGATCCAGATCAGACCGGTACGATCTATGAGGATCTCCCGTATACGGTCGTTACTCAGACCGAACTGCCGCTGATCACTCTGCTCGATATGGGTCACCTGTGCCTGCTCGGTACCCGGGTCCTTGATGATGAACAGTCCGTTCCCGTCGGTTCCCACCCACAGCGTACCCGATGCATCCTCCCTGATGGATCTGACCGAAACATCGACTGAGGGATCCTCAAGGAGCTCCACAGGGGTGAACTCCCGATGCAGGGGGTCGAACAGAGCCAGACCGGCACTCTCAAAACCGACCCACAGCCGGTACTCAGAGTCCTCGAAGAGGGCTTTGACCGAATCACCGCAGACCTTCTGCTCATCATCGAGCCCCTCATGACGGTAGTAGAACGACATGAACTGGTCCTGATCCGGGAGGTAACGGGAGAGTCCTCCGCCATCGGTCCCGATCCACAGTACGCCCTCATGATCCTGGATGATCTTACGGATGATGTTGCTGTGCAGGGCGTTGCGTACTGAAGAGTCTGCCATATAGGGGACGAAGGTCCCCTCCGGGGTCATCCGGTTGAGCCCTCCGCCTCCGGTCCCTACCCAGAGGGTCCCTGAGGAGTCCTCGAAGATCGAGAAGACCTGATCGGAACTGAGGGTGGAGGGATCTGCGGGATCGAAGCGGTAGGAGCTGAAGGAGTCGTTCTCCCGATCGTAGAGGTTCAGCCCCCCGCCGTCGGTCCCGATCCAGACCCGACCGCGGGAGTCTTCGAAGATATCGAAGATGACCGAGCTGGTGATGCTCTGCGCTCTGGCAGGGTCGGGCTTGTAGATCTTGTACTCGTTCCCGTCAAAGCGGTTGAGTCCCCCGAAGGTCCCGATCCAGATATAGCCGAGAGAATCCTGTGCCATGGTGAAGACAGAGTTGTTCGACAGACCGGTCTCCATGGAGAGTGAACTGAAACGGTACTCAGAAGCTGTCAATGGTATGCATACACTGATCAGCAGCAGTATGATAAACCGGTAACAGCAGTGGTCCTGCACAGTAGATTCATATTTCTCATACCAGTAGGTTCTCCCTTCGTTGAGCGATTGTATCACAGGAATCATGATACCGGTAGTCTCTTGCTGTTCGAAGAACTTCGGGACTCGTGAGACCGGAGGTCAGAGGTAGCTGTGGACAGCTGAAGGATACACTGCACAGGCCTTGTATCCCCGATGAAGCGGAGATGCCCGATGGACCGGCAACGGCAGCTGAAGTACAGATCGAGGAAGAGATCCAGAGAGTCGGCCCCCGGGAATTGAGAGGAGCAGCAGGCTGTGATACACTGAAGTGAGAAGCTGCCTGCAGAGTGAAGACGCCAATCACGTAGAAGAGGGGCTTATGAGTGGATCGAGAGTGAAGAATGTGACCATCTCCGCATCCTGGAGCATGGAACCGGTACCGCTGGGGGTGCTCAGCAGTACCCTGACCGATGAGGGAGAGACCTTCTCCTTCTCTGCACAGAAGCAGTGGCTCCAGAGCCGGTGGGGCAGGAGCTTCGATCCTCTCGGTTACAGTCAGCAGGGACCTGTCACAGCTCACTCACCCTATACCCGGATCATCGGACTGCTCATGGACTCGAGTCCAGACGGCTGGGGACGTGATATGCTCTCCCGGTATGAGCAGCTGTGTGCTGTGAAGGAACGAAGAACAGCTCACCGACTCTCTGAGCTGGAGTACCTCATGGGGGTGCATGACCACAGCAGGATGGGGGCCTTGAGGCTCGCTGCACCTGAGGTGCCCGATAGCGGTGGGACAGAAGCTGCTTTCAGCTCGGCTCCCCCTGCCGGCAGCCTCAAGCATCTGGCGAACAGTACGCTGCTGTATGAGGATGACAGGAAGTCAGAGGATCCCGATCATGAGGCCTGGGTCGAACAGATGGCCGCATCAGGAGCTCCTCTGGGAGGCGCCAGACCGAAGAGCTACTTCACCGAAGCAGATGGCTCGCTGTGGATCGCCAAGTTCCCCAGTTCCCATGACCCCTATGATGTGGGAGCCTGGGAGATGGTCGTGAATGAACTGGCCCGCAGGGCAGGGATCCCCGGCCCCGAGTGCCGTATCATGAGACTCGCCTCCGAACACCGCACCTTCCTCTCCAGACGGTTCGACCGGAGCGAAGAGGGGCACCCGATCCACTTCACCTCCGCGAGGTCCCTGGTCGGCTACCACCCGGGCTCCTCGATCCATGCAGGGGTGAGCTATCTGGATCTCGCTGATCTGATCGTACGCTACGGGGCAGAACCCGAGAGGGACCTGCGGGATCTCTGGAAGAGGATGGTCTTCAACATATGCATCTCGAACATCGATGACCATCTGCGCAACCACGGCTTTCTTCTGACCGAACACGGCTGGCGGCTCTCCCCGGCCTATGACCTCAACCCCATCCCCTTCGGCGGTGGGCTCTGCCTGAACATCACACGGGATGACAACCAACTGGTACTGAAGCTGGCACGCAAAGTCGCACCCAACTTTCACCTCAGCAGTGCGGCAGTCGAGATGGAGATCGAGCGTATCAGGGATGCAGTATCGCAGTGGCGCCCTGCAGCTGTGCAGTTCGACATCCCTGCTGATGAGCAGCAGCTGATGGCCCCGGCCTTCAGCGCTCTAGAGACCGGGAGCACCCTTCGCCGGTGAGAGGCCCGGATCAAGTCAGCGAGGGCGGACATCCAGGAAGCCCTCTGCGCCTGTCGGGGCGAACCATATCCAGCTGATCCGATCTCAACATATATCGAGCCTCATGCACCCGTCGGGGCGGCTGGACTACCTCCTCCGGAGTAAGCTGCTCTGGGGCAGGCAGACCCGTGGGATCGGTGGTGATGGTGAGCGCTACAGGTTCTGACAGCAGGTCGGATCGTGCTATGATGATTAGTAGACAAAATTCGAATATGAAGTATTTTACAGCTGTGAAACACCTTTTCTATACCGATGTTTTCGCTGCACTTCTTGAGTACCTGTGATAAAATGAATCAAGGAGCGTTTTTAAAGGCATAAACAGAATCAAGACTCTGGATGTAGCACATGCTATTACCTGCTCTATCAGGGGTCATATCCTTAGGGGGTTGCAGACTTTTATCTAAATATGTTAGTATGCTAAGCATATAAGGAGTTGAATATGAAAACTAAGAACACACCACTACGTATGATAGGTACTGCTCTGGCAGTGCTGCTGCTGTTTGCTTCCCCGGCTCTCTGGTCAGGTGGTCAGCAGGAATCAGGAACCGAAGTCATCTCATTTGCCGGATCAGGGGGATATCCTCCCTTCAACTATCTGACAGAGACCGGGGATGTGGTTGGATTCGATGTCGATGTAGCTCAGGAGATCGCAGACAGGATGGGAAAGACCATGGAGTACAAGACCACTGCATGGGACGGGATCATCGAAGGTCTGCGAGCCAAACGATATGACGGGATCCTCGGAAGTATGGGTATCACCGCACAGCGACAGGAGATCGTGAACTTCTCGGATCCCTACTACTACTCAGGACCGCAGCTGATCGTACGCAAAGACAGCGGGATCACGAGTATCGCTGATCTGGGTGCCGATTCGAAGATCGGACTGGTCACCGGGACCACCTTCGAAGCAGATGCGGCAGAACTCGGGGTAGAGGTCAAACTCTATGAAGATGACAACCAGACCCTCATCGAACTGCTCAACGGAAGGGTCGACGGGGTACTGACTGACAGGATCGTGGGACTGAATGCCATTGGTGCACTCTCACGGGGAAGCGAACTGACTACCGCCGGTTCGGTGCTCAGATCAGAGATGATGGGTATAGCCTTTCACAAAGATGATACCGCTCTGCTTGCAGAAGTGAACGGCATCCTCGAAGAGATGAGAGCAGACGGGACCCTCGCGGCGATCAGTGCCGAATGGTTCAACGGAGAGGATATTACCCGCAAATAGCGGATAAGAGATAACATATGGAACATATACTGCCATGGGATCTTACGGTGATCCCTTCACGATTCTTTCTCTTCTCAGGAGCAGCATGGTATACCGTGCAGATCACCGTACTCGGTGTGCTGCTCGGTATGATCCTTGGTCTGATAGCTGCGTTCGGGAGATTGTCCTCTCACAGAGGGCTCTCTGGTGCTGCACGCTTCTACATCTTCACCATCAGAGGGACTCCTCTGCTGGTGCAGCTGTTCATCATCTACTATGGACTTACCTCCATCGTGACCATCGCCCCGATCCCATCGGCAGTCATCGCACTGGGGATCCACAACGGAGCCTACATCGGCGAAGTCTTCAGAGGGGCCATCCAGTCCATCGATTACGGACAGATGGAGGCCGCCCGCTCTCTGGGTATGACCCACAGGAAGGCCATGCGCAGGATCGTACTGCCGCAGGCCTTCAAGCGGGCTGTCCCCTCTCTGGGGAACCAGCTGATCATCGCACTGAAGGACAGTTCTCTGGCCAGTGCGATCGCAGTGCCTGAGCTGATGCTCAAGGGCCGGCAGATGGGTTCATCATCCTTCATGTATATGGAGATGTTCATCATCGTAGGTATCTGGTATCTGATGATGACCAGTGTCCTCTCCTATGCTGTGCACAGAGTCGAGACAAGGTTAAAGGTGAGTGATCGTGACTGATGGAACAGATACGCTGCACAGCAGCACAGAACAGAGTAAGAAGAGACAGAAGAAACCTACCTACGGTGAAGTACTGCGGGTAGAGCATATAGGAAAATGGTACGGGGACCTGCACGTACTCAAGGACATCTCACTCACGGTACAGACCGGAGAGGTGGTGGCCATCATCGGAGCGAGCGGCTCCGGGAAAAGCACCCTGCTGCGATGTCTCAATTTCCTTGAGAAGTCGCAGAAGGGAGAGGTCTATCTGCAGGGCAGACGCATCAAGCATCATGAGAAACAGCTGAACAAGCTCAGACAGGAACTCGGGATGGTCTTCCAGCACTTCAACCTCTTTCCCCATATGACGGTCATCCAGAATGTCATGGAAGGGCCGGTACAGGTGAAGGATATGTCCAAAGCGAAGGCGAAGAAACTCGCAGCACGCATCCTCGAGGATGTTGGTCTCTCTGATAAGACCGATGTCTACCCTGCGATGCTCTCAGGCGGGCAGAAGCAGCGAGTGGCGATCGCCCGTGCCCTGGCGATGGACCCCAAAGTGATGCTCTTCGATGAACCTACGAGTGCCCTGGACCCCGAACTGGTCGGAGAGGTGCTGGCAGTCATGGAAAAACTGGCGAAAGCCGGGATGACCATGCTGGTGGTGACCCACGAGATGTGGTTCGCACGGGAGGTTGCCGACCGGGTGATCTTCATGGACGAAGGAGTCATCCTGGAAGAGGGGGACCCCGAGACGATCTTCACCGCTCCCAAAGAGGAACGTACCCTGGAATTCCTCAAGCAGGTACTCCCTCCTCAGTAAGTACAGCTGCTAAGCATCCCCGTCTCCCAGCTGTATACACACAGAAGAGCCCCCTGATACGAGAGAATCATCGTACCAGGGGGCTCTTCTCATGCTCTGCCCATCAGATGCAGCGTGCAGAGTCCTCTGCAGCGGTTATCGTGTCCTGTCCGCAGGAGTCATCAGTGGCAGTCTCTGATCATCATGTCCTCAGATCTTCTTCGAATCCAACGCCTGGCGTGTCTTCTTCATATTCTCCAGAGCCTCTTCGTACCGTTTGAAGACTGCTCCGATAAAGAGGGAGTCGATGATGGCAAGCTCTGCGATCCTTGATGAGAGGGCTTCTGTCTTGAAGGCCGTCTCAGGAGAGGAGGTGAACAGCGGTACATCACTGAAGCTCAGCAGAGGACTTCTGCTGTAGTTCGTGATAGTGATCACCTTTGCCCCGGCTTCTTTGGCGATAGAGACCACCTCCAGGATCGCACTTGATGCACCGGAGTGAGAGATCGCTACCACCACGTCTCTCGGAGAGAGGATGGAAGCTGACATGGCCTGGATATTGGAATCGGGGAACGACAGCGGGAGATACCCGATACGAATGAACTTGTGCTGGGCATCCTGAGCTATGATATTCGAACCACCGACCCCGTAGAACAGCAGATGTTCTGCATTGATGATGAGATCGATGGCCTTCTCCACATTGTTCTTCTTCAGCACCGTCAGTGTATCGGTAAGCGCCTGTGCATTGGAATGGAAGACCTTCTCGATGATCGTAGGGATGGTATCATCGGGCGAGAGCTCTTCGTAGATCTGCATGGAGGGCTCTATGACGTCTTGGGCGATGCTGATCTTCATTGCCTGAAACCCTTGTAGCCGAGTTTCTGTGATACCCGTACGATAGCGGCCTCACTGGCTTTACAGCGTTCGGCTAGTTCGCTGATCGACATATGGATCACATCCCGGCTGTTCTCCTGGATATAGGTGCAGATGACTTTCTCTTTCTTGCTCAGATTGTTCTGCTCTCGTACCAGTCTGATCGAAAAGCTGATCTTGTTCGCTGTTATGCTGTCGTTCATGAAAAACCCCGCTGTATTTCTGCAAGTAAATTCAAATACAATTCATACAAAAAGAAAGTATATTGCACTTAAACAGTGCCGTATCACTTCATCAAAGTATACAGGAGCCTAGAATCGAATGCAAGTCCTTCTTGGCATATGGCTTGCTGAATATGGCAGCAGTGAACCATACTATGCGATATATAGATCATGCTCAGCTGTGCTGTCTCTCCTGCTCTCCACCGAAGGTAGACAGAGGTCTTCGGTCTCTCTCGGCTCTCGATCCTTCCTGTTTCTGTATTCAAATATGAAAGAAACTTACAAAATAAAAATAAAAACCTTGAAGAAAATTCAAACCCGGGTTATGATACCACTATGAAGACAGGAGAACGACGTCCTGTCTGAGAACAAATCATATGCGTAAAAAAGGAGACTACGAAAATGAGAAAAGCTATTACGGTGATGTTCGTGTTGATGCTGGTATTCGGCGGAGTGCAGAATGTGTTCGCCCAGGGACAGAAATCAACCACAGATGCTCAGGAAGTCACAACCATACAACTGTCGATCCCGGATCCGGCACAGTCATCGGTAGGGAAGATGGCAGCATATTTCGCCCAGCGGGTTGCCGAAGAGAGTGATGATACAGTCAAAGTCGAAGTCTATGCCGATGGTATCCTCTTCGGAGGAGATCAGAACTCGGCGATCAACATGCTGCAGGACGGAGGCCTTGATGCTCTGGTCCTCTCCACCTCGGTCTATGCATCATTCATCCCCCAGATGAATGCTGTGAGCCTGCCCTATCTGTTCGCAAACTATGACCAGTTCACCTCGTACCTCGATGGGGCACCGGGACAGGAACTGCTCGCTTCTCTGGACAAGCTCAATATCAAAGGACTGGCTCTCTCTCTGAGGACCTACCGCAGCATAACCAATTCCAAACGACCCATCACTGAGCCTGCCGACCTCAAAGGTATCAAGATCCGTGTACCGAATAACAGACTCTGGGTCGATTTCTTCGGCGGACTGGGAGCTGATCCCACACCGATGAACTTCGGAGAAGTCTATACCGCATTGCAGCTCAAGACGATCGATGCTCAGGAGAATCCGGTAGAAGTACCACTTGCGAACAAGTCTACGAAGTACAGAACTACCTCTCACTGACCAACCACATCGCAGACTCCTTTGCTCTGGCAATGAACAAAGATGTATGGAACTCCCTTGATGCTCAGACACAGGCACTGCTGCAGCGAGTGGCAAGCGAAGCAGCTGACTACAAGAACACCAGCGACATCGCACAGGAAGAGAAGATCGTGCAGGAACTTGAGGAACTCGGGATGGAAGTCAACCATCTTACCGATGCTCAGGTGAAGATGTTCCAGGAAGAGGCCTTGAAGCTCTACCCGGGATTCGAGCCGATGATCGGTGCGGAGTTCGTGCAGAAGTCTCTCGATTTTCTTAACAGATAACGTTCTGATCAGATCAGAATGAGTCATTACAGGACTTTCCTGCCATCCTGGAGAACAGATGGCAGGAAAGATACCTTAACGAGGGAGATAGCATGAAGTTCGGGATGTGCTTTGGAAGATAATCGATGGGATCCTGTTCGCTGAAGTCCTGGGGATGCTGATCGTGGTCAGCATCCAGATCATAGGACGGCTGGTAGGGAATTCGGTCGCCTGGTCTGAGGAGATGACAAGGAACCTGTTCGTGTGGACGATCAATTTCGGCATGGTCGTCGGTTTCAGGAGGGCAGAACATGCCAGAGTGACCTTCGTCTATGATCTGTTCCCCAAGACACCGTTGATGAAGAACATCCAGCTGGGGATCTATATGATCAGCTGCCTCCTCTTCTTCAGTGTCGCAGCATACTGGAATGCAGGGATGACGATCAGGCAGATAGGCAGCGGAGAGATGTCCCCGGCCCTGGGGATCCCCATGTTCTTCGTCACCCTGCCGCTGAGTCTCTGCTCGGTCCTGGCGATCATTGCGATCATACAGAGTGTGCTCTTCGATCCAGAGACACGGGAGAGCCTCACGTGTGATGAGCCTGTTGAATTACAGAAGGAGCGTACCGTATGAGCCTCACGTTATTGGGCCTCTTCTTTCTGATGAGTTTTCTGGGTATCCCCCTTGCGATATCTCTGGGGCTGTCCGTCATCACGACGGTCATCGCCTTCGATCTGCCGGTGACGATCGTGACACGACTGATGTATACCTCCATGAACAGTTTCCTGCTTGTTGCCGTGCCGCTGTTCATCCTGGCAGGTTCGGTCATGGAGAAGGGCGGGGTCGCTGACCGCATCTTCAATGCGGCGAATTCCTACGTCGGACGATGGCGGGGCGGTCTTGGACATGTGAACATCATAGCGAGTTTCATCTTCGGCGGGATCTCAGGGTCCTCCGTCGCTGATGTAGGGAGTCTCGGTCCTCTGGAGATAAAGGCGATGACCGAAGAGGGCTACAGCAGACCCTATTCTGCCTCACTGACGATGGTCACCTCCACCTTATCCTCGATCGTACCTCCGAGTATCCTGATGATCGTGGCATCTGTCGCTGCTGGTCAGTCTGTCGGAGCCTGCCTTGCAGGCGGGATCGGTCCCGCGCTGGTACTGGCTTCCATGTTCATGCTGATCAACTATATCATCGCACGCAAGAACCATTACGGCATCATCACCAGTAGGAGCTTTGGGGAGATCGTGAAGATCTTCATCGATGCAGTACCTGCGCTGTTCTCGCCCCTGATCATTCTCGGCGGGATCTTCTCGGGGTTCGTCACTCCGACAGAGGCTGCAGGACTTGCCGTATTCTATACGATCTTCATATCTGCGGTGTTCTATCGATCCATGCCCTGGAAACAGCTGCCGAGAATGATCATCAATGCCGGTGTCACAGCAGGGACGATCCTGCTTGTGGCCATGACCGCAGCGGTAGCTACCTACATCTTCGCGGTGGATCAGCTGCCGGCGAAGGTGAGTATGGTCCTGCTGGGAATCTCACAGAGTCCTCAGATCGTCATGCTGCTCATGGCCGTGATCTTCGTCATCATCGGCATGTTCCTGGATATCACAGCAGCGATCCTGCTGATCACCCCGGTCCTTATGCCGACGGCCCTCCAGGTGGGTGTTGATCCGATTCATTTCGTCGTGTTCATGGTCATGTCGCTGTCCATCGGATTGAGTACCCCTCCGGTCGGCGTCTGTCTGTTCGCGACATCGCTGGTCTCGAAATTGAAGATCGAGACGATAGTACGGGCCTCGTGGCCATTCTACGCTGTCATAGCAGTGTTCCTGGTCCTGTTTGCCCTGACCCCCGGAATCTCACTGTTCTTTGTGGATCTGCTTCAGTAGAGAGATCAGTGAACGTATACAGGAAATGCATCTGTACCGCATATAGTGGGGTGCAGAGACAAATAATTCATTATATCATAGGAGAAGAACGATGAGTGTTGGAAAAGAGATACGGATGTCAAGGTTGTTCAATCAGAAGTCACATAGACTGCTGGCTATCACGATGGATCATCCCATCACCAGAGGCGTGCTGCCCGGCCTTGATAATATCAGGAAGGCCATGGAACTGGTGGTCGCCGGGAGACCGGATGCGGTCACGATCCAGAAAGGGATCGCCAGGAGTGTGTTCCCTCCCTATGCCGGGAAGGTCGCGATGATCATGAAGTCAACATCGTACTCACTGGCTTATCACCCGTATTACGATGCACCGGTCGCTGATGTGGAAGAAGCGGTGATCCTGGGTGCAGATGCCATCTCTGTCGGTATGATCGTCGGGGGACCTGAGCAGGCTCAGCAGCTGACTCACCTGGGAATGATCAGTAAAGAGGCAGAGAAGATGGGTATGCCATTGGTTGCCCACATCTATCCGAAGGGTTCGATGGTAGATGATCCGACCAATGCTGATGCACTGGCATATGCTGTCAGGGCAGGAGCAGAACTTGGTGTGGATGTGATCAAGACCATCTGGAGCGGTTCAGCTGAGACATTCCAGAAAGTGATCGATTCCTGTCCTGCCCGTGTATGTCTTGCCGGCGGTGCTGCAGGGAATGATCTGATCGATTATATGAAGATGACCCGGGAAGCACTCGATATCGGACTCGCCGGTGTGACCTACGGCAGAAGTGTCTGGCAGGATCAGTATCCTACAGCTGTGATCGAAGCGTTGAAGGCTATGATCCATGATGATGTCTCTGTCGATGAGGCAATGGCTGTATACAAGAACAACTGCAAATAAGGAGTCCTTCGATGAAAGCAGGGGTATTTACGAAGATCGATACCATAGAGTACCGAGAGATCGAGAAGCCGGTCATCACCGCTTCAGACATGCTCATACGGGTCAGGGCTGCAGCTATCTGCGGCACTGACTCCAGGATCCTGCATGGTAACAAGACCAAGGGTGTACGCATCCCCTCGGTGATCGGACACGAGTTCTCAGGAGAAGTCGTGGAGCTCGGTTCTGAGGTGAAGGATTTCAGTATCGGGGATCGTGTATGCGTTGATCCGGTACTCCCGTGCGGTAACTGCCAGTACTGTCTGAACGGGATGGAGAATGTCTGTCTCAACAGGGAAGCGATCGGGTACGAGCACGATGGCTGTTTTGCCGAATATGTACGGGTACCCGGGGCGTTCATCAGGAGCCGGAATGTCCAGCGTCTGCCAGAATCGGTCTCCTGGGTCTCAGGAGCACTGGCAGAGCCGCTCGGTTGTGTCATCAACGGCCAGAACAAACTGCATATCAGCCCGGGTGAGACCGTGGTCATCATAGGGGCCGGGCCCATCGGACTCATGCACTGCATGCTGGCCAAGGCCTCAGGAGCCAGTCGGGTCATCGTCAGTGAACCGACAGCACTGAGAAGGAACGCTGCACGTGCCTATGGAGCAGATGTGCTGGTCGACCCGATCGCTGAATCACTTGAGAAGACCGTGCTCGAACTCACCGACGGCGTCGGAGCCGATGTGATCATTCTGGCGATCGGGAATCCACGGATCGTGAACGAAGCCCTGCGTATTGGGGCAAAAGGCGCCAGAGTGAGCTTCTTTGCAGGGTTCTCCAAGGATGATATGCCGCAGGTGGATGTGAACCTGATCCACTATAACGAGCTGGTCATCGTAGGATCCGCCTCCTTGAAGCGGAAGGACCTCAAGACCGCTCTGAACCTCATCGGCACCGCTTCGGTGAATGTCGAACAGATGGCTACCCATCAGTTCCCCCTGGAACAGATAGCCAGGGCATTCGAAGTCGCAGAGAAGGGTGATGCGATCAAGGTGGTACTGATCCCATGAGCGTAGAGGCACTCCTGGGTATCGATGCAGGGACCAGCAGTGTGAAAGTCTGTGCCTACTCGCTCGATGGGACCCTGCTGCGGAGACAGAGCAGCAGGGTCTCCCTGATGAGCGGGAAACCTGGCCATGCGGAGCTGGATGTTGATGCGTACTGGGAACAGACTCGTACACTCATACGCTCGATCACCGCTGATGAGCAGATCACTATTCTTGGAGTCGGGTTCTCTACCACCTGTCCTACGACGATCTGTCTGGATGAACAGCTCAGGGCTGTTCGTCCAGGCATCACCTATCTTGATAACAGGTCCCAGAGCTATGTAGACAAGTATGTGAGCCAGTTCGCTGATGAGGAGTCCTATGTCAGGAGAGTCGGTAACCGTGCCTCGGTATCGACCTGCAGTATCGCCACAGCCATGTGGATACAGGATCATGAACCTCAGAACTGGAAGAAGACTGCTTCTGTCGGTATGCTCAATAGCTTTCTTGCGGCCAGACTGACTGGTCGTGCGGCGATCGATAGGACCCAGGCCTCCTATTCAGGGGTGTTCGTGCTGCAGGATCAGAAGACCTGGGACCCCGAACTGCTCAAGCGTGCCGGCATCGAACAGGAGAAGATGCTCCCGGTGGTAGAACCCTCCCATGCCATAGGGGAGGTGAGCTCAGCTGCAGCGGAAGAGACCGGTCTGAGAGCCGGTACGGCAGTCGCCATCGGCTCAGCCGATACCGCAGCTGCAGCCTTTGCGATCGGCTTCAAGCGACCGAACACGGCGTTCGAATCAGTGGGGACCTCAGGGGTCCTCTCCTTCGTCCTTGATCGACCGGTCTTTGATCCGGTCTTCATGAACCGATGCCATATCATACCGGATCTGTGGCTCGCCCATGGGGCTATGTCCATGATGGGAGGTGCTCTGGACTGGATCACGAAGCAGATCTGGGATGACTGCAGCAGCCCTCAGGAACTCGATGTGCTGGCTGGAGCTGGAGAACCCGGAGCTCACGGAGTGGTATTCCTGCCGTATCTCTCGGGTGAACGGTCTCCCATCTGGGACCCGGATGCGGTAGGTCTCTGGTATGGGATGACCCTGAAGACCACGAAGCTCGATATGATCGAAGCTGTCTATGAGTCGGGAGCCTATGCACTGAAGCAGATCAAGGACCATGCCCGGGCGATGACCGGTGTCGAGATCAGCTCGATCACAGCGGTGGGCAATGGCACGAACAGCAGACACTGGAATCAGCTGAAAGCTGATATACTCTCATCCCAATATACCCCGACGACACATGGGGATGCATCGTCCTTCGGGGCAGCCCTGCTCGGTGGGGTAGCTGCCGGCATCTATCGTGATGTCAGGGATGATACGATACCACAGATGGCACTGCAGGAGACGACCTATTCACCCCGGGCCGGGGTGAGTAAGGACTCATACGAGCGAGCTACCGCATCTATCGTGCGCTCTATCCCGCGCTGAAAGATATCATGCACGGATCAGCGAAGTGAACGATAATCCAGAATGAGAGAGGAGCAGGTTATGAAGATAGTAGTATTAGATGGTTACACACTGAACCCGGGTGACATCAGCTGGACAGAGCTGGAAGCACTCGGGGAGCTCACCGTATATGATCGGACCCCGGAAGAGCAGATCCTCGAACGTCTGCAGGGGGCTGAGATCGTCCTGACCAACAAGACACCCCTTTCACGTGCAGTCTTCGAGCAGATCAGCTCGATACGATTCGTGGGGGTCCTGGCTACCGGGTACAATATCGTCGATACACAGGCTGCCTCCGAGCACGGGGTCGCAGTGACCAACATCCCGACCTACGGGACAGCTGCGGTAGCACAGTTCGCCATTGCGCTGCTGCTGGAAGTCTGTCACCATATCGGACATCATGATGCTTCGGTGCAGTCGGGGGCCTGGACGAAGAGTCCTGATTTCTGCTATTGGGACTACCCCCTGATCGAGCTGGACGGGAAGACTCTGGGAATCATCGGTTTCGGCAGGATCGGTCAGCATACCGCCAGGATCGCAGCGGCACTGGGTATGCAGATCCTGGCCTATGATGCCTACAGGGATCCATCGATGTCCATTGAGCAGTGTCGCTATGCAGAACTCGATGAACTGCTCGAGTCCTCTGATGTCATCTCCCTGCATGCCCCTCTCGTACCGGAGACCGAAGGCATTATCAACAGAGCGACCATCGCCAGGATGAAAGATGGTGTGATCCTGATCAACAATTCCCGAGGTGCCCTCATCGTCGAGGAGGATCTCAAAGAGGCTCTTCTCAACGGGAAGGTCGCTGCAGCAGGGCTGGATGTCCTCTCCAGTGAACCGGTGAGTGCAGACAATCCGCTGCTCGGACTCGAGAACTGTATCATCACCCCTCATATCTCATGGGCACCGAAAGAGTCCAGACAGCGACTGATGGCGATCGCTGTACAGAACGTACGGGCGTATGTGCAGAAGCGACCTTTGCAGAACGTGGTCAACACGCTGTAGTCACGAACCTCGGGTGTCAACTCAGGCGCTGGGGGCAGGTCCCTCAGCGCCCGGGCTGTCACTGACCTTTGCCGAAGGAAGACCACTGTGATCTCCCCATCATCTGACTGGGAGTGCTGGAAGGAACGGAATCCAGAAGAGACTGCCGACCCGTAGGGCAGAAAAGGAGTGCAGCAGTACTCCTGAAACGGCACAATGAAAGGAGGACCTGCACCATCACCGGTGCAGGTCCTCTTTGCCCGTGGCGATAAAAACTAGAGCAGGACCGCTGCAGCCTGTACGATCTGTTCAGCGAGAGATCTATCATAGAAGGAGGCAAGGAAACGTTCGGTGAAGCTGTTCTTCAGTTCCCGTGAACCGAGCTTGTCCTTCAGCCGGGTATAGATCTCACGATCATAGCGGGAGGTGCTGATCCTCCCGTCTGCATCTGCACCGAGATACGATCCGTAGACGAACTGGTAGTAGCGTGACCCATCGCTGGGGTCATCGAACTGGAGGACATCGAAGAGCAGGAAGGTATGATCCTGCAGCGCCCGGATACCCTCAAGATCCGCTAAGGTCGTATAGCTGCTGAGATCGAAGGATTCTGTGAATGCCGGAGCAGCCCCGGTCTCGAAGCCCCAGGAGGGAAGATCCAGCCCATCGCTGGAGACCAGATCGCGTGCGAGCAGCAACGCGTTCGTATCCGAAGGAGCCTGCTGTACATACAGCTGCTTCGGAGCTGCCATGCTGCCAAGGAACAGCTTCTGGGTGGAATCAGGTCCCAGGACGGCAGTGATGCTGAAGTCACTGCGGCGGGTCTGCTCTACGGTCAGCATCGAATCGCTGATGATCGAGTCATCACGCAGGTCGATGAGCACCAGACGAAGATCCGACCTGCCTGTCGCTTCCAGGTAGGTCGTCTCTCTGTACCAGGGCGCTGAAGAGAGAGGCTTCCTATCGTTCTTCAGACGGACCGCGTAGGTCGTATCAGGTTCTATATGGAGCATCAGATCTGCTCGGTGACCTCGTGCGAAATCCCTGGCTCCGTGGTCATCGTCTACCGGTGCGGCATACCGATTGGGTACCCGTACGACCTCGACGAAGTCCTCCCGGTCAAAGAGATCCTCCATATGGGCTATCATCCTGATCCCGTTGAGGCTGAACTCGGTATCGGGACCGGTGAAGATGAACAGTCGTACCGTCGCCTGCTTCAAAGCCAGGTCATAGAGGTAGGAGTAGGTGTCCTGTAGCCCCTGATCGAGCCTGAAGGCCCTGTCCAAGAGCGGAATGGCTTGCTGTGAACTCTCTCGGGTCCCGGTGTAGTGCAGTGCCGAAGCGGCATTCAGCAACTCTTTTGCGATACGCACGCTGACCTGCTGTGCCTCTGAACGGATCGCATCGGGATCAGGAGCGAACTCCCCCCTGCCTGCATCCTGCATGAGGGTGTGGATCGTGATCAGATCAGCATAGATATGTAGAGCATCCTCTCTCCGTTCGAGGGAGTCGCTGCCGAGGAGGCCTGTGATGTTCGCTCTCCAGCTGCTGTTTGCCTGCTCCCAGCTTTGGGACAGTACCAGCAGTGCCTGCCCGTCCCCGGGATCCTCCCGCAGCGCAGCAAGGGACAGTTCGATCGCCCTGATGTACGATCCCTCTGCTAAAGCCTGATCTGCCATCTGTGTGGGGGTGAGACAGGATATGAGGAACCCTGAGAGTATGAGTGGTAAGATGATTGATCGGATGATTGTTCGTCTTTTCATGGTATATCCTCTCATATGAACCGTTTACGATAAGTATAGACGCAGATAGGTAAGGACCGCAATGGTGTTATCGAGTCAGGAGCGGAGGTTTTTCGCATGCAGGAGATCCTGCAGGCAGGGGCGTGAGGTGCCCCCAAACTGTGTGTTCATGGACCTGGTAGCAGGATCCTGGAATTATACATGCTGCCTGGTCGAAAGAGGATTTGGCTCTCCTCTACGGTTCGGGAGTCCCTATAACCACGAAGTCATAGCTGTTCATCATGGTCATGAGGACACCCCCTGCATACATCACTGCGCTCAGAAGGCTGATCTCCCCGTCTGCTGCGATAGCGGAAGCACTGAGACCAACCAAGGCCATGCCTGCGATCTGCGATGTGTAGTCGTACTCTTTGAAGGCCTTGACCGATGTCAGACGGGACGTGTTCTTCGGGGCATGCCTGAACGCATCTTCCATTGCCTTGTCATATACTTCGATATAACTGTCAGCATCTACCCCAATGCCGGCAAAGTCAGTATGAGTAGCTGACCCTGAGACTCTTCCCTTCTGTACCTCTTCTCCCAGATAGCTCATCTCCTGTGTCCCTATCGTAGTACAGCCTGTAAGCAGTACTGCGATACCCAGTACGGTAAGTACTGCATAGCTGATGCTCCTGATCGTTCTCATTGTTCTCCATGCTCCTGATGTGTGTTGATGGGATGTGTTCACTGATCGGATCTGCGCAGTGAAAGCCTGCTGAAGCTCAGAGAACAGACCATAGGTTCTGTCCCTCAACGGTCTTCTGTATCAGTCAGCCAGCTCAAATACGCATGTATAATGAGTGAACGGGTTATTAACATACAGTATTATGCTGAACATGTACAGGTATGTATGGATAATACATGGAATCTGCTTATATGAAAGATGTATACGCTCGTGGGCAGCGGCTCTCCCTGCCGGTTCTGCAGTGTTGTCCGTGCACTCTGGTGCATTGAACTGCACAGGGAGCTTCGATATACTATGCAGCGAAGGAGGATGACCCATGATCTATGACGAACTCGAACATGCCCATCTCTATGAGGGAGTCGATCCCGCTGTCGGGGCTGCTCTCAGGTTCCTGCAGCAGTGCGATCTGAAAGCACTGCAGGAGGGCAGGGCTGAACTGCCGCAGAGCAGGGGGTTCTATTCGGTCTCTTCCTATGAGACCAAAGAACGTGAGGATGCTCGATTCGAGACCCATGAGCGCTATGTCGATATACAGCTGCTCATCGAGGGCGAGGAGATCATCTCCTGTGCCCCGAGGGACACTGTGCAGCTGATCACCCCCTATGATCCCGAAGGTGATATCACCTTCTATGAGGGCAGCGGCTGCGACATCCTCCTGAAAGCGGGACAGTTCGTCATCATCTATCCCCATGAAGCCCACCAGCCGTGTGTGGCAGCAGGCTTCCGTTCTATGGTACGAAAGATCGTGTGCAAGATCCCCGTCATGCAGGAAGTGGTGTGAGGGAGCCCTGCTGTACTGCAGTCGTTTCCTGATTGATAGTCTCAGGCCTCGAACTGCTGCTTGCCCATGAGCTTCAGGAAGTCACTGCCTGCATCGAATAACCCTGCATCATCTCCGATGAACCGCTCCTCAGACTGGAAGTAGTCGGGATACCGCTTGCAGATCTCATCCTTCTCGATCATCAGTTTCCGTATATGCCGGCGCAGACTGCTCGAAGCCTCGGCAGAGTCCCTCGTATGAATCGCCTCAAGCAGTTCGATATGCTGCTCAACATTGTTATCAGGGACTGTTGAGATATACATCGACAGATAGCGTATCCTGCGGTAGTGGCTTGAGAAGCTAACCAGGACATCGTAACACCTGTGTTTCCTGGTCTCATCGAACAAGATCATCGTAATCGATGAACTTGGGGAGTTCCTCATCTGAGAGCACTGAGACTATCTGCTGCCCCTGCAGGGAGATCATTGGCAGTGCCAGCTTCAGTGATCTGATCGATGATCATATGGAGGTGATCGCTGTGACCTGCTGTCAGGACCCGGAAGATCAGGAGCAGTCCAATGACCGGTTGCATGCGCTGCTGCAGCGACTGCTGACCCTTTTGGCACCTGCAGGCTGTCATTGACATTTCGCCCCATGTGGAGAACAATATGAGATACCGCATCCTATGCGGTATCCCTTGCGATCATGCTCGTATGATCAGCTTAACGATCCGACGGGGTGTCATATGGAACTGAACGAACAGCAGAAGCAGGCGGTGAACTATCAGGGAGAGGCGCTGAACGTCCTGGTGACTGCCGGGGCGGGGTGCGGGAAGACGCGCACCATCATCTCACGGGCTGCACAGCTGTGCTCCTCGGGTACCGATGTCTCACGCATCCTGATCATGACCTTCACCAACCGGGCTGCCCGGGAACTCAAGCTCAGACTCAAAGCGGAGATAGGTATGGGAGCTTCCCAGCTGCAGGCCGGGACCTTCCATGCCTTCTGTCTGAAAGTGATGACTCAGCTTCCGAAGAGTTTCGGGCTCACAGGCCTGAGCATCATCGATGCTGATGACCAGAACTCCCTGATGGTGATGCTCAGGAAGCAGCTGGTGAAGACCGAACGGAGAGCCAGGCGCGGCCTGCCCAAGAGCAAGCAGCTGCTCTCCTACTACTCCTACAGCAGGAACACCTGCCGGCAGCCGCGTGAGTACCTCATGCATACCACAGACCTGGAACCCGAGGACCTCGAGAGCTGCTGTACCCTGTTCGACCAGTACCAGGCCGCGAAGCAGGAGCGGGGCTATCTTGATTATGATGACCTGCTGCAGCTCTTCTCGGATACCCTCGAGCAGAAGCCGCCGCTACGCCGGGCGGTCTGTACCCTCTTCGATGAGGTGCTCGTCGATGAGATGCAGGATACCAATCCCATACAGTTCTCGATCCTCCGGCACTTCGCGGCAGAGCGGGTACGGCTGTTCTGTGTAGGCGATCCTGCACAGTCGATCTACCGGTTCCGGGGAGCCGAGTTCCAGCACATCTATCAGTTCGAACAGCTCTTCGGTTCCAGTACCACCATCACTCTCAGCCTCAACTACCGCAGTTACCAGGAGATCCTCGATCTTTCGAACTGGCTGCTCAGCGGCTCCTCCTATGACTATGACAAGGAACTCACCGCAGTACGCGGTACCTGCGGGTACTTTCCAAGAGTAGAAGATTTCGAGAGTGCAGGGGAGGAGGCGAGCTGGATCGCCGATGAGATCCAGCAGCGTGATGAGCAGGGTATGGCCCTGAAGGATATGATGATCCTCTACCGGACCGGCTATGATGCGAAGCATCTGGAAGCGGAACTGATCAGACGTGCGATCCCCTACCGGTTCATCGGGGGAACGGTGCTGACCAGATCATCGCATGTGAGAGACGTCATGGCGCTGCTGCGTATCGTGAGGAACGAACGGGATGATCTTGCCTGGATGCGCTATCTGCAGCTGTGGCCGAGGATAGGGGAGAAGACTGCACAGAAGATCCTCCAGGGCCTTACCGGGGATACGGGTCAGCAGCTGTTGGGTGACCTGACGAAGCTGCTTGCTGAGCACCATAAGGCCATCGATGCCTATCAGGCGACGATCGATCAGTTCCCGGTGCCCAAGAAGTGCGTCACTGCCGTGATCAGGCACCTGGCTCCAGTGCTCAAGGAGCGGTACGACAACTGGCAGCAGCGGAGTAAGGATCTGGAGCTGCTGATCAGGGTCGCAGAGAACTATACCAGCACCGAAGAGTTCATCGATGACTTCACCCTCGAACCGCTCAATGATACCGAGATCCTCAAGAACTCCACCGATGATGCGGTGACCCTGATCACCGTACACAGCGCCAAAGGGACCGAGGCGCCCGTCTGCTTCGTGGCAGGAGCGAATCAGGCGAACTATCCGCACCACCGGAGTCTGGGAGATCTCGAAGCGGAGGAGGAAGAACGAAGGGTCCTCTATGTGGCACTCACCCGGGCACAGAACGAGCTGATCATTACCCGCTCCTCCTTCCATCGCAATGCCTTCTGGGTCAGCAGCTCTCCTGCGAAAGGGGAACACTATTTCCTCTCTGACATCCCTGAGCAGCTGGTCAGAAGAGAACTGCATGGATGGAACCCCGAGAACCCCGGAGGGCTCGGGGCTCTGGAAGATATCTTCTAAGACAGGCGGGGAGCAGCTTGTGCCTCAGAGCAGGAGCTGCTGCGGTGCTACTGCCTGGAAACGAATCGAAACTGGATCCGAATGAGGGGGAGCTTCATGACCATCCAACTGCTGGGGACCGGCTGTCCCACCTGTACCGTCCTGCAGAAGAATCTCGAACAAGCCATCGAAGAGCTCGATCTCGATGTCACCGTCGAGCACATCTCTGATATCGAGGCGATCCTCGATCTGGGAGTCATGATGATCCCTGCACTGATCATTGACGGGGATCGTATCAGTTCAGGCAGAGCGCTCTCTGTCAGCCGGATCATCGAGCTGCTGAGCGCGAAGATCTAGCACCCTCAGACCCCAGCCCATCGCAGCATCAACCTTGCAGATTTCTCTGATAGTATCCTGTTTTTCTCACATATTGACCCCATCAGGACGTTCAAGTGAGAAACCTGCCGATCGTGAGGATCTGCAGGTAGATTTCCAGGGACTTCCGGTATATATGATAGGGAACACCTCCAGGGTGTGAAACTGATCAAGGGAGCAGGATATGATCTACAGTCCAGTCTTCGGAGCCGTCTGCTATTATGAGTTCACCGGTGACCTGCCGGATTTCATCGATACTTCAGCTGAGCTTGGTCTTCGCTGGGTCGAATTCAAGTACGGTGAGGAGCTCATCAAACGGGGAAGATCACGAGATTTCGGGGAGATCCGCCGGCGATTGGAGCAATCGGGTATGGGCATCTCGATCCACTCACCGTTCGAACAGATCAATCTGGCATCGCTTGATCGCAGGACCCGGGAAGAGTCGGTCCGGCGTATCGCCCGCTCCTTCGACTATGCCCTCGAAGTCGGTGCGAATCAGGCGACCGTTCACGGCGGGGACATGCGATCATGCGACTATACCGATACAGCCTGGGCTGATTCGGTCAAAGCCAACATAGAGAGTTTTCAGGAGCTCACCGAGTATGCCAGAGGTATCGGGGTGACTGTCTGCCTTGAGAACGGCAACGCCTATGAACGCCATATGCTCAAGCATGCCATCTACCACGGGGAGATGCGGCACATCAGGTCGCAGGTCGCTGATGATCTTGCGTTCACGGTCGACTTCGGCCATGCCTCTACTTCAGCAGGAGACCCTCCCATCTCATCGGGGATCTGGGACAGCAGCAGGTGCGTATGGCCCACCTGCACGATAATGACGGACTGTTCGACAGCCATAATGCGCTGGGGACCGGTATCCTGGATCTGAGGGGACTGCTGGAAGTCATGTACCGTGATCACTGGGCCTTCCCCGTCTGTCTGGAGATCAAGACCGCAGAAGGGCTGAGATCTTCAGTCGAGCTACTGAACAAAACCTGGAACGAGATGATAGACCGCCTCTGAAATGTACAAGAAGGTTCTGGTGGTTCTGCCTCAGACAGAGTATGATAGGTTGTGATGAAAGACGCCCATGATAGCAGTATGAACAGCTTACAAGCCCGGCAGCGGATACTGATCCTGCTGCTGGTACTCCTGTGTCTTGTGACCTCCTGCACAGGCAGGCCGGAGACCTCGCAGGAGGAGCCCAGGCAGATCGTCTTCTATACCTGGACTGATGACCACTTCATCCGATACATGGGAAGGCTCTTCGAACAGGAGTACGGTGTCCACGTCCGTATCGTGGTGACACAGGCAGATTCCTATCTGCGTACCGCCATGCAGGAACAGCCTGAACCAACCGGTACCATCGACTGTCTGCTGGTGAACGATTCGTATCAGAGGTATCAGCTGGAACGTTCAGGGATCATCCCCACTGCAGCAGACCCTCTCACTGTATGGTATGATCTGCAGGATACGAGCTTCCAGTCAGGGTTCATCCCGCTCTACCGAAGCTCATCGGGCATGCTCTATGATACCGAAGTGGTGAAGGATCCTCCGGTCAGCTGGCAGGAGTTCGATCGATGGCTTGCCGATCATCCCGGACGCTTCGGCTTCACCGCGGTAGGCGGCGATGCAGGCGCCGGTTTCATCTATTCGGTCTATCATGCGATCAGGATGGAGGCAGAACCCTCCCTGCCGCAGCAGGAACTGCCCGAGAGCAGGACCCTCGCAGCGGTCGGGTCCTGGTTCCGGCAGTACGAGGAGCAGATGATCTACACCAGTTCCGATCATGATTCGATTCGCCTGCTGCTCTCAGGACGTCTGTATATGACTCCGGCCTATGAGCACCAGGTCCTGCAGCTGCTGACGCAGGAGCAGGCGGGCTCTCAGATCGCGATGTATACCCCTGAATTCGGTGCAGTGACCCAGGTCTTCGGGGTCGCAGTGCCGACCAATGCCCCGAATGCCAGCGATGCTGCCGAGTTCCTCCGATTCCTCACTACCCCTGCAGCGCAGCAGATCATGGAAGAGCAGCTGTTCGTCACAGCTGTGGATCACAGCACCTACCCCCGGGGATCGGCAGTGCAGGTATACTCGGATCTGTGGGAGCGCAGAGACCACCAGCTGGTCATCCCCGAAGAGCTCCCGTACAAGGCGTTCATAGATGCCTTCAAGGACCGAGTCCTCTACTACTAGCAGCTGTTTCGGGTGCTCTAGCGGACTTCTCTCTTCGGCTCACCGATCCATACAGCAGTGTTTGGGCTATTCGACGTGCAGGCTTGCTGGCGATACACAATAAGGACTGTACCAGAATTCATCACATGCGATAGTATAGTGGCTCTAAGGTGGACTGGATGGATGATCAGATGCTGTTGACTGCTGCCCTGGGGCTGCCGGATCCCTGGCACATAGCAAGATCAGAGATGAAGCAAAACGAATAGACCGGTAGGATGGAGATGCATATATACCTCAGCTGGAAAGAAGGAGCCCTGTTCCCCTGTCCGGAAGAGGGCTGTGACCAGAGCGCATGTCCATGTGTCGAAGTGCTGGATGAGCAGATCTGGAGATATCATGATCTGCTGCAGTACCGCTGCTTCATTCATGCATCGCTGCCCCGTATCTCCTGTCCGTCCCATGGGATCAGGGTGGTACGGGTCCCCTGGGACATCTTTGACTCCCCGCTCATGAACTATACTGATGTCATGCTGAGCTAAGGGATGGTAGAGTCCCCGAGGGCCGGAGCTTGCCATGCAGCACAGAAATCACCAGCTCAGACTTCCCTGTACACTCTTCTGCGATGCCTTCAGAGGCAGAGTCTTGATGCGTCGGCATCCTTCCTGAACTTCTTGGGAGAGATCCCGGTCTTCTTCTTGAACACGCTGGAGAAATAGCCCTGGTTGTCATAGCCGACCAGCTGTGCGATCTCCCCGGTGGTCTTTGAGCTGCTGCTGAGCATCTGTTTGGCATGTTCGATCCGTACCATGGTAAGGTAGTCCCACAAGGGGACCCCTGTGGCATCATGAAAGACCCTGCAGACATAGTTCTTGCTCAGTTCGTGAGCCTCGGCGATGGAATCCAGAGAGACCTTCTGCTGGTAGTTCTTCTGGATATACTCCTTGATCATCTGCACGATGGGGGTAGACTGGTTGTCGGGAACCGCTACCGAGGTCTTCAGGACTTCTGCGAAGCAGCGCTTGAGAAAGAGGAGTATCTGCTCTGAACTCTCTGCATCCTGGAAGGTGGTATGTTCGAACTCCTTGAGTACTCTCGGCAGATGGATGAGCGCATCGCTCTGCTCGATCCTGGTGCGTATGAGCAGTGCGAACATGGTCCAGTAGTTCCTGTACTCTTCGACCTGGTCCCCGTACAGCTGCTGGGTCATCTCATCAAGCTCATCCATATAGGCATCGATGTCCCTGAGAGCTCTCGACTGAAGCAGCAGGATCGATCTGTTCACGGCATCGTAGATGGTGAACGACGGTTCATTCGGGACCGGCTGCTTCCGCCTGCGGTAGAACACATAGTGGGTCCTGTTCGCATAGAACCTGAGGGCTGTGAGGTAGTTCAGTTCTCGATAGGCCTCCGACAGGGTCGAGGGAGAGGAGTGGGTCCCGCTGACCAGGATGAAGGCATCAGGGTCGATACGGTTGTGCAGGAGTCCTTCGGCAAGCCGTACCTCCTGTGATCCGATCTCCTGTTCCAGGATCATCAGCCAGACCCTCCGGTCTGCCCGGATGATGAAGCGCCCGTAGTCTTCGAACAGCGGGGATGCCTCATGCAGGGTCGCTACCACATCACCTCGTGTGAGATCACTGCGTGTGAAGGTTAGAGAGACCAGCTGGTAGCGTGAGAGATCAGGCTTTGACTGGAGCGATCCGAACTTCCTGAAGAACAGCTCATCGGTGTTCGGTTTGGTGATCTGCTCCCACAGAAGTGTCTCTGCTGCCAGGGTCTGGGTGAAGTGTGACCTCTGAGCCTCTTCGATCGAGCACTGGAGCTCCTGCTGAGCCTTCTTGACGAGAGCGAGCAGCTTCTCCTCATTGATGGGCTTGATGAGGTAGCCGGTGATCCCATGACTGAAGACCGCCCGTGCATATTCGAAGTCGCTGTAGGCGCTCAGCACGATGATCTTCATCTCCTGCGAAGTCTCACGGATAGCCCGTATCAGTTCGATCCCATCGATCACCGGCATCCGGATGTCGGTGATCATGATATCGTACGACTCTTCAGCCAGCAGCTGAAGGGCCTCCTTCCCGTTCCCGGCCTCTCCTGTGACAGTCATGCCGAGCTCTTCCCAGTCTATGATCTGCCTGAGATAGGTTCGGGTGAGTGGTTCATCATCAACGAACAGGATCTTCATCAGGTGCTCCATGGTTCTTGTATGAGATTACGCAGCGATACTGCTGCAGGTACGAACAGGGTGACGGTGGTATGGTGGTGTGCTACCGATTCGAGCTGCACCCCGAAGGTCGTACCGAACTTCAGGTGGATACGTTCATTGACATTGTCGAGGCCTATGGCTGCCTCATAGACCGGGTGCTGCGCATCCTGCAGCCTCCGGTTGATCGCAGCAAGCTTCTCATCAGCGATACCGCAGCCATTATCAGTGATGCGGATCCGGGCTCCTGAGCCCTCTCTGGTCACTGAGATCTCCAGATGGTACTCCCGATCTCTCTGTGAGAAGCCGTGGACGATCGCATTCTCCACCACCGGCTGGATCAGCAGCTTCATGATGCTGATCTCTGTGCACACACTCGGACAGGTAATGGTGTAGGTGAAGAGACCGGGGAAGCGGATGAGCTGGATCTGCAGGTACCGTTCTACGAAGGAGAACTCATCGGAGAGCGGGACCAGCTTCCAGGGATCATACATGCTGTAGCGCAGGATCTCCCCGAGCAGGGATGTGATCTGTCTGATCCCTTTCTGCTCGTTGGTCACCGTAAGAGACTGGATAGCCTGCAGGGTATTGAACAGGAAGTGGGGATTGATCTGCTCCTGCAGGGCGAACAGCTGGGCATTGGTGAACTGCTGCTGGCAATAGGTGATCTGCCTGATCATCTGATCGATGTCTGCTCCCAGCTGGGCGATCTCTGCGGTCGCTTCCGGATCATGGAGTTCTATCGTATAGTCGCCGGCGCCGATCTGCTTCATTCCCTCAGCCATCGCCTCCACCGGCTTCGAGATGTTTCTCGATATCCTGGAGGCAGTGAACAGGGTGATGAACACGGCACACAGAAGAGCCAGCAGGGAGAGCAGCAGGAGGACCGGTATGTTCTTCAGGACCTCCCCGCTCGGGACCGATGCCAGGATGCGCCAGCGGGTGAGACTCGAGAGTGACTCGATGATGATGGGCGTCCTGGTGAACAGGGAGAAGTCACTTGAGGCGGAGCTCGGGGGGAGTTCCTGAAAGAAGGAGTGATCGAGGGTGTCGATGATATCGATCCTGCTGTTCTGGAGGGGCAGCAGATCGGCTATGGTCCTCTCGAGCTCTATGGTGTTTATGTTGCACAGCAGCGCGGCGGCATTGGGCAGGATGATGCTGCCGACGATGTCAGGCAGCGGGTAGAGGATCGAGAACACCTCCCGGTCGCCGCCTTCGAACAGATAGTAGTTCTCGGGATGGGGATCGAGAAAATAGGCTCTCTGCTCCAGCTCCTGCCGCTCATAGACCCACGGCTGCTGATAGAAGTTGTAGTACTGATCGATCGGTTTGCCCGTCCCGATCACCGCATATCCCGCTTTGTTCAGGAGGATCACATCCTGGATCTCAGGATGGTCGAGGATCAGCTGCTGCAGGAAATCCATGGCTCTCCATGCATAGTCAGCCTTCGCACGTTCGGATGCGTTGGAGAAGAGGGGGTTATCAGCTGCGACGGTCATGAGATCCAGGGTCCTGATCAGGTGCAGGTCTACCTGATCGGTCACCGAATGGACCAGACCCTGGTTATAGGTCTTGGCGTTCTGCAGCAGCACGTTGCTGAAATAGAAGGTCAGGGACGCTATGAGGGTGAAGAACATCATCACGATCACCAGAGAGAACCGTAGCTGCATCTGCTTCTTCAACGAGATATGCTGTGTCATAGGAACGAGTATAGCATGACTTATCGCAACCGATGGGCTGCTTGTTACAGAATATTATCCTCTCTTGTCGACATATTGTCATCCGGGTCCCTTCTGTCTGCCGTTCTATCGTATTGTTCGTTGACGGCTGTGAAAACTGGTTTACCATGGAGGTAGATCTTAAGGAGGATTAGTTATGAGAAAAGCATTATGTGTATTAGTCATCGCTCTGGTGGCTATGACCGCTGTGACAGCAGCCGGATCACAGGAGAGTGAACAGGCCAAAGCGTATGAGACCCTGCATGTGTATACCGCCTTCGATACTGAAGAGGCGCAGTACTATATCGATGCGTTCACCGCATCAACGGGGATCAAAGTAGATATGGTACGAATGAGTGCCGGTGAAGTCCTTGCAAGGATCGAGGCAGAACGCTCGAACCCTCAGGCGAGCGTCTGGTTCGGAGGTTCGAACACCTCTCACATCAACGCAGCGTCAAAAGACCTGCTGATGCCCTATGAACCCGATCTTGACTTCGACCTGCCTTCGAACTTCCATGCGGAAGACTACTCATGGAACGGGTTCTACACTGGAGCCATAGGGTTCGTGACCAATACCGCATTCCTGGAAGAACATGGCCTTGAAGCACCACAGTCATGGGAAGATCTGCTTGATCCGGTCTACGAAGGCAACATCGAGATGGCCTATCCCTACACCTCAGGGACCGCTTACACCACCTGGGCGACCCGTATTCAGATGCTCGGTCTCGAGGGTGCCCTGGACTGGTGGGAAGAGTTCGATAAGAACATGCACATGTATACCAAATCAGGTTCAGCCTGTATCGCCCGTGCAGGACTTGGAGAGGTCGCTGTAGGTATCGGGTTCTCCCATGATATCCTGGCAAAAGGGATCAATCAGGGATATCCTGTTGTCCTGAGCTTCCCGAAAGAGGGTACCGGATACGAAGTCGGCGGCGTCTCCATGATACAAGGAGCCAAGCAGGTAGAAGAGGCTCAGATCTTCATCGACTGGACCTTCACCGTAGAGGCTCAGAATCTCTTTCAGAAGTACTCACGACTTCCTGTGAACCCCGCTGCGACCGTCGCAGAAGGTGCCATCAGACTCAGCGACATAGAACTCATCGACTATGATGCCGTGAAACACGGGCTCAACAAAGAGGCCAATGTAAAGGCCTGGAGAGACAGACTGGGTAAGTAACTGCATCACGTTCCCATTCCATGTGCAGCCGCGTGTTCCTGATGTGCAGGACACATCGACAGGCAGAGCCCGCGGCTGCACCCCCATCAAGCTAATTAAAGGTGTTTATTCATGAGTACATATATACCCGGCAGGCGTAACAGCACCAGATCGAATGATATCAGGAAGCTCCTGGGAGAGCCGGGCCTGCTGTTCGCGATCCTGATCATCTTCTACCTGCTGATCGTCTTCGTCATCTTTCCCATCTTCCAGGTCTTCAAGACCAGCCTCTCCTATGACGGGGCCTTCAGCGCCAGGAACTACGCAGAGGTGCTCAGTCGCAGCTACTATATCGAGCCGTTCTTCAACAGCATGCTCCTGGGGATCATCACCGCGACGATCGGTACACTCATCGGGTTCATGTTCGCCTATGCGATCACCAGGACACCCATGAAGGGCAAAGAGATCTTCAGGCTCATCGCGACATTCCCCATCGTCTCCCCTCCGTTCGTCATATCGCTGGCCTTCATCCTGCTGTTCGGCAGATCTGGTGTGTTCAGCGGTGCGATCGGGAATATCTACGGTCTCAAGGGACTGGTCATCGTCGAAGTCATCGCCTACTCACCGACTGCCTTCCTGGCACTGGTAGGGGTCCTCAGGGCCATAGACCCTGCGCTGGAAGAGGCCGGTATGGATCTGGGGGCTTCACGGATCAAGGTGTTTCGCACCGTAATCCTGCCTCTGGCTACTCCCGGGATCGTCAGTGCATGGCTGCTGGTGTTCATCCAGTCAGTCGCAGACTTCGGCAATCCCATGATCCTCTCAGGTGATTTCCCCATCCTCTCGGTCCAGGCCTATCTGCAGATCACCGGGATGTACGATCTTGCCCGTGGTTCTACGCTGGCGATCCTGCTGCTCCTGCCTACCGTCGGAGCCTTCTATCTGCAGAAGTACCTGCTTGCCAGGAAGTCCTATGTGACGGTCACCGGGAAGCCTACCTCTGCGACCATAAAGAATCTCGAGTGGTACATCAAGCTTCCGGTCTATTCGGTGTGTGTCTTCTTCGCAGCAGTCGTGCTGCTGTTCTACGGCATGGTGGTCTACGGATCGTTCCAGAAGTTGTGGGGTGTGGATTCGACCCTGACGCTTGCCAATTATGTGACGATGTGGCGGGTAGGGAAGGGCTATATCCTCGATTCGCTGATCATCTCGAGTATCGTGACCCCCATCACCGGGATCATGGGGATGTTCATAGCCTATATCATCACTCGCAAGAAGTTCCCCGGGAAGAATGCTCTGGAGTTCGCTTCCATGCTCACCTTCGCCGTACCGGGTACGGTCGTCGGTATCGGCTATATCATCGCCTTCAATACCCCTTCGGTCCTCATGCCGGTGACGTTGACCGGGACGGGACTGATCATCATCGTGCTGCTGGTCTTCAGGAACATGCCCGTCGGTATCAGGAACGGTGTCGCTGCCCTGCAGCAGATCGATCCTTCCATCGAGGAGGCATCCATAGACCTCGGAGCTGACAGCGGGATGACCTTTCGCAATGTGACGCTTCCCATGATCATTCCTGCCTTCTTCTCGGGTCTCGTCTTCAGTTTCGTACGATCGATGACCGCGATCAGTGCCATCATCTTCGTCGTCTCCGGTAAGTGGAACCTGATCACCGTAGCGGTGCTGGGGTTCGTCGATAACAGTCAATATGCACAGGCTGCAGCGATGAGCATCCTGCTCATCGCCATAGTCCTGATAGCGCTGGCAGTAATAAAAAGTATTACTGATATGCTGGGAAAAGGTATGAATACCGCCACGATCATCGAATAGGATAGGATATATGAACCAACACTACTTAGAACTGAGAAGCCTGACCAAATCATTCGGAAAGGGCGAGACGAAAGTCACAGCGGTCGATCATATAGATCTGGCTGTCTGTGAAGGGGAGCTGGTGACCCTGCTGGGCCTTCGGGGTGCGGGAAGACCACCACCTTGAGGATGATCGCGGGGTTCCATACCCCCTCCTCCGGGGATGTGCTCATCGACGGGGTGAGTGTGAATGCACTGCCCCCGAACAAGCGGCCGACAGCCATGGTGTTCCAGAACTATGCGCTGTTCCCCACATGACCGTGGCGGAGAACATCGCCTATGGTCTGAAGATCCGCGGGGACAGCAGGGAGTCGATAGACACCCAGGTCGAGGAGATGATGAATCTCATCGGACTGCAGGGGCTTGCCAAACGACAGCCTCGAGAACTCTCAGGCGGACAGCAGCAGCGAGTGAGTCTTGCACGTGCGCTGGTAATGGAACCGAAGGTGCTGCTCTTCGATGAGCCACTTTCGAACCTTGATGCCAAACTCCGGGTCTCGACGAGACTGGAGATCAGAAAACTGCAGCAGCGGGTAGGGATCACCTCGGTCTATGTGACCCATGATCAGGAAGAGGCCATGACCCTCTCTGACAAGGTCGTGATCATGAAGGATGGGATCATCCAGCAGATCGGCTCGCCCTCTGAGATCTACAGCCATCCCTGCAACCGGTTCGTTGCCGCCTTCATTGGGAAGGCCAACTTCCTCAAGGCAGAGATCCTAAAGGTGACCGATACGCAGCTGCTGATGAAGATAAACGGCAAGGATGTGAGTGCCCCCTGCTGGAACAAGAGCATCCGCAAGAACGACCATGTGCTGGTGGTCGCACGACCGGAATCCATCATCCTGGGAGAACCGGCTGATGATCTGATCGAGGGGACAGTCCGTGATTCGGTCTATTTCGGTTCACAGATGCTCTATGAGGTGCAGATAGCTGCAGATCAGACCGTGCAGATAGAGATCGCTGATCCCCAGCATCACAAGCACTATGAGAAGGGTACCAAGGTGGGACTGACGTTCAAAGACCGTTCCCTCCACGTGCTCACCGAGTTGGAAGGAGCCGGCAATGAGACCTGATATCATGCTCATCGGTCATGTCTCGAAGGACATCATGATCGATCATCTGGGGGAGGAGACCCGGCTCACCGGCGGGGCCGTGGTCCAGTCCTCCTTAGCAGCACTTCGCTCAGGTTCCGAGGTCATGGCGGTCACGAAGATCAGCCGTGAGGATGCCTCTCTGCTCGAACCACTGCAGAGCCCGGGGCTTGAGTGGGTCATCTGCCCCTCAGGGGCGACGACCTCGATCAGGAACCGCTACTATACCGAAGACAAGGAGCGGCGGGATGTGGAATTGCTCTCTCAGGCAGACCCGTTCACGCTCGATGATATCCCGAAGACCGTGCCGCGGGTCTTTCATCTGGCAGGACTGTTCTCCGGGGAGATCCCCGATGACCTCATCGAACCGCTCTCATCGCGTGCTGCGGTAGCTCTTGATGCTCAGGGGGTCCTGAGAACGATGGATGGCGAAGGAGATCTGCTCTTTCGTGACTGGGCTCGTAAGAGAGAGCTGCTGAAGTTCGTCTGGTTCTTCAAGGTCGATGCCGCCGAGGCTGAGATCCTCACCGGCTGTACCGATCGGGAAGAGGCCGCCAGAACCCTCTTCTCCTGGGGAGCAACGGAGGTGATGCTCACCCATCATACCGAGGTGCTGCTCTACAGCAGGGAAGGGGTATACCGTGCTCCGTATACCAACAGCAGCAGTGTCGGCAGGACCGGGCGCGGGGATACCACCTTCGCAGCCTATCTCTCCTGGCGTCGGGAACATTCGATCAGTGAATCGGTACGGTTCGCAGCTGCCCTGTGCAGCCTGAAGATGGAATCTCCCGGTCCCTTCAGCGGCACGGTAGCCATGGTGCTTGAACGGATGGACCGCAGGTAGCACTCATACGGACAGGGCTCTTCATCTGAAGAGCCCTGCATCTTCATTTTCTTACTTACTTACTCACTTACTCACTCACTCACACACACTTTCTCTCGTAGCTTCGCAGCGTAATGACTGTAGTCGTAGAACCCCTGTCCAGCAGCTCTTTTCAGAGATCTCTGATTCTGCTGCTTCTCTTCTGGCACAGTAGGGTCAAAATCGCTATACTCTGTGCGGTAGAAACGCAGACAGAAGGAGCACGATACAGGGGATGGGCAGTAAACAGCGATCACAGAAGATAACCGGCATCATGTTCACTGCCGCAGCAGCACTGCTGTGGAGCAGTCTCGGTGCGATCATCAGGGGGATCGATACCCCCGTGTGGGTCTATCTGAGCTATCGAAGCCTCATCACCATCATAGTGCTCGCTCTTCCTGCATACCGGGCATTCTCACAGAGCGGCAGACCGCTTCCGATAGCGGTACTGCTGGCAAGCGGTCTCTCCTTCGGTCTCTATGTCGGCGGGTTCGTCGTCGCCACCAGGACCCTTGGAGCTGCCACGGCGATCGCCATGCAGTATGCAGCCCCGATCTATCTGTTTCTCTATACGCTGGTGAGAACGAGAAGGCTTTCCCTGAGAGATGATCTACCCAAGATGATCATGGTCGCCGGGGTGCTGGTCAATGTGCTGATACAGGTGCAGCAGGTCTCTGCGACCGCTCTGCTCCCGGCAGTGCTGTGCGGGATCGGGTATGCCCTGTTCACCGTGACGATGAAACGGGCAGAGGGGGTCGATCCCATCGCTCTGATAGCCTCGAACAATCTGATCAGCGGGGTGCTCTTCCTGCTGCTGTCCCTGCCTCTTGCAGCCTCAGGCGGGTTCGTCGTGACCGGAGGAGACCTGTGGGTTCTGATCATATCGGCACTGGTAGTCAATGCCTTCTCCTATGTCCTCTTTGCACGGGGGATCAGGTATATCAGTGCTCTGGAAGCCTCGTGTGTGACCCTCGTAGAACCGGTGATGAATCCCGTGTGGGTGTTGCTGCTCCTGGGTGAGCGGCTCGATCCCTTCGATATCATGTTCCTGCTGCTGATCATCGGTGCTCTTCTGCTCGAAGCGGTACAGGCTGCGAAGAAGACCCGCAGCAGCATTGTCTGACCCTGATCAGCTCATATGGCTTTCGCTGATCGTCTTTGAGATCTGCTGCATGAACTGCAGGGATCCGAATGACAAGATCTATGATTACTTCGGCAGGACTCGAATCGAGAATTCCTTTACCTCAAACAAAAGTATACCGTGATTATTGATATCCTACACAGACAGGTAACGATATTCTACCATAATCTGAAGAAGTGCAGATCTGAGACATTGGAGCTTGATACAAAGAAGATTGGATTCCTACGCTTAGTCCTATTGATTACGTTTGATTTGGGTTAGTCAGCCATAGGTGTATCAGAGCATAGTATCTCGCCTACTGCCAGTATTAGCTCTGTATTAAGATTAGTTCGTATCATTTCATACATGATGGATGAAGGTTCTACATCTGTGCAAATAAGCTGATAGAGCTTCTCTTTTACGTCATAACTGATTTTTGATCTATCAAGGATTTCATAGATTTCTCTTTTTTTATCATTTTGCCGGATTTGGACTACATCATCAAAAAATACATGAACTTCTTCATCAGTAGGCATCTGTTGTGTGACTAATTGCACACAATGCCTCTGTTCATCGTATGTAAGTAACATTGGAGAAGCTTTTCCCTGGCACATAAGAGTAGCATTTCCCTCAAAAACACCAAATAACCGTATAGTATATGAGCGTACTTCAGGGAGAAAAGGACTTCGTTCAACCGGAGCAATATGAAGATGTTTTTTCTCCCATGAAAAGGTGAATTCTACCTGAGTAAAAGAACCATTCTGGTAATCATTTGAAATATTATCATCCTCGTAAAGAGTAAAATTGCCATCGGCACCTGCAAAACAGCTAACAAGCAAAGAATCTGGATTTATATTAGCATCATATTCCTCACTCTGAATAATAATGGCTCCTGCTGGAACCAAGACAGGTATTCTATCGATTGTTCTGAACAAACACATCCTGGCAGCTCCTATATACCGTAGACCTGTGAAGAAGTCATAGAACATCCCTGGTGGGATCCAACTATCTGAATGACCCATCTGCACAATTTCAGAACATGTTTCTACTATGGGGGAAACTATCAGGCTTGAACCAAAATAATACTCATTTTTGACATGATATGATTCTTTGTCATCGGGATACATATAATACAGAGGCCTTACCAGAGGTATTCCTTCTGCATGTGAGATGTGATTCATTGCGTATACATATGGTAACAGGGAGTGTCGAAGTCTAAGAAAGGAATTGATGATGCTATGTGCTTCGATACCAAAGTTCCATGGTTCTTTGCCAGAAAACATGTTCGAAGAGCTGTGAAGTCTCATGATTGGTGAAAAGACTCCAAATTGAACCCACCGAATATGAAGTTCTTCATCCTTGATCCCTTTCATGTGTCCACCAATATCATGGCTCCACCAACCAAAACCTATATGGGATGCAGAAAGAGTAAAGTAAGGCTGAAACGCTAAACTTTTCCATGAGATTATTGTATCTCCTGAAAAGCCAACAGGAAATCTGTGGCTTCCTATTCCTGCATACCGAGATAGAATCAGAGCACGTTTATTGGTATCTTGGTTAGCCTGGTATCTTGTTTGATTTAAGACCCACAGAGGATCTAGACCTGAAGATCGACTTATCCTCCCTTGCTGCCAGTCGATCCACCAAAAATCAACCCCATCTTCTTCTAAAGGATCCAAGATATGTTTTTGAAATTCTTCCATATACACATGAGAAGAAGGATCAAATACGATTGGACTCCCGAGTTTCGAATCTTGTTGTAACGCTTCAGCTAACTTTTCATATTCGTCCTCATGAGCACGAACACCTGCAGAAGGATGATCATTCAGAGCAACCTTTACACCATGTTTGTGCAAGGCCTTTAGGAATTGTTTGGGATCAGGGAATAATTTCTTATTCCAAGAATAACCAGTCCAACCACTACCATACTTTTCATCAATATTGACCTTATGCCAGTCCATATCCAAGACGGCGATGGAAATTGGAACATCTTCGTCGGAGAATCTATTCATCAGTGCTAGGTACTCTTTGTCTGAATAGGGGTAGAACCGACTCCACCAGTTTCCTAAAGCAAATCTAGGGAGAAGTGGAGGAAACCCACAAAGCTGGTAGAAAGAGCGTAACCCTGTGATAAAATCAGTTCCAAAGCCAAAATAGTACATATCGATTGACCCTGCTTCTCTAGGATGCAGGTCATCTTTGGAAATAGTATATTGACTGGTATCCTCAATCACAGAATAACCATAAGGTGAAAAAATGCCATCCTCAAGTTGACAGGCTCCGTCACAACCGTCTAAAGTGCGTGCAGTGCCCCCAAAATTGACTATGGGTTCTCCATAATGCCAAACATTATAATATTCGGTAAGATTTCCTTTCAATTCGATAGATAATGATGAGGCAGAAAACTCTTTTCCCTCATATATGAGAACTAAACGATCAGTTCTATCCTTAGTTGTCCATCAACTTGTTGAGTATGGAAAAATACTTTCGGGAACTCACGTTGTACCACCATGTGAGAGGGGTAGTCAATAAAATGTAAGGAAGGAGAGTATTCTAGACGGAGCAATCCATCGGTTAAGATAGTAAAACGGGCATTCCCAGAGCAAACCTCATTTTCATGGACTTTCATCTCCATCCCCTTATCGCTCATAATATTTGAATATAGTCTTGATAGAATATGAGGTTTAACGTTAAATGTCAATAAAATCATTTCACTCAGGCTGGTTCATTGTCAATCAATTCAAATAATTGACCTCACATAGAATTTGAGATAAGATAGTTTATCGATATATTTAAGGATTATAGGAAAAGTTATGACTATCAAGGAAATTGCCGAAATAGCCGGTGTTACCACTATGACAGTGTCCAATGTGATAAATAAGAAATATGGAAGAGTTTCCAAACAGACAATAGACAAGGTCAATGGTATCATAAAGGAATATAACTATGTCCCAAACCTTTCTGCTCGAAGTTTAACAGCGACCTCCTCAAAGATCATTGCGGTTATAGTACCCGTGACCCAAGTAAAGAAGAATTTGTTCCAAGATCCGTATATAGCTCAGATACTGGGGATTCTTGAAGAAAATCTCAGAGAAAACGGCTATTTTGCAATGATTCGCAGTATAAGCAGTGTTGACGAAGCATGTACCATGCTGAAAAACTGGAAAGTATCCGGAGCTATATTCATTCTTCCCTACTTTGATGATAAAGTCGATCAAATCCTTTTAGAAAATAAAGATATACCTTTAGTGTTTATGGACTCCTACAGTAAAAACCCAAAAGCCCTTACTGTGTGTATTGATGATGAGAAAGGAGCATATCTGAGTACAAGGTTTTTACTTGGTATCGGTCATGATACGATTGCTTTTGTTGGGGATTTCGAAGCTAATCCTCTTATGTTTGCCAGGTATTCCGGATATATAAAAGCTTTGGAGGAAAGTGCTAATACTGTCAATCTATCGTTAATCTTTAAGGAACTACCGGATTATGAAGGGGGAAAACGAGCAGGATTCAAGATAGCTGATAACAAGGATATCACAGCAGTCATCACTACATCAGATATTTGTGCAGTAGGAATAATCGAAGGAGCGAGATTGTCAGGGTTGACTGTTCCTAATGGTCTTTCAGTCATAGGATTCGATGATCTACCCATCGCCGTCTATTCAACTCCAAAATTGACAACAATCAACCAGCATATCGAAAAAAAAGCTGAAAAAGCGATAGAATTACTCTTTGATCGTATAAATGGAACAAATATTCTTCCAAATACTAGTGTGATTGATATTGAACTTGTTGAGCGACAATCGACTACGAACCATTCATTCTTATAAGAGCTCTTTGCATCGTGTATTCATGTGAAAATCGAACTCTATCTGTATCTACACGTTGAGTTGCTTCATTCCGTGAGAATTCCCTGGAAGCGATATTTTAGTTCCTGAAGAAGAGTTCGAGGCTCTATGTTCATCAGCATCTACCGATATACCTACTTCCACGATTTGATAGCAGAACACTATGATCATACCGATTTCGAACAACATCATGTACGGATTGGATAGGCAGCATTCATTCGATTCCCCTCTCCAGCAAGTTAAAAAACGCTTGACAACTTTTTGGTGTATGGTATACTTAGTTGGGTTTAACGTTAAACCACATAAATGGAGGGTTTTATGAAAAGATTATATGTACTCGTAGTGATTGGGCTTTTTGTAATGTCGATGGGTTACAGTAGAGGCCAGATAGAAAGTCCAGAGCCTGATGATCAAGTAACGGGAATGAACAGTCTTCAATATAATGAAGCACAAATGGTTAATGATGGGGAACCTATTTCTGTAGAACTTTGGTATTGGACAGGTGGTGCAAATTTATTTCAATCATATGCAGATCAATATACTAAAGTGCATCCCAATGTCACAATAACACTTGTAGAGAATCCATGGAATGATTATTGGACAAAACTTCCCCTTGCATTGCAAGGTAAAGATGGTCCTGCTATTTTTAATTTCCACAATAGTCAACAGGATAACCTCATTGGATACATGGCTCCTTATGCTATTCCTGTAGAAGAGCTGGAAGAAGAATTTGTTGGTGTGAAAGGTCATCTGATAGATGGTAAAATTTACTATACAGACTATGGTCTGATGACTGCTACTGTGTATTACAACACTAACATGTGGGAAGAAGCGAATCTTACTGAGGCAGATATCCCTAAGACCTGGGACCAGTTCAGGGAAGTTGCAAAAAAATTGACTATTCGTAAAGATGGGCAGCTTGTTCAGGCTGGATATAGCTATAACGGTGGAATCCAAGGAGATGTTCTAGGTATGCAATACCAGTATGGACAAAATCTCTTCACAGAAAACGATACAATTAGCCTCAATAATGATGCAATGAAGAAAGTGATTGGAAGACTGTCTGATTTGTATGATTCAGATAAAGTAGGTGATCTTAATTTTGGTAATAATTCTGGTGATAATTTTGGACAGGGCAAGGTGGCAATGTTCTTAGGATGGGGATTTATGACGAATGTTCTACAATCGAATTTTCCAGAAACATCTTTCGATTGTTTTGAAATCCCTGTTCCATCTGAGGATGTACCCTATGCATATCATCGTTATAACGGAGAATCGACATTTGGCGTGAATAAGAACGCAAGCAAAGCTCAACAGGCTGTAGCACAGGACATGATTGCATATTTCTTGTCAAATGATGCAATACAAAAAGAATTCTGTATGGAAAACGCTGTATTTCCAGCAAAGAACTCACTCAGAGCAGATGCAGATCTTTTAGACATACCTAGTGTAGCAGTCCTTGCTGATCATATTGACCGTTATATCTGGCCAGGCACTATGCCCAGTACTGTTGAAAATAATGTTAAGATAATGCTAGAGAATATTTTTTACAACAACATGAACATTGAAGATGCTTTGTCAATTGCTGAGAAACAAATCAATTCCGATTTGGATGATGTTGATTTTAGCTCTCAGGAGCCCATGTACAAGTATTATAGTGATAGATTATAGTTAGGATCTCCATACTATGCGGTTTCTTTTTGATGCTTATCAAGTGAGCATGGAAAAGGAGCCGCATTGATGGGAGCATAGATGTTTGTTCATAAATTCAAGATAGGGATGTTCTCTTAGAATGTTATTAGCTAGCATCCCTGGTATAAGTCTTTTCTACCTGAAAGGTAGTACTGTGTTAGCAAACATTGAACACACCAATGAATAGTGTAATCATTGAATTCTCTAGAGATGTGAAATTCTCTCTGCCAGATATACGGAGACAAAATTGGAAAAACGATTGCCTGCAAAAGTCTTACGAAGTAAGAGTGAAATCCAACTAAGGAATACTGTCGTAATAATGCTTGTTCTGTTCTATCTGTTGTTTTTCTACTTACCGATACTTATTGCTTTTGTGGGTAGTTTCCATAAGTGGAACCCTCTTAAACAGCAATTCAGTTTTTTGGGACTTAAGAACTGGATAAAAGTCTTTTCAAGTCAACTATTTTGGGATTCCTTTGTAAATACGCTATTGTTTTCATTTGTCTCGGTTCTATTTCGTATTATTCTGGGATTGCTACTGTCCAGTATCTTGTTTTCTACACTCGTGAAGCATAAGTCCTTCTTCAATCTAGTCTATTACCTGCCTACCATAACACCTATGGTTGCTGTAGCATATGTATGGAAATTCATTTATGACCCTCAGATGGGACTGCTGAACCAACTAACTCATAGTAATATTAATTGGCTGTTTGATGGAAGGTATGCGTTGTTAGCAATCTTGGGGCTCACTATCTGGAAAGACTTTGGTTATGCTGTTGTCATACTTTTAGGGGGTATGTATTCTTTGCCGACCGATTGTTTCGAAGCTGCAAGAATCGATGGATCAACTGCGTGGCAGAGTTTTTGGTTAATAACTGTACCTTTGCTCAAAAATACCATACTTTTTATCATCATAACTTCCTTGATCTCGTATTTTCAAACATATATTCCTGTTATGGTACTCACCGAAGGCGGTCCGGGAACAACTACATATCTTGCTTCATATCTCATTTATAATGAAGCTTTCATGAAGTATAATTTCGGTTATGCCTCTGCCCTTTCCTTTGTGTTGTTTGTTGTCATTGCCTTACTGACCTTGATTTCTTTTCGGTTAGGCGGCGATAGATCTGGTAAAAGGGGGAAGAGGCGAACGTATGACAAATAAAAAAATAAGATCAGCTCTCCTGGAACTGGGTTTGATCGGTTTAGGAGTATTCACAGTATTACCTTTTTTTTGGATGCTGTTTTCATCATTCAAAACAAATTCGGAGATCTTATCTACAGTGCAAACATTTTTCCCACAGTCCTTCACTTGGGATAACTACAAAGTTGTGTTGCCCAAATTCAATTTCATAAGATATTTTGCAAACAGTATGTATTATGCTGTAGCTCTCACTGTGATAACTATCTATACAAGTGCAATTTCAGGATTTGTATTGAGTAAATATGAATTTCGAGGTAGGGGGTTCCTTTTTTCCGCAATTCTACTCACGATGATGGTTCCTAGTGTCGTGACCATTATTCCACGCTACAGTATCATGCAAGCTCTGGTATGGATTGATTCGGTAAAAGCGTTGATTATACCCTCCCTGTTCACCTCTTTTGGAATATTCTTAATGCGCCAGTCCTGTGTTTCAATTCCAGATGATATGCTAGCCGCTGCTCGCATCGATGGGGTAGGTGAATGGTATATGTTTCATCATATCATCTTACCACAACTGCAAAATGGTATAGTAAGTTTGGCGATATTTCAGTTTCTATGGGCTTGGGATGATTACCTTTGGCCGTATATCATTTTACATAGTGATAGCAAACAACTGCTTTCTATTGGTTTGAAGTTATTCAGTGGCAGGTATTCAACAGACTATGCTGGACTGTTTGCAGCTACGACGATAACGATAGTCCCGGTTATTGTGATGTATCTTATATTTCAAAAAAGATTTATTGAAGGTGTTTCTTCAGCTTCAATAAAGGGGTGAGACCCTCATAATTTTCAGGAGGTACAGATGGCTGAAAGCACACCGAAAACATATCGTAATATGGTTATATATTCCATATATGTAAGAAATTATCAAAAAGAAGGTACGTTTAAGAGCGTTGAAGAGGATTTGCCTCGAATCAGGGATTTGGGCGTAGATATCATCTGGCTTCTTCCTATTCATCCAATTGGCGAAAAAACAGGAAAGGAACGCTAGGTAGTCCGTATTCGATTCGTGATTACAGGAGCATTAATCCAGAATTTGGTAGCATGGAAGACTTTATTTCTCTTGTTGACTCCATACATGCTTTAGGCATGAAGTGTATCATTGATGTTGTCTACAACCATACTTCACACGATTCGCTGTTATCTATAGAACATCCTTCTTGGTTTTATCACACTGATGATGGCAGTTTTGGGAACCGAATAGGGGATTGGAGTGATATCATCGATCTAGATTATGCTCATCGTGAATTGTGGGATTATCAAATTGAAACCTTAAAGATGTGGGCTCGGTATGTAGATGGTTTTCGTTGTGATGTAGCCCTTTAGTGCCTCTTGATTTTTGGAAAGAAGCAAAGAGAGCCGTTGAGACCGTACGGCAAAATACGTTTTGGCTTGCTGAATCCGTGGAACCGGTATTTATTCGTGACAATAGGGCTAGGGGATTGGTAAGTCATTCGGATTCAGAGCTGTACCAGGTCTTCGATGTCTGTTATGACTATGATATTTATGATATTTTTCTAGACTGTGTTTTAGGTAAAGTCGGGTTGGATGCCTATGCAAAGGCAATTGAACAGCAAGAATCCATCTACCCAGATAATTATGTGAAGCTCAGATTTCTGGAAAACCATGACCGAAACCGAGCTATGAAACTATTTCTAACAGATGCAAGCTTAGTTGTCTGGACTGCTTTCAGTTATTTTCAGAAAGGGATCACCTTAGTATATGCAGGTCAAGAATTCCAAGAAAGGGAGCGACCTGATCTTTTTTTACATGATCCTGTGACCTGGTCAGGTGTCAATATGTCTGAGTTATTTCAGCGTCTTTATCAGATAAAACAACATGCCATATTCACTGATAGTAGGTACTCCTTAGAAGTGTTGCCACATAGAGTGATTCATGCTGTACATAAAAATGGAGAGCAGGAATGCCATGGGTTCTTCCCTGTAGACGGAATCCCCTCTCTTATAGAAGTATTTCTTCCCGATGGAATATATGTAAATATATTTGATGCATCATGTATTCAAATAGAACAGAGGCTCATGCAGTTAAAAGGATTGCCTGTGATCATTGATGCACCATATGTTACTATGTAGAGATATACAATCTCAAACTCCGATAACCACTAAAGCAGAACCATACGGGGGAATGGATCCGATTTAGGAATTATTCTCCAGATCCAAGGTCTCAGATTGTAGACGGCATAGAAATGTTTTACCAGAATGGGGGTGCGGCCAAAAAGTCAGGCCTTTTTTGTGGAATCTCAAATTGAATGGTTCCACTATGAACAGCGTCTCAGTTGCGGCACTGCTTCCGGCACTGTTGTGCTGGATTGGGTATGGCTTGATCATCATGATCGGAGGATATTTGTGTGTGCTGCTGCTGATCATCGGAGCACTTCTGTTCGAAGCGGTGCAGGCTGCGAAGAAGACCCGCAGCGTCACCGTCTGACCCTGATCAGCTCATATGTCTTTCGCTGATCGTCTTCGAGATCTGCTGCATGAACTGCAGATAGCTCTCTCTGTTCATCAATGGAGTGAACGATTCCAGGATCGCCTCTGCCTGTGCAGCATGGTCGAACAGCAGGTCTATGATGGTGAACGCCATGGCTTTGGCAGGCATCAGGATGGCCTTCTGTTCATCGATCACGGCAAACTCTTTGGTGTGCAGTGCTCCCCGTACCCCGCCGATCATCGGATGCAGGGCGGGCATCAGATGGGAGAGGTCGCCGAAGTCGAACGATCCGGTAAAGTCCCCACCATCGATCACCTCTCCAGCGAAACCGAGAGCTTCTACATTCTGTTTGAACAGCTCATCGAGTGAATCGGTGCGAAGGATCGGCAGGTAGCCGGGGATCTCGGTGATCTCTATGTCTGCCCCGACGGCATAGGCACCGGCCTTCAGGGCCCTGTTCACCTTCTCATTGGCGTCGATCATCCCCTCGATGGTCCGTGCACGTACATAGGCTTCCATACGCACATCAGAGGGGATCACGTTCACGATATCACCACCTTTGGTGATGATCGGATGTACCCGTACCCGGTCACGGTCCTTGAACGTCTCCCGCTGTGCCTGGATGTTCATCATCCCGAGAGTCGCCGCATTGAGGGCGTTGATACCCTCTTCCGGGGCAGAGCCTGCATGAGAGGACTTTCCGATGTATCTGACCTTCTTGCCGATGAAGCCGTTGCTTACCGGACCCACCAGAGCGGCCTTCTCTCCCAGATCGAGGGCATGGAACATCATGCTGATGTCAATATCCTCGAAATAGCCTCGCTTGATCAGTTCCTGCTTGCCGCCGAAGAACTCGATCTCCCCGGCTTCTCTGAGCTGCTGGCGGTATTCGAGTTCCACGAACTCCTCTGCAGGGGTGGTCATCACGACCACCCGTCCGTCGAGGTGCTCAAGGACTCCCGATACCACCAGTGCGATCACCGCACCGAAGAGCCCTCCCATCTGTATGTTATGCCCGCAGGCATGCACCACCCCAGAGGGATCTGCGAGGGGGTGCTCATGGACCATGATGGCATCCAGTTCAGCCAGTATCGCGACTGATGGTCCGCTCTGATGCGGGTTGAGGACTGTACGACAGCCGGTCACGGCTATGGGGCTCTCCACTTCCAGCCCCAGGGATTCGAACAGGTCTATGGCGATCTGTGTGGTGTGGTGTTCCTTGTACCCGAGCTCCGGCTGAGAGAATATCTTCCTCGATGCTTCCAGGATCTGTTCACTGTGCTCATCGATCGCTCTGGCCACTCGTTCTTTCAATGTCTTGATCGTCATAGGGACTCCTGTACGGTAGAAAAGTTTCAAAAAGCATAAGAAGCACACAGGACGGGCTTGTGCAGAAGCCCGCCTGTGTATCGATCAGATGGTACCCTGGAGCGTGAGCAGCAGCTGGGCTACCAGTGCAGAGCCGAAGAAGGTACTGGTGAAGACGATCAGTGATACGATCACCAGCTTCCAGGAGATCTTCTTGAGGATGCCGATCTTGTTCCCGACCGAGATACCGGCGAAGGCCAGGATGGGGGTCGTGGTAGCGAGGAATCCGACCTTGTTGATCTGCTCGAGCAGGAAGGTGGAGGTCGGCATCATGGGGATCGTGAGGATGAAGGCTATGAGAGTAGCCCAGGCGAAGGCAGGGAACTGCAGCGGGACGAGAGTCTTGAGCAGCAGGGCTGCCATGGCGATGAGCATGATCAGCAGCATGCCCGGGAGTGCTTCTATCGGGGATGCACCGGAACTGACCAGCTGGCCGATCAGGGTGAACATACCAACAAAGAGCATCAGTTAGAATTGATCGAGAAACTTTGTCATATTCATCATTCAGCCTCCTGTTCTGCGATCTTGAGATCTTTTGCTTCGAATCTGGGGGCCAATCGTCTGTAGTACCAGTTGGTGAACGGTACGGCAAGGAATATGACCAAATAGACCCCGGTGATACCTGTGAGCATGTTACTGGTATCAGCATAGGCTAGTACTGTGTCCTTCATCGCTGCAGGTACGGTCTCAGCAAGATTTGCGGCACCTGCAGTCATCATGGAACAGCTTCCCACGCCGCAGGGCATAGGGGTGCAGTCATGTGAGGATGGCCAGGGATCCCAGGAACCCGAAGAAGATGGTACTGAACACCGTTCCCACGATATAGGTACCGAGTACACCGTTCCCTTCAGGGGAACTCATCCTGTAGTGCTCTCCGATGACACCCTGGGTGGGTTCACGGCAGATACTGATGGAAGCACCGATGGCTTCTCGTCTGAGGCCGAGCATGAGAGCGATCGGCAGTGCGATCAGCGGGGGGAAGAGGTTTCCCAGTTCTTGGAGGATCAATGCCGGTCCTGCTACGAGCACCTTCACGATGTTCGGTCCGGCCAGGGGCCCGTAGTGGACTCCGAGGGGCAGCTGCGCAGATAATGCAAGCCTTCATCTGCACTACAGCATCTTCGCAGCGATCTGCCCGGTGAAGGTCCTGCAGGCTTCCCGGACAGCTGCTGTGTCTATGGTATGGAGTCGTCTCTGTGAGCTGACGATCTTCCCATCGATCATGACCAGAGAGACATCTGAGGGGCTGGCGCTGTAGACCAGAGCACTGTAGGGGTCATAGATGGGGAACATCGCAGGGGAGGCTACCGAGAAGACCGTGATGTCTGCCTTCTTGCCGACCTCAAGAGATCCGATACGATCTTCCATGTGCAGAGCCCGCGCACCACCGATGGTCGCAGTCTCCAGTACCGCCCGTGCCTGCATGACCGTCGCATCGTGCTCCTTGAGTTTCTGCAGCTTTGCCGTCATCCCGAGCAGGTGCACCATATCGAGGGTGTTCCCGCTCATGGGCCCGTCGGTACCCAGTCCCAGGCGTGCCCCGGCACGGTAGAACTCATAGGCAGGAGCGATCCCTTTTGCACTCTTGCTGTTGGCGCTGACATTGTGTGCGATCCCGCAGGATCTGCTGATCAGCAGCTTCCGGTCCTCTTCTGAAGCGAAGATACAGTGGGCCATGACAGACCGGTCATCGATCAGACCGCAGGAGTCATAGAAGGGGACCGGGCGCAGCCCGTAGCGCTCGAGCGTATAGGGCTCTTCGAAGGGCATCTCTGCCAAGTGGCTGAGTACCGGGAGCCGGTGATCTGCTGCGAAACGGGAGACTGAGAGCAGGTCCTCCCTCTCCAGGGAGTAGGGGGCATGAGGGGCTGCAGCGGCAGTGGTCAGATCACTGTGCTCACAGGCCTGCATCAACTCTCGCAGCCGCTCGAGGCCCTCGCTGAACTCAGCGGCATCAGGTCCGGCTGCTGAAGAGAGTGATGAGCCCACCACAGCCCGCATGCCGCTCTCCTGCAGTGCCCGGGCACTCTGATCTGCGAAGAAGTACATATCGGCGCAGGTGGTAGTCCCTCCGAGGAGCATCTCCGATATGGAGTGGAGGGAGGCATAGTAGACCAGCTGAGGATTGACGAGCGCCTTCTCCATGGGAATGAGCACCTTTCTGAGGCGGTCTGCCGTGTCATCGGCGAGCGAACGGAAGAGTGACATCCCCAGGTGGGTATGGGTGTTGATCAGTCCCGGGATGATCAAGCCCCCTTCGGCATCGATGCGCTGCTCTGGTGCGATACCTGAGAACAGCTCCTGACGGAACGGGCCTGCATAGGTGATCATAGAGTCCTCGGTGATCAGCAGTCCCTGATCATACTGATGGAATGAGGCATCCATGGTGAGCAGCGTCCCGTTATAGATCGCCGTACTCCCACCTGTAACTGCTGTCCTGTCGTTCATGCTGCACCTCTGCCTGTCATCTCGTGTGATAGATGAGCAAGTATAGCACAGCAGCAGCTCTCCGGTCAAAACAGAGAACCGCTGTTGGTGAGCTGAAATGAGCGTCTTTGCTCAGAGCAGGGCAGCGATGTAGAGCAGCGACTGCTCTCCCTGTGCCAGACGAAGTTCGTAGTCTCTGCAATCGTTATCACTGGTCTTCTTCAGCCGGGTGAGCATCCCGAGGATGAACTCCTCGCTGAACTCATGGGTGATCCCGTGCTGTGCCGCCTGATCGAGCAGCCGGTCGACTGCCCGGTCTGCAAGACCCTCGGGTTCCAGGATCACCCGGGTAGAGACAGGGTGATCACCGAGCACTCTGCTGATCAGCAGATGCGCGGTGCGTGAGGGGACCAGCGTATCATTGATCACCACGTAACTTTGATGAAGCTGCATGATCTGTGCGGCGAAAGGGGCAGGAGCTGCTCCTTTCGCCTCTTCCTCCTAACGAACGATGATACGTCCTTCAGTCTTCGGCGTGATCCTCCCGCCGAGTTCGATGATATATTCGATGAATGCATCACGCTGCATCAGCGATGAATCATAGAAGTCTATCTTGCTGTTGAAGATATCATAGCCGTCTCCTCCTGCCGCCAGATAGGAGTTCGTCGCGATGCGGTACTCGGCAGCAGGGTCCACAGGTCTGCCGTTGATGCGCAACTCATCGATGGTGAGCTCATCGGTATTGATGATGAAGGAGACCTCTTTGGAGACCTGCGGCATGGCACCTGCGGTAACGGTCTCCGGGGTCCTCTCGAAGAGGGCGATCACATCCTCACCGCTGAGGGTCACGACGGCTACGGAGTTGTCGAACGGCAGGACTTCATAGATGGTGCGTTTGTTGATCTTCCCATCGGGGATATCTGTCCTGATGCCCCCACCGTTCTGGAAGCCGAAATCGACATCGAGGTTCTGGTTGTTGCAGAACCAGACCATCGAGTCCGCTACGATATTACCGATGGCGGTCTCCTGCTTTCGTGTGTTGGTATTGAAGAACGGTGCGGTCGCCACGCCGATGTCCTCATCAAGGACTGCATCGACTTTCTCCACGTAGGGCTGGAGCAGGTTGGCAAGGACCCGGTCCTTGATGAGCTCATCACCCACGAAATCATATACGGTCGTACCGTCATCGAGGGTATCCCTGCTCTTCACATTGATCGGGACCAGTTCATAGGCGAGGTAGGTCACCTCTCCGTTCATGAAACTCATCTCTGCCATACCGACATACAGTCCCCAGTGTTTTGCCTGTACGATCGGCACCTCGTAGCCGGTCTGCAGGTTCTCGACGAGTACCGGGTCTTCGGTCATGGTGTGGGTATGTCCGTCAATGATCAGGGCGATGTCCGGGACCTGTGCTGCAAGGCGCCTGGATCCCTCATCATCGGTGTCATAGAGTCCCATATGGACCAGGGCTATGACGATATCGGCCTGTTCTCTGAGGATGGGGACCAGCTTCTTTGCCGTGGCCACCTCATCTTCGAAGGTGTAGCCTTTGATGTGATCGGGGGAACCGGTCTGTGCGGTACCACTGTCAAGCAGGCCAAGGATGGCTATCTTGAAATCACCGTAGTCCTTGATGATGTAGGGCTTCACATTATCGATATAGCTGCCGTCCTCTTTGACGACATTGGCGCACAGCCAGGGGAACTCTGACAGGGCGATCTGCTTCTGCATCTCGGCAGGGTTCGGATCGAACTCATGATTACCCATGGCCATCACATCGTAGCCGATATAGTTCATGCCTATGATATCGGGTTCTGCCTTGAAGAAGTTCGATTCAGGTCGTCCGGTGTTGATGTCCCCGGCACTGAGGACCATCACATGCTCATGTTGGGCTCTCACCTGTTTGACCAGGGTCGCCTGAGCAGGGAGTCCTCCCTGTCCATCCGCCGGATAGTCATAGAACGCTACCGGATGGCCGTGATGGTCATTGGTATGCAGGATGGTGATCGTATGCTCGACATCAGCTCTGGTGATACCTGACGTGGCGCAGGAGGTGAATACCAGGACGATCATAAGCCCCAGCATGATCGAGTGTAACAGTTTTCTCATCGTTCTCTCCTTATTACGTGACTCTGTGTTCGTATGCTGCACCGGTAACAAACGACCGCGTGCATTTGCAGATACCTCACCACACGAAGCGGTGAGCAGGGAGGGGATAGCGGCTAAGCAGGTACAGCTGTACAGCAGTGGCTGAAGCCGAGGCAGGTAGGAAGGCACATGCTGTGTGTTGATGACCCTCAGTACTTCATTGTAGTACCGGAAGCAGGGGAACACAAGATATGGTACCCATCATTACCAGCAACATCTCAACATGAGAGCGACGCAGAGGATCAGGGGCAGTGAACCGTCCCGATCCCTCAAGCAGGTGCAGGCTCTCGCAACGGCTACGGGGTGTTGTGAGAAGAGAAGAAGAGGACTCTCTGGAGAGAGTCCTCTTCTAAGAAGGATAAAAAAGGATAAAAGGAAAAAAGGATCGTGGAGGTTGTCCTTTCCTGTTCTGTGTCAGCGGACGACCCTGCCTGAGCTGTTGCCGTGCATCAGGCGGAGGATCTCCTCGGTCGATGAGTAGTTCATATCCCCGTGGATGGAGTGGCAGAGGCAGGAAGCTGCAGCTGCATAGGCTACTGCCTGCTCAGGGGCACTGAGCTGCTCATCGAGCAGTGCGTAGATCAGTCCTGCAGAGAAGGAGTCTCCTCCCCCAACGCGGTCGACGATGTTCCTGATCTCATAGGGCTTGTAGATGCCATCCTGCTGTGGAGCGAAGGAGACCTCTTTTGTCGTCGTATCATAGATCATAGCTCCCCAGTTGTTGTGGGAGGCCGAGATGCTCTCTCTCAGGGTGAAGGAGATCAACCGGACATTGGGGAACTGGCGCTTCACTTCCTGTGCCACTGATATGTAGGAGTCTGCCTGGAGGGACCCTGCATGCACATCGACATCCTTCGGATGGATGTCCAGCACGTCTGCCGCATCTTCCTCATTACCGATGACCACATCGACATAGGCAAGCAGTTCCCGCATGGTCCTGCGTGCCAGGTCCTTCTTGGTGCATTCACTGTCCCAGTTCCACAGTTTCTTGCGGTAGTTGAGGTCACAGGAGACCTGTACCCCGTGCTCTTTGGCCTTCTTCACACTCTCGAGTGCAGCCCGGGCACTCTGCAAAGAGATCGCCGGGGTGATCCCGCTGATATGGAACCATGCAGCATCGGTGAAGATGGTATCCCAGTCATAGGATGCAGGGTCAGCCATGCTGATGCTGGTATAGTCCCGGTCATAGATCACGTTACTCGGTCGCTGGTTGGCCCCGGTCTCGAGGAAATAGAGACCAAAGCGTCCGGTGTCAGTGATCCTGATATGGTCGACTCCCACATCTGTGCTCTTGAGGAATGAGATACAGGCATGGGTGAGGGGGTTATCGGGAAGGGATGTGACGAACTGTGTCTCCTTACCCATCATCGCAAGGGATGCCGCCACATTGGCTTCAGCCCCTGCGAATGATATCTTCACCGGACCCGGCAGGGTCTGTCGGAAGCGGTAGCCGTGTTCTGCTTCTACCCTTCCCATGATCTCTCCGAATGTTACGATGCTAGACATGGTGCTTCTCCTTCTTGAAGACTTCGGTGGCAGCGAGGGAATTATCGGTGATCTTCTGCCACTGCTGCTGTTCGATCAGAGCTCTGGAAGCGAGCCAGCTTCCGCCGATCCCTGAGATGATGGAGGATCGGGCATAGGAGGCGAGGTTGTCCTGATTGAGCCCTCCCAACGGTATGTAGGAGAGTCCCAGATGCTTGTAGGGTGCGTTCATGCTCTCCAGGTATGCTAGTCCACCGATCTTCTCAGCAGGGAAGAACTTGAGGACTCTGCAGCCGTGTTCCAGGGCGCTCTCGATCTCCGATGCGGTGGTGATTCCCGGTGCGAAGGAGAATCCTTCATCCCGTGCTGCCTGCATGACCCTGGGGTTACAGCCGGGGGCGACCCCGAAATGGGCTCCTGCTGCCTTCGCAGCGCGCACCTGTTCGGGGGTGAGGATCGTCCCGACTCCGCAGAGCACCTGAGGATACTCCTGGGTGACGATCCTGATCGCATCAAGGGCTACCGGGGTCCTGAGGGTCAGCTCTATGACATTGATGCCTCCTGAGGTGAGTGCATCCATCACTGGACGGACCTCTTCGAGGGTATTGAACACCAGAACGGCTACGATGCCGTTGCGGGCTATCTGTGTTTCTATGGTCGTACTGCATAATGGTTCCATAAGGATCTCCTTGTTTGTAGGATCGCAGCTACAGTATGCGGTGGTTCTCTGCTTTTGTCAATAAAACAGAACGGTGTTTTGAAAAAAAATAGAACACTGTTACAAAAATGATGAAAAGGTGTTCTGCATGTTTGACAGCACCGGCTGTTCTGCGGTATAACTGGAGTATGAACGTTATGCCCGTAAGAGGAACAGATCATGAGTAAGAAAGATACCAGTACCGCTGTCGCTTCGGTCGTGAGGGTGTTCGGCATCATCGAAGAGCTCTCCAAAGAGCAGTCACTGGGGCTCGGTGAACTGTCCCAGCGTCTGTACATGCCCAAGAGTACGGTATTCCGGTTCCTGCAGACGATGAAGGAGCTCGGCTATGTCAGTCAGGATGCAGAGAGTGAGAAGTATGCACTGACGGTAAACTCTTTCAGCTCTCCTCTCATGCCTTCAGCCTGCAGGATACCAACAAGGTCGCCAATAACCATATGATGACCCTGGCAGAGCGTACCGGTGAGACGGTCCATCTGGCTATCCTCGATGCTCCTGCCGGGGCGATCATCTATACCCATAAAGTAGATTCTGCACTCTCACCGGCACTGCTCTCACGGGTAGGGAAGAAGGCCCCTCTGCATTGCACGGCTCTGGGAAAGGTCCTGCTGGCCTTCTCCCCGGTGGAGAGTGCTGAGCATATCATCGGTGAGATGACCTTCAGACGCTATACCCCGAAGACCATCGCCACAGAAGAGGCTTTCAGGAAGGAACTGCAGCTGATCAGGCAGCAGGGCTACGCTGAAGATGCCGGGGAGCATCAGGAGCAGATCCACTGTCTTGCTGTACCGATCTTCGATCAGTTCGGCAATGTGGAGGCCGGTATGAGCATCACCTGGCCGGAGTATCGCTACCGGGAAGAGGAGAAAGAGACTTCCCTGCAGTGGATGCATGAAGCAGCACGTGAGATTTCGGAGAACCTGGGGTATACAGGGACCTATCCCTGCTGATGGTTTTCTGAGAAGGTGAGGGTACCTTCGCTCCCATGAACATACGCCCCTGTATGGATCATCAGCAGATGTTTAGCTGAATACACCATGGGATGCAGATCAGAGTGGTGAGAGAGTTGCTGCCAGGAATGGATGCCTGTGCTTTTGCGGCAGTTTCACAACTGAAGAAGGGGCATCTAACCAACACCAGAGTAGAGTCTCACGAAGATATCGGCAAGGAACAACCTGCTCCATCCAGATGGCAGGCCCCTCTATCAACATCAACTCAGCCGACAGGAATACCCTACGCTACGGGATTCTCTGCTGCAACTGAAGTGCTGATTGCTGTTGGAGCTGAGATGTAGACGGAGGAGTACGGTATGAAGTATGCTGTATGCCTATCGATCTCTGGTATGCTGCAGCTCAGGGGCTTTGATGACGTACTGGATGCAGTACAGGCAGTATCGTCTACTGATCAGAGATTGAGAATGACAGACTCTGACTGTGAGCATGAAGGAGGTACGATATGCAGATCGGATGCACCAAGAAACTGCTGGACTACATGGGGGTGAGACCTCAAGCGCTTCCTGAACCGGCACCGGATCCCGTGTTCAGCTGGAGCGCCAATATCATCATGATCGATCATCGTCGCGCGATCATCGTGTGCAATGATGCATCGCAATATGGGTTCATGCTCTATGGTATCAGGAAACAGGATGTGAAGAACCTGGAAGCCCTGCTCTTTGAGGGGATACGAGGTGCTCTGGAAGCCGAGTGCATTGCCCCCGAAATCCAAGAGCGCTATATGGCAGACTGCGGGAAGGCTGTCACTTTCACGAAGACCCCCAACCGGTCGATAATGGCTCGACTGAATCTGCTTACCACCAGGGCGCACTACTACGAAGGGCAGCTGAGTGCTGAGCACATCTTTCAGCACCAGATACTTCTCTCCCTGAACCACGACATCGGGGCTGGCAGGGTAGACAACGGATTATATATCGATGAACAGTTCGCTGAAGATCTGTCCCGAACGTATGGTACTCACCCCTACAGCTGCAGGGCAGCAGAGTTCGAGGTGGAACTCATGCTGGAAACAGCCTGCAGGAGACGCCTCATCGTCCCGTTGAGCTACACCTTCGAGCAGTTTCACTTCATACTCCAGAGTCTCTTCAACTGGCGAGGATATCACCGGCATGAGTTCGTGATAGAGTCCCAGCCCGATGGTAGACGCATATATACCCTGGGAGGGCTCCCTCAGGAAGGAGAGTCTCTTGAGGAGACAACCCGATCCGATCGTTCAGTCTGCCTCTCTGCGATCTTCCCGGACCATGATCAGATATTCTACACCTACGATCTTGAAGATGAGTGGAACCACCAGATTCGACTCATCCGCATCATAGAACAGTACGACAGCAAGCATCCAGTCTGTCTTGGCGGGGAGGGGGAGGCTCCTCCTGAGGATTCAGGTGGGCCGCTCGGGTATGAGGAATTGCTTGCTATCCTGGCTGATCCAGAGGATCCTGAGTATGAGCACATGAAGACCTTGTATAGTGGTCTACGTTGGTTGCCCTTCGATCTGGAACAGATCAATCGCAGGTTGAGACATGCTCTCAGGTGGTTCAGGGGGTCTCTGTAGGGGCTGAGCCCCCACAGAGCTGATGTCTGCTGGGGGATTCGAACTATCTGCTGATCGATCACAGTCGACCCTCCCTGCTCGACCGGGCAGGGAGGGTCCTGCTTCTTCCCCGTCTTAGCCCTGATCGGTCCAGTGTTCTCTGGGTACGGGATTGCTTCCCTCCCAGATGATCTGTCTGAACTGCACAGGATCGGTGTTCCCTTCGGTGTTGATGAACAGGATCTGACTGCTCAGATCGATCTTGAGGAAGTCTCTCAGCTCCTGTGCTCCCTCCTCCTTGAGGATAGAGACCAGAGCCCCGAGGGTGACGGCACCGCTCTCACCGCTGACGATGAACGGGTCGTCCTTGAGGGGAGTGGCGTAGATCCTCATCCCCTTCGCAGCGACGTAATCGGGTACCGCGACGAAGGCATCTGCAGTCTCCTTGAGGATGCTCCAGGCGATCGGGCTGGGTTCCCCGCAGGCAAGACCTGCCATGATGGTATCGAGGGCCCCTTCTACCGTATGGTAGTTCCCGTCCCCGACCTGCGCGCTGTGCAAGAGACAGGCCGCCTTATCGGGTTCGACCACGATACACTTCGGGGCATCCTGACCGAAGAGGCTGTGGTAATACCCGATCACTGATGCAGCGAGCGCACCGACACCGGCCTGTACGAAGACATGGGTAGGCTTTATCAGGCCCTGTCCGCTGAGCTGTTCCTGCACTTCCGCAAGCATCGTGGTGTATCCCTGCATGATCCAGATAGGGACCTGCGTATAGCCGTCCCAGCTGGTATCACTGACGATCTCCCATCCATGCTCCTGCGCATCGATGACGATCTGGCGGACTGCATCATCATAGTTCCCATCGATGATCTTCACGACCGCTCCGTAACTCCTGATCGCATCGATCCTGCGTACACTGGTCTCCGAGTGTACATAGATCACACATTTGTGACCCAGCTTCTTCGCTGCCCAGGCGATCCCCCGTCCATGGTTCCCGTCGGTGGCACTGGCAAAGGTGATCTCTCCCAGACGCTCTTTTACCTCGTCGGAGATCAGGAACTCATAGTTCATCTGTTCAGAGGGTATACCAAGACGGTCCTGGATGAACCGGTAGATCGCGAAGGATCCTCCAAGGACCTTGAAGCTGTTGAGCTCCAGCCTGCTGGCCTCATCCTTGACCCACAGTCCTCCGACATGGAACATCTGTGCAAGGTTCGGCAGGGCTCTGAGCGGGCTCATCTGATACCCGGGGATCTGGCGGTGGAACTTCCTGCTCTCCTGTGCACATGCTACAGGGAACATCTGCTGTGATAATGAGACATCCTTGTGATCTCTATGGATGATCGACCAGCTGAAATCAGGATCGTGTGTGTACATCGTAGGGTTCTCCTTCTTGGTACAGCCGCATCTGCAGCTGCTCATACGCTCGTGTATCTCTGTATACAGTATTATGAATAAATTTGAATAAATCAAGATGATATTGGTGATATACTAAAAAATATTATGAAAAATCTATGGTATGCTCATAAATTTGCCAATATGTTTGTGATATGCCAATATAGCAGACCTGTGTATCAGTCAGTTCCAGTGGGGTCGATCGGTAGAAACCATCTGTGAAGGTGAGATCCTGGTGGACCGCACTGGCGGTATCGGTCGGCCACAGGGAGACGTACAGGTGTGCAGATGATGAATCTGTGTGGAATGCAGCACCATCCGAAGGGGCTCAGGTGCAGCTCTCACGCAGGCCCCTCCTTCGGTGGTTGAATCGGGGGAGGGGTCTGCTCTTCAGTCGTCGGGTAACGGATCATGCATGCAGCATGCCTGATCCGACCAATCTCTGGCACTCACTGTCCTCAGGTCTGTGCTGGATGCCCGATGCTACCTGCCCGCATAGGCCCTCAGCTCCAGGATGATCAGATACCGGTCTGCAAGGGTGCTGTAGTACTGGTGCTCAGACTGCAGGAGGTCGTTCCTGCTCTGTTCGAGCTCGGTTGCAGAGAGCGTACCCATCTCGTAGAGCAATCCTGACTCTTCCTGCAGACTCTCTGCCTGTTCGATCTCCAGTTCGATGATCTCCAGCTGTGCGGCAGTACTGATCAGGCTGCTCTTGAGATTCTCGATGGCAAAGAGGGTGTTATCGTACTGCTGGGCTGCCGTACGTTCAGCAAGGATCAGCTGGTCATATGCCTGCTGCTTCTGCTCGGTGTGGAAGTCCTGTGCGCTGAGCCTGAACGAGACCGCTGCGCGCGTAGAAGTCCTGTCTGGTTCAAGATCAGTCTTGATGGATACTTGTACCATCGGATCATACTCGCGAATGTCCTCATAGGTGATCCGTGCCCGCTGTGCAGCGTACTGCGCTTCCTGTACCGCAGAGGAGCCGGAGGGGTAGACACTCTCGAGTATGCCTGAGCCCTCTATCTGTGAGATCAGCTGCTGCAGTTCCTCAGCATCGGGATCAGGGAGGGTGAACTCTGTCACCTCGCCGCCGAGGAGCAGGTACATCTGCTGCTGTGCCTGCAGCAGGGTCGTCTGTGCTGTGAGAGCCTGCTCGTTTGCCGTACTCCAGTTCAGCAGGGTGGTACGCACCTCACTCATTGATGACTCTCCGAGTCCATAGCGGACCTTCTGATCACGATAGAGCTGCTCGCAGATCGTGGCTGCATCTGCTGAGAGCTCATAGGCTCTCTGAGCCGTCCTCCAGGCAAGCAGGTGCTCCACGGCAGTGAGGCTGACCGAACTGATCGTTCCTGCCTGCTGTACCGTAAGCTGCTCATAGCTGTTCTGTGCGAGTTCCTCATCTATCGAGTGGATGAAGGGCATGAAGGAGAGCCCGACCGATCCTCTCAGTTCGAATTCGGTATCGGTATCGAATCTTCCATACAGCGAACCGGTGAAGTGTACAGCATCAGAAAGCGGTACCTGGACTCCTAGAGCCCCTGCATACATGGAGTATGGAGCATAGGTGTTGTAGTCGGTATTGACCGAAAGCATGGACTTCTCAAGGATATATGGCTGCTGTAGATCCTCCTTCGCAGCAGCAAGCTCGAGCTGTACACTGCTGAGGCTGAGGTCCTGCTGCAGTACGTACGAGGTATACTCCTCGATGCTCTCAAGGGAGAGTGCTGATACGGGGAAAAGAGCCGAAACAGACAGTACCAGTACCAGAGTCATGGAAAGAACGTATCTCATCATAGACCTCCATCGGTGATATGTTTGCATATGTTCACGTGTCGCAGTGGGTAACAGGCTGCTGATGAGTTTCTTCGACACCCTGGGATCGACCGATGACAGCCTTGAACTGGGGGGTACAAGTCCTGACAGTAAGTTGGTCTCGATCGAATCCATGCATGATCTTGAGGTATAGTATACCCTATCAGTCAGTGACAGGGGGAATTATTCAGTGTGAATGCGGAAAACATCTGTGAAGGTGAGATCCTGGTGGACCGTGCTGCCGGTAACAGTCGGTCACAGGGAGTCGTGCAGGTGTGTAGATGATGGATCTGTGTGGGATGCCGTACCATCGAAGGGGCTCAGGTGCAGCTCTCAAGCAGGCCCCTCCTTCGGTGGTTGAATCGGGGGGGGGCTGCTCTTCAGTCGTTGGGCAACGGACCATGCAGCATGCATGATCCGACCGGTATCTACCACTCCCTGTCCTCAGGTCTGTGCTGGATGCTCGATGCTACCTGCCCGCATAGGCCCTCAGCTGCAGGATGATCAGATACCGGTCTGCAAGGGTGCTGTAGTACTGGTGCTCAGACTGCAGGAGGTCGTTCCTGCTCTGTTCGAGCTCGGTTGCAGAGAGCGTACCCAGCTCGTAGAGCAGTGCTGACTCTTCCTGCAGACTCTCTGCCTGCTCGATCTCCAGTTTGATGATCTCCAGCTGTGCGGCAGTACTGATCAGGCTGCTCTTGAGATTCTCGATGGCAAAGAGGGTGCTATCGTACTGCTGGGCTGCCGTACGTTCAGCAAGGATCAGCTGATCATACGCCTGCTGCTTCTGCTCTGAGTTGAAGTCCTGAGCACTGAGAGAGAATGATACAGAGGCTCCGATCGAATCGTTGTTGTATGCGGCTGCCGTGCTGATCTTCAGATCAGGATCATATGCGCGAATGTCCTCATAGGTGATCCGTGCCCGCTGTGCAGCGTACTGCGCTGCCTGTACTGAAGAGGAGCCCGAGGGGCTTACTGTCTCCAGCATGCCTGAGTCCTCTACCTGCGAGATCAGCTGCTGCAGTGCCTCAGCATCGGGATCAGGGAGGGTGAACTCTGTCACCTCGCCGCCGAGGAGCAGGTACATCTGCTGCTGGGTCTGCTGCAGGGTCGTCTGTGCTGTGAGGGTCTGTCTGTTTGCCGTGCTCCAACTCAACAGGGCGCTTCTCACCTCATCCAGAGAAGCTTCTCCGAGTTCATAGCGGACCTTCTGATCCAGATAGGTCTGCTCGTAGACCGAGGCGGCAGCTGCTGAGAGTTCATAGGCTCTCTGAGCCGTCCTCCAGGCAAGCAGGTGCTCCACGGCAGTGAGGCTGACCGAACTGATCGTCCCTGCCTGCTGTACCGTAAGCTGTTCATAGCTGTTCTGTGCGAGCTCATCGGTCACCGAATGGGTGAAGGGCTTGAAGTCCAGACCGAGCGAGCCCGACAGGGCGTACCCGGAATCGATGCTGCCGGTCACAGAACCTGAGAGCTGCAGAGCATCGGAGAGCGGCAGGGATGCACCGAGGGTGCCTCTCCAGATGCTGCCGGTCCCGGTATAGCTGTACCCGGAATCGACCGAGAGGTCGATGCTTCCAGCAGCGACGGCTCCTCCAGGTCGTTCCGGGCGCTCGTGATATCGATCTGGACACCGCTGAGGGAGAGGTCTTGCTGCAGTACGTAGGAGGTGTACTCCTCGATGCTCTCAAGGGAGAGTGCTGGTACGGAGACCAGTGCTGAACCCAGCAGCAGTATCGTCATGATCCTTCGTAGTGAATAGTTCATATTATGCCTCCCTCAGCGTCTCTGCGATATGTTCCCGTACGACCGGCAGGGCGGGGATGATCCCGAAACCTCCCCCGATCACCAGTACCAGCAGGACTGCCGATACCACGGCACTCATCTGCAGGGATGCTGTCGCTGCCAGTTCACTCGAGAGCTCCCCGACCAGAGGAGCCAGAGTCCCCAGTACCGCAGGTGCGGTGAAGTAAGCCAGGATGGTCCCCAGGAGTGCTCCGATGGCGCTGAGCATGAGGGACCAGGAGAAGAACTCTATGAGTACCGATCGCCTGGAGGCCCCAAGTGCCCTCTCGAGTGCGATCTCCCGTCTTCTGCTCAAGGATTCGACCACCATGATGCTGAAGATCCCCATGGAACTCACTACCAGCAGTACCAGACCGAGGATCTGCACCGACTGTGTGAACAGAGAGACGGTATTTCTCAGTTCTTCCATATAGGAGGACGTCCCGCTGACAGAACCTTCCCATACCGTCACGGCCGTATCATCCCCGTACTGGTTCTCCATGATCTGTCTGATCATCGATTGAGCCTCCTCGACAGAGCTGCCCTCTACCCGCAGGACCAGCATTCCAGCCATCATGCTCTTTGCCATCGAGGAGTTCATCCCTGAGGGGATCACTGCCGTGTAGGGGACGATGATATCACCGATCCCGTAGGCTTTACGGGCGATCTCCGATTCGATGCGGTAGACTCCGGTGACCGTGTAGCTCGTCAGTACCGGCTGGGTACCTTCTCGCAGGTTCTTGTTGGTCACGAACCCCGGAGGGGTGATGGCTTTGCCGATAGCCTGCTCTGCAGATCCATAGAGCATCTGTGCGGTCTCTTCACTGATCCACATCTTCTTTGCCCCGATCGAGAGATCAGCAGCACTCATGGGGTCTCCGGAGAGGAGTTCCAGCCCGAATACCGTGAAGTAGTCCGGTTCTGCACCTACGGCATCCCTGAGGGTGTAGGAGACCCCCTCAGTGGTCACTTGTGAGAACGGCAGCTTGGAGACGATCGATACGGCAGTTATGCCGTCCATGTCACTCCTGAGGTACCCCGGGGCATCCCCGTCCCACTGGGATGGGCGTTCCTGTTCGATCTTCCCCTCAGCATCCCAGGTGCCGTTCGCCCCGTAGAGGGTGACTCCCTGACTCTTCAGGGCCTCGGAGACTTCTGTCTCCAGTACATCACTGATGCTGAAGCTGAGCATCAGGATCGCAGTCCCGAAGGCCACGGTAAGCATCGTCAGGATGATCTTTATCGGTGAAGCCGCCCATGAGCGGAGCAGCATGGTCAGAAATTTTCTCATTGGTATTCTCCTTCTCACGCATTACGCATGGCATCTGCAGGCTGGATTCGGGTGTACTGCATGATCGGTACGAGACTGAAGAGCAGGATCAGCACTGCTGAGAGGATCGCTCCCAGAGCTATGGCCCACCAGGAATCAGTCTGGATGCTCATCGCCTGCTGCATCGATGCATTGAGCGGGATGGCGAAGAGGGCTCCGAAGAGGGTCCCGATACCGGTGATCCCCAGAGATTCCCAGGTGAAGAGTCTTCTGATACTCCCTCGTGATGATCCCAGTGCCATAAGGATCCCCACATGCCGTCTCATGCGCATGGCTCTGCTGATGAGCATGTGTGATACATTGATCGCTGCGATGAAGAGTCCAGCCCCTGAGAGCAGGAGCATCAGGATCCCGATGCTGCTGTTTCGTGCGATCAGCTGATCTGCTTCGCTCTTGGGATTGCTGATGACGATCTGGTTCTCTCCGAACTGAGAGGTGAACCAGTTCTCCAGCTGTTCTGCTGTCGCATCGAGTTCCTGTTCATCGGTGACATAGAAGCGCAGGACCGTACCCATGGAACTCCTTCTGATCCCGGTGAAGCCCAGAGTTGCTGCAGTATCCTGGTAGGGGGCATAGTACCTGCTGTCGGAGGAACTCCCGTCAGGAGGCAGGATCCCAACGATGGTCACATAGCCTGTGCGGGTGAGGAGGCGCTTCCCGATCAGCTCCCCGGCTGTCATGCCGTCGGGCAGCAGCAGCTGTGCTGCTGTGTGTCCGAGGATGATCACAGACTCTGTCCCCTGATAGTCTTCTGTGGAGAAGAGCGATCCGAAGGTGGTCTGCAGAGCTCGGGAGGTGAAGTACTCACTCGAGACGCTGCTCCCTGAGAGCTCTTCGATCCGGGCTATGATGATACTGCTGTCCTGTGCTGCCTCTTCGAGGTCCTCTGCATCCATGCGCATGGACTCCGGGGGACCCTCGGGGACCTCTGCCTTCGGATCCTCAGCCGTCTCGCTGGTGATGATCTGTTCCATCTGTGCTCTTCGCTCGGCATCACGCTCGATCACCGCTTCGTTGACGAAGCTCAGCCGTACGGGATTCTCTATATAGGCGAAGTCGACGGCAGGCAGGAGCTCTGCAGCCGAGAGGTCGGCATAGGTGAGGATGGTGGTGTCAGTGGTTGGTTTTCTGATCACCGGTTCTTCCATGGTGTCAGCCTGACTTGGGACGCTCACTGCGATCTCATGGTAGGAGGCCCTGCTGCGCAGATCTGCAGCATAGCTTGCTGAGTTGAGGCTGATCGAGACACCGGCAGATGCGGCTCCCACCCCCAGGGCTACCAGCAGGATCAGCAGTCCCGATTCAAGGATCCTTCCGGTGAATCGCCTGAGCATGATCAGCAGCGGTTCATTGTGCATGAGTGACCTCCTTCACTGGGGTCTCTTCGGTGATCAGTCCGTCCTGCAGGTTGATGATGCGTCTGGCCCGTGCTCCCTGTTCAGGGTTGTGGGTGACCATGACGATCGTCACACCGTTCTGGTTCAGTTTCTCCAGGATCTGCATGATCTCCTCACCCTTGTCAGAGGGGAGGTTACCGGTCGGCTCATCGGCGAGGATGAGGTCCGGGTCGTTGGAGAGGGCCCGGGCGATGGCCACTCGCTGCTGTTCTCCTCCGCTGAGCATGGAGGGGAGGTGATGCATGCGGTGGGCGAGTCCCACATCTTCGAGCAGTCTGACCGCCCGCTGCTTTCGTTCTTTGTAGGGTACGTTCGCATACTGCATCGGGAGCATGACATTCTCAAGGGCACTGAGTTCAGGAAAGAGGTTGAAGCTCTGGAAGATGAAGCCGAAGTGCCGGTTCCTGATACGGGCCTGCTCTTTGTCCCCGAGGGTGGTGATGTCGAAGTCCTCAAGCAGGTAGGTCCCCCCTGAAGCCTGATCGAGGATGCCGATGATGTGCATCAGGGTCGATTTCCCTGACCCTGAGGGACCCATGATCGCCACATACTCCCCGCGTTCGATGGTGAGGTTCACATCCTTGAGTGCTTCTACCTTGGTGACTCCAAGGTCATAGAGTTTGTTGATTGCCTGTAACTGTATCATGTTCGTTCTCCTTGTTCGTGATCAGGGAAGGGTGATGGTCTGCTGGTTGATGAACTGCTGGTAGGAAGAGGTGATGATCCGGTCTCCGGGTTCCACCCCTGAGAGGATCTCGACCTCTCCACCCTGGATGTTCCCGTAGGTCACTTCTGTACGGACCGCGGTGTTCCCGTCGATCACATAGAGATACTTCTGGTTACCGGTGGTCAGGTAGGACCCTCGCGGCAGGAGCATGGTATCTTCTTTGGTACTGAGGATGATGGTGGCTATGGCAGAAGCTCCGGGGGTGAGCACCGTCTCGGTGATCGGCTCGACCCGTACTGACACAGTGGCTGAGAGGCCGTCAGAATCGAGGGTTGCGATCTTTCCGATCCTGGTGATCCGGGCATCCATGGTACCTGTCCCGATCGTGAGGGTGAGGTGATCTCCCGGCTGGAGGATCGCTGCATACTGTTCGTAGATGTCCAGGTCGACATAGACTTCCGTACGGTCAGCGACGACGAAGAGGGTGTCAGTCTTCTCTATGAAGCTGCCTTCGATCTCCAGGTCCTCATTGATCTGCAGGATCTCTCCTGCTATGGGACTGGTGATCGAGCTGTCTGTGATGTCATCTTCGATCTGTGCGATGTTCATCTTCAGCTGTCTGATCACTGCCTCCTGTTTCTTCTCGGCAAGTACCTGCTTGGCTGAGAGCTCTTCGAGGCTGAATGCCAGATCCTCCTGCTGCTCATAGAGGGCATCGAGGGCGTCTGTCGCCTGTTCCAGATCGGTCGTCCGTGAGCTCTTGAGCTCAGCGAGGCGCTGCTGGGTCACCACTTCCTCGACAGCCTCTTCGATCTTCAGCAGCAGGCGCTGCTGGTCGAGTTCGACAGCCCGGTAGGACCAGCTGTAGTTCAGCCTGGTGTTCTCCAGTTCTATCTCCGCCTGTTCGAGCTGCAGCTCATAGGAGGCGAGGGAATCCTCGAGCTCCGGTACCGAGAGGCTGACGAGGATGTCGCTGGTGGAGATGACATCTCCCTCGTTCACGTGCAGCTGTGCGGTATAGGCATCCTGCCGGCTCACGATCGATACCTGCTTGGGCAGTACTACTGTCCCGCTGGCCTCTGCCGAGTCTACCATCGTCCCGCTCTGGATCACGGCACTCTCGTAGGCTTCGATGGGTCGTTCCTCTGTGGTCCCTGCGTTGTCGAACAGCAGGTAGATCCCTCCTGCGATGACTGCGAGGATCAGCAGGAAGATCAGGGTCTTTCCTGCGGCATTCTTCTTCTTGTAGGGCTTACTGTGATCTGCGTGTACTATTGGTCCGTTATCTGGCATATCGATCACCTCCGTGAACTCACTATACTCCCAGAGGTGTCTGTAAGTGGTTAACACGGGGTAAAAGGGTTGTAAACTTTGTAAAACAGCTGATCGCTGGTGAAAACACGGTAGCAAGATGAGACCGCTGCGGGTACTATGGTCTGTATGAGACTAGATGTATCAAAGCGGAACAGAGACGTACTGATCGCGGCACTGATGGTGGTCGTCACCATCTTCGCCCTGCTACAGTACCGGTGGTTCTCCTCCATCGCAGAACGGGAGACCGAAGCGGTGTATGAGTCGATGACGCTGTCAGTGAACAAGATAGCCGTTCGGGAGCAGCAGCGGTATGCGATCCTCTATGACTGGATGTATCAGATGCAGGGGATCGGTATCGCCAGTGACCTGCAGGCCTTGCAGCTTGCAGGCAGTCTGCTCGATCGATTCGGGCCTCATGGGGAGGTTCCCGATCACATCGCCTCTGTCGATGTGATCGCAGCCGGCAGTGCTGACCCAGCCTGGGAGCTGGTCGGGTCCTGGGGAACCGATGGGCTGGAGGTGACCGGCAGGGAGATCCCGGATGCTATGAGCGAGCTGCTTGAAGAGGTGAGACACGCAGAGGATCCGCGGCAGGTCTACTCAGGGGTTGATCCTGATCAGCCGGGAACTCGGCTGATCGTACTCCCTCTCAAGCCTGAGGGGCGTATCTGGTATATGGTGCTCTCAGTCGATACTGCAGCTTTCACACAGACGTATGTGCTGCCTGCTATCTATGAGGAGCTCGGGGAGTACCGCCTGCAGTGGGAGATCTCCTCAGAGGATCCTCGGTTCGAACGGTTCTTCGCAGATGGGACGCTCAACGGGTACTCCTATCGGTTCGATCCGTTCTCCTCGCTGATCGGCAGGACCTTCGTCGCGACTCACACCTTCTCAGTACCGCTGCTGGTCCAGGGAGAACTCACCCCGCCCTGGCTCGATCAGGGGGGCTCAGCAGGCCCTGACAGGCGGCGTGAGCTCAGGCTCTCCTCAGCATCGATCACGGCAAGTCCTGCAGATCAGGTCGGTTGGATCCTCGGCCTGCAGGTCGCCGGGAGCAACTACGCGGCACGGGTGGAGAGGACGTTCAGCTGGGTACTCACAGGTGGTATCACGCTGATGCTGCTCATAGGGCTCGTCTGTATCGGATTACTCAACGCGCTCTACCGGGCACGGCAGCAGCGGCAGCGGGAACAGGAGTTCACCGCATCGATCACCCATGAGCTGCGTACCCCGCTGACAGTCATCCAGTCGGCAGCGGACAACCTCTCGCTGAATCTCATCGCCCCCGAACGGGTAGGTCTCTACAGTGAACTGATCAAGCGGCAGACCCGCGATCTCGGGAACATCATAGAGAACATCCTGGTATTCTCCCGGCTTGAAGGGAAGGGCGGGTACCAGGTGCAGGAGCAGCCGACCGTGTTCGCACAGTTGTTCCATTCCCTGGATCAGGAGCTGCAGGTCATAGCAGCTGAGCGGGGCATCACACTGGTCTGGGATATGGGCGGGATCCCCGAACAGGGGTTGTGCGATCAGACCCTGCTGAGTCTGAGTCTGAAGAATCTGATCACCAATGCCCTCTACCATGCCTATGGTCCCGAAGGGGGTGAGGTGCGTATGACCGCACGGTATCTGCACAGTCATGCGATCGCTCTCTCGATAGCCGATGATGGGGTGGGGATACCGCAGCAGGAACAGAAGACCCTGTTCAAGCCCTACTACCGCGGGGAGCATACCCGCAGTACGCAGGTGAAGGGCAGTGGTCTGGGACTGTTCATCGCACAGCGGAATCTGCAGATCCTCGGGGGGACTCTGGTACTTGAATCCCCCTATGAGCGGGTGAACGGCCAGCTGCTCAGAGGCTGCTGTTTTACGATCACAGTTCCCTGGAAGGAGGTCGGTGATGCCGAAGGTACTGATCATAGAGGATGAGCCCGGGGTACAGATGACGATCGAAGATCGTCTGCATGCTGAAGGCTATGAGGTGGAGATCAGAGCAGACGGGATCAGCGGGGAGGCCGCTGCCCTTGAGGGCTCCTATGATGTGATCCTGCTCGATCTGATGCTGCCGGGCAGGGATGGGTTCGCCGTGTGTCAGCATATACGTCAGCAGGGGCTGCAGACCCCGGTGCTGATGCTCACAGCTCGAAACACCAACCTCGATGTGGTGATGGGACTCAGACAGGGAGCCGATGACTATCTTGCCAAGCCGTTTGATATGGGGGTGCTGATCGCACGCATCGAGGCGCTGATGAGAAGATCGAGAGTGCTCGGTTCAGCTCAGAGGATCAGCTTCGGTCCGTTCGTACTCGACCGGGAGGAGGGAGTGCTGCTGAAGGATGGCAGGATCCCCGTAGAGCTCAATGTGCAGGAGTACCGTCTGCTGGAGTACCTTGCCCTCCATCCTGACCATACCATCACACGGGATCAGATCCTTGATGATGTGTGGGGCTACGGAAGCAGTACCACCACCCGTACAGTCGATGTCCACATCGCCAAACTGCGTCACCGGCTGGGTGAGTCCGACGTGCCCAGACACATCCAGACCGTGTGGGGCAGGGGGTACAAGTTCATCCCCTGATGCACACGGCACAGCACTCCATATTCCCCTGTTCGCAGTACACAGGCTGGGTGAATCACCGGTTCCTTGACGGGATCTTCCCCCGGTAGCCGTGGGAATCCTCTGCCTTTCCGGTCCTGCTGCTCTGACGGGGTACCTTCTCATCCATGCAGCAGGGATCGGGACCTGTTCGTGGTATCCCCTTCTGCTGCAGGAAAGCTTTTTGTGAGGCGTCCTGCATAATGGATTGTCAGCAGCAGCGTCAGCAGATCTGCCGCTGGCTGTGCATAGATCAGTCCATCAAGACCAAGAAGTCCTTTGAGGAGGAACAGCAGGGGAATGAGCAGTACACCCTGTCTCGAAAGCCCGATGATACTCCCCTCTGCTGCTTTCCCGAGAGCAAGGAATGCGGTCACATAGGTCATCTGAAATCCCAGGAAGCTGAAGGTGGTGCTCCATAGGATCAGGGTCCTGATACCAAGAGCTGCTACTCTGGGATCTGTGGTGAACAGGCCGATGATCCGGGGAGCAAGACAGACCGCAAGTGCTGCAGCAACGACGCAGTAGACAGAGAGGATGCCTCTGGTGGTCTGTATCGCTGTATGAAGACGATCATACTGGTGAGCCCCGCAGGTGTACCCTGCGACTGGCTGGAGCCCTTTCACGAAGCCGAAGACGACATAGGACATCAGGGTGATCAGTCTGGTCACGATTCCCAGTGCAGCTATAGCCTCAGCACCGTAGGTCACCGCCTGATTGTTGATCACGGCTATCGCCAGACTGTTGAGTCCCTGATAGATGAGCACCGGGATGCCGATCTTCAGCACTTCACGGTAGATGCTCCAGTCAAGCCGCACCTGCCTGATCGACAGCTTCACCATGGAATCGATCTTCCGGTACGCTATGAGGATGAAGCATAGGGCTGCAGTCTGTGCGACTACCGTAGCAATAGCGGCGCCTTCTATCCCCCATGCGAACGTATGGATGAACAGGGGTCGAGGATACAATTCAGTACAGCACCGATGCTCATCGTGAGCATGCTGATCTTTGCAAACCCTTCGGATCTGATGAGATTGTTCGCCGTGACAGTCCCGGTATTGATGACTGCTCCTATGAGGATGATCAGTCCATAGGCTTCTGCCTGCTCCATCACGTGAGCATCAGCACCGAACAGCCTGAATACCGGTTGGTGGAACCAGGCGATCAGCAGGGCCAGTATGGCTGAGAGTACCAGGGCAGAGTACATCGAGGTGCTCGCGACCTCTTTGGCCCGAACGGCCTCTCCTCCACCGATCAGCCTCGACACCACAGAAGCTGCGCCGGTCCCGAATGCGAAGGCGATACCGCTTACCAGCATTGAGATGGGGAATACCACGGCCGCTGCAGCAACCGCATCGGTTCCCAGTCCTGAGATGAAATAGGTATCTACGACGTGGTAGAGTGCAACTACCAGCATGCCCAGCATCGAAGGGATACCCATCTTGAGAATCAGTGTGGTCATGTTCTTCTGTTCGAACATATGCATGTGTGTCCTCCTTGGTAACATTGTATAGGTGCTATACATACATAGTGTTAAGCACCTATACATACTATGCGCATGTATCAGCTGCGCTCTTCAGATGACGAGTTCTCCTCTGAGCAGATCGCTTTCAGGGAAAATACTCGAACGTATCCTGGAACGCTTATGCTCTGTACGCTCCTGTCCTGTTCTCCTCTTCTTCAGAAAAGAGATCTCTGGTCAGAATATCTATGGATCCTTCAAGTTCCTTCATGAACCGGGAGATAAGGTGAAACTGTTCATCGGTATAGGGGACGAGTACCTCTTCGAGAGAATCGCTGAATCGCTGGTGCAGTCGCTGATGCCCGGCGTAGGCAGTCTCTCCTTTGTCGGTCAAGACCAGAGTAAGCTGTTTCATGTTCTCGGGGTGTTCAGCTTTTCGTACCAGTCCCTTCTGTTCGAGCTTCTTCACCAGCTGTGAGACAGCCCCTCGAGTGACATCTATCGATCGGGCTATCCCGGAAATATGACTTCCCGGGTTTCTCTTGATGTGGCAGAGCATATGGATCTCAGCACCATGGATCTTCACATCGGTCCCGTAGGTCATCGTCATCCGATCCCCGCCGAACAGTTTGTAGGCGACACGTACGAGGGTGAAGGAGAGGATCTCAAGATCCGTGGTGTGCAGTTCAGGAGCAAACAGTTCTTTCATGTCCAGTATTGTATAGCAGCTATACAAAATATGTCAAGAGTCTCTCGTAAGAATCATGAACGAATCATACGGATCTTTTGATAAGCTCAAGCACAGAACATGTGTAGAGAGCTTCGGATGTGATACACTTACACAGAGGGAAGGTGATGAGTATGAGAACGATGAATATTGGGATGATCGGGTATAAGTTCATGGGCAGGGCCCACAGCAACGGATGGCTGCAGTCTCAGCGCTTCTTCGATACTGAGATAGCACCGGTACTCAAGGCAGTCTGCGGGAGACATGAGGAACCGCTCAAAGAGTTCGCAGACCGTTGGGGATGGGAAGAGACCATCAGTGACTGGCGTGCTCTGATCGCTCGTGATGACATCGATATCATAGATGTCGCTGCCCCGCAGTATCTCCATTATGATATCGCTCTGGCTGCCGCGAAAGCCGGTAAGCATATCTTTATGGAAAACCGCTTGCCCTGTCAGTCGAACAGGCGCAGGAGATGGTCGATGTGATCGGAGACCGTCCGATCGTACACTACCTGAATCACAACTACCGCAGGTGCCCTGCTGTGAGACTTGCCAAACGGCTGATCGATGAGGGCAGGATCGGCAGGATCTATCACTGGAGAGGTGCCTACCTGCAGGAGTGGGCTGCCGATCCCGAGTATCCGCTGACCTGGCAGATGAAGAAGACCAAGGCCGGTTCCGGGCCACATGGTGACCTGAACTCTCACAGCATAGACCTTGCTCGGTATCTTGTCGGTGAGATCGCACAGGTCTCTGCCATGATGACCCGGTTCATCGCAGAACGGCCGCTGCCGGATGCTCATGCATCATCGTTCTCCAGGAACGCAGGCATTACCACAGGAACCGGGAAAGTGACCGTGGAGGATGCTTCCTTCATGACGGTGATGTTCGAGAATGGGGCACTCGGTTCGTTCGATGCGACACGGTTCGCGACGGGAAGGAAGAATGCCCATAACTTCGAGATCTACGGGAGCAGAGGGGCTCTGATCTTCGATCTCGAACGGATGAACGAACTACAGTACTACTGCAACGATGATCATGAGGGGGAGAAGGGCTTCAGGACGATCATGGCGACAGAGCCTGTGCATGAGTATGCTTCATCCTGGTGCCTCCCGGCCATATCATCGGGTATGAGCATACCTTCGTGCATGCAGCAGCAGATTTCTCCAGGCGATCGCTGAGAAGACGGAGATACGACCGAACTTCTTCGATGGACTCCAAGAGATGATCATACTAGAAGCGGGGATCAAGTCAGCTGCAGAGGGCAGGACCATCATCATTGACTAGACCTGGAAAAAAGTGATGAAAACATCTGTTCAAGCTCTGCTATTAGGTATATAATCTTCAAAAGTGACCACGGGCGGTTAACTCAGTGGGAGAGTGCTACCTTCACACGGTAGAAGTCACAAGTTCAAATCTTGTACCGCCTATAGAGACAGAGATCATATATCAGCAGAACTGAAGAAAGCCATTCCTCATACCAGGGGAGTGGCTTTTGTATGTCAGGGTCCCCTGATGGCACTTCATCCCCGAATGACGGGTGAGCTCCTATGCCAGGCAGATGAGGCGGGAGATTCTCTATGCACACAGGAGTTCTGTGCTATAGAGGACGACGAAAACCGTTATGCATACGACCTCAGGTCAAGAGTCTGAAAAAGCTGCCCAGTGTGGGGATCTATCAGGGGAAATCCGTACCGCTATCCTTACGACTCATGGTATGATGGGGAACCATACCATCTTGAGAGGTACACATGAGAGAGCAAGAGCCAAGACTGATCATCGGATGCATAGCTGATGACTTCACCGGTGCGAGCGATATCGGCTCGTTCTTCGTAAGAGGCGGGATGAACACCCTGCTGACAAGCGGTATACCTGATGGATCTCTCACGATCGATCCTTCAGTCGAAGCGGTCGTGATCGCACTCAAGAACCGGTCGATCGCCCCTGACCTTGCAGTCGCAGAATCACTGAAAGCCCTCGAGTATCTCCAGAGCGCCGGCTGCAGGCAGATCTACTTCAAGTACTGTTCCACCTTCGACTGTACACCGAAGGGGAATATCGGGCCGATCGCAGATGCGCTCATGAGACAGACCGGTCTCCCTATACCTGTTGTGCCCGTCCTGCCGGTGAACGGCAGGAAAGTCCGGGATGGAGGACTCTATATCCATGGGATCCCGCTGCACGAGAGTCCCATGAAAGACCATCCGGTGAACCCCATGTGGGATCACAGACTGGGGAAGATCATGGAATCGCAGTCTGTGTATCCCTGCTTCATCATCACCGCCGATGAACTCGCTCAAGAGGATCTCACACCTGTGATCAAGTCACTGAGAGAGCACCAGGAGGGGACTCCCTTCTATCTTATCCCTGATTACGCTGAAGCGATCCATGGGAGACAGATCGCAGAACATTTCCTTGATCTCCCGCTGATCACCGGAGGTTCGGGTCTCGCTGAACATCTGGCACGAGCCCATACAACCCGTCAGGACCCTTCCCCTCACCAATCAGCTCCTCTTGCCACAGGGACAGAAGGGAGAGCCGTCATCTTCGCAGGAAGCTGCTCGACTGCAACGACCGGGCAGGTCGGGGTATTCTATGAACAGGGCGGTACGGCCTGCGAACTGACCGCAGCAGGTCTTCTTCATGATCCATCCGTACGGGACGATCTGATCGAGCTGGTAAGGGATCCTGAGACGACCGATCTCCTGATCCATACCGATGCAACCGGGGTGAGGGCCGGGAGAAGCAGGCTGCCGGATCATCACAGAGAGCACTCTCACAACTCTTCGAGACGACCATGGCGGATCTTGCCGAGGCTGCTCTGGGAGCAGGGATCACCCGTATCATCATCGCTGGAGGGGAGACCGCCGGAGCGATAACCGAACGTCTGGGTTACAGGTCCTTCCTGCTGGGAGATTCGGTCGCACCGGGCGTCCCGGTCCTCATACCGGTGGAGAATCCTTCAGTCAGGCTGGTCCTGAAATCAGGGAACTTCGGACAACCTGATTTCTTCTTCAAGGCACTGCAGATAACCTCAGGATAGGGGCTGCCGGCACTGAATGACGAATGGCCTCAGAACGAATGAGATACGATGAGAGCGGGAAGCTGTGCAGCAGGAGTCCCGCTGCTGCAGTACCGTTCAGGGATATATGATCTGAGCATATTCATCATAGATGACAGCCGGGAAGACTGCCCCTATGCATCAGGGGAAGATCATACGATGATATACTGTTTCGATGGATGATCTCTCTGGAGAAGATACGCTACTGATGAAGCGAGTGCCTCTGAGACCGTCTCTCCGATGAGCTGACCGATCTTCGTATGTTTCCCGCAGTAGTCAGCCTTGGGGCCTGAACCGCTTGAGATGATGAGCGAATCCGTCCCCGTCCCTGTGGCAGGGGCACCGGAGAGCGTACTCTTGATCCCGAAGCTGAAGAGGATCGCGGTCTTTGCCTCTGTCGCTACCATGAGTGCTTCGGCAAGGGCTGAATCACTCAACTCAGCATTGGTCCCCACCATGATGTTGATCGTGCCGGTGGGAAGTTCGTTCCCCTTCACCTCAGGAAGGAACGCTGCCGCATCTCCTGCAGCCAGGGCATTGGAGATCCCTGCGGTAAGTGAACAGAACACTCCTCCCCAGGATTCTTCTCGTACCGAGAATCTGAAACTCTCCATCAGGGCCGAGGTCATCATGCCCGCGGCCGGGCCTTCCCAGCCCTGGGAAGAGACAAACTCGGCAAGGGTCTTCTCCGGGGGTCCCAGAAGGTCTTCTCAGTCATCTTGATCTCATCAGGATTAGCCTGGACCTTGAGATTCAGTACACGCCTGATATCATTGAATCCTCCTCCCAGGACTGCCGAGGAGAGTGATCGTACCGGTGCATGGTACCCTATGGTAGAGAAGTGGTCAGCCAGGGCTATGTCAGCCTGCAGCCCTTCCCAGTCGAGTGTGCATATCTGTCTCATGGTTCAATACAGTATCAGATTTTGTGGTTGATTCCCAGAGGAAGTGGCACCTGCAGTTCTCATATACTGCAGGTGCTCCTACATGGGTCTCTGTCAGAGGGCGATCCCGATGCAGAGGCTCAGCTGGAGATCTGAGTGGTCACTGCCTTCCTCGTTCAGGTAGAGGTCTACCGTATCACCGTAATCAATAGCAGAGAAGGGCACAGCGGTATCGCTCTTCATGTTCACGATGTTCACATAATCCATATTCGCTTTGACATACAGACCGGATCTTTTCTCTATCGTGTACTTCCCTCCGACACTCAGGATGAGGGTACGTTCGATCACCTCTCCTGAGAGGATCGATACCAGATCATCCATCCCATTCTTCCCGTATACGCTCCACTGAGAATCGAGTCTCTTGTTCCCGTGCCACATGTACATCCCATTGAAGTAGGCATTCCAGTGTCCGACATCCTCAAGCGTTGATGAGTAGTTGAGGACGATCGCATCCCCTCCGTGCTCATAGCCGAGGAACATGCGTTTGTAGTCACCGGGTCTGTTGAAGTTCTTGAGGATCACATCATGACCGTACCCATGGCTGTAGCCCGCGATAGGAGGATCCTCCCCGGTCACTCCGTCGAGACCTCGAAGGTAGAGGAACGGATCGGTGAGTGCAGCCTCGAAAGAGGCTTCTGCCACGATCTCAGTAGAGAGCGGGAAGGCTGTCCGTGCACCGAGCATATATGCCATGGCATTGGGGTAAGCCCCATAGTCCGGGGCAGTCGTCTCACCGAGTGCGATCTCATCGATCGCATACTGTGCATAGAAATCGATGTTCCCGAAGGGTTGTAATCGAGTTCGACCGTGATGAGGGAATTGGCAAGCCCCCTGATATACTCATTGTGGAAGAACCCGAATGGATTGATCGCTGCGAGATTCAGGGTGTTCTCTTTTGTCTTATAGACTACTGACTCGCTCAATGCCAGTCCCAGTCTGTCCTGGAGGAAGCTGAACTCGACCCGGTGTCCCAGGAACATCGTGAATCCTGGGAACTCATTGTTCTGATCCAGTCCCATCGTGGAATCAGGAGGGAAGAACGATGCGAGGAGGGTGTACTTGTAGGGATTATGGAAGGTGGTGAACTTCACGAAGTCATGTTGAATGACTTGAGAACCGAGCATGAAGTTCCCGCTTCTCCCAGGGCCCCAGGAGAACCGGTCACGGCCGATGGACAGGTTCCAGTGGTCAGCACCCACAGATGCGTAGCTCCGGTAGGGGAACGTGAAGTCTCCATCGGCTCCGAAGTCCGCCGGTGGAAGGAAGGGTGCATTCGTCACGAACGTATCCTGATAGAGATAGTTCCCCTGTGGATCGTTATGATGATTCCCCAGTGAGTTCATGAGCAGAGCTGCATCGAAGTAGAAGAAGATGTTATCAGTACTCCAGAGGTCCCATCCGATATCGAGGAACTTCTCCCGATCATTGAATCCGTGGACCCAGTAATGCTCATCCTTGAAGACTTCGTTCGTATGGATGTATGCCTCGAATGCAGCGTTGATGTCGAAGGACATTGCGACATTCGGGCTCATGGAGATCTTCGGGTCGAAGGTGAGCTCCTCCTCGAGATATTCATAGATCCGTCTGGCAGCCGGTGCGGTCGGGGTCACCCCGTCAAGCATATCAAGGAGTTCGGCACGACTCCAGGGACCGGCTGTAGACGGGAGTGCATGTCCCTCGAGCAGATAGAGTTTTTCCATGGCAGAGTAGTATGCAGAATCGATAGGGTAGATCTTCTGCTTGTTGTCCATGGCTGTGACAAGCTGAAGAGAGAAGATACAGGTGAGTACTATGAGCATGATCTTTCTATGCATGAGAGCATCTCCTTATAAGCTAGAGACCTGGTCATCTGTATCATGCACCTCACTTCTGGCTCATCAGTTCAGTGCCTGAACAATCGTGCAGTCAGCGATCCAGTAGAACGGTCAGAACCTCGTCATGTCTGTGATGACCTCTTCATCCGTAGTACCAGCAAGCTCTAACAGATCAAGGATACTACTCATAGTAATATATCACAGAACATACATGTTCTCACTAAAATACATGCTTACCATGCAAACATTGGAATAAAACTATCTTGTACTAGTTCGTACTGGTTGAGAGTGGATGCTAGTGTCAATATTTGTTCGCAATTTGGTTCAGTTTTATCATGAGAAACACTCATCTTCAGGCTACTTCCTGTAATGCTTGTTGCTGTTCGATCAACGATTGAACAGATATATATGCCCGACTGGTTTGCCACTCCTCTTCGTACTCGATGAGGTAGGAAGTCACCAACCGGATATATGATGATTCACTTGGGAAGATCCCTACCACGCGCGAGCGTCTTCTGATCTCTCTGTTAAGCCGTTCGAGCGTATTCGTAGAGGAGATCTTCCGGTGATCGATCTTATCGAACTGGTAGTATTGCAGAGAGTCTTCCAGACCATTCTCCAGACACGCTATGGCCTTAGGGAACTGATCAGCATACTCTTCCATGATGCCTCGAGCGTAGATCCTGGCCTGCTTCTGATCAGGCTGAAGCCAGATCTGCTTCAGTCGCTTCGCAAAGCTATCTTTGGATCGCTGTCCCACATGCGCGAGGATATTCCTCATGAAGTGCACTTTGCACCGCTGCCATGATGAGCCCAAGAACTCCTTGCGGATGGCCGCCTGCAGCCCTTTATGAGCGTCTGATACGCATAACCATACCTTCTGTACCCCTCGTGCTTTCAGGTCCTGGAACAGCAGGCTGTAGGTCTGTTCAGATTCATTCTCCATGGGCTCTACAGCCAGTATATGGGACTCTCCAGCGGTATTGATCGCTTTTACCACCAATACCGCTCTGCTCTCTACACGCCCATTATGACGGATCTTCTCATACAGCGCATCGATCCAGAGCACTGGATATTCGCTATCAAGGGTACGGGTCCTGAACTCTTGCACCATCACATCCAGTCCCTTGTTGATCTCTGAGACCTGTGATGCAGAGATCTGTTCTATCCCCATGCTCTGGGCAAGTCGTTCGATCTTACGTGTAGAGATCCCTGATACCCAGGTTTCCTGGATCATCTGCATCAAGGCCTGTTCACTGCGTTTCTTAGCCGTGACGAAGAATGGGACATACCCGCCTTTGCGGACCTTCGGTATGGTCAGATACATCGTACCCATACGGGTATCAAATCGTCGGACTCTCGTCCCGCTCAGGTACCCGGTTCGTTCAGTACTGTGCTGTCCCTTCTGTGCTCCCACTTTGTGTGCGACCTCAACCTCTATCATCTTCTCTGTTACCCATTGTAACATTTTCAGCATAGGATCATCTTCTGTGATGAACCCCAGTAGCTTTTCTTCAAAATACTTGGTAGACTTGTTCTTGGTCATGAGTATGGCTCCTTCTGGATGGTTGTGATGAACCCTAGTATGGAGCTTCTCATGACCTTTTTCAATCACCACCAAATTGCAACTATTATTGTACTCTATCGAGTGGATTTTGTCATATACATATGTATATCTTGCAAATACGGATCTAAATCTTTTGGTGTGTAATCCATGAGATATCCAGCCTTCTTTTTAACTCGGTTTAGGAAGTTGGTAAACCGTCGGTTTCAGCCGTTTCTGGTTGCAGATCCTGGTCCTTGAATAGCTCCTTCCGACATATCAGGGTGACCCCTGAACTGCAGTGCTTGAGTACTGTGACCGCATTGCTGTGCTTGTACCATGAACCGTTCCCAAGCTCGCATTCCCAGTCATGCTCAGAGGCTTTCATGACCGTGCAGGTTATCTTATCGTTGGAGATCCTGCTCTATTTCGCTTCTCTTTACACGGAGAACATTTTAGATCCGAAGGAAGTGGCACCTGCAGTTCTCATATACTGCAGGTACTCCTACATGGGTCTCTGTCAGAGGGCGATCCCGATGCAGAGGCTCATCTGGAGATCTGAGTGGTCACTGCCTTCCTCGTTCAGGTAGAGGTCTACCGTATCACCGTATTCAATAGCAGAGAAGGTCTCGGCGGTATCGCTCTTCATGTTCACATGATCCATATTCGTTTTGACATACAGACCGGATCTTTTTTTCATTTAGGGTACTTCCCTCCGACACTCAAGGTGCGGGTACGTTCGATCACCTCTTCAGAGAGGATCGATACGAGATCCTCCAGGCCATTCTTCTATACGCTCCACTGAGAATCGAGTCTCTTGTTCCCGTGCCGTATGTACATCCCATTGAAGCAGGCACTCCAGTGTCCGGCATCCTCAAGCGTTGATGAGGGAATTGGCAAGCCCCCTGATAGATTCAGTATGGAAGCACCAGGATGGATTGATCGCTGCGAGGTTCAGGCTATGCTCTTTTTTTCATATAGACTCCTGACTCGCTCAATGCCAGTCCCTGTCTGTCCTGGAGACAGCGGGACTCGATGCGGTATATACTGGCATCAAGAGGTAGAAATGTATGTAAGCAGATTATGACCTGCCGGATGGGCCTGGAGCCTTGCGATCCAATACCTGTAGGACCCGACCATGGTCACAGAGGTTCCCGGCAGGTGCCCGGTCGCCCTCATACCATGGGAGCATACCATCAAGGGTGGCTGTTTCCCGAAATATAAGCTACTGTGTTTTTCCCCGTAACTATGGTATGATCATGCATCAGGGATACAGGAGCATTTTCATGGAGCAGCACCCCATCATGTCACTGCAGCAGCAGTTCGAACTGCAGGATTCCATTCTGAAGGAGCGGTTGGAGATTCTCCTGCCGAAGATTATGGCAGAGGCCGGGACCGAGATGTGGATTATCATCGGTGATGAGTATAATGAAGGTCCCTGTGTGCGATCCCTGCTTCCCAGCAGCTTCTTCCATGCCCGCAGGACTGCAGCATTCATCTTCACCTGCAGAGGGGGCGTCACTGAGACGATGATCGTTTCAAAACCGGATTTCTCCATCGACCAGTTCTATACGCCGGTCCTCCTCAAGCCGGCGGGCTTTGATTATGAGCGGTTCTACACGACCTTTGCGCCGCAGTATGATCTTGAGGCGATACGGAAGATGGATACCGAAGATGTCTGGAGCTGTATCAGCAGGATCATCAGGGAGTTCGACCCGAAGGATATCGCACTCGATATCTCAGGTATGACGCCGTTTTCTGATGGACTCTCAAAGACCAACTATGATCGGCTCATACAGCACATCGACACCCGGTTCCACAGCAGGTTCATCAGTGCACAGACGCTTGCCCTGCGATGGCTCGAGACCCGGACAGCTCAGGAGCTCTCCCTGATGAAACGGATCGTGGAGATCACCAGATCAATAATCAACGAGTGTTACTCCAAAGAGGTCATCACTCCAGGCAAGACCACTACCGGTGAGGCACGATTCTTCCTGATGGAGCGTGCTACAAGACTTGGTATGGTCCCATGGTTCGATGCGACTGTGTGGATCAGGAGAGCCGGCCATGCCCATATTGATGATGACAGTGCAGTGATCGAGGAGGGGGACCTCCTCCATTGTGATTTCGGGGTCAAGTATGCAGGTCTCTGTTCAGATGTGCAGGAGATGGCCTATGTGAAGAGTTCTTCAGGAGATGACAGGCTGGTGATCAGTGAGCTTGAAGGGATCCATCACACTGCCATGAGGACGCAGGATATCCTGCTGGAGGCCTTCGTAGAGGGGCGAACCGGGAATCAGATCCTCTCGGAGGCCCTTGCTGCAGCAAAGCGATCAGGGATCAGGAAGCCGATGATCTACTCGCATCCGATCGGTATCTATGGACATGGCCCGGGACCGACTATCGGATCTTTCGGCAACCAGCAGTTCGTCGAAGGCCTTGGTGAATACACCCTGCATGACGCTACCTGCTATGCAATGGAGTTGAACGTACGCGAGAGGGTCCCTTCCTGGGATGATCTGGAGATCATGTATGGTCAGGAGATCGATATCTGTTTCATCTCCGGTAGAGCTGAGTTCTTTGCTGGGAGGCAAGAACACCTGCATATTATCCAATAATTAGCAGGTGTCCCGTAGTTGTATCTAGTGTCAGCCTTACGCTCTGCTCTTTCCCAGTGCTGTCAGTGCAGCCTTCATACGTTCGAACACGCGTATCGCAGCCGCATCATCCTGTATACAGCTGGTGACAACCCGAATATGGCCAGCACCCTGCTCACCATAGAAGCTCCCATCGTTAACAAGCACATCAGCCTCTTTGAGCAGATACGCTGTGACCTCAGCGCTCGTGCCGAGGGCCCCTATATTCAGCCAGGAGAGGATCCCGCTTTCACTTCGCTGCATGGAGACACCGGGGATCGTTGAAAAGATGTCATAGGCTATCGTACGTCTTCTCTGGTGAGCAGCTGTAAGATCGTTGAGTATGGAGGTCTCTTTCAGTGCTGCAACTGCTCCTATGGATGTTATCGTCGCAGCAGCTCCGAGGACATTCACCGCACCTCCGTACAATACATCCATGATCCTGTCATGAGCATAGATATACCCGATGCGAAATCCACTGAGGCCGAGACCCTTGGAGATGGAGCAGACCGTCAGCGTTCTCTCCCACATCCCCTGGATAGTAGCTGGATGGACGAACTCGATTCCATCGAAGATATGGTCTTCGAAGGCCTGATCGCTCACAAGAATGAGATCATGACGTATGATAAACTCACAGAGCTGCTCTATCTGTTCCCGCCGGTAGACGGTTGTGGTAGGGTTGTTAGGATGTGTGATCACCACCATCTTGGTCCTATCGGTCACTCTGCTCTCAAAAGCCGCCATGTCAAAGGCATAACCGTCCTCCTCCTGCAGCGGTACGGGGACCGTTACCCCTCCCAGCAGCTCAGGGTCGAGGAAGTTGCTCGGATAACTCGGATCGGGTACCAGCACTTCATCGCCGGGCACGATGAAGGGCATCATGGCATAGAGCAGGCCTGAATCTGAACCCGGGGTGACTATGATGTTCCGGCTTGGATCGATCGTCCGTCCTAGCTGGCTTGAGACTTTCTCCGCTAGGACTGCCCGCAACTCATACATGCCGATGGGCATGCTGTAGTGTGAGGGCAGTCCCCCTTCGATGGCCTTGATCATGGCATCCTTCACAGATTCGGGAATCGAAGGTCGGGAAAGAACGGATCAGCCCATGCCAGGATATCGACTCCCTGTTCAATGAGTTTCCCGACCCCTTCTCCCACATCAGCCTTGGAGACATCGGCGAACAGCCCCCCGCTCAGTTTTCTGAAATGAGGGTTCATAGTGCTCATCACATCCACATCAGGTACCTCTACTCATTATTGATTTGCGTCTTGTTCATTGCCTGCAGATACCGATAGATCGTCTGATTCGAGACTCCAAGCACATTCGCCACGATGTTCACCGCTCCCTTGAATTTGAAGACACCCTTTGCGTCCATCTTCCCGATCAGCGACCGTTTCTCGGCTATGGTGCTCTCTATGAGCTGGAGACCGGAGTCGATGACTACTGAGTCGATGATCTCTCGGACCATCTCATCGACCGATACATCAAATCGCTCAGCCCCTTTGGTTATGATATCCCCATCAGTGGACAGGATCTGATCGAGCATCAACAGATCCTTTACAGATTCCTGCATTCTCAGGAGCTCTGTGATGTCGAAATTCACACACAGCATCCCGATATCCTCGTGCTGTTCATCCCTGATGAAGTAGGTAGAAGAGCGCAGGATCTTCTTCCCATCCCTTGTGGTCCCCGTATAGTTGGTGACACTGTCGCGTCCCTTGTTCTCCTCTTTCTGCAGGAGATCAAGGGCATATTTGGTTATGGTGCCGCCGATGGTCCTGTTCGTGATATGACCATTGACGATGTAGCAGATTGAGTGATTCAGGTCACTCAAGTCATGGATCAACACCTCGCAGGTCTTCCCGTTTATGGCTGCGATGTAATCGGCGATGGGGAAATACCGTAGCAGTTCTTCTCGTGTTTCCATACGAGCTACATTCTTACACATATCGCATCAATCTCGATATCCACATCCTTGGGCAGACGGGAGACCTCGACCGCACATCGTGCGGGTTTGTGCGAACCGAAGAACGTTGCATAGACGGTATTCACGGCTGCAAAATCATTCATATCCCTTAGGAATACCTGACACTTCACGATGTCCTCCTTAACGTAGCCGGCCTCTGTAATGATCGCCTCTATGTTCATCAGAGATCTCTCTGCCTGGAGCGATACATCCTTACTTACCAGTTCCATGGTCTCCGGGACGAACGGGATCTGCCCTGATACATAGAGGGTCCCGTTGGCTTCGAATGCCTGTGCATAAGGCCCTACTGCTGCTGGTGCTTTTTGTGTTGAAATGATTCTTCTCATACCTGTACTCCTATCATAAATTATTATCTGCTAACCAATATGAAGACAACTGACTACGTGACCCGGGGATATCTCCCTTAGAGGTACTCTCTGTCTGGTACAAGCTTCTGTTGCTTTGCTGCACCGTGTCGAGAACGGGCATCCTGTCGGAGCGTTCATCGGATTTGGGATCTCTCCCTTCAGGATGTGCCTGCTGAGCCTCTCTCTGGGATTACCTTTGCTTATCGATTCGATCAAGGACCTGGTGTAGGGATGGCTTGGATGCTCGAATAGCTCATCAGCAGGTGCTATCTCCATGACCTGACCAAGATAGAGTACCATGATCCTGTCACTTATGTACTTAACGACACGAAGGTCATGTGATATGAACAGATAGGTGAGAGAGAGTCGGGATTTCAACTCCTTCAGGAGGTTGATGATCTGAGCCTGCACCGACACATCGAGGCTGATACGGACTCATCACAGACAAGCAGCTTCGGGTTCAGTGCGATACCTCTGGCTATGACGATCCGTTGTCTCTGCCCGCCGCTGAATTCATGGGGATAGCGGTTCATGATGTCCCGTGAGAGGCCTACGAGCACGAGGAGCTCACCGATATAGTCGATCTTCTCATCACTGCTCATATCGTTACGGAAGTTATCAAGAGGTTCCGAGACGATATCCTGAATGGTCAGTTTCGGGTTCATGGAGCTGTAGGGGTCTTGAAAGATATACTGCATATCATTTCTCAGGGACTTCAGCTCCCTGGCATGATACCCCGAGATATCCATGCCATTGAATGGATCTCCCCTGAAGTGGGTTCGTACATGCGCATCAAGGTTCTTCCCAGGGTGCTCTTACCGCAGCCGGATTCACCGACAATGCCCAGAGTCTCTCCTGCAGCGACGGAGAATGAGACATCATGGACGGCCTTGACGTAGATGTTCTGCTCTTTCTTCCAGTGTTTCTTGAGAAGGAAATGCTTATTGAGATCCTTCACTTCCAATAATGGTTCACTTCTCATGTGGGTGCATCTCCTCGATCGTCTGTATAAAGAAAGCATTTCACCTGCTGGTGTCCCACCTGAGCGATCTCAGGAGACCGCATGCTGCACTGTTCCATTGCATGGCCGCAGCGGGGATGGAAGTAGCATCCTGCAGGACGCCTGGTGATGCTCGGGACCACTCCTGTGATAGTGGGGAGTATCTCATCACTGGTGGTCAATGTCGGCATAGTCGCAAGCAGTCCTTGGGTATAGGGGTGTTTCGGTTTCTCGAAGATGTCGACGACAGGACCCTTCTCTACAATCTCCCCGCAGTACATGACGATGACATCGTCAGCGATATCTGCCACTACGTTCAGGTCGTGCGTGACGAACAGGATGGCTGTTCGGTACTGATCCTTCAGATCCTCGATGAGCTTCAGTATCTGTGCCTCGATCGTGACATCCAGCGCAGTGGTAGGTTCATCGGCGATCATGATCTTTGGCCTGGTCACCAGAGCCATTGCGATCATGACGCGCTGGCGCATCCCCCCGCTTAGCTGATGCGGGTATTGCCTGATGCGTTCTTCCGGTGAGGGTATCCCGACCTGTCTGAGCGTCTCGAGGGCGATCCTCACTGCTTCTTTTTTCGCGACTCCCTGATGTTCGATGATGCTTTCGGTTATCTGGTCACCGATCTTGAGTATGGGATTCAATGCGGTCATCGGCTCCTGAAAGATCATAGAGATCTTCTTCCCGAGGATCCTGTGCTGTATCTGTCTCTGTGGCAGCTGCAGGATGTCCTCATCCTCTATGATGATCTTTCCCTGGGCAATCGACCCATTCTCAGCCAGAAGCTGCATGATCGCAAGCGAGGTGACACTCTTTCCGCTGCCTGATTCTCCCACTATTGCCAGAGTCTTTTGTTCCTGGAGTTCGAAGCTGATGTTCTCTACAGCCGGGAAGACCCCTTCTTCGGTCTTGAAATGGACGCTGAGGTTCTTGACTTGCAGTAATGTATCCATAGATCGTCTCTCTCCTATTGCTTTGGGTCGAAGGCATCACGGAGTCCGTCTCCTACGAAGTATATCGCAAGGACCAGAAGCAGGGTAGCGATTCCCGGCGGTATCCATATCCAGGGCATGTCACGGAGGACCAGCAGTTTCTGTGCATCCATGAGCATGTTCCCCCAGCTCGGTGTCGGTTGCTGTACCCCTACACCAAGAAAGCTCAAGGAGGCCTCCATCAGGATCGCCTGAGCGGTGCCTATGGTGATCTGGACCATGATCGGAGCGAGCACATTGGGAAGGATATGTTTCGTGATGATCTTGAATGAGGATGATCCCAACGCATCTGAGGCCAGCACGTAATCAAGTTCTTTCACCCTGAGGACCTCGCCCCTCACCAACCTTGAGGTACTCGTCCAACTGACGAACCCGATGGCGAAGATGACGATCCAGATCGAGGGATCCCATATGGTAGAGATCGAGATCAGCAGGAACAATACCGGGAATGAGATCACGATATCGACGATTCTCATGAAGACGGCATCAACAAGTTTGCCGAAATAGCCGGTGATCAGGCCTATGAAGGTTCCTATCACCGTTGAGATCGTGACAGCACAGAGCGCTACGAGGATGGTCACCCGTGCACCGTAGATCAATCGAGTGAAGACATCCCTCCCAAGGGAGTCAGTGCCAAGGATGTGAGCTGAAGAAGGGGCAGCATACTTGTCATATACGTTCTGTGCATCAATGAAAAAGAATTCTGATGGTTCATACCTGGTGATCAGCGGTGCGAAAAGTGCGATAGCGATGAACACGAGCGTTACTACGGCACCGATCACCGCCAATCTGTTACGCACGAATCGCCGCTGCGCGAAGTCATAGAAGCTGTTTTTCTTGAAGAATGTCATCAGGTTACCCCTAGTTCTTTCTGATGCGCGGATCAACGACCGCATAGAGAATGTCAGATGTAAGATTTCCCAGCAGTACCAGTGTCGCTGTGATCAGATTGAGTGCCATGATGATCCCGTACTCTCGATCATGGATTGCAGTGATCCCGAGTTGGCCCATCCCTGGCCAGTTGAAGATGCTCTCTGTGATATAGGCGCCGCTGAAGAGGAACGGGAGGGAGAGACCGAATATGGTAACGACCGGGATCAGCGCATTCCTGAGGGCGTGCTTGTACACCACCATCTTGTTGGGTAATCCCTTCGCCTTTGCCGTCCTGATGTAGTCTTCTTTCAGGACATCGAGCATATTTGATCGTGTGAACCGTGAAACTGATGCGATGTTACCCAGCGAGAGTACAATCGCCGGCAGCAGGAGATGATGGATAACATCCGAGAAATAGGCGTATCCGGTATATCCTGCGCGAATGTTCACCATGCCGCCGGAAGGAAAGATTCCCAGTACGAGGGAGAAGAAGTAGATGACCAGCAACCCGAAGAAGAAGGAGGGGATTGCCACACCGACAAGCGCCAGCACGGTGATGCCGTAGTCTGTCTGGGTATTCTTCTTTACCGCCCCGATGACTCCCGTCGGGATCCCTATGACGAAACTCAGTACGAAAGCCGAGATCGTCAGGAGCAGGGTGTTCGGGAGCCGTTCCATGATCAGGGCCCTTACCGAGTGGTTGCCACTGTAGGTGTACCCCAGGTTGCCGTGTATGACCTCATTGATCCACTTGAAATACTGCACGAAGAGAGGGTCATCAAGCCCGAGGGATTGGCGTGAGATCTCCAGGTCCTCCATGCTGATTGATGGATCAATGAAGTTGGCAAGAGGATCACCTGGTGATAGTTTCATGATAGCGAATGATAAGATGGTTATCCCGAAGATCACCGGGATAGAGACTAACAGCCTCTTGATGATGTATTTCAGCATAGCTCCTCCTATCTTGTGATTAATACAAGTGATTCCTGTCTTCTGCTGAGGAGTTCTGCGCCCTCTGCTGTGACAAGTACATTCTCTTCCGATATGATGGCCGGACCCTCTTCGTAGAGGATCGTTGGTTCAATGGCAAAGACCATTCCCTCTTTGATGCTCCCCAGGGAGGCCTTCTTATAGCGTTTCTTCTCAGGACCAAGCAGGGTCCCTCCGTCATGGACGTCCCTGCCGACCTGATGTCCAACGGCATGGAAGATATCCTGATACCCGGCATCGAGGATATGCTGCCGTGCAGCATGATCCACATCCTTTCCGATGGCTCCGGGTCTCAGTGCAGCCATCGCACGGTCGATTGCTTCATAGATCGTGGAGAAGGCCCTGCTCATCAGGGGAGATGCTTCGGTCTCTCCCTCTCTGAGCACATAGCAGGTCCTTGCGATATCGGAGCAGTACCCGTTGTAGTCGACCGAGAAGTCGAAGATGAGATAGTCGCCTTCTTTCAGGATGGAATCACCTGGTGGTCGGTGGGCGATTTGATGGTTCATCACGATTGGTGGAGTAAGCTGCCGGGTGATCCCGTTAACCACCTTCCGTTCGACCATCCCCTCTATGAAGAGGTTCCCGAGCTCTATCTCTGTCATACCCTTTCGGATCTTAGAGAACACCTCGTCATAGATCTCCAGGGTGATATCGATGGCCTTCTGGATATAAGCCACTTCCTGGGGAGATTTTATGCTCCTGATCTCCTGCAGGAAGGGCTCGCTTGATTCGACCGTGGATGCATACTTAGCTGTGAGCATGCTCAGCAATGTGCGGTAGCTTCCCACCGTGAGCCCATCTGCGAGGTGGTTCTCCTTCGAGTAGTTGAGTGCTATTCGTTTCGGTGCTATGGCATCAATGATCGTGAACAGTTTCTCGTTCAGTCCTCCTGGACCATAGGTGTGCATCGTGTCAAAGAGCCCACTCTCCCGTGCATCCTGTGCATCTATGACGCTCGTCAATGCTATACGCTCATCTGGTGTGATGATCAGCAGAGCATCCCCGACAATGGAGAAGCCGAACATCAGGGGCATGCAGGGATCGGATCCCTCTTTCGTTCTGATGAGCCAGCAATCAATACCGTATCGTCTGAGATAGTTCTGTGCCTGTTCGATCTTTTCCCTATGTAGTCGGTATGGTTCTTTCATTTGTGTTCGCACCCCATGGTAGTAATCAGTTCTGTGATGAAATCTGCGCCTTTCACAAGCGATTCCCGGTTGATCCGCTCATTCTTCTGATGGACGAGGGTGAGGACCTCATGAAATCCATTGCCTTGGTGACCGGAGAGAACCCGTATACATCACAGGGCAGCGGCCCGAGGAATCTACCGTCAGTCCGTCCCAGGGCATAGACAGGAAGTATCTCTGCCAGTCCGTACTGTTTGCGTACCAACTGCTGCAGGCAGGTGAAGAAGCTGCTGCTGCAGGAACTAGAGAATCCCGGAGTGAACGCTGTGATCGTATATACGGCATCTACTCCGGAGAATATCTCAGAGAGCATCGTTGCTGCATCTTCTTCGGTCCTTCCCGGCAGTAGCTGCAGGGAGAAGTCAAATTCGATCTGGTAGGGCAGGACATTGACCTGGTTCCCGATATCATAGGATTGAAGGATGCATGCATCATGGCCGTTGTACCAGAAGAACCGCTCGAGCAGGTAATCATCAATATCATCTCCCAGCAGCTCTGAGAATGTGGTATATACCTCGTTCTCTTCGAGCGGGAACTCATAAGCGGCCAGGTGCTTCAGCAGTGAGGTGAACTTCGATACCGCCTGGTCATCGCAGATCAGGGATGCCGGTCCTGAATCACCGGTGATCGTCACATGGACATCGCAGCGTCCTTTCTCACCGACAGTACAGAGGTAGTAGGGCCTGCCGTTGTTCTCGATAGCGAACCCCCCGCCTTCGTTGATCACCACGGCACCTTTGAAGGCCTGCCGGTAGTGTTCGACGACATGCGGCATCCCGAGAGCGCTGCCGCTCTCCTCATCTGCTGTTGCGATGAAGTAGACGCATCTGTTCAATGCAGTATCTTTCAGCCTGAGGAACGCAGCGAGCTGCATAGCTGTCAGGTGCTTGGTATCCAAGGTCCCCCGTCCATAGATGAAATCTCCCTCCTCATAGGCTGCAAAGGGCGGATGATCCCATTGCTGACCTTCACAAGAGACCACATCAAGGTGAGAAATCAGCAGGATGGGCGGCTTGTCCGACGGTGCTCCTAGAGATGCGATGATGTTCGTACGCCTGTCTTCCGGTTCGATGATCTGAAAGGGTATATCATGATCAGAGAGTATTCGACCGATGTAATCGGTCATGAGTACCTCTTGCCCTCCCGGGTTCGTCGTATTCAACCGGATCATGTCCTTGAACATGGAGATGAGCTGTTTCTCTTTCATAGTACGGCTTCCAGATGTCTATCAATGTAGTAGATCGCTCTCTGTCGCTCAGAGAGGATCTCAATGTGATCCTCCCTGATGACGATATTCTCTTCTATGATCACACTCGGCAAGCCGTTGTCCTGTATGACCGTCGGTTCTATGGCATACACTTCCTGAACCGATACGATCCCCATTGATGCCGGGCGGTCCTCGCGCCTTGGCGACAGTGAGGTCCCCCCGTCATGGACCCTCATGCCGAGCTGGTGACCGGCAGCATGTCGAATGGTGGGATAGCCTCTTTGTTCGATGGCAGCTCTTCCGAGCTGGTCGACCTCGTACCCGGCCATCCCCGGTCGGATACCCTCAAGAATGGCAGAGACTGCTGAGATCGTCGTATCGAATGCCTCCTGTACCTCCTTCGGCGCTTCGTTCTCGCCGGGGCCGAGGGCATAGAAGCTCCGTGCGATATCTGAGCAGTAGCCTGATACCGTACACTGAAGTCGCAGATGAGTATGTCATGTTCCTGCAGGATGTGATCGTCACTGGGTTCCCGGTGGTTCAGCCCGCATCTGTTGATGCATACCAGCGGATAACTGTACGGTTCACCGAAAGCGTTCACGACGCCTTCTTCTCGCATCCCTTCTACAAAGAGCTCACCAATGCGGGTCTCACTCATCCCGATGCGAATTTCTTTTCGTACCTTCTCATAAATCCTGCAGGTCTTCTCTACAGCAGTCCTGATCAGGATGATCTCCTGTTCGCTCTTTCTGCTTCTGATTGCTGAGATGAACCGTTCACTGGATACTTCGATCTCGGTGAGTCGGGAGGCACCCAGGACCTCCTCGAGCAGCTGATACTGTCCGACTGTAAGACCATCAACGAGATAGTCGTGCTCTGAGATGTTCAGCGCAAGTTTCTTCGGATTGATCCGATTGATGATCTCCAGCAGGTCTGCGGCAAAATCATCTTTGACTTCGATGATCTCGAAGATCCCGTAGCTCTCATAATGTTAGCATCGGTTGCCCCGGTCAGAACGATGTGCCTGCCGTCGGGCTGAAAGAAGAAGGCCGTCTGAGCTACTATATGCGCGGGAGGAGTAGTGGGAGGACGCAGTCCGAGTCTTCCGCGAGAGGATGAGATAGGAGTCTATAGCAGAAGAGCGCAGCTCCTGTTCGAGTTGATCGATCTTTTCTATGTTAGTCAATGTACATATCTCCTATAAGGTAACCGGTACACACATCCTGAAGTACCTGTTCGCAGAATCTGAGCGAGGTCACTGAGATCCTCTCATCGATACCGTGTATCAATGGCATGATAGCTGTGAAAGGCTCATCCCGGTGAAGTGGAGCGAATCCCAGCACGTCACATCCGAGCGGTTTCAGGAACTTCCCGTCATTGGATCCCGGCGTGATGAAGGGAATCAAACTGGTGATAGAATGATCGTGTTCCTTCAAGGCCTTCTCCATGAGTGTGATGATCTTTTTATCGACATCCGCTTCATACCCCTCTGTGAACTGTTTGATCTCCACGATCGCAGGCATACCGGAAAGAGCCTGTTCTACGTTCTTCATGAAAGATTCTTCTGTTATCCCAGGGAGCAGTCTGCAGTCGAAGGTCACCTCTGCTCGTACCTGTTCTGCTGTGTGTGTATTACGGGAACCCCCGTGGATGATGGTCGGGGAGATGAGCGATGATGACATGGTCTCGAGCAGTCGGCTGAGCAGCCGGTCCCCGGTACGTTCATGATCGGGGAACTGTTCCATCAGTACCCTCGAGGTCTTGGGGATCTCCTGGTCGAAGCTCATCCGTCCTATCCGTTCGATCACTTCGACAAGTGCAGCTTCATGAGATAATGTGGGGAAGTAGGGGTTGGTATCCTCCTCTTCGGGGATGCTGATCTTCATCCTGCAGATCGATTTCTGCCCGGTCTCGAAAAGATAGGGGCAGGCCCCGTCATAGGGGACGGCGAAGCTCCTCCTTCATTGATGACGGTCTTGCCCTGCAGCTCTTGTGCTATACCCTCTTCGCATAGCAATCTCTGTATGCCGAAGGAGCTGCCATTCTCCTCATCAGCAGTGAAGATGCAGGTGATCCCTCGATCAAGCGTCTCTTCCATGGGCTTGAGGGTCCGCAACACCGATAGCACTGCAGCAATGAAGTACTTCATATCGAGAGCTCCGCGACCATGAATAGAGCCGTCTGCGATCTCACCCCCGAACGGGTCATGGCTCCAGTGTGCAGCATGTGCACAGACCACATCCAGATGTCCGAGAATGATCAGGTTCTCATCGGTCTGTCTTCCCATACGTATGATGATGTTTGATCGGTTCTCCTCATAGGTATATACCTGATATGCTGCAGAGATCTCTTCACAGTATGCTTGTATATAATCCACAATGAGCTTCTCGTTTCCTGGGGGATTCTGTGAATCAAGTCTGATGAGATCCTGCAGGATCTCTGTGATGTCTTTTGTATGCATTCGGGATGTTTCCTGGAGACACTGCAGCAGCATGAAGCTGCTGCAGTGTCTTATGGTCTTATTTGATGAACCAGTTCTGCGCGTTCATGGTATAACCTCGGGTGTCAGGATCAAGTCCTCCGATGTTATTCCCAGCTACAATCGTCTCATTCTTTCCAGCATAGGTGAACCAGGGAAGATCTTCCGTGATCTGTTCTGAGATCTTGTGAAGGATCTGTGTTCGTTCCTGCTGATCGGTGGTAACAGCCTGCTGAGCGAACCATTCCTGTACATCTGCATTGTCATAATGATAGAAGTTCCAGAATGGATCATCAACGAAGTATTGTGCATACTCATCAGGGTCTGATTCCTGTGCGAATCCCAACAGGTAGGCATCAAAGGATGCATCGGTGGCTGCTGTGGCTGCATCATAAGCTGGATCTCCCGAGAGATTCCCATTTGCATCACTCTTTCGCAGGAGTACATCGATCAAAGCCCCGAAATCAACGAGTTTGAGGGATACCGAAACTCCGGCTGCTCTCCATTGTTCTTTCAGGATTGCTGCCTGGGGGGAAGTCGAATCAGCATAATAGATACCGATCTCAAGGGGTTCGCCGTCTTTCTCATATATGTTCGTACTCTCGTTCATGGTATAGCCATCACGCTCGATCAACTCTTTTGCTTTTGCGAGATCAAGATCGTAGGGGTTATCGTTATCACTGTCACCCATGGATCCTTTCGGGAAGATGGAATCATGTACGTACCCGGTCACACCAAAAGCTCCATTGACGAGAGCTTCCTTGTTCGTTGCATAGGCAAGAGCCTGTCTGATGTTCTTACTGTGCACTGGTCTCGGTTCTCGAGTGTCTTCTGCCCGTCCGGGCCCGGTTGTATAGCCGATGTAATCGACACTGGACATCGGGTAGGTGTAGAGTGTGAAGTCAGGGTTGCTGACGAAGGTGTTGTACCCCTCTTCTTCGACTTCGAGCATGTCGATCTCTCCGGTCTGGAGTTGTGTGGTGAGTGCTACATTCTCACCGAACTTGATGATGATACTCGAGACCTTTGGTGCCCCTTTGTAGTACTCATCGTTCTTCACGACGGTTATTGATGTGCCGACTTTCCATTCTGAGAATTCGAATGGCCCGGTCCCTACAGGATTCGAGTTGAAAGCGAGCTGTTCGAGCTGTGTCAGGTCAAAGTCTTTGATATGATGTTCCGGCAGGATGGGGAAGTAGAGTCCGGCAAGGAATGTCGCCGATGGCTCCTTGATGGTGATTGAGATGCTCATCTTGTCATCACTGATGCTGATCCCCGAGATTTCACCTGCAGGGTCCTCTTTGAACTGCTCGACACCGACGATCTGATCCACTCGGTCCACGCCTCCAGCGTAATCAGGATGTGCGAGCATCTTCAGTGTTGCTGCGATATCATCTGCATCAAATGCTTCACCATCATGCCAGGTGACTCCTTCCTGGAGCGTGAAGGTGTAGGTGAGGTTGTCATCAGAGATCTCGAATGACTTTGCCAGTGCTCCCTCGATGATACCTTCTTTGTTCGGCTGTACGAAGTTGTCGAAGATCAGGTTCGTTGCGATCGAGTCCTGTCTGCTTGGGAAGAACAGGGGGTTGAGGGTCCTTGGTGCACTGTTGCTTCCGACGATGATCGGTCCGCTCTCAGGAGCCGCAGTCATCTCAGTGGGTTCCTGTGTTGCCGGTGCCTCTGCAGTCTTATCACCACTGCCGCAACCGACAAGCAGGAAAAGTGATGCCACGAGTAATACGCTTGCTGTTAGCCTTTTCATTAATCATTCCTCCATAGGTTCTACTATTACAAACCCGGGCTGGTTCTCAGACCGGGATATCAACCATACGTCCTCATCCTGCATAGCTGCCGTTGTCTGCAGGCGGTTCGGCAGTCAGTGATCAGCGTTCTTCACGAGCCAGGACTCAAGTCGGTCCAGACCCTCCTTCAGGATCTCGAAGGATGTCGCGATACAGATACGGATATAGCCTTCGGCTCCGGGCCCGAAGAACTGCGGGGTTCCCGGAACAACAGCGAGTCCGGCCTCATCCTTCAGTCTCATAGCTAGCTCCTCTGAACTGAAACCTGTCGCTAGTATATTGGGGAAGAGCAGATAGGTAGCCTGCGGAGTCCTGCAGTGGATATGAGGCATGGCATTGAGCCGCTCGACCGCATAATCACGGTTCTCGGTCAGGTGGGCGAGAAACCCTTCCACCCAGTAACGACTTTTCTCAAGACAAGCTATCCCCGCTATCTGGGATAGGGAGGAGATCCCTCCCGCGGTGGTTCTCACTTCTGCATGGTCACAGAGGATCTCGAAGACGTTCTCATCATGAGCATAGAGACATCCGGCGCGCAGTCCTGCGATCCCGAAGCTCTTGGAGAATCCGAAGACTGAAAGTGTCTTCCTGTTTCGTTCCTTCCCAAGGGAGAGGATACTGGTAAAGGGTTTTTCTGCGTATACGATGTCAGACCAGATCTCATCGTTCATGATCCATAGATCATGCTTCTGGGCAAGGGTGAGGATCAGATCGAGGTCTTCTCTACTGTATACCATACCCAGTGGGTTGTGCGGGTTGCACAACCCGATCATCTTCGTGTTCGGGGTGATGTGGTCTTCGAGTGTTGACAGGTCGATATGATCTTCAATGACGTTCGCCGGGAACAGTACTGGAACAGCACCTGCGGCAAGAGTCGATTCTCTGAACAGATAATCGACCGGATCGAATATGATGGCTTCATCCCCGGGGGAGAGCACACTCTTGGCAATGATATACATACCGCGTGCGGCACTGTCGATGGGAAGCACCAGATTCGGGTCTACGTGCTCATCTTTCCAGGTGTTGAGGTAGGTGGCAATCGACTGTTTGAAAGCAGGAAGTCCCGTATGAGGGGTGTAGGAGAAGTATCCATCTGCAATATAGTCGGTGATCGCAGAGACGATCTCCTTTGCCACCGGGAAATCAGGATCAGCTGCCGTCAGAGGAATCACCCCTTCTGGTACTTCTGCCCATCGGTAGTTGAACGCTTTAGCCTTAAGGGCCTCCATGTTCACATTGCTGTTAGAAAAAAGCGTACCTGGTGTATTGTCATTCATTAGTCATTCCTCTGTTTGTTGCATATGAATACAACGGTTTGCGCCTGATTGTCAAATAATTATAAGATTATAGCATAATGAGAAAAAATTATCAAACGTTAAATATATTTTATGGATAATCGAACCTCAGCTCCTCCCGTGCCGGAGCATCGGCAAAGGCAGCAGGGAGGTGAACCGGAACTTCTGAGATAGAAGAACGATCCTGTATGGACATCACGGAGAATTCTTTTTATCATGGATATGTGGTTCGTGTACCACTATCTCTCATGAGGGAGGAGCCTATGAGCAAAATCCTGATCCTGGTTGTCTGCCTGTTGCTGCTGGTGACCCTCACCGGCTGTGCTGCACAGGCGAACGGGTTCGAGAAGACCGCGAATGCGGAGGGGGAGGTCGACGGCTTCTGGCAGGGCCTCTGGCATGGGATCATCACCCGGTGACCTTCATCATATCATTGTTCAGTGACACGATCGGCTTCTATGAGATCTACAACAATGGTAACTGGTACAACCTGGGGTATGTCATCGGGCTCTCGATCGTATTCGGCGGCGGCACTAAGAGCACCTGCCGGAAACGGGGCTGACCGGAAAAGACAGGGTATCACATGAGATACGTTTCTGGTGACGCCGGCCTTCTGCGGCAGGTCCCGGTACAGGATCAGAGTGATCCCGGGAATCCGGCTTGGTCGTAATCCAGTATCATGTACAGTGCATGGAGTACAGGTACTCATGCGAATGCGCCAGGTAGCAATCAGTGAGTAGCCAAGCATGCTCTAAGAGATCAGCAGCCTGCGATGCATAAGATCCTTCATCAGCTCCTGGAAGGTTCACCAAGTGTCTGATGCAGTGTTCAACCGGGAGTCTCTAGCTCTTTGACAGCGTGTTTATCATGTTCCTTCAAATTATTGGCAATGATCGGTCCTGCTTTCAGGAGCGTCCAGTTGAGCGTCTCATGGATGATCTGCTCTGCTTTTACTGCATCAAACTGTTTGCAGGCGGTGAACAGTTGAATATGGTAATCAAAAGAATCATGGATAGATGTTTCGTTGATATAGGCATATTTCAGATATCGTTCTGCTCGTTCCCTGAAATCTCTTATTTGAGATAGGAATCTGTCTCTTCCCCCGATGGAATAGAGTCTGTATCTGAAGTTCCACTCTTCCTTGAGATATTGAGCCAGACTTTCTGCTTTAGCCAGAGGGGTAAGAGCATCAACCATAGACTCAAGCATGTGCAGATGCTCACGAGAGAGTTTCATGATCGACCTGCGAACAGCAAGTCCTTCGATACCTTTGCGATGTGCATAGATCTCTTCGAATTCATCCATCGTAAGGTCTGAGACCTTTGCCCCGTAGTTTGGCACCAGTTCTATGAGACCTTCCCGGTTCAAGGATCTCAGAGCTTCCCGGACGGGAGTCCTTGAGACGCCAAGCTGTGTGGTTATAGTATCCTGTCGGATCCAACTGCCGAACGTGACATCATTGTTCAGGATCATACGGCGCAGCTCATTATAGACTCTTTCCGTACTTGAGATCTTTTGATTCGCTTTTTTTGCAAAGAAATCATCAGAGACCGGAAGTAACACTCCCTCTTCCCACTGACGACCCTTTCGATTTTTATCTTCGTTCATAACAACTCACTAGTAATCAGATTTTTACACACTATTTCCAAACCAGTGTCAGCCAGAGTTATTATACCATCAAAATAGTGTTTTATGATATCCACGGTCCTGCTGTCATCAGAAGGATCAGATAGATGTGTCACAACGAGATGCTGAACCTTGCTGCGATGAGCCAGCAGCGCGCATTGCTTCGCGGTCATATGCCCATGGGCTTCGAGATCACGGTGTTCAGCCTCAGGATACGTTGCTTCAGCTATGAGCGTATGACAACCTTGAGCAAAATTACACAGTTCATCGGTATATGCCCCGTCAGAGGTATAGAGCAGCTGCAAGTCAAGCGATCTTATTGCCATAGTATCCACAGGATGTTTCATCCGGTGGGTATCAAACGCATGGTCCCTGACTGAAAAACTCTCCCCAGGCACCACCGGGATCTGCTCGAACGCTGTTCCTATCGGTGTTTTCAGCATATCAAGGGTGGAGATCCCAAAAACCTCATCATACTTCTGCATTACATCAAAGACTGCATTCGGAGCATAGAGAGGGATCCGTCTTTTCTGTTCGGGAAATACCAGATGATAGGCCATGGCCATGAGATCAAGTACATGATCAGCATGCTGGTGCGTGATGATGACCGCCAGCAACTGCTCCAGATCATGCTCTTTCAGGCCAGCCATGACACCCGGTCCACAGTCTATCAGGATATTTCCATCATGGAATTCCAACAGATATCCTGACGCCGGAGAACCATACTGTGGAGATCCTGCCCGACATCCTATTACTGTACATGTATCGTTCATGCTCCTACCACTGTTATCTTCTGATGTGCATTTGCTGCTATCTTGACTGATTCACCTATGGGTATCTCCAGTGTTGAGCTGACAGGCACTATGATATTCTGCCCGGTTCGTGCTTTCATGTGATATACACCGCCATTATACTCTCTGTAGGTGATCGTTGCATCGACTCCATGCTCTGAGATCTCCAAGTCTTCTTTGCGAAGAGCAAGTTTGACCGGTTGACCGGCACTAAGGTCCCTGTTTGTGGTACAGGTAAGACCCGGTACGATCTCAGCAGTCTGCTTTCCTGTGGCTTCGGCAGAGACAACGATGGCATTGCTGATGAATTCAGCGACGAATTCATTGCATGGGGCATTCCAGAGATCCTCTGGTGTCCCGATCTGCTCAACTCTTCCATCTTTGAGTACCACTACCTTGTCTGCTAAGGCTAGTGCCTCTGACTGGTCATGAGTAACAAAGAGTGTGGCGACACCGCTTTCTCGCAGCAGCAGTTCCAGATCTTCTCGTATCGCAATCCGCAGTTGAGGGTCCAAAGCAGCAAGTGGTTCATCAAGTAAGAGGACTCTCGGTTTCATTGCCAAAGCTCGTGCGATAGCCACTCTCTGGCGTTGTCCCCCTGAGAGGGCGCCCACTGACCTGTCAGCAAGTTCTTCGATCCTGCACAGTCTTAACATTGCGAGAACTTTTTTCTCCCGCTCTGCTTTTGGGACTTTTGCCATCTTCAGACCAAACCCTACATTGTCAGCTATTGTCAGATGTTCAAACAGGGCATAGCTTTGGGGTACCCATCCGATATGACGTTTTTCTGTGGGTAATTTTACAGTATCCTTTCCATCGATGATCAACCTGCCTTTTTGAGGGAATAACAGACCAGCCGAAATTTTCAGGAGTGTTGATTTGCCGCAACCCGATGGACCGACGAATACCACGATCTCCTTTGGGAGGATCTCTATATGTACATTCTTTATGGTTTCATGTTTATCACCCTTATACGTGAAATGAATGTTTTCAAATGTCATTGACGCTGCGTTTGTCTGAATGCTCATGCCTGTCCAACCTTTGCACCACCAAGGCGCTCTAATAATATTGCTGCCGGTACAACAAAGAAGAGAAAGCAAAGAGTGATTGCGGCAGCTACTTCGATTCTTCCTGTGATATAAGCAGAATACAATTCTACCGGAAGGGTCTTACTCTTTGGGGTGAATAAGAAGAATGACACATTGAATTCACCGAGGGACAGCGTCACGACCATGATCGTAGCAGCGAGTAAAGACGTCTTTACCTTTGGTAGAATCACATGTATGACTCTATTGAAAAAGTTAGCTCCCAGCGTTGCCGCCACTGACTCGACAGCTTTTACATCAGGGTCGGCCAGCTGAGGAGTAAGGGCACCGATGAAGAATGGCAGGGTATAGAGCAGATGCCCTGCAACCATCAATAAACCACTTTTTCGTAAAAGAGGGTAGGTGATGATCAATGCCAATCCCATGGCGATCCCGGGTACAGCGATCGGTACATTGGTAAGAGCCATAAGGATCTTTTTCCCCGGGAATGTATGCCGTGCGAGAACCCAGGATGTCGGAAGACCGATCAGATAATTTAGCATAAGGATCAATAGTGCGAGTTTGATGCTGAACCATGCATATGGACTGATGACAGCCCAACCCTGAGCAAGCCACTCCAGGGTAAAACCTCCTGCCCATGGGCCTTTCTGCCATATTTTTGTGGTTGCGACAGCAAATACCAGAAAGATAGGGGAAAGGCAGATGATTGCCGATAGCCATGCGAAGAATCTTCCAACGATCTGTATATTGTCTTTGTATGCAATCTGTTTCTGTTTCATACCGTTAACCCTTTCTGCCTGTTTTCTGGCCATTGAACTCGTTGAATTTATTGACTCCGAAGAGCAGGACTGTCGTCATGAGAACAAGGATCAGACTCATGGCCCCTGCGAGTTTCGGCTGAAAGCTTTCTGTGAAGGCTGTGGCTATTTCCAGTGGTATGACCCTGTATCCTCTGCTGAGAGTCGCAGCTGTTCCAAAGGCTCCAAAACCGGTTGCCAGACTGAGACTGGCTGCACTGATGATCGCAGGTCGCAGGGTAGGGAATATGACATGGAAGTATATCTGCATGGTTGAAGCACCAAGAGTCTTTGCAGAATCAAGGACATCCTTTGACATATTCGATATAGCCCCGCGGATAGTCAGGATCACTCTTGGGATCTGGAAGTAGACATACCCCAGTAGCATACCATAGAATGTATATGCAAATGACAAACGCCGAGTCCCGGTGATGGCTTCAAAGAGTTTTGGTACTACCCCGGTAAATCCAAAGGTTATGATGACAAAGAATCCTATGACAATACCAGGTAGACTCAAAGGGATCGTCAATGCTACCGCCAGCAACTTTCGATCATTCCCGCTTGTCCCTTCGATGTAAATCCCAGCGGGTATGCATATGATAAGTGCTATGATCGTAGACAGGACCGAGAGTAGGAACGTATTTACAAACGACTGTACGTATTGGCTGCTTGATAGAACGGATAGATAGAGGGAGAAGGAGAGCCCTCCCCCTCTCCTAACAAACTCTGAATACCCAACGATAACAGAGGCCAAAAAAGCAATACGCAAAGCATTATAGGGAATATGATGGCCAATAACGTTATCTTGATTTTTTCTTTTGTCAGTTTATTCATACTATATCCATGTGTGTAAGTTTTAGCGAATTTCAGCGTTCCATCGTTTGGTTGCAGAATCCTGCACCGCTCTCATCTTATGGAAATCAGGAAAGATGACCCGTTCATAAGCACTCTCAGGCAGCATTTTTGCAGAGATCTCAGGATCGATATCAATGGATCGTACCGGTCGGAGGTAGCTTTCAGAGAAGAGCTTCTGACCTTCATCGGAAAGCGTGAAATTGAGCAGTTTCTTCCCGTTCTCGGCACTTGGAGCACCCTTGACCAAAGAAATGACATAAGGGATAGAGATCGATCCTTCTTCAGGAATCACTACTTCAACTGAAGCATTGTCGATGTATTTGAGCTTGTATCCGTTGAAGTCAGCATCAATGAGTATGGGGATCTCGCCTTGCTGTACCATGGCTGTAGCGGTCTGCGCAGGCAGTATCAGGCCATTGTCTTTTAGAGCTTTGAAATAGGCTACACCAGGGTCCCAATCATCAAGAGTCCCTCCCAGCGCAAGGTTGCCAGCAGTGAATACCGAGAATCCGACAGCAGCCTGTGTTGGGTCAAGGAATCCCACTTTTCCCTGGTACTCCGGTTTCAGCAGGTCCTTCCAGCTGGCAGGGATCGGAGCCCCCCCAGTTCTGCAGTATTCACTATGAAAGCAATAGACCCCTGGTGAGCTGTGAACCATGTACCATCTTTGGCCTTGAGATTCGCAGGGATCTCATCAAGATGATCAGGGTGAAAAGGCTCTAACAGATCCTTTGAAGCCGCTTCGATGCCGAAGACGATGCCAAAATAGGCTGTGTCTGCCTGTGGTGCACTCTTCTCGGCCTCAAGCGCAGCAAGTGTCTGCCCGGAATTCTTTGGATCTGAGGGTGCCTGAATACCGGTTGATGCTGTGAAAGCCTGCAGTACTGCGCCCCAGTTAGCCCATTGGTTCGGTGAGTTGTACGATACCACTAGTTCGGTATCCTCCTGAGACCCTCCTGCGGAAAGAACTGAAAAGCTTGAGATCAGCAGAACAGCAAGTACGAGATACGAGATACGTTTCATGATTTCCTCCTTTTCATGAAAAGAACAGCACAAAGATTTTGTTGTGTATACTTTAATATCTTTGTGTATAAACTTATTAGTTATTGTATATTCATATTATAGGATTTGTCAAATATATTTTTTCATCAAGGCACAGCATGGAAAAACCGTCTGGGATCGTGAGGGGATGGCAGGTTCTACATTCTCTGAGTTATATCTCAGGACCGCTGCTGGACAAGGACCCATAACTTCCGTATCATGAAGGGAGATATGTACTTCTTCTGGAACAGGTGAATCACCGACTTCTTCAGGTGATCAGAGAGGAATAGATGCCATGAAGGTGTGGGATGCTGTCCAAGGAACAACAACCTGTAAGGAGAACAGTACTATGAACACACGCTATACTGATGCATATCTGAAAGCAGCACACAAAGCGACCTTCCACAACGAACACAAGATCACCCGCAGCAGTCTCTGCACCTGTTTTTATTGCGGTCACTGCTTCGACCCGAGAGAAGAACCCGATCTACAGTGGTGGGATGAACAGAGCACCGAGGGGATGACCCTCGTATGTCCCGAATGCGGGATCGACTGTGTCATCGGTGATGCATCCGGGTATCCAGTCACCGATGAAGCGTTCATCACAGCCTGCAGTGACGACTGGTTCTGCGGGATCAGCAGAATCAGTGCCAGCAAGACCTTGAGGAAGAATCAGGGGATCATCACATGATGCCTTGATGAGGATACACAGCCAGGTGAGAGCTGTATATCCTCAGATCCCGAAGACTCCATGATGAGCCTGCAAGTGGCTGTGTGCAGGACCTCACAGCGTGCGGAGGGATCAACAGAGCTCCCCGCTACATGTACTTATTTCTCACATACTCGATCACATGCTCCCAGTCGGGGAACGCCTGTGAACCGAACCGGATGAGCTTACCCGGAAACTCCTGCGCTCCATTCTTGAGCCGGTCATCGATGAGCACACCTTCTCTGTTGAGATCCTTGTGATGAGTCAGGATCAGTCGTTTATATGCCGACTTCCCGAGATGCTGTTTGACCCAGTTCAGTTTATCAGACCAGGCAGAGGGGTTTTCCCAGGGAGCAGTACTGAGGATGTAGGTATCGAACTGCTCTGAGAGGAATTCGAAAGCCTCCACCGCACCTTCCATGGGGTCCATCTGAGAGAATATACCGGGGATCTCATCCTCGTCTCCCTTATGTTTGATCAGCAGGTCAGGATCGATCTTATCGAACGCAGAGGCAAAATCAACCAGGACATTATCCATATCCACATACACGATCATCTTCTCTTCCATGTTTCTCATCCTTTGGTAGTGGTAGACACACGGTATCATGATTACAAGTAAATAGATAGTAAGAGATAATCTTATAGAGAGCATATTGGTACAGTATGATCAGAACCTCTCGGGTATATACCATCTGCACAGTATGAATATCTATCACACCACAAAGCCTGCCATGCCCCGGTGTGCTGATACCTGCAGGGGGCGATGGGTCTGCAGGGTCCCGTTGTGCTGCAGATAGCGGAGGACGTTCGAACGGCATGGTGCAGGCACAGGGGAAACTGCTGCAGAGGTACAGGACACCACGATAGAAACCTGAAGTCCCTATGCTCAAAGATGCAGTGCGCATGAGCTGCCTGCATTGGTTTCATAGCGTGAGTATCTACTTATAACACGTTGTTATATATCATGATACTCTGTATGAATATCAAAAAAGCTGGTTAGTTTTCTCTGCTGTCACATCTGCCTGTTGTGTGGTACAATTACTTCAAGTAATCAGTGTTCAACCGGGATATATCAATGAGAAAAAGAGTGTTGCTTGTTCTGATCGTAATCACCCTACTGTATATGACTGGCTGCAGCGCATCAGAAGAGCCTGCTGAACCTGTACAGCACTATTCTGTCCTATACAACAACAAGGAAGAGCATCCCTTCTCCCAGGATTGGATCATCCTTGATGCCTATGAACAACGCAGAGGGGTCGCTCTTGATATCTCCCTGGGTGATGACAGCACCTATGATCGCTATGTCATCGAAGCGATCGAAGCTGAATCTCCCCCCGATATCATCCTGAAGGTCTGGCCGGAACAGATCGTTGAATATGCCTATAAGGGATTGCTGCTGCCTGTCAGTGACTACACCGATGCTATGCCATACTACACGAGCTACCTGGCAGAGCATGACCTGCAGGAGGAGGTGGAACGCCTGCGCCTTGATGATGGCAAGTATTATATTCTCCCGGGGTACCAGAGAGGGATACAGGTGCAGCAGTGGGCCTATCGGCAGGACCTGTTCGAACAGCATGCACTGGGGGTCCCGCAGACCTACGAGGACTTGCTCGATGCGCTAGTCTATCTGCGGGAGCAGTACCCCGAATCGACCCCGCTGACTGCACCCTGGGGTGGTGCCCATCTCTTAGCGATGATGGGAGCAGGGTATGGGATCACTGCAGGCTGGTCTGGCAATCGCTCCTATAACGAAGCAGCGGATCGCTGGGAGTATGCTCCGGCGACAGATGCCTGTCGTCTGATGTACCGATTCCTGGCACGCTGCTATGAGGCAGGGATCCTGGATGTGGAGCACTTCGATCAGAGCGTCGATGAGTTCATCAGGAAGATCACCCATAACGAAGCGTTCCTCACCCCTACCTGGATCTCTTCAGGATTCGATTCCTGGAATGATGCACTAGCAGAGAATGGCTTTGAGCAGGCCAGATGGAGCCCGCTGCCGGTACCCGAGAGTACCGCAGGGCTCAGAGCTCTTCCCCCGGTAGACAGGTTCAGAAAGGCTGGTGCTGCCGGCATCTCTCAAGAACGCCCCCTACCTCAACGACCTGCTGACCTTTATCGACTGGGCCGTCTACTCCCCGGAAGGCCAACGACTGACGACCTGGGGGATCGTAGGGGAGACCTATGAGACAGGAGCACAGGGAATACGGTATCTCAGTCAAATGAAGACGAACATGAATCCTGACGGTGAGGTCGATATCTACACGACCTATGGACTGGACCAGCTGTTCAATCTCTGCGAAAATGAGGAGCTGGAAGACCAGAAGAAGCCTCCACAGATCGTGCGATTTCTGCAGGAGTCCTATAGCAGGGGGGAGAACCTGCCGACAGTACCTCTGTTGACGCTCAGCTCAGTGGATCTGGAACTGATCAGCCAGATCGATAAGTATCTGGATGGATATGCCCAGAACGCAGCTCTCCGGTTCATCACCGGCGAGCTCGATACCGGGGATGATTGGGACAGCTACCTCTCAGAGCTGGAGAAGCTCGGGTATGGTACCCTCGAGAGAATCTGGAATGCCGCATACGAGGGAGGACGGTAAGTGCAGACAGTGAAGACCCTGCGTGAGTTCATGATCACCCGGCTGTTTTTGATCGTGGCCATGACCGCTATGGTGATCCTCTCTCTCATGATCTTCGGCCAGCAGAAAGCTTCTATCTATGCGAAGATCGAAGATGCGAACCAGACAGCAGCACTGATCATCGCACGAAACATGGAGATACGCTTCCAGGGATCGGCTCAGGCCCTCGAACGATTCGCCCTCTTGGACAGTATCGACCCTGATACCCTCGGGTACTCCTGGAAGGCTGAGGCAGAGCACTATGTGAGTGCCTTTCCGTGCATAGAGCAGGTCTACCTCTTCGATACCGATCTGGATCTGGTCATCGGGTATCCTGAAACAGACGATCCGGTAGAGCTGCAGGAGTTCGAAGAGGAACTGCAGACGATCAGGCTGGTCTATCCTGCCTATGACGGGACGAATCTGAGGGGGTTCCTGGTCGGGATCATAGCCGTCCACCCGGTGATCGAAGCAGCCTATAGTGAGTATCGTGAGTTATTTAACATGCGATTGCTAAAGAAAGATGATCTCATTCTCGAAACAGGTGACTGGGGTCCAGAGGCTGCGACCATATACCATACCGAGAGGATCGTCTTCAATCCAACGCACAGCATGGAAATGACCATCACGCCCTCTGCACGTCTGATAGAAGATGAGATGGACCCTGCCGATAACACCCTGATCTACCTGCTCTCCCTCACGTTCGCTTTCGGTGTGCTCATCCTGATAGCACAGAAGAACTATGCACTTTCTCATCTGAATCTCCGACAGTACCGGGAGCTGCTCGAGCGGGTTTATCTGTACGCGGTGACTGTCGGGGTGGAAGGAAAGATCACCTTCTGCAATGACCATATGTGCAGGGGCACCGGGTACACCGATCAGGAACTCATCGGTGCGGATCTGTTCGATCTGCTCCTGCCGCAGATCAGTGAACACGAGAAGAGGGGCTTTTTTCTCTCCCTGCAGAAGGGGAACATCGTCAGGCACCGCGAGCTAGTGATCACCACCAAAGACGGCAGTGAGCGAACGCTCGTACTCAACAGTACCGTGTTGCGAGACACCCGGGGTATGGTTGTCGGCTTTGCCTCCATCGGAGATGACATCACCGAACAGCTTGCGGCTCATAAGACCCTCTTTCTTCAAAGCAGTGCCCTTTCCTCAGCTGCTGAGGGAATAGCCATCCTGGATCTGGAGGATAGAGTCCAGTGGGGGAATGAGGCATTGTTCAGACTCATCGGGTATGAGCCGTCAGAGGTCATCGGCAGGACGTTCAAGGATCTCGTCCGATCAGATGAACAGGATGAATCATTCTTTAGCGCTATCAGCGAATGTGTGAGTTCAGGAGCGGTCTGGAGCGGGGAGTTGGTGAACAGGCGTGCCGATGGTACGCTCTACAATGAGTATATGACCCTCACCCCGGTACGTGATTCCTCCGGTGCCATCTCACACTATATCGCCATCAAGCGGGACATCACACAACAGAAACAGCTTCAGGATCAGAACCGTATCCTTGCAGAACAATTCGAGGTTCGCCAGAGGATTGAATCTCTGGGGAAACTTGCAGGCGGTATCGCGCATGACTTCAACAACCTGCTGGTCCCGGTCATCGGGTATGCCGATCTGGGTATGCTCGATGCAGACCCTGAGAGTGAAGTCTATGAGAACTTCTCTTATATCAAGGAGGCGGGAGAGCGGGCAGCAGAGCTGACCAGACAAATCCTGGCCTCGGGAGGAAGCAGAAACTGGAATTGAAGGTGGTCGATATGAACCAGGTGATCCGTGACTTCCAGCAGATGCTCAGGATGTCGATCGGAGAGCAGCGGGATCTTCTGCTGAAGCTCACCGATAGCCCGGTTCTCATCGAAGCTGACAGGAGCCAGTTCGAGCAGATCCTGATGAACCTGACTGTCAATGCACGGGATGCCATGCCCAAAGGCGGCAGGGTGACCATAGAGACGGCGGTGGTGCACAAAGGGCCGATTGCTCAGGCGGTACTCACCTTCAGTGATACCGGGTGCGGCATGACCGAAGAGACACAACGGCACATCTTCGAACCCTTCTTTACGACCAAAGAGCAGGGTAAAGGGACCGGTCTGGGCCTCTCCACTGTGTTCGGTATCGTGAAGCAGCATGGCGGGGATATAGAAGTGGACTCACGACCGGGAGAAGGTACTGGATGCATCATGACCTTCGCGCTGGCTGCAGATACAGGGCATACCACTGGGACAGATGCTGAATCTGTGGACTGGAGATGGACCGGGAGTGAGACGATCATCGTCGTGGAGGATGATCGACAGGTACTCAAGCTGGTCACACAGATCCTGAGATCCGCAGGGTATGGGGTCCTACCCTTTGCTACCCCGCAAGATGGGCTTCAGTACCTGCTTGATGCTGAATCAGTTGCGGATCTCCTGCTCTCTGATATCCTCATGCCCGGGTTTGACGGCATAGCCCTCTATGAGCGGGTCCGAACCAGGAGACCGGATATGAGCGTGCTCTTCATGTCAGGGTATACTGGCGAAGAGATGGACAGGCATCTGAAGGCTCATGAGAGCCTTCGGTTCATCCAGAAGCCCTTTTCCACCGAATACCTGTTGCAGAGGGTTCGTGGGGCGATCGATGCCTGAAGGGTAGAGGCAGTCTGAAGCGCAATACATATATTCTCCAGACAGGTCACGATTACCTCTTGTTTGTGTATCGGCAAAAACCGGTCAGTTCTTTTCGACTCCCACATGAATCACTGCAGGGAGACTGCCTTGTTCTCATTTCGGGGTAGATCTGCTTCTCAGGGCTGACCACAGCCACCAGGCAGTGGCCTTCCATCCCTCGAGGGGTGACTCGATGGTCAGCAGAGGTGCCTGGTCTGTAGCCCAGCGGTTCTTCCAGGAAGCTCCCTCTCCTCCAAGATCGAGCCTGCGTGCGCCCTCTCTGTGAACGGTCTCGATCGCATGGATGAAGCCTAAGAGACCGGGACTGTAGGAGGCGTATTCGGTATCGTAATAGGTGTAGGTGAACCAACTGTCAGTACCGTGAGAAAGGACCAGAAGGCTGATACATAGATATCACCCAACCGTACCAGATGCAGGTCTATAAATCCTCTGTGGACCCACACCCCCACGATGTCAGAGAACCACCGGTCCAATGCGATCGGGTCAACGATCTGTTCGGTACCAGTCTCTGCGATCTGCCAGGACCGGGAACGAAGACGAAGGAACTCACCCCACAGGCGCGTAGCCTCTTCGCTGTTCTCAGGGGAACCCTGCATACGCTCAAAGACGACAGGTTCACCGAAGTCCTTCACGATCTTACGACGCGCACGCTGGGTGTTCCTCCTGGTCTTGGAAGTCATCTTACTATCCATGTAGACACTCAGGTCATCGGTGAGCATGATCACCTGATTCTGCGTGTATTCGGTACACCGGGCATTGATGTCGACTGCGATGAGCTGGTGAAACAGCGATAGCCCGGGATCGTTCTCCATGCGGTAGAGGGTGACCAGATCACAATCGGTGCTCCTGGCGATCTCAGGCATCGCCTGAGCCAGAGCCCGGGAGGAAGCCGCTTCAGCACCTTTGGGCACGAACATCGGAGGGATCCCGATGGACATGGCATCCAGGGAACGCAGGATCTTCCAGGACAGACGATGCCGACGCTGGGTAGCTTCCAGCCACAGAGCCACAGCAGGCAGCTCGGTGCCATTCGGAAGTTCGATGAACCAGCACGTCTTCTCTCTATGGAAGTTCTTCCATAGAGAGAACATCGCCTCCCATGACATCCAGGGGTTCGTTATCCCGGAGGCCTCAAGCTGCTCTACCTGGGGACGCACACGATGCCAGTCGGCATCGCAGCGTAATGGGCTGATCGTACACCTTGTTGTGCTCTCCTTCATGATCTCTGTTCTCCTTGTAAGACCGGCTCCTGCTGGGGTGTTCTCATCCCATCAGGGACCCTTCTCTGACGAATACGCTGGCGAAGAGCCCAGAGTCTTCCGGTCCATCCCCCGAGGGGGAACGTGATCTTGACCAGAAGCTCCTGCCGGTTAGCCCAGAACCGCTTCCCACTATCGCTGGTCGGGCCAAGTACCCATCGTCTGATCCCATCTGCATGGCACTGATCGATGAGCTGGGCGAAGAGTACCCGGCCGGGGCTGTATGCTGCATACGCTTCATCGAACGCTTGGATGACGACCCAGCAGGTCTGATCAGTACAGCAGCTGAGGATCCCGGCGACTATCGTGTCTTCGCTCCTAAGCAGCGATATCTCCAGCCAGCCCCTGTCTGCCCAGTCCCTGATGACTTCCTCATCGAATGCCAGCATCGTCTCTGGTTCTGCCGGGTCACGCTCGACTGCCTGAAGCAGCTGCCAGGAGCGACGCCTGAGATCGACGAAGGAGACCCATCGGGCCTGGAGTTCGGGGTCATCCCAGGACGATCCACGGATACGATCTACCCGCAGAGGTCCGATACGCTCTTGGAGTAGACGACCTGCTCTTCGAAGGTTATAGAGGGACTTCGCCTTCTTGGTGCTCCAGTATGCCCCGACATCCTCTGAGCATACGATCTCATAGCTGATCCCCATCTCTTCGATCAGGCAGGGGATGTGGCAGCCGTGAAGGAGGGTCTGTATCTCTTGGGCATCTGTATGCAGCAGCTTGGTCAGTGACAGGATGCTGGCCCCTGTCACCTGATGTACCGTCGTACGTGCAGTGATCAGTGCCTCGATCGCTGCCAGCTGACCACCGGAAGGCGCGAGTGATGGCTGTCTTCTCATGACATGGTGATCAATGGACTGTAGATACGTGACGTTCTGCTTCAGGTGTGTCCTGACTCTGTCAGAAAAGAAGAACAGCCCGGCAGGGTCTTCAGGATCCCCTACGGTGATCAGCCAGACAGCACGGGGACTACCTGAGCATTCCCATGCAGCGTGTGCATAGGTCCAGCTGCTATAGAGTCCGCAATCACAGGAGGCTTCACAAGTCTGAACAGCTGCCTGTACCGAAGCCCATGATGCTGTGTCAGCTAGTGGTACGATCGTGATAGCAGGAGCTTGGGTGTCTCTGATGATCAGTCGTCGCAGAGCCCTGCGCTCCTCTTCAGGGGCGAACCGCAGGGTATACAAAAGGATATATGAGCCAGCCGCTAGTGCGGCTGCCCCCGCCGAGGCAAACAACCAGGTACGTCCTGGTGGGACGTGCCTGAGGATCAGGATCCGAAAGATCGTGCCTGTGAGTGTCGCTACGGTGAACGGGATCAGATGGGGCCATATGATCAGCTGCCAGGAGGCACTCAGGCGGACTTCGAAGTGATGGGAGAACCGTGAGGAGATGACCGGAAGAGCGATACAGAGCGTCACGAGCAGTGAGGCCATAGCCGGCCCGGTCGGACCGGCTGTGGCTCGTCCCAGCAGCCAGGCTGCTGGGAGGAACACCGCTCCCATCAGTATGGAGAACAGGTTGGTGAAGCGGTGGTGTCCACCGACAGCAAGGGCATGTGTAGCAGCCATGACAGGCATACTAAAGACCACGTCAAGGACCAGCAGAGCTAAGGGCAACTCTGCCAGGGTTGCTATCTGTGGACCGACCCAGCCGTAGAGGAACGGGTAGCCCAATGGTAAGGCTACTGCTGCGAGGGGCCGCAGAAGAGCAGGGAACGGCGTATCAGGCTCATGGTCAGCCAGCCTGCCTCCTGACGCCGGGATGGCTGATTGGCAAGGGCGGTGACCTTCGGACCGCCGGCAGCTATCGCCTGATTGGAGAGATCCAGACTGATGTTCGCCAGTCTGGAAGCCACACTGTAGGCACCGGTCGCCACGACCCCTGATACTCCCTGAACCAGGAAGACACTGATACGGAGGAAGATGACATTCGAGACCTGCCCGATCCAGGCGAAGAGGGCGAACTCAGAGAGGCGAGGCAGCTGTGTACGGCTGAAGTACGTTGGATGGAACGATGAGAGAGGCAGTACACCGGTAGCGAGGATGATGTAGATGCTGTGTTCCAGTAGCATGCAGCCAAGATGCACGAGGGCAAGTCCCCTGAGCCCGGCTCCAGTGCGAAGAGCTAGCCAGGAGAGGAGGAACGCAAGAAGGGAGGTGATTCCCTGTACGATATGTACACGGCTCATCAATCTCTGTGAGATCAATAGACCAGGGAACAGGCGCAGGGGGATGGACAACGCCGCATGAGTGATGAGGATGGATACCATCGATACGGCTTCAGTTGACAGTTCTTCCGGGATAGCGATCCAGTCGATGAACAGGTCTCCCAGCGGCAATGCTGCCAGCAGGATGCCGCATAGTGGAAGAGTGAGCCAGAATGCGGTGCAGACGGTCTCACGGAAGAGGATCGGATCCTGTGCTGCATCGATGGTCGACATGAACCTGTTAGCAGATTGCAGCAGACCCATCTCGAGTAACGATAGACCTCCGACCAGTGCCAACCCCAGCGCCCAGACACCGAATCGGCTCTCGCCGAGGTATGAGATGATGAGAGGCACCAGGATCATCATCGATACCAGTTGGGAGCCCATCCGAAGGACCCCTGATAGGGTGTGACGGAGCAGGAGGGTGTCTCCTCTGCGGGCGGTGGGAGATGAAGGATCGGTAGAAGGACGTTTCATGAGTGCAGCTCTCCTTCAGGATAATATTTGGCTAAACAGGTCAGGATACAAGAACTGTGTGCAGAGTCATAGCAGTCCAAATCAGGGGCAGATCCCACAGGAACAGCCCCTGAGGGGTCTTGTCTCTGCTCCGATCTTTGCTATGTATTCTCAGATTCATACTGTTCTGATCTGCTTCAAGACTAGAGCATGGGCATGGGGCTGTCAAGGATATAATCTGTTTGGCTCAAACTACTCTGCAGAGCAGTAATCTACTGAACCCCCGCACAGGTATGCTGTAGACAGATCACGATACACTCTTGTTTGCGTACCTGCAGTTCCCCTTCATAGGTTCTACCCGCTCATGAAGTCCTGTGTATGTAGGATATGCTCCTGGGACTTGAATGTGCATCATCTCAACGATGCCTGAGGCTATGAAGGTGCGTACCAGATGGCCTTCTGAATGTCTGGTCGGTATGGACTCGTAGAGGATCGAGACTCTCTGAGATGATCGCTGAAGCTGTCGGATCGGCATCAGAGATGAGAGCAGGTCATCAGATGCATCCGAACAGAGATGACTGCTGATACCCGGGAGAGCGGATGGAGAAGAAGCTGAAAGACACCCCCTCCCGATAGTGACGGGAGGGGGGCATCCAATAGGAAAAAGCAGTACCTGCTGCAGAGAGCCAGCATGTGTCAATAGGTGCCGAAGATTCCCGCATGGTACCCTTTATCCATGCAGCTCTCAAGTTTGATCTCAACCATCATCTCATCGAAATAGGTCAATGGTGATTCTTCTTCATCGTCTTCCAGATCATATGCATCACCATCGATCTGGTCATCTTCATCTTCTTCGCTTTGCAGTTCATCATCTTCAAGTTCATCATCTTCTTCCAGATCTTCGTCTTCATCATCATCATCGAAGAAGCCAATCAGAGACAGATCGTAAGGGTTCACGAAGTCTGGTAATTTCTGAATGAAACCGAACATCAGGACAGGGAAGGTCACCGGTTCGCTGACCTGAGTCTTCTGGACTCGTATGCGATGCATCCAGTCTGCACCAAAATCATAGCGGTAGAACATGGTCAGATCATCGATGATCTCCATCGTCTGTTCCAGGGTGAGATCGGTATCAGACTCAGGCTCATCGGCATCGAAGAGATCAAAGATCCGGAACGCGTTGTCCGATCGGGGCTGGACCCTGTAGTACGAGAACATCCCCTGGACGAGGAACTCGAACATGTGGTTGTTATCATAATCGAAGAGGATCTGCATCACATAATGGAGCTGTCTGAAGGTGATGGACCCGGGGACCATGACCTTTCTCCAACTGTCCAGCCCCTTGAGCTCAAGCTGTACGAACAGGGTATAGGCTGTGTGGAACTCCAACTCCGATTCCTCCTGTGTTTCTTCCAGCACTTTGGTCATACTGGTATAGGGATACTTCTTGCCCTCACCCCTCTTGGCGATCACGGCAGTGGAGTTGATGATGTTCGTTATGAGCGACTGGAACTGTGTATCGGGGGTTATGAACTGCTTTCGTTTCACGATCTCTTCTTCAGCCTTATCGAGTCTGTTCGAATAGGTCTGTCCTTTGATCGTGGTGAATACCACTTCTCCTGAGCCCTGCAGGTATCGGTCGACCAGGACCTTACTGATCCCCAGATCAAGAAGGGATCTCTGGAGACCCTCATAGATGAGCTTCTCCAGAGCATCGCGACTGAGATCGTTCACATCATAGATGAAGCAGGTGAATCGGGTCCTGTCATGACACAGGATCAGGCTCTCCTTGTCTGCGATCTTCGTCAGCTTACCACTCCATCGGACCATGGGGTCATCGCCCTTCTGACGTACCGGCTTGAACTGTGCTGCTTCATACAGCTCCTTGGTCATACAAATCTGCATATCAACTCCTTTTTATAGCTGAAAATCCGCTGGGTCTCCATCAATCCTACCAGAGATTTCCTCTGGTGAGAAGAAAAAGATAAAGCAGAAGGACCCTGTGGTGAGCAGACTATTCTCTTAAGGGGGCAGGGGAGATCCAGAAAAACCCGTGGGTGTTCGCTCTACCCCTGATCATCAGGCTGTGCTAGACTGGAGATCATACACATGAAGAATCAGGAGGTATCAGCTATGGATCCCTTAGGACAGTCCTATGAGCATAAGGCCGGGACGATCATACAGAATCTGAAGAAGCGCCAGATAGCGGGTGTCTATCTCCCGAGTGCCGATCAGGCACGGGAGTACATCCTCTCCTGCATACCCGATGGTGCGACGGTCAGTTGGGGCGGTTCGATGACTGTCGATGCTCTTGGGGTGAAGCAGGAGCTTGCCGCACGTAATCTCACCTGTCTGGACCGGGCACTGGCAGCAGATGATCAGGAGGTGCAGGCTATCTACCGTCAGGCCTTCAGTGCCGATTTCTATCTAACCGGATCCAATGCGATCACCATCGATGGTAAGCTGGTGAATATCGATGCGACCGGCAACAGGGTGGCTGCCCTCATCTTCGGACCAAAGAAGGTGTTCGTCTGTGTGGGTATGAACAAGGTCGTCTCGAATGAGCAGGAGGCGATCAGCCGTGTGCGTGATCAGGCAGCTCCGCCGAATGTCAACAGGTTGGGGTTGAAGACCCCCTGTGCGACTACCGGAGTCTGTGGACACTGCCATAGTGTAGACTGCATCTGCTGCCAGACGGTGATCACTCGTCACAGCCGCCAGAAGGGGAGGATCGAGGTGATCCTGATCGGAGAGGCTCTGGGTTACTGACCGGGATCAGATCTCGATCTCCTGCATCCGACGGGAGACCAGCTGCATCCGCTGTTCCAGATTCATCCCGTTCTCCCGGGGGAAGCTGATCTCACTGACGATCTTCCCGTCACCGGGGAACAAGATCCGCTCACTCTGTGCTGCGACCTTTGCATCATGGGTCACGAGCATGATGGTGGTCCCTTCTGCATGGATGGCTGTGAAGATATCCAGGATCTCCAGTGCCGTCCTGACAGCCCGAAGCAGGGCAGCGGGAGATGCTTTGCAGTGGCTTGATCGGGGTAAGGGAAGACTGCCGGTCCATCGGATAGAACTGTCTCTGAGAAACAGAAGCCTATGGACACACATGATCACATCTCCTGACAGCTGATACGTAGCTCGCCTCTCAAGGAGCAGGCAGCAGCTGCGAATCCACTTCATAGTTGGGATATCTTGAGTGAAATACTAAGAAAATGTTGGTACATCCTGAGTGACATGGTATGATCATGGATGGCATGTGGTGCTGGTGATGCATCACAGCGAATCTCAAGAAGTTCAGGTAAAAAAGTGGAGTAGCAGGATGAAATCAATTCTCAAGATCAGTATGATCGTCGCAGTCGTACTTGGTGTAGCAGTAGGTGCAGGTTGTCCAGTAGTCAGTACCGGCAGTCATGTGATCTATCATGGAAATGGCAATACTGGAGGGTCCGTACCGAACGATGCCTATGAGTATGCCCAAGATGATGAAGTCACGGTAGTGGGTAATACCGGGAATCTCACGAGATCGGGTAGTTCCTTCTCAGGTTGGAACACGCAGACAGATGGGAGCGGGACCTCGTATGAAGCTGGTGATCAGTTCACCATAGCCACTCAGGATGTCGATCTCTATGCAGTCTGGACAGCGAGTATCAGGGCAGTAGCTGCAGGTTCGGGGTTCAGTTATATCCTTGAAGATGATGGATCTCTCTGGGTGACAGGCATCAATGGGGCAGGGCAGCTTGGGGATGGGACGACGACCTCGCGTTCTTCTGCGGTCAAGATCATGGATGGGGTGAAGGCCGTATCGGCAAGCAGATTCCAACATGCGATGATCCTCAAAGAGAATGGGGATCTCTATGCGGTAGGCGATAACTCCGAAGGACAGCTTGGTCTCCCCGATACGACTGATAGTATTGCTATCCCCCAGTTGGTCAAGTCATCGATCGCCTCGGTCTCTTGCGGCTATTACTACACGTTGGCGATCGATACGGATGGCAACTTGTGGGCTACCGGGTCCAATGGGATCAGTGGTGTGCTCGGTAATGACAGTACAGATGACTCCTTTGAGTTCGTGCAGGTCGCTACGGATGTGGTGATTGCCTCTGCCGGTAACAGGCACAGCCTGTTCGTGAAGACGAACGGGGATCTGTATGCCATGGGGGATAGTAACTACGGGAAGTTGGGGCGTCCCTATTCCAGCAGCAATACATACGACAGGACTCCGGTGCGTGTGGCAGGAGTGACAGACGTCCGTGCCGTATCGGCAGGGATGAATCACTCCCTCGTGATCACCAACAGCGATGAACTCTGGTCGTTCGGGCGGCAGTACAACGGTCAGCTTCTGGATAGTGTTCATGATGAAAGTGCGTATATTTCGACGCCAACAAAGGTATATGAAGATATCAGAGAAGCTGTCGCAGGAGTAGATAAGTCAATGGTCATAACCACCGATGGGGACCTGCTGATCGCTGGCTACAATTCCTATGGCATGCTGGGGGACGGGACGGCTACCTACCGCAAGACCTATGTCACCCCTACGAACGTGAGATCCGGGGTAGATACCTGTTCCCTGGGGGAAGGGCATTCGTTGATCATTGACAGTGACAGTGTGGTCTATGGCGCAGGCTCCAACGGCCAGGGAGAACTTGGCCAGGGGAGTACCGATGCGGTGAATCATTATGCATTCCTGGAGATCCTCCTGAACGATGCTGATTGAGACTATAGGGGTGATCCTGCAGGAGACCTGAGCGTATCATGGCTGCTAGAGCCGATGATGCTCTTCGCAGTGGAGATGATCGGCCCGGGAAGTGGTTCTCTGCCTGCAGGAGCGGGCACACTGACAACCTCATGGTCATAGGCAAGGGATACGCGCTACGAAGGCTGGGGACCTCTGATCTCTGACAGCATCTCGAACCAAAGGGCTCCCCTGTAAGCACCTGCTTACCCGGCAAGCCGGGGTATCTTCCAGCGATGATCGCTTCAGCTTGTTCTACTGTTCTTCCAGCAGGGGGCTCAACGGCCCCGGATCCGGTGCAGGGAGCACCGGGCTCTGAACGTCCCAGGTCTCACTGACGAGCTTCCTGTCACCGGGGCTCCTCCTGCCGGGATGGCCATGAAGTCCCGGAGCAGACCTGTTTGTTTCCATAACTCTGTCTTTTCCTACGGGGAGCAGGTATCATGGAGGTAGGGTGAGTACAGGAGGATCATATGATGGATAGGGTAACGAGGGCTCAAGGCTCCAAGGTGGGGACTTCTTTCTTATCACCTTCCTCTTCTCCTGGTCGTTCTGGGGTCTGGGGGTACTCCATGCCCTGGGAGTCCTGATCCTGCCGTTCCCCCCGTTGGTGATCGTCGGAATCGGAGCGCATGGTCCTCTTGTTGCGGCGCTGTGGCTGAGGTATCGTACCGGTGGCAGGACTGGTGTCATCTCTCTGCTCAAGTCAGGCTTCACGATCCGTATGAAGGCGATCTGGTGGATCGCTATCCTCCTGCTCCCATCGGTCTTCGCAGGGCTCGCCCTCTGGCTGCGCATGAGAGAGAGCGCCTTCCTGCCTGATACCCCCCTGCTTGATCAGCCGCTGCTGATCATTCCCACCTTCCTGTTCCTGTTCTTTCTCGGAGGGTCTTTCCAGGAAGAATTCGGTTGGAGAGGCTGTGCTCTTCCTATCCTGCTGAAGCGGTGGTCCCCTCTCGCGGCATCTCTTATCCTGGGTACGTTCTGGGGAATCTGGCATCTGCCGCTCTTCTTCATCACCGGATTGAGTCAGACCTACATGCACTTCGGCATCTTCTTCCTGCTCTCAGAGGCCTTCAGTATCCTGTTCACCGGTGTCTATCTGCTGACCGGGAACAACCTGTTCAGTGCACTGCTGCTCCATACAGCGATCAACACCTCCCTGTCCCTCTTTCCCCCGATCGAACAGCGATCAGGTGGAGACCGGAGAGCCATGGTCTACCTGATGCTCATCTACGGGGTGGCGGCGATCATGCTGATCCTGCTCAGACCTGCTCTGCGTAAGCCGGGCGGTTTCGAGCAGTCTGCAGCCTCCGTGCAGCACCAGAAGTGATCACAGGTGGTGATACAGAGGTTGCCATTGGTGGTTCTCTTGAACCTGTGGTATAGTGGTGGTACTACAACCACACGATAAGGAGCCGGCACGTGCATACCCATGTGATGATCGTGGAAGATAATCCAGCCTTGAATCGCAGTCTGCAGCGGCTGCTGCGCAAAGAGGGGTTCTCAGTCTCTGCAGCAGCTGATACCGAAGAGGCGAGAAGCCTCTATGATCGTGAACATCCGCAGATCGTCATCCTTGACGTGATGCTCCCTGATAAGCAGGGGTATACGATCATTCCCCATCTGCGGGAACATCAGCAGTGCTATGTGCTCATGCTCACTGCCCTCGATGATTCGTACAGCAAGCAGTTATGCTATACCCTCGGGGCAGATGACTATATGACCAAGCCGTTCGATATGCATGAACTGGTCTATAAACTCCGGGCCATCAACAGACGCATGGTCGCTCACAGGACCACCTATACCATAGGTGATCTGGTGCTTGATATGGAGAGCAATGAGATCAGCTGCAACGGACGGACCTGTGTGCTGCAGCCGAGTCAGGCGCGATTCCTGAAGACGCTCTACTGCAGCTATATCGAGCAGCGCTATCTGACTCAAGCTGATGCAGCACTGTGCCAGCATACTGAGTTCGAGGCAGAAGACAGTGCCCGGATCCATACCCTTGCAGCACGACTGAGGAAGAACCTCTCAGATCTGAGAAGTACCAGTGTCATGATCGAGTCGGTGTACGGCAAAGGCTACCGGCTGATCCTGTTTCCGGAGGAATCAGCTACGTGAACAGAAGAGGTGTGCGCATCCTGCTCAGCATAGCAGCGCTCTCGGTCGTACTGCATGCAGCAGTGATCTGCTCTCTGGATCTCATGAATACCCACTGGGCGGACTATGCTGATCTCTCATCGGGGACCATAGATGCTACAGCTATCCCCCGGGACTCACCCCTGATCTTCTCTCTCAGCGGACAGCCTGCTGATCGGAACTGTTTCCGTATCATCACTGAACCTTCAGAGCGTCTGGCTCTCATCTATGAAGATGTCCATGCGCCGTACCGGCTGTCGATCCAGGGGGAGACCATGGGGCAGAACCTTCTGCCCCATGGTCCTGCCTACCGGGAGGAGATGGGGTACAGTTTCTATCAGGTAGAGAGCCCCGGGACAGGAGATGCTGCACTGCAGCTGTGTCTGGAGCGGAAGGTGCTTCCTGTGAAGCCCAGTGTACAGGCACTCTTCTATCTCGGTACTCCCAAGGTGATCACCGACATGATCCGGCTTCGTTCGATGTATGCCAGTGCTCTGTTCGTCTGTTTTCTGATCATCCTGTTCATCAGTACTGTCGCCTACCTGCGATACCGGGCAGATCATATGCTCATCATGGTGCTGATCAGCCTGGTCTCTGTGTTCAAGAGTATCATAGCCGGTGATTTTCCCCATCTCAGCGCTCTGATGGGTGTGACCCTCGGGAACATGCTCTTCTGGGACAGCCTCACGGGGGTCCTCAACTTTCTGCTCTCCCAGCTCCTGTGCTACCGGCTCTTCCGGTTCAGGGTGCAGAAGCGCTGGCTCTATCTGTATATCGCAGTTTTTTTCCTCGTGCAGACCGGGTATCTGCTGACACACTATCTTCCCCTGATGGTCGGTATGCATCTGCTGGGTATACTGCTGATCCTCTACATGGGATCATCGGCCTACAGCAGAGCCGTACCGTACAGTATTCTGCTGATGAGTACCTACAGCATCTTCTCAGCGACGGTGATCTACCGGTTTCTCATCACCTTCGGTGTCTTCTCCCGCGGGGCGTTCTCCGAGATGTTCTTCAGTCCTCAGATCGGGAATCTGCTCTATCTCTCGGCATTCCTCTTCTCGGTGCTCATGTTGTATTGGGCGAGGCTGAACGAGCTGGAGAGGCAGCAGAAACTGCTCGATCGCATCACTCTGCTCAGAGGACTCAATCATGATCTCAAACTGCCGCTCTCGGTGATAAAACTCAATGCTCAGATGCTCAATGCCTATGAAGCGAGCAGGGAAGAGGCACTGGAGTATTCAGAGACTATTCTGGAGGCCGCTGCTGAACTGGAGGGACTCACCGGTCATATACATGGGTTCCTGACCTCCGGTGAACCGACAGATACAGCGTTCGAGACGCAGCTGCAGCAGCGTCTCGAACATCTGAAGCAGCAGTATCTCCAGCGTTCTGTACTGCAGGGTATCACCTTCACGGTCACAGGACCGTCAGAGGATGTATACGTGGCTGCAAGTCCGCAGCAGGTGGACAGGATGCTCCATAACCTCATCGATAATGCCTTCAAGTATACCCGAGGGCCTGGGATAGTCTCTCTTACCTGTACTGCCGATCGCTCGAGCATCCAGATCACTGTCGAGGATGACGGGATCGGGATGAGCCCACAGGAGACATCCCGGGCCTGTGAGCCCCTCTACCGTGCACACAGCAGCCGGAACAGGGAGGGGGCCGGGTTGGGCCTCAGTGTGGTCAGTTCGGTCATAGAGAGCATGAAGGGGACCCTGCAGATCACCAGTACACCTGGAGTCGGTACGAAGATCTCGATCACTCTCCCGAGAAAAACCTGATACCCATCACGGTGTTCCAGCGATCTCAACTCAAACCTGACCAGTTGGTAAGACTCTGTTGTATACGCTCTACCTTTGTGTAAGACTGGAGGTGTCAGTGAACGCGCAGCTGCCTGTCAATGGATATGGGCAGCACCCATGGAGGGTATATCATGAAATCATATCACTTCACTAGCAGGAGCTTCAGGATCTATTTTCTGATCTTCTTGCTCGCTGTCTGTCTGTTCCTGAATCAGGGATGCAGCTCGCTCTCCCGGACTGATCTGGGAGCTCTGTCTGATGCAGATGGTCTTGACTACGGGGAGCAGGATGCCTGGCTGTTCCTGCCTGATGATCCCGGTGCCTATGCCGTGGATGTGTTCTACGCCTATCCAACCGTGTATCAGGGCGAAGGGGTCCAGGATATCAGTGATCCAGCGCAGAGGTCTGCTGCCATGGTCCCGGTCAGGACCCAGGCGAGTGTCTTCTCAGGTTCCGCGAACCTCTATGTCCCGATGTACCGTCAGCTGGGTAAGGCAGGCTTCAGTCAGGTCGAGACCTTCGAAGAGAACCTTTTGATCGGGGAGGAGGATCTGAGACAGGCCCTGCTCTATTACCTTGCCCACCATAATGACGGCAGGCCGTTCTTCATTGCCGGACACAGTCAGGGCTCGAGCACCCTGGTGAGTCTGCTGAGAAAGATCTGGGGGTCAACAGGAGCAGAAGATCGTATGATCGCTGCATATCTGATCGGTTTCAGCATCACACAGGATGATATGGAAGCGAACCCCTCGATCAGGATGAGCACCAGCCTCAGGATACCGGCTGCTTCATCGCCTATAACTCCATACGAGACGGGGTCCAGGACCAGTCGGTACAGATCCTTGAGGGATCTGTGGTGACCAATCCGCTCTCCTGGGTCAGCAGTGCCGTTGATGGTGATTATGTGGATGCTTCAGAGAACCTGGGAGCGGTGTTCTTCACCGAAGAGGGGGATGAGTCGATGCGGTATGATCACTTCACCTCTGCTCAGGTGAAGGGCAGGCTCTTGTCTGTGAGATCTCTGATCAGTCACCACTCTCATCGTATCCCATAGAGGGATCTACCACCCTGATGATTATTCGCTGTTCTATGAGAACCTGCGGATGAATGTGGCCGAACGCAGTGCCCGGTTCCTGGCAGCTGCCTTGGAGTGAGTTCATGTATGGTCTGGTCGGTCCATCCCGTTTCCCATCACTCTTATGAACCCTCTGCAGCGAACTCCTTGGTGAAGGGCAACAGGTTCCCCTGCGGGTTGAACCAGTGGTAGGAGTTATGATTCTCTATGATCGCGAATACGACATGAGAGAAGGCTGTGCGGAATTCAGGCTCATCAAGGATCTGGTGAAACAGCTGTGCCATGTGGTGCGGGGGATTGGCGAACGCTCCACAGCCGAAGGCTCCCAGGACCATCTCCGTATGTCCGTGAAGCAGTGCCATGCGAAAGATCGTACGTATCTTGTGCGATGTCGCCACTTCCATGGCCTCTTTGAGGCGGTACTCACCCGCATCGGTACGAAAGAGGGCAGGGCTGCTGATCGCGGCGACAGCTGCGAAATCGACATGCAACGGCATATCGGTCTTTTGGTATCCATCAGCTTCAGACGAACGGTAGACGGTCACCTGTGGGGAGTAGATCCCCCCGTGGTCCCTGTCCATCGGGTAGTGTTCGGTCCGTTCGGTGATCCCGTACGACTGGGCATAATCGATGAACTGGTACAGGGACTGGAAGTAGTTCGAACAGCGGAACAGGTACTCCTCCTGCGCTCCGGATCCTGATCTCACCCCGCCCCCGGGGTTGTGTCTGTTTGCCATATTCAGCACCATCGGTCGTTCGCCTCGCTGCTGCAGCAGCTTCGTGACTGTGAGGGTATCACCCTCGATCACGTCGATCCTTCGTTCCTGCTGCGCTACCGGCCAGCTGCCGGGATTCTCGATACGGTCATACTTGGTGGTGCCCTGCTGCATCGCTGCAGGATCGTCGAAGGTGACCGTCACACCGGAATCAGCCGTATAGCTTCCAGAGAGCACATCCTGTACCGTGTCCTTGAATACCTCTATACGCAGTTCATGCATCCTATAGCTATCTTGCGCCCAGACTGCTTTGTTGAACGCTGCTTTCCATCTATCTGCATCCCATACAGGTCTCTTGATCATTCTATACCTCCAGGGCTATGGTGCAGGCTCGGCAGCCTGCACGTATGGTCCATGGGGCGTACCAGGTCTGGTCCCTGATACGTCTTGCCTGTCATCGCATGCCCGTACCTGATGATCTGGAACGATCCTGCAGTCTGTACAGTGAAATGTACAGACTGCAGAGACTTCTTTTCAGGTATCTTAGTATGTATCATACCATATCAATGAGTGTTTGTGTGATAAACCTATATGATTATATGAATATATATTACCCATACAGAGTGATGGGAAGGGAGCTCTCTGAAGCTCTCACGCTCCTCTTCTGTGGTGGAGAGCTGCCCGCCTGCGTGCGTTCAGCACGCTATGATCTCCTTGATGAGGAACTCCCTGCCCCCCAGGAGTTCCCTGCGGGTGCTCCCGCAGTGCGGGCAGACTCCCTGGTGTGCCACTACCGGGTAGACCTTGCCGCACCCCTGGCAGAGGGCATTGGTTGTAAGGATCTCAATTTCGAGGGTGGTCTTTTCGAGCAGGGTGCCGTCTACCGCTGCAGGATAGCAGTCCTGCACGAACCGGGGGATCATGGATGAGAGTTCTCCGATCTGCAGTACGATCGTCGCGACTTCTGTCAGCTGATGTTCTTTCATGAGCTGTTCTACTGTCTTGATCACTTCGATGACCACCCCGAGTTCATGCATTGCACTGCTCCTTCTTATCTTCGTGCTACCGTGTCCTGCAGCTTCTTCACCGAGATCTTCACTTTTCGTTTGAGGACGTTCTTCATGACGGTCGGTTTGAGATCCTTGAAGTCGATGCCTGCCTTATCATAGACTTTTACCAATGAGATCGCATCGAACTTGCACTGCACGGTACACTGCCCGCAGCCGACACAGAGGAACTGATCGACGATCACCGCACCGCAGCCCAGACAACGTTCGGTCTCCTTCCTGATCTGCTCTTCAGTCAGGATCCCGCGGTCGTCGCTGAAGGAGAGGTGCTTGACGTTCTTAGGTGCAGAGCACTGCCTGGGGGTGTTGTCATAGCCGCCGATCTCCAGATGGTCCTTGTCCATGGCCGTATACTCCCGCCTGTCCCGTCCGATCACCAGAGACTGTCCCGGTTGTACATAGCGGTGGATCGAGATGGCGGCCTCTTTACCGGCAGCGATCGCCTCGATGGCGAATCGCGGTCCGGTCAGGGCATCCCCGCCGATGAAGATATCTTTCTCGTCGCTCTGTGCGGTCGCCCGATCGGCTATGGCGGTGCGATTGGCTCTGGTCTGTACCTGTGAGCCCTCAAGCAGTGCTCCCCACTCGATGGACTGCCCGATCGAGAGCAGCACCGTATCAGCAGGTACGATGATCGTATCCTGATCATCATAGACCGGGTTGAAGGCATGGTCGGCATCGAAGACCGACCGGCATCTCTTGAATTCCACCCCGGTCACTGCACCCTCTTTCAGAATGATCCTTGCCGGTCCCCAGCCGTTGTTGATAGCGATCGCCTCATGCTCTGCCTCTTCTATCTCTTCTTCCAGGGCAGGCATCTCGCTTCGTGACTCCAGGCAGTAGAGTGCTACCTTCTGTGCTCTGGTCCGTAAGGCAGTACGTGCCACATCGATCGCGACATTCCCCCGCCGATGACCACGACCTGTGAACCGACAGCGACTTCATTACCGAGATTCACCTCCCGCAGGAATTCGATCCCCGAGAGGACATCTGCAGCAGTTTCTCCTTCGATACCGAGCGATCGACCCCCTTGGGCACCCACCGCAAGGTAGAATGCCTCGAACCCCTCTGCTCTGAGCTCAGCTATGGTGATGTCCGAGCCGACGGTGATGCCGGTCCTGAAGGTGATTCCCAGCTCTCTGAGTATGTCGATCTCAGCATTCACTACCGGTTTTTCCAGCCGGAAGGAGGGGATCCCCAGGGTCATCATTCCCCCGAGTACCGGCTGCTTCTCGAACACGGTGACCTTGTAGCCGTCGATCGCCAGATAGTAGGCGCACGAGAGACCGGAGGGACCGGCTCCGACCACTGCGATCTTCTTACCGTAGTCATGGCGCTTTCTGGGAATGAATCGTCGTTCGGTGTTGAGATCCTGCTCGGCTATGAACTTCTTGATGTCATCGATAGCCACCGGGTCATCGATATCACCACGGGTACAGGCACTCTCACAATCCTTCGGACAGATGCGGCCGCAGATGGCGGGGAAGGGGTTCTCTCTCTTGATCAGTTCCAGTGCCTCTGTGTACTTTCCCTGGGAAGCGAGTTTGATATAGCCCTGTACCGATATATGGGCAGGGCAGCTGGTCTTGCAGGGGCTCGTGCCGCTTTCGACCACGTCCTTGCGGTTGGTACGGTACTCGGGGTTCCAGTCCTCAGGTCCCCACTCTTTGTTCCTCGGGGTATACTCATGGGTCAGGGTCTCGACGACCGGGGTACTCGAACAGATCTTCTGTCCCAGTTGGAGGGCATTGACCGGACAGTTCTCCACACAGGCACCGCAGGCGACGCAGGAATCAGGATCTACCTGAGCCACATAGTTCGAGCGTACCATATCGGCGTTCATGAACATGCTCGCAGAGCGCAGGGAGAGGCAGGAGCACCCGCAGCAGTTGCAGATCGCATGGGTCTTCTCTGCACCTTCGGTGTTGGGCACCTGGTGCATGAGTCCGTTCTCCTCAGCCTTCCTGATCACCTCGAAGGCCTCCTCCCGGGTGATCTCCTTTCCTCGTCCTGTCCTGATGTAGTACTCGGCAGCATGTCCCATCTGGATGCACATATCCTCTTTCAGATGGCCGCAACCCTCTCCCATGGCCTCACGGACGGTGCGGCAGGCACAATCTGATACGGAGAAGATGGTATTGTCATTGAGGAACTTCGATACCTCTTCATAGGAGGCACGTCGTGTCTCCCCCGAGATCGCAGATTCGATGGGGATCACCCGCATCAGGCCGACGCCGACCGGGAACATGCCGGCACTGGCTGCACCGCGCAGCAGGCCGTAGTCATTGAAGGCGACAGCCATCTGAGGGTACTTGCGTACGTTCTTCAGATTGTTCACCATCATCTCCATGATCCCCGGTACCCAGGTATCGTACCAGTAGACGTCCTCTCCCGCCTCATGGTTGACAAAGGCCACTCCGGCATCTGCAAGCTGCTCGAGGAGTTCCCGGGTCAGCTCAACACTCTTGCCGCAGATCGCTGCGACCTCTTTCACATTCTGGTGTTTCCTGAACTCGAGGGCGAGGGCGACCTCTCCCATCTGTTCGGTGACCACCGGCTCCAGGATGCGGTACTCCGGTGATTGTGTGGTGAGCCCGTTCTTCGAACCCATCTTCTTCCTGCTTACTTTGTTCGCGAACTTCAGGACCGATACCTTCACTTCTGCCATCTCGTCTCTCCCTTATTCATGCATTCCAGTTCTTGATCTCTTCTTTCAGCCAGGTGACCCACCTATCGATCCCCTCTCCGGTCTTCGCGCAGATGGGGATGACCTGTATGTCGGGGTTCAGTGCTCTGGCCCGACGGGTACAGGCTTCCAGATCGAAGTCGAAGAAGTCCATCGCATCGATCTTATTGATCAGCAGCACGTCGCATATAGTGAACATCAGGGGGTACTTCAGCGGTTTGTCGTCACCCTCGGGTACGCTGAGGATCATGGCATTCTTCGAAGCACCGGTATCGAACTCAGCCGGGCATACCAGATTACCGACATTCTCCAGCACCACCAGATCCAGTCCTTCGGTACCGAGTCCTGCAAGCCCTTGCGAGGTCATCTGGGCATCGAGATGGCACATACCTCCGGTATGCAGCTGGATGACCTTCGCTCCGGTCTCCCCTATGGTCCTCGCATCGACATCAGAGTCGATGTCCGCTTCCATGACCCCGATCGAGAGTTCCTCTCCGATCGTCTCTATGGTGCGTTCGAGGGTGGTGGTCTTCCCCGATCCGGGGGAGGACATGAGGTTGAGCAGGAACACCTTATCGTCTTTCAACTGCTTTCGCAGCTCATCTGCCCGGGCATCATTGTCTGCGAACACGCTTGCTTTGATCGTGAGTATCCTGAAATCATTCATCATCGTTCTCCGTCACACTGCAGCTTCTGCACAGACCGTACGGTAACAGGTATGGTCGGTGTAGAGTTCAGCGGTATAGGGGTTACGTCGTGTCTTCACGACCCGGTAGAGCATATAGATCAGCAGGGCACCATTGGCAGCCAGAGCCAGAGCACTGACGAGCATCAGTGCTCTCGGGTCCTGTGTCGATCTGACAGCGAACATCGAATCATCGATGAACGAGGGGACGGTCATGGCGAACATGCACCACAGTGCCAGCGTATGGGCTCTGTGCTGGAGCCATGCACCCTTTCCCAACGTGAATGCCGCAGCGGTCGGTGCAAGCAGCAGTGCGATCCCGCAGTACCAGGAGTGGTCTGCCAGACAGTTGTAGGTATAGGCGAAGTTCCAGATATCATAGGCGACGATCCAGAACCAGCACATATCGGGCCAGAGCATGTCTTTGCTCTTTTTTCTGCTGATGCAGATCCCTACCCATCCGGTGATGGTGATGATGTTGAGGATACCGGCGACTCCGTTGAGGTAGTTCCAGAGTCCGCTGGTGGTAGCCATGCCTTCGAAGACCTCGTTGACCAGTCCCATCGATCCGATCTGCATGTCTCGTACGACCGCTTCGAGGATATTGATAGCAAGGATCAGCGGCGGGAACATCAGCACGAACCTGTTCGTGTTGAGTCTCTTATAATAGCGGATGGCCCAGAAACCGATACAGCCGGCCAGGGATGAGTAGACCTTGGCATAGTGGAACCAGTCGTTGACACTGGTCCCTTCGGTAGTACGCGGCCATACGAAGAGGGTGAGGATGATCGGGAGGATGACGAACAGGGCGAATCCTCCCTGTTTCGATCTTCTGCTCAGCTCATTGAGCAGCAGCAGAGCACAGAATACGACCAGCAGCATGAGATAGGTGTACCAAGGCTGGGGTTCGAACAGGAACATGGGGTATCTCCTTTATCCAGGGGGGCCTGGTGTGGTTAGTATTGGTATTACCAGTAGCAAGAATAAGGATAGCATGGTTGTGGTGATTGTTCAATATATAATTATTTATCAATAACATATATCTTTTAAATAGTAAGTTATGGAAAGTCTATGGCAGAATCTATGATCTGAAAGTACTGTACAATGTGCTGGTTCTATGCTAATATTCTTTGGTAATACCAGATGCCAATGCAAGGAGACAGCTATGGAATTCACCAAACTCTCGACTCCCTCACTCAAGCAGCTGTTCGTCGAACAGATCGAACGTATGATCCTCTCAGGGACGCTGGAGATCGGACAGCAGCTCCCCTCCGAGCGGGAGCTTGCTGTGCAGATGGGTATCAGCAGGACGGTGGTGAATGCCGGGATCGCTGAGATGGAGGGGAAGGGGTTCCTGGAAGTCAGACCGAGGGTGGGGATCTTCGTCACCGATTTTCGCCGGTACGGGACGGTCGGGACGATCGTCGCTCTGATGAACTGCAACGGCGGGATCATGAGAGCAGAGGAGATCAAATCCATCCTCGAACTGCGCCTTGCCTTCGACCGGTTGTCGGTCGAGAATCTGGTACGGTATGCCACCGATGAGCAGATCGATTCGCTCAAACCCTTCCTTGATGCCATCGGCAGCTGCTCTACCCCTGCAGAGTATGCACGAGCCCTCTACTCGTACCATCATGAGCTGAGCATCCTCACCCAGAACACCATCATGCCGTTGATCTACTCCTCCTTCTCCTATCCTCTGACCTGCCTGTGGGAGCGCTACTGCCGACTCTATGGGGGAGAGACCCTCTATGAGAGTACCTGTGCCCTCTATGAGCTGATCAGGCTGAGAAAGCGAGAAGAGGCCATCGCCTGGATAGAAGAGTATATCGGAGCGAGCATCGACGGGTCACGACAGATCTATCGTGACTGAACCCCCTTTCGCCGGTCGTTTGCAGGTCGATGTGATGTGCAGCGGGAGATCATTCATTCCGGAGCATGGATCCCACTATCTTCTCAGATTTCCGCCATGTGCTGCAGTTTGGTGATCTGATCCTGACAACCGAGTACGAGCATATGCACCCCCGGGTACAGGACGGTGTTCGAGCTGGGATTGAAGGTCGATTTTCCCTCCTTCCCTTTCACTGCCAGCACGATCAGTCCGGTCTTCTCCGGTATCTTCGCATCTTTGAGCAGTTTTCCGGCCAGCGGTGAGTTCTCGGTCACTTCGATCTCTCCCAGATCCAGAGTATCCTCCCCGATGCGGGTGATGGTGTCAAGGAAGGAGATGACCTGAGGTCTGAGCATGAGAAAGGCCATCCTGTTCCCCCCGAGTTCGTTGGGGGAGATGGTATTATTGGCTCCTGCCTTGAGGAGCTTCTGCGGTGCGGTTGCCTCGATGGCTTTCGAGACGATCTGCATCGTGCTGTTCATCCCTCGTGCAGTAAGGACAGTGAAGACATTCTCGGCATCGGTATCAAGGCAGGAGACCAGTCCCTTCGCAGATTCGATCCGTGCCTGCAGGAGGGTATCTTCGACTGTTGCATCACCATGGATCACGGTAAAGCCCTGGTTGAGCAGTTCATCACATCGCTGCTGGTTCTCTTCGATGATGACGAACTCTGCATGACTGCGGGTGAACTGATCGATGAGACTGACACTGGTCTGTCCTGCACCGCATATGATATAGTGGTCTTTCATGGATCTGAGTCTCCTTTTGTTCCGCTTGTTCCTGATCGCCCGTCTGAACTCTCCTTCGGCAAGGAATACTGCGAGCTGAGAGAAGGCATAGGCTACGATCCCCAGTCCGCTGATGATGATCAGCATGGTGAAGAGTTTTCCCCCGGTATCGAGATCCTGGATCTCCCGGTAGCCTACGGTCGAGATCGTGATGACGGTCATGTAGAGGGCATCGATGACATCCACCTGCAGGATCATCATGTAGCCTGTGGTCCCGACGACCAGCAGGATCACGACCAGATACAGCAGAAACAGGTTCTTGGGCTGTTCTCTCACGGGATCTCCTTCTTGCAGCAGCTTCTGTGTAAGAGTATCACATTATGACGAAGAGCACTACCAGAGTGTTCGATACAGTGAACCACCTCACTGATCACTCTGGGATGGAGGTATTCGATCATGAGTGATATGTTCTGATTTGATGACCTTTCATCACTGGTTCAGTAGTGAGCAAGTTGATTCCACTGAATGGATTGACTGGTCCAGTGATCTGTCATCGCCTGAGTAAACTCCTGTTTGACCAGTTTCCCTCGTCCTATGTTCCATGATCCAGCATCTTTTCGGATCACCAGACCTTCGGTTGGACCATTTCGATACCGACTCGGTACTTCTCTGAGCATAATCATCAGGTCTGTGACGGAAAAGTGCCCGTAGCTGATACGGGGTACCGTGTGCAGACCTGCCAGCGCAGCCCATCTGTTGCGTCGGTCAGCACTCCAGAACCGATCGGATCCTCTGTCATAGATATCAAAGAGGTGACTACGCAGGGCACTGCAAGGTGGAAGACTTTGAAGTAGTAGAAAACGAGGCATTGCAACCATGGTATGGTACCGACAAGGGATAGAACTCCGTCTGTGGCTAGTGTTTTGTTATCACTCAGATAACATCGAATAGTATTAACAGTTGGCTCAGATCCTCCTGATCTGTATCTAAGTAGGTAAACCCATGGTTCTTATACAATTCAATGAGTTTTTCATTATTATCAACCTCAATCAAAATTGATGACCCTCCTACTCTATATTGGACTTCTGACAAAATCGGATAGATTTCACTCAAGATATCAGAGAGACTGAGATCTTGAGTGGAATATGCATCATTTCTGCCAATTTGACCGATGAGGTAAACATTATAGTAATCTATATCAGGTGGGATTGATGAAATGGTCTTACCTGGTTTGTTATTCCTCTTTAATGCACCCTGAATACTTCTTTTTGCGTAAAAAGGGTCTTCAAAGCTAATGAAAAATAACCCAATATTTTATTTGATTCATTCAAAATGAGATACGTTCTAGAACGATCTTGCTTTTCATACATGATGCATTTATCAGCAACAGTCAAAAAGCTTTGTACATCTTGATTCTTTGAACAGGAAAAGGTTCCAAGAAAAGATAGCAACCGTTCTTCTGAAGTTCTTCTGATATGCTTTGCATTCTCAACGCCGGATATATACTGATATGGTGTCACTTCACCATCGTCGGTTACTATGGTGTTTTTTTTCAGTTATTCTTTCAAGATCAAGCAATTCCCTCTTTACTAACTCATTGAGAAGGAAGTCATCTGAAGCTTTCTGCAGAGGATATATGGTTCGTAAGATAATGAGGCCTCAATATGTTCTAGAATTCTTGTAGGATGCTGTTCACTTGAGAAGCAGAAACAGTTTTGCTGCCTGTAGGCGTAACTTTTCGCTCTTTATGGTAAGCCCCTTCTTTCATAGAGGTTTTTAAGAGTTGTATTGCTTCTTTACTCGTAACGATTATGTCACGAGAAAACGATTTTGTAGCCATATAGTCTTACCTCCATGAAAAGATCGTACTTAAAATATAAGACAGTCACATTATGATGTCAACTAGTCAAAAAACATAGAGTCAAAACTCAGAGTTATTTCTACAACCAAACAGCCATGATAGTCTTTTGATACTAACGCATAGGTATTGAAGGTCCCCAGAGATATCGTATCTCCACACGTTTTCTCCAACAACATCTGAGAAAAGAGTTTCCGCTTGGGCCCGTTGGAAATGAAAGTGGCTGGTTCCTTTCGTTCTGATTCGGGTGGATCAAGCTTCTGTACGATATTCTCGATCATTGATACGGTCAGGAATCATAGAGGTAATCCCATCGAAGCTCTCTCAGTACGATTTACGAACTCATGTTTCCTAGACGTTCTCAATTGCTCTGGTGTTGATGACCTGAATAGTTACCTTCATTGATGACATCCTGTACCTCAAGATTCGTCGGCAATTCCCACTCGATGGAAAAACTCAGAGGCTGGGTGATGTCATGATCATGGACGCAATCGGTATAGGTCCCGAGGTCGATCATTGAATTGTCATCTCCCAGATGAAGAGACCGTTTGTTATCAGTGGATTGTGCCGTCTGCTTGAGTGCCAACAATAGATGGCCGAGACTGCTTTTTCCTGCACTATTGGCTCCAAAGATCACAGTCAACGGTGCAAGTCTGATCTTACCTGTATCCTTCCATCCCTTGAAATTCTTTATATGTAAAGAAGTTAACATCATTTTATCCTTGACTATGAGGTATTGGTGACTATTTTATCACATAGTTGCTCCTATGCAACCATCCTTCCTACCCTCCATGATGAACACTGTGAATACGGTTGTGATAGAGACCCATTGCGTATCGCAGGTGGTGAGTAGTGGAGAAGCCAGTCTGTTGAAGTACTTGTGCAGAGGCACCACAGCCTGCCGCCCTCTACCGAGGGCATACCGCTTGAGAGGGGTCCTCTCAGGCGGTATCTCAGCAGGGAGTTGTCTGACAGTCGTCCCGTTGCATGATCAGGTATCAGAATTCCCAGCTGATCCCGACTGACAGCTGCAGATCCCTGGTATCAGAATCGAGCACATTGTCTTTGTTCTGATGGCTGATCACATCGAGCTGGGTCATGAACCCCAGTCCATCGAGGAGCGTACTGTCTGTCAGGGTGAACGGGGTGGCTTCGATTCGTGCTGAGATGAGCAGAGACTGTTCGATGCCCATATCTAGAGTATCCGGGTCATCGTACGGGGTGCTCTGTTCCACATTATCGGGGCCCATACCCCATTCAGTATCTATGTCGTTCTCACCGTGCTGCATGGACAGGAGCATCACAGAGCCTGTGAGTACATCGAACCACTGGTAGGAGAGCCCACCTGCCATCACCAGTACATCGTTACCATACTCATACCCGAGGAAGTTCCTGTCGATAGCGAATCCCTTCTCCATGTTGAACATCCTTCGGTTCACGATGTAATCCACCTCGTCACGCAGATAGAGAAACGGATCGGTCTTCACATACTCAGCCCATCCGGTGATGAAGCCGGGACCGAGCGGGTAGACCCCCTCGATGCCGTACTGCTGACCGATCGCAGTGGGGTGTGCGCCCGAAGAACTCTGGTCTTCCCCGGGGTAGGGGAACTCATCTACGAGGATGTTCCCATAGACGGTGATGTTACGGATCGGATTGACTTCCAGCTCCACTGCGAGGGTGGAGTTCGCATTGCCCCTGATGAACAGATCATGAAAGAACATGGCAGGATTGAGATAGCGGAAATCCATAGCCGCGGTCTGATAGATCATTGCCTCGGTAAGGGCGAACGATACCCGGTCCTGCAGCCAGCGGAACTCGAACCGATGTGCGATATACATCTTCAGATTGTCATCGGTAGTTGCAGGGTCTGTATCATCATCAACGACCGTAGAGTTCTGACTGCTGCTCGTCCAGGAGGGGGAATCGAACCCTGAGATCAGGTAGGTGTACTTGAACTTGTCACTGAAGGTAGAGAATCTGATGAAATCATAGAAATCGAGATGATCACCCACGGTAAGACTGCCGGTATTGCCTGAACTCCAGTTCAGATCATCCTGCCGAGGGTAAGACTGATCTGATCGAACCCCATACCGATCACCGCCCGCTCGGGGAAGTTCAGATCCACCTGATCAACAAGATCCTCACTAAAGGGGAAGTTCGTGTTCACCAGGGGGCTGAAGATCTCGGAGGTGTCCGTGATATCTTCTGCATTATTGTAGGTGATACGGGTCTTGAGGATGGCAAAGTCCGTCTGGTTGTAGATATAGTCGGTCATGAACAGCTCGATGGGGATTCCCACCAGAGGGCTTCGATGGTCATAGTCATAGAGCCAGTCGGTATCAAGGCGGTAATCATCCTCATTGGTGTGGGTATAGATCTCGAAAGCAGGGACGAACCCTATCGATCCCTGCACACTGGAAGCACTCATGTCGGGAGTATCGAGTGCCTGCAGCAGCTGGGTATGGAGCTCCTTGCCCTGCCGGCTCAGTTGCTCCTTCGGCAGGTAGTGCAGCATGTGAGAGAGTTCTGCAGCAGAGTAGGGCCCGCTCGAAGAGGGAGGGGCCATCTGTGCCTGGGCATAGAGGGTCCTGATCCCCTCATAGATCGGGGAATCTACCGGGTATACCTTCTGCATGTTCTCCGGGAACACAGAGAGACTCCCGGCTATCAGCATTATCATCGTCATCGTGAACAATCGTCTCATAGTAACCTCTTTGTATCAGTCATAGTGAATAGGAAACGCCCAGAGTGCACTGCACATCATGGACAGGGTCTGCGATGTCATGGCCCTTGTTCCTCACAGCCTTCCAGCTGAGCGAGCCGAACAGAGTAAGCTCATGATTGCCGAAGGAGGTGAACGCATGGGTCGGGACTGTATAGGACCTGAAGCGGTGAGGGTGAAGGTAGCCTCCGGGATACCGGTAGGGGATGTTGCCTCCGGCTCTGCAGGTGGGTAGTCCGCATCGAAGGGGGTAGCGCCGAGCAGGAGGTACTCCATGGTGAGCGAGGCCTCTGCCCTGGAGAGATCATCCCACTGAAGCCCCCCTGCGATGACCACCGTATCCCCGCCTTCGGGGTAGCCCAGATAGGCATCGATATACTCCGTGCCTCCTGAGGGGTATTTGGCAGCGAACTGTACGATATAGTCGATACCGTCCCGTTGATAGAGCATGGGGTCGGTATAGACGAACTCTCCCCACAGCAGCAGTGTATCGGAAGGGGTGGCGATCAGGTACTCGAGCCCCGCCTGGATACCCACTGCGTTGGGATTGGCTGCCGATTCCCCGATCACCTGCAGATCATCTACCCCGAACTGACCGTAGAGCACCAGAGCAGGGAGCAGCGACAGCTGCGCTTCGACCGTCAGGAAGGAGTTGGACCTGCCTGACATGAAGTACTGATGGTAGATCATGAACGGATTGATATAGCGCAGATTGAGCACATCATCCTCATACATCATCGATTCGGTGATCGCCAGATGCAGTCGCTCGAAGAGACTGAACTCGATACGATGGGCGATCAGGGAAGAGACCAGTGCAGTTCCTGAGTCTGTATCGGCTGGCGGAGGGAAGTCGATGATCGTGGTGGAGAACTTGTAGCGTTCATGCCACATGCGGAACTGCCAGAAGTCATGATAGGGCAGATGGTCTGATACCAGCAGGTTCCCGGTATGACCGGGACCCCAGGAGAGTCTGTCCCTGCCCAGCTGGATGTTCCAGAACTCTCCTCCTGCGACCCCGACTGCCTTATAGGGCCAGAGAACATCGAGCTGGTAGAAATCATAGAGGAAGTTGTTCGAGAAGAGGTGTGCGTCATATACTCCTACAGGTTCATCTCTGCTCTCAAGCAGTCGCTGCATGAAGGTGATATCGATACGGCTGTAGAACAGGTCGAAGGAGGAGACCGCGAAGGGGATCTGCACGATCGGGGCACGGTCTACCCAGCGGTGCTCCCAGTCAGGTTCTTCAGTGAAATCTGCAGTGTTGGTATGCATATAGAGTTCGAAGGTATAGTCAAGAGAGCTCTCGATGGCTATCTCAGAGGAGACAGAGAATGCAGGCTCTGCCGACAGGGTCCGGAGTATCACGGAACGAAGCTGCTCAAGGGCAGCAGATGTCACTGTCGTATGCTCATGAGCATATGTGACCATCTGTTCTAGCTCTCCGGCCGTCTAGGGACCTGTGGTACTCACAGGAGCGAGAGACGAGAGCATATAGAGATTCTGGATCTGCCTGAACACCGGATCATCGGTGTCAAAGAGCCTCTGCAGGGGTTGTGCCCCCAGAGCAGCTGAGCACAGGAGGAACAGCAGCAGAAATCGTGTGAATCTGATCATAGTGAAAACCTTTCATGTTCGATAGTATAAGACATGATTATAGAGTGTATATTACCATATACATCAGGAAATATGTCTTGTAGCTCAAGATGTATTCCATATCATGCTGATTATACACAGGTTCATGTACTACATCAATATGATACCATGGAGGCAGCGGCCATGAAAGAAGCTGGCCGGTAGAACCTGAGAAACTCTTCGAGCAGGTGCACGAGGGCTGCAGGTGGGGGTGGGGGAGGGTGTTCTCAAGGGGGGTGCAATGGTGCGTTCTCATAGTGGAGGGGAAGCGCTGTGGCCGGCAGTATCGGTCCCACAGTGGGGAACGTTCCCTGATCTGAGCCTTCTGAGAAACTGATGCAAAGACTCAAGCACCCGGAAGTGCTCAAGTCCTCGTCTTGAGGGTCTTTCGTTCTGTTATCTGTTGTAGATGACAGGAGTCTTATAGACCCACTGCTGCCATAACGCATCATCGGTCGTCAGTTCAGCCATAAAATGGCCTACGTTGATCCTGCTGGTCTTTCCTGCATTGAATACCGGGCTTCTTTCCGGTGATCCGACGACTTCATAGGGACTTTCTGCATCACGATCTATCAATGTATCAGGACGTACTGCTACCCACGCGATGCCGGCATCTTGAGTGCCGATCTCATGGATCAGCAGATCCGCTGCCAGCATATTATCACGATGGGGGGGCAGCAGCCGCATGAGCAGAGAGTAGACGATCCGTTCACCGAAAGAACTCTTCTCTCCTGCTGCTGTGTTCGTATATGCGGTAGTACTCATGAGTATGAGCTTGATGGTGCTGGATGCAGGGTCTCCGACTGCTTCCTTGATGCTTCGCATCGCATCAACGACGAGATTCCGTGGTTCTCCGAACATCCCCTTGAAGGATATGGTGTGACCAAGACATGATATGATGAGATCACAACCGCTCATGAGATCGCTCATCTCCTGTCGATCCAGTTCATTGATGTTGCCCGTGATCGTCTCGACCAAGGGGTTCTCACGTATGTCGACACAGATGGTCGCACGTTCTCGTATCAGGATCCTTGTAGGGACAGATCTCCTGATCAACTGCTTGACCACCTCTGTCCCGGTGGATCCACTTGCTCCGAGTACCAGTACCTTCATAGATCACCTCTCTAGTGTTTGGGCAGCATCAGCTCACGTACGGTCTGGGCATACCTCAGGGTTCGATATATCATGTGCTCCTGTGCGTTCTGGATGAGATCTGTCATGATGACTCCTCATACAGATGCTTCTATACCCATGCTATCACAGAATCTGCTGGGAACATCGGTTTATTTCAGCTGAATGTCAGATTTACCATATGTTTAACGGGAATCTCATATATCGGGAACACCATAAGCCGTAGTACAGTGAATCAACAATAAAACGGAGGACGTTTATGAAAAAGACCGCATTACTGCTGTTGATCGTACTGCTTCTGCTCCCTGTCGGCATCTTCGCCGGTGGACAGCAGGAGAGTGTCGATGAGAACAGCCCTATCACCCTTGAATTCTGGACTCATGAGGACCCGAACAGGGATGCCCTTGAGAACCGATATGTCGAAGAGTTCATGGCAGCGAACCCCGGTGTCACCATCAACCGTGTGACCCATTCATCCAAGAAGATCTTCGAGCTGGTGCTCACTGCCTTCGCAGCGAATGCCGGACCCGATATCTTCAACATGCAGATCGAACAGGCCTATTCGTACATCATCAACGAACGGGTAGCCCCGGTCGACTATGATGCGATCGGGTACACCGGTGCTCAGGAGATGATGGACCAGTACATAGACGGTTCCATGGACTCTGTCTACATGAACGGAGAAGTCTACGGTATCCCCCTGGAACTCAACAACTGGGCAATCTATGTCAACAAGAGGGTCTTTGCCGATGCAGGACTCGATGCTGAAAAGGATTATCCCAGAACCTGGGAAGAGATGGCTGACATCTCAGAGAAACTGGTCATTCGCAACGGCGAGATCATCACACGACGTGGATTCGACTTCAGGTACCCGTACTACTTGATCTCCATGGTCCCGATGGTCGAACAGCTTGGCGGACAGCTGGTCAGCGATGACGGGAAGACTGCGATCATCAATGACAATGCATGGATCGAATTCCTTACCTTCATGCAGGAGTGGGGCCCGAACGGCAGGAACCTCGGTTCACCGACGTACAACAACGCACGAAAACTCTTTAACATGGACAACAATGACATGGCTATGTGTCTTTCCGGACTGTATCAGGCAGCAAGGATCCGAAGTGATAACCAGGAATTCTATGATAGCGGCGACTGGATGGTGATCCCGTTCCCGACGTTCGAGAACGCAGTGAAAGATGTAGCGAACACCTTCTATGGTCAGTACTACATGGTGAATGCACAGAACACCGATCGAGAGATCGAGATGGCCTGGAAGTTCACCAAATACATGATGGATCACGATGAAGAGTACCTCAAGGCAGTCAACATCGTACCACCTACCAAGAGCCTGATGGCTTCTGAGACCTTCAAGAACATGCCGTATTCACAGGTCTTGTTGACGACCTTGCCCGTGCAGAGGTGGTCTACACCGCTGAGAACGGAGCGAAGATGGAAGAGCTGGTCAAAGAGGCAGTCGAATCTGTCATGCTCTCGGGGATCTCTCCGGTACAGGCACACGCGACACTCAAAGCAAAAGCTCAGGAACTCCTGGACGAGATGTAACACATGCAGCAGAGCACCGGGCAGCAGCCCGGTGCTCTGCATCAGAGGATTTTTGTTATGACGAAAAAAAAGAACAGACCGGGCAGGATCGACAGGAAGCTGGCACGATGGGGACTGATCTTCGTGGCCCCTTCCATCGCCTTCTTCTCGGTATTCAGCTTCTATCCGATCGGAATGGCCTTCTACACGAGCCTGTTCAAGAAGAATCTGCTGTCACTGAAGCGACCTGATTTCATCGGGTTGAAGAACTATATCTATCTGTTCGGCTCCTCGGACTTCTGGAACTCGGTAGAGGCGACGTTCGTATTCGCTCTGGGGACTTTCCTTCCCCTGCTGATCGCCAGTCTCATGCTGGCCGCCTTCATCATGAGCATCTCCAAGGCCAGACGATTCTTTCAGATGGCCTACTACTCACCGGCGGTGATCTCCTCGGTGGTATCCGCGGCTATCTGGCTGCTGATCTTCGATCCCAGAGGCTGGGGAACCAGTGGGTCAATGCCATCCTGCAGACTCCCGGGATCGATAACCGATGGCTCGCTGACAGCACCATGGTGCGCCTGTCTACGATGACCGTCTATTTCTGGAAGTATATCGGGTACTTCGTCATCATCTTCATCTCCGGACTGGCGAACATACCCCGTTCGATGTATGAGGCAGCCGAGATCGATGGGGCTACCGGTTGGGCGGTCTTCTGGAAGATCACCTTCCCGCTGTTGAAGCCGACGGTGGTACTGGTCTCCATCATGAGTATGCTGCAGTGTCTCAAGACATTCTCTACGCAGTACCTGTTCACCCAGTCAGGAGCTCCTCAGGGACCGATCAATGTGATCACCCTGAATATCTACAACACCGGTATACGGGATTTCCGTATCGGCAGAGCCAGTGCCATGAGCATCATCCTCTTTTCCATCATGCTCTTCTTCACCTGGCTGCAGTTCCGGACTTCCAAATCAGATGAAGTAAACTACTAGGAGAGGGTCCCTGTCATGAATAGTCACATAACCACCGGTGATAGGCTGGTCAAATCACTCATATATGCGGTACTCATCCTCTTTGTCATCTTCACCGTAGCTCCTCTGGTCTTCATGATCACCGCTTCGATGATGCCGGCAAAGGATATCGTGAAGATGCCCTACCGCTGGATCCCCGAATCCTTCCACTGGCCGAACTTCTATAAGGCCATCGCAGGGAACGATGGGCGCTTCATGTTCCCGAGGAACATTCTCAACTCCCTGATCGTTGCAAGTTCGGTCACCGTGACCACGGTGCTCCTTGCCTGCATGACCGGCTATGGACTCGCGAAGTTCAGATTCCCCGGGAGGACGTTCGTGTTCATGATGATCATGGCGACCATGATGATCCCGTTCGAAGCCATCATGATCCCGCTCTATCTGGTGACCACCAAGATAGGTCTGCAGAACAGCTACGGGGGGCTGATCGTCCCGTTCATGGTCAATGCCTTCGGGGTCTTCATGATGCGCCAGTATCTGGTGACCTTTCCCGATGAGTTCATAGAAGCTGCACGGATCGACGGCATGCATGAGATGAGGATCTTCTGGTCCATCATCTTCCCGAACAGTGCCCCCACCATCGCGACATTGTCGATCCTGGCCTTCAGGGCACAATGGGACAATCTGCTGTGGCCGCTGCTGGTGGTGCAGTCGGAGAAGATGAAGACCATCCCGCTGTATATCGTGAAGTTCACTGCAGAGAAACACAGCGATGAGGGAGCGATGATGGCGGTAGCCCTTCTTGCGAGCATACCCATGTTCATCCTCTTCTTCGCACTCTCTGAGTACTTCATCGGCGGTTCGGCAGTCTTCTCCTCCCGAAAGGGTGAGAACACCTCCGTGCTGACAGTCCTGTCAGTACGGAGTACCGTCTTTAATCACCCTTATCCCTTATCCCTTATCCCTTATCCCTTATCACCTTATCACCTTATCACCTTATCACTTTATCACTTTATCACCTTATCACTTATCCCTTCAGGGGCTGCTCCCCATTCTGGTACTGACTCGGCAGGATACCGAAATGCTTCTTGAATATACTGCTGAAGTAGCTCATATCACGGAAACCTGTCTGATAGGCTATCTCGTTCACTCTCCTGCTCTGGTCCTGCAGCATCTCCATGGCTCTGTGCAGCCTGGTGTTCCTCAGATACTCCACATACGAATAGCCGGTCTTCTGCTTGAACAGCCGGGAGAGGTAACTCTCGGTGATACCGATCGACTCTGCGATCTCACCTAGCGATACATCGGATGCATACTGCTCCTTGATGTAGGTGACTGCCTGTTCGACATAGAAGTCCTGTTTGTCTCCTTCGAGCCTCCTGACATATTCGGAGAACCGGGGATGTGCTGTCTTCTGCTGCTTCAGCAGTTGTGTGATCTTTTTCAGTGATGCATAGAACTCCTCATCATCCACCGGCTTCAGGATATAATCCTGGACTCCCAGCCGTATGGCCTGCTTCGCATAGGCAAAGTCACTATAGCCTGAGAGGATGATCGCTGCGCGGGGCATGGCCCTCTCCAGCATGGCGATCCCATCCTGTCCGGGCATCCTGATGTCGGTGATCACGATGTCAGGTGCCAGGGATCGGATCAGCTGTTCTCCTTCAAGTCCGTTCTCGGCTACGGCGATCACCTCACACCCGAATCGCTCCCAGGGTGTGGTCAACCTGATCTCTTCACGGATCAGCTTCTCATCTTCTACGATCAGTACGGTATGTCTCATGATTCGATCTCCAAAGCAGGGTTCAGGTGTATGGTGACGGTAGTGTACTCCTCGGCGCACGAGCAGGAGAGGCCGGCTCCCTCTCCATAGTGGAGTCTCAGCCTGGTGTGCACGTTGTGCAGTCCGACTCCCTTCGTCCCGTCGAGGGACTGCTCCCAGAGTGTCCGGCTCATCGCAGCCCCGTTGTCGATCACTGAGATCTCCCCTGATTCGAGCTTCCCTGTGATCAGGATCCTCTTCTCCCCGGTCAGTCCTTCGAGTCCATGGATGACCGAGTTCTCGACGATGGGCTGGATGATCAGTCGCGGGACGGGGCAGGGATACAGCGCCTGATCGACCTGGATCTCCCAGGTGAAGGATTCGCCATAGCGGATCTTCTGGATTTGCAGATAGGCTTCGACGAGCTGCAGGCTCTTACCGATGGTCGTGAACTCATCCTCGGCATCGATGGAATCACGCAGCAGCTTACCCAGCTGCGTCACGATCGTCGTGATGCTCTCGATACCTTCGAGTTTGGCGATGGCCTTCACCGTATTGAGCGTGTTATAGAGGAAATGGGGGTTCATCTGTGACTGGAGAGCCTTGCGTTCAGCGGTACGCAGGGCCTGCTCACGGGCGACCCGTGCGGCAAGGAGCGATCGGATCCGGGTGCTCATCTCATTGAACCCATGGAACAGGATCTCGAACTCATCCTCGTTGAAACTCTCCACCTGTACACTCAGATCTCCCTCCTCCATCCGCTTCATCGCGCCGACGAGCGTCGATACCGGCCGGGTGATGTTCTTCGCGAGCGCATAGGCCATGAGTGAGGAGAGGATCAGTCCCACGACGGAGATGATCAGGACCATGCGGATGAGGAACGAGAGGTTCTCGGTGACCGTCCCGATCGTCAGTGTGGCAGCGAGGGAGAGCTCTTCGGGATAGAGGGAGGCATAGGCTATGAGCTTGTTGTCATCGATCATCACCTGAGGATCCTCTGGGGATCTTCCAGCCGAGCCCTGAGTAGTTCCCGGCTTCTCCCTCTCTGAAGAGACTGACGAACTTGTAGTTGATGTTATCGAGCAGATAGATGTTGCTGAAGAACCCTGCATTGATCACTTCCAGCTCCTCGATGATCGGTTCCAGATTAAGATCGGCGATGATGAATCCCTGCTGTCCCTGTGCCCCCTCGAGTTGCCTGAACAGGGAGATCGCTACCCGGTCACCACGCTGATTGATGAAGCTGTCCACCATGGGGAAGACCTCCCGGTCTCCTTTGAGTTTGAGATAGGTGCTCAGAGACTGCTCCGAGGAGTTGGGGTCATAGATCGGCGGCAGTACATGCGTGGAGTAGCTGCGTCTGCCGTTGAGATTGAGGAAGTGGAGCGATACATGGTCGATCTTCCCAGAGATGTACTTGTAGAGTTCCTGATAGAGCAGGGACAGCTGCTCCCCTTCCGGTCTTTCGGGACCGAAGAGCGCCGAGGTGATCCGTTCGTTCTTCGCAAGATGTCCGGTCGCTTCCCGGTAGCCTGTGATGGTCGTGTTCACCTTGTTGACCAGCAGCTCTATCCGTCCTGCTGACTGGGTACTGTAGGTGTCATTGAGCATCCTGTTGGAGAAGAGCATGGAGAACAGTCCCAGCAGCAGTACCTGGATCAACCCGGTCAACAGGAGAGACAGGAAGATATGGATGAGGAAGCGTCTGGAGAACCTTGGTCTGTGCATCGATTCGGTATTCCTGTGGTATAAGATCGAAGAGTGTGCTGCCTCATCTCAGCTGGAGGGTCCGGTAATGACTCATGCTGCAGCTGATGCAGTTCTCCTCCAGGTATTCTATCGTATTCACTGTAAGAAAGCTACCGGGAGGCAGCGGATCTTCAGAGAATCCTGCCGTCCTGCTGTGGTGATTTTCATTGGAGAAAACCCGGATACACCGTATGATACGGTCATACGGTGTATCCTACCGATGGCAGGAGGATGAACGATATGGAAGATGGGAATATCGGGAGCCTGGGGCCCCGTTGTGCACCGGTTCACAGGGCGATAAAGCTGGCTGTGCTGATACCTGCGGGAATGGTCTTCGTGCGGCTGGTCCTGGCATTCATCTGGCAGGGACTGACTGCGATACTCTTCTTCAGTGAGGCACCTTCTCCCATGGAAGCTGCTGCCCCCTGGTGGCCGGTCTACGGTACCCTCATCGATGCAGGAGCGCTCCTGCTGATCCTGTTCCTGATCAGAAGAGAGCGGGTGAGTCTGAGCGAACTGCTGAAGTTCGATACAAAGCGATTCACGAGCGATGTGCTGCGCGGGCTGCTCGCGATCCTCTGGGTCTTCCCTGTTGCGATGGCCGGCATCATCGGAAGCAGCCTGCTGTTCTTCGGGACCTATGAGCCCCCTTCGGTCTATTACCCCCTTCCTATCTGGGCCTCTCTCTACAGTCTGCTGATCTTCCCGCTCATCTGGGCAGTCGTGGAGTAGGAGACCTACCAGGGGTATGCCCTGGTCCGGCTTGAGACCCTGCTGCCGAACCGCGTGTCTGCAGTGGCGCTGGTGGTGAGCGGATGGGCCCTGCAGCATCTTGCACTGCCGTTCATCCCGAATCTGGACTATCTGCTCTTTCGCACCTGCTCCTTCATCCCTCTGGCGATCCTCATGACGGTGGTCTTTCTCAGGACCCGACGACTGATCCCGCTGATCATCGCCCATTGGGCTGTCGATATGCTCGGGGTCTTCACCGGTATGATCCTGCCGCCGCTGCTGAAGCAGTGACAGGACCCTCGCTGTCACAGCATGTACTTGCAGTCTGCGCTGTAGGTGGGGTAGGCCCAGGGGAGGTCCTTCAGGACGGATGCCGGGATCTGCTGCCGCAGTGCCAGGGCAAAGAGATTGATCAGCTCCCCGGCATGGGGACCGATCAGCTGTGCCCCGAGGATCAGATCGCTCTCTGAATCGATGATCACCTCGTACTGCATCAGGTGTTCGTCGAGCCGTCGGTAGTTCGGCCAGCCGCTGCCGTCTCCTCGCTGTATCCGCACTGCTCTGCCTGCATGTTGTGCCGCCTCTGCGCTCATGCCGACATGTGCCATCTGGGGATAGGTGAACACCACTGAGGGGATCCGGTCGTACTGCACCTCTGTGCTCTGAGCACTGAGCATGTTCGCAGCGGCAGCCTGTGCCTCCATATCACTCACCGGTGAGAGCTGCAGCGATGCGACACAGTCCCCGGCTGCAAAGATGCCGTTCACAGAACTCTGCATCCAGGCATCGGTGATGATGCCCCGGGCACTCTGCCTGACACCGATCGCCTCGAGTCCCAGATCAGCGGTATCGGGGACTCGTCCGATAGCTGCCATGACGAACTGCGCCCCGAACTCCCCGTGCTCTGCGGTCTTCACGACATACGATCCTCCCTCCTGCGTGATGGCAGTGACATCGACACCGGTGATCATGGTGATGTGGTGCTCTGCTCCCGCGATGCGCATGGGGTCTGTCAGGGAAGCGGGGAACTGGGGGAGGATCGTATCTCCCTTCTGCAGGATCGTGACCTGTTTTCCCATCAGGCCTGCGATGAAGGCGAACTCCAGAGAGATATAGCCACCGCCGATGAAGATGAGGGAGTCAGGCAGCTGCTCGAGTTCCAGGAAGTCATCACTGACTGCAGGGATGATGCTGTCAGGAAGCACCAGTTCTCTCGGATGGCTTCCTGTGGCGATGAGGATCTGATCGGCGGTGAGGACCTTCTGTTCATCGATGATCACCGATCTGCTGGTGAGAAACCGGGCCGTCCCGCTGAAGGTGTCGATACCCTGTGATGCAAGTGACTGTCGTGTCCCCTCAGGTACCGCATCGGTGAAGTTGTGTTTGAATCGCTGCAGTGCCTCCCACTGGATCTTTGCAGGCTGGCTGAAGCTCGAGCCGACCAGTGCTTCAGTCTCTGCTGCGAGGTGAGTGTGGACTACCAGATACTTCTTCGGCTGGCAGCCGCGCAGGGCACAGGTGCCGCCGTAGGGTCGCTTGTCGATGATCGCCACGCTCTTACCCGCGTCGGCGAGGACCCCGGCTGCAGTGCTCCCTGCAGTCCCGGTCCCGATGATGATGACATCGTACTGGTTCGCTGTGTCCATGGATCGTCCTCCCGTATCTGGTCATGTGTGATACGATCAGTGTAGGGCCCGGCAGAGGGAAGTAAAGGGAAAGTAGTTCATTCAGGGGGGCTGACTGAGGTTCCGAGGACTGCCGGGAGGAACCGCTCTCGTCAGTATCTCATTGACAGGAGCTGATAGCCATGCTACCTTCTAGTTGGTTGAATTGATAAACTAACTAAGTATAGGCAGGGCAGGGGTCCCTGCTGGAGGGGGGGTGCGATGGTCTCGTACACCCCATCCCATCAGCCGCTCGAGTGAAACGGGGAGGGATACACATGAGACAGGCACATGAGAAAGAGACTTCTGTTAATAACTTCCGGGTACTGAAGAGAGCAGCTGTGCTGCTCATCCTCTGCTTCGCGCTGCAGGGGATCACTGCACAGGTGCAGGACGGTGACTCTGATGCGAACCACATAGAGATCGTACAGGATACGCAGGGCTACCGGCTCCTTGCTGATGGGGAACCCTTCGAGGTGAAGGGGGTGGTCTGGTCCTATACTCCCATAGGGGAGAACTATACCTATGATCTGTGGTCACAGCCTGATGAGTTCATCAGGAGGACCATCGATACCGATGCGCAGCTCATGAGAGCTGCCGGGGTCACTACGATCAGAGTGTTCTCTCTGGTCCCCCGCGGTGGATCACCTATCTCTACCGGAAGTACGGTATCTACACCGTGGTCAATGACCTCTTCGGCAGATACGGCGTATCGATAGGGGGGACCTGGTATCCTCAGACGGACTATTCGGACTCCCGGGTACGAAAGGCCCTCAAAGCGGAGGCCCTGAAGGTCGTTGAGACCTACAGGGATGTCCCGGGAGTCCTGATGTTCCTCTTCGGGAATGAGAACAACTATGGACTGGAGTGGGATTCAGGCCAGATAGCGGATCTGCCGGTCGGGCAGCAGATGGCAGCTAGAGCACGCTATCTGTATACCCTGTATGAGGAAGTGATCTCAGAGGCACGAGGGATCGATCCGAATCATCCCATGGGGCTGGTCAACGGTGATATACAGTATATCGATCTGATACAGGAGCTGGTACCGAGTCTGCAGCTCCTGGGAGTCAATGTCTATCGGGGGACACGCTCCGGTGTTCCCTTCTACCGGAGAATCAGCTCTCTGGGAATACCCTTCATCTATAGCGAGTTCGGAGCCGACGCCTTCAACGTGCGTACCGGAGCAGAGGATCAGTACCATCAGGCACAGCTGATCCTCTCGCAGTGGGAAGAGCTCTATGAGCACAGCTATGGGAAAGACGGGTATGCTTCTGCGCTCGGGGGCTATGTCTTCGAGTGGATGGATGAGTGGTGGAAGCATGGACAGGAGTACCGCCTCGATAGCCACGATACTGCAGGGTCCTGGAGTAACAATGCCTATGCCTTCGATGCAGGTACCGGTCGCAACAATATGAATGAAGAGTGGTTCGGGATCGTAGCCCAGGGTATTGGGACCAGTGATGGTATCCATCACCGCCTGCCTCGAAGTGCCTATGATCTGCTGGCTGCTATATGGGAGCTCTCACTCTATGATTCGACTGCCGCTGAAGTCGCAGCCCATTTCGGCGCCCTGCACGGGGACGATCAGCGTAGCAGCGAGCATGATCAGACGGGGACCGAAGGTGCTGAGATCCAGTGGATCTTCAGAGAGGATCATCTGCCTGGGTCCAGGTGAAGAGATGTATGAGAAAATAACTACATATTTTACTTGACGGATAGCATAATCTATGGAAAGATATAGTTGGTTGAACAAATCAACTAAAGTATCTGATACAAAACAGTATCGGGACAGACAGGCAGCGAGCTGCTTGTCTGCTGCCGATAACGAGAGACAGGGAAGACCCTGAAAAAAGGAGACATTATGAAACGACTGAGTAGTGTGCTGATGGTGATGGTGCTGGTGAGTGCCTCACTGTTCGCAGCAGGTGGACAGGAACAAGGTGCTGCAGTGGCATTCGATCCGAATGCATCATACGATCTAACGATCGGCTGTTACGGGGATCTGGAGAAGGCCTATACGGCAGTCTTTGCGACCGATGATTTCAAGCAGAAGTTCCCGAATGTGAACATCACCTTCCAGACAAGTGACTTCAACGGACACCACAGCAGACTGACCACAGTCATAGCTGCCCGTGAAGCTACCAATGATATCGAAGCCCTCGAGATCGGCTATATCGCACAGTTCGTAGCAGGCGGAGGCCTGTCAGACCTTGCAGCCGCACCCTATGATGGGATGGCAGTGGGATCAGACCTGGTCGATTTTGCCATGTCAAACGCTACGACCAAAGACGGCAAGCTCATCGCGATGCCTGTCGATATCGCACCTGCAGTACTCTTCTACAGAAAGAGCATCATCGAGGCTGCCGGGCTTACCGTGCAGCAGATGGAGAACATCAAAGACTGGGACGAGTACATCGAGATCGGTAAGAAGCTCACGAAAGACCTGGATAATGACGGGACGATCGACCAGTATGCCATCACCCATGCCAATGATGTGGCCATGGTCCCCCTCAATGGCGGAAAAGGCGGATGGATCGATGCAGGCGGTAACCCCTTGAACCGAAAGCAAAGTTCGTCGGCGCTCTTGAACTGGTACAGAACATCAGGAATGCAGGGATCGACGGGGACATGGGCGCATGGACCGGACCCTGGGTCGAAGCGTTCAGTAACGGATCCACTGCGACGATGGTCAATGGTGCCTGGTTCGGTGGAGCTCTGAAGACCTGGATGGCTCCCGATCAGAGCGGGGACTGGAGAGTCGCATACCTTCCCGGAAAGACCATGGCATCCCTCGGCGGGACCTATCTGTCGATCCCCGAATACGTGAAGGAAGATAAGAAGGGAGTAGCCTGGGAGATCATCAAATACCTCTCGACGTCTCCTTCAGCACAGCTGACCACCTTCAATACGATCGATGCCTATCCTGCACTGACCTCTGTCTATGATGATCCCATCATGGATGAAGGGCTTGCATACTTCGGCGGACAGAAGGTGAGAAAGATCTATGCGGATGTGGCAGAGAACATCCCTTCGAATACCGTGAGTGAGTACGATGCCCTGATCCTGAGTATCTGGAACTCCACCGTGACCTCCGTACTGACTGGAGAGACCGGGATGATGGAAGGATATGACAAGGCAAAACAGCAGGTCCTTGCGACGATTCAATAATCGCTGAACTGACGATCCGCCTCGGGTGATCGATTCCCCCGGGGCGGTTCGCTGTTCAAGGAGGCAATCATGGTACACACAATCGAATCACGGGCGAGACTCGGCGGGATCTATGTATCCCTGGGTCTGTTCGCGCTGATCTTCGCATTCCCGTTCTACTATGTGTTCGTGCTGGCAAGCTGGTCGAACATCTATTCGAATCCTCCGCATGTGGTCTTCGGCAGTGATCTTATGGTCAATATACGGGCACTGCTGACACAGGTGCCCTTTCATGTGAATTTCTTCAACTCCCTGATGATCGCCGTGATCTCAACGATCGGGACGATCTTCTTCTGTACGATGGCAGGCTATGCCTTCGCCAAGTTCGAGTTCAAAGGGAAAAAACCGATCATGCTCTTCGTCCTGGCGACGATGGCGATCCCTCCCTTTCTGAACATCATCCCGTTCTTCAAGATGATGGTCGCCTTCGGCTGGTATCAGACCTGGCTGCCGCTCATCGTTCCCACCCTGGCCAATGCTTCGGGATCTTTCTGATGACGCAGTTCCTCGAGAGCTCCATCCCCTCCGATCTGCTCAGTGCCGCCCGTATCGACGGGCTCAATGAGTTCCAGATCCTGCTGTACGTCGTGTTCCCTCTGGCAAAACCGGGAATCGCCATCCTTGGTACGGTGACGTTCATCGGGTCCTGGAACAACTTCGTCTCAGCCCTGATCATGTTGCCGAATCCCAAGACCAGTACGATCCCGGTAGCCCTCTCCTCGCTCTTCGTCCGCAGTGACGGGAACTTCGGAGGCCTGATGGCCGGTACCGCCATAGCACTGTTCCCGCTCCTGATAGCTTTTTCGTTCTTCTCGAAGAAGATCATCTCCAACTTGACTGCAGGCAGTCTCAAAGCATAGAAGGAGAGTCTGTATGACCAAACAAGAAAAGATCGCCCCCTATATCTTCGTGAGTCCGTTCTTCATCCTCTTTCTGATCTTTGCCCTCTATCCCATCCTCTACTCGGTCTACATCTCGTTCTTCAAGTGGACCGTCTCAGGACCGCAGGGTTTCATCGGACTGACGAACTACAAGAATCTTCTGACCATCGACCCGTTCTTCTTCAAGTCCCTCTCGAACACCGTCTGGCTGCTGATCTTCGGGTCGCTGCTCCAGCATCTGTTCGCGATCCCTCTGGCGATCCTGCTCAATAACGGGCGGGATGCACTCAAAGGAAGGGACTTCTTCAAGACCACCTTCTTTCTCCCCTATATCACGAGTACTGTCTCGGTGACGCTGATCTTCGCACAGCTGTTCGATATGAACTACGGATGGCTGAACTACATCTGGGTCAATCTGTTCAATCAGGAGGCCGTGAACTGGCTGCAGAATCCCGATACCATCAAGAGTTCGCTGGCTATCATGCTCAACTGGAGATTCATAGGATGGAATACCATCATCTATCTAGCAGGGCTGCAGGCGATACCGCATTCACTCTATGAGGCTGCAGACATCGATGGTGCCGGCCCGATAGCCAAACACTGGTTCATCACCCTGCCGCAGCTGATCCCCATCATCTTCTTCGCCGTCACCATGAGTATCATCGGCGGTATGCAGGTCTTCGATGAACCGTTCGTCCTGCTCGGAGGCTACGAGCAGATGGGCGGGAACATGAACTCAGGTCTGACTTCGGCATTCTACCTGATGTTCACAGGATTCAAGGCTTCACGTTTCGGAAAAGGCAGTGCCATAGCATGGCTGCTGTTCTTCATCATCTTCATCATGACGGTCATCAACAGGAAGATCACCAAAGCCCTGGAGAAATAACGACCGCAGGACATTCGCATGAGTATCATGTAACGCAGGAAAGGGAGAGATCGCATATGATTCAAACGGCAACCGCACATACTGAGAGGTCACAGCACACTGACGGATTCATCCGCATCGAGGATGAGCTCTGGTACCGCATAGCAGCCTACAGTGACATGGAGCCCTTCTTTATGAGCATCATCAGCCCTGATGACTTATGGATGTATATCTCCAGCACCGGCGGGCTCACCGCCGGGAGGGCTGAGGCTGACAGTGCGATCTTTCCCTATTACACACATGATCGGGTCACTGAGAACCATACCAATACCGGGAGCCATACGATGATCCGCGTCAGTGAAGGCAGCAGGACCATCGTATGGGAACCCTTCGCTTCGTTCGTCCCGCAGCAGGAGGGGGTGGAGCGGATACTCTACAAGCATGCTGCAGGGAACCGTATCAGATTCGTCGAGCGGAACACCCGCCTCGGGCTCCAGTTCAGTTACTGCTGGTCCAGTTCCCCCTCTTGGGGCTGGGTGCGCAGCGTGGCACTGGAGAACCTCGATGGCAGTCCCAAGCAGATCACCATCCTCGACGGGGTGCGCAATCTGCTGCCGTCCTTCGTATCCAAGAAGCTGCAGAACGATCTGGGCAATCTGGTGGATGCCTACAAGCTCAATGAACTGCACGGCAGTGCTCTGGCCCTCTATGGTCTCTCCTCCAGGATCAGCGACAAGGCCGAGGCAAGTGAGTCCCTCCAGGTGAGTACCGCATGGCAGCAGGGTCTGCCCTCGGTGCAGTACCTCATCAGTGAACGACAGTGTGAACAGTTCAGGAGCACCGGAGGGGTGACAGAGGAACTGCGGATCGAGGGAAGACGGGGGGCGTACTATGCACACTCACAGTTCACCCTCGCATCCGGTGCAACGCAGCGGTGGATCATGGTGCTGGAAGTCAACCAGGACCAGAACAGGGTGTATGAGCTGCTCCATGAGCTTGCAGACCATCCTGATGAACTCGCCGGTCATGTGCTGCAGGACATCACGCTGGCCACAGAGCAGCTGCGTCACATCGCAGGGAAGACCGACGGGCTGCAGCTGGTCGGCAGCAGGACCTGCTCCGAGCATCACTATGCCAATACGATGTTCAACACCATGCGGGGAGGGCTGTTCATAGATGGCTATATGATCCGGATCAGTGATGTCATGGATTTTGTCAGGACACACAGCAGAACGACCTTCGAGCGGCACAGGAGCCTGTTCGAAGCGCTGCCGGCTGAACTTTCCTGGGTCGAGCTCAATGAGCACCTTCTGGGATCCCAGCAGTCTGACAGGGCTGATCTGCAGCGGATCATGCACACCTATCTCCCTCTGGCCTTCTCGAGAAGACATGGGACCCGAGCAGACCCTGGAACACCTTCTCGATCCGACTGAAGAACCCAGACGGGACACCTCGCTACTACTATGAGGGGAACTGGCGTGATATCTTCCAGAACTGGGAGCCGCTTGCCTTCTCCTACCCGCTGTTCCTCGAGAACATGATCAGCGTCTGTGTCAACGGCATCACCGCTGACGGCTACAATCCTACCGGGTCATACGGGACGGGTTCGCCTGGGAGCGGCCCGATGAGAACGATCCCTGGGCCAACATCGGGTACTGGGGGGACCATCAGGTCATCTACCTGGCCAAGCTGCTCGAAGCTGCTCATAGGCTCATCCCGCAGACCCTCCTGCAGCTCCTTGATGACAGGAGATTCACCTTCGTGCAGGTTCCCTATACCATCAGACCCTTTGCTGAGCTGATGCAGGATCCCTTCGACTCGATCGTCTTCGACAGCGAGCTCGATGACTCTCTGAGTACAGCCTGCAGCACCGAGGGGAGTGACGGGATGCTTCTGCGGGATCGGACCGGCAGGATCCTGCAGGTCTCTCTGATCGAGAAGCTGCTGATCATCCTGCTGGTGAAGACGACCAATCTGGTCCCCGATGGGGGGATCTGGATGAACACCCAGCGACCTGAATGGAACGATGCCAACAACGCCCTTGCAGGCAGAGGTCTCTCCATGGTGACCCTCTATTACATGATGCGGTCGATCGGACTGATCGAGACCCTGCTGGGAACCTCCCGACCCCTGCAGGAGCAGGGCCTTCGTATCAACCGGCAGATCGCTGACTTCCTCGAGCGTGTCATCTCCGCTCTGGAAGCCCATCTGCCGGTACTCAATGCGGGGTTCTCACCGAAGCAGCGGATGGACTTCGTCACCGATCTGGGCACCATCGGAAGCGACTACCGCATGGCGCTGTACACACAGGGACTGGATGGATCCGATCGCCTGATGGGTATCTCTGCAGTGTCCCGGTATCTTGGGACCTTGAAGACCTATCTGATGAGATCCATCAGCAGTGCACAGCGGGATGACCGGCTCTATCATGCCTACAACGTCATGCTCCCCGGTGAGGATACGATCACCATCGGGTCTCTTCCACTGATGCTCGAAGGGCAGGTGGCGGTGCTCTCTTCGGGAGTACTCACCAGTGAAGAGGCTCTGGGAGTCCTCGAAGCACTGCGAACCAGTGAACTCTACCGCGAGGATCAGCACTCCTACCTGCTCTATCCCCGGTCGCATGTCGGAGGGTTTCTCGAGCGGAATACCATCGAAGAGCAGGTGATCGAAGGATCACCACTGCTCATGAGTCTTCTTGCACAGGGCGACACCTCTCTGGTGGTACGGGATCTGCATGGGGCAGTCCATTTCAACGGGAGCCTGAGCTGCTCTGATGATCTGCAGCAGGTGCTCACCGGACTCTCATCTGATCCCCGGTATGCTCATCTCATACCTGATGGAGCTGCCCCTCTTGCCGATCTGTTCGAAGAGACCTTCGATCATACCTCCTTCACCGGCAGGTCAGGAAGGATGTTCGCCTTCGAGGGGAACGGCAGCATCTACTGGCATATGGTCTCAAAGCTGCTCGTTGCAGCCGGGGAACAGCTTGAAGGGGCACGGGTGCAGGGTGCAGATGATCAGATCATTGAAGCACTGAAAGTCCGCTACTACGACATCCAGGCAGGTCTCGGGTACCGTAAGGATGCCAGGGGCTACGGAGCCTTCCCCATGGATCCCTACTCACACTCTCCCTGGGGTTCGGGAGCCAGACAGCCGGGAATGACCGGACAGGTCAAGGAGGAACTGCTTACCCGTATGGGAGAACTCGGGGTACGGTTCTGTGACGGGCAGCTGATCCTTGATCCGTTCTACATCGATCCGCTGGAGTTCCTCACCGGGATTGAAGAGTTCATCTGGTATGATGCAGATCAGCACTACAGGACTCTGGTCCTCGAGCAGGGGATGCTGGGCTTCACCGTCTGTCAGCTCCCGGTGATCTACCATCGGGGCTCGTGCGGTGCCTCACCGCTGCGTATCACGTATGCAGACGGGACTACGGCAGATCAGAGTGTCTGCCGACTCTCACAAGAGGATACTGCGCATCTGATCAGCAGGGATGGATACATCTCACGACTGGATCTGTGGATCGGTACCCACCAGGAACGATCGACGACGTGACAAGATCTGGATCCTTGCAGAGGACAGCACGAGAGAACGGCCATACTGCCATGACCGACCTGCAGTGAGACAGAGTACAGCTGAGCTTCTGTACTCTGTCGTTGACAACCGATCAGTGCAGTGGTAAGTTGGTTGAACAAACAGAACAAGTATGAGGATATACCGAAGTCAGGGGGATCTCTGATGGGTATCATCAGTCTGAATGAACTCCTCGATGGAATAGAACAGGTATGGCGATTATGCAAACGATGAATCTCTCACGTGTCCTGCGTCTGATCTGGATGAACCCGGGGATCAGCAGGATCGAGATCGCAAGAGCACTCGATCTCGATAAATCGACGATCACGAACATCACCTCACGGCTGATCAGTCAACAGCTGATCATCACCCTCGAAGAGGGGGAGGTAGGAGCCAAAGGCGGGAGGAAACCCGTTGGGCTTGCGATCGACAGTACCTTCGGGGTGATCGTCGGTCTTGAGATGACCACCGACAGGATCATGGCTGCCGGTATGGATCTCCGTGGGAACGTGCTGTTTATGCAGCAGATAGCCCTTGAGCGGGACAGTGAACCACTCGAGCAGGTCTTCATCAAAGCGATGGAGGTCCTCGGGCCGGCTATCGCACAGACAGGGATGCCGCTGATCGGTATCGGTATCGGTCTCTCCGGTCTGATCGATCCGGTAGAGGGGTGATCATCAAGTCGATCCCCCTCGATATCGTCTCCTCCTATCGGCTGCTTGACAGGATCCAGCCGCTGGTAGATGTCCCGATCTTCATCGATAACGATGCCAACTGCTGCTGCTGGGAGGAGATGGTCACCAGCGGCAGGGATCGCTATGACAATTTCATCTTCGTGCTCGCTGAGGATCGCTTTCACTCCGTGAACAGAGACTCCTCACGCATGGGCTTTGCCGTAGGTTTCGGTCTGGTCATCCACGGTGAGGTCCTCAGAGGCGCTGATTATGCTGCCGGTGAGTTCCAGAGTATCCTCTGGAAGCCGGGTAACACCAGTCAGTTCTCCATCAGTGATGAGATCATGGCAGAGATAGAGAAACATCCTCAGGCGATAGAGAAGACCATCCATGAGCTGGCCTCTCATGTGGCATTCCTGACGAACGTCCTGGATCTCTCACGTGTGGTCATCGGCGGAGGGCTGGTACGATACGGGGAGAGTCCGCTGGCTATCTTCTCCAGTGAGATCGAGAAGAACTGGAGCTACCCGCACCAGGTCAACTGCGAGATCTGCATGGTACATGACGGTGAGTATGCCGTAGCCATCGGTGCTGCTGCCATGTATCTGGAGCGTATGTTCACCCTGCCTGCCATATCGGCAGAGAACACCGAAGACGGGACAGAGCAGCTTCAGGGGTATGAGATGTTCCAGCATCTGCGGAAGGTGACCGGACGCTGATGCGCAAGCAGTTGCATCTGAGGCGATCTTTCATGATTCGATACATTTTTACTAACACGTCTGCATAAAGCTATTGTATACTGATATAATCAATGACTCATAGCAGGACAGGGGGGAGCGCCTTATGAGAAAAGCCATGATCATGCCCATATTCTTCGGTATGATCGTCATAGCAGTCGCAGCAGGCTATGCTGTGGTGTTCTTTCTGATTCCCATGCCTCTGATCATCAAGCTGATCGCAGCAGCAGCAGAGACTGCATTGGCTGCTGCCATGGTCTATGTGTTGATACAACGCAACAAGGAACTCAAGAAGGAGGAGAAGGATGATCTTAGTAAATACTGATTTTATCAGCGGTAAGGAACTGAAGACGATCTCGATCGTAAAAGGATCGACCATCCGTGCGAAGCATCTCGGCAAGGATATCATATCGGGACTGAAGATGATCGCCGGGGGCGAGCTCACCGAATACGGTGAGATGATCAACGAAGCGCGAGCCATCGCTACCAAGAGGATGACCGAAGAGGCCGAGGAACTCAAAGCGGATGCTGTGATCAACATCAGATACGCTACGAGCAATGTTGCCCAGGGTGCTGCGGAAGTGATGGTCTACGGTACTGCTGTCACGTTCAAATCATAGAACGATCAGATCCAGAATGATCAGCATACCGCAACCATCAGCGATGCAGTATGCTGATCCGAACAGCTCTGAGGGTACTTGCCTATACGCTGCCGGCGGGGTCTCCTTTTGGTACGTCTCTGCGGTGTTCCCGGTCATCTCCTACGGTGTACTGAAGATCGGGGAGAGAGATCCTGTGCTTGTAAAATGCGTGGTAGGTTTGCGCGTACGATATTGAACCAACCTGAGGTACGATGAACCCTTAGCATGGGAATTCTTCGTAAAGGCTTCAAACCTCCGAGCCACATACCACACATGAAAGACTTCCTTGTCATCAAGGTCAAACTGATGCAGGTACCATCTCCCGATCGCAGGACTTGATATCTGTGGTGTCCCTGCATGTATCAGCTCATATGTGAGATTACGTAGATACACAGCACTACGTTCTCTGTTGACTGTCTTTGCATGATGATCTTCAGATGCATCTGATCGAATCAGCTGAAGAGTCCATGCTGTATCTGCCATGATCCCCTTCGGACGCTACACTTTTATCAGAACCTTGTACAACTCATCAATCAATGCACAGGTATACGCTGCTGAACAGTTTGACGCTTCTCTGGTCAAGACTGTCTATGATCCAATAGCTAATAACGAATGATTGACCCAAAATCCCACTGTACGATTGCTGATCAACTACTCTATTCCTTAAGACCCTTCTTTCTGGATGCAGGAAGGGTAGGTTATGTATATCATTCCAGAATCATCAGGGATTTCTTGATGCATTGTTCCATGAGAACGGCGCAGATGGTAGAATTCCAAAAAACATTTGACAAGTGTGGAACATATGTTACCATATATCAAGAAAGAGGAACAAAAGTGAATTCAGAAAGAGTGAAACATAACCAAAGAGATTTCTACATTAAGATCGCGAAGATGTACTACCTGGAAGAACTGTCTCAGCAGGAGATTTCTGAAGCGGTGAACCTCTCTCGTTCAAATATCTCAAAGATCCTGAAAGCTTGTAAGAAACTGAACATCATAGAGATCAAAGTAAATGACACATCGTCGTATGGATTGAAGTTGCAGCATAATCTTCAGAAGCAGTTTCATCTGAAACAGGTTGTGGTTATCCCCTCGGAAGATGACGAAGAACAGACGAAAGTCAATGTTGGCAAACGAGCGGCAGAATTGCTTTCCACCCTCATACATGATTCCATGCATATAGGCCTCACTCGGGGAAGCACGTTGTATCATGTCGTCAATCAGATGGAAATGATGAACAGGATGCAGATAGAAGTCGTTCAGATGGTTGGTGGGACTGGCTTCTTCAATATGATGACAGATGGTCATGAACTGACTACAAGTCTTGCAGAGAAACTGGGAGGCGAATCAAGAGTGCTGCAGGCACCGCTCTTCGTGAAGAATGCTGAACTGAGGAAGATGCTGATCGCAGAACCTGATATTGCACAGTTATTGAAAGAAGCTGAAGCGGTAGATCTTGTTCTGATGGGATTGGGAACAAACCATATAGAGAGCAGTGCGTTCTGCAGGTTCGGTTTCATGACTGAGGAAGAATCGTTGAATATGCTCTCTCGTGGAGCTGTTGGCGATATCTGTGGACGACAGATAGATATCAACGGTCAGGAGTTCGATGCGGAGCTGAATGATCGTGTCATTGCTGTAGAGCTCGAGAAGGTACGATTGATACCACAGAAGGTGGTTGTAGCAGCTGGTATTCATAAGGCAGAAGTCATACTGGGGGCTCTTCGTGGAGGATTCATCGACTATCTGGTCATTGATGAAGATGCAGCAATGAATGTGTTGGGGTTGACTAAACAGGCATAAGGGTAAAAGAGGCAGGTATGAGCGAACGAGGTTATGTGCTAGGGATAGATATCGGTACCGAGAGCGTCCGTGCGGTCATCTATGATGAACACGGCTGTTCTCAAGGCTGTGGCGTGAGTGAGAATAGCACGTTCTTTCGACGACCCGGCTGGGCTGAGCAATCCCCTCTTCAGTGGGAACGGTCACTATTCGAAGCTGTGCAGAGAGCGTTTTCAGCTACACAGGTCCTACCCAGCGAGATCATTGCTGTGGGTGTTGATGCCACGTGCCCGACTCTAGTCGCTCTTGATGCAGACCATACACCGCTGATAGATGCCATCATGTGGATGGATATACGGGCTTCTGAAGAAGCACGTGATATATCGAAGGTGAGCCATAGTGCATTGGATGTCATCGGGGGGAGTGATATCAGCCCTGAATGGTTCCCCTGTAAAGTGTTATGGCTGAAGCGGCATAGACCGGAAATCTATGCACAGGCATATGTTATCCTGGATCAGGTCGACTGGCTCACCTATATGCTCACAGGTCTCGATACGTTGAGTCTTAACACGGTATCTGCGAGATGGCTCTACAATACTCGTAAGGGCGGGTTCCCTGACGATCTGTATAGAGAGATAGGGATTGGTGATTTTCTTCAAAAGATACCGGATCGTGTTGTAGCCCCTGGTGAAGTCGTTGGTCCGTTGAGTCAGTATGTTGCTGATATGTTTGGATTGCCTGCAGGTATACCTGTTGCCGGTGGTGGGGCCGATGCCTATATCGGAGTATTTGGATTGAATGCTCTGAATCCGGGGACCATGGCGTTAGTGACAGGCTCTTCCCACCTTCAGATCGCTCAAGTAGATCATCAGATGCATGCACAAGGTATGCATGGGTCATTTCCCGATGCTCTCATCGCCGGTAAGCATGTAGTCGAAGCAGGTCAGATATCTACAGGATCAGTTCTCAGATGGTGTACCGAGAATCTGATCGGAGCCAGGTATATGCAGCATATGGATCCAGAGAGCTCGATCTATGAAGTGATGGAGCAGGAGGCGAAGAAGATCGCTCCTGGTTCACAAGGTCTGGTCGTTCTTGAGCATTGGCAGGGGAACAGGACTCCCTGGACTGATCCCAGTTCCAGAGGTGTCATCAGGGGATTGTCTCTCAGCCATACCACTGCTCATATTTACAGAGCATTTCTTGAAGGGATTGCGTATGGGACAGGAGTGATCCTGCAGAATATGCGCGAGCACCATGTGGTAATAGATAAGATCGTGGCCTGCGGTGGTGCAGTACATAGTGATCTGTGGATGCAGATTCATGCAGATGTGACGGGAATCCCCATTGAGATCGCTTCCGAGCTGCAATCCGTATCGTTAGGCAGTGCAGTGTTAGGCTTCTATGCTTCTGGGTTCTATGAGTCCATCTCGGAAGCTTCATCTCAGATGAGTCATATATGTAAGACGATTGTTCCGGATGAAGATAATCACCAGCTATACCAGAAGTATATCGAACATTATCGTTCTACCTATGAACTGCTCAAAGAGGATTCACGTTCACTGGTACAGATGATTGATGCGTGATATCCGGAAATGAGACCAATACAAACAACATATAGGAGGTTTTCATGGGAACGAGGATGAGCGATAAAGTCTGTGTGGTTACCGGAGCTGCTACAGGCATAGGGAAAGCGACAGCACTCATGCTTGCAGAACACGGAGCACAGGTGATCGCTGCAGATATCAACCTGGAGGGCGCGAAGAGGACAGTATCAGACATACTGGATCAAGGATTGGAGGCCTCTGCGTTACATCTGGATCTTTCAGATCTGCACAGCATCAGTTCTGCAGTAGCGTCGGTGATGAGCAGGTATGGGAAAATAGATGTTCTGGTGAATAATGCTGGATTGTTTTCAACAGTCTCAATTCCCGACATGACTGAAGAGGACTGGGATGCAGTCATGAATGTCAATCTTAAGGGGACGTTCTTTCTCTGCAAGGCAGTACTTCCCCATATGATAGAGCAGCAGTACGGTAAAATCGTGAATCTTTCTTCACTGGCTGCAAAACGAGGGGGTGTCACTTCCGGCATCAATTATGCAGCTTCAAAATCTGGAGTGTTATCATTGACGACTTGCCTGGCAAAATACAGCGCTTCTTTCGGTATAACTGTTAACGCTATCATACCCGCGTTCTGTGATACGAGCATGTTCAGATCGTTACCTCAGAAAAAGATCGATGATGCTATTAACGGGATCCCGATGGGAAGACCGGCACGTCCTGAAGAACTGGCAGCTGCAATCATGTTTCTCTCGTCCGATGAGTCTAGCTATATAACAGGTGAAATTCTTGATGTGAACGGTGGAGTCTTGATGGATTAATGGTAGGGGGGAGTACGTGGAAAAACAGGAAACAGTATTGCAGGGAGTGTTTCTCAATAAGCGGTTTGCCGGAGTACATGCAGTCCAGGATGTATCGATCGAACTGCAGAAAGGAGAGATCCTGGGACTGGTAGGCGAGAATGGAGCAGGTAAGTCGACATTACTCAAGCTTCTGGTCTGTGAACATGAGAAAGATAGCGGCGAGATATATTTCAAGGGGGAACAGGTCCATTGGAGTGATTCATATGAAGCTCTCATGGGGAAAGTAGGATTGATACATCAGCGACCAAGTCTGGTCCCTGATCTGACAGCAGCTCAGAATATCTTCTTGGGTAAAGAAGTCACTCATCGTGGGATGCTCTCTGATACGCAGATCTGCAAAGATGCGAAGAAGCTTCTGGAAGCATATCCGATCAATCCTGATTTTGATCTTTCCATGCCGGTTCATCGGATGACAGCAGGCCAAAGGGAAGTGACTGAGATCCTGAGGGTCCTCTCGTACGAGCCTGAAGTACTGATCCTTGATGAGCCTACGGCCAGTCTCACAAAAGAAGAGAGTATTCAGCTGATGCGTATCCTGAGAAGACTCAACAGGGAGAATGGGTTAAGTATCATTCACATATCGCACAGGATGGAAGAAGTCTTTGATTTTTGTACGAGGATACTCGTACTCCGAAACGGTAAGCGGATTGGGACTGTCGACAAAGACCATTTTGATAAAAAGAAGATCATACATATGATCATCAATCGAGATCTCAATGAGTTCTTCCCACCAAAAGAAGGGAGAACGGGAGAAACGCTCCTGCAGGTTAACGATGTGACATCCGAACAACTTGATCATGTCACTATAGATTTGAAGGCAGGGGAGATCGTCGGACTCTATGGATTGAGCGGGGCTGGTATGACTGACCTTGTAGAGACCGTATTCGGAATCAAGCGATTTAAAAGTGGTGAGGTCATCATCAGAGGAGAGAGCTTTTCCACGATCCATCCTACCCATATCATCAAAAACATGTCTTTCTCGTCCCGGAGGACCGAGACACAAAAGGATTGTTTACCAAGTTCTCTGTCAAAGACAATCTGATGATAGCTCATCTCTCATCACTGCTGCCAAAAGGACTTATCAGAAGAAAGAAAGAGTCGGAAATCGCAAGAAACGGTGTGAAAAGATTTGCCATAAAATGCAGTGGACTGAATCAGGAGATACGATCTCTCAGTGGTGGCAATCAGCAGAAGGTCGTGATTGCCAAGTGGTTGATGGAAGATTGTGATGTCCTGATGCTTGATGATCCAACAGCAGGTGTCGATGTGGGAACGAAGAGGGAAGTGTACTTGATCTTACGAGAACTGACGAAAGCCGGGAAAGGTGTCGTACTTGTCTCTTCGGATATTCTTGAGATCATAGGCATGAGTGACAGGGTGTATACGATGAGAGATGGTGCCATCAGTGCTGAGATCCCAAAGCCGGAGATAACTCAGGCAAACATCTTAGAACATGTTCTGTAAGTAAATAGGAGGTATGAATGAAAGGATTGGAGCTTGAACAGCGGGGGATTGCTGCTCTGCATGTGGCAGACATTCTAAGGAAATGGGGGCTGCTCATCGGCTTGATACTTCTGATGATCATCTTCTCGATCAGTGCAAACAGGTTTTTCACTGTATCGAATATCGCTAATATCATTCGGCAGGCTAGTATTATCGGGATCATGGCACTTGGTGTGACGTTCGCTCTCATGGTAGGGGATTTTGATCTTTCTTTCGCGACATTGGCGGGACTGCTGAATGTGATCAACATCATACTCATCATCAATGGATGGAATATCTTTCTGGTATTCCTGCTGACACTTGCTATCGGTACTGGATGGGGCCTGTTCAATAGTTTTCTTATTGCAAAGATCGGTATACATGCATTCATAGCCACTCTCTCAACGATGACTATTGCAAAGGGGATCATTTACTGGATAACGAAAGGGAAGACCGTATATGGTGATTTCCCGGAGATACTGACAGTTGTAGGGAGAAAGAATATCTTCTCGAACACGGTCCCGATCTGTGCATTGATCTTTCTGGTTCTTGCGGTGATCGCGTATATCATTGCTGATCATACCAAGATAGGGCGGTATTTCTATTCAGTCGGTGGTAATCCTGAAGCAGCGAAATATTCAGGGATCAATGTGAAGTACTACAGAGTACTTGGAATAACCGCCAGTAGTTTCTGTTCTGCCATAGCAGCGTTCATCATCAGTTCAAAACTCACTTCAGCCCCTCCTGATGCAGGGGAAGGGTATCTGATGTCAGTCATTCCTGTGGTGTTCCTGGGGACGGTGTTTCTCAAACCTGGGAGTGTGAATATAGCGGGAACAGTAGTTGCCACACTGCTTATCGCAGTAATAGAGAATGGATTGATCATGCTGAATGTCCCGTTCTACTTCAAGTATATAGTTCATGGGGCTGTGATCATTATCGCAATAACAAGTATTACCGGAGGAGGCAAAAAATCGATCGGAGGACCTCCATTGCTGTAGGGATTGTTTGGTGAAATGTCTCATCAAATAGATAGATATATAGATGATCTAAAAAGGAGAAAAGAATGCGTAAGAAGAAGATGTCTCTTGTACTGTTACTAGTCGCTGTTGCACTGTCTATAGCATGTATCAGCTGTAAGAATGAGAATCCTGCAGAACTGGAAGTGAAAGAAGTCGCTGCTCAGGAAGTTGTTGTTGCTGATACCAGCGATGCTCCTGCAAAGACAAAGGAATTGAATATCGGGTATGTATCGATGATGATGGCAGCCGATTCGAATTCACGTGCATATGATGCATTCAAGAAAGAATCTGATGCAAGAGGGTGGAATCTGTATATGACAGATGCTGCTGGAGATATTGTGAAAGTGAGTGAGGGGCTGATGAACTATGTGAGTCAGCAGGTGGATGTCATTGTGGTCACCTGTGCTGAGATCACTCCCATACAAGAAGGTCTTGATGCAGCGAAGCGGGCAGGGATCCCAGTGTTCTCGATGGATTCGGGGATCGATAAGGATGGAGCTGTCATCGCTAACGTCACGAGCAACTGCTGGGCGATGGGCGCAGAGGTAGCTTCTCAGATCGTAGACTATCTTCATGGTGAAGGGAATGTCTGTATCATCGAAATGCCGACACTCTATGTACATCGATACAGAGCAGATGCTGCACGTGGAGTCTTCAACAGCGATGATAACAAAGGGATCAACATACTCGATACTGAAGCAGTGACCGTGGCTAACTGGGAGACTGGTTCCTATGATGTGATGACTGCGTGGCTCACAAAATATGGGAATGAGATCGATGCTGTACTTGGCACCTGGGATGGCATTGGCTGGAGCGTAGCGAAAGCTGTCGAGGATGCCGGATTCACAAAAGATGATATCTTTACCATGTGTATAGATGGTACGAGTCAGACCTATGACATGATCAGAAATGGACAGCCCTTCGTCTCTGTTGCAGCACAGAACTTTGGAGGCTGGGCTGAGAAGACCGTAGATCTGATCGATCAGATCGTCGTTCAGGGGAAAGCTGTCGAAGAGGCTGTTCCTCAGAGCCGTGTCGTATATATTCCCCATAAATGGATAGACAGTACCAATGTCCCACCAAAAGGGGCTTCCCCTGCAAGTGTCTTCAACTAGAGATCATACTACATGAACTATACCAGGCAGAGATCAGAGATGTTTACTCTGCCTGGTGATCATCACACTATTCAAGGAGCGACTGGTTATGAAACGAAGATGGTATAATATTTTTAACGATGATGGGAGATCTTTTGTTCTTGCAATGGACCACGCCATGCTGATGCACGTGGCGGAAGCAGGTCTGCAGGATCCGAGGACCGTGCTTGAGGCCGCTGTTGCCGGTGGTGTTGATGCTGTTCTTACTACCTTTGGTGTTGCAGAGCATTACCAAAAAGAGATTGGAAGCATAGGTCTGATACTTCGTATCGATGGAGGGACTACCTGTCTTCATCCCAGTGGTAATATCATGGATCAGGGAACTCAGACATTCACTGTGGAGGATGCGGTCAGGATGGGGGCTGATGGGGTGATGTGCATGGGTTTCCCCGGATTGGAGAATGAATCCGCGATGGCAAGGATGCTGGCCCATAATGCTTCCGAATGCAAGAAGTGGGGGATGGTCTACGGAGTAGAGATGATGCCGGGTGGATTCATCAATGATGAGATCAAGACCGTCGAAAACATCATGTTCGCCGATCGTCTTGGAGCTGAATATGGGGCAGATTTTGTCAAGTCGCTACCGGTAAGTGATCCTGCTGAATTCCGTAAAGTCATACACAACTGCTATAAACCTATTCTGGTGCTGGGCGGTGGTGGAGCACGGACCGATAGGGAATTGCTGCAGATGATCAGAGATGCGATAGATGCTGGAGCGAAAGGCGTCACGATCGGGAGAAACATCTGGAAACACCAGTCTGTTGAAAAACTGTGTAGGGCAATCACTATGGTCATTCATGAAGATGCTTCGGTAGAGCAGGCATTGGAGATCTTATGAGGGATAGATCTGAATATCAACAGGTGCAGATCCCGACAGAGATGAAAGCAGCTCTCTTCACAGGTATCGAACAGATCGAGTTCAGAAGTCTGCCGGTGCCAGAACCAGCAGAGGACGAAGTGCTGGTGAAGATGAAATCTTGTGCTATCTGCACATGGGATCAAAGAGCCTATCTTGGAATCAACACGATAACCTACCCTTTTGTTGGTGGACATGAGATCTTCGCCACAGTCGTACAGACTGGGTCTGCTATCAGTACTGTGTCCTGCGGGGATGAAGTCGCCCTTGGCCTGATGTCATCCTGTGGAGACTGCTACTACTGTAATGGGGGTCAGGAGGGGGTCTGTGAGAATTTTGACTATAATCGCAAAGTCGGTGGGTTGCCATTTGCCGGCACCGGTGGCTTCTGTGAGTACCTGGTAGTCAAAGAACGGAACCTTTTTCATTTCAGTGAATCTGTGGACCCAATGATCGGCGTCTTTGCTGAACCTCTGTCCTGCGTTCATCATAGTATCGAACGAATAAGCACTCAGGATCCAAAGACGGCAGTGATCATAGGAGCAGGGACTATGGGGCTTCTGCATCTGCTTATGCTCAGAGACAGGGTTGAACGGATCATCATAAGCGAACCATCTGCAGAACGGAGAGCTTTCGCATTGAAGCTGGGGGTGGATGCTGTGATAGATCCAAGCACAACAGATTCGGTAGCGGTTGTTCAAGAGATGACGGAGGGGCGTGGAGCTGATATCGTGATCGATGCGACAGCGGTACTGTCTATCGCCAGTGACGTCCTTGATATGGTAGCTCCTATGGGGACTGTCATCTACTACAGTTCTATCTATCCGAAAGAGCAGATACTGTTTGATCCGAACAGGGTTCATAAAACCATGGCAGTCATTACCGGCTCTGCGAACTCGAACAGCCATGACTTCACCCGTGCGGTCGAGCTGTTATCAACGAAAAGGATAGACCCTGAGCCTCTAGTCAGTGCGGTGTATCCGTTTGAGAGTATACAAGAGGCTTTCACGGTCTCTTTGAAGCCAGATAACTATAGGACCGTAGTAACATTCAGCTGAGGCAGTCGGAAGACTGCAAGGCAATGAGAATGGTTGCAGATGAAGGCCTGAAGCAGTCCTGAACATCTGGAATACACAACAGAGCGTACGTCTGGAGGCTATGGCTCAGGTCTTCAATGGGTGATATCTGCGTGTATCATGCGAAGTTGTCTTTCAGTTGAAGAGAGCTGATACGTGATCGAATGGATCATCATTCGAAGCATGGTGATAGAACCACAACAGTACTGTATGGTCATCTTAGAAGTAACTAGGAGAATTGACTGATAAAGGACTCATCAGTTTTCATACATGTTTGAAATTTGGAGGATACGATGGAATTGAACATAGATGGTTATGTCAGTGAATCAAGGAATGCACATACAAGACATATTGATACGGTATCTACTGAAGAAATACTCAGGATGATCAATGCCGAGGACGCGACGATAGCACAAGCAATAGAACAGCAGATACCGAAGATTACCTCGTGTGTGGATGCGATCACGCAAAGGATCAATTCAGGAGGAAGGCTCTTCTACGTAGGGGGCGGGACGAGTGGACGAATAGGCGTGTTGGATGCAGCAGAAGTCTCTCCCTATTTCAATGTTCCCTATGAAATGGTGCAGGGGCTAATAGCAGGTGGGGACCCAGCTTTGAGGAGAGTCCTGCCAGGCGTTGAAGATGATGATAAGACAGTACTGACTGAGTTGGAAGAGATCGGACTTCAGGCTGAAGATGCGGTGTTCGGTATCTCATCATCGGGTAGTACTCCCTATGTCAGAGCTGCTCTCGAATATGCGAACAGCACAGGAGCCCTGACACTATCGCTGGTGAACAACAGGGCTTCAATAATCGGAGAATTGTCAGACCATGAGATACTTATAGAACTGGGTCCAGAGGTACTGACCGGGGCTACTGCGTTCAAGGCTGGGACAGCCACTAAGATGATATTGAACATGGTATCAACAGCCGTAATGATCAAACTCGGGCGAGTCTACAGCAATCTTCAACTCTGTGTGGAGATATCAAATGCAAAGCTCGTGCAGCGTGTAGCGAAGGCACTGATGGAGGCAGCTGATATAGATTCTGAAACTGCTGGAAAGTTGTTGGCACTGGCAGATAACAATGCCGCAGTAGCCTTGATCATGCATAAGCTGGATACCTCGCTGGAAGATGCAAAACAGCTATACAATGATGCAAAAGGAAATATACGGCTGGCGTTACAACAAACGACAAACAGCGCTGCACCTCGGATCCCGGCACTGTGACCATGATGATCACTGATGCTCGATAGGATCCGTCACTCATACACGATTCTGCCTGTGGGTGGGGACTACGGTGAACTGGACGAATGACAGACTCATAATGGATAATACGTGTCAAATATGGTTGGATGGGCACTTGAAGCATGGTGTTCGGACGAGTCCGGTACACGTGCCTGCTTTCTGAAACAGAAGATAATTCAGTTCAACGACACAAGGAGCACGTTGCAGTGATCGTGCTGTCACATCAGACAGGGCAGGGGTCCTTCCTGAATCGGAGAACCCCTGCCTGCAGGTCATCGATCGCTCCTGCTGAAGGTACTGATCCCCTGGGGTATTCCCGGTCTTGGCCTACGGTGTACTACTGAAGATCGGGGAGAGAGATCGGGCATCAGCCTTCAGTATGGCCAGATCCTCCTCACTCAGAGGCCTCAAGCCCTCTTCGATCACCTGCACGGCATAGCGGTACTGCATGATCTCTCCGGGTGGGAGCATGGCTGTGATCGGCTGGGACAAGGTCCAGGTCATGGCTTTTCTCATCATATCGGGGTCTTCCAGCGGTTCATACCAGCATTTTGAATGATCGATACGTGTATCTCCCTCCTGCCACATCTGACGGGCCATCGCTTTCAGGGCCAGTCGTGCGACTCCTTTTTCTGCAGCCTCATTCAGGATCCTGCTGCCGAACCCACCCTGCATATAAGCCCCGTAGTTGAGCGGGAAGAGTACCGAATCAAAGTCATATCGTTCCATGGCTGCATGTGCTGCCTCTTCTGAGTGTGCTGAGAAGCCGAGGAAGCGTATCTGTCCCTCTTCCTTCCTTCTGATCAGATACTCCATCACCCCGCCACTGGCAAAGGCGGCATCGATATCTTCCTGCACATCAGTGACTGCATGGAGCTGATAGAGATCGAAATAGTCGGTCTCAAGACGCTTGAGAGATCGGGTGAACTCTATTTCCGCACCCCTTGCAGTTCGTTCTGTGGTTTTGCAGGCGAGAAATGCGTTTGATCTGTACGGCTTGAGTGCCGGTCCCAGCAGGACCTCTGCGATCCCCGGTGTCCCTTGCGCCTCTCCGTAGGAGGGGGCAACATCGAAATAGTTGATCCCGTGCTCGATGCTCTCACTGATGATCCGTGCTGCCTGAGCGGGTTCTTCACCGATCAGGACGATCGCCCCGAAGCCGATGACTGAGAGATTGGTCCCTGTCTTCCCATATTCTCGGTAATCCATACTGTATACCTCCTGCATGAACTTTGATTATAGCACAGCCGGGAAGACTGTGATACAGGCACCGGTGATCGAAAGAGGATGGGGTGGATGCCGCTGCTAGATCGAGTCACGTTGACAAATGAGAACCCGGCAGATACAATCAGCATACGATGGCAGGTCGCATCGCCACAGGGGCAGGTTGATGAAGATAGATCGAGAAAGCAGGATACCGATACAGCATCAGCTCTATGAATCTCTCAAACGATGGTTCATCCATGACTTCACGGTAGATGATACCCTGCCCACAGAGGCGGTCATCGCCAAACGATATGCCGTCTCACGAGGTACGGTCAGGAACGCCATGGACCGTCTGGTCAATGATGGACTGATCGAACGGGTTCCCGGAAGAGGGACCTTCCTGAACAAACGCTACTACATCCATCTCAAAGACTACCATATCGGGGTGATCCTCTGTGATACTGACTTCTTCACCAACTCCATCTGGGAGTATATCTGGTCGACGCACCTGGGGATCATGAATGGGATCGTCGGTAAGGGACTTACCTATAATATATCGACAGAGTTCATCTCCGAAGAGTTCTTCAGCAGTGAGGATGACCGGTTCTATGACGGGTTCATCATCTGGCCCTATGTCCACAGCACTATCTTCGACAGGATCTCAAAACCCTATGTGATCCTCGATTACGACATCGACGTGCGTACGGGATTCACCCTGCTTGCAGAGGATATCGCACGTCATGACTATGAACAGCTTGCATTCATCGGCTTCACCTCCGGCAAGCGCATCGAAGCGGTGAACGACACCCTTGCTGAACACGGCAGACCGATCGTCGAGGATGATCATATCGTGCAGTGCGGTGGTAATCCGAAGGAGGCCTACCGCTCCTGCAGCAGTCTCATGAACACTTCTCCGATATCGACTGTATCATCTGTTCTACCGACCTGCGGGCGCAGGGGGTCATCGAGTATCTGCAGGAGACGGGTAGGAGTATCCCCGAAGAGGTATCGGTCTACGGCTTCGATGGACCGATGCACTCATCATCGTTCTCCCCCAGGATCACGACCTGCTGCTTCGATTGGAAATACCCCGGTGAGCTTTCGGTCAAACGGATACGTGCGATCCTTGACGGGAACCCCATCCCCCCATACCTGCCTCCTGCCGGGATCTTCATGAAGCATGAGACCACCCGGTAACTACTTTTCTCTCTATAAATGTATGAACAAATAAGCAAAAGACAGAATGTCCTGTGTATGCGTATATGTGCATGCTTTTGGCTTCTATTTCAGTATATGGAGCTTAATACTCACTATATGACCAGTTAACACATGCATGCAACGGTCTTTGTTGATCCTTCTTGTATCCTCTCCTGTGCATACCATCTCTAAATGTATAAACAAATGATTGACATTATGTGATACTGTGCTACCATAGTCTAAAGATTACCAATCGAGGAGTGTTCTATGAAAAAGATGATTCTGATGTGTATGATAGTCTCTCTTCTGCTGACAGCCCCGTCTGTTCTGTTCGCTGGAGGACAGAATGAAGCTGTAGTGGAACAGGAAGAACAGATAACCCTTCAATACTGGAGTTGGGATCCTGACATGAAGGGCCGAAACGAGAGTCTGATCGCAGCCTTTGAAGCTGAGAATCCCGGGATCAGCGTTGAGATGACCACACTTGAGCCCAATGAGTACTGGACCAAGATCCGTATCATGGCAAACCAGAAGAAGCTGCCTGATGTGTTCAATCTCAGTTCAGGCTACGTGGAAGAGTGGTCGAAGAGCAACCTGCTCATGGACCTTGGTCCTATGATCAGCAGTTCCGATTCTATGGACGATTTCTACTTCAATCTCTTTGACGGCGTGAAGGACCTCTCCGGTACTGATACGTACTATGCTTTTCCCTATGCGCTGGTGACCACGGTGCTCTATTACAATATGGACATGTTCGATGAAGCGGGTCTATCGTACCCTGACTCCTCATGGGACTGGGATGATTTCCTGCAGGCTGCGAAAGCATTGACCAGAGACCTCGATGGGAACGGCACGATCGATCAGTGGGGCTACTGGTTCTATGGACGCTATGCCCATATCGAGCCATGGGTCTATGCTAACAATGGAAGACTCATAGACAGGCAGACGATGCAGTTCGCTCCCGATGCACAGGGTGAACGTGCTCTGAAGTTCCTCACCGATCTGGTTCTTAAACATCAGGTAGCACCATCGAAGAAGGAGATGTCCGCATTCAGACAGCAGGACGTGTTCCCCAACGGTGCTGCAGCCATGTTCATTGACGGATCCTGGAACATCGATAACAACCGCATCGTTGCGGGAGATACCATTCGATGGGGTATCGCAGAAGTGCCGGTCGGACCTTCCGGTGATGGTTCGATCACCTACGGATGGCCTGACTCACTGGCTATCGCATCGAACGCGAAGCATCCCGAAGCAGCCTGGAAGTTCATGAGTTATGCAGCAGGGGCAGGGCAGTCGATCGATATGGTCATGGCCGGGAAGATCCCGTCCTACAGACCTCTGACTGAATCTCCTGAATTCCTTGAGATCGGCAAGCAGCCGGTGAACAAGGACCTGCTGATCATGCAGGCAGCTGAAGAGATGAGAACCTCCTTCACCCTCGGGTGGGGAGAGTGGCGAGGCTATGGTGCTGCAGAGGCTCTGGGGCTCAATGGAGTCATTGATGGGATCATTGACGGTGAGCTGGAGTATGAGGCGGCGATGAAGATCGCACAGAAGAATGTGAATGCCGTTCTTGGCAGATACTACAAATAACAGGACTCAGGAACAAGACAGATGCTGCACAGAGGGATGAACTCTGTGCAGCATCATCAACAGGGGTATGCTATGACTAGAACGCTTCTATGGTACAGAAAGAGGGATCCTTGGCTGTTCATCGCACCGACCCTCGCCGGGCTGCTGATCTTTCGTCTCGGTCCGGTGATCGCTGCGCTGGTTCTCAGTCTCACGGATTGGAACATCATCAACACAGTCAGCTTCACCGGCCTTGAAAACAGTATGGAGATGTTCTCAAGCAGTGCGTTCTATACGGTTCTGGTGAATACCCTCGAGTTCTCACTGATCTATGTAGCCGGGGTCATGGTCTTCGGACTGCTGCTCGCCGTCCTGCTCGATCAGAAGATCAGAGGGGTCAGATTCTTCCGAGCCGCCTTCTATACCCCGGTGGTCACCTCGGCGGTAGCGGTGGGGATCGTCTGGCTGTGGATCCTCAGCCCGAAATACGGGATCCTCTCGATCGCTCTGGAGTCTTTGGGGATCGACGCACCGTTCTGGTTCGGAGACCCTCGACTCGCACTGTTCACCGTCTCGATGATCCAAGTCTGGAAGATGTCAGGCTATTACATGATCCTGTTCCTTGCGGGACTGCAGCTGATCCCGGGCTCCCTCAAGGAGGCCGCCCGTATCGATGGGGCGGGGAAGGTAAGGACTTTCTTCTCCATAACCCTGCCGCTGCTCTCACCGACTACCTTCTTCGTCCTCAGTGTGGCGATCATCGATTCCTTCAAGAATTTCGAGCTTATCTATGCCATGACACAGGGCGGTCCCCAGAACGCTACCAACACCCTCGTGTATGACGTCTATCTCAATGCCTTCGTCTACTACCGCATGGGGTATGCCTCTACTCTGGCGGTGATGCTGCTGATCATCGTGGGACTGCTGACGGTAGTCAACTTCACGCTGAAACGACGATGGGTAGAGTATCAATACTAGGAGCAGATGATGAAGAACCTACGACAGCTACTACTGTACACCGTCCTCTCCCTTGCAGCTCTGATCATGCTCTTCCCGTTTCTCTGGATGGTGCTCAACTCGTTCAACTCATCGGCGAACATCTTCTCCATCCCTCCGAAGCTGCTCCCAGACAAGTTCATGAGACCCGGGATGTTCTCCAACTATGTGAGAGTCCTGCGAGAATTCAGTTTCGACCGCTACACGCTCAACAGTCTCATCGTCGCCGGTGGTTCGGCGTTCGGTCAACTGGTGACCTGCTCTCTGGCCGGTTTTGCCTTCGCTATGATGCGGTTCAGGGGCAGAGGACTGATCTTCGGGCTCCTGCTGGCAACGATGATGATCCCGGTACAGGTGACGATCATCCCCGAATACCTGCTGATGCTCAACCTCGGATGGCTCGATACCTACGCTCCACTGATCGTACCTTCTGCTCTTGTCGGGACCTTCGGTACCTTCATGTTCAAGGAGTTCTTCGAGAGCATGCCATCTACGCTGCTTGATGCAGGGGCGATCGATGGGGCCGGGGCATTCACCATGTTCGCCCGACTGTATCTGCCGCAGAGTCAGAGTCAGCTCACCACCCTGTTCATCATAGCGTTCATGAACAACTGGAATGATCTGCTCCGGCCGATCCTCTACATCAATACGGAGAAACTGCAGACGGTGACCATGGCCTTGACACAGTTCAAGTCGCAGTATACCGCAAAGTGGAATCTGCTGCTGACCGGAGGGGTACTCTCGATCATCCCGTTGCTGGTGATCTATGTGGCACTGCAGAAATATATCATCAAAGGTGTTTCAACCACTGGAACGAAGGGCTAGGAAGTACAGACATGATCAATATAGATACTCATGAGTCAGAGATCCCCGAAGGATCGGGTAAGAGGCGATCAGCCTACAGGTCGGAGATCCATACCTACCGTCAGGAGCGTGGCCGGACACACTGTCAGATCGTACCGCTCGAACTGCCGTTACAGATCCAGGCGCTCAGACCTAAGCTGGAGCCGGAAGTACTGGGGACCCTGGGGAGGCTCTGTGCGGTTCACCTGTTGCCAAAAGCCCCGGAGATCGGCACGCTGGTACTCTTCAGCCTGAACGATGAGATCTCGGTACCCTTCACTGATACTATCAGCGAGCATGAGCGAGTCTTCGATAAGCTCTCTCTGGCAGGTTTCTGGCTCAATCAGCAGGCTGAACGAGAGATGCTGCGCTGTAGTGACGGGCGAATCACCTCGACTGATCCACAGATGCAGAAGTTCCTGGAGAGCATCTATCACCGGGGGTTGATCGAGATCATATCGACTGGTACCGATGGCATGATCAGATGCATACCGGTGACCCCCGGGATCGGGATGCTCAGTGATGCCTTCTCACCAGAGTTGCTGGTCGTGAACAGCCACTTCTTCCTTATGGACTTCAGTGACCTCAGCGGCAGGTATGATCATATGGGAGAACCCTACGGACTGCTCGTGATCGATGGACAGGTGATCCTCCCGCCACTCTATGAACGATCAGCTCTGTGCGTCCATGAGGACCTCTCGAGCTCGATAGAGCAGTTGAGTATCAGGGAGACGACGATCATGATCGACCACAGGAGCTATCGGCATGGTGAGAACTGCACCATCTACATCAGAGGGGAGCATGAGAGGAGCCCTGCAGCCGATGGCACGGATCTGATCATCATCAATGAGCGGATCGCCGGGGTCAGGCGAGGTGGGAACGCGCAGATCCCACAGGCTGGGTATGTACTGCACCTTGATCATGCCTGTGAACCCTGCAGCCATGAAGTCTCCTATCAGATGGATCACCCCCTGGAGCTGGGTATTCAGGTAGGACCTGCTTTGATCAAAGACGGTCAGAGAGTCGATGGGTTTATCGACCCGTTCTACCGTGGGGAGGGGGTCCCTTCCCGCCGACCGTCTACCCGCAGGATTGGTATACCGACAGGGCTGCACGGATCGGGATCGGCATGAAAGCCGGCAAGCTGGTAGTGATCTGGGCAGAGGGCAGCAAGGTGCAGGTGTACGATGCACAGACAGATAGTCTGGGGTTTTCGCTGGATGAGTTCGCACATGCTGCAGAGGGGCTGGGTCTTGAGCAGTGCGTGAATCTGGATGGAGGGGGATCTTCACAGATGGCTGTGGGGAATGTGCGGTATCTGCGTATCGCCGATCGATACCTCGAAGACGGAAGGGACTTCGAACGTCCGGTCCCAGTGGGGCTGTCGATCACGATCGTACCTGATGCATGAGTCGATCTTGAAAGAGCCAGTCAGCAGTCTCAGCTGCTGACTGGCTCTTTCAGTCAATGGGTAGGATACACGGTCTCTGGAACATGTGGGTCTGCTAAGTGGAAGCTTCCAGCTGCTTAGTCCAGATGCTTGTACCAGACATTCATGCTCTCTATGGTCCCTGCGATGTCGGTATTGTTCTTCAGTCGTCCGCTGAGGGTATACCCCTGCCTGGCGAAGGTGACGTTCATCCCGATCGAAGCCGCCCGGGCGATGGTGTAGGCGGTCTTGATTCCGATCTTCCCGAGCTCCTGTTCCAGGAATCCTAGAAGATGGTAGGCATGTCCGCTTCCCCGTTTCTCTGATGCCGTGGCGAAGTCGGTCATCTCCGCATGCAGTTTGTCAGCATCTGCAGCCAGTTCGGCAGCTGCCAGGCTGACTAGCTTGCCCCCTTCACTGATCCCGGCGAAGATGGTCCTGCCTGTCGTGATCTCCTCTTTGAGAAATGCTGGATCATCGATGGGGAAGGGGTAGGAGCTGAAGACCTCTCCATAGAGGGCAGCCATCTCCTTGACATCTTTGACGGTACACTTCACCATCTCCACCCCATCCGGCAGATCGGCAGGTCTGTTCGAGGCCTTGCTGTTTGCAAGGGTAGTGATCATGCGGTAGTGCTGGGCGAACGGTTCATCCTTTCGCTCAGCATGCAGGTATTTGCAGAGGAACAGCCCTGTGGTCTTTCCTGCATACATCTTCGGTATCTTGGCCTCCGCTATGTAGCCGCTCTGCAGGAACGCAGCTGCTTTGGTGATGGGGACCGAAGCGAAGATCTTCGAGTACTCATGCAGCTTCGCAAGCGTATCGATCTGTCTGATCAGCTCATGGGTATCGGCTTCCCCTATATCCATAAGATAGACGCGGTTGTTCAGTTTTCCATGCTGGATCACAGCACCATCGAGTCGTGTGGTCGTATCACTGGACACTGAGGGCCTCCTGCATCTCCTGAGCTGGCTCTTCTTCATCAGGTTGTTCCGGCGACATGGCGTAGCTGTCATCATAATCACACAGCAGCCGCTCTATGCCTGTAGCTTTGTACTCATCCGCATCGGCGAGTTTTAGCTGCAGGGTGCAGTGTTCACAATCCTGGTCACAGTAGACCGGTTTATAGGAATCAGGTTCCTGATAGGTGGTGATCACTCCCTCGTAGTTTCTCAGTACGACCTTATGTGTCGACCAGGAGATCAGGTAGGTGGGATTGATAGGGATCTTCCCTCCGCCTCCCGGGGCATCGATCACATAGGTCGGTACACACAGACCGCTGGTATGACCTCTGAGGCTCTCCATGATCTCTATGCCCTTACCGACAGAGGTCCTGAAGTGTGAAAGACCCATCGATAGATCGCATTGGTAGATGTAGTAGGGGCGTACCCTGTTGTAGACCAGTTTCTGTACCAGTGATTTCATGATCCTGGGACAGTCGTTGATCGTATTGAGCAGCACCGACTGGTTGCCCAGCGGGATACCGGCATCTGCGAGCCGTGCAAGGGCCCGCCTTGAGGATGCGGTCAGCTCCTTCGGGTGGTTGAACTGGGTGTTGAGCCAGAGCGGGTGATGCTTCTTGAGCATCTGAACGAGCTTGTCTGTTACTCGGTAGGGAAGGACCACCGGGATACGAGTCCCGATCCTGATGATCTCCACATGCTCGATAGCCCTGATCTCAGTGAGGATCCAGTCAAGATACTCATCTGAGAGCATCAGAGGGTCCCCTCCGCTGAGCAGCACGTCCCTGACTTCCGGGTGTTCCCTGATGTACTGGATGCCGGCTGAGATCTCAGCCTTGTCCGGTATGCTGTCCACATCACCTACCTTTCGCTTACGGGTACAGTGCCTGCAGTACATGGCACAGGTGCTGCTGACCAGCAGCAGGACCCTGTCGGGATACCGATGGGTCAGTCCAGGGACCGGGCTGTCTGTATCTTCGTGCAGGGGGTCATCCATGTCACAGGGGAGCAGTTCTAGCTCCTTCTCTGACGGGAAGGCCTGTGCGAATACCGGGTCATTCTCCATATCGTCTGAATCCATCAGAGACAGGTAGTACGGCGTGATCGCCATGGGAAAGGTGTCTATGGTCTGCTGGATGCGCTTGCGCTTCTCCGGACTGAACGTGACTCCCATCAGCTTCTCGAAGGTCTCCATATCGGTGATACAGTGCTTGAGCTGCCACTTCCAGTCGGTCCATCGGGCTCTGGTCACCTCGTTATCGAATCGGGCGATTATCTGTTTCTCTGTCGTAGTGAATTTCATCATCATCTCCTTGGGTTCACATGTGTCAGGGCTCATCTGCATAGAAGAGAGCCAGCTGTTGCTTCTTGATCAATATATTAGTGAACTAATCAATAAAACCATCATGTATTTCTATTATAACTCACATGATCATATATAGTCAAGATGCGCTCAATGTGTCTATTAGTAGGCTAATGATATGATTCTGGAGCTGGTCAGTAATATCTCAGATGATGAGGTATTTCTACTCCACATTCCTGCAGGTGCACCTCTGACAGAGATCGATCACAAGCTGCACCGTTTCCCGGTGATACCTGCAGGATCCTCTTCTCCTGCAGCAGTATGTTCGCATCAGGAGATGGATAGAGTTGCATGAGACGTTGGCTGAGAGGGGAGCATCCTGCATGAGGGGAATACTGTATGGGAAGGGGGGGATGTTCTGGGAGCAGGCAGCTGATGCTGTCTGCTCCCAGATCATACTCTTGCGGTGTTCCGGTGGTGGTCAGATGAGTATACGTGCGCCTGCTGAAGGTACTACGGTGAAGAGGAAGCGATCTGGATCGGTGATCCCCATGCAGTCGCGATAGAAGCACTTGCTGAGCTGGTTTCGGTAGTCCTGCAGGAGATCCTTGTGGACCAGATGGACGGTACAGCCGCCGAACCGGCACCGGTAAGACGGCAGCCGATGCAGCCGGACTGCCTGCCGATCTCGACCAGCGTATCGAGTTCGGTGCAGCTGATCTGCATGTCATCCCTGCAACTCTCATGCGAGGCATGCATGAGCTCGCCCAGACTGTGCATGTCTCCTGCTTCAAGTGCTCGTGCAGCCTGTTCGACCCGACGCCGTTCACTCAGGACATGCCGTGCCCGCTTCAGGAGCGAGAAGCCCTCAGAGGGTTCTGCAGACTTCTCCAGAGCAGAGAGCAGTCTGGCTCTCAGGGGAACCTCTTCGCACAGATCTCCCAGATGCCGCTGCAGCTCGTCTTTCGTGTAGCCTGTCTGCTTCAGGGCGATCGATGGGTCATAGCCAGAGGGGAGTTCTCCCAGCAGGGTACAGCGTGTTCTTCCTTGAAGGACCTCATAGGAACCGATGAGGACTGCAGCGAGTGAACATTCGAGACTTCTGAGGTTGTATGCCTCCATGGCACTGCCGGTCTTCGGAGCAGAGATGCTCGAGTGAGCGATGAGGATGCGATGATCCTCAGGGAAGGGGACGGTCCTGCAGCGCAGTGGAGCGAAGTCGATCTTGAGGACTCTCGATGTCTCACCGAGCAGGATCGCTGCCTGATCCATACCGCCGCCTGCGGTACCGGTGTACCGCTCTGCAGCTGCGGCAAGCTGTGCGAGACTCAGGTTCTCCATCTGAAGACCTCCGGCATGCAGCGCTGCGAGCGCTGAGAGCACTACCAGTGCGGAGGAGGAACTCAAACCCGCCGCAGAGGGAATGGTGCTGTCGATCATGAGGGAGAATCCTCTGATCTCCAGCTGCTGATCTTTCAGTCCCTGTACCGCAGCCTGGATGTAGTTGCCCCAGTGGCCAGGACGATGAGCCGGTACCGGCTCATCGATGGTGAACCTGCACGAGCCGAAGGAGGCATCTGTATCGGTCACGACGACCTTCCGATCATCCCGGGGGGTGCAGATACCGATGATATCACGGTCGACAGCCATAGGCAGGACCGGGCAGTCGTTGTAGTCGGTATGTTCCCCGATCAGATTGACTCTCCCCGGGGCCCTGATCAGGAAGGCCTGACCATCGGTATGCTCAGAGCGGGAGAACTCATCGATCAGTCGGGTGTAGCGAATGGTCTGTGCTGAGAGCTCCTCTTCACGGTAGAGACCTCTGAGGGTCTGCTGCAGGGAATGCTCATCCTGCAGTACTGATAAGCTGTTCATCTATGACTCCTTAGTAGTGGTGCAGAACATCGAAATGTTCCCTGACAGCGGGATCGAACGGACTGATCGCAGCGGTAAGCTCCTTGATGATCGACCGGCTGTTAGCATGCAACTTTTGAAGCAGCTCCCGGGAGGCCGGAGGGAAGACCCACGAACCTGCAGCCTCGATCACCCCGATCCCCTCACTCTTGAACCGCATCAGGTGCTCGGGGTTGCGATGATCTGCATGTCTGAGGATCAGCAGCAGGGTGTAGGTCCCGCTGCTCTTGCTCATGACCATATTCACCGTTGCTCGCTGCGGGTACCGGGCCTTCCACGATCGGATGATCCGTGCAGCCTCTGAAGCTACTTTGGTTCGGTCATTCCCGATGAGGGAGATGACCGGCATCCGGTAGTGTCTGGTGGTGATGGAGATCTGTGCATCCTCGTAGAGGGTGAACAGCCGCCTGCAGTTCATCACCGGCAGGTTGAGCTTACAGAACACCTGAAAATGGCTGTGCGAGAGGATCGACGCACCGGCCCAGGGGAGATCTGAGTTGGAGCAGACGGTGTACTCAGGAGCCCTGTCAAGGAACTGTAAGCCCTGAGCGACCATGGTCCGGTCTACCTGCATCCTGCGATGTTCACGGCTGATCAGCACATAGTGCCTTGGATAGAGCGGGAAAGGGGTGAGCTGGAGGAAATGCTCGCTGCCGTCTTCAAGGGTGAGATCCAGCAGCTGCAGCTGCTCCTTACCCGGAGATCCGGCCTGCTCCCTGCAGATGGCACACTGTGCCCCGGCAGGGAGAGCTGAAGGACTGCTCTGGTAGCCTGCCCGGGCATAGCTGATCTGATAGGTGAAGTGCAGGTCGTAGTGGTGATCATACAGCAGATGCACCTCATTATCTTCGAGCAGCGAAGGACGCAGGTACCCCTGAGCAAAAGCCTGTTGGTAGAGCCCCTCCATCTGATCGGTCAGCTGCAGATCTGCCTTCCAGCTCATGAACAGCCTCCTGAAGCAGTCCGGACCGCATCACAGGTCTTGATCCTGTTCACGTGGTGCATCCGGGGGATCTGATGGTGCATAGGTGTACGATTCATGGCAGTCCTCTCTTGTGATCACGTGATGACAGCTGTCATGATAGCAGAGACCGACACGATTGGGTTGTCGAATATGAAACAGTATGTGTGTTATCTTGAACTTCAGGGGCTGAGTAGAAGAACCTGTCAATCCACAATCAGTTCTGATCGTTCTTCAAGAGCGCTCGGGACCTTATGTTCCTCCCAGTTTACAAGGCGTCGTAATCGCTATGAGATGTTGAGCTTCACCGAAGATGCGTACTCTGAGGGAGTCATACCCATACAGCGCCTGAACGACTTGGAGAAGTGCTGAGAAGATGAGAACCCCATGATATGTGCGATCTGGGCAAGACTGTGGCGACCCTCTCTGATCAGCTGCTTCGTCTCTTCGATCTTCATATACCGGTAGTGTTCCATGACGCTGTGGCCGGTCTTCTCTCTGAACACCCTGCCAAGATAGGCGGCACTGTAGCCGGCATGGCTGCAGACCTGATCAAGGCAGGGCTGATCGTGCAGATGACTCTCGAGGAACGAGAGTGCGATGGAGTAGGCACTGCTGTGCACCTGCCTGCTCAGGGGTGTGGAGAGCTGGTCGGAGCTTCCTGCCGTGAGAGCGAGAGAACGCTTGAGCAGAGAGATGAGAAACAGCTCCAGATGCAGCTGTATCAACTGCAGCGAAGCAAAGGGGCGGTCCTCCCTGACGGTAAGACACCTGAGGTTCGGCTGCCCGAGGGGAGAGGAGAATGAGAGCTGGGACTGATCGATGATCTGTGTCAGACAGGCGGTACTGTGATCATCACTTCTGAGTCTCTTACCGGTGAACCACTGCATGGCAGGGCTTCGTGTGGAGAAGGAGATGACGATGAGGTTCGGAGCGATCCTGCCGTCGGCACGGACACTGTGAAACTCACCGGGCCGGTGGAAGATGAGCTCTCCCTTGATCAGCCGATGTTCTCTCTGGTCAGCAGTGACGATCACCGCTCCCCGGTCGACATAGAGGAATTCCCAGAAGTCATGCGCCTCCCCGGCAAAGACATAGTCACTGGTGTACTCGAAGTAGTGTACCGAGTAGAGTTGATCGATCGATAGTTCATGCTCCAGACTGAGTCCGCTGTAGTTCACATGTGTATCCATGCTGGGAGTCTACCAGAGCAGGAGGGGGCAGGGCAACCGCAGATAGGCTCAGGAGGTGCCGGTTGCAGGCTGTGAGGACCAGAATGCCCTTCATGTCTTTTTCTCTACAGAAAGATTCCTGAAAAAAATTCTTGACAACCTCCATATCGTGAAATATGATAACGATAACAGATAACGTTAACAGATAACGTTAACAGATTGGAGGTCATATGAATTTGAACAGAGTGCGTATTCTAGTGCTGGTCACCTGCATGGTCGTGATCGCAGCAGGCAGTCTCATCGCAGCAGGGGCTCAGGAGTCATCCGCTGCAGTCGAATCACCAAGAGGCGGTCAGGTCAGCAGGTATAACCCTGACTATGGTGTGATCCCGGTTCCCTCGAAGAAGTGGAGGATCGGTATCATGGAGAAGTCCCTGATCAATGATTTCTGGCTCGATGTGAAGAACGGCTATGAACAGGCCGCTGCGGATTACGGGATCGAAGTGGAGATCTTCGCTGCACCGACTGAGAGCGACATCCGTGCTCAGGCGAACACCCTCGAAGATATGCTTGGTAAGAACTACGATCTTCTGTGCGTATCACCGATCACCGACTCGAACCTGCTCACCCCGCTGGCAAAAGCCACGAAGATGGGTATACCCATCATCAATGCGATCGATGCTCATATCGATGAAGAGAACCAGCAGAAACACGGGATCGACATCCTGTCGCTGATCACAGTCGACTTCAAGGAGAACACCAGAATGTCCGTACGCTACATCGCCGAAGAGCTGGGCTCTGAAGGTGGAGAGTGTATTCATATCATGGGACTCCCGGGAGGCCGATGTGCTGAAGAGAGAAAGCTGGGGTATGAAGAAGAGATCGCACAGTATCCGAACCTGACGAACGTCGGTGTATACAACGGTGAATGGGATCGAAAGAAGGCCATGGATGTGGCAGCTGATATCCTTCAGTCCCACCCGAACCTCAAAGCTATCAGTGCAGCGAATGACAACATGGCTATGGGTGCCTACCAGGCAGTCAAGAATGCAGGAAGAGAAGGGGATGTGGTCATCACCGGAGTCGATGCGACACCTGACGGGATCAGCTCAGTCATGAACGGTGAACTTGATGCGACTACGGCATTCTTCCAGTACCAGCTCGCCTACATGTCGATCGAAGCTGCGATCCTCTATCTGGAAGGACAGTTTGACGGCAAACCGACAGTCGTATTCGGACCTCAGGAAAACTGGAGTGCTGCGAATCTGGAAAGTAAAGTAGCAGATTACAAAGAGATGTATGCAGGTCTTCAGGCCCTGGAGTAAATCAGCATAGGAAACTCCGCTGGCAGGTAGAACCCCTGCCTGTCAGCGGTCATCATAGGAGTCGAATCCATGGGTAACATGTTTGCCAGATCCATACAGCGCTACCGGGGTGTCATCGCGACTCTGGTACTGATCAACATCATCTTCTCATTCGCATCGGAATATTACATGACGATGTACAACATCATGAACATTCTCGATCATTCTGCGATTTCGATCATACTATCGGTCGGCATGGTGTTCGTGCTTGCTACCGGGGGCATAGACCTGTCGATTGGATCGACTCTGGCCTTTACCGGTATCGTAGCTGCTCAACTGTTCAAGATGCAGGTATTCTGGCCGGCAGCCCTGGTCCTGGCCGTCCTTGTCGGTATGGGGATCGGGTTCACGAATGGGTGGTTCATCACACACTACCGGCTGCAGCCGTTCATCGTGACTCTGGCCATGCTCAGCATCGTCAGAGGAGCGGCACTGATCCTCTCGAAAGGCAGTCCGATCGTGGGCATGCCTGAATCCTTCCTGCAGGTCTTCTCTGGACCCAGGATCCTGGGCAATGGGATCTTCATCGCCCTGCTCGTGGCAGCAGGAGCTGCCTTCATCATCGAGAAGACAGCCTACGGGAGATATATACGGGCGATCGGCGGGGGAGAAGAAGCTGCATATGTATGTGGTATACGAACGAATCGCATAACCATAAGCGTCTATATCATCGCAGGTGCTCTTGCTACGGTCTCTTCATTCCTGTTCATGGCCGGGATGAATGCAGCAGAGCCTATCGCCGGACTGACGACCGAATGGATGGAAGCCATAGCAGCACCGATCATCGGAGGGAACTCACTTGATGGTGGCAGGGCTTACATCCTTGGTGCGGTCATCGGAGTCCTGATCCTCTCGTGTATCAGAAGTGGTCTGAACATGATGGGAGTCGGACAGCATTATCAGCAAATAGCGATAGGGGCAGTCATCATCTGTGCTGTACTCATTGATTCGCTTCGAAAAGACAAGTGAGGTAGCAATGGATCATGCATATGTGAGAATGCACGGCATACATAAGCGCTTTGGCGGTATCAAGGCATTGAATGATGTGCATCTGGAAGTATATCCGGGAGAGGTCCTGGGGCTGATGGGTGAGAACGGTGCAGGGAAGTCTACCCTCATGCGAATCCTGTGCGGTCTGAAACAGCTGGATGAAGGGACTCTGACGATCGGAGGGGAGGAGCACGTATTGCGGACTCCTCAGGATGCTCAGCAGTTGGGGATCGGCATGATACCGCAGGAGTTGCTGCTCGTCGATGCCTTGAGTGTCTCTGAGAACATCTTTCTCGGCAAAGAGGCCACGAACGGGTTTCATCTTCTTGATGAGAAGTCCATGAGAGCCAGGACCAGGGAACTTCTCGAGAGCATCGGATGCAGGGACCTGCATCCCGATACAGAGCTGAGCAGGGTCTCCAAGGCCGATCAGCAGATGATCGCCATAGCCCGGCGTGTGGTACAGGGAGGACAGGTCTTCGTCATGGACGAACCCACCTCCGCACTTACCGAGCAGGAGACGCAGAATCTGTTCACAGTGATCAGAAAGCTCTGTGATGAGGGAAGATCTGTCATATTCATCTCTCACCGTCTTGAAGAGGTCCTGGAGATCTGTGACCGGTTCGTGGTGCTGCGAGACGGTGAGAATGCTGCAGAATTCCCTAACGGACCTGCTATCGACAGAGAACAGCTGATCACTCCCATGATCGGCAGCGTGCTCGGGGAGGAGTATCCTCATCAGGATACGACTCCCGGTGAGTGTCTGTTCGAAGCTCAACAGGTCAGTTTCACTACCGCCCAGGGACAGACTGTGGATGATATCTCCTTTTCCATACATCAGGGTGAAGTCGTAGGGATCGCAGGACTGGTCGGAGTAGGCAAGTCTGAGCTTGCCCAGACGATGGTGGGGATCAGGAAGATCCATGGCGGACAGTTCTTCTTCAATGGAAAAGCAGAAGTGATCGGGACGCCGGTGAAAGCCGCTGAACTCGGTATCGGGTATGTGACAGAAGACCGGAGGGGTGAAGGACTGGTCCTCGGCTTGAAGAGCCTGTACAACATGACCCTGAGATCTCTGCATAAAGTGGCGAAGGGCATGCTGATCCGCAGCAGAGCCGAAGCCGCGCTCGGGCTCTCCTATGCGGAGAAGCTGCATATGAAACCGCAGTATCTGGGGCTCGATGCACAGAATCTCAGCGGAGGGAACCAACAGAAGGTCGTAGTGATCAGACAGCTGATCAGTGATTCCCAGCTGATCATCTTCGATGAACCGACAAAGGGTATCGACGTAGGAGCGAAAGCAGAGATCGCCAAGCTGATCGGGGACCTGAGCAGGGACGGAAAAGGTATCTGCATCTTCTCATCAGAACCCAGAGAAGTCCTTGGTGTCAGTGACCGCATCTATGTCCTCAATCATGAAGGACTTGCCGGACCGTTTCTCAGAGGGACCATTGATTACACACGGCTCATGTCGATCGAGTTCGGGGGGGTAGAATGAGAAAGGTACAGCAGTTCTTTCAGACCAGTGTGTACAGCGGCCCGGTGCTGGCCATCATCATCTTTGGTATCGCACTTGCGCTCTATTCACCACATTTTCTGCAGGTATCGAATTTTGTGAACATCAGTAACCAGATAGCTATCAACATCATCATCGCTGTGGGGATGACCATACTCATCATCAGCGGCGGTATCGATCTGTCTGTGGGGGCGAACGTTGCCCTGACCGGGGTCCTGGTCACCCTCTATTTCAGAGGTGCGCCAGGTGGCGGGAGTGTTCTCATCGGTATCGCTATCGGTATCACCTGCGGAGCTCTGCTGGGACTGATCAACGGGTTGATCGTCTCTGTGTTGAAGGCACCCCCGTTCATAGCGACCCTTGGTACCTCAGGAGTCTTCAGAGGGATCGCGCTGGTCCTCTCCGGAGGAAGACCTCTGATGGGCGTGAACGAAGGGTTCATCCGGGTGTTCAGCGGGTTCGTAGGACGGGTGCCGCTTCAGTTCATCATCGCCCTGGGGATAGTCCTCGTAGGCTTTATCACCCTCAACCATCTGAAGATCGGGCGTATAGCACAGGCGACAGGCGGGAATGAACGGTGTGTCCGTACCAGCGGGATCCGTGTCGAACGCTATAAGGTGATCCTCTATGTGATCACAGGAGTCCTTGCCGCGATCGGCGGCATGGTCCTGACCAGTATGATGGCCGTTGCTGAACCCATAGCCGGACAGTTCTATGAACTTGATGCGGTAGCGGTGGTCGTGATGGGAGGGACCCTCATGCAGGGTGGAAAGGGTACGGTCATAGGCACGCTTCTGGGAGCAGTCCTGCTTGGGATCGTTCGTAATGGATTGAATATCATCGGGGTCCCTGCGAACTACCAGCAGCTGTTTGTCGGTCTGATCATCCTGATCGCCGTAGTTGCCGGGAACAGGAATAAGGACAGGGCAACCCAATAGGAGGATCGTTTGGAAATGCAGATAACGTCAGTCGGGACCCTGGCAGTCGACTATTATGGTTTCGTCTCAGTGCTGAGCCCGAAAGATGGCAAGACGATGGCCAAAGCCTATGAGTTCCATCCCGGCGGAGTGGCAGGTAATGTCATCACGCAGCTTGCTCGACTTGGTTGTACGACAAGCTGCTTCGGAAAAGTCGGAGATGATGTCACCGGCAGGATCCTGCTCGAAGATTTCGAGAAGCATGGGATCACGACATCCCATCTGGAAGTGGTACCGGGAAAGAACTCGATGTTCACCTGGATCCTGGTAGATGATACCGGTGATCGATCGATCACCATGTTCCCCAACGTCCTCAATGAGCTGACGGTAGAGGATGTGCGTACGAAACATGCACAATTGATCAGATCTTCCAGGATCCTCATGGCTGAAGCATGTGTGATGCCCCTGGCACCAGTCCTTGAAGCCATGCGCATCGCACAGGAAGCTGGGGTACTGATCATCTTCGATATGGATGTGACCCTCGAGGAGATCCTTCGGACCGATATGGGAACGAAAGAGGATCTCATGGAGGCAATTGCCCTGGCAGATGTCTTCATCCCCTGTAAAGCAGCAGCAGTGGAACTGCTGGGGACTTCGGACATACAGGAGCACATACATGAGCTCCAGTATGACAGCTCTAAGATCGTCGCAGTGACCCTGGGAGCTCAGGGCTGCTCGATCTATGCCCAAGGCAGCAGGTTGGACGTCCCGGGATACCCCGTGGAGGTGATAGATACGACCGGTGCCGGAGATGCGTTTCATGGAGGTTTTGCCTATGGATTGTTGAATGGATTCTCACTGAAGGATACCGGGGAATTCGCGAATGCCTGCGGGGCCTACTGCTGTACCGGGATAGGAGCCCGAAGTAGTGGTACTCTTGTGGAGATACGTGATATTATTTCCCATGCGCAGACGGCAAGACCGTCAGTCGCGTTCTAATGTTTGACTTTGGAGGCCGGAGACCATGGGAGCTACTATAAAAGACGTTGCAAAAGAGGCTGGCGTGTCAGTGATGACCGTATCACGAGTCATCAACCATAAGGATTATATCGCTGACAAGACACGCGTGAAAGTCGAAAAAGCGCTTAAGAAGCTCAACTATATGCCGAACATGAATGCCAGGAATCTGGTGACGAACAAGACCGACTTCCTCGGTATCGTCGTCCCCGATATCTCGAACCCATTCTTCGGTGATCTGGTAAAGGCCGCAGAGAAGATAGCAAAAGAGCGGGGCTATTCGATCATTCTGGGTGACAGTGATGGAGACCCAGAAGCAGAGAACGGCTACATCGAGGCTTTTCGCAGCCGGATGTGTGATGCGATCATTCTCGTAGCACCGCGAATCGATGACCAGAAGATACGGGAACTGAGCAAGGCCATTCCCCTGGTCCTCGTGGACAGGATGATCAGCGATGATGATATCATCCAGGTATATCTTGATAATGCTGAAGGTGCCTACAGTGCCGTCACGCATCTGATCAACCTGGGACATACCCGGATCGGTTTCATCATGGGACCTGAGAATGTCCCCAATACCTATCGCAGAAAGGTCGGTTATGTCAAAGCCCTTGAGGACCATGGCATAGCAGTCGATGAGGAACTGATCGTACAGGGTGATTTCATCACCGAGACAGGAGAGCGTGCCTTTGCCGAACTGATCAAGCTTCCCCGGCGGCCTACAGCCGTCTTCGGGTCGAACGATCTGATGGCCTTCGGGTTCGTGCGGGCTGCCAATGAAGCAGGCTTCAGTGTCCCTGGGGACTTCTCGGTAGTGGGATTCGATGATGTATATCTTTCAGCGATGATGGAACCCGGACTGACCACAGTCAAATACCCCATCATACAGATGGGTAAACAGGCTATCAATGTATTACTCGATTCGCTCAGCACCAAAGAGACGGTGAATCTGAGAGCGAATCTCAAACATGAACTGATCATACGAAGATCGACCAGGAGTATTTTAGATGAAGAACAATGAAGTATTTACAGATATATTCGGGATAAGCAAACCCATGATCGGCATGGTCCATGTCAAGGCACTGCCCGGTACACCGGGGTATGATGCTCAGGCGGGAGTCCAGGGCATCATAGAACATGCGGTACTTGAGGCACAGCGTCTGCAGGAAGGTGGTATCGATGCGATACAGATCGAGAATCAGTTCGATAAGCCGTTCTTGAAACCTGAGCACATCAACTATGAGATCGTTGCTGTGATCACCGCGATCGGTTCTGCGATCAAAGCTGCCGTAGATATACCCTTCGGGATCAATGTCCATCTGAACGGTGTGATCCAGTCGATAGCGATCGCACAGGCGACAGGAGCGAAGTGGATACGAGCCTTCGAGCTGGCGAATGCCTATATCTCGAACTCAGGCTATGTGGAGGCCTCTGCACCGGAGGCGATGCGCTACCGAAGGATGATACAGGCCGAACAGGTACGGATATTCGGTGATTTTCATGTGAAGCACGGCAGCCATTTCATCATCAATGACAGGACGCTCGCTGAGCAGGCGGAAGACATCGAGTCCTGTGGTGGTGATGCGATCATTCTGACCAGTACGACTACCGGAAAAGCCCCCGATGTCGACGATGCGAAGATGCTCCGTGATGCTGTGAGACTGCCGATCCTCGTCGGCAGCGGATTCTCTGCAGCCAATGCGGCAGAGTTGATGCCCTATGTCGATGGTGCGATCGTCGGAAGCTCTCTGAAGATCGACGGGAAGATCGCCAATGATATCGATGTCAACCGTGTCAGAGAGTTGATGGAGACAGTGAATCGTCTGCGTTAGGAGGAGCAAAAGAAGATTTGACCAATAAACGACTGCATCGTATACTGATACCGAGGTGCATATGAAACATAGAGGAATACTGAACAGTCAGTTGCTGCAGCTGCTCTCGAGTGCAGGCCATGGTGACTTGATAGCGATCACGGACAGAGGGTTTCCCCTGCCTCATGCATCGCATACTCAGGTGATAGATCTGGGGATCGCAGAGGGGCTCCCTGCATTTAATGAGATCGCAGCCCTGATCACCGCTGAAGTGGTTGTTGAGAAGATCTATGTTACCTCTGAGACGAGGCAGGCGAACCCGGCGATGCTGGAGTTCGTCCGTGCTCTTATGCCTTCTGATCTACCGTATCATGAGATACCGCATGCCCGACTCAAACAGGCAGTGCTTACAGGCGGGGATCAGGAACTCGGAAGGATCATCGGGTTCGTCCGTACCGGTGAATTCACTGGATATACCAATATCCTGCTGCAGTGCGGTGTCGCTTTTTAGCGGTCAAGCCGATACCAGGCAGGTTGTTCAGCAGGTCACTTCCCCTCTTTGAACGCTCACCTACGCATGAGAGCCGGCAGGGTATCTGCCGGCTCTCTGATCGTATGGCTGCAGGATGCGTCCCTGATGCCTGTGTATCCTGTCGGTGTTATTTACAGAACACTTTGACGGTCGAATCATCGGCATCGATGTCAACCGAAAGCTGTTCAAGGGAATCCATCAGCTCCTTGATGTTCTCCGGTTTGAAGTCCTGGAGGTTGAAGGACATCCCCTTCTCCTGCATGGAGGAGTTGATCTTATCCTGCGCCTCTTTCGGGATCAGCCCCGCGATGTTCAGTCCTGCTTTGAGCAGTGCGAACGGTACCTTCACCGATACCCGCTCTGAGGATTTCCCTTCCTTGGGTTCTACCAGCACATAGAGGAACTTCCCCTCGATCATGGCATTCACCGCGGTACTCACATCGCTCTGCGGTCTCTGCTGTTCGGTTGCGGTGATCAGTCGTTCTGCCTCTTCGGGATTGATCTTCCCGTCAGAGAGCATCTGTAGTATTCTCAGTCGTTCTTCTCCCATATTCTGCTCCTTATAGCTCATCGAGCCATATTCGTGTATGATGTGTGCCTCGTCTCGTCACAAGGCTCTTCTAGGTGATCTGCAGATGGACATGCGAGTCCTCTGCATCCACATGGATCTGTGTCCCCTTTGCTGCTGAGAGCAGCACAGGTAATCTGAACAGCACCATGAGAGCGGCCCGTGCACTGACCGTGGCTCCCGGTGCTGCAAGCATGATGAGGTATGCAGCGAAGGCGATGATGTATACGGGTATCATCAGCACATAGATGATGATCAGCGGCAGGAAGAACCTGCATGAGAACGAATTGGTATCGGCAATATTCACCCGCAGCATCATCGGCAGCATCACTGTATCTCCTTCAGTGCCTCAGCGACATCGATCTCCCCCTGTTCGAGGCGGTCGAGTATCCTGGAGACGGGTTCTTTGATCGAGACTTCGACATCTACGATATCGAGCTGTTTCCCGATGGCATTGAGCCGGTTCTGACCGTGGGGTAGCTTATGGAGAAGATGGACTCCATCTGCTTGATCGACCCGTGCGTCTTGATGAACGCAGCGGCAAAGATCTGATCTTCCATGCTCAAGGCTGCGAGCGGGGGCAGTTCGAAGTCCCCCTCGATCGCTATATCATCATCGCTCAGATGGATCTTTTTGATGATCCATCTTTTGCCCTTCGTCAATTCTGTAAGTCTTTTCCAACTCTGATACATCGTCGTCCCCCATGCAGATACAATACTACTAGATATTAAGAAAATCAATACTAAGAATGAAAAAAATTAATAAAATCAATATTTGTGATTCATAATGTTAACTAAGCTGTTTTTGGTGATAGCCACAGACATCTGTTCGCGACTGGAGCTGTACTGACGGGAATGCCTGGGAGACAGGGCAGGGGAGGTCAAGAGAGGCTGCTGCGGGGAGAGAGGTGAGATCCCCGGGATCCGGGGAGAGGGAGGAGAGAATGGGAGAGGATGAGGACGTGCTGCGGTAGCTTTTGTGAGATCGGTGGAAGAAGTGCTGTTTACTCGGTCAGCAGTGACTTCTCACTGCGGTGCAGTGACAGCAGCGCCTTCTGCAGATCGGCAGAGGTGAAGGGCTTTGAGATGATCTTGTGGACCGCCGGATCTGCGGTGAGAGCCCGGGTCTTCTCCCCATCAAGATACCCGGTAGTGATGATCACCTTGACCGAAGGGTTGATCCGGGTGAGTTCTCCAAGGACCATGGTGCCGTCCATCCCCGGCAGGTTGAGATCGAGCAGGACATAATGGACCTCAGGATGTGTATGCATCGCTGCGATCCCCTCATACCCGTTGGCTGCCGTATGGACAGTGAAGCCCCAGGAGGTGAGCAGGATCTTCTCGAAGGTGAGGATGGAACGCTCATCGTCTATGATCAGCATGCTGATCCTGTCAGCGGAGAAGGCCTCCTTGATCAGCAGTCCCTCGGTATCAGAGTCGACCGTTCTCTCGTGTTCTTCGCTCACGGTATCCTCAGCACTCTGGTGCGAGACCGGCAGCTGGATGGTGAACAGGGTCCCTTCACCGGGGGTGCTGCTTGCCTCTATCGAGCCGTGATGACCACCGATGATCCCGAATACCTGAGAGAGACCCATACCCGTTCCCTTCCCGCTCTCCTTCGTGGTGAAGAACGGCTCGAAGATATGGGGGAGGATCGCAGGATCGATGCCATCTCCGGAATCACGGACCAGGATGGTCACATACTCCCCGGGGATGAGATCGAACAGAGACTGGTCACAGACGTGGGCAGGCAGGCTGCTGTTGAAGGTGAGTACCTCGATGAACCCCGAATCGCCCACTGCATCACGGGCATTGATCCCGAGGTTGAGGAACACATTGACCAGCTGACTCTCGTTACCGGTGAGCTGATGCTGCAGGGCCCCGGGTTCGAACGAGATACGGATGGACTTGCTGATACTCCGCTTCAGGATATCGATCGCCTGACTGATCACCGCATGCACATCACAGGTAGAGCTGCCCTCATCAGAGCTGCGATAGAACATCTGCATCTGCGAGACCAGTTTCGCAGCATTCCCAGCTGCATCCAGGATAGCCTCTGCATACTGCAGATACGTACCGCTGTGAGCATCCTGCTCGTCATGTGCGGCACTGTCGGCGATGAGTTCCCCATAGCCGATGATCCCGCCGAGCATATTGTTGAAATCATGGGCAATACCGCTGGTGAGCCTGCCCATGGACTCCATCTTCTGTCTCTGTCGTTCCCGATCCTGTGCATGGGCCTCCAGGGTGATGTCTTTGCAGGTGAGCACGGCGCCTGAAGGGGATTCTCCAGCATGCATCGGTTCGATCGCGGCGATACTGAAACTGATGATATGCTCCCGGGCTGCTATGGTAAGTATAGCAATCTGAGAGAACCCATGATGAGAAGCAGTATGAAGGAACTGTTCGATCATCGGATAGAGCGGTTCCTGAGTCCGGGGATCGGTGATGATGAAGATCTCTTCGAGAGCGCTCCCGAGCAGCTGCTCCTCGTGCTGTGCGAACAGTTGTGCGGCAGCTGTATTGATCCGGGTGATGATCCCGGATCTGTCGATCGTCAGCAGCGGTTCGAACTGGGAGGCAAGACCGCGATCATATCGTTCTTCTGCCGCTGCACCTGCTCGGTCTGCTTCTGCAGCCCGTCGGTGATCATATGTACGATGATGGCCTGGACAGCTCCGATGAGCAGGCTGCTGCTCACGAAGAACGCCCAGGCATCCTGCATCTCGCTGATCGGCTGGGATGCGAACAGATCGGTACTGAGGGCTATCGTGATCAGGGCGAATGCTGTCACACTCACCGCACTGTGGTAGAAGATCCCCCGCCTGTCCAACAGCAGAGCTGCAAGGATGAATGATGAAGTGATGTATGAGCAGCTTGATCCCTTGGGACCTGCAGTGATCACCAGCATGATCCCGGTAGAGAAGGTCAGACTGATGAGACTGTAGATCCTGATTTTGAAGGGCATACGGCGAGCGAATACAATTACCAACGCAAAGGCATAGGCTATAACAAAAAAATAGAGCATAACCATATTGGTGATGGTGTAGGACTGGATCACACCCAATAAGAGTAAAATCGTTCCTGCTCCGATAACAAGGGATGAAATAACTGTATAGATCTGCTGTTGCCAGTAGAGGGTACTGCTTCTGTCTTCGGTCACTTGTTCTCTGAACAGCTGGTGTTTGATCCGTGAGAGTACGTGCATGCTGATCCCCTATGAATCACAATCAGGAAGAATGACTCATAGTATACTGGAGAGTGATACAGAGTACCAGTGAAAAACGCAGGTATCAGGCTGTTTTCTTGCTGACAAGAACAGTGACACAGCACTGCATATGCAATATAATACCCAAGTACTACCTATCTGTAGGGAGGTAGTATCTGTAATATATTGCAGCAAAAAAGGTAATGTACAGTATCGACACTGCATATGCAGTATCGATGAAAAGAGGCATGCTGGGGCCTCTGAAGGCTCGCGATGCATCAGGTCCTGAGAGCTGCAAGCAGATATTCCCTCAGTGCAGAGGTATCCAGGGCGGTGGTTATGTGGCCCTTCTCGAGCGTATGGAGGTGATCTTCACGATAGATACCCTTCTGTCGTTCATACCTGATGAATTGATCGAACCTGCCAAGCAGGGGGTAGACGGTATCGGGAGCCTGATCGATGAACAGCTGCTCGAAGTTCAGCACCCGTGAGATCTCATCGGTATGGACCAGAGGACTTCGGGAGAGCATTCGCGCATAGACAGAATCGGTGAACAGCGCATCGAGCGCCGCACCTGCACAGATCGGCCGATACTCATCCATGCTGCCATAGAGCGCGGCGTGAAGATTGGTCACCCAACCTCCCAGGGAGATCCCCGAGAGGATCACCCGCGAACAGCCGAGAGAGGAACAGTGCTCACGCATCTGTTCTGCGATCCGTACCGAGGCTGCGATCATGAAGGCGAACCGTTCGAGCGACCCGATCCCCCTGAGATACTCCTTCAGATTCTTATTGAAGGGAATGGAGATCGCAGCGAGTGAGAACCCCCTGCGATACCTCTTCGGCAGGACCTTCATGATCCGTCTGGCATAATCGTGCTCACCGCTCCCATGATGGAACAGCAGCAGCGGGTCGTTCGGATTCTCACAGGATATCAGACGGAGGGCCCCGAAGCCCTCGATCGAACCGTATCGCACGGGAATGCTCCAGGTCCCGACCGAGACGGGATCGGGGAACTCCAGCTGGATGTCTTCGGTAATCTGCGCCAGAGAGCGTGATTTGGTACCCTCTCTGAAGAATCTCATCTGCTCTCCGTACAGGGCACCTGCCTGTATGGATGCTCTGTCAAGGAAACGGTGTATGTTCATTATCCTGCCTCCGGTATCAATGTGCTGTAGTGTGTGCAGGATATCCCAAAGCGGGAGGGAGAAGCTATCAGAGGAAACCCCTAAACTGGAGAGCAGCGCATCAAGGGTTTACCCTGAAGCGGCTCCGCTTCAGGGCTGCAGGACTCGTGGGTCCCTGTTCCGCTGATAGACCAGGGCTATGAATGCAGCCCTTCGTCTGACAGCACACTTCTGATACAGATTGTACGTATGGGCTTCGACGGTCTTGATGGAGATGAACAGTTGTTCTGCGATCTCCTTCGCACTGAGGCCCGAAGAGATGAGGAACCCGATCTCAGCTTCTCTGGGGGTCAGACCAAAGGAGTCGATCATCTCCTGAGCGAGGGCTACAGGAGGTGCTTCCGGTTTTTGAACTGCTGGTGAGAACCGTCTGAAGCTCATCAGAGCAAGAGAAAAAGCCAGCAGCCCTGCTGAGGGGATACCATCGGTGACCCCGGAAGCAGGATCGATGATGAAGTTGAGATAGAGATGGTCAAGGAAGATGATCAGAGACCCGACAGAGAGCAGCAACAGGGTCTGCCGCTCCCGGGCAGGGATGTCTGCGGGTCCTTTCCAGTATGCAGCAGCAGGTGCGATCACCAGCAGGGTATAGAACAGATGCAGGTAGATGAGGATATAGACCTCATCCTGCAGAGCCATACTCACCAGACCGAGTACGATCAGTACGGTCGCCGGTGCAAGGATCGAGGTAGGTGACCATGCTGAACCTGCAGTCCTATCGTGTATGAGCATCATGCGGGAGCAGGAGAGGACCGAAGCTGCGAACAGGGACCCGGCAGCAAGACTCAAGAGCGTGAGGATGGTGAATACCTGAGAGGAGGTCTCAGGGAAGAAGGCATAGAAGAAGTAGAAGAGGGCATAGATACCAGTCCACAGACCCAGTGAGGCCTTGATCGCACAGCCGCAGGATCTGAACGATCCGGTATGCTCAAGAGGGATGAGCACCTCGGCAGTGAGGGAACTGATCAGTGCGATCAGACTCATCAGATGAAACCAGAACAGCAGTGCAGTCATAGGCGGACCATCCTCCATACAGAATTCAGGTACATAGCGTATCATACCGAAGGGGGTGCTCCAAGAGCAGTTGCAGCCCGGGAGTATCCGTACCCCGTATGAACTGAGCTGACAGCTTTCTGATCATGACCTGAGTACCACAGGACTCGAAACCATACGATACCATGGTAGTGATACGCTTGCATTGATGGGGAATATACGATAGGTTGTGCCCCTTATGACAGCATATATACTCTTCTTACGCACATACCCCGGACACATCGGGTTCGGTTTCCTGCTTACCTTCTTCTCAAGCCTGGGACAGACCTTTCTCCTCTCACTCTATGTCCCGCACATCCTCGCTGAGATGGGAATCACCAACAGTCTCTTCGGTACCATGTACGCAGCCTCGACGATCACTGCCTCGCTGCTGCTCATGACCTTCGGCGGGGGGATCGACCATAAGCCGCTTGATATCTACCTCTATAAAGCAGTCGGACTGCTCGCTGTGGCAACGATCGCTCTCGGGCTGCTGCAGCATCCGCTGCTGCTGCCCATCGCCCTGCTCGGCCTCAGATTCGCAGGACAGGGGCTGCTCAGTCATATCAGCGGGACTGTCATGGGCCGCTATTTCGATGAGGACCGGGGAAAGGCTCTGAGCCTCTCCTCTCTGGGCTACTCAGTCGGTGAGATGGCCTTTCCTCTGCTGATCACTGCAATGATCCCGCTCGTCGGGTGGCGAGTCAGTCTCATCATCAATCTGCTGGTCCTGCTGGCTATCATGATCCCTGCTCTGCAGTTCCTGCCGATGGGGGAGCTCGATCATCATCGGACCGAGGTGGTAAGCCAGACTCCTGTCAAAGTCGACAGACGGCAGATCATCAGGAGCACGGAATTCTGGATGCTTGCTCCTTCCGTGATCGCTTTGAGCTTCACCAACACCTCGGTGTTCTTCTACCAGCTGGTGCTGGCTGAATCACGGGGATGGGGGGCTCAGTGGTATGCCATGATCTTCTCAGGCTATGCCCTGTCCCGGTTTGCCTTCGGGCTGTTCGGCGGACCGCTGGTAGACCGGTATACGGCAAAGCGGATCTATCCGTTCACCCTCATCCCGATGACTGCGGGACTGGTCGTGCTTGCCCTGAACGAACAGCCCTGGTCAGCGGTGGTCTTCCTGCTCACAGCCGGTATGAGCATCGGTTTGAGCGGACCGGCGAAATCGGCGGTCATCGCCGAACTGCACGGGACTCGGGCCCTTGGCGGCGTACGCAGCATCTATACAGCAGCAATGGTCTTCGGTACCGCCCTGGGTCCCATGGTCCTTGGGTTCTTCCTTGACAGCGGCAGCGCTTTCACCCCCGTGCTGCTAGGCGTTGCACTGGTGCTCGGTCTCTCGGTGGTGAACAGCTCCCGCATGCTGCTGCCTTCTTCCCTGCAGTACAGCTGAGGGCGTCTGAGCCATGAGGGCTCTCCGACTGTTCTCAGATCTTCCGATCGCTGCAGGGGACCTCGCCTTCCTTTCATATCTGCAGTTTCCTGCGTTACCGGAGGCTGCAAGCCCCCAGCCACTAGTAAAGCCTGCTCACAACGTGGTATACACAATACATCGTATACACGATGACAGCAGTCTCTTAGCAGATTGTCTCATAACAGAGATCTCGAACATAATCAGGTGGTAAGAATCAGATGGTACAGAACATAACGATCGTGACCGATCAGTATGGCAAAGAAACAGAAGAACAGATCAGGGCAGAGGCGGCATCGCAGCTGGGTGTCGAACAGCAGCGCATCAGTGCGGTCCTGCTCATCAAGAAATCGATAGATGCACGGAGAGGCAAACTCAAGGTGAACTTGCGCTATGCCGTATACGTCGATGAGCAGCCGCCCGCGGTCTCCGTGAAGCCGCTCGTGCTCAAACAGGCAGATCCCTCGAAGTCGGTGATCATCATCGGTTCAGGTCCTGCAGGACTCTTTGCCGCCCTGAAGCTGCTCGAATCAGGGATCAAGCCGATCATCCTCGAACGAGGACCCGACGTGACAGCCCGAAAACGTGATATCGCCATGATCAGCAGAGAACAGCGGGTGAATCCCGACTCCAACTACTGCTTCGGCGAGGGCGGGGCAGGGACCTACTCGGATGGGAAACTCTATACCAGATCAAAGAAACGGGGAGAGATCTCCTCGGTGACCGGAGTGCTCTATGAGCATGGGGCCGATGAGCGGATCCTCACCGATGCTCATCCCCATATAGGGACCGACAAGCTCGGTGATATCGTACAGAAGATCAGGGAGAGGATCATCTCCTGCGGTGGAGAAGTCCACTTCTCTACCCAGGTGATGGGAATCACCAAAGACATACACAAGAACGTCACCGGCGTGATCACTGACGAAGGGATCGGATTCCCTGCGAAAGCGATCATTGCGGCAACCGGCCACAGCGCCGGTGAGTTCTATGAGATGCTGCAGAGTGCAGGGGTGACCATCGAAGCGAAACCCTTCGCAGTCGGTGTGCGCGTAGAGCATCCGAGGACCCTCATCGACTCGATACAGTACCATGGCATGAACCCCGGGACCCTCGGTGCTGCGACCTACACGCTCAAGGCACAGGTAGGAGAACGGGGTGTCTACTCGTTCTGTATGTGCCCCGGCGGTATCGTCGTCCCCTCAGCGACCGATGATGACCAGATCGCGGTGAACGGCATGTCTCCCTCCGGACGGAATACCCGATGGTCCAATGCGGCGTTCGTCGTGGAAGTGACCCCGGACGATATCCCGGCGGAGTTCGGCGGACCTGCAGACCCGCTCTGCGGACTTCGATACCAGCGCTTTCTGGAGCATGAAGCCAAGGAACAGGGGAAGGGGCAGAAAGCCCCAGCTCAGCGTATGACTGATTTCGTCTCTCACATGCCCTCACGAAAACTGCCTGAGACCTCCTATGCTCCGGGTGTGGTAGCATCCCGACTGGATCTGTGGATCCCCGGTCACATCACCAAGCGCCTGATCAAGGCCTTCAGGTTCTTCGATACCAGGATGCACGGGTTTCTCTCAGACAAAGCGGTCCTGATCGCCATAGAGACCAGGACCTCCTCCCCGGTACGGATCACCAGAGACCCACAGACCCTCGAAGTCCTGGGGATCGGCGGCCTCTACGCAGCAGGTGAGGGTTCAGGCTATGCCGGCGGTATCGTCTCATCGGCCATGGATGGACAGGCTATCGCATCAGCCGTTGCAGCACGACTGCTGCAGTAAACTGCTGCTCGTGCTCTGACCTCTTCATCAGCAGTCGCAGAAGGGGCCGTACCCTGATCGGTACGACCCCTTCAATCCTCTGCTGTGTGCTCTGCCGTGCGAACCGGCTGCTCCTGCCTCATCTCAGCCAGTCACAACCTCCACTGCACTCAACCTCTTCTTAACACTCGAGTGCTCAGCCTCTCTATCAGCACACCACCGCGATCGTTGCATTGCGTTCTGTCAGGTCAACAGTTCTTCACCAGCTGCAGGGACTCCCTGCAGCTGATGAACCCTGCTGAGGTCTCTCTCCTTACACAACACTCACTGATACACTCAATCAGATACTCTATCTTACTCAATCTATCTTCGCTGTCTGTGGGTCCTCCTGGAGATCGATCCTGGGGCGGATCGATACGATACTCTTCTTGATCAGCTGCTCTGTTCATGCTCCCGTACCGGTGACATATGCAGAGTCTTTGAGAGAAATGGCCCTGCGATCGCTGGAGAAGGGCCTTCGTATCACCCTGTGCATTCGTGCCAAATTGGATGCCGGCTAATCATGCCAACAAAGAATTACTACCATTAGGTAAAAAGCGAACATCGATTATACAATAAGGCAAGAAAAAAGGAGGTGTTTATGACTAAAATTGAAGGCAATACTCAATCAAGCAAAGCTAAAATCCAGCGGTTCGGAAGGTTCTTGAGCGGCATGGTGATGCCGAACATGGGAGCGTTCATCGCCTGGGGACTCATCACTGCACTGTTCATCCCGACCGGCTGGCTGCCAAACGAGAATCTATCGAGCATGGTAGGACCGATGATCACCTATATGCTCCCGCTGCTGATCGGGTACACCGGTGGTAAGATGGTATGGGGCGTACGAGGTGGAGTCGTCGGTGTGATCGCCACCATGGGTGTGATCGTCGGTATCGACATCCCCATGTTCATCGGTGCAATGATCATGGGACCTTCGGTGGATGGGTCATCAAGAAATCAGACAAGCTGGTCGAAGGAAAAGTACCGGTAGGCTTCGAGATGCTGGTAGACAACTTCTCAGCAGGTATCCTCGGTATGGTCGTGGCTCTGCTGGGATTCTGGATCGTACAGCCGGTGATCAACGTCGTGGTCGTCTTCCTGCAGACCGGTGTCAATGCGATCATCAGTGCGAAACTGCTTCCCCTGGTCTCGATCTTCATCGAACCGGGTAAGGTCCTGTTCCTCAACAATGCGATCAACCACGGGATCCTCTCACCACTGGGAATCCAGCAGGTACAGGAATCGGGTAAATCGATCCTCTTCCTCCTTGAGACCAATCCCGGACCGGGTCTTGGTATCCTGCTGGCATACTGGATGTTCTCAAAGGGTAATGTGAAAGCATCAGCACCCGGAGCGATCATCATCCATTTCTTCGGCGGGATCCATGAGATCTATTTCCCCTACATCCTCATGAGACCGGTACTGATCCTTGCAGCCATCGCAGGTGGTGCATCAGGGATACTTACCTTCATGCTCACCAGAGCTGGAGAGGTCGCTACCCCGTCACCTGGGAGTATCTTCGCCCTGATGGCAGTAGCACCCAAGGGAGGCCTGCTTCCCGTACTCGCCGGTATACTGGTAGCGACCGTCGTCTCCTTCTTCGTCGCAGCACCGTTCGTGAAGAAGTTCGCTGCAGAAGACTCATCAGAAGATAAGCTCGATGAAGCGAAACAGACGATGAAAGCCATGAAATCATCAGCGAAGATCTCAAAGATCGTCTTTGCCTGTGATGCAGGGATGGGTTCGAGTGCCATGGGAGCGAACAAGCTGACCAAGCTGCTCAAAGCCGCGAACATGGATATCAAAGTAGAACACTGCTCGGTAGATGACATACCCACATCAGCACAGGTGGTCATCTGTCACCGAGACCTCATGGAACGGGTGAAACGTTCAGGTACCAAAGCTCATTGTGTGAGTGTGACGAACCTGGTGAACGCACCTGAGTACAAAGATGTCGTCGAACTGGTAGTGGCAAGTAACAGCAAGTAATACGAGCTGACAGGGATCACGCAGCACTTCTGCTGCGTGATCAGCATCACAGAGGAGAGGGGAGCGTGTCTATTCCCTCACGAGAAGGAGTTCCTGTGGGTTTTTTAGAATATATCATAGACGAGAAGACGGTGATCTGCAATCTGGAAGCAGACAGCTGGGACGATGCCATCCTCAAGGGAGGGCAGATCCTTGTTGACAAGAAGACGGCAGTACCTGGATACCTCACGACGATCATAGACAAGTGCCGTACCAACGGCCCCTATATCGTCATCGCTCCCGGCATCGCCATGCCCCATGCGCGACCTGAAGAGGGTGCACTGGCATTGGGCTATGCACTGGTGACCCTGAAGGAGCCCGTGGTCTTCGGGGACCCTGATAATGATCCCATCGAACTGCTGATCTTCCTGGTAGCCCCGAGTGTCAAAGAGCACAATGAAGAAGCCGTCTGTCAGATCGCAGATCTGTGCGACGATGAAGAGGCAGTGGCTGCCCTCATGCATGCGACAGATGCCGATGCGATCTACACCATCCTGCAGCAGCAGATACAGGAGGCCAAGTGATGAAGACCCATGCGGTACGCCTCTACGGAGAGATGGACCTCAGACTGGAGACGTTCGAACTGCCGGAGATCACCGATGACGAGATCCTGGTACGAGTGGTGGCAGACAGTCTCTGCATGAGCACCTACAAAGCAGCTGTCCTGGGTGCGGAGCATAAGAGAGTCCCCGATGATGTGGCCGAGAACCCGATCATGGTGGGACATGAGATGGCAGGAGAGATCGTGCGGGTCGGAGCCCGCTGGGCTGACAGCTACACCGAAGGTGAGAGCTTCTCTCTACAGCCTGCGATCAACTATAAGGGATCGATGGATTCACCGGGCTACTCCTACCGCTACTGCGGGGGAGATGCGACCTATATGATCATCCCGCCGGAAGTCATGATCATGGACTGCCTGCTCAGCTATACTGGAGAGGGCTTCTTCAAGGCTGCACTGGCAGAACCCTACTCATGCGTCATAGGTGCCTGCAGATCACTCTACCGCACCGATCGAATCAAACATAACCACTATCTCGGGATCAAAGAGGGCGGCCGGATGGCTATCATCGGCGGTTGCGGCCCATGGGGCTGGCAGCGCTCGATTATGCGATCTCAGGTGAGTTCAGACCACGACAGCTCATCGTCACCGACCTCGATAACGAACGACTGAGAAGAGCCGGAGAGCTCTTCGGCAGTACGGCAGAAGAACGTGGGATCTCTCTGATGTTCATCAACACCGGTGAACTCGATGACCCCTACCAATCATTGATGAAACTCACCGAGCAGGAAGGATTCTCCGACATGCTCGTCATGATACCCTCAGCTGGAGTCCTCGAGTTCTCACAGAGCCTTCTGGGCTTCAACGGGTGCCTGAACTTCTTCGCAGGACCTACCGATACCGCATTCTCTGCGAAGATCAACTACTACGACGTACATTACTTCGAGAAACACATCATCGGGACGACCGGTGGGAACGTGGATGATATGAGAGAGGCCCTCTCGCTCATGGCCGATGACCTGGTACGTCCCGAGGCCCTGATCTCCCACATCGGCGGTCTTGATGCCGTAGCTGAGACCACCCTGCAGCTGCCCTCCATGCCCGGCGGGAAGAAGCTGATCTATACCGGCTTGAAGCTCCCTCTGGTATCACTGGAAGAGATCCTGCACCACCGGGATCAGTCGGAACTCTACGCCGGTCTTGCCCCGCTGCTGGAAGCGAACCAGGGCCTGTGGAGCGTGGAAGCAGAGCGATACCTGCTTGCCCATGGAGAGAAACTCTCATGAGTGGTGCAGCGGGTATCCTGGCGGTGGGACTGAGTCCTGCCCTGCAGCGATCACTGCTGTTCGACCGCTTTGAGATGGGAGACGTGAACAGGTCATCAGGGTACTACCTTGATGCAGCCGGCAAGTGTGTCAATGTTGCCAGAGTGCTCACTCAGGCCGGCTGCAGCAGCACCTGTCTCACGATCGCCGGCAGGGAGAACCGCAGGGAGTTCGAACGGCTGTGCAGACGCGATGGCATGCGCATCATCACCACCGAGGTCAGCGGCCGGGTGCGTACCTGCACCACCGTGATAGACCGGAGCTCAGGACTCTGCACTGAGCTGGTGGTGAACGAACCGGAACGGGTCACCCCGGAAGAAAAGCATGTGTTCACGAGTGAGTTCCTCAGAGAACTTGAGAAGAGGCCTGCCGTACTGGTCATCTCAGGAAGCCGGCTGCCGGGGTTCTCAGAACAGATCATCCCGTTCATGGTGGAACAGGCCAAGGGGCAGGGGATGACGGTGATCGCCGATTACCGAGGAAAAGATCTGCTGGACTCCTTCCTGGCACAGCAGATCAGACCTGACTATGTTAAGATAAACTATCAGGAATTCCTGGAGACCTTTGATTCCTTCGATGATATGGATCAGGCCATCGATGAACTGAGCAGGACCTACGGGTGTGCGTTCATCCTCTCGAGGGGCAAGGATCCCACTCTGGTGGTAGAACACGGGCTCAGGCAGGAGATCCCCAGTGAACGACGTACAGCGGTCAATCCCATAGGCTGCGGTGATTCCATGACAGCGGGAGTGGCCCATGGGCTGCTTGATGGGGCTTCCCTGCAGGAGGCGGTAGCCTCGGGATAGCATACGCGGCGAAGAACGTGATGAGTGTCCACCCCGGGTGGATCCTTGCAGATCGATCATGAGAAAAAGGAGATTACAGTCATGGTAAAAGATACACTGGTCATACAGAACCCGACAGGACTTCATACCAGACCGGCAAAACGGGTAGTGGCAGAGGCAAAACGATTCGTCTGTGACATCACCATACGTCGTGATGAGAAGGAGGCGAATCTGAAGAGCCTTCTGAAGTTGATGAAGCTCGGACTCTCTCAGCACCAGAGCATAGAGCTGCTGTGTGACGGCCCTGATGAACAGGAAGCACTCGCACATCTGAAATCATACATACAGCATCTGGAGGATTAAGCTATGCAGGGAGAACCCATCTCATCAGGAATATCACAGGGGACAGCGTATCTGATCAGGCAGGAGGTCGTGACCTATGCATGCCCGATCCAGCCGGAGGAGATCCCCGGTGAGTACGAACGATTGGAAGCGGGGGTAATACGGGCAGCCCGGAATCTGGAACTGCTGATCGAGAAGGTCCGCAGGGAGATGGGGGACGATAAAGCCGAGATCTTCGAAGGTCATCTGGAGATCGTCACATCAGAGGATGTGGACGAAGAGGTCAAAGCGATCATCTTAGAGAAGCGGGTCTGTGCAGAAGAGGCAGTACGCCTCTTCTCAGAGGCCAATGCCCTGGAGATGGAAGAGCTCGATGATCCCTATTTCAAAGAACGGGGACAGGACTTCCGTGACATCGGCACCCAGCTGATCAGGAGCATCGGCGGAGATGATGCGGTACAGCAGGAACTCCCTGCACAGGCGATCATCGTGAGCGAGGAGCTGACACCTTCCCAGACGGCAGCGCTCGATCTTGCGAAGATCCAGGGGATGATCATCAGCAAGGGCGGGGTGAATTCCCACGCAGCGATCATAGCCCGCTCTCAGGAGATCCCTGCGATCATCCTCAGAGACCCCAGTCCGCTGAGTATCATCCGTGACGGAGACCTGCTGGTGATCGACGGGTTCTCCGGAGAGATCTGGATCAATCCTGAAGAGGCTGTGATCACCAGACTCGAGAAGAAGAAGAGAAAAGTCAGACGGGAGCGAGAAGAACTGCTGAAGATCCTGGAAGAGGAGTCGGTGACCACTGACGGGAAGCATGTGGGTCTCTACAGCAATGTGGGTGGACTCCATGATATTGAGGCTGCCCTCCGCTACAAGTCGGACGGTATCGGACTCTTTCGGACCGAGTTCCTCTTCATGGAGACCATGAGTACCCCATCCCTTGCCCGTCAGGTAGAGGCCTATACGCAGGCGATCACCGCGATGGACGGCAAGCAGGTCATCATCAGGCTGCTCGATACCGGAGCTGACAAGCCCCTCCCGTACTGGACTCTGGCTCAGGAAGACAACCCCTTCCTCGGTGTGAGAGGGATCAGACTGCTCTTCGAGAAGGAGAGCGTCCTGCGTACGCAGATCCAGGCCCTGCTGCTTGCGAGCAGATCAGGCCCGGTGGGACTGATGATCCCCATGGTAGCCTCGCTGCTGCCGATCACCCGGGTCAGAGCCCTCATCGAAGAGGAGAAGACCGCACTGGACTGGGATGGTCCAGATCAGCTGACCCTGGGGGTGATGATCGAGACCCCGGCGGCGGTACAGTTGATCGAGGAGATCCTCGCGATCGTGGACTTCGTGAGTATCGGTACCAATGACCTGACCCAGTACACCCTGGCAGCAGACCGCGGCAACCCCTCGGTCCATGCCTACTATGATGAGTTCCATCCGGCAGTCCTGCGGTCGATCGCCCATGTGATCAGGAAAGCCTGCAAGATGGGTAAGATGAACGGGATCTGCGGGGAACTCGCCGGGAACCCGCTGGCGCTTCCATACTTCGTGGGCCTCGGGGTCCAGGAACTCAGCGCCACCCCGGTGAGACTGCCTGATCTGAAGTATCTGGTACGGAACATCGACAGCAGGGAGGCTGCCGTCCTGGTCGAGGAGATCCTCAGACTCCCGACTTCAGAAGGGATACGCTCACGGCTCGGTGCCTTCCTGACAGAGAGGAACCTGATGAAATGAAAGATAGACAGAAGCGGATGCTGCGCCTGCTGCTCACGAGCGGGACCATCCTCAGGATCGATGATATCGCAGAGGCCTTCTCCATCGGGAAACGCACGGTCTCACGTGATCTTGATACGCTGGAGAACTGGCTCGCGCTGCGGGGTGCTCTGCTTGAGCGCAAACCGAACCAGGGGATCCGGGTCATCACCTTCAGCAAGGATGCGAAGGATCTGCTGTCTATCATCAATACCCCTGAAGCCTATCTTGAGACCCTGCCGCCCCAGGTGCGGCAGAAGCTCATCCTGCTCTATCTGATCTTTCATAACCGTGAGATCAAGATCTCGGAACTGGCGCAGACCTTCTTCATCAGTGATACCTCTGTCTGGAACGATCTCAATCAGATCGAGCTGGAACAGCTCGAAGAGGGCATGACCCTCGATCGGATGAAGGGGGTGGGGCTCCGTCTTACCGGTACTGAACACCGGCTCCGCCTTGCCTTTCTGCGGGTCCTCACCGAGCTCTTCTCCTCCCACACCATCATCCCCTATCTCTATGACATGAAGGGGGCTGCAGGGAACACCCTGGAGGTCAACCAGTTCTCGCTGCTGCTCAAACGGATCAGATTCCCCAATACCAGCGCTCCTGTCATGCGACAGGTAGCGACGATCTCACAGCAGCTCGGGTACCAGTTCACCATGGCAGGGGAGGCTCTGCTCTACTTCTATCTGCAGATCTCGATCCACCGTATCAAATCAGGGTCCCTGATCACTGCCGATGGCTTCCCGCCCTGTCTGAGCCAGTACTATGAGGTGAGCAAGGTGCAGATGCATCAGATGACCGACCGTATCTTCAGCGGCAGGCTGCCTGAACAGGAGATCTCGTTCCTCGGGCTCATCCTGCAGGTGCTCGAGATCGGTGACATCTCCCATGCGGAGATCGAGCAGTATCTGCCGGTGATCGGTCCGGGTGTCTCAGGCTTCCTCGATGCGCTCATCGACGCCTATGGGAAGCTCGACAACGAACTCTACTATCAGGATCGGCCGCTGCGGGAATTCCTCGGTCTTGCCGTCTCCTCTCTGGTGACCCGCATGCGATGCGGTATCCCCAGCTGGCACGGATCGTGGGGGACTCCGCTCCCGAGCAGCTGGAACACCGCACAGAAGGAGCAGGTGCTGTCGGGACTGCTTCAGGAGCACTTCTCGATCACGGCTGCTCACAGAGATACCGAGTATCTGCTCATGCACTTTCAGGCGCTCATCCAGGACCGCACGACCTTGCCGAAGCATAAGGTGAGGGCGCTGGTCTGCTGCTTCGAGGGTATCGGGCTTGCGACCTATCTGCAGAACATCCTGCAGCAGGAGATCCCCGATCTTGATGTGGTCGAGGCAACCGCTGTCTACAAGATCCATCAGAACTATCTGCTCTCGAAGAAGATCGATCTGGTGATCTCGACCTATCCGGTCCATCATATCAGCATCCCCGCCATCGCCATCTCCCTGCCGCTCGATCGGAAACAGATCGAGGCCGATATCACCGAGGCCGTGCAGCTGATCCAGAAGAAGATGCTGAACCTCCATGAGCTCAAGCTTCCCGATGATGATGCCCAGCGCAAGGCGCTGATCGCCTTCAACACGATCTGGAACTTCATCCAGCAGTTCGCGCTCGTTACCCTCGATGCGGCTGATTCTGTCGAAGAGGTCATCACTGCTCTGTCTCAGCATCTGGTCCCCGACGCTGATCTTCAGGGACATCTTGCGCAGGACTTTCTCCATAGAGAGGCCCTTGGGGCGCTCTACTTCGAAGAGTATGACCTGCGGGTGTTCCACTGCAAGAGTGCTGCGGTGACCCAGCCGCATGCCGGGGTGATCACGTTCACCGATGAGACGATCCCGCGGATCGTCTTCCTCTCTGCACCTGACCCCTGTCCCGAACCGATACGGCTGATGCTCTCAGAGGTCATCACCTCCATCATGGAGGATCGGTTCTTCAGACAGGCGATCATGACCGGGACCCTTACGATGATCCGCAAAGGCCTGATGGGGATCTACAAGGATCTCTTCTGATCACAGCTCACCGCCTTCCCCCGACTGCGTGGATCTCGTGTCCCTGCCTCCCTGCTCAGGCGGCAGTCCCTTCGCATGTGATCATCTGATCAGCCTGCCGTAAAAGCTATGGCAAAAGCGACCTGCAGGGGGTATACTCTACATAGGCGTGATCATCACAGGCACAGTAGCACTGGACTCATCTTCCTGAAGAGACCTGTTGAAGGAGGCTGTGCAGATCATCAGAAGGAGCAGGATGTGAGTGGTACGGATAGTTACGATGAAGCACCCTACTGTCTGGTCCTCAGCGGAGGAGGGGCAAAAGGGATCTATCATGTCGGGGTGCTGAAAGCTCTGCATGAACTTCATATACCGGTAGGTGCCTATATCGGCAATTCCATCGGAGCCCTCATCGCTGGGGGGATGGCCATGGGGGATGATTCGATCATCGATACGATGGGAGAACTGTTCACCCTCGATCAGGTGCTGCAGCTCCCCGAGGAATTGGTCAAAGACGGCAAGCTCAAACTCAATGCCAGGAATCTCTCCTCCTTCAAGGAGATCTACCGGTCCGTCATAGCCAGAAAAGGACTCGATACCACCCCGATGAAGCAGATGATCGATCGCTATATCAAGGAGGATGTCCTCCGTGCTTCGGGGATCGACTTCGGGATCGTCACCTTCAACATCTCCAGTCTCAAGCCTACCGAGATCTTTCTGGAAGACATGCCTCCCGGGACCGTGAGGGACTATATCCTTGCCAGTGCTGCCTTCTTCGGGTTCGAGATGCCCGAGATCGACGGGGAGAGCTATGTCGACGGCGGTATCTATAACAACACACCGTATCAGATGGCACGTCAGCGGGGGTATCTGAGGATCATCGTGGTCGACATCACAGGGTTCGGTATCAAACGGAAGATGTCCATACAGGGGACCGATACGGTCTATATCAAGAACTCCATCAACATGGGTGGGGTGCTCGATTTCGATCAGCAGACCCTGCGAAGGTTCAGGAAACTCGGGTATCTTGATACGCTGCGTATCTTCGGGAGACTGTGCGGGTATCGGTACTTCCTGGAGCGGGATCATGAACTGGAACGGCGCGTAGAGAGCGAGCTCGATTCACAGCGGCTGCGCAGTGAACTCGATGCGTATATGAGCCGTGTCTGGGGGTATGATACCGGAGAGGGGGCCCTGAAACTGCTCTATCCTGAGTATGCTGCCTATGATAACCGGACGCTGCTGGTGCTCCTCGAGTGTGCCGCGACTGTCCTTGCCGTCGAACGGATCGAGCAGTGGAGCATGGCAGGACTGCTTGAGGAGTTGAGCAGGCGAAAGAGCGAACAGGATGAACAGATCCGTGAATTCGTCAGTACGAGTAAGGACGGTATGCTCACGAAGTTCAAGGAGCATGTGGAGTCCATCATCAAAGTCGGTCTCGATAAGGAGCTCTTCGCACAGACTCCATACTTCACCTGTCGGGTCATAGGGGAACTCTTCCCCGTCTCAGCGCACCGGAGGATGATGAAGCTGCTCAAGACACGGGCTCCCGAGCTGCCCGCAGGGGTGTTCTTCATCAGTATCCTCGGGAAGCTGGACCTGCCGGGGGTAGGTCTGGTCGATGGACCGCCGCTTCAGGCGGCTCTGCTGCCGGGGGGGCTTGAGCAGAGTCCACAGGAGTGACTACAGCCTTCTGTGTTGAGCGTTGCATGAGGCTCGCTGCCCGACCCGGGGCAGCTTCCGTCCCGTCCCCACTGCAGGTGAGTGCTATATGATAAGAGGTAGGTGAACATGTATTTTCATAAGATAGACCATCCGTATAACTTCGTACCGCTTCCTGAAGGGATAGAGGGTGCCTCCTATCTCGTGGAGGACCATGGAGATGACATCTTCTGCGTGAGTGTCTCCTCCCCCCGATGGGCCAGGGGCTCCTCTCTGATCGCATCACTGCCTTCGAACGGCAGGAGTTCCTGCTGCACGCTGCTGTGCAGCGGTGAGGGAGGGATCTCGATCATCGGCAGCGATGGCAGGTATCTGCTGACTCCCTGGGAGCAGCTTCTTCGGGGTGCAACGCACAAAATGGCTCTGGTGTTTCGATCTGCGCAGTGATATGCAGTTCTACGGGATGGGGAGAAGAACATCGGGTTCGAGAAGTCCGGGGTGAGGACCAAGTTCTGGAACACTGACATCTGGGCTGATTTCACCGATCAGGAGATCAGGGACGGTTCGACCGATCCCATGTATCTCTCAGCCCCGGTGCTGCTCATCCATACCGGTTCCTCCTGGCTCGGTATGATCGTACCGTCTGCGTATCCGGTCTTCATGGATACCGGTGCCAGACAGCTCATCGAGGGGTTGGATGAGGCGGTACAGGAGCCCGGCTGTTTCTATCTGGGGGCTACCGGTTCAGCTCCGCAGCTCTACCTCTTTCCCGGAGATGATCCGATGCAGATCGTCCAGAAGATGCAGAAGGTCTCCGGTGTGGTCAGACGACCTCCGTTGTGGGCTCTGGGGTACCATCAGTCACGGTGGGGGTATGCCTCTCTCAAGGATCTGCAGCAGCTTGATGAGCGGTTCACCGATCTGCAGATTCCCTGTGACGGGCTCTGGCTCGATATTGACTACATGGATGCCTATAAAGTCTTCTCTCTGAGACCCGGGGCCTTCGATGATCTTGAAGTGCAGCTTGCACGGCTGAGGGCATCAGGCCGCAGGGTGGTGCCGATCCTGGATCCAGGGGTCAAGGCCGACCCTTCATACCCGCCCTGTGCTCAAGGGCTTGTACAGGAGCTCTTCTGCAAGACCGGTGAGGGGAGGCCCTACATCGGGTTCGTCTGGCCTGGGGCTTCCTACTTCCCCGACTTCTCTCTGGAGAGGACCCGTTCCTGGTGGGCGAAGCTGGCTGCAGGTCTCGCAGGTCATGGGTTCGAGGGGTTCTGGGTCGATATGAACGATCCGAGTACCGGCTCGAGCGAACTCGAGGACATGCTCTTCTCTGATGGGAGTGAGCCGCATGAGTCCTACCACAACGTCTATGGCAAGGATATGATGCGGGCCACCTATGACGGGCTGCTGCTGGCACGACCTGATCAGCGGCCCTTCGTCCTGAGCCGCAGCGGGTGTATCGGCAGCAGTACCTACGGGGCCGTTTGGACCGGAGACAACCTTTCGAACTATCATCATCTGCGTACGAGTGTGGAGATGGCCCTCTCCCTGTCACTCTCAGGAATCCCCTTCATCGGACCAGACCTCGGCGGGTTCGGCGGTGATGCCTTCGAAGAGAACTTCATCGACTGGTACAAGTGCTGCTACCTCTTTCCCTTCATGCGCAACCACAGTGCCGATGGGACCAGAGCACAGGAACCCTGGGCCTTCACTGACGAAGCCCTCTCTGTGACCAGAACCTGCATCCGTGCCCGTTACACCCTGCTTCCCTACCTCTACAACCTCTTCATCTTCTCTGAGAGAAGCGGAGCTCCCATCCTCAGACCCATGCTGCTCATGTTCCCGGAGGATCAGCGGTTCGCCAGGACCGCTGATCAGTTCATGGTCGGTCATGAGCTGATGCAGGCGCCGAATCTCTGGGGAGATGAGAGTACCCGGGAAGTGCTGATCCCTGAAGGATCCTGGGTGGATCTGTATGACGGTAGATGGTCTCATGGGAAGAGTTCTCATGAGATCGATACCTCTGGTGACAAGCTGCATCTGTTCATGCGGGGTAACGCAATGCTCCCGATGACGCTCGATCCTGTGTCGGGCGGGTCGAGCTCGAGTGCACGCATGCAGGAGATCACGGTCCTGATCGCTGTGGACCCCGAGGCTCCCTGCAAGAGTTCGGGATCCCTGGTCTACTGTGTCGATGACGGTATCTCCTTTGCCTACCAGCATGGAGAGGAGTCCCAGATCACCATCGGGTATGTGACGGATCAGGATACCATCTCGGTCTCCATACAGGCAGATACGCTGCCTGATGGTCCCTGGCAGCTTCGTCTTGCGGTGATGGGCACCTCCTGGGATATCTTCGTCGATGGGCAGCAGCTCTCCTCTGTACTGCAGCCCCTGCCGCTGCCGGGCTTCCATGCCCCGGTCTGTCTGAGCTCGGTGGTCACCATCGGCTAGTGTATACGATACAGCCTCTGCGCACATCCTGATGATCTGATTACCGAGGAGGGTGACCCATCCCGCCCCTGCGTGGGCGGGATGGGTCACCTGCGGGTATTGTGATCCCATGCGAGATAGAGATATGTCTTTTATCGTAGAAAAATATCTAATATTAAAGCAGAGCTGTTGACAACTGTCGAACTATCTATTAAGTTAGATATAGATCTAACAAATAAAGATAAGTTAGACGTGATTAGACAGGAGGAACAGATGCAGACGAACAGTATCGAATTCATGAACATGTATGCTCAGAGATCAGAAGAGCTGATCGCTGAGTGCAGACGGGCACAGTATCGCAGGGAGCTGTGCGATTCACATCCGCTGATCTGCACGATGCTCACATGGATGGGATCCCTGATCATCAGAAGCGGGGAGGCGCTGATCCGCAGAGCCGAGGGGAGACGAGTCTCTCCTCGGACTGCCTGATACCCATATAGGTGCTCGTAGTACTCATGATCCACTTTCGGCAGTATAAGAACCTTCATATATCTGCTGGGAAGTAGTGCAGCCTCGCCACAGCACGTGATGCCCGTGGGGGGAGAGCGGTAGTTCGAGTGATGTCCCATCCCTTCGTAGCAACGGGCGGTACCGCTTCCCCGACCACCGTTGGAATCTGTACTCATCCGATAAAAGACCACCATCTGAGATGGTGGAAATGACATGAAGGTAATCCCGCCGGAACGATGTACTCTCCAGTCTTCCTCATGCAAGAGATACACAGAATCTCATTGACGTTCTGCTGATGAACATGGTTGCTGAGAAACCATAACAGCATGTCCCTGCGCTAAGTATGCTTGGTCTTCTCAGTTGGTATCAGCAGTTTTTTCAACTCCTGCGTGGTGCCTGTTTTTGAGCAGCTTCCGATAAAGCAGGCATGCAGGCTGAAGAAGCTGTTTCACTTCAAGAGGTCCTGGCCTTGTACATCATCATTCGTCGTTTCTGAAGACTGGAAGAACCGTATCGTATGCTCTCCTACGGGGTTCTCTTGGTCTGTTCATTTCAAAGACACAGTACTATGACATAGATCATATCTCTCATCATCACACGGGAGAACTCCAGTTCCATTTTAATGATCAGGTGTCAGTCAGCTGTAACAAAATGGCGTGTGTGTACTGTCCCATACGACGTGATTCATAGACTTGTCTATTGAGAACGTTTCATTTTAGGGTGTGTACTCTACATGAAATGAAATGATGAGAACGATTTACACAAAATCCTACAGAGGGTTCCTAATATCCTACAACATGGGACTTACATTGTAATAGATAATCAGTTGATAAAAAATATAAAAAGTTTGAAGATTTGGATCGATTCCGTCCAGATTATTAGTTTTCAAGTCTTGAAACCGAGGAGATGTGCATGATGGAGATGAACGACAGGAGCGATCGTTGGCAGGTGCCTATCCGGGCGATTCAGCTGGTACTGGCTGTGTTTCTGCTGGGAGCTGTATTGAGTGGCTGTAACCTGCTATTCCCAACTGGCTATACGGTGGCCTTTGACTCTAACGGGGGGGCCGGCGCAATGACTGAACAGACGCTGGACAAAGATGAGCAGACGACGCTCCCTGTAAGCACACTTACCAGAGAGGGGTACACCTTTGCAGGCTGGGCTACGACTGCAGAAGGAAGTGTGGCGTATGCAGATGAAGCAAGCTTTACCATGGAATCAGCTGATGTGACCCTGTATGCAGTATGGAGTGCCAATACAGGTACAGCGTACACGGTGGAGCATTACCAGCAGGATACAAGCGGTAGTGGGTACACGAAGGTCACTGCCGATACCGAGAGCCTGAGCGGGACCACCGGAGAAACGGTGACGGCGTCAGCGAATACCTATACAGGATTCAGTGAGAACACAAGCTATACCGACAGGGTTGCCAGCGGGACGATAGCCGGTGACGGGTCCCTGGTATTGAAGCTCTACTATGATCGGGATACGTACACAGTAGAATATCTGTCCAACTGGGCAACCGGCGGTGCGCCGCCAAGCGATCAGACCAAACTCTATGGAGTGGATCTGACCCTGTCGGATAACAGTGACCCACTGGAGCGAGACGGCTATACATTCGTAAGATGGAACACAGCTGGAAATGGAACCGGTACGGATTATGCCGAAGGAGCCACCTACAGTGCGAATGAGGATGCCACGCTGTATGCGCAGTGGAGTGCAGAAACTCACAGTCTGAGTTTTGATGCCAATGGCGGGACAGGGTCGATGGATGATGTGGATTTGGACACTGACGAAGAAACGACCCTGCCGGCTAATGCGTTCTCAAAAGACGGTAAAAGTTTTTCCGGCTGGGCAACGAGTGCAGTGGGCAGTGTGGAGTACGAAGACGAGGATGACTACACTATGGGAACCGAGGATGCCACGCTGTATGCAGTATGGGCTGACTTGACTATAGGAGATCGGGGGCCTGCCGGTGGATGCATCTTCTATGATGATACGTTAGGCTATGATTTTAACGGAGATAGAACGATAACCAGCGATGAGAAAGATCTGCTGGACGGGACCAATGACGGAACGGTAATGGGAGATCGCTATCTGGAGGCGGCACCCGATGGATGGCACACCCCAGATACGGTAGATCCCGGTATAGCATGGGGTGGTCTTGGTGCAAATATCACAGGACTTTCTGATGCGCTCGGAGCAGGTGAAGCCAACACCAATGCGATTGTTACAGCTCTTAGCAGCCGTTCAAGAGTTGCAATAGATCCTCCACCAGAACCAGAACCAGAACCAGAATATGCCGCTACAGCCTGTGCCGATTATTCGGTAACGGTGGATGGAGAAGTGTACATTGACTGGTTTCTGCCGTCAACAAAAGAACTCGTGGTGCTCACTAGTAATACCCGATCCATTCCATTACAAATAACATTGGAAAATAGTAATTATTGGACATCAAATGACAATCCTGCTAATGGCTCAAATTATGCAACCGAGGTATCTGCTGGATATACGGATGCAGGAGAAGTTGGTTACTCATATAGATTATCAGGCTATCACGTCAGACCTGTACGGGCTTTCTAGCATTACCTGATTTCTGACGATTCAATGATGTTCCTGCGCAGGGGAGACGATACCTGCGCAGGAGTCATCCCAGGGGGCTGGAGCTCCCTGTCCAGGAAACGATATCGGTGGGGAAATTGCTCCAACGCCGGATCATATGTACTATGCAGTACTGCATTTCACCAGAGATGTGACGATTATGCACTCCTGGAATAGCATCAAGATCGATGTGAGCATACATATGGGCATCAGGCAGGCATGGGATTTTCCCATGCCTGTGTGCACCTGTAGGATCCGCCTCCCCTCAGCGGCGAACCCCCGCTGAGCATCAGAGATCTCCTGTCCCAGGCTGCTCTTCTGCTCTGATACTCCTGCGGTAGATCCCGCCGCGCTGGCTGAACACCCATGTGTGACCTTCTCCTGCCGGTACTGAGGCATACCATCCTGCCGCTTACAACTCTCTATCCAGCTGAATATCCTCTGATGTGATTCCATAGCTACGGTCTGATACCCGGAGCGAACTGTTCGTTCTGCGCATGATCCCTCCGTTCTGAGCTCATGCATATCCTGCTGAGCGTTTCATGTATATCTTCATCGGTCTGAATTGTGTATACTGCTCTACATATGGAGGGCATGCATATGGCACAAGGGGTAGGACTCGAGATCATCAGAGATAAGAAGGCATTCATCTGTGATATGGATGGTGTGATCTATCACGGGAACAAACTGCTTGACGGGGTCAAGGAGTTCATAGACTGGCTTCAGGCCAATGGGAAGGAGTATCTGTTCCTCACCAATTCCAGTGAACGATCTCCCATGGAGCTGCAGCAGAAGCTGGCACGGCTGGGGGTGACCATCGATAAGAAACACTTCTATACCTCAGCGCTGGCTACAGCGATCTTCCTGCAGAGCCAGAAGCCCAACGGCAGTGCCTATGTGCTCGGTGAAGCTGGACTGATCAATGCGATGTACGAGGTCGGGTACACGATGAACGACGTGAATCCCGATTATGTGGTCGTGGGGGAGTCCAGGACCTATAATCTCGATACCCTCACCCATGCGGTGAATCTGGTGACCCGCGGGGCGAGCCTCATCGGGACCAACCCGGATCTGACCGGTCCCATCGAGAAGGGGATCATGCCGGCAACCGGTGCCCTCATCGCACCGATCGCTCTGGCTACGGGGGTCACTCCCTATTTCGTCGGGAAACCCAACCCCCTGATGATGCGTAATGCGCTCAAGCGTCTTGGGTGCAAGCGGGAGGAGACGGTCATCATAGGCGATCGCATGGATACCGATATCCTCTCGGGTATCGAGGCTGAGATCGATACGGTACTCGTCCTTACCGGTGTCTCGACCGTGGATACGGTCAGGCAGTTCGCCTACCAGCCATCACTGATCCTCGATGGGGTCAAAGATATTCCTGCACTGTCCTAGCCGAGCAGTATGTTCGCTTTCTGTGGATACCGTGGGTCTCCGGGCTGTGTGTGATCATCAGCCGGCGGCTGTGCTGCAATGGTGGTAGGTTCTGCTGCCATCACCAGCATGTCCATGACGGTTCCGTTGGAGAGTTCCCATGATCGCTCGAGCAGTTCGAGGGTCCTGAAGCCCGATCGCTCATAGAGATGGATGGCGCCCCGGTTATAGGTGAAGACCGTAAGATAGACTCTGGCAAGTCCCATCTCCTGGAACGCATAGGAGAGAGTCGACTCCAACGCCTCTGATCCGTATCCCTGTCCACGACAGGCTTTGTTCATGATGGCGATCGCGAGTTCAGCATGGGATGCGGTGGTATCGATCCCTTTCAGAGAGGTGAATCCGATAAGCTCTTCGGTATCACGTGAGAAGTGACTGAAGGTGACAGTCTTCCCCCGTTTCAGTCCGGGTACGCTCACTGCTTCCAGCTGGTCGATGAATCGCTGCCGCTCCTGCGGGGCGAACGGCTTCCACCCCATCATCTCGATCAGGAGCGGATCGTGTGAATGTTCCATGAGACGCTGGATATGGTCGTCGTTCACAGGTGTCATGTGTGTTCTCATACCATTCAGTCAACCACAGATTCTCAAAGAAAGCAAAGGGACTGGCAGCGCTGTGGTACATAGCTTCGGTACTACCGTCACCAAGGGACCTCCCCCGTGTTCCGGTGATGCAGGGGGATCTTTCAGAGAGAACCCGGTGATCAGGTCAGCGAGGGTGTCCTGCATCATTTTCCGGGTTTTCACGTTCGTATATGAATTCTCTGCGACTGATGTGAAGCATCTGCTCCCTCATGTACGATGCCGGGATAATCTGGTACACTGCGCCCATCTTCGTGATCAAGTGAGGCACCAGCAGATGATCGAAAAGAACTACCATACCCATACCTACCGCTGCAAGCATGCGCAGGGGGATTGTCAGGAGTATGTCACAGAAGCCCTGCAGGCCGGCTGTACGACCCTGGGCTTCAGTGAGCATATGCCGCTGCCGAATGACCGGTGGACGCATGTCATCTCGAAGCACATGAGCTGCAGGAGTATATATCCTGTATGCTTCATCGATGGTATCACGTATGAGAAACCACAAACCTGCTGCTCTGCATCAGTCAGGTTTGTGCCGGCGGTTTGATCCCATATAGGTCATAGGGATCGTTCTGCTTCGTTGTGAAAGGGATGATATGTCTAGCCTTTCACTGAAGCAGGTAGAGAGCCTTGTACCAATTATGCATCTACATCTCCACGATCGTATCCCAGCCACCCAGATCAAGGTCTATCTCTGCAAGCGTGATGATGGCAAACGAGAGGACTTCGCTACCCAGTTCGAGATGTCCACCGTATGCAACCTTCTCGTTCGCGTAGGTGATGTGGGCATGAACCTTCCCGTTGAGGATGGCCCCGCTCATGTTGATGATGTCAGCGGCAGCATCCCCCTTTGTGAAGTTCTCCAGAGGCGGGTTCACTCTCGTTGCCACGACATGGTAGTGGTGGCTGTTGACCGACCCCACCCCGGACAGAATCACAGCGTTCTGTATGTGCTGCTCCTTGACTGCCTTCTCCAATGATGCCTTGATATCATCCCCGGGACTCAGGCGTATGCATAGTACATTCTGGATACTTCTCTTTTCTATCAGCATACTGGTATTCTCCTCTTGGTGTATTGGCTTACTGGTTCTTCTCTGTAGTATCGGAATCGGTCGCGTGCAGTGTTGCAAGGTACTTCGTATACTCCAGCCCCATCCGCATATCCATAAACGTATCCCGCTCATAGGATAGGTCGTGGTCAGTGGTGATCCACTCAGGTTCGCAAGCAAGGATCAAGGGCATGAGGTTCGGGTAGTTCATGATACCATAGCCTGAAGGACGGAATTCGAAATGATTGAATGTTCCTTCACCGCGGGTATTTCCCAGCGGATAAGGGGACTCCAGCAGTAATGGGGCTGATGCATAGTAGTCTTTCATGTGGATGACCGGGCAGCGTGACCGGTATTTCTCCAGATATTGCTTGGGATCTCCTCCACCCAGGGAGATCCAGCCAAGGTCGGGCTGAAACTTCAGAAGCTCCGAGTCGGTGCTGTCCAGGATGATGTCCAGGATGGGAATACCGTCTACCTTCTTTATCAGATCGTAGCCGTGGTTGTGGTAGAGCAACTGTACCCCGTGCTGTTTACAGGCTCTTGCGATGCGTTCAATCTCCCTGACTGCGTTCGGGAACAGCTTAGTCCCAGGCAGGTAATGCTCCGGGATGTTGTCTATGGTCAGGAATGCTGCCCCGACTGCAGTCCTGCGTGTGATCACGTTCATAGTATCTTCAGAAAACTCATCATAATGAATATGGTCGCAGATGATTGGAAGTCCGCTATCGGTGCAGAAAGAGAGAATCTCATCACTCGACCAGCCGAACATCCCGAAGAGCTCTAGTCCGTCGAACCCCACTGAAGCCAGACTGACCATGATCTGTTTGAGCTGCGAGGGGCACTTGTCACGGAAGAGAAAGGTCGGGGAAGCATATCTGATCCTGTTTATCATACAGTGTTCTCCTTACTGGTTTAGATGTACTACAAGTAAACTACTTAAGATATACTACAACTAAGTAGTACAGTAGAACAGCTTCTGTGCCATGTCAATGCCAATCAATGTATAAATTTTAAAAATTACTGTTGACGACTCCCAAGAGCTATGCTTTAATTAGATCAAGTTGTACTACAAGTATGTGATTGAACATAGCATACTTTACACAAATTTATCGAAGAGTTAGATAACTTGTAGTACAATGAAAAAATCAGGAGGAAGACATGAAAAAGTTCTTCGTATGTGTTCTGTTATTGGTAATGGTTCTCAGCGGTGTCAGTGCTGGTGGTTCTCAAGAAAAAGAAGCATCACAAAGTGAAATTGATGCTGATTTCGGAAAGAAGGATCCTGGATCTTTGGAAGGTACAATCACCATCTGGTCTCATACCTCTCAACAGCCAACTTTTATGATCGAAAGTTTCAATGAGGTATACCCAAACATTAAGGTCAATTTTGAGATTATTCCGGGATCAGAACATCAACAGAAAATTCAGACAGCAATAGCTACCGGGGTGGATGTACCAGATATATTTACTACCAAGACAGACTTCATAAAGATGATTGTGGATTCAGACAAATATTATGATAATCTACTTGCTCCGCCATATAACGCGACCAATCTAGTAAAAAATCAAGCAGCCTATACGGTAGAAGTGGGGTCTGATACGAATGGAGCTCTGAAAGCCTTGACTTGGCAGTGTCCTGTGGGGGCAATCTATTATAGACGGTCCCTTGCCAAAGAATATTTCGGGACCGATGACCCGGAAGAAGTCTCAAAATTATTCAGCAGTTTGGATGGGATCTTGAAGGTTGCCAGAGATGTCAATGCTAAATCCGGAGGGAAAGTCAAACTCTTTGCCGGGTATGATCAGCTTAGAGGTATTTATAATTCAAGTTTGGAACAGCCCTTTGTTGTGGATAACACAATAAATCTTGATCCCTATCTGATAGAATACTTTGAAATGGCAAAAACATTTCATGATGAAAAACTGGATCATCAGACTCTAACATCAAATTCAAATCTATCCGCTCTTATGGAAAACGGCGAAACGATATGTCTGATCTCTGCTACCTGGGCTCTTAATTTTCAGATCATGCCAGTATATCCCGATACCGAGGGAGATTGGGGACTTGCATCACCACCAGTTCCATTTACTATGGGAGGGACCTGGATGGGAATCTATCCTAAGTCCAAAAATAAAGAAGCTGCATATGCGTTTGTGAATTATGTTTTTTCGAATGAAGATTTCCTCTATAAGTATGCTACTGAACTTGGGGATTATGTTTCCAATACCAATGTGCAGCAGAGAATCGGGAATATGACTCCTGAAGAGACCAAGGATTTACCGTTATTCAAGTTTGTTGACAATCAAAATGTCTATTCATTCTTCAACGAACAGCTTGCCAATGGTGTCCGTTCTGAGCTGTTTTCTGAATATGATTTTACTATCACAAATGCAGGAGTCCTGAATGCTGCAATAGATATGTACATCACAGGGCAAAAGACTCTTGACGAAGCTCTCGATCAGTATTGTGATGACTTGATCGCAATTTATCCGAATCTGGAACGTCCATAGCCTACTAGTTAAACGGTGAATAGTTCCGGTAGTCTTGCCGGGACTATTCCCCATCAAAGGAAAAATATGATTATATCCGGTAGAACATCAAGGTTGAACCATAAATGGTCTTTTGACGAGTGTGTGACATATTTCAAACAGAGCGGTTTTGACGGCATCGAATTCTGTTTTGAGGATTATTATTTCAATGTTCGTCCCGATTACAATGAAGATTTTTTTTGTAAAACATGCAGTTGATTTCTGTGAAGAAAACGATATGACAATAAGTGCTGTTGGAAATCATATGGACTATGTCTTTAACGATGATATGTACGAGCTTATGAAAAAGACGGTCCCAATTGTGAAGGATTACGGTACTGATATCTTTATAACAGCATCACCAGATGTACAATTCAAGAAATTTTCAGAGAGAGAAGCTTATTATCACAAGTATGTAAAGAGACTTACACAGCTATTGGACCTTGCAGCGGAACATGGAGTCATGATAGCGATAGAACCAGAAGTTCTGAATCTTATAACGACTACACAGGAGTTCCTTGATCTTTGCGATTATGTGAAGCGAGATAACTTGGTTTGCAATCTTGATGTGGGACACGCTTTCCTTACAGATCCGGATATGTTTGAAAGTATCCGGCTGTTGGGTGATAAAATCGTACATACCCATGTTGAAGGGATGAATCGGGGAGAGCATATGCACCTGTTGCCAGGGGAGGGGGATATGGACCTTCCAGCAGTGATACAGGCGTTGAGAGATGTGGGTTTTGATGGAGCCATGGCCCTTGATATCTATATACAGAACTACGATGAGGTATGCGAAGAAGCAGTAAGAACGTTACGCACAATGATGTAAGAATCAACAAAGTTCGTTAGGGAGAGAATACAACATGCGGATCAACCCGTTACTGTTTTACAAGTCAGGATTTGAAACCAAAGCACGCGGAAAAACGAGTAAATTCGTTGATAAGAAGAAATACGGTATCTATTTTGTTTTACCCTTTATGATCGTTCTTTTTTTCATGAAGATACTTCCAATGGTATATGCTATCGGTTTAAGTTTTGTATCCTGGAATGGATTGGATGATAAGGTGTTCATTGGGTTCAAGAATTATCATCGCCTTATCAAAGATGCTAACTTCTATAAGGCTGTGTATAATACATTCATCATCTGGTTTATCAATATCTTCTTCCGAATGGGAGTTGCCTTGCTATGTGCAGTTGTCTTTACTCAATCCAGATTGAAAGGAAGGCAGCTCTTTAAAGCTATATACTATTTCCCCAACCTTGTGACGGCTTCTTCTATCGCAGTGTTTGCAACCTTAGCCCTTGATTATCAGAATGGGATTCTCAATGAGATCTTCATGAAGATGGGGGTGATACAAGATAATATCAACTGGCTTCAGGTTCCCATCTTTTCCCAGGTCTCTGTCGGTGCGATCATCTGGTGGATGTGGTTTGGTTATGCCACCATCCTATTTACAACAGGTGTCTTAAGTATTCCTAATGATGTCATTGAATCGGCTATCGTTGATGGAGCTAATGCTTGGCAACGGTTCTGGAAGATCGTCATGCCCTTGCTGAAGCCGACTTTTTCTTATGTATTCATGACCTCGCTGATTGGAGGGCTCCAAAACTTTGAAATACCACGACTGCTGACAGATGGAAGAGGTGCCCCGGACAAGGCCTTGCTGACTATGGTCATGCAGCTATACAATCTCACATTCCAAAACTTTCAATATGGATATGGAGCTACCTATGCTGTTGCTCTGTTCATCATCATTGCCTCTGTCTCTATGTTCATGCTTCGGTCTATGACTGGGAAAGGGGATACCATTCCAGAGGATAGGGGATCAAAATGATATTCAAACAGAAACTGATAACCCAGACTATCCAATACCTATTGTTGATCGTTTTGGCAATACTATGCGTTGTGCCCTTCTATGTGATGATGATAAATGCCACCAGGACTAACGGGCAGATCGCGGTAAACGCGGTGTCTTTTTTGCCTGGAAAGAATTTGATTGAGAACTATAAGCATTTAAATGCAACCATAAACATGCTTGGTGCATTGAGAAACAGTGCCCTGATCGCTGTTCCTTCAACGTTGCTCTCAGCGTATTTTGGTGCTCTTGCTGCCTATGGGTTCGCGAAATTCGATTTTAGAGGCAGAAACCTGTTATTCATGATTGCCCTTAGCACCATGATGATCCCTTTCCAACTTTGCTATATTGGGATTTATCAAGCCGCTGCGACATTACGGTTGATCAATACGTACTGGCCTATCATTCTTCCAGCTATTGCAAATGCCAGTACGGTCTTTTGGCTTCGAAATCATATGAGCAGTGTCATTGATGATGCCTACATGGAGGCTGCTCGAATTGATGGGTATAGTGAGATTCGGATCTTCCATACGATCGTATTACCGCTATCCAAAGTTGGGTTGTTCACTATTTCGATCTTTAATTTTGTTCATTCATGGAATGACTACATTTCACCGCTTATGTTTTTATCCCACAACAACAAATACCCGCTATCTCTGGCGATTGCGTGGTGAAGAATGTCGATTTTCAAGACCAGGGAGCAATATATTGCGGTGTAGCCATGTCGGTTTTGCCAATTCTGTGTGTCTATCTGTTTCTGAACTCAAAGATCATTGGTGGAGTAACTGAAGGTGGGGTAAAAGGATAATGACAATAAGAAGGAGATTGTTGGCTGTATGGTAACGATACAACAGAAATGTGAACACGAGTGACCCACATAATTAGGCAGCGGGGATGAACGAACCATTTTTGCCGTTGCCACTCAGAAGTACATGAAAAACGACAGGATTACGGTTGTATGAGTACAACATGATTTGTAGTATAGATATTTGATGAGTACATGGTATCCGGAGGTTAGCAGGAATGGAAACGACAAAGCAGAATGTTACCGAGAAGACGTATGCGGAACTTATGAGTCTGTTGCTCAGCGGAACATACGAACCCGGGGACAAATTGGCATCCGAGAATGAATTGAAAGACATGTTCGGGGTAAGCCGGAACACGATTCGTGCGGTGCTGAACAAACTTGTCGTGATGGGTATCGTTGAGACCCGTAGGGGAGAGGGGAGCTTTCTCAAGGGGATTGGGACCCAGACCTATATCAACAGCTTCGTACCCTCCTTTCTCCTGAATGAGGACGATCTAATCGGTCTGGTCGAGTTCAGGCGGGGCGTAGAGATGTCCTCAGCCCGGCTGGCAGCCATCAATGCGACCGAAGAAGACCTTCGCGATATGGAAAGGTACTTCGAACTGATCAACAAGGGCGATACCAGTAGCCATGACTTTGCCAGCCTGACCAGCAACTTCCATGTGAAGATTGCCATAGCCTCGAAGAACGAACTATTCGTCAGGTTGCTCGAGCTGGTCGGTTGGATCATGACCTCAAAAATGGAAAATTTCCTGTACTACAAACCTAATGTTGAGGATTCAAGTTTCTATCATTATATGGTTTACAGATGCATCAAGCAGCGTAAGCCCGATGAGGCAGCCTATATGATGGACTGTCACATCAAGAACCTTGTGGAACGGGTCAATGATTATATCGAGTATACCAAGACCCATAGCAAGGAAGAGATAGAAGCCTTGAAAGAACAGAAATACGTGAAGAATGTGTTCAAGCAGGATAAGTGAATATCCATTCGCAGGAATCACGGCATCAGGGGAAAACAATGGAAAAATTTGACATACCGGAAACAATGAAAGCTATGACATTGGTCGCTTATGACAAACTTGAACTGGCTGAGGTCCCCGTACCAGAACCCGGACCGGGGGAGGTCCTCTGCCGTATCAAGTCAGTGGCAATCTGCGGATCTGACCCGAAAATGATACATGGGGCTATACGTTCGCAAACTGGCCACCATACTACCCGTTTATCATGGGCCATGAGTGGTCGGGACAGGTAGTGAAGATCGGGCAGGGGGTAACCGAATTCATCCCCGGGGATCGGGTAGCCGGGGAAGCCATTCGGGCTGTGGGAAATGCGATAATTGCAAGAGAGGTCATTACACCGTCTGCCTGAATTATGGGAAGGACGGAAGAAACGGTTCACTCGACACCGGTCATCGCCATTATGGTTTCTACTGGCAGGGTGCGAATGCGGAATATAACGTGTATAAGATCAGCACGTTACACAAGATCCCTGACAATGTGAGCTATGATGTGGCATCCATGTGTGATTGCGCAGGTGTAGCGCTCCATGGGTTCTGCTTGCCGGCGTCACTGCCGGCGGTACGAGTGTGGTCATGGGGCCGGGTGCCATAGGACTCTCGGCAATGATGGAGTGTAAGGCTCTGGGATCCGGGCGTGTGATCATGATAGGTCGAGGTAAGAAGCTGGAAAAAGCCCGAGAACTGGGTGCAGATTTCTGTATAGATTTCGAGAAGGAAGACCCGGTACAGCGTGTCCTTGAATTGACCAACGGGTTGGGTGCAGATGAAGTCATGGAATGTTCCGGTGCAATGGACTCCCCGATGAAAGCCTGCCTGATGGTTCGAAAGACTGGTGCAGTCGCGATTATTGCGAACTACCACGATGACGAAGTACTGATCCCGGCCAATACGGTCAATTTTAACGAACTACGCATCGTCGGATCCAAAGCCAATCCGAATGTCTCGGAAGAGGTCCTTCAGTATTTCTCATCAGGGGCCATACAAGGGGAAAAACTCATAACCCATACCTTCCCATTGGACGAGTATGAGAAGGCTGTTGATCTGTTTGAACACAAAAAGGACGGCTCGCTGAAAGTCGTGATTCACCCTTGACGCTACTATGGAGAAGAATTGATGAAACAGCATATGATGAAGGCAGCAGTCCTCAGGAAGTTCGGAGAACCGTTAACCATCGAAGAGAAGCCGATCCCTGTTCCAGGGCCGGGAGAAGTTCTGGTAAAGATGTGCGCCAGCGGTCTCTGTGTCTCTGATCTCCATATTCAGGATGGGATCATCGATACCGTCCAGCTGCCCTATACCCCCGGGCATGAGATGGCGGGGTGATCGCCGAGGTGGGTGAGGGCGTGACTCGGGTGAAACCCGGAGACCATATCGTCGGTGCCATTGACATCACCTGCGGAACCTGCAGGTACTGTCTTAGCGGCCGAACCAATCTGTGCAGGAGCTTGGTCCGTATCGGGTTCGAACGTGATGGCTCCCATGAGGAGTACTGTGTCATACCTGCTGCAAATGCATTCAAGGTTGCCGACTGGGTTCCATTTGACCAGATGACCAGCATTACCGACGCAGTCGGATGCATGTACAATGCTGTCAAGAACAGGGGGAATGTGAAACCTGGAGACCGGGTGCTGATCCTCGGGACCGGTGGTCTGGGTATGAATGCTATCCAGATCGCCAAGATCTTCGGGGCTGAGGTCTATGCCACCAGCCGCCAGAAGGAAAAACTTGACATCTCAATGGAGATGGGGGCCGACGCGGTCATCAACACGAAGGAGCAGGAGCTGTATGCGGAGATTGTACAGCTGACCAACGGTGAGATGTGCGACGTGGTCATCGACAATATAGGTATAAAGACTTCCATCGGCGATTCCCTGAGACTTCTCCGCCCTGGGGGAAAGGTGATCATCTCCGGCTATAATGACCCCTACTTCGAAGCGGAGTATCAGGATGCCATGAAGTTCGAGAAAGAGATCCTCGGGATGCGGGGTATGACAAAACAGGACCTTGTCGAAGTCATCAGGTTAGTGGAGAAGGGGAAGATTGTTCCCTTCATCTATAAGACCATTCCCTTCGAGCAGATCAATGAAGGCTTGGACCTGTTGAGGACCGGAGAGGCGAAAGGGCGTATCGTTTTGACCATGCCGGAGTGCTGTATCGAACCTGAAAGGCACAGATGACCCACAGTGTAGGGAGGGAATCGTGAAACACTATTTTGCATTAGGGGCATATACCGAACCTATCGTATTCGGAACAGGTGAGGTCTTTCAGGGAACAGGGAAGGGTGTGGCCATCTGTGCCTTCGAAAATGGGCAGATAGAACTTGTCAGTGAGCTTGCGGTGAGAAACGCATCGTTCGTCTGTGTGGATGAACAGCACAGGAGGATCTACGCCGTCAACGAGATGAAGGAGTACATGGGGGCCCGGGGCGGCGGGCTTACCCAGATCTCCTATGACAAGGACCTGAATATGAAGGTGGAGGGAACCTGGAATACGGGAGGTATGGATCCCTGTCATATAGAGATCGCCCCGAACGGCAGATTTCTGGCTATTGCAAACTTTGCCAGCGGCTCTGTGACCACGTTCCCCCTTGATACGAAAGGGAATGTCATAGGAGACAGGAGGAAGGTGTCACAGCATGAGGGACGCAGTGTGCATCCTGTACGGCAGAGAGGTCCTCACGCTCACAGTTGCATCTTTTGCGAGAATCCAGATCTGCTTTTAGTCCCGGATCTCGGGCTAGACCGGGTTGTTGCCTATGACTGTGCCGGTGAAGCTGTTTCAATGAACGAATCGCTGAGCCTGGAAGTCCCGGCCGGAAGCGGTCCCCGCTACGGGGAGTTCAGCCGGGACGGGAAATGCTTCTATCTTATCGACGAGATCAGCTCCCAGGTCATGTGCTACACCTGTGAGCAGGGGCGACTCGAGTACCGGCAGACCGTCAGCACCCTCCCCGATGGGTTTAAGGAGGAGAATATCTGCTCTGATCTGCACCTGATGCCTGACGGGAGCATGCTGTTTGCCTCCAATCGGGGACATGACAGCCTCGTCAGCTACCGGGTTGGGAAGGATGGTTGGCTCAGCTTCCTCAGTAGACAGTCCTGTGGCGGTAGGACCCCGAGGAATTTTGCCATCGATCCAGACGGAGAGTATGTGCTGGTTGGGAACCAGGACAGTGACACTATCACGGTATTTAGGATAGAAACTGACGGACGACTGACCCAGACGAGCCGGACGGAGACAGGCTCCCCCGTATGTATACGGTTCTTCAATCCGTGATTGCACGTAAGGTCACCACATACCCCCTGATAGCGTACCCTGTTAGTCGCAATGTGGAAGCAGGTGAAACAGGTCATGAGAAGCTCCATACCAGAGGGCCCTTGCTCATAGCGTGAAATAACGGTCTTGAAGGAGTCGTAAAACGGCCACCCGGCTGTGAAAGCCGGGTGGCAGATACTGCGATCCTTAGCCAAAGAGATCTCAGACGGATCTTTTTTCACAGCTTGCTGAGAAATCTATCAAGGGGACTGATACGGAATGTTTCACGATAGGTATCGTTCATTTCTTGCATGGTATGCACTCATATTCCATTCCATTGTCCCGGTCATCAGCATTGTATGATTGAAGGTATCGTCTTCATTGAGCAGATTCTTCTGCCCCGGTGGATGAACTGATCTCCTTCACCCTATACCCGATCGTGATGATCGTATGAATTCTCTGCGAACTGATGTGAAGCATCCTGCTCCCTCATGTACGATGCCGGGATAATCTGGTACACTGCGCCCATCTTCGTGATCAAGTGAGGCACCATCAGATGATCGAAAAGAACTACCATACCCATACCTACCGCTGCAAGCATGCGCAGGGGGATTGTCAGGAGTATGTCACAGAAGCCCTGCAGGCCGGCTGTACGACCCTGGGCTTCAGTGAGCATATGCCGCTGCCGAATGACCGGTGGACGCATGTACATCTCGAAGCACATGAGTTGCAGGAGTATATCGATACGGTACACCGCTGCCGGGATGAGTATCCCGATCTGGAAGTGCTCCTGGGCGGGGAGTGTGAGTACGTGAAGGCCGACCATGCCTACTACGAGGAGGTGCTCCTCGGAGAGCACCGGTTCGATTATCTGCTCGGGGCACCGCACTGGATCCCCTGCGGGTCTGATTGGGTCGGATATACCCATCTGGAGAGACCGAAGGACCTTCGCTACTTCGCTGACTACTGCATCGATGTGATCCGAAGCGGCCTGTTCTCCTATCTTGCCCATCCCGATGTCTTCATGGTGGGGTACCGCACGTGGGACGGGAGTGCGGCAGCCTGTGCACGTGATATCATAGAGGCCGCGATGGCCTGCGGGGTCCCTCTGGAACTCAATGCCTACGGTCTGCGCAAGGCTGGGGTCTTCACCTTGGATGAGTTTCACACAGCCTGGTACCCCTATATCGGATTCTGGGAGCTGGCCTCTCAGCTGCAGGCCCCGATGATCATCGGATCTGATGCCCATGCTCCCGAACAGCTCTGTGACCGGGTGGATCTCTTTGAGGAGATCGTACAGCGGTATGGACTGGATCTGCATCAGGAGCTCCGTCTGTGAAGGGGAAGCTGCCAGCAGGTGCCTGCTAACAGCTTGTTAGCAATCTTTCATCTGTGCTGTATAGGACTATGCTCATTGTTCTGGTATAATCATCAGAGCATGGATATATGCTTTTTGGAGGTTACCAATGAGGGAATCAGAACCCGAACAGTTTATCACGAAGGCACTTGATACGATGCTTCCTCTGGTGGAGGAGGTCTACGGCAGTGATCTGCTGATGATCGCACTCTATGGAAGCGCTGCGACCGGCACGTTCGTCAGGAACGTATCAGATATCAATCTGCTGATCATCGTCAAAGAACCCGATGCAGCACAGCTGTGGGCATTGGCGAAGAAGGCCAAGAGATGTCTTCAGGAGTTTCGCATCACTCCACAGATCCTGTCAAAACAGGAACTGCTGACCTCTGCCGATATCTTTCCGGTTGAGTATCTTGAGATCAGGCAGTCCATGCATCTGCTCTACGGTACGTCGCTGTTCGATGAGCTGGATATAGGTCACAGGAATATACGTCATCAGGTGGAGACGATGCTCAGAGGGGGACTCAACTCCCTTCGTCAGATCCTGCTGCTCACCGCATGTGAGAGCAAGATCCTCTATCGGGAACTGCTCTCCTGGAGTGGACGACAGATCCCCATGTATCGTGCGATCTTGCGGCTCTATGGTGATACGACTGCCATAGAGGATCCCAAAGAGGTCATCAAGCCGCTTGAAGAGCACCTGAAGTGCTCGTGTTCCTCGCTCGAGGCCCTGATGAGGCTCAGAGAGGTTCAGCCAAAGGATACCGACCTGATGAGACTCACTGCAGAGCTGCTGACGCAGTACATGCAGATCGTGGAGGTGATCGATGCATATGAGAGCAAACAGTAAGTCACTGATCTCTGTGCTGCTGTTCCTGGTGATCCTGATCCTGCCAGTCTCCGGGGTGTCGTATCCTGCTGCATCCGGGTATGTGAATGATTTCGCCTCGGTCATCGACTCCTCGACCGAGCGTGAGATAGAACAGATCGCACAGGCTCTCTCCCGTGATGGGGAGATCGAGATAGCAGTGGTCACCGTCCCCTCTCTGGAAGGCGAGAGCTTGAGGAGTACTCCTACCAGCTGGCGACAGCTGGGGCATAGGGGTGGAGGGACAGGATACCGGACTGATGCTGCTGCTGGCAGTGGAGGAACGGCAGGTGAGGGTAGAGGTCGGGTACGGCCTGGAAGGGGACCTTCCCGACGGGCTGGTCGGCAGACTGCTCGATGAGCATGTCATCCCCCCGTTCAAAGAGGGTGATTACAGCAGGGGGCTCCTGCAGGGGACCCTCTCTCTGGCTGCGACGCTCGCACAGAAGCGGTCGTTCACGCTGCAGGTGTCAGGCAGTGATCAGTATGCAGTATCAGAAGCAGAAGCAGATCCGATCGGTGAGATCATCTCCTTTCTGGTCATGATGGTCTTCATCTTCTTCTTCGTCGGCAGAGGAAGACTCTTTCCGCTGCTCTTTCTCATGGGGATGAGCGGCAGAAGCAACCGGCACTACGGCGGGGGCTTCGGTTCCTCAGGACGCGGCGGCGGCTTCGGTGGAGGAGGCTTCGGCGGGTTCAGCGGAGGCGGTTTTGGAGGCGGTGGTGCCTCACGAGGGTTTTAGATAGTGAATCATATGTTCAGGAGTAGCTAGTATGAATAGACGAATATCTCCCGCGCTCATAGCGCTTATCGTAGTGGTGGCAGTAGTGCTGATCTCAGTCTCCTGGTATGTCTCTACGAGAAATGATCTGGTGCGTCTGGAACAGGACCTTGAAGGGCAGTGGGCGCAGGTCGATAACCAGCTGCAGCGCAGATATGACCTGATCCCCAATCTGGTGGAGACGGTGAAGGGGTTTGCCAGCCAGGAGTCGGAGATCTTCATCCAGATCGCCGAGGCTCGAAGCAAACTGGCCGGAGCTCAGGGTGTATCGGAGACCGCACAGGCCTCCGGTGAGCTGGACTCCGCACTCTCGCGACTGCTGGTGGTGGTAGAGAACTACCCGCAGCTCAAATCTGATGCGAACTTCATGAGTCTGCAGGATGAACTTGCAGGGACTGAGAATCGCCTCGCAGTGGCCCGTATGAACTACAATGATGCCGTACGTGCATTCAACACAGCGATCAGGGTATTCCCCGGTTCTGTGGTAGCAGGTTCCATGGGTCTTGAGAAACAGGACTACTTCGAGATCGAGCAGGAGGCCCGTACAGCCCCGAAGGTCTCGTTCGACTGACACGGTCTGCAGTTAAATCTTTGTAAAACCCGTCACTTCCTGAGCCTGTCTGTGATACGCTCAGGTTATGACGGGTCTACTGCATCATAGAGGCACATCTGCGATCATCACTGCCTGTATCCTGTATCAGGATCATATGCAGGAGATCGAACAGCAGCTGATCAGCTGGTCCTGTGCCCAGAGCTCACACGCGGCACTGGAGGCCTCCCTGCTTGAGCTCGCTAGACCCGAAGGCGTGATCGGGTCAGCTATCAGCTGCTTTGTCATGCTGCTGGTCATCTGCTCACCGATGGCCGGTCGGTCACCTCCTGCCTGCACCGGTGGAAGGATGATCTCTCACCTCTTGCTGCCGCCATGCTCGGACACTGGCAGATCCGTCCCATGCAGTGGTCAGCCTTCATGATCGTTCACCGCTGGCAGTATAATCTGTTCACCATCCGTGATCTCTTCACCTCGTGTGAGATGCTGCTCTACTCGGTCTCTCTCTCAGATCTGGCAGATCCCCCCGGTACAGGTCTCTACCTCGCCTTGCTCTATCATAATGGATCGTGCCGTCAGGTGGAGGGCCTGATCCATCATTATCCGCTGCACGAACAGGACCTGCTCTTCTTCTTCCGGGGGCTCTCTCCGGGGCTGTTCGATGAGCAGGGGATCGATCGGCTGATCGATTCCCGTTTCACTTCTATCTGGTACCTAGATCAGCTTGATATCTATCCCGACTGCCGTCAGTTCGTAGAACGTACTGCGCTCTATTACCGGATACTCTCCTGTCCCCTGTCCTGGGATCAGAAACTTCCCGGCTGCTGGGAGCGAAGCTGCAGCGGTCCCTATGCAGTGCTGCGGTATCTTGGACCGGACCGTGCTGCAGGGAGCATAGCTCCCGCCTTCATCAGGACCGATGAACGGCATATCGACTGGCATGCATCATCTCCTGCTGATCCTGAGATCCTGTTCGATATCATCGGCGGCAGGCTGTGCGTGAGAGCCTGCAGCCTGCACGATTATATGTTGCTCATGCTCATCATCGGATCGGTCCATCCTCTGCCGCTGGAGCAGATCACCCTCCCCGAGGCTGAGATCTCCCTTCCTCTGTGTGCACTGTGCCGCAAGATCGAAGGATTCACCTATCCCTGGGATTTCTGAACCGGTATCATTGGATCCGGGTATTGTACGCTGTTCTCACTGGACATATGGGGTGCGGAACATGCTGAGAGTGCTCAGTATAACCGCTTCTGGCGTGGCGTCCCGCCTGAGAGCAAAGGCGACTGGGGTTTTGTCAGCCACATGGTGGAAACCGTCCTTGAACAGCACGCCGTGGTGGGGCCCCACGGCGTGCTGTTCCGGGGCGCAATTTCGCCAGAACATGATCGAGGAGAATCTGCTTGATGCTGTCATCGGGCTGCCGGGCAACCTGTTCCCGACCACCGATATCCCGGTGGTGATTCTGGTCTTTGACCGTTCCCGTGAAAAGGCGGTGTCCGTGAAGAATGCAAGAACATCTTCTTTGTCGAAGCCAGCTGAGAGTATGTCTCCGGGAAGAACAAGAACACCCTCTTGGAAGCGCATATCGACAAGATTATGGCAACCTACGCAGCCCGGGGGGGGGGGCGAAGAGGAAAAATTGGCTCATGTGGCCGACCTCAAGGCGTACAAGGGAAACGACTTCAACCTCGATATCCCCCGCTATGTGGATATCTTTGAAGAAGAGGAAATCGATATCGATGCGGTGCAGGTGGAAAAAGAGCTGGTGGAAGTCAGAAAACAGATGGAGGAAAAGCTGCAACAGATTCAGAGGTAACCACGAATGGATAAGAATTTTCGCCAATATTTTTTTAGAACCGCGAAAAGCACAACACACACGAAACAGGATACTGTTTTGCGTGTGAGAAATAACTCAGTACAGATCACGCATGATTCAGAACTTTCTGCTGGGATAGTATGTCAGATAACAACAACGAACCTCCCAAGGGCGAGCTTGTGGTGTATCAGGGGCAAGGACTGGACAGTCCGGTTCAGGTGTGGTTGGACGGGGAAAGTATCTGGCTGAATCAAGAACTCATGGTAGAGCTGTACGGAGTCACCGTTCCGACTATAACCGAGCATATAGCAAATATCTACCACGACGAAGAGCTTCAGCCGGAGACAGCTCGTAGGAAATTCCGAATAGTTCAAACGGAAGGAGGGCATGTATGAACAATGACAAAAAACAGATCATCTCTTTGGAGCCTGAAGCCATTAGGGCAAACATCTATTCAATTCGTAACCTGCAAGTCATGCTGGATAAAGATATAGCCGCACTATATGAAGTGAAGCCAATTCGATTGCGCGAACAGGTTCAACGTAATATCGAGCGTTTTCCAGAGGATTTCATGTTTCAACTGAACGACTCCGAGATTGATTTCATGGTATCGCAATATGCGATACCTTCCCGAAAACACCTTGGTGGCTCTCTGCCTTATGTGTTCACAGAACAGGGGGTCGCCAGTCTGGCAGGCGTTTTGAAAAGTGTAAAGGCTGCAGAAGTACATGTTCTGATCATGCGTGCCTTTGTTGAAATGCGAAAAATCATTCAGCAAAACGCCAACATCTTTGCCCGTCTTGATTCAGTCGAACGTCGTCAAGTCGCCTTTGAATTGGATACAGAGAAAAACTTCAACGGCGATCTCCGCAAGGAAGCCATTGCCTTTGCCCAAACCTATTTTGCTGAGACTCGTAAGCAGGAGCTGATCGAAGAATGTTAGCGCTTACAGGCACGTCTTCAGGCAAGACAAGAATTCGCATAATCTGAGAACGACCTTTCCCGTAATATCTACTAACGTGGGGTGGATGGACGATGACTGAACGAGGGTGATCTACCCTGTCTGAATCAGCCTCCCGGTTGACTTCGGCATAGGAGATGCATCCTCACTTGATGACAGGACTGCAGGCAGTCCTGTCATCAGTCGTTCTGTGTTCGGCAGTCATCAATAGTGCAAGTCCTGCAGTTCTCTCTGCTGCAAGAGAACGGGGTATACGATCTCAGGTATGATCAGCTCCGATATGCCTTGATGATCTGAGCATAGTACATAGTGTGGTGATCATGATCTGTGTAGGACTGGTGCACATACTCAGCATCGATGAGAAGGGGATCCATCGATTGCCTATAGCTTATGGTGCAGACCAGGTGGTACTCACACTGGGCGATCAGGGGGATGGTGGTCTCTGGGACGTACTCCCGTGTCAGTGAGCATGCATCGAACTTATCGATCTCTCTGCCTGATCTGGTCCCGCAGATACTCAGTTCCTGCTTCAGACTTCCAGCTGCAGGTATGCTGATGACGAACTGATCACTCAGATCGATCAGATCGTGGGTGTAGCGAGAGTGACGTACTGCGACGGTGATGCAGGGTCTGTTCCAGAATCTACCGGTTGATCCCCAGGCTATGGTCATCGTGTTAACCTGTGTCCCGGTCCCGGTAGTCAGAAAGACCCCGTGTTCCAATTCCCTATCCCATCCTGCGATAGCTCGGGTGATCTCAACTTCTTTCATCTATGCCTCCATGGTTCTTGATCGTATGGTACCGGATGTACAGGGGGTTTGTACATGGCTGAAGATGTAAATACGGTAAGAGCTCTACCGGTGTATCGGCTGATGGTATGACGTGCCCGAAAGAAGCCATCTGCTTCAGGATAGGTATCCTGTCTGTCTGGCAGGGTGTCCCCTGTACCTGTCGTGCTCTATGAACCGAAGATGAACTATCTCATCAGAGCAGCTTGCACCGTCTTCTCCATAGCCATAGAGCAATGATGGTATCTGCCCGTGTCATATACGTGCAGTATTTTTTGTTTATCCACATACCTCAAGAGCGATCTATTCTTATGTTCCGGGATCAGAGCTTGTAGGTATCTGGAATGGCTGTGTTCTGCGGATCTCCATCAACACGTAGTGCTCACGCGTGCTGCCAAGGTACTGGTACTATGGATAATTGCCAGGTGCAAACACCCGAATCCCTGTTGATCAGCTGGTATGAGGTCTCTGTTTCGTTGTTCGGACTGTATGTCTAAACTTCGGGAGGGTGGGGCAGAGCCGCTTCTCATGCTCTAGAATTCACCTGTTCGCCATGTACAGGCTTGCAGAGCCTGACCGTATGATCCCATACGTGGTTCTCCTGGCCTGCTCTGTTCGATGACATATCACAGATGAGAGCGCTCATCACTCTGATCAGTGTACGGAGAACCTTTCAGATACCAAAAAAGTGATGTGCGGGCGATCAGCGGAGCGATCGAAAGGATCCTGTCAGTATAGCTGTACATGATAATCTCCAATAGTGTTGTGGATTATCATGATAAAACACAACTCCATTGCCAAGAGCCTCCGGTCATGGCATCCCTCCCACATAGTCCCCACAACTTCAGCTAGGGTCACTTTTCGTTCACAATTTGGTTCAGCTCTATCATGAGAAGCATACATAATCAGGCTGCTTCCTGTAACGATTTTTCTGCCTGAGTCAATGGCTGGACCGATATATGCTTTACTGGGGTCTATCGCTTCTCCTCTAGCTGAAGCCAGATCTGATTCAGCCGCTTCGTAAAGCTCTCTGGGATCGATGCTGGAAGGGTCATCTTTACCGTTCATGTGATCATGGGAGCTTTTACCGGTCCTCATCGTGCCCACCCCCACATCCAGCAACTGTCTTCATCGTGCATGCTGCGTATCATCATCATCATCATCAACCTTCTTCTCCTGTTTTTCACTTCTGAGAGCAGTACCTGTCACCGAATTGTAACTGAAAGAACGGCCTCTGCAGTTCATCTGTGGTATGATCTAAAGAGAAATGTTAAAAAACGGTTAAATAGTTCGGGTAAGTATGCTATACTTTGCCGTTTAAGATCACGAAGAGGGATAATGAGTTATGAGAGAATTTTTCTGTCTGGTACGAAAACATGATCGGCACCATCTTGAGCTGAAGTCCAATCTGCCCATACCGCAGAAGGGCAAGGGCAAGTACGACCTGAACTTCTACTTCTTCTCGCCAGCTCAGCTCCATTTCACGAAGAAGAACATCTCGAATGATGCGATCATCCGTCATATCCAGACCTATACCCGGTTCTCCTCCCCGGCGCTGCCGCTGACAGGTTATACCGATCCCTCCTGCGATCTGAGTCCCCTTACCCGGATCGATCGCTTCTTCACTCGCCTGGACCGGGGTGAGACGATCTCCGAGCCTAAGATCGTCTATGAACTGCAGACGATGGTCAACGGCTTCCGGGGGGAAGTGAAGGATTTTTCGGATCTGCTGCAGCAGATCATCACCGAAGATAGTACCGACGTTCGTATCTATAAGAACCGGATACGGGAGATGATCGCACAGATGCAGCAGTTGCTGGATGCCCTGAGGACCCTGTTCCCCCGGTTCCTTGATGTGCGGATCTCTGATGCGACCCGCACGGCTCTAAGCTGGAGTGACGAGGCTCTCGGGCTTATCGCGATCCGCAATGCCATCCGCCTGCACGTGATCTGTGAGGCTGATACGGCTCTGGCGCCTCTGGTTCCCTACATCGATGAGTTCATCGAGAAGGAAGATGCCTACAGGACCCTCAAAGAGTATAAATCATCATTCAAGGCACTGGATGAGCATGCAGGGGAGACCCTTGCCTATCGCGAGAGCATGCTCAAGAAGTGGTCACAGTCCTCCCTCTATATGAGATCTATGGAATCGAGGGTCCCTCAGCGTATCGGACACATCCTTGCCGGGACCGCAGCCGCTACGGCTATGACCTTCGCCGTGCTGGCAGCCTTCTATGCAGAACAGTTCTTCGTACGGAATTCGGCCTCCTGGGGACTGATCATCATCCTCTCCTACGTGTTCAAGGATCGGATCAAGGAGATCCTCCGGGATCTGTTCGGCAGACTGCTGCCCAGGCTGCTGGCAGATCGTATCTACCGCCTGCAAGACCCGGTGAACGGGAAGGATGTCGCACGTTCTCAGGTGATCATCAAGTTCGGAGTCGACAAGGACCAGCCGCAGGAGATCCAGAAGGAACGGGACCTGGGGACCAACCCCTTCAAATCGATCCTCCCTCCCCAGAATGTCATGCACTACAACCGATTAATCTCGGTACAGGGTAAGACGCTGCTGGAGAACCATTCCCGGCTCGATGCGATCACGGAGATCACCAGGATACGTATCGATGACTGGCTCAAGGAGATGGATGATCCTGAAGGGATCCATTACAAGCTCGAAGATGGCAAACGCAAGAGAGTCTCAGGTAATCGCGTCTATCATATACATCTGATCGCCTCGCTCAAAGAGGATCGAAAGGGATCGGTACCCCGGTTGTTCCACTACTGTCTGGTCATGAACCGTTCAGGGATCCTGCGGGTCGAACCGCGCTGAAATCTTCTTGTACAATCGTGCAGTGAACTTTTAGTTGACAACTATGTTATGATACCTTAACATAGTAAATGTTAAGAAAAGTTAACAAAACTTCTGATGACAGAAGACGCACGAACACAAGGAGCACAGCATGAAAAGGTCTCTACGAACGATTGTATTGATGATGATCATCTTGATGACTGCAGTACCCATGGTATTCGCAGGCGGGAAGCAGGAAGCAGTACCTGCGAAGCCGGCAGCAGCCGAAGTACCTATGACACACGAAGAGCTGGTTGCAGCTGCACAGGAAGAGGGCAAGGTCGTGGTCTATGCCGTGACGAGCCGTATCGCCAATGCCGCTGCCACCTTCACCGAGAAGTACGGCATAAAGGTCGAAGCGACGAACCTCAAGGACTTCGAACTTGTCGAGAAGATCTCCAAAGAGGGAAGCACCGGTGCACAGGGAGCAGACTTCGTCCTTGCACAGGATGGCGGCCGGGTGATGGGGGAGCTGATCAATCTTGAGTACCTCTACAACTATGTACCTCCGACGATGAAAGATGTGATCCCGGTGGAGTTCCAGAATCCTCTGGCTTTCGCATTCATCAACAAGGTGTTCATCTATAACAACGAGAGTGCCTCCTCACAGGCTATTGACAATATCTGGGCAGTGACCACCAAAGAGTGGGCAGGGAACTTCCAGTTCAAGAATCCCTTCCAGGAGGGTGTGAACGCGAACTTCCTCACCATGGTGACAAAACCCGAGATCGCTGCTCAGATCGCAGATGCCTATGCAGAGTACTTCGGCCAGGAGATCGAACTGACGACACCCAATGCAGGATACGAATGGATCAAACGGACGCTGGAGAACAACATGATCCTGACCACCTCCGATACCAAGACCGCAGAGAGCATCGGGATCAAGGGACAGGGCAAGGATCGTAATGCAGGACTGTTCGTATTCTCAAAACTCCGATACACCGAGACGAAGAACCTGGCACTTCAGGTGATGATGGATGTCAAACCGTTCTCAGGCTTCTACTACCCGATCTATGCGTTGATGAGCTCGAACGCACAGAATCCGAATGCGGCGAAACTCTTCATCGAATACCTGCTGACAGAAGAGGGGTTCACCCCCTGGTCATCGGACATGGGAACCTACTCCTCCAATCCAAATATTCCCCTGCAGCCCGGAGACTATCCTATGAGCACCTGGGTAGAGATCCTGGTGGAAGAGGATCCAGCCTACTGTTTCGAACAGCGTGCTGAAGTCGAGGAATTCCTCAACGAATACATCTACTAGGACTTCAGGTCCATCTGATCGATGACGGGAGGCAGAACGGACAGGGACCTGTCTGTTCTCCTCCCGTACCACTCCAATCAAGGAAACGCATGTGAACTATACAAACAGGTTCAAGTCCTTTATCAAGAAACCGCACAACGTGATCCTGGTATCTCTTGCGATCATCCTCTCGTATCTGACGATCGTCCCGATGATCACGATCATCCTTGATACGTTCACGGTGCACCAGTCGGAACTGATGCGGGTCAAAGGCGCTGCGGTGGGTGATTTCACCCTGTACCACTGGACCAAGGTGCTCTTCTCTTCGGCAAGCAGGAAGATCTTCTACGAACCGTTCCTCAACACCATGGTCGTCTCCTTCGGCACCTGCTTCATCGCAATCACCCTCGGAGGGATGATGGCATGGCTGGTGACGAGGACCAACCTCAGATTCAAGGGGATCCTCTCGACCCTGTTCATCTTCCCCTATATCATGCCGTCCTGGACCCTTGCCATGGCATGGCTGAACTTCTTCCAGAACTCTCTGGTAGGAGGGTCTCCGGGGATCTTCACGGCTCTCACCGGGATCGAGACGGCCAACTGGTTCGCCTACGGGCCATTCCCGATCATCGTGGTCCTGGGGCTGCACTATGCCCCCTTCGCCTATATCCTCATAGGCGGTATCCTCCGGAACATGGATGCCAACCTGGAAGAGGCTGCTTTGATCCTGAAAGCGAGCAGAGCCAAGATCATGCGAAAGATCACGATCCCGATCGTGCTCCCTGCCATGCTCTCGACCTTCCTGCTGGTATTCTCCAGTGCGATGAGTGCCTTCGCGGTACCTGCCTTCCTCGGCACATCGGTCCGCTACCAGGTACTGACCACCCAGATGTACAGGACCCTCAACGGTCTGAACCCCGGCTACGGCTATATCATGGCACTGCTGATGATCATCATCGGGGTGTTCATCCTCGGGATCAATCACCACATCGTAGGATCGAGAAAATCCTTCACGACCATCACAGGAAAGAGTTCCAACATCTCCCTGATCAACCTGCGGGGCATGACCACGCCGTTATCCTATCTGCTGCTGATCCTCATCAGCATGGTATGTATCGTGCCGCTGTTCTCCTTCGCGCTTGAATCGTTCATCATGGAACCGGGTAACTACTCCTTCGATAACTTCACCACGCTCTTCTGGATCGGTTCGGGTTCACCGGAGATCGCCAACGGCGAGCCGGGTATCCTGCGTAACCCCTCCATCTTCACCGGGCTGTGGAACTCGCTTCGACTGTCAGTACTCGTTGCCTTCATCTCAGGATCGATGGGGATCCTGGCAGGCTATGCCATCGTGAAGAAGAAGAACTCCCGTCTCTCTGCGTTCGTCAACAATCTGGCGTTCTTTCCCTATCTGATGCCGAGTATGGCCTTCGGGGCGATCTATCTCTCCATGTTCGCCGTACGACGCGGGTTCATCCCGCCCCTGTACGGTTCCTTCGCACTGCTGGTACTCGTAGGTGCGGTGAAATACCTGCCGTTCGCATCCCGGGCAAGTGTCGGTGCGATGCATCAGTTGAGCAATGAGATCGAGGAGGCTGCAGCCATCCAGGGGATAGGCTGGGGCAAGAGGATGCTGCGGATCATCATACCGATCCAGAAGGCGAGCTTCCTCTCAGGGTACCTGCTTCCCTTCATCTCGTGTATGAGAGAACTCTCACTGTTCATCCTGCTGGTCACCCCGTCTACCAGGATCCTGACCACCATGCTCTTCCAGTACAATGAGAAGGGCTGGAGCCAGTATGCCAATGCGATCAATCTGCTGATCGTACTGTTCGTCGTGCTGAGCAATACCGTAGTGAACAGACTTACCGGGGCATCTATCGATAAAGGAATAGGAGGGCAGTAACCATGCCGCAGATCATACTTAAGAACATCACCAAACGCTTCGGGTCGGCAGTCGCTGTCGATAATTTGAATCTTGTGATCGATGACCGGGAGTTTCTCACCCTGCTCGGTCCCTCAGGCTGCGGCAAGACCACCACCTTGCGCATGATCGCAGGACTGGAGACCCCGACAGAGGGTGATATATACATCGATGATGTATGTGTCTTCTCTGCAGAACGGGGTATAGACATCTCCCCCGATAAGAGGAACGTGGGGTTCCTGTTTCAGAACTATGCCCTGTGGCTCATATGACCGTCTATAAGAATATCGCATTCGGGCTGGAGAACATGAAGTGGGACAAGGAGCGCATCCATGCACGTGTCTACGAACTCCTTGAGATGCTCAGGATCGAGGAGTACCATGACCGGTACCCTGCAGAGCTCTCGGGAGGACAGCAGCAGCGTGTGGCGATCGCCCGTACACTGGCGACCGGACCGAAGATCCTCTTCATGGACGAACCGCTGAGTAATCTGGATGCCAAGCTGCGGATGGAGATGCGTACCGAGCTCAAGAGACTGCATGCAGAGACCGATTCCACCTTCGTCTATGTCACGCATGATCAGCTGGAGGCTATGACCCTCTCCACGAACATCTGCTTGCTGCGAAACGGGCTGCTCCAGCAGTATGCACCACCTCTTGAGGTCTATCATACTCCTTCGAACGTCTTTGTCGCAGACTTCGTCGGATCCCCGAACATCAACATGATCGAGGTCTCCGGTGAGAGTGTCAATCTGGATGAGGTGAAGCTCTCCAATGAGCAGGTACGCATGCTCTTCGTACCGACCTCCTCGAGCTTCTCGATCACAAAGGGTCAGAAGCTCTTTCTTGGGATCAGACCTGAGTGTATCGCCATCACCGAGGAGGGACCGCTTTCCGGGGAGATCTACTCGACGCTTCCCTCGGGCATGGAGACCATCGTCAAGATCGATGTGGATGGCCTGCTGCTTACCTGTGTGGTCTTCGGTGGTGTGGATTTTGCCATGGGGGAGCAGGTGAACATCTCCTTCACCTCAGAGCATATCGTACTCTTCGATCAGGCGACCGAACGGAATATCGCCACAGGAAAGCTCATGTAGGGTGACCTCGATCGCAGGGAGTATGATAGAATGTTCTGCATACATACGACTCACTCCAGAGAGGATCAGGTGATGAACGAGCGAACAGACCAGAGCCCTACGATACTCATCGTCGATGACGAGGAGCATATCGTCCAGCTGCTTGAGATGAATCTGAGGACGCAGGGCCTCAGGAGCCTTGCAGCCTATACCGGAGAGGATTGTCTGCAGCTTGCAGCGACCGAACCGGTCGATGTGATCCTTCTTGATGTGATGATGCCGGGCATGGATGGGATCGAGACCTGCAGACGACTGAAGCAGGATATGAAGACCCGCCATATACCGGTGATCATCGTCAGTGCGAGAAGCGAGGATGAGGACCGCATACGCGGATTGGAAGGCGGTGCTGACGATTACGTCAGCAAACCGTTCAACATGAAGGAACTCTATCTGCGCATCCAGGCAGCACTGCGGCAGGTAGCGGTGCTCAAGTCGCTCCATGTGAGCACCTATGCGGTGGGTCCTCTGCTGCTCGATACCCGCCGGCATCTGGTGACCTTCGGTGATCAGCGTCTCGATCTCACTCTCACCGAGTTTCGCATCCTGCAGCAGTTGATGGGACATGCCGGACAGGTGGTGATGCGCGAGGACCTCTCCTATGAGATCTTCGACAAGAGTCCTGACGAACTGGGCAGGACCATCGATGTCCATATCAGGCATATACGGAAGAAGCTGGGACAGCAAGGCATCAGCGGGTCGAGATCCAGACCATCCGCGGAGAGGGCTATATGATCGAGTCGACAGATAGATGATGCACGTTTCGATACAGCGATCGATGATCACCCTGATGATCCTCCTGATCTTCCTGCTCTCTGTGGGGTTCTTCCTCTATACGGTGAACATCATCGTAGACCAGCAGATCGAACAGGGGTTCTCTGACCTGTACCATACGCTGCAGATGATGGAGCGCATGCCAAGACAGCATGGCGCTCTGCTCAGTCGTATCGCACTGGAACAGGAAGAGGTGACAGGGGCTCACGTGGTCATCGTCGATGATCAGTTTCGTCTGCTTGCCGATTCACACCTCGGCATGCAGGACGTCTCGGGGGCGTATCTCAATGCTGATATCTCAGAAGCAAAACAGCATGGCGCATCGAGCAGTATCGTACGGGATCGGAGCCGCGGTGCGCTGCTGGTCTCGGTAGCCATGAGCTCTACGCTCGGACAGCAGCAGGTGATAGTCTCTCACAGTTACTCCCTCGATCACACAGAGGGGTTCATGCGTGGGTTTCTGATCTTCATGGTACTGCTCGCTCTGCTGCTGGCTGCCCTTACCGCACTGCTGGTCTCTGAAGCGCTGCTCCGGTACCAGAAGCCGCTGCAGAAGTTCCTCACCCATACCCGGTCCCTGCCCAAGGACGGGCATTCCCCGCTTCCTGTCGACACACACGTGCCAGAGCTCCATCAACTCGTAGAGAATTTCAATACCCTGCAGGAACGCTACATGCAGCTGATCGAGACCGATAATGAGAAATACAGCAAGATCAATACGCTGCTCGCCACAGTCAAGACCGGGATCATCATGGTCGGTGTGGACAATGAGATCACTCTGGTCAATCCCAAAGCCGAGGGACTGCTGCAGGTGAACACCAGAGAACTATTCACCGGCAGCACCCAAGAGCATGACCCCGACAGCCTGATCGGACGGATCCTCAGCCAGATGAAGCTGGTGAATGCTGAACAGCAGGGGAGGGTGATCTCGCTTGAGGGTGAAGACAAGAAGATCATCGATGTCGATATCGCTGTCATGTACAACAAGTATCAACCGCATGAGCACTGCGGGGCACTGGCTATCCTGCGGGATGTGACACAGATCAGGCATCTCGAACGACTCAAGGATGAGTTCGTATCGAACGTATCACATGAGCTTCGGACCCCGCTCACGGTGATCAGCGGGTTCGCAGAGACCCTGCAGTCCTGGGAGCTGCTCGAAGATACGGACAGGAGGACAGCCCTCTCTCTGATCAGCATGGAGACCGATCGGCTGAAGGACCTCATCTCCGAACTCCTCAAGCTCTCCCGGATCGAGGGAGCCATGGGCACTGCGAAGAAGCAGCTCTTCGATCCGCTCCCGCTGATCGAGAAACTGACTGCATCCCTGGCGGAGGTGACACAGAAGCGGGGCATACGAACGATCATCTCCACCGAAGGGGCTGTTCCTCTGCTCTACGGCAGACCGGGCTGGTTCAGACAGATGATCTTCAACATCTACGATAATGCAGTCAAGTATGCCCCTGATCTTGATGAGATCCTCATCAGGGTCCATACCAGAGAACAGCAGCTGATCATCGAGGTGGAAGACCACGGCATGGGGATGGCACCGGAAGACCTGCCGAGGATCTTCGAACGGTTCTACCGGGCAGACAAGTCGCGAAACAGCAGGGTCCCCGGCACAGGACTGGGGCTTGCGATCACGCAGCGCCTGGTCAAAGAGTTCGGTGGTACGATCGATGTCACCAGCACCAGAGGCAGGGGGACCTGCTTCACGGTGCGGATCCCGGCGGAGGATCCCCGGAAGACAGCCCGTAGTACCGACAGCCCTGAACCCCGGTCCTGAACCAGCCCCGGGCCCGCAGCATGAAGTCGTGATGGAAGCAAAAGCATAGCACAAGTAGAAAAGGAGTACAGCATGAACAGCGAACGGTATGAGAGCAGCTCGAGAGTACTGAACCCGGAGATCCTCAAAGCATGTGATGTACGCGGGATAGTCCTACAGCAGTTGAGCGAACATGACCTCTATGCGATCGGCAGAGCCTTCGGTACGATGCTCAGGCAGATGGACAAGCAGAGCTGCATTGCCGGGTATGACGGCAGAGAGAGCTCGGTATCCCTCGCAGAAGCAGCCGTTGCTGGTCTGCTGGATGCAGGCATCGATGTCACGGTCATCTCTCTGGTCCCGACCCCTGCAGTCTATTATGCAGTAGCATACCTGCACGCTGATGCAGGGATCATGATCACCGCAAGCCACAATCCCGCACAGTATAACGGCTGTAAGTTCGTTCTCAGTGACGGTCTCTTCCATGGGAGCAGCATCACCGATCTCGCACGGATCTGCGAGAATGGCACCTACTGCAGCGGGAAGGGAGTGAGGACCGATCGGTCGATCACCAGGGAGTATATCACATACCTGCTCTCCTTTCTCACCGTCGATCCTGACTTCAATCCCAGCATCGTGTGGGACCCGGGAAACGGTGCCGCTGCTGCGGTGCTGCGGCTGCTGACCGACAGGCTCCCGGGTACCCACCGGATCATCTGCGGGGAGGTCGACGGCAGCTTTCCCAACCATCACCCGGACCCCAGCCTGAAGGTGAACATGAGGATGCTGCAGGAGGCGGTACGTACCACAGGTGCTGATGCCGGCATAGCCTTCGATGGGGACGGGGACCGTATCGGGGTCGTGGATGATCAGGCGGTGATCCTCAGTGGTGATCAGCTGCTGAGTCTCTATGCCCGGGACCTGTTGAGGCGCAGACCCGGGTCTACGGGTGATGTCAGAGGTGAAGGCAGGCAAACTCTTCTATGATGAAGTGGCCAGCTGCGGGGGACATGCCATCATGTGGAAAGTGGGGCATACCAACCAGAAGGAACGGATGTGGAGAGAGCACATACCGCTGGCAGGAGAGACCAGCGGACACATCTTCTTCGAAGAGAACAACGGCTATGATGACGGGCTGTTCTCAGCGGTGAAGCTGCTCAATCTGCTCAGTGATGCATCAGGATCACTGTCGGACCTGAGAGAACGTATGCCGATCTATCATGACAGCGGGGAGATACGTATCCCCCAATCCACCCTGCAGAGCAGCAGGACCCTGGAGCTCATCACAGAAGCCCTGAGCAGGCAGGGACGTCCCTTCATCTCCATAGACGGCCTGCGGGTCACCTGTGCCGATGGGTTCTGGATGCTCAGAGCCTCCAACACCCAGCCGCATCTGACGATCAGGAGCGAGGCAGCCACCGCTGGAGGTCTGAAAGAGTGCCTTCAGGATCTCACTGAGAAGCTGCAGGCAGCAGGAGTGGACTATGAACGGCAGAAGGTGGTGATGGATTGAGGGCAGTACTGCCACAGGTGCCTGGATACAGAAGCAGAGGGCCTGCCGTCGGGTGGCTGCAAGCCCTCTGCCGTCTGTTCTCTCTTAATAGATGAAGCTGCAGCCGAGCATCAGTGCAAGGCTCTGAGGCCCCGCCCAGGAGAACAGATCATCCGTATCTCCGGCCTGAACTGTCAGATACCCGAGTACAGAGAGACTCTGAAAGACATTCCAGCTGCCCCCGATGGTGGTAGCGGCACTGAGATCGATCGGTGAGATGATCGACCGCAGGGAGAGACTCACCGTATCAGAGGGAGTATACCCGATCTCGGGATAGAGGTAGAGCCCGTAGGATGCCTGTGCAGTATCCTGTTCGACCCAGGAGGCATACGGCCTGATCAGACTCTCGAGCCTGAGGGTCATCGTGCGTATCCGGTCGATCTGATGGATCGTGAAGAGCCCGGCACTGAGATTCCAGGACTCCTGTGCCCCGTCACGCAGCTCTTGGATGTCGGTGCTCGAAGGGAGGGTGAGGGCACTCGCTGCATACCAGTCGGGCCCGAAGTTCCCCTGCATCGTCACGTAGGCGGTATGTGACTGATCACTGCCGCGATAGAGATACCCCGATTCCAGCTTGATCGTATCGATCGTGGCATAGACCCTGCCCCCCGCAGCGATTTCGATGAGCTCACCGGTCCCTGCTTGAGGAAGGACCACCGCTTCAAGGAACGAGAAGTTCTCAAGCGGGATCTGTACACTCGATAGCCAGTAGGTCTCATCACGTACCTCCGAGGTGGTAAGATCGACATCCGTATCGGTACTGCCGGAGAGGATGTCCCCGGAGTTGAACACGAACCCGTCCCCCCAGCTCAGACGGCTCTTGCCGGCAGTCAGGCGAAAAGAGGGGAAACGTACCTTGATGTACGCCTTATCGAGGGAGATCAGCGCAAGGGAGAGAGCGCTGTAGTCTGGGGGGATCGATTCACCCAGAGCTGAGAGCGGCAGATCCGGGAAGATGATATCGAGGGCTACCTCACTCTTGACATCCCGGTTGCCGCTGGACTTGAACGAGGCTGTTCCTGCACCGGCAATCCTGTAGGACCAGTCAGTGTTCGAAGTTCGCACCACCGTGTTGAACAGGGAGAGATCCATCGTGAGATCCCCTCTGCCGGAAGTGATGCCGCACTGAAGAGCAGAAGGATCAGGAGCATACAGCTGCTACGCATGTTCATACTCTTCCCCCTACCAGGACAGTTCATCGAGTGAGAAGATCCGTGAATCGATGGGGACATCCACCTGCAGCTCCCTGATGATCATCAGCGTCTGGGAATCCGCTTTCATCGTATCAGAGATCCGGGTGGTGGTGGCGAGCACCAGATCATCGAATCGGCCGGTCTCAAGTACATCGATCTCCTTGATCAGCCTGCCTGATTTCGTGGAGTACTCTCCCTTGAGGACGATGAAGTGTTCCTTGTCGATCCAGATGGTCTCTTTGGGATACGGTACAGACCGGGTGGTCGCAGTCAGCGAGAGTTTGTAGCACATCCGGTCGCCGATCATCTCCTCCCCGTCGAGTACCACCTCATACTGGCTGAGACGGTCGTTATCGCCGGTCATGTCCTCATACGAGACATCAGAACCGAGCATGCCCTGTCTGAGTGCTGCACCCTGCATCCTGATCAGCTCCTGAGCATCGGGGTAGTAGAGATAGATGGAATCCTCGGTCCTGAGGATCTTCTGTCCCCGTTCTGCGGTACTGGTGAACTCGATCAGTGATTCATCACTGCCCCGGGACCAGGCGATGAAGGTACTGATCTTGGTACCGAATCGATCGGTGATCTGCAGCTCCCTTCGGTGATCGCTGTATCGAAGGTCTGCATCTCGTCTGTCTTTCGTATGATCTCCTCTGCGCTCATCGCTGCCAGCGAGGAGGGGATGAGACATATCATGACCAGCAACGATAGTAGTTTCTGTGTTCGTTTCGTTCGCATACTGACTGACTCCTATATGATCGGTTCTAGATATAACGCAGAGCCTCGACAGGCTCGATCTTCGCCGCCCTCTTCGAGGGCAGCAGGGTAGCGAGGGAGGCGATGGCAACAGAATAGAAGAAGACGAAGAAGGTGATCCACACATTCAGCTGTGGATAGAGGACCGAGGACATCTCGAAGTCCATACCCGAGAGGGCATCGGTGAAGTCTATCCCCACCCGGGAGAGGTAGGAGGTGATCCCCACCCCGGCGAGTACCCCGACGAACGATCCGATGGTGGCGATGAACGCTCCCTCGAGGAAGAAGAGGCGGACCAGCTCCTTTCCGTGCATGCCCAGTGCTGCGAGCGTACCGATCTCCCTCATGCGTTCGAAGATCACCATCATGGTGGTATTGATGATGACGGTGCTCCCGAGCAGGAAGAAGAAGACGCCGACGAAGTAGTAGATCAGCTGGGCGAGCTCGATGAACGAGTACATGAGATTGATCTGTTTCCAGGAACGCACGTCATAGGTCTCTCCCGTGCGACTGCTGAGCTCCTGAGCGATCGTTGCAGCAAGCTGCTGCTCATCTGAGCCCTCTTCGGTCTTGATCAGGATCCGCTGTACCTGAGCATCCATCCGCAGGAAGTACTGGACGCGGTCCAGAGGGGCCCAGAAGGTCGAGGTGTTCATCGCTCCGACCGGGAAGGCTGCGATCCCCACGATCTCCATGGTGATGGCATTGGTCCCCCGTGCTGCGGTAGTCGAGAGGATCGTCACCTGATCCCCGATCTTCAGCTGAAGATCCTGAGCGAGATTGCCGCCCATGATGATCTCGTTCTTACCTGAGCTGGGCAGACGCCCTTCATGTACGATCGCCTCCACATCGTGATAGCGTGCCTCCTGTGCGAAGTCCACCCCCACACCGATCGCCCCGTTGGTCGTCTCATCGATATAGAGGCTCGAGGGGAAGGTGGTCCTCGGGACATAGGTGGTGATCCCGTCGATCGTATCGAGGACCTCGGTGATCTCCTGATACGGTACGGTCAGATGTACCGGATTATAGCGTTCGAACTCTTCATAGTCTGCGTGCTGTATCTGTACTGACCCCGAGTAGAAATCCTTCAGGTTCGTCTCCATATCGGCCCGCATGCCGCCGATCAGGGAAAAGAGCAGCACGATGCTCATCGCAGCAACGGCGATGGCGATACCAGAGAGCAGTGATCGTCTCATATTACGGGTGATGTTCCTCAATGCGGTCTTCATCAGTCGTGTGGTCATCTGTGGTCCTCCTGTCACTGGTGCCTCAGGCATGAAGGGATGTCCATCTTCAGTGCCCGGTTCGTCGGCAGATATGCCACAACGGTGGATATGAGGATGCCGGCAAAGAATGCGACCGCGATGGTCCCGGGATTCCAGGCACCGCGGAAGATGCTCTGGATACGGTATCCGATATCCATCTCACGCATCAGGAAGCCGAAATCGATCCCGACGTTGATGATCCAGTAGTTCGCTATGACCCCGATGATCACCCCGATGGTAGACCCGATGAGTCCGATGCCTGCTGCTTCGAGCATGAAGGCGATGCGGATCTTCATGTCGGACATGCCCAGTGAGCGCATCATACCCAGCTCTCTGATCCGTTCGAAGATGGCCATGAGCATGGTGTTCGAGATGCCGACCGCTGCGATGATGAAGATGAGAAAGAGGATCATGCCGGTCCCCCCGCGTTTTGCCTCAGCGATCGCCAGATAATCCTTGGCCATGGTCTCCCAGCTCATGACGGTGATGCCGTTGCCGTTCAGGAGTCCCTGAATGGTAGCGATCTCCTGTTCCACCTCAGCCTGATCGGGAAGTCGTATGTTGATCTCCGTCGCAGCACCATCCATGGCAAGATAGTAATCTGCCGTCTTGATGGGCATCATGATAAGCGTCCTGTTGACATTCGGGTTGGGACAGTTGAGGATACCCACGATCTGCAGATCGATCGCTTCATAGAACCCTCCGTTGCCCCGGGTGATGATGGTGACCCAGTTCCCCACTGATGCCCCGATATCTTCGGCGAACCAGGAACCGATCAGGATCGCCTCCTCATCCTCTTCGAGGAAGCGCCCTTCGATGAGGGTATCGCCGAAGTGGAACACATCGAAGTCGCGTGAGGGATCGATGGCAGTGACCCTCACCGGGATGTTGCCGTCCTCACCGAACTCCGCCCTGCTGAGGATCATATCGCCGGTGAACACGATTCTCTTCGATGCGGTGATCCCCTCTGCCTCGAGCCGTTCGAGGATGGGGTCAGGATCGCTGATGTTCAGATCCAGTGGATACTGATACCGTTCTTCCCAGTACTCATCGTCGAGGATCCTGGCAGATGCGGTCTCATACCATTTCAGGTTCCTGACCGACTCATACTCTGCTCCCATGAGCATCGCATCGATGAAGATGTACATGGCGATACCGATGGCGATAGCCAGAGCGGTGATGATGGTCCTGCGTTTGTATCGGGTGAGGTTCTTGAAAGCCAGTGAGATGAGAAACTTCATCACTGCCTCCTCTCATCGCTGATGATCTGTCCGTCGTGAAGCATGACCAGACGTTCTGCATACTCCATGACCATCTTGTCGTGGGTCGAGAAGATGAAGGTGGTATGGTGTCTTCTGTTCATCTCCTTCATCAGCTTCAGGATATCCTCTCCGGTCTCCGAATCGAGGTTGGCTGTCGGTTCATCGGCGAGGACCACCTGAGGGTTCTTGATCAGCGCCCGTGCGATCGCCACACGCTGCTGCTGCCCACCGGAGAGCCGTGAAGGTCTTCGATGCTCCATGCCCTCCAGTCCTACCTCTTTGAGCAGCCCCATCGTCCGTTCCCGTACCTCCTGTTCAGGGAGGTCCAGCAGAGAGAGGACGAAGGATACGTTCTCATATGCGGTGAGCACCGGGATCAGATTGTAGGTCTGGAAGATGAAGCCCAGATTGATCCTTCTGAAGTCTGTCTTTGACTTCTTGTTCATAGAAGAGACTGTCTCTCCATTGATGGTGATCTCGCCCCCGTCGAGGGCATCTATACAGCCGATGAGGTTCAACAGGGTGGTCTTGCCCGACCCCGAAGGTCCTGCGATGGAGATGAACTCTCCCTGCTCTATATCCAGAGACACGCCCCGAAGTGCTCTCACTACGGTCTCTCCTGCCTGATAGTTGCGTACGGCCTGGTCAATACTGATCATTGATCTCCTCCCTCATGTGTGGTATTAGCTCTGTGTGTATCACCTGACCCCTCCTGTGGAGTGTCCTTGGCCTCGATGCTCTTCTTGTTCCGCTCTGACTCTGCTTCATGCATCTTCTGAAATGCAGCCGTCCCCATCACAGCCCCGAGATTCATGTTATCAAGGGCGGAGGAGGGCATGAGCATGAGCGAGCTGTTCTGTCTGATCCCCTCATACACCATATTCATGGCTCTCAGCTGCAGGGCTGTGGGGCTCCGGTCATACCGTACTGCAGCCTCTTCGAACATCTGGGCGATCTCCACCTCAGCGGTGCTGAGGATCACCCTCGACTGACGTTCACGTTCAGCCTGTGCCTGCTTGCTCATGGCGTTCTCCAGCTCTTTGGGAATGATGATATCGGTGATCTCGATCGAGAGGATGGTCACTCCCCAGGGGTTGGTCTTACGATCGAGGATCTGCTGGATCTCCTTGCCCAGATCATCGCGCTCTGACAGTAGAGAACTCAGATTGTGCCGGCCGATCGCATCACGGAGTGCGGTCTGTGCAGAGAGGATGACCGCCTCTACGTAGTTCTCCACTTCCAGGACTGCCTGCTTCGCATCCCAGATCATCCAGAAGGCAAGAGCATCGACATGGACGGGCACCGTGTCTTTGGTGATGGTCTTCTCCGCACTGAAGTCTGTTGCTCTGATCCTGGTATCCACGAACGCGGCGATGCGGTCGATGAAGGGGATGAGGAAGAAGAGTCCCGGTCCATGGACCTTCCTGAACTTCCCAAGCCGGAGGATCACCACCTTGTCCCACTGGTAGATCAGCTGGAACGAAGCTGCCAGAAGCAGACCGAGCGATCCGCTCAGGGCCATGGGGATATAGGTCAGATCGAGCTTGGCCATCACGCCGACCCAAAGGATGATGATCAGTTGGATGAGCAGCATCCACATCGGCAGTCCTGCTGCGACGGCCCCGGCAACCAGGAGGCCGACGGTGATCCCTACGACACTCTCGATCTCAGAAGCAGGGTAGAGCCCGAACTGCAGGCTGATACCCCCGATGATGAAGAGTCCGAGGATCAGGAACGAAATGGCATTGAACCCGAAATCCTTTGCCAATCCCTTCTTCTGGATGTTCTTGATCCTCTCGGATTTCTGCTGGAATATATTCATATGTATGATCTCCCCTCTCTATCGTTCATATTCAGGACCTATCTCCTGAAGATAGTCGATGAGCTCATCTATGGTGAATCCATAGGAGTTCGCTTTGGTGATGAATGCCTGGTGATCTCTGTGAGCATCTGCTCGCGCTTCACATGGTCCAGTTCTATCTGCTTATCACTGATGAAGGTCCCGGTACCCTGCTGTGTCGTGACGATCCCACGGATCTCGAGCTCGTTATAGGCTCTGGCGACCGTGTTCGGATTGATTTGAAGATCCACTGCAAGACTCCTGACGGTCGGGAGTTGATCTCCCTGACCCAACCGTCGGTCGGCTATGGCCATCTCCACCTGCAGGATGATCTGCTTGTAGTAGGGGACACCGCTCTTTGCATCGAGGCTGAATTCGAGTCTCTTCAATCCTATGTCAGTCACTGCTGATGCACTCCTTTGTCCTATTGTACTAAACCATTAGTACAATAATACTATAGGACAACTTCCCGGTGCCGTCAAGTCAAGACATGACTGATTTCTCTTGTACTCGAGATCGGTATCGCATGAGATGAAAAAGGGTCCCTGAGCCATGAGAGACTCAGGGACAGAATGTGAATTAGGGGAACATATTGGTTGTTTCAGCTGAAAAGCATGTATCGTCTGCAGTGAAAGACTGCAGACGTACCTCATGAGAAGGATGAAAGAGCAGTCTCGTATAGCTAAGAGATATATGCAGAGCCCTGCTCTTGATCATCCTCAGCGACTGCGCTCATCAACGGTGTCTGACTGAATATAGTATAGCATGAAAGTGCTGAGAATGTAATGGTGAGTGATAAAGAAATATATAGTCTGCAACACGATAGCAGCAGGGGTGAGCAGGTGCTCTGAGGTGGTATTCCTGCAGGGTGGACTGATCTTCGAACAGGTCTGCTGGACCGAAGATCTCATCCCCCGGGTGTCCTGGAGCTGTTCTGAGGACCGCCCCGGCGGTGCACTACCCGGGGAGTTCTGCCTTCTCGCTCCTCAAGAAGGAGGTGGTCCCTATCGCTTGGTTCTTACCGGAGCGTTTTGCCTTGTAGAGCTGCTCATCAGCCCGTTTTATCAGGCTCTTGGCATCGTCTCCGGGGAGGTAGGAGGTATAGCCGATACTGACGGTACTCATGCGCGGGTCATGGGCTGCCTTCTGAGCGATACGATCGATGATCCTGCTGCAGACCATCTTCAGCGATGCGGAAGAGAGGTTGTACACGATGATGATGAACTCATCACCGCCCCATCGTCCGATGATATCCTGATCCCTGATCTGCTGGGTCACCAGCTCCACTGTTTCTTTGAGCACCTGATCACCGGCATTATGGCCATGGGTGTCATTCACCTGTTTGAAGTCATCGATATCAAGGATCATCACTGAGAATGCGCTGAGACCGGAACCTTTTGATGCTCGTGCCACTGCCTCATCGATCCTCATCTCCATGGTGACCCTGCTTGCAGCCCCGGTGAGGGCATCGGTATCAACGCGTTCCTTCAGCTGATCGATCGTCCCTGACGTGGAGGATTCGAGTTCATGCAGAAGATACTCGTTCACCAGATTGAGCATGGAGAAGTTGATGGCGAACAGCAGGAAGGTGGAGAATGCAGTGGTGATCATTCGTATGGGAGAGCTGATCGCATCAGCGGCAGCGACACCTTCTATGATGAAGGAGATGAGGTTGGAGCTGTGTATGATGAAGATACTCGTGTAGAGGATGTAGAGCAGGGTGATGATGCGGAAACGGGGATGGAACCAGGTATGTGCTGCATGTCTGAGCAGTTCGATATAGAGCATACCGATCAGGACGTTCCCGATATCTGCTGAGAGCAGGAAGACCGGTGATTCCGGATAGAGGTAGCGCAGCAGGACCGGGATGGTATTGACCAGGACGAACCAGATGGCAAGCAGCAGGAACCTCGGTCTCCTGCCGATGAAGGAGGCAAGTCCGATGTAGAAGAGCACGGCCCCGGTGCTCAGCAGCACGATGGACAACAGGAGGATCAGGGGGCTGCTGCCATCGGTGGAGAGCAGATACATCATCCTGCCTGCAGCGTTGAAGACCAGGGTCAGGACGACATAGCCAAGACCTCTCAGATGGGATCGGGTGCGCAGCCAGGTACGGAACATGACGAAAGCGAACAGGACCTGGATGATGAACAGGGTGCTCATCATCGAATTCGAATCTATATTGAACATACATTCTCCTATGGTAGATGGGACTGTAATCGGATAGTACATGTATCAGAGATGACTTGGGTATGATGTGCAGCAGTATACGACGGATTTCTCAATCTGTCATGCCTCAAAAGCCATTTTGGATACAATCAACATATTCGATGAGGGAGATACGCGAAGAGAGATGGTCGGTGTCCTGTATAAGGGTGTATGCGATCTTCTATGACACGGTAGACGAGAAGAGGGGCTCAGCCCGGGGTCTGAAGGCCTCCCGTGGGGGGCGGTCCTCTGGTAGAGGATGCTTCATTCCCGGATGTCTGTGGTTGACCTTCTGAGTAGGTATGTATAGTATCCAGGTATGTTAGTTCTTCGAACTAACATAGGCGAGACTCAGGAGAAGTTCCCATGAACCATGAACAAATGAAAGGTATCTGTCTCTATCATGCAGATATCCATACCGGATACACCCATATCGAGGACGGGTTCGTCCTCATTCGCGCAGGAGTGATAGAGAATGTCTATTCACGGCTGCGGTTCGATCACGAGGAGATCAGCCGATCCTATGAGATGATCGATATAGCCGGGAGGATGATCTTCCCCGGCTATATAGATACCCATACTCACGGACTGCGAGGCTACGGCGTCGAAGAGGGACAGCCAGAGCAGATCGCGGGCATGGCACGTGTCCTGCCGGAGTATGGAGTCACCGCCTTCATCCCCACGATCAGTGTGATGACCTATGAGGAGACCCTCAGAGCCATCAGAGCCATCGTAGAGGCTCCGAGGGAACCCGGAAGTGCTCAGATCCTCGGCATGCATCTGGAAGGACCCTTCATCTCACGGGAGAAGAAGGGGATCCAGCGTGAGTCATGCATCAGGGATGTGAGTGTGGAGCTGCTCAAAGAGTACTGGGAGCTCTCAGAGGGGACGATCATCTCGATGACCGTGGCACCGGAGCTCAAAGGTATGCGAGAGCTGGTGCTCGAAGCCCAGAAGTTGGGGATCACCCTGCTTGCCGGGCATTCGAATGCCACCTATGAGCAGATGGTCGAAGGGATCGAAGCAGGTATCCTGCATTCGACCCACTTCTTCAATGCCATGCGGAGCATGCATCACCGTGATCCGGGGGTCGTCGGAGCGATCCTGATCCATCCTGAGATCTCCTGTGAGCTGATCGCAGACGGGGTCCATGTGCATCCTGCTCTGGTGAGTTTTCTCGTGAAGGAGAAGCATGCAGGCAAGATAGCACTGATCACCGATTCTCTGAGACCAACAGGACTGCCAGAAGGGGAGTATCTGGTCAAAGGAGATCGCGTGAGCGAACAGGGCGGGGTCTTCTGCAGGATAGAGGACGGCACGATCGCAGGATCGGCACTGACGATGGACCGGGGAGTTGCCAATATGATCGAGTGGGGCATCGATGTCTCAGAGGTCGTGAGCATGGCATCATTGAACCCTGCCAGGATCTATGATCTGGAGAAGCGCTACGGGTCACTGCTGCCGGGACGAAGAGCCGATCTGGTCATCTGTGACCGGCAGTACCAGATACAGCGTACGCTGATCGGCGGCCGTACCGCCTATGCCCGGGAGGCGGGAGCATGGACCATATGATCACTGCAAGCGGGCAGTACCAGAAAGAGGCGAACCGGAACCTGATCATGAACGAGCTTCGTCGTCAGGGGACTCTCAGCCGAGCAGACCTCGCGCGGATCACCGGACTCAAACGATCGACGATCACGCACATCGTGCAGGAACTGATCGACTGCTCACTCATCCGTGAAGGATCAACCGGCAGTGCTTCGCCTCAGGGAGGGAGAAGACCCATCGCCCTGCAGATCGACCGGCACTTCGGTTATATCATCGGCATCGATATCGATCGCTACACGTGTGAAGCGGTCCTGATGGATATCACCGGAGGGCTCGCAGATCACTGTACGGTGCCGGTCCCGTACCCCGCAGAAGCTGCGCAGATCTACATCCCTGCAGTGATCACCGCAGTATATGAGAAGCTGCGCAGAGCTCCTGATGGCACAGAACGTCCGATCATCGCGATCGGTCTGGGCATCTCGGGAACCGTCGACCCGAAGGCCGGGATCATCATGGAATCCCGTCTGCATGCTGTGAAGGATCTGCAGCTGTCTTCTCACCTTGCCCATATACCGGTTCCCATACTCATCGAGAACGATGCGAACTGCGGTGCCTGGGCTGAGATCATGCTCAGTGAGCGTGAAGACCCGTCTCTCAACGGTATCTACGTGCTGCCGAGGATCTCACACACCAGAGAGGGGAGGGCAGAACATGTCGAGATCGGGGGAGCTGTGATCACCCAGGGGGCGGTCTGGCATGGTTCACGGTTCATCACCGGGGAGTTCTCGATGCGGTCCTGGTTCGAACCGGGGATCGAACAGATCGATCTGCACCGGGAACAGCTGCTGAAGATCGAAGAGGATCCTGAGATCCTGATGCGGTGGGTCTCCGTCGTCCTGAGTAAACTGGTCACCGTCGCGAGGATGCTCGATCCCGATATCATCCTTCTCGCGGGTATCTTCGCCACGCATCCCGAGCTCGTACAGCAGGTCATAGAAGAGCAGTTCCATCACAGCTGGTATCATGAGGCAGATCATGCCGATCGGGTAGTACCCTCCTCTCATGTGCAGCACATCGTCGCCATCGGGGCAGGAGCCTATGTGCTGTCAAACATCTTTTCGATGCAGCATGTGGGAGATCCTGTCACACCCTTTGATATTTCATGGGAGCATGTGGTACTATCAGGCAGGAGGAACGGATGAAGAAGATCCCTGATCTATGGATACATCGCGTGATGCGTATCGCCTTCGTACTGCTGTGTGTTCGGCTCTTCGCTCATGCAGGAGCAGCACTGGGAGCCCTGCTGCAGCTCGAAGCGGGGACCCTCGCATCGGAGAGCCTCAGACTCGGTCTGCAGCTGGTGCTCACCATCGGGGTCATGCTGCTGCTTTCCCGGTCTCTCAGTCTGCGTGACATCGGCTTCAACCTCAATCACTGGAAGTGGAATCTGAAGTACGCTCTGCTCTTCTTCGTGCTCACTGTCGCGCTCTCTGCTGCCATGATTCTGCTGATCCCGATCAGCTGGATCCCCGATACCACAGACGTACTGATCTCCTGGACCCTCAAAGGACTCTCTGATGAACTGCTCTACCGTGCGTTCATCATCGGCATGCTCCTTCCGATCTTCCCTGCCTCAGGTCTGATCCTGGGTAAACGGCTCTCGATCGCCGGGGTGATCTCCATAGTCCTGTTCGCCCTTGCCCCTTTGAGTATCTCGCTCTACCCGTTTGCCATCTCCTATGTCGGGCCTCTGGAGCAGGCAGCTCTGCTGGGACTCGGTCTGGTGACTTCCCTCATGTTCGAGTATACCCACAGCCTGCTGGGGCCGGTACTGGTGCACAGCTTCGGGTACGGAATATTCCTCACGCTACTGCTGATCCTCAACTCACCAGGTGCTTGACCGTTTTGCACAGAGGGTGTATCGTACGGGGGTATGACATGCGGCAGAGATGATCTGTATCACTCTGACCAGAAGCAGCTACCCGCAGGTGCAGATCCTGTACCACGGGCGTACGATATCATAACGTGTTCGATGCAAAGGACTTGATCCATGAGAGACAGGTACCGAGATCATGCAGGACCGGTTTGGTCCATACCCCATGACCCATCAATGAAAGACCTTAGGTACTCGTGTCCTTTCGATCCAGGAGCAGAGATGAGCTTTGCCTGCATCCGGCACACCAGGAGTACAATCGGTGACGATACACGATTTCTCAGATAAGAAAGCCCACAAGATCCCCATAACCATGATCACCTCCTATGACAGCTGGAGTGCCTCGATCATTGCCGAATGCGATATTGACTGTATCCTCGTCGGTGACAGCCTGTCGATGGTCATGCACGGCTCGCGTTCTACGATCGACGCTGACCCTCAGCTCATGGCTCTCCATGTGAGAGCGGTACGTGCCGGTGCCCCTGATGCCTTCATCATCGGCGATATGCCGTTCCTCAGCTATCGGAAGGGGCTGAAGGACGCCATGGAGTGCGTCGAGCTGCTGATGAAGGCCGGGTCCCAGGCGGTCAAACTCGAAGGGGTGCGGGGGCATGAAGCGATCATCGCACATATCGTGGCATCAGGTGTCCCGGTCATGGGACATCTGGGTCTCACCCCTCAGTCGGTGCATCAGCTCGGAGGGTACACAGTACAGGGGAAGGGGACTCAGGCCAGGCAGCAGCTGATCGAAGATGCCAAGGCCCTTGAAGACCTCGGCTGCTTCTCCCTGGTCCTTGAATGTGTCCCCCATGCCCTTGCAGCGGAGATCGCACAGACCCTGCGTATCCCGGTCATAGGCATCGGTGCCGGCAGTGAGGTCGATGGACAGGTGCTGGTCCTTCACGATATGCTCGGTCTCTCTCCGGGACCCTATCCCCGGTTCGTCAAACAGTATCTGGAGGGGAGGGCTCTGATGACCGAAGCGCTCAACAGCTATGCCAGAGAGACCCGTGACCGTCAGTTCCCCTCCTCGAAGGAGCAGTATGCATGAAGATCATCACCGATCCCCGCAGATGGAAAGAGACTATGTACGAAGTACGGGAATCAGGAGCCTCTATAGGTTTCGTCCCCACCATGGGAGCCCTGCATCAGGGCCACCTCTCCCTGATCCGCATGGCGAAAGAGCAGTCCGGTGCAGTCGCGGTGAGTATCTTCGTCAATCCCACCCAGTTCAATGATCCGAGGCCTCCGTGCGTATCCGAGTACTCTTGAAACGGACCAGGATGCCCTGCGATCGCTCGGGGTGGAGTATCTGTTCCTCCCGTCCTATGAAGCACTCTACCCGGACGGTTATACCTACAGCATAGAGGAGCATGAGATCTCCAGGCGCTTCTGCGGGGCGAGTCGCCCCGGTCATTTCACCGGTGTGCTGACAGTCGTGATGAAGCTGCTGCTGCTCACCGGGGCTGATCGTGCCTATTTCGGTGAGAAGGACTGGCAGCAGTACCGGCTGATCGAAGGCATGTGTGAAGCCTTCTTCCTCGATACCAAGATCATACCGGCCCCTCTGATCAGAGAAGCCTCGGGACTTGCCTTGAGTTCCCGCAATATGCTGCTCTCAGAAGAGGATCGGGCACTGGCGCCCTCCTTTCATGCGATCCTCTCAAGCGGGAAGTCTGTAGAGCAGATCATCAGTGATCTGGAACAGGCAGGCTTCATCGTCGACTATGTACAGCAGTGGGAAGACCGGCTGCTTGGAGCAGTGATGCTCTCACATGTGAGGTTGATCGATAATGTCAGAATCAGAACATGAGCGTGAATCCACACAGCGGCACATCCTGCTGTGCGTATCAGGCTCCATAGCCGCCTATAAGGCGGCATCTCTTGCCTCTCTGCTGCACAAGAGCGGCTATGAGCTCAAGTGCGTGATGAGCAGTACAGCCCATGAGTTCATCGGGCCGGCGGCACTCGAGGGGATCACCGGCTCCCCGGTCTACCGGACCATGTTCGAACGTCCGCATGAGATCACCCACATCGCTCTGGCGAAGTGGGCGGATCTGATCGTCATCTATCCCGCATCCGCCTCTGTGCTGGCCCGGCTCTACGCGGGAGGAGCCGATGACCTGATCTCTGCTCTCGTTCTGGCGAACAACGGGAGGGTGCCGGTACTCATCGCTCCTGCCATGAACAGCGGGATGCTTGATCATCCTGCCCTCCAGCGGAACATCGCAGGGCTGCAGGAGTTCGGCTATGAGATCCTGCCGACCGAAGAGGGACTGCTTGCCTGCGGGACAGCCGGCAGCGGCAGACTCCTTGCCCCTGAAGTCGCAGCAGCCCGGATAGAGGAGCTCCTATGGAGCAGAAGCTGAAAGTCCTGATCACCTCAGGCGGTACGAGTGAGCCGATCGACGGGGTACGGTACGTGACGAACTTCTCAAGCGGCAGGACCGGGGCGGCTATCGCCGGGTATTTCAGTGCTGCCGGGATCTCTGTGCATCTGCTTCACGGGCGTGCTGCGGTGCTGCCCTCTCCTGTTAGAGGCTGTATCTGCGAGTCCTATACGAGCTGTTCGGACCTGCAGGAGAGACTGCAGAGGGCCTTGTTCGAGGATCCCTCCATCGGCGCGGTCATCCATGCAGCTGCGGTAAGCGACTTCTCCCCTGATTCGATCATCTTTGACGATGGTTCGAGCATGAGAGCCTCCGATACGGGTAAGCTCTCCTCGGATAGGGAGTTCACCGTCCAGTTCCGCAGGAACCCCAAAGTGATCGACCAGCTCAGATCGTATGCAGAGCGCTCTGGGCGGGAAGATGAGATCATCATCGTAGGCTTCAAGCTCACCCATACTGCTGATAGCGTGCAGCGTACAGCAGCCGTGCAGGCACTCCTCTCGAGGGGCTGCTGTGATCTGGTGGTGCACAATGATCTTACGGAGGTCACCGAAGCGGGACATACCGCTTCCTTCTACACAGCAGACGGCTCCCTGAGAGCAGTCACCCATACCAAAGAAGAGATGAGCCGCAGATTGCTGCAGCTGATCACAGGAGAAGATGATGGTCTTATGTATTGATGTCGGGAACACTCAGCTCTACGGCGGTCTGTTCCAGGATGGGGACGTGGTACTTCGGTTCAGGAAGGTCTCTGACATGGGGATCTCCTCCGATGAGCTTGGCTTCTTTCTCAAGGGGGTCATCAGGGAGAACGGGTTCGATCCCGATATGATCAGAAGGATCGCCTGCTGTTCGGTGGTCCCCGATATGAATCATGCGCTGATCAACAGCTGCGTTCGCTATTTCGGGAAGGAACCCTTTGTACTGAAGGCCGGGGTGAAGACCGGTCTGAAGATCAGATACAAGGATCCCTCAGCGGTGGGAGCAGACAGGATAGCCAATGCCATCGCAGCGGTCGCTCACTACCCGGGAGAGAATCTGATCATCGCCGATTTCGGTACGGCTACCACCTTCGATGTGGTGACAGCAGATAAAGAGTATCTCGGAGGGTCATAGTCCCTGGGATGAGGCTCTCGATGAGAGCGCTCGAAGCGCATACGGCAAAACTGCCTAAGGTGGAGATCACCGTACCCGAACAGGTGTGCGGACAGACGACCGAACAGAGCATCCAGTCGGGGCTCTACTACGGGACTGCCGGTACCATCCGGGAGGTGGTCAGAGGCATCACCGCAGAACGATTCGGCGGGGTACGGCCGATCGTTCTGGGCACAGGAGGGTTTTCCGGACTCTTCCGGGAGACCGGTCTATTCGATGAGATCCTTCCAGACCTCGTACTGGAAGGCACCTATCTTGCACAGGAGATGAACCCATGATGATCGAGATGCTCAAAGGGAAGATACACCGGGCGACGGTGACCGCTGCAGAACTGCATTATATCGGATCGATCTCGATCGATCCTGTCCTCTATCAGGCTGCGAACATGAGAGAGTATGAGAAGGTTGATGTGCTGAACATCACCAACGGTGCACGGCTTACTACCTACATCATCAAAGGAGGTCCCGGGGAGATCTGTCTCAACGGTGCGGCTGCACGATTGGTGCAGAAGGGTGATCTGGTGATCGTTGCAGCATATGCCTCCATGAGCGAAGCGGAAGCAGAGGACTTTCACCCGTCGATCATCCAGGTCGATGAACACAATGCGATCATCACCGATCAGTGATCATGTCGGTAGAGCAGGTGAGCTAGATCGTCATCGGTCTTTCTCAACCTCCTGCTGATCTCCCGTGCCAGATTCCTGATGATCATGGCATAGGTCCCGATATGGGTCTTCGAGAGCTGGTAGAGGTCGTAGTTGGTGAAGGTGACCAGGACTGTGGCCTGTGAAGCCATCGCTGAAGCTGCACACGGCTGGATGTCGATCAGTTCCATCTCTCCGAAGGTGTCACCGGCAGTGAGGGTGATCAGCAGCCGGTCGGTAGATTCATCCTCCTCGATGTGCTTGAGGATCTGGACCTCTCCCGAGAGGATGAAGAATACCCGGTTGTTCGGTTCTCCCTGCTGCAGGATGCATTCGCCGCTCTGGTAGGTCTCTTCACAGAAGAACTCCTTGAGGTACTGCAGCTCCTCGGTGGAGAGTCCACCGAACAGACTGTGTGTGTACAGGAACGTATCATCGATAGTATATGCACTCATGAGTATATGATACATGCTCTCAGAGAGCAGCACAAGCTGTGATACGAGAGATAATCAGCAACATGCCTGTGATCGCGGCCCTGCCCAATGACCAGCAGCTGCTCTAAAGGGTGTGGATCCTTGAGGGCTCTCGTCGAGACTGCCGTTGGTATGGTACAGGACCCATCAATGGCAGGGTATACCCGGTTGAGAGGGCGGATGAGGACCTCCAGGATACTCCTGCCGCTGTCAGTGGATCACCAGGATCACTGCTCCGGCGATAGCGGTGAAGGTACCCAGGATCGTCGAAAGGGATATCTTCTTCCGGTAGAAGTGATGCTCGATCGGAAGCAGCAGGACCGGACTGATCTGGGTGATCGCAGTGATCACCCCCACCGGTGCCAGTGTGATCGCATGGAGGGTCAATACGATGCCGAGGATCGGCCCTACCAGCGCAGCTGATGCGACCAGAGCCAGCAGCTTCACCGAACGAAGTGCCCTGAAGTCCTGTCTGAACGAGCCTCGAAGGGATGCATAGATCACCAGTCCGACGAACCCTGCGCTGATACGCAGCAGGTTCGCGGAGATCGGGTGGATCCCTTCGGCCATGCCTGCCTTGGAGAAGACCATGGCCACAGCCTGGGCCAGTGAACCGAGCATGGCGATGACCAGGCCCCTGGTCCGACCCTTTCGTTCCCCGGTCCCGGCCTGAGACTCGGTATAGACCACCCACATGACCCCCGCTACGGTGATGATGATCCCGATGACCTGGATGAAGGGTATGCGTTCGTTGATGAATATCCGGGAGATGATCGTCGTATAGATCGGGGAGCTGGTGAGGATCACCAGCGTCTCTCTGGGGCCGAGCTCCACATAGGCACGGAAGATCAGCAGATCGGCGATGAAGAAGCCCAGCAGCCCTGATATGAGCAGATGCCCATACGTTGCTGTGCTGTACCCCATCGGGATCACCGTCCCTGTCACAGCGACATTGAGCAGCAGGATCATAGGCAGTGCGATCCACAGTCGTATGTGTGCCACACTCCGGGAACCGGCCTGTCTCCCGACGTACGAGTAGATCAGAGAGTTCTGTGCCCAGCAGAGGGCAATGATCAAAGCAAGCAGCTGTCCAACCATATGTTCCATGCCCAGACTATACGCTAAACCCTCAGAGAATACAATCGATCACAGGATATATCTGAGCAGTAGTCGCTGCATGGTACCCCTGATGCAGTTCACAGGTGAATGAGATTATGGTTTGCACTCGGGAAAGAACGGTGTATGATGGGAACAGGTCTCCTGTAGGGAGCATCAGAGTACACGTGGAAAGAGAGAGACAGCTATGAGCAGTAGAAAACGTGAAGTGGTGATCAGGCAGGCAGAGATAGATGACCTTGCTGCCATATTCCATCTGGGAGAGAAGGTCTTCACCTCTCAGGCCTTTTCGAATCTCTATCGTACCTGGGATGAATATGAGGTCACGACGTTCTTCAATCAGGAATCAGAGAACCTGCTGGTGGCAGATGATAACGGGACCGTGGTCGGCTTTGCCATGGGGACCACGATCGAGAAGGCCCGTTCAGCCTGGAGCTACGGACATCTGGTCTGGCTGGGTATCGAACCGGAGTACGCCAGGTCCGGGATCGGCAGCATGCTCTTCGACCGGTTCAAGCGGCTGATGAAGAAGCAGGGAGTACGTATGCTGATGGTGGACACCCAGGCTGACAATGCCCCGGCGATCAGATTCTTCCGCAGCAAGGGGTTCGAGAACCCGACAGAACATCTCTATCTTACCATGCAGCTGTGACAAAGGCGGTCCTATGATAGCAAGAACGATCAGAACCGAACGCCTCCATGCCCTGTTCTCCGATATGGTCGACATCTACAGCCCCTCGGGCAAGGAAGATGAGATCGTGCGGTACCTCGCTGAGTACCTGAAGGGTACCGGTCTGGCTGTGGTGCTTCGTGCAGTGGATGAGACACGGTACAATCTCGAGATCAGTGCCAAACGGGCAGAACCGAAGATCCTCTTTCTCGGTCATATCGACACAGTACCCGCCTATGATATAGAGCAGTATGAGTTCAGTGAGCATCAGGCAATTGTCATGGCCTGGGTACTGCCGATATGAAGGGCGGCTGTGCTGCGATGATCGAGCATTCGTCTCAGCTTGGGAGGGCGATTGTCTGCCCTCGGACTGCATGCTCTCTCTTGTGGTAGGGGAGGAGGAGAACGGGGATGGTACGCAGGCACTGCTGGAAGCCTGGCGCTTCAGCCATGCCATCGTAGCCGAACCGACGAACATGCAGCCCTGTACCAGCCACTTCGGCTATATGGAGCTGGTGCTGACCCTGCTCGGGTACCGTCGCCATGCAGCGCTCTCTGAGAAGGAGACCAATGCGATCAGGACCATGCTGCAGTTGCTGCTGCAGCTTGAGGAGCATGTGGAACACTCCTCCCACGAGATCGCACTGAACATACGTGATCTGCACAGCTCCGAATCGGGGTTCGCTGTACCTGACAGCTGCTCGGCCTCACTCGATCTGCATATGCCTGCGGGAGTGGATGTTGCCAGGTATGCTCAGGACCTTGAAGCCTTCCTGCGGGCCTTCATCGAAACCAGCTCGGTCAACGGCTTCCGTATCGAGCTGCCGTTCATCACTGACGGGTATGTGATAGACACCTCTGATCCGTTCGTCGAGATGATCAAGTCCGTCTACCATGACCTGTCCCTCCCCTGGGAGCTTGAATCCTTCAGAAGCCATTCAGATGCCAACTTGCTCAGAGATGCCGGATGTACCCCGATCATCCTTGGTCCAGGATCACTTTCAGCAGCCCATACCAAAGATGAGTATGTCCCCTTTGGACAGGTCGTTCAGGCCTCGGAGGTCTATCTGAACCTGCTGCAGGTCCTGCACGGCAGAAGCACCTGAGGGCCCTGCAGATCCTGCAGGCTCCCTGCTCGTGCTCAGCCTGAGGGCTGGATGAGGAGCTCTTTCTGACCGGTTACCTGCTGATATAAAGTAAATACTTGCATATAAATGAGATGATGAAAAAATACCGTAAAAAGTGGCTCTCCTAATCTTTCAAGAACAGTCAGGCAGGCTGTATACTTTGAACAGCTAAGGAGGACGGTATGAAGAAACACGTATGGGTTTGTATGCTGCTGATCTTACTCGCAGGGATGCCGGCTGCGCTCTTCAGTGCTGATGAGTATCTGTACACCGGTTCACGGGATGGGGAGATGCGATTGGGGCTCAGTGCCTACATGCTCCCGCTCTTCTCGGTCGAACTGCTGAAAGTCTCCCCCTTCGGACTCGGGATGGCCTACGGGATCACTGATCGTCTTGATCTGACGGCTTCTCTTGCACCGCTGAACTACTATACGGCGATGGTACTCCCGGATATGATCGCCGGTAATGAATATCTGTTCATCTATGTCGGGGAGGCCGGAGCCCGGTATCATCTCTCTGCATCCGAGAGCTCCTTCTACATCGAGGGTGATCTTGCGACACTCGGGATCTTCGGTTCATCAGATGATCCCGAATCAGTGCTCAATGATCTCAAAGGTGGTATCTATTTTGCAGGTGGAGGTTTCGGTTTCACCGGACCGATCGGGAACGGGACTCTGTCAGTCGGGCTCAATGGATACTACTGGCTGGGTGATGAATCGGAGGTCAAATTCCCCATCCCGCTGCTCAAGTTCAATCTGCTGTGGTAGCAGCAGAGAAGAATGGTGCAGATCGCTGACAGCCGGCTCAGGATCCAGGGTCTCTCAGTTCAGGTCTCAGGAGCAGGAATGCGTATCTGAGAGCTCCCCGCGTACGGTACACCGACGGATAATAAAACAGGCCATCTGGGAATCCGGATGGCCTATGCTTCATACGTACGTTCAGATCACAGGTCAGTTGTCTCCGTAGAGATAATCATCGTCGAAGTCGTAATCTTCGAAGAGCTCATCGTCGTCTTCATCGTCCAGTTCATCGTAATCCTCTTCGAAATCATCTTCATCTTCATCCAGATCATCTTCGAAATCATCCTCGTCGTCTTCTTCAAAATCGTTGAAATCATCGTCGGTATCAGAATTGGAAAAGTATTTGTAGAAATCACCCTCAGAGGTAAAATCTTTTTTTCGTTCCATTCTCATATCAGCCTCCAAAAAACATATGATAAAAGCACTATAGCTCTTCTGCGAAAACTCATATGCCAGGTGCAGCCGGACTGATCGAAACGCAGTCGGGCGTCTTCTGTGCATAGCCCCACATCGCTGTATCGGCCAGCGCCGATGCAGGCGATCACTATCATCAGGACAGGTCAGGAACTCTCATTTCGAAGCTCATGATGTGTCTGGTTACCATGCACATCATCTCATCAGGATCGAGGGATGGACGAGAAGAACAGATGTCTGTGGTATCTGAAGACCTCCTTCTCCTGCCGGGTTCAAGGCGGTCATATGACCGTTTTACCCCCTTGAGGAACTAATTTCAATATAGCGCAAAACCAACGAATGTCAATACTAAAAAGTTGGAGTTCCCCAAAGAGTTTTTACCAGTATTCCCTGCCGTTGAACAAAGGTCACGGACATGTTGAAAGTCAGTTTGCTATGGTATAGTATGAGGCTATAGGATATATGCATAGAAGGTAGGTGATATGGCTAGGTTTTGTGTGATCGGTAGTCTCAATATGGATCTGACCGCTGTGTGTGATCGGTTCCCCCGTCCGGGTGAGACCGTCCTGGGTAGTTACTTCAAGACCTCTCCCGGCGGAAAAGGCGGTAACCAGGCTGTGGCCCTCGCATTCCTTGAGACCGAGGTCTACATGATCGGTTGTCTGGGTGAAGATATGTACGGTAAACGGTATCTCACCCATCTTGATAATACCGGTGTGGAGACCAGCGGAGTGGAGATGATCGAAGATGTCAGTTCGGGTATCGCCTGTATATCGGTAGTGCCCGGTGGTGCCAATAAGATCATCGTCATACCCGGCAGCAATATGCATGTGACCCCTCCCTATATAGCACGACATGCTGAGATCCTGCAGCATGCAGATTTTGTGATGCTTCAGGGGGAGATCCCCTATGAGACGATCCTCTACAGTGCGAAACTGGCCAAGTCCTACGGCTGTACCACCGTGTTCGACCCTGCCCCCGTCGGTGACTTCCCCAAGGAACTCTATGAGTATGTCGATATCATCACCCCGAACGAGGGTGAGACCGAACAGCTGACCGGTATCAGACCTGAGAACGACCTGGCGATCTTTCAGGCGGCAGCTGCATTGAAGGAACTTGGAGTGGGGATCGCACTGCTCAAGGCTGGTTCAGGCGGTGCCTATGTGTACGATGGCAGTGAGTTCTATCAGATAGAGGGAGACCGGAGTGTCGAGGCGGTCGATACCACCGCTGCCGGTGATGCGTTCGCTGCCGGACTGGTCTATACCCTCGGTCAGGGGAGACCGCTCGATCAGGCAGTGGCGTTTGCGAACATCGTAGCTGCCATGTCCATAGAACGGCTCGGTGCCCAATCTGCGATGCCTTCTCTGGATGAAGCGGTCAGTCGCAGTGAGCGACTGCTGCTGAAGAAGCGAACCATAACCATCCCGCTCTGATCATGCCTCGCTGATGATCCTGTCGATCACCAGCTGTGCGAGCATCAGCCCGAACATCCCGGTGATCGTCGGCATACTGCCGAGGACCCTTCTCTGTCGTCCTCTCTGGAGGATCTGTTCACCGGCTGTCTCCTCCTGAGGGTCCCTGTATGCAAAATCGACCTCCTCTGACGAGAAGATGACCTCTATACCACTGCCTACACCACGTCTTTTGAGTTTACGACGGACCTGTCGGGCAAGAGGGCAGGTGTGGCTCTTCATCAGATCTGCATGGGTGATGGCGAAGGGGTCGGTCCTGAGCGCGGCACCCATCGAAGAGAAGGTGGGGATCCCGCGATTCCAGGAGGCTTCCAGCAGTGAGAGCTTGGGGCTCATCGAATCGATGGCATCGATGAGGGCATCAGTCCTGCCTGAGAGTACCCGGTCCATGGTATCATCATGAACGAACAGATCCAGGGCTTCTACGCTGCAGGAGGGGTTGATCTCTCTGATGCGTGAAGCTGCAGCGGTACATTTCTTCATACCGATGGTCGAATCCAGAGCCAGGAGCTGTCTGTTGATGTTGGTCAGTCCCACCGTATCGAAATCGATGATGCGTATATGACCTACACCGGCGCGGGCGAGTGCTTCAAGGGCGTGACCGCCAACTGCACCCAGTCCGACAATGGTGACATGTGCATCGAACAGCTTCTGCTGGTTCCTATCGCCGATGAGTCTGCTTGTTCGTAAAAATCGTTCCATTAGTGAGCACTATATCAATTAACCGGTCTGTGTCAATCGCTTGAGCCTCTGCGACGCGTTGATACCAGGAGAACAGCAGCTGCTCATAGGAATACTCCTGCCACTGCTGCGGGATATAGGTGTAAGGATAGTCTGACTCGATGAGGATGCGATCGGTCGGTAAGAATCTGAGCAGGTCGTGCATCTTATGCTCTGAACGCATCAGCGAGGGAGAGAGGGAGATATAGCCGTGGAGATCGAGCATCCTGCGGGCGGTCTGTACCGAACCGGTGAACCCATGCATGATCCATGGAACTGAGAGGGGATGATCAGCCATCACCGTCAGGAAGGATTCGGTGGCATGCACCAGATGTACGCACAGCGGGCTGTCTGTGGCGATCGCGGTACGGATCTGTCTGATCAGCAGTCTCAGCTGTTCGGATTTCGAGAAACTGGTATAGTATCGCTGGTCGATCCCGCACTCCCCGATACCGATCTGCTGTGAGACCGCCTGAGCATGCAGCGCTTTCAGATGTTCCTCCCATCCGATATCATCGATGGGACCGGAACCGCATTCGGGATGGATGCCGAGAAAGGGCATGACGTGCGGGGAGCTCAGCTTGAGGATCGATGACCACTCATCAGGCGATGCGGCATTGGTGAAGTAGTACATGTCATCGGGGAACAGGGTCTCCGGGGCATGCGTGAGGTGTATGTGAGCATCAAGCATGGGCTGAAGCTCATGTTCAGAAGAAAAAGCAACCAAGATATGACTCCTCATCTGGATGAAAAGCAACAGGGGCAGAGCTCGGCAGGTGTAGCATCAGTATAGCAGATAATGGAGAGAATTCCAGCATAAAGATATGGTCGGTGACAAGATCACAAAAGAAGCGGCAGCCGATCATCCCTGATGTTCAGCTGCCGCCTGGAGAGATGCTGCCCTGAAAGGGCTACTCAACCTGATAGCGATAGATATACGATCTGTTTCGATGCTCCTCGCGATACCAGTCGGCATTGACCGAACCGGAATTCATAGCCCACCGGGCGAAATCAGGATAGGCATCGAGGATATCTGCCTGCTCGAGCGGATGATCGAACTCCGGGACATGGATAGCCCAGGGAAGGTTGGTCCGGGTCTTGTACCACCCATTGATCGCTGAGGCATCATCCCCAACGTTGAGCTTTACCTGTTCGACCGCCCCTGAAGGAGCCTACCGGGAAGATGGATCTCATACTGATCTCTGGTACCTTCACCATAGGGATCCTTGATCATGAACACGTCACAGGGCATGGAACCGAGATCCTCTACCGTCAGATCTGCCCCATCAGTGATATAGAGAGTCCCGGTGATGGTCGCAGGTTCACCAGTCGTTCCGTCTGTGACAGTGTTGATTAACGAGTTATTACCAAAATGGTCAGAGGACATATTATCAGAGAGCCTGATCACGATGCCGTCGCTGGTGCTGTCATGCGTACCTTGTGTGACTGCGATGATATCATTGGGTGAGGCAGCCAGTATATCCTCTTCATCTACCTCTGTGACAACCTGATCCGTGTCAGCAGTTTCGGGTGAGTACAAATAGGCATAGGGGATGGGGAACTTCACCGAGACCCCGTTCTTCCTGTCAGCCCCGAGGGCGGTGATCGTATAGGAGTAGGTAAGGGATCGGATCGTATTATCTGCTCCGGTATGGATCGTATAGGTATAGTCCAGGACCAGGTCATTGAAGTCATAGTCACCCATGGACGGCCACTGATCCTCAAAAGCGACAGTCCCGCTATAGACCTGCCTGCCCGATAGACCGTTGAGATGCGGGAACAGATCATTGGTATCAAAGATCCCGTCCCCATCCGTATCAGGGTAGGTATTCTTCGGCGGGGTGAATATACCGGATTCGGTTTCTTCCCCAAGACCTATGACACTGGATGCCGGGGTGACCGTCACCATGAACAGCAGGTCATTGAAATCCTGATCGAGCGCATAATCCCTCTTGAGATCCTCGAACCCGATGATGAAGTGGGCACTCTCGGTGCCTTCACTGTCGGTGGTCTGATCATAGAAGAGGACCGTGTGGTGCTTATCAGCGTCTGATTCTTCAGGATTCCATGCCTTATGGGAGTAGAATGAGTTCGTACCTGCGGTGTTCTGTGCAGTCCGTGCACTCCAGGCACTGGTGATCAGTGACCAGATGAGGGTGTTCCCCCCGGTTATGGTGCCCAGATCCAGAGTATCACCCTTCTTGAGCGATCCTCCTCCATGGTTGATCGATGCATTGGGGAATATGATGGTCATCCCGTTCTCACTCATGATGCCTGGTGAAGCCTCCGGGATAGTATCTGTATCGAGGGCATAGTAGCCCAGAGTGTTCAGGAACCCGGCTCCCTCATGGAGGAAGGTCACCTGTACCTGTGCATCCGCATCCAATGCGATCTGTGCCTCGTTGAGGAATCCAGGGTTGGCATCAGGGACATTGCCGTACTCGGGCAGTGAGGCCTGGATCCTCTTGAGCATATCTGTGATCTCACCGGGATTCAACGGGGACTTCTCGGTATCCTCAGGTTTGCCATCCGTATCGAAGGTACTGACATAGCGAAACCCATTCTCCTCATAGGATCCCTCATCACTGGCGACTGCCCTTGCTGCAGAGAACTCTCTCTCATCTGCATCCGCTTCCTGATAGATGAACGAGACTGCATTCGAGACGATCGGTGCTTCAAGGGTCCCCGGTATCCCGGGGAATCTCGGGGAGATGACCAGCACCGTCGCTGCACTGGGAACTGAGAGGCCGGCTGAGTAGGTGCCGTCGCTCGAGAGCAGGATGGTGCCCAGAGGCGTGAACTCCTCGAAGGGATCTGCATGGGCATAGGTCTCTTCGGTGATCTCGATCGCGGCATAGAGGTCGACGAGAATGGATGGATAGTCTGAGAATGAGAGATCGATGGAGACCTGCCGGATCGTCTCATAGTTGAAGGTCTTGTCGGTCTGCAGTTCTGAGAACTCCACCGGCATGACCAACTCCTGAGGACAGCCTGTGGTGATAAGGACGAAACACAGTAGCAAGGTCGCCGATGTGAGTACTCTCATGATGTATAGCTCCTGTCAGATCACGGTTCGAATCGATTTCAGAGTCATTCACTCATATACTGATGATAGTATACCCTTGACCATCGCGCAAGTGATACGGAAGATGATATGATGCATTCTGCTGCGATCAGTCTTATGTATCCTATATGAGGTGGGATTCACCTGTGTGTCAGATGGTGCTGTCTGCAGGATCGCTTCTGGTGCAGCAGCATGACGAATAACGAAGAAAGTGCTTGAGTTCGCCAAAGATGCGTCCTACACTACAGTATGTGCTGCAGCTTGTGAGATATCTCGGGATACTATTCAGGTGAAGAGGAGCGTGTATGAACATCAGACGGGCGATCGCGATAGTACTGTTGTGTACAGTGGCAATGCAGGGGTATGCAGATCCCGGTGAGGATACCGTTTTCGCGTCGATCGACACGTATCTCTCCGGGCCTGATGGGTACCAGATGCTCTCCGATGCCCATCGTATAGCAGGTTATACCTCAGCGGCACTCGGTCTCTCAGCGAGCATCCTGAATCCGGCTCTTGTTGATGATGATCTCCATGGTGGACTCGGGACCGCAGCTGCTGTCACCTCAGCGATCACGATCGGTCTGGGGCTTGTAAACTACGGTGACAGGATATCCTTTGAGGGTGATGATCTGCTCTCTCAAGATATGCTGCATGTCCTGTTGAGTGTGTCCGGGAGTCTGCTCATGATCGCAGCTTCCCTGGGAGAAGATTCGGGTATCCATCCCTGGCTTGGCGGTATCGGAGCGGGACTGATGTCCACTTCCATCCTGATCCAGATCCTATGAATGATGAACAAGGAGTCCTGTGATGAAACGATGTATGCTGGTTCTGTTCGTGCTCTCAGTCGCCTGCTATCTTCCTGCTGTCGATTTCACCGTGGTCTATCTTGATCGTTCAGAGGTGAACATGGAGGCGATCAAGCATGTGAAGAAGGAGATCAGTACACAGGACCTGCCCCTGCAGATGTCCTATGCAGCCGGGTTTGAAGCACTGAATGACACGCAGGACCCGGTAGTGATCATGAATACCGGTATTGCTTCAGGCACTGACAGGAGAATCAGCACCTACCTCGACGCCGTCCCTGATAGAGGACGATACATTCTGGTCAATCTATACCGTATGGGTAAGCAGGTGATGTTCGAACAGATCTCTTCTGAGAACTCGGTATTGGGGGTGGATGAGATCTCTGCAGCTTCCTACTATGATGAGGCAAAAGGCGGCTTGTTCAGCAAGAAGAAGGAGAGTGCAACAGATGAGATGCACCGGCAGTGGACCTCGGCACTCTTCGATCTGCTGGTGGCAAGGTGATGCGTATGGTGATCCTTCTCGTGCTCTATGGGGTGATTCCGGGCCTGCATGCCGCCTCATATCTGCAGGGTCTGCCCTTTGTCGGTGGTCTTGAGGCGGTGAACTACATCTTCTCGATTATCACGTACTACGCAGTGTTCAACCATCTGCTGATCACCGTGAAACTGCCCTTCTTCCAGTCGCTCTTCCCCTATGACAAACTTGTCAAACTGCATGCGCTCTCGGGGGTCCTGCTGTCGATCCTCGTCTACTACCATGCAGGGTTCAAGATCCTTTCGGGAAAGATCCTTACGCTGAATACCATACTGGTCCTCATCTTCTGGACATTCCTCTCCAGTGCTGCCATCATCTGGATCGATACCCCCTTCACACGGGCTCTCAGGAGATGGCTGCTCAAGACAGTGAGACGACTTCAGAGGATATCCTACGATCTGATGAAGCGGGTACACGGATACGTCTTCCTGCTCTTCGGCGTACTGCTGTTCTTTCATGTACGTGAGTCGGATCTCCTGTACAGTGACTGGCAGTCCTTCAATGTCTATGCGACCTGGTACCCGCTGGGGTCTTCGCTGTCGTACTCTCTGCCCGTGTGCGCAGATACTACCTGCCGCGGTATCGGGTCACTGACATACGCCGGGTCGCTCAGACGAGTATCGTGACCATGGAGCCGGCTGGAAGGAAGACCGTTTCCTTTCAGGCCGGTCAGTTCGGGTATTTCAGGGTGATGGGAATGAGTCTTCTGGAGGAGGAACATCCGTTCTCCTTCCTCTCGATCCCGACTCAGGATCAGCTTCAGATCGGCGTCAAGGTGCTCGGTGATTATACCGAGCGGTTAGCACGGATCGCACCCGGGACGATCATGAGGATCAATGGGGGGTTCGGGAACTTCATCCCGACCTATGAGAGCAAGCCTGTGGTGCTCATCGGTTCAGGGATCGGGATCGTTCCCTGGTGAGTATCCTCCTGCAGATGAAGGAGACCCTCCTGCCGTCCCGGTGACAGCCTTTCTCGCTGTAGATACGCGCGATGAGCTGCTCTTCGAGGATGAGCTGAGACTCCTGGTGCAGGATGATTCTCAAGTGAACCTTCATCTGTTCATCTATCAGGAGGATGGGGTGTATTATACCCCGGAGCTCTTCAGTGAACGATTGGAGGACCCTGCCCATGCCCGGTACTTTATCTGCTCTTCCCCGAAGGTCCGAGATATCGTGCTTCCAGCTCTTGCCTCGCTCGGAGTACCGTCATCGGCGATCGAGTTCGAAGCATTCTCCTATTGATCCTGGTATCGTGCACTTCTGGGCTGTGAGTCTCCAATCGGTCCATTGACCGTGACCCCGGAATGTGCTGTGTACTCATGAATCACTCCAGGTACTTTCCCATATCCTTCGGCTATGCTATTCTTCATGGTATGAAGCCCCTGATACCCCTGCTCATCATCCTGATCCTCTTTGCTGCTCCCATTTCGGCCTCTGCCTTCGATGGGTCTCTCTTCGTCCTTGCCGTGCAGTGGGAGATGCGACAGCAGTACGCCTATGATCAGGAGATCTTCTTCTCTGATGCGGTGCAGGCCATCGAGGAGGGGCTTGAAGAGAGGCCGGAAGGGGAGAGTACGCTGATCCTCTTCCCGGAGTACACCAGTGTCTTCCTCTCCCTTGACACCTTCGCACCGATCATCTCGCAGAGTACCGGATTCCTCTCAGCATGGGCACAGATTCAGCAGCAGTACGGCTATGCCTCCATCCCTGAACTGCTGAAGGCTCAGAGTGTGCACAGCTATGAGATGCTCTCACGATGGCAGGAGCTGGCGGTGACCTATGAGAGCTACATCATCCCGGGAACTCTGTTCGTCTACGATGAGCAGCTCGGTCATCTGGTGAACCGGTGGGTTCTGATCTCACCTGAAGGTCATATCATCAACTACCAGGATAAAGTCTACTGTACCCCGTTCGAGACCGATTACTGCGGAGTGCAGGGCGGGGTGCTCAGTGATGCATCACCGTTTGAGATCGCAGGGACCAGGATCTCTGTGACGATCTGTCGTGACACCTTCTTCGATTCCTGGGAATCACTGTTCGGGAAGGTTGACCTGTGGGTGGATCTGAAAGCCAATGGTGTCGCCTATGATGAGGAACAGCAGCAGCTGTTCACCCGGGCTGTACCTGAACGGGTGGCAGAGAGCGGCAGTCGGTACGGGCTCACCCTCTGTCTTACCGGAAGCTTCCTGGAACTGTTCTGGGAAGGGGTGAGTTCCGTGGTGAACACGGATGGGGAGACGCTGATCGCCTCCTCATCAGAGGACGGCCTTGGGCTTCTGAGCTTTCTGATCCCCTAGTGCTGTGCTATACTGTAGGGGTGCCGGTGACCATCAGGTCATACCGTACGAAGGAGCTGTTATGAGAAAGACCTTGTTACTCTTGTGTGTGCTGCTGCTGATCTCGGGCATGTCAGTCTATGGCGGCGGCAGCAAAGAGGCTGCTGATGAACCGTTGAGTATGGAAGAGCTCTCAGCGCTTCCCGGTGATGCAGTCGATGTGATCGGGATGCGGCTTGAATGGGCGGTCGAAGGAGAGGAGATGCTCTTCTCGCTCTATGCACCGACGACCGGCTGGGCATCGATCGGTATCGACCCGCAGCAGAAGATGAAGGGCGCGCAGTTCGTCATCGGCTATGTCGATGAGCAGGGTGTACCGTTCATCAGGGATGATTACGGTACCAGTGCATTCGGACACAAGTCAGATGAATCTCTCGGGGGAACCAATGATCTGCGGATCATCAGCGGAAAAGAGGAGAACGGCATGCTCAAACTGGTCTTTGCCCTGCCTCTCGAGTCATCAGATGATAAGGATGTCCCGCTCACTCTGAATGCTGCTCATACCATCATCTTCGCCTACGGGGCAGATGCACGAGATGATTTCACCTCGAAGCATGTCAAGGTCGGGAAAGCGGTCGTACGATTCTGACCATCATCCTATCGTCAGGCGATCTCTCCCCTGCTGTTTGCTCTGATACATCAGGGCATCTGAGCGCTCCATGATCGTCTCTCTGCTGTCGCCTGCGGTGATGATCGTACCACCTATCGATATAGTCACGCTCAGTCTCTGATCCTCAACCATGATATAGCTGTTCGAGGTCAGGAACTTGAGCCGGTTGGCGATCTCAAAGAGCGTTTCCTGATTGACATTCCGCAGGATCCCGATGAACTCATCTCCTCCCCATCTGCCGAACAGGTCGAACGGACGGGCATTCGATTGGAGGGTCTTCGCGATATGCTGCAGGATCTGATCGCCAACGAGGTGTCCATAGGTGTCATTGATCGTCTTGAACCGGTCTATGTCGAAGAAGATCACTCCGAAGGGGACCGCATAGCGTCTGAACTCCTCCAGGCAGCTGCTGATCTCCCGTTCGATGTACATCCTGTTGGCAAGTCGAGTAAGGGGATCAAGGAGCATCAGCTCTTCCATCTCCTTCATACGCAGCTCGGTGGCAGACCTGTTGGTGAGATCTGTGAACAGTTCGATCCTCGCAGAGTCTTACCCTGATCATCGGTGATGACCGAGGTCCGTACCGATATGGGCACACGGTGGCCACTCTTATGATGCAGGTAGAGATCTGCTGATCGGTTGACCTGATCGAAGATCGAATGGGCCAACGGGCACAGTCCCCCGCACAGCCGGGTCCCATCGGCATCGACATGGTTGAGGATGTTATCAGAGCATCGCTTGCCGAGTACCTCTTCACTCGAGTACCCGGTGATCTCCTGGGCTCTTCTGTTCCAGAAGATGATGCGCATGTCCGTATCTACGATATAGAGCCCGTCGTTGAGGATCTGCAGGATATTCATGGTATCGGCTCCCAGATCTTTCAGCATGGTAGTCCTCCCTCTGGTGTGCTAGCGGTTCAGCTGGCTGATACAGGATGTCATCATACCCTGCATCAGCATGGATTGCAACCTGATCATTTACCGGCTCCGACTGTTCAGCGGCCGGATGGACCCTTCGGGTCTCTTCAGATATCGGTAGTTCAACCAGCAGCTGCAGCACTCTCACTCGTGGCAGGTGCTCTATGCTGCAGTCATATGGATCCGGTACTGGGTCTTAATTATCTTCAAGATATGTGTTGATCACCGGCAGGAACCTGGGGCCATAGGCTTCCAGCTTCTTCTCTCCGACCCCGGAGACAAGCAGGAATTCATCATTGTTCCTGGGCTTGAGCACAGACATGTCCTTGAGGGTCTTGTCGGTGAAGATGATATAGGGAGGGACATGATACTCCTGAGCGATCTCAGTCCTTTTGTTCTTCAGCAATGAGAACAGAGCCTTGTCCTTGAATCCTCCACGATCCAACAGGTCGTCTCGGGAAGGACCTCCCGGTCCTCTGGAGGCAGAGATCTCACTGATACAGAACTCCACCTTGCCAAAGAGGATCCTCTGACCCAGCTCACTCATGCAGAGGACATTATAGCGGTCACTATCCTGAAAGATGGCTTGTTGTCCGATCAGTTCATTGATGATACCCCGCCACCATATCTTGCTCTTATCCTTACCGACCCCGAACGTCTTCAGCTTGTCGTGATTTTTGGACCGGATCTTCTCTGTATTGGCTCCCCGGACGATATCGATGATATGATTGATCCCGAATCCCTGATCGGTTCGAGCGATGGCAGAGAGCACCTTCTGTGCGTCCACAGTCGCCTCTACTTTTTCAGTCACATCAGTACATACATCACAGTTCCCGCATGCTCCACTATGGGCTTCACCGAAGTACTCAAGGATCTGTTTTCTCCGGCAGACGTTGACGGTAGAGAAGCGGACCAGCGTGTTGAGATTATCCTTGCACTTGCTCTGTTCCTGCGGGTCATCGATCTGATCTATGAAGTACTTCTGTCTGGCAATATCACCCGGCCCATAGAAGAGGACACAACTGGAATCCATGCCATCACGACCTGCACGTCCAGTCTCCTGATAGTAGCCTTCCATGCTCTTTGGCAGATCGCCGTGGATGACATAGCGGATGTTGTTCTTGTTGATGCCCATGCCGAATGCCGTAGTGGCACAGATGACATCCACCTCATCATTGTTAAAGAGCTCCTGATTGCTGGTTCTCTCTTCTTTGGTCAGACCAGCATGATAATGGAGCGCCTTGATCCCCTGCTTCTGTAGATGAGCTGCTGTCTTCTCAACATCTTTCCGGCTGATGCGGTATACTATTCCCGACTCATCAGGACGATCTTTTATGAATGCTGAGATCTGGGACAGGACCTCCGTCTTCTCTCTGACCTGGTAGTAGAGCTCCTTTCTGTCAAAGGATGCCCGGACGGTAAGAGGCTGCTTCAATTTGAGGATACGGATGATGTCATCCTGGACCGTCTTGGTAGCTGTAGCGGTAAAGGCAGCCATGGGGACATCAGGGAAGCTGTTCCGAATATGGGACAGGAACAGATAGTCAGGACGGAAATCATGGCCCCACTCTGAAAGACAGTGAGCCTCATCGATGGCAAAGAAAGCCACCTTGAGCTCATGGAGACGGTCTATGTACCCATTAACGGCAAGCCGTTCAGGAGAGAGGTACAGCAATTTGATCTCGTTCCTGTAGAGACGGGAGTAGATCTCCGATACTTCCTCTTTCTGCAGCGTACTGTTGAGAAACGCTGCCGGTATCCCCTTTGTCAGAGCATCATCGACCTGATCCTTCATGAGTGCGATCAGCGGACTGATCACCACGGTGAGCCCGTCAAAGAGCAATCCCGGGATCTGGTAGCACAGGCTCTTACCACCACCGGTAGGCATGGAGGTGAACACATCCCTGCCAGAGAGGATAGCAGAGATCACAGCTTCCTGATTCTCCCGGAACGAATCATATCCGAAGATGGATGAGAGGATGTGGCGTGCATCGTTGTTCATGGTCCTGTTCATGCTCCTTTGATCGTAGTGATCTCTTTCTCTCTCTCCTGCGATTCCAACGGCTCGGAGCCAGTGATCTTCAGCGGGCAGGGGTATGTGATGGTAGGGTCCCTCTTCATGACTTCTCAGCGTGCGACACGATCCTTCCCCTGCTGCTTGGCCCGGTAGAGTGCAGCATCAGCCTGAGCCAGCGCAGAGATGTCTGATCGGGCGGCAGAACGAGCACAGACACCCATGCTCACGGTGATGTTCAGGTTCTCACTCGAGATAGCCTTCCGTATCTTCTCTGCCTTGATCAGGGCGCTCTCGGTACTGCAGTGGCGCATGATGATGATGAACTCATCTCCGCCGAATCTGCCGAGGATGTCATCTCCCGGGTGAAGTTCCCTGCGTGTGCACTCACAGACCTGCTGCAGGACCTTGTCCCCGATCAGATGTCCGAGGGTATCATTGATATGCTTGAAATCATCGATATCGAAGATCACGATCGTGTAATCCGACTCTCCGGTACGCTCGAACCTGGTGAGGGTCGTCGTGATAGAGCGGTGGTTGCAGGTCCCTGTCAGCTCATCGGTCACCGAGAGATGGTTCAGGTGGAAGCTGGTACGGGTATCGACCTTCTTGACCTGGTAGATGATGATGATCAGCAGCACCGCAGCGATCGAGAAGGTGATCAGTTCTACGAGCGTCTGGTGCCGGGGCAGGGTGCTGAAGAAGAGGTCATACACACAATAGCCGACCGTTGATACCCCGTAGAGCAGCAGGATCACTGCAGTGGTGCGTCCGTTGGTGTAGAGGATGATGACCGTACTCATCAGGAGGATGATATAGGTCGTATGAGTGGTAAGACCATCGAAGAAGAGCCAGATGGTCGGGGTGAACACGAAGGCATAGAAGAGGAGGATCAGAATGGTCGAGACCTCGGTCTTGCCTCTGCGATAGAAGAACAGGTAGGCGAAGAAGGTGTAGAGGATCCCCCCAAGGGCCATCAGCAGGTCATACGGTGGATACCCGTTCAGATAGTTGATCGTCCCGGTGACGGTGATCGTGAGCAGGGTGAGGAATGAGAGCAGGATGACCTGCAGGTTCTTATGTGCAGCAGCTGTATGCAGTATCTCAAGCGAGCTTGATTTTGGTTTCATAGTGCGATCAGTATACGAAGAAATCGCGATCTATGCCAGAACAATGTATCAGGATGCAAGCAGATACGAGGATCTGCCGATGTGGCTCCAGCGGAGCAGCAGACCATCCATACAGGTACATGCAAGCTCATAGACGGTTCTGTGCTGGTCAGAACGGCCCTGATGTAGTACAGTGACAGGTGCTCCTAGATCGCGAGGTGTTCTTTTTTTTAAGGAGAGGGTATGTTCAATCCACAGGCGCTGATGATCACAGGTGGTGCCGGGTTCATCGGTTCACATCTGGTACGAAGATTACGCAGGGACTACGGCTACTGCGGCACGCTGGTGGTGGTCGACCTGGAGACCTATGCCGCAGATCGCAGCAGACTCACCGAGGTGGAGAGCAGCATCCGCTATGTGCGCGAAGATATCTGTGACACCGAAGCCATGAGAGCGATCATCGCAGATGAGCACATAGATGCCATCATCAACCTCGCTGCAGAGAGCCATGTGGACCGGTCCATCGAGGCCCCCACGCCCTTCGTCACCACGAACATCGCCGGGACCTATTCCCTGCTCGAAGCCGCCAGAGGATGCTGGGTCGGCCGTACTGATGTACGGTTCTACCAGATCAGTACCGATGAGGTCTTTGGAGCACTGCAGGCAGGAGATCCCCTGTTCACCGAATCGAGCCCCTATGCACCGCGAAGCCCCTATGCGGCCTCAAAGGCGGCAGCGGACCATCTGGTGAGATCCTACTACCATACCTACGGGCTGCCGGTCCTGATCTCCTCCTGTTCGAACAACTACGGCCCCGATCAGCATGCAGAGAAGCTGATACCCAAGGCTATCACCGGATTCCTGGCAGGCAGAACAGTCCCCCTCTACGGTGACGGGCTGCATGTGCGGGACTGGATCTATGTATCAGACCATACCGATGCGATCTATCAGATCCTGCGTACCGGTACCCCCGGAAGCTCCTATGTGGCCGGTACCGGGGTCCTGACCGGTAACAGGATGCTGCTGGAGATGATCATCACACTCCTTGCCCCGAGACTCCACTGCGAAGAGGCAGCCCTGCGCTCACTCATAGCCGCGGTCCCCGACCGGCCCGGACATGATCGGGGGTACGGCATCGACGCCTCACGGCTGCATCATGATCTTGGATGGAGTGCACGGATATCCCTGAGCGAGGGGCTTGCCCTGACGATCGATCATATGATCGGTGTGCACACTCACTGATGGTGATGTGAAACCTGCCTCATAAACTCTCGACTAACATGCAGCTAAATATATAAAAATCTATATAATTAATCATTTATGATAATAGTGCTGAATAATATACCATGAAAGAACATTAAAAAGTATTAGTTATGAAATATGGTATTATAAGGTGATATTATCAAAAAAACACGGGAAATAATTGACGCTAGCAAGCATATGTAGTACCCTATTTATGAAAAGTATGAATAATCATATTAGTAAGAATACATACCTGTTGGAGGTTGAGACATGTTGGAATTCAAAGACGGTACCTGTATCTGCGGTACGGTGAAAGTCGGGGAACGGGGACAGATCGTCATACCGAAGAAAGCCAGGGACTATTTCAATATCAGTGCCGGGGATTCCCTTGTCGTACTCGGTGACAAGGCCAAGGGTATCACTATATTCAAGGCGGAGAACCTGCAGGATTTTGCAGCATTTCTGCTGAACAACGCGGAGGAAGAAGCATGAACATCATCATCATCGGAGGGGTTGCCGGCGGGGCAAGTGCAGCGGCACGATTGAGAAGGCTCAGCGAAGAACATCGGATCATCATGTTCGAACGGGGGAAGTACATCAGTTTCGCGAACTGCGGACTGCCCTATCATATCGGGGGGACCATCTCCGAACGGGACAATCTGCTCGTACAGACGGTCGAAGGGATGGAAGAACGCTTCAACATAGACATACGCATCGAGACCGAGGTGCTCTCGATAGACTCGAAGAAGCACACCGTGCAGGCAAAGGACCTCACCACCGGAGAGGTGTATGAAGAGGCCTATGACAAGCTGCTGCTCTCCCCGGGCGCCGAACCGGTGAGACCCCCCATTCCCGGTATCGACTCACCGAAGATCCTCACCTTGCGGAACATGAGCGACATGGATAGGATCATCGAACAGCTGCAGCAGACCTCAGCGAAGAAAGCGGTGGTCATCGGAGCCGGATTCATCGGTATGGAGATCGCAGAGAACCTGCATGACAAGGGCATCGCCGTGGCAGTGGTCGAGAAGATGGATCAGGTCCTCGCCCCGGTAGACATAGAGATAGCCGCACAGGTGCATCAGCACTTCAAGGAGTTCAATGTGGGACTCTACCTCGGAGACGGGGTGATCAAGTTCGAAGACACCGGATCTGCGGTGCTCGTCTCGCTTGAAAGCGGTGCGGCCCTTGCAGCCGATATCGTGATCCTCGCCATCGGCGTACGACCGGAGACCTCTCTGGCTCAGGCTGCCGGCCTGGAGATCGGGGTGACACGCGGGATCAAAGTGAACGAATACCTGCAGAGCTCGGATGATGATATCTATGCGGTAGGTGATGCGATAGAGGTAGCCAACTATATCACCGGGAAAGAGACCCTGATCCCGCTAGCCTGGCCTGCGAACCGTCAGGGACGTATCGTAGCCGATAACATGCTCGGACAGAATCTGAAGAAGTATACCGGCTCACTCGGCACTTCGATCCTCAAGGTGTTCGATCTGACCGTCTCTGCGACCGGCATGAATGAGAAAGCCCTCAAAGCAGCCGGTCTGGCCTACGGAACGGACTATCTGGTCGTGACGGTCAACCGTAACAACCATGCGGGATACTACCCCGGAGCAGTACCGTTCACCCTCAAACTCATCTTCTCCCCTGAAGGCAAGATCTTTGGGGCTCAGGGGTCGGCTATGACGGGGTCGATAAACGCATCGACGTGATCGCTACCGCCATCAAGGCGGAGATGACCATCTATGACCTGCAGGAGCTGGAACTTGCCTATGCACCTCCCTATAACTCGGCGAAGGATCCGGTGAACATCGCAGGCTATGCTGCAGAGAACCTGATCAACGGTACGGTGAAGAACTTCAGATGGTATGAACTCGATGACCTGCTTGCACAGGAGCACAATGTGCTGCTCGATATCAGGACCGCTGATGAGCATGAACTGGGAGTGATCCCCGGATCGATCCATATCCCGCTTGATGAACTGAGGGCCAGATCCTCAGAGCTCGATACAGCCAAGACCTATCTGGTCTACTGCCAGATCGGACAGAGGGGCTATGTGGCAGCACGCATCCTGCAGAACCAGGGGTTCGATGTGATGAACTTCGACGGCGGGTACAAACTGTGGCAACCGCTGTTCCTTCCGCAGGATAACCGAAAGGATTTCGATCAGCTGCTTGATTCCCACAGTGGAGGAGAGAAGACGGTATCGGCACCTGCACATGCGCAGACTCTGGAACTCAATGCCTGCGGTCTGCAGTGTCCCGGTCCGATCATCAAGACCAAGAAGGCCATGGACTCTCTGAGTGTCGGTGATACGCTGGTCGTGAAAGCTACCGACCCCGGTTTCAAGAAGGACATCCGCGTCTGGGCTGAGAAGACCGGGAACTCGGTGATCTCGGTAGAGAGTGCAGCAGGACAGATTGAGGCCAAGCTGCAGAAGGGTGCAGTTCTGAAAAGTGGTGCTCCCGCACTGGAGAAGAACCGGCAGACCCTGGTGGTCTTCAGCGGCGACCTCGATAAGGCCATCGCTGCCATGATCATCGCCAACGGCGCTCTGGCCATGGGCAAGGATGTCTCCCTGTTCTTCACCTTCTGGGGATTGAACATCCTGCGAAAGGATAGCAGGGTCAGGGTGAAGAAGAGCATGATAGAGAAGATGTTCGGTGCCATGATGCCGCGAGGTGTGAAGAAGCTGAAACTCTCACAGATGCACATGGCTGGCATGGGGACCGGCATGATCAGATCGATCATGAAGAAGAAGCATGTGGATGATCTGGGGACCCTCATCGATACCTACCTGGAGAACGGTGGAAAGATCCTGGCCTGTACCATGTCCATGGACCTGATGGGGATCAAGGAAGAGGAACTGATCGACGGGATCGAATACGGCGGGGTAGCGAGTTACCTCGGAGATGCCCAGGAAGCATACAGCAACCTGTTCATCTGATCGCCCGACGATCCGTACCGTCTCACTGCCTGCAGGGGACCGAGGTGCTGCACCGATTCGAATCGATCAGCATATCGGTCCTTTGCTGCGTCCTACAGCATCGGACTGAGGAAATCGCTGCGTGAGCGCTGCTTCAGATGGTCCCCGATCACTTGTGAGAGCAGTACGATCCCCCGTTCGATCTGCTGCTCATCCGCAGCGGCGATGCTGAGCCTGATATGATCATCAAAATCGCGCCTTCCGGCTCTGAACACATTCCCGGGGGTGCACAGCACCCCTTTCGCTGCGGCATCCCGGTAGAGCGCGGAGGCACTGATCCCCTGCGGGAGCGGAAGCCAGAGGTTGAATCCCCCGGTGGGCCGGGGAGGCAGGTCGATCTGCTGCAGATGCTCCTCGAGTGACCTGAACAGCTGCTGCTGCCGGCCGTGGTAGCGGCGGCACATCTGCGAGAGATGGGTCTCCCAGACCCCGGATCTCAGATAGAGATCGAACGCACGCTGGATCAACCCTGCCGATGAGATATCGGTAAGATGCTTGGCCTGCAGGATATCGCGGGAAAGACTCCTCGGTGCGGTGAGGAACCCGATGCGCAGTCCGGGCATGAGCAGCTTCGAGAAGCTCTTGATATGGATCACACGTTCATCAGCAGGATCATCATAGGACTTGAGCGGACGGCACGAGGAAGCGTTGAAGGAGAGATCCGAAAGGAAATCATCCTCGATGATGTAGCATGCATGCCTGCGGGCAGCAGCGATCACCGCAGATCGTTTCTCCTCGCTGTAACTGCAGGTGGTCGGGTTCTGGTAATCAGGCATGAGATAGAGGACCTTCGGACGGTAGTACTGCAGGCTCTTCTCCAGATGCACCAGATCGATACCGTCCTGTTCCATGGGTACCGAGACGATGCGGGCTCCCCGGGATTTGAACACAGCAAGGGCCCCGGTGTAGGTCGGATCCTCTACCAGTACACAATCACCCGGGTCCAGCAGGGCTTTGCCGCTATATCGATCCCCTGCTGTGCTCCCGAGATGATCTGCAGACGCTCAGGGGTACTCCTGACCGCATAGACCTCGTTGAGCATGGTACAGATACTCTCCCTGAGCGGCAGGTACCCGTTACTCTCATCATACTCGAAAGCACGACCCCCGTCACGATCGAGCACCGTATCGATCGCCTCCTTGAACGGGGCTACCGGGAACATGTCGGAGGTGGGGGTGGATGTGGCGAAGTTGATGGCATCATCCCCTATGACGATCGTCCCCTTCTGCATGAGATCGATCTCATCATCAAGATAGAGCTCATCATCATCGAACTCCGACCGTACCTTCCTCTCATCGGGTCGTTGTGCCGGATCTGATCCCACATAGACCCCGCTGCCGGGGATCTTGGTGACCAGGGACTGCTTCTGCAGGGACTCGTACGCCTTGACGATCGTGGCGGAATTGACCGAGAGCTGCTCGGAGAGGATCCTGATCGGCGGCAGCCGATCTCCCGGGAGCAGCGTCCCATCACTGATCTGCCCGGCGATCTGCTCGGCGATCTGCCGGTATTTGGCAACGTTGCTGCTTGATTGTACCGATACAATTAATGAAGAATGCATATTGTACTCCTAAAATGTTGACAAACAGAGAGAACAGGACTATTGTATCACCATGAAGTACTGATACAGGATAATTGTATCGGTACAATGAAGAATAATCAAGGGGAACACGATGAACAAAGCAGCAGAACAGTATGCGCTCAACAGGGATCTGGCGAAGATGCTCAAAGGCGGGGTGATCATGGACGTGGTGAACGTCGAACAGGCACAGATCGCACAGGAGGCAGGAGCTGTCGCAGTCATGGCACTCGAGCGGGTGCCCTCTGAGATCAGGAAGGCAGGAGGTGTCTCCAGAATGTCCGACCCTGATATGATCAAGGCGATACAGGAGGCGGTGAGCATCCCGGTCATGGCGAAGGTGCGTATCGGACACATCATAGAGGCCGATATCCTGCAGAGCCTCGGAGTGGATTATATCGATGAGAGTGAGGTCCTGACCCCTGCTGATGAGCAGTATCACATAGACAAGCACCCTATCGGGTACCATTCGTCTGCGGGGCACGGGATCTCGGGGAGGCACTGCGGAGGATCGGAGAGGGAGCGGCAATGATCAGGACCAAAGGGGAAGCGGGTACCGGTAATGTCGTAGAGGCCGTGCGGCATCAGCGAACGATCACGCAGCAGATCTCACAGCTCGCCGGGGCAGCCCCCGAAGAGCTGATGAGTGCGGCAAAAGCGCTGCAGGCCCCCTATGATCTGGTCTGTCAGGTCGCGCGTGAGCAGCGGCTTCCGGTGGTGAACTTCGCTGCAGGCGGGATCGCCACCCCGGCAGATGCTGCGCTATTGATGAGACTCGGCAGTGAGGGGGTCTTCGTGGGATCGGGGATCTTCAACTCCCAGGACCCTGCTGCGAGGGCTCGGGCAATCGTGCTTGCCGTGGCGAACTACCAGGACCCCGAGACCCTTGCCCGTATCTCAAGCGGACTCGGGGAGGCTATGGAAGGACTGGACCTTTCAGATCTGCAGGAAGGGCAGAAGTTCGCCCGAAGAGGATGGTAGGCCATGCACATAGGAGTCCTGGGATTGCAGGGGGGAGTCGCTGAACATCTGGAGATGCTCAGCAGGCTATCTGATGAGACCATAAACCCGATCGAAGTGAGAACACCGCAGGGACTCAGGCAGTGTGATGCCCTGATCATCCCGGGAGGGGAGAGCACCGCCCTGCGGATCCTGCTCGATGCAGCGGGGCTTACCGACCCGATCAGCAGTCGTATGCAGCAGGGCATGCCGGTATGGGGCACCTGTGCGGGAATGATCCTTCTGGCACAGAAGGTACTCTACCACCAGAATCTCTCCCTCGGTGGTATGGACATCACGGTGGCACGGAACGTCTACGGCCGGCAGCAGGAGAGCTTCGTCGCTGAGTTCCCGATACCCGAACTCGGGGGACCTCCGTTTCCCGGAGTGTTCATCAGAGCCCCGGGAGTCATTCGTACCGGAGACGGGGTCCAGGTACTGGCGAGAAGTGATGATCAGGTCGTCGCCTGCCGGGAGCAGCATCTGCTGGTCACGTCCTTCCACCCTGAACTGACAGATGATCTGAGACTGCACCGCTATTTTGTCCATATGTGTACAGCAGCATGTGCAGAGAGGGCTCATTGATGCCCATCTGATGTGGACGGTCACAGACACTATCGCATCACGGGGAACAAGAGGAACACCTGCTGCCATCTGCTCCTCTTGACACCCCGCAGGAGTTCCTGCACGATAGCTGTATGAACAGATATACCGAACGGATCAACCGGGTCCTCGATCACATCGATGCGCATCTGGGTGAAGATCTGAGCCTTGAAGAGCTCGCTGAGATCTCCTGTTTCTCCAAGTACCACTTCAGCCGCATCTTCGCATCGGTGATGAAAGAGCCCCTGTTCGGCTATATCACCAGAGTGCGTCTGCAGAAGGCAGCTGCACGGATCTGCGGGAATGTCCATGAACCCATCACCGAGATAGCCGCATCCTGCGGCTATGCCACTCCATCGGCCTTTGCCAAGAGTTTCAAACAGTTCTACGGCATCTCGGCCTCACGTATGAGAGAGAGCTTTCTTGAGGGTCGCAATACAGGACAACCGCAGGGCACGTTCAGAACATACACGAGCAGCTGGGAACAAGCCATAGCCGCCATGCGCCTGTATACTGAGTACACAACAGCATATACAGTATGGAGGTATGAGATGGATGAGAAGAAGGTGACGGTAACCGTCAAGACGATCGATGAGATGGAGCTTGCCTATGTGCGCCATATCGGCCCGTATGCAGGTGATGAGCAGCTCTTTGCGAGACTGTTCAAGCGACTCTACAGCTGGGCAGGACCGAGAGCTCTGGTGAACCCGCCGGAGACGAAGGAGCTCTGCATCTATCATGATGACCCCGGTCTGACCGACGAGAGCCAGTTGCGGACCAGTGCCTGCATCACCGTTCCCCCGGGTACGAAGACCGGGGGTGAGATCGGCAGTATGACGCTGCCCGGCGGGCTCTATGCGGTCGGTCACTTCGAGATCGGACCTGAGGAGTTCGGGGAAGCCTGGCAGTTCATGTGCGGTATCTGGCTACCTGAGAGCGGCTATGAACCCTCTGACGGTCTGTGCTTCGAGATGTATGATAGTGAACACGGCAATGAGGATGGACACAGCTTCATCGTCGATATCTGCATCCCGGTGAAGATCCTGAGCCAGAGCTGAGTGCAGAAGGTCCTCTGAGCGTGATCTTCCGCTCGAAGGGCTTTTTCCGCTACCCTGATCACTGCTGGTCGGGATGGATCATCAGATAACACAGTGATGACCCGGTCAGCAGCACTCCTGCTGCGAACCACACTGGCGGGATACCCCATCTGGCAGCGATGAGTCCCCCGGCGAAGGCCCCTGCAGCACCACCGATCTGAAACGCAGCTGATGAGAGCGACAGGATCGTCGAACGCATCGATGTATGCACCGCCTTGTTGAGCATCGTCTCATAGGGTGAGGATTCGACGGAACTGAACGAGAAGAGCAGGACGAACAGCAGGGCGAAGCCCGGAAGCTGCTGCTGAGCTGCCAGTGAGAACAGACACACACCGTAGAGTATACGCATCACCGTCAGCAGCAGCCGGTAGTTCCCCTGTAATCTTCTGGCAAGCAGGATGCTCAAGGCCGATCCTGCAGCGGCGAAGAGGAAATAGGCTGCTGAGAGTACCCCGTAGACCCAGGAGCTTGACTGCTCTCCCATGATCTGTGCAGCCCTGGGCTGCCAGAAGGACTCGACCGAGGAGAGCCCGATACCCAGGGTAAGGCTTGAGAGCAGCAGCAGTCTGAGGGTCCGGTGACCTGCAGCATGGGAGAGGGCCGAGAGGATATGGCCTGAGAGGGTCTGTCTGTGAGTGTCACCGGTGATCTGATCCTCATGGATCACCACCAGGGTATATATCCCTGCGACTACCAGCAGCCCGAGAGCTGCCGCCATGTTGGCGGTGTATCGCCCGGAGAACAGTGACAGCTGCGCCGCGAAGTCAGGAAGTATCCCTCCTATGAGGGAACCTCCGGCAAGCCCTGCAAGCGAAGCGATCTCTGAGAGTGCCAGAGCCTTCTGCAGATTCCCATCGGGGTGCTGCTCATGGAAGGTATCGACGAACCATGCATCGATCGATCCCGAATCAAGAGCTCGTGAGGCCCCGTAGAGGATGAAGACCAACGTGATCATTGCTGGGGTAGATGAGAAGATGAACAGCCCGATCGAGATGAGCTTGACCACGACTGAGATCATATAGATCTGTTTTCTGCCTAGTTGGTCGGCAAGACCTCCGGTAGGCACCTCGAGCATGATGACGGTGGTGCTGTAGAGGGCCATCACCACACCTACCTGCAGCAGATCCAGCCCCTTGTCGATCTGCGTGAGTACCAGGACCGGGAAGAGGATGCCCACACTCGCCCAGTGAAGCAGCTGATGGAGAGCGAACCGAAGGGTCAGGTGTGTGTGCAGCATTGGCAGGCTCCTCCTGTGACCATCGGGTGAGGACTCGTTCCCGCTGGATGATCTGAACACGCTCACAGCAGGTGGACAGCGGGGGGAGAACACCCTAAAGGTGACAAACCATGGATGTTTGCGAACAACTCATGTTGTAAAAACATGAGATTTTCAGTATAACGTATAACCATACAGATAGATAATAGTCCATGTGCTTCTCTCACATGAAAAACGATACAAAGGAAGAGATATGAGTGTTCGTGTACGTTATGCTCCTTCACCCACCGGCTTACAGCATATCGGGGGAGTGAGGACAGCCCTGTTCAACTACTTCTTTGCCCGTGCCAACGGCGGCACCTTCATACTGCGGATCGAGGATACCGATCAGGAGCGGTCCCATGAAGAGGCTCTTGAGGATCTCTATGAGACCCTGGCATGGCTCGGGATCGATTGGGATGAAGGACCCGGTAGAGGCGGTGACTATGGCCCGTATGTGCAGTCACAGCGGTTCGAACTCTACAGAAGCTATGCCCAGCAGCTCGTCGATGATGGGAAAGCCTACTACTGCTACTGTACTCCACAGCGACTTGATGCGCTCAGAGAGGAGCAGCAGCAGAAGAAGAGCAGGATGCAGGGGTATGACAGGCACTGCCGTGATCTCACCGAAGAGCAGCGATCAGCCTATGCGGCACAGGGGATCACCCCGGTGATCAGACTGAAGGTGCCGCTCGAGGGCAAGACCACCTTCCATGATGAGCTGATGGGAGACATCACCCGGAAGAATACCGACATCAGTCCTGATCCGGTACTGCTCAAGTCAGACGGCTTCCCCACCTATCATCTGGCGAATGTCATCGATGATCATCTGATGGGGATCACCCATATCATGAGAGCACAGGAGTGGATCCCCTCGGGTCCTCTGCATATACTGCTGTATGAAGCCTTCGGTTGGGATCCTCCGAAGTACTGCCATCTGCCCATGGTCATGGGAAAGGATGGACAGAAGCTCTCGAAACGCCACGGGTCCACTGCCGTCCGTGATTTCAGGAGAGCCGGGTATCTTCCCGAAGCTGTGGTGAACTATATCAGCCTGCTCGGGTGGTCCTATGATGACAAGACCGAGTTCTTCACCAGAGAGGAGCTCGAGAAGGTCTTCTCTCTCGAGAAGATCAACAAGGCCCCCGGGGTGTTCGACTATAAGAAACTGCTCTGGTTCAACGGGCAGTACATCAGGCAGAAGCCGGCAGAACAGCTCAAAGAGCTGATCCTGCCGTACCTGATCGCCGACGGTGTCCTGCAGGAACCGATCACCGCTCAGCAGCAGGAGGTGATCGAACGCATGATCCCGATCATCCATGAACGACTCAGACTCCTTGGTGATGTCAGCGAGATGACACGATTCCTCTTTCAGGACATCCCCACTGCTGAGAGTGCTGCCTTCATACCGAAGAAGCTCGATATGAAGAAGACCTTACAGATCCTGCATACAGGACGGCAGATGGTCGAACAGATGGACGGTAAGGATGATGCAGAGCTCGAAACACAGTACCGTGAGGCTGCAGCAGAGCTCGAAGTGAAGCTCGGAGATATCATGATGCCGCTGAGAGTGGCTGTCACCGGCAGTACCATCTCTCCGCCGCTGTTCGAGTCTCTGCGGCTGTTAGGTAGCGAGAAGTCTCTCGATCGGCTTGATCGGGCAATCACACAGATCTCCAAAGAGGTAGGATAATATGGGAACAGTGACAATGGAAAAACTCGTCTCTCTCTGTAAGAGAAGAGGATTCGTATATCAGTCGAGCGAGATCTACGGTGGTCTTTCGGGAGCCTGGGACTACGGTCCACTGGGTGTGGAACTGAAGAACCGGGTACGGGATTTCTGGTGGAAGGAGATGACACAGCTCCATGACAACATCGTCGGTCTCGATGCGGCGATCATGATGCATCCAAAAGTATGGGAGGCATCAGGCCATGTGGCGAACTTCACCGACCCCATGGTCGACTGCAAGAAGTGCAATAGCCGATTCAGGGCAGACCATATAGACCTTGAAGCTGCCTGTCCGGTCTGCGGGAACAAGGGTACCTTTACCGAGCCCAGAGAGTTCAATCTCATGTTCTCCACGAACCTCGGACCGGTCAAGGACGATTCGAGTATCGTCTACCTGCGTCCTGAGACCGCTCAGGGTATCTTCGTCAACTTCAAGAATGTCCTGCAGACGAGCAGAGTCAAGATCCCCTTCGGGATCGCACAGGTGGGAAAGGCCTTCAGGAACGAAGTCACGACCAAGAACTTCATCTTCAGGACCCTCGAGTTCGAACAGATGGAGATGCAGTTCTTCGTACGACCGGGAGAGGATGAGAGCTGGTTCGAGTACTGGAAGAACAGCAGGATCGCCTACTATGACCGATTGGGGATCAGAAAGGATAAGCTGCGATTCCATCAGCATGGTCCTGATGAACTGGCTCACTATGCCAAGGATGCCTTCGATATCGAGTTCGAGTTCCCCATGGGCTGGCAGGAACTCGAAGGGATCCACTCCAGGACTGATTTCGACCTCGGACGTCATCAGGAGTTCGCAGGGAAGGATATGCAGTATCTGGATCCCGCTGATAACACCCGGTATCTGCCGTATGTCATCGAGACCTCTGCTGGACTGACCCGTTCAGTGCTCATGGTGCTCTCAGATGCGTATGAGGAGCAGGAACTCTCCGAAGGTGATACCCGCGTGGTCATGCACTTTCATCCGAGTGTCGCACCGGTCATGGTTGCCGTGTTCCCTCTGGTCAAGAAGGATGGAATCGCCGATCTTGCAAAAGAGATCGAACAGGGACTCCGAGAGGATTTCACGACCTTCTATGATCAGTCAGGCGCGATCGGTCGAAGGTATCGACGTATGGATGAGATCGGTACGCCGTTCTGTATCACCGTGGATTATCAGAGCAAGGAAGACCAGAGTGTGACCCTGCGATTCAGGGACTCCATGGAGCAGGTTCGTGTACCCATCACAGAACTCGGGGAACGGATCAGAGCGGAGATCAGGACATACGAACGTGTGTGAGCAGCAGATTGAGAATAAGGAATGATTCGCTATGAATACAGCACTTGAGATATTACAGGAACGAGGATTCATCAAACAATGCACCGACCTTGAGGCCCTTGATGCTCTGATGGGTACAGGACCGGTCAAGTTCTATGTAGGAGTCGATCCTACCGGAAAGAGCCTGCATGTCGGTCATATGGTCCCGTTCTTTGCCATGCACCATATGCAGGAGGCAGGGCACAGTCCCATCGCCCTCGTCGGCGGAGGGACTTCCATGATCGGGGATCCTTCAGGCAAGAGTGAGATGCGTCAGATGCTCACGATCGAGCAGATACAGGAGAACGCACAGGCGATACAGAAGCAGCTGGCGCGTGTGGTCGATTTCGATGAGAGCCGGGGAGCAGGGAAAGCCGTCATGCTCAACAACTACGACTGGCTCGGTGGCCTGAACTACATCGAGTTCCTTCGTGACATCGGGAAGCATTTCTCGGTCAACCGCATGCTGACCTTCGAATCCTACCGACAGCGGTTGGAGCGGGGGCTCTCCTTCATAGAGTTCAACTACCAGCTGCTCCAGTCCTTCGACTTCCTGACGCTCTTCAGGAACGAGGACTGCCGTCTGCAGATGGGCGGGGATGATCAGTGGGGGAACATCGTAGCAGGTGTCGAACTGATCAGGAGGACCGAGAGGAAGGAGTGTTTCGGTCTGACCTTCCCGCTGGTGACACGAAGTGACGGTAAGAAGATGGGAAAGACGGAGAAGGGGGCAGTGTTTCTCGATCCTGAACTCTTCAGTCCCTATGACTTCTTCCAGTACTGGAGGAATGTAGCTGATGCTGATGTGGTCAGATTCCTGAAGATGTTCACCTTCCTGCCGATCGAGCAGATCGATGAACTCGGTAAGCTCAAAGATGCCGAGATCAACAGGGCCAAGGAGATCCTTGCCTATGAGCAGACGAAGATCATTCACGGGGTAGCAGAGGCTGACAAGGCGATCGAGGCTGCCAGAGCGGCGTTCTCGGTCTCAGGATCAGCAGCTGTCGATAAAGAGGGACTCCCTTCGATCGAGATCGAAGCATCGCTGCTCGAGGAAGGGATCAATGTCCTGGAACTGTTCGTCATGACCGATCTGTGCAAGACCAAGAGTGACGCCCGCAGGCTGGTACAGCAGGGCGGGGCGGTCATCAATGACCAGAAGGTCGATACCATCGGCTGATCATCGATGCAGCTCGGGTAGTAGACGGTGAGATGATGCTGCGTGCCGGCAAGAAGCGGTATTTCAGAGTCATCGTACGGTCCTAGTCACGTAATGAAACGGGTCTGGAGCAGACCTGGGGAGAAGAAACCTATGTATAAACGAATCATGACCATCGTGATGGTGGTAAGTCTCATAAGCAGCGCAGCTGTCTTTGCCAGAGGGGCACAGGAAGAGAAGCCTCAGGAGCAGGTACCGGTCCCGGTACCTGAAGTGGTAGAGCCTGCTCAGAAGGAGAGTGCTCCGGCCCCTCAAGCGCCTGCAGTCGCACCGCAGAGCGGTACGACCGAGCCGTCAGTCGAGCTCAACCTCGCCGTCTTTGCAGGACCGACGGGGTTCGGGTTCGCACGGCTCATCGAGGACGGTCCCGACCTGGTAGATGGGTTGCGTGTTTCCAGTGAGATCCTTCCCACACCGACTGAAGCGATCGCACGCATCACCTCCGGTGATGTCGATGTGGTAGCCATGCCGGTCAATCTGGCAGCTTCCCTCTATAACAAGGGGCTTGATGTCAAGCTTGCTGCAGTCACCGGTGAGGGGATGCTCTATCTGGTGAGCGGCTCACGTGAGGTGAGTGCTGATCTGCAGAGCTTCATCGGCGAGACGATCCATGTCCCCGGTGCAGGTTCCACTCCGGAGTATGTCCCCCGATATGTCTTCGAAGAGAACGGCATCGCTGTGGGTTCTGATGTCGTATTCGATCTCTCGCTCAAAGCAGCATCACAGCTTGCTCAGATGCTCATTGCCGGTAAGGTGGACCATGCGGTCCTCCCTGAACCGTTCGCGACGATGGCTGTGACGAAGAATCCGGCACTCAGACGGGTGGTGGATCTGCAGAGCGCCTGGGCAGCTGCCTCCGGTGAGGCCAACTACCCTATGACGGCGATGCTCGTGCGGGGTGCGTTCCTCGAAGAACATCCTCAGGCAGTCGATATCATACGGATGGCTGCAGCTGACTCCATCGACTGGGTGAATGCCAACCATGCTGCAGCTGCTGAACTGATCGAGAAGCACGGTATCCTCTCTGCAGCTCTTGCTGAGCCTGCGATACCGAACTGTTCGCTGATCTATATCGATGCTGCTGATGCACGGTCTTCCATCGAAGCTTACTTGTCGGTCCTTGGGGGATATGCTCCTGCTTCGATCGGAGGATCGCTGCCTGATGAAGCATTCTACCTGGCGAAATAGCCTGATATCTCTGATCACTGTCGTGATCCTGCTGGTCATCTGGCAGATCGCTTCAGTGATCATGGATGCACAGATCATCCTTCCTCGTCCTCTTGTGGTCCTGCAGGAGTTCTTCTCGTTCTTCGTATCACCGGATTCCTGGCTGGCTATCGGAGCTACGGTCCTTCGGTCCCTTCGCAGTTTTGCGATCATCATGGCAGCGGGACTCGTCCTGGGCCTTGCTGCGGGGCAGAACACCGCCTTTGGTGCGGTCATGAAGCCGATACTCTCGGTGATCAGAGCGACTCCGGTACTGGCGATCATCCTCCTTGCGTTCCTCTGGTTCAAGACCGGGACGGTACCGGTCTTTTCCGCCTTTCTCATGGGATTCCCGGTGCTGTATCAGAATCTGATCATGGGACTCTCCAAGCGTGATACGAAGCTTCTGGAGATGGGCAGGGCGTATGGTCTGGATGGAAGACAACTGTTGCGATACATCACCATACCCTCACTGCTGCCGTTCATCCTTGCAGGAGCCCGTGGGGCTCTCGGAATGACTTGGAAGGTGGTGATCGCTGCCGAGGTGCTCACCGTACCGAGGTACGGGGTCGGGTCGAGCATGCAGTATGCACAGATGAACCTGGAGACCGCGACGGTCATGGGCTGGACGATCACCGCGATCGTCCTGACTGCCTGCGGTGATCTTCTCTTCGATGCAATCGATGCAGCACTGGGAATGGGGATGAGAAGCAGGAGGAGTCGCCTATGATCACCATCGACCGGCTGAGTAAGTCGTACAGGACTGTCCAGGGTCCTCTGGAAGTCTTCAACGAGTTCTCTCTTGACCTTGAAGAGGGAAGGATCACTGCGATCCTCGGGCCTTCGGGTTGCGGGAAGACCACTCTGCTGCATATGATCGCACAGATGGAAGGGTATGATTCAGGTGCCATCACCGGGGTGCCCCGCAGCGGGACGACCAGTGTCGCCTCCTTGAGCTATCTGTTTCAGGAACCGAGGCTGCTGCCGTGGATGACGGTGTTCGAGAATGTCGATCTGGTCCTGCAGAATCACCTGCCCGATCGGCACGAGCGGCATGAGCGGGCTGATCAGTTCATCGAGCTGGTCGGACTGTCGGGCTATGCACATCTCACACCGAAGGAACTCTCAGGAGGGATGAAGCAGCGGGCTGCGATCGCTCGTGCCTTTGCCTATCCCTCACAGCTCATCCTCATGGATGAACCCTTCCAATCCCTTGATGCGGATCTCAGGTTCCAGCTCATCGCAGCGTACGGACTGCTCTGGCAGCATAACCCCAGGACGACCCTGCTGGTCACCCATGACATCCAGGAAGCCCTTCTGCTATCAGATACCATCCATGTCCTCTCCTCACGTCCGGCATCGATCCGTGGGAGTATCGCTGTACCGGTAGACCGGGGATCCAGGCGGGTAGGCAACAGGGATCTCTGGGAGCTCGAGATGAACTATTATGACAAATTCTCAGCAAGGGGTTGACAAATATCGCTCCAAATACTATAAATTTCCTTGTTGTCAGGCAGTGATGCCCAGCGACATGCCGCTGTAGCTCAGTCGGTAGAGCAGTGGACTGAAAATCCACGTGTCAAGGGTTCAATTCCCTTTGGCGGCAAACCTCATCTTCGGATGGGGTTTTTTTTCGCCCTGAGGGTATTGCTCATGAGAAGATGATGCAGCGCTCTTGTTCTATGATCCCCCTTATGAACAGTCCCTGAGAACTGCCATGCTCATCTTGGAGTGAGATGAAGTACCAGAGGTGACCTCTGATACACTTCTCTCGTGATTCAGGCAGGCTGTATCACAACTCATGAATCGTAGGCAGTGGCTGCCATCGAAGAGACGGACCTGTAGAAGATAGCCTCAAGCTATCTGATTGAAGTGATCGGCTTTGAACGATCGGAGGTGGATCAGCTGAGGTTGAGACTGCAGGGAGATGAGCAGCGTACCTGATACAGCTACGCTGCTTATCTGTGTGCTATTCAGCAAGCAGCAGTTTTGATGCGAACTTCGGGTCACTGGTCACATTGATACCGAGTTTTCTCAAGCCTGCCTCATCACCGTGGGTGGGGATGTGGGTAAGATGGGCATCGGTCCCCCGCAGGCGCTTGAGCTGCTGCAGTCCGGCTTCTGCAGCAGGGTTCGAGGTCGCTGACATCGCAAGGGCTATGAGCACCTCATCGACATCAAGACTGATGCGTCGTCCGGTGAGGATGTCTCGCTTGAGCAGCTGGATCGAATTCATGATGCTCTTGGGTATCAGGTCGATCACTTCGGGGATCCCAGCCAGATGTTTGATGGCATTGAGCACCAGGGCAGAGGATGCGTGCAGGATCTCGGAGTTGGTCCCCGCGATCGCGGTCCCGTCATGAAGTATCAGGGCTGCAGAGGATACGATACCATCCTTCCCCTTGTGCTGTGCGATGGCTGATCTTCTCTCATCATGAGCTATCGTCACCGCTGTCCTGCGGGATACCTCAAGATCGAGCTCGTCCATGATCAGCTTGATCCGGTCGATCGTCTCGCTCGTACCGATCCCCATGGCATATTCACAGGAGGCCCGATAGAACCGTCTGATGATCTCCTGTCTGGATGCTTCCTGTACCGCCTCGTCGTTGATGATCCCGAACCCGCAGCGGTTCACGCCCATATCGGTGGGGGACTGGTAGAACGAGGGCTTATGGGTGATCCGTTCGATGATACGTTTGAGCAGGGGGAAGGCATCAAGGTCCCGGTTGTAGTTGACCGACTTCTCCCCGTAGGCTTCAAGATGGAAATGATCGATCCTGTTGATATCCCCGAGGTCCGCAGTCGCCGCCTCATAGGCCGTGTTCACCGGATGCTTGAGGGGCAGGTTCCAGATCGGGAACGTCTCGAACTTCGCATACCCGGACTCATTGCCCCGGCGGTGGTCATGGTACATCTGTGACAGGCAGGTCGCGAGTTTCCCGCTTCCCGGTCCCGGTGCCGTGACGATCACGATCGGTCGGTCCGTGACGATATAATCATTGGCACCATAGCCTTCATCACTGACGATGAGGTCTATGTTCGTCGGATAGCCTTTGGTCTTCTTGTGGGTATGGACGGTGAGACCCTGCGTTCGAGCAGGTTCTTGAACTGGATGGCGGCAGGCTGCTCTTCGAATCGGGTGATCACGACCGCTTTGACCTGCAGTCCCCAGGAGGCGAAGTCATCCACCATCTTCATGGCATCGGCATCATAGGTGATGCCGAAATCACCACGCATCTTCCGCTTCTCGATATCACCGGCATAGATGCAGATGATCACATCGATCTGGTCCTTCACCTGCTGAAAGACCCGCACCTTCACATTCGGGTCAAAGCCGGGGAGTACCCGCGATGCATGATAGTCATACAGGAGTTTCCCGCCGCATTCGAGGTAGAGTTTTCCTGAGAACTGATACATCCTCTCCAAGATGGCAGCTGTCTGTTCCTGTAGATATCTGGTGTTGTCAAATCCTGTTAGTTCTTTCATAGGGGCAAGATTACAGAGTTCTCACGGTTATGTCAAACTCCCTTGTGACCCTGCATGCGCTAAAAGATACCGGCAGAAGAGTATATGACCAAGATAGGAACTGCAGGCCAGAAGGGGTACCTGTCCGTTCTGCATATCACGGGTGTGCTGTTCTGCTGAGGAAGCGGAACTGACATGGGTAGTACTGACGCTGCAGCAGGTGCACTGTCCTGTCGACCTGCATGGAATGCTGCATCTGCGGTATCGACGTGGGTACCTGAAGAAGCCTTTATGGATCTCTGATGCACAAGGCATGCTTGTCTATTACTGGTATATATGTAAAATAATGTAAAAGACTATGTTAAAGGAATGTGTATGCACAATAACTCACGAACGTTCATCTCCTGTTTCAACAGCCTCGAAAAGGCCCTGCGCGAGAAGTCGGGGATCCGTGACGGGCAGTATCATGACTTCACCACCGTGCTCAAGGCGGCTATGAGAAACGAGCAGGCGATAGGACGGTACTACCAGGACCTGATGGAATGCAAAGACCTGCGCAATGCCATCGTCCATGACAGCAGGGAGGAGTACATCATCGCAGAACCCTGTGATCAGATCGTAGCCAGGCTGCAGGAGATCCTCGAGAAGCTCACCAGCAGTAAACGGGTCATGGATATCCTGGGATGGCAGCTGGTGCAGACAGTAGGACCTGATGATTCACTCTCCTCGGTCATGAAGAGGATCAGTGAGCTGAAGATATCGCAGTTCCCCATCATCGAAGAAGGCAGGATCACCGGCATCATCACCGCTGATGCGATCACCCTGTGGCTTGCCGATCAGATGGAAGAGGGCGAACTACTGCTGGGAGCTACCTCCATCGCCCCGATATGTGAAGGTGCAGAGGACCGCTCGCTCTACAGGATCCTGTCACGATACACCAGCGGGTATGAAGCTGCAGCCCTGATAGAGCAGGAACCGCAGATCAGGATGATCATGATCACTGAGACCGGCGGGGACAGCCATTCGGTCCTTCGGGTCATCACCCGTGGGACTATGGCAGGCTCTATGCGGCCCTGTAGCAGAAGCAGCGACTCTTCACAGCGGGGGTGCTCCTGTGATATTCCACATCCATGTATGCCCCACAGCGCCTTGAGTCCCTGTACGTAACCCTTCTGATGGTATATGGTGGGCTTGAGGACAGGGGTACCCTGTCGAATGATCACAGACAGGATACAGAGGTTACGTCGATGGATATGATGACCACCATGCAGGAGCGCAGATCGGTACGCTCGTTCACGAACCGGGCTCTGGAACCGGATATTCCTGAACTCATCGCAGGGATGCGCAGCAGCACGTCGTTCCTCCCTGCGATCTTCACAGCATCGATTCCCATGACCTATATCCCCGTGCAGGGCCAGAAGACCGAAGAGGGGGTGAGACTCGGGACCTATGGAGTCATACGGGGGCATCAGGGCATGATCGCCGGAAGCTGCTCGAACTGTGATGAAGAAGTGCTGCAGTTCGGGTACGAGATGGAGAAGATCATCCTGCAGCTGTGCAATCTCGGGATCGGCAGCTGCTGGCTCGGCGGGACGTTCAACAGGAAGCTCTACAGCTCCTATCTGCAGGTGCCTGAAACACAGATCATCCCTGCAGTCATCCCCATCGGCTATGCAGCAGATGCATCCCGGGCTCTGGATACGATCATGCGAAGACTCGCGGGATCTGACCGCCGTCTGCCATGGGGGAACTCTTCTTCCGTGGTGATTTCGATCATCCCATCGATGCCTCATCGGCCGAAAGACTCTGGTACCGGGGACTCGAGATGGTGCGTATCGCTCCTTCTGCCTCCAACAAACAACCCTGGCGGGGGGTCGTCTCAGCAGAGGGACATCAGGTGCATCTCTATCTGCACGAGAACCCCAAGTACAACAGGTCTCTGGGATACCCTATCCAGCTGCTGGATATGGGGATCGCGATGACCCACCTTGAGCTTGCCTTTCATGCGCTCGCACTGCCGGGCAGCTGGCACATCAGTGATCCCTGCATCGATCTGCCTCATGATCAGCTGCGCTATATCGCCTCCTATACCTCCTGATTGAGCCGGTACCTTCAGCGTACCTCCTGCACTGAGGTACCGCTTCGCAGGGCTTGATACATTGACTGTTCTCCCACCGGTGGTATACTGTAAGAAGGAACGTGAGAGACCCGTCTTGCATCACGGTCTGACACCCTGCCGTCCCCACCCCTTGCATCATACCTGAATTGTGAAACGAACGATCAAGGAAGTATGTTGTGCGTATCGTCTACATCAGTACCTTTCCCCCGAGAATGTGCGGTCTGGCAACATTCACCAGTGACCTGAAAGAGGCCATCGGGACCTGTCAGGATCCGGAGGATCTCAAGCAGTCCTATGTGATCGCCATGCAGGATACCCTGCCGATCCAGGAGTATGGCGAAGATGTACAGCTGGTCATCCATCAGGAACGGCTTGAAGATTATATAGCGGCAGCAGATCATATCGAGCACAGCAGTGCCGAGGTCTGTGTGATCTCACATGAGTACGGTATCTATGGGGGCTTGAGCGGGCTCTATCTGCTTACCCTGCTTGAGAACATCACCATCCCGGTGGTGACGGTCCTGCATACCATCCTCGATGATCCCGACTTCCATGCGAAGCAGGTCACCGAGAAGCTCATCGAACGCAGTTCCCGGATCATCGTCATGAACAGGAAGGCTCGATCGATCCTGCTGCATGGGTTCACCATCGATGATCGAAAGCTCACCATCATCCCGCATGGGACCCCCGATGTGGATTATCATGCGATCCGTGAGCGGTCCAGACAGAAGCTGAAAGTGACAGACCGCTACATGCTCTTCACCTTCGGACTCATCAGTGCGGACAAGGGGCTGGAGACGGTGATCTCAGCTCTACCGCCGGTAGTCAGACAGTACCCGGATGTGGTCTACTATATCGTAGGGAAGACCCACCCCCATGTCAGTGCACGGGAGGGGGAGGTCTACCGTGAAGCTATCAACCGGCTCATACACAAACTGCATCTCGATGAACAGGTCCTGTGTATCGACTCCTACGTCAGTAACGAGGAGCTGGTGGAATATCTTGCTGCCGTCGATATCTATCTGCTGCCGTATCACAACACGCACCAGATCACCAGTGGTACCCTGAGCTTTGCGCTCAGTGCAGGGAACTGTGTCCTCTCGACGCCGAACTGGCATGCCCAGGAGGTGCTCAAACCCCATGTGGGTATTCTGTTCGATCCGGGGGACAGTGCGGCAGTGACCAGAGAACTGCTGAGAGTACTCGGTGACCCGCAGCTGCTTGCCTCCTATAAGCGGCAGGCCTATGCATACGGAGAAGGTACCCGCTGGAGGGTCACCGCAGGGCGGTATACCTCTCTGCTCGGCCATGTGCTCGAAGAGCCCGTCCCCAGGCCTCCCTCCGGGCTGTCGCGTCTATCCACCCTGACCCATATCGATCTTTCACAGCTCCAGCTGCTTACCGATGCGACAGGCATCGTGCAGCATGCCCGCTATCATCTGCCGAACTACCGGCACGGGTACTCCCTCGATGACAATGCCCGGGCACTCTCGCTCTGCTGTGAACTGCTGAGATCATCCCATGTGACGCTCGAGCAGAAGCTGGTCGCAAGGGGGCTGATCGATACCTATCTGTCGTTTCTGATGCATATGCAGGATGAATCAGGGAACTTCCATGGGTTCATGCAGGCAGACCGTTCGCTCTACCTGGAGAAACGGCGTTCTGAGGATACCTTCGGTCGTACCCTGCGGGCTCTGACTCAGGTGCTGACCTCGACACTTCCGGTCCTGGATCGAGAACTTGCCGGTCATCTGTTCGAACAGGCCCTTCCTCTATGCTCTTCCCTGCTCACCCCAGAGGGATCGCTCAGACGATCCTGGCGCTGATCATCTATCTTGACAGACGACCTGAACGTGATCATATCGGGAAGGTCCTTGCAGATCTCGCAGAGAAGCTGATCACCAGGTATGATCTGTATCAGCAGAATCTGCAGGAAGAGGTCCCTGATCACCACTGGTACTGGTTCGAAGATATCCTCAGCTATGAGAACGGCATCGTGCCGCAGGCTCTGATCGAGCTGAGCAGGCTGCAGACCCCTTCGCTCTACAGCACGATGCCCGAAGATCGTGATATCGGTGCCGAGGCGCATGAGAAGGGGTATGTGATGCTCTCCTTCCTTGATGGGATCATGCATCGTGGTCCGGTGTTCTCTCTGGTGGGCAATGACGGATGGTATCCGAGGGGAGGGCACGCTGCCCTGTTCGATCAGCAGCCGATCGATGCGGCATCTATGGTGCATCTCTACGGTGCTGCATATCGTGATTCCGGGAAGGCTGTCTACAAAGACCGGATGATCGAGAGCTTCCTCTGGTTCCATGGCGATAATCCCCTGCATATAGCGCTGTATGACCGTGATAAGGGCGGCTGCCATGATGGACTGGAGCGGGCAGGGGGCAATCTCAACATGTGGGCAGAGAGTACGCTGGAGTATCTTGCCTCTGCGCTGAAGGTGCTCACGATCATCAACGGCCGGTAGGGATCATCGCGGCGAAGAGATCGGTCAGTGAGACGGTAAGACTCGTTGATGCTGTGTCTGAGATCCCATAGGGGATGATGAGGGTATCCCCTATGAGCAGGGCCCCGCAGGTATAGACCACATTGGGTACATACCCGTTCCTCTCATGCTCGTTGGGTCGGATGAACGGTTCAGGGAGCCGGGCGATCACCTTGGTAGGATCATTGAGATCCAGCAGGATGGCACCGATGGAATACCTGCGCATGGCCCCGACTCCCCATGTACCAGCCACCCCCGCGCGGTCTCGATGGGAGAGCCACAGTTCCCCGACTGGATCAGCTCCCAGGGGTAGGGACTGGTATCGAGCTTCACTGCGGCATTCCACTCATCGATGCTGTCCGAGAACATCACGTAATTGTGCAGACCGTCAAAGCGTGAGAGTGCCGCATAGCGGCCGTCGATCTTTCTCGGAAAGATCGCGACACCCTTGTTCTTCGCACCGGTGCCAAGCAACGGGCAGATCTGGAAATGGTAGAAGTCACGTGTCTTCAGCAGCTTTGAGAGGATCGTATGGCCGTCATGGGCGGTGAAGGTCGCATAGTAGATCACCGAGCCGTCATCATCGACGAATCGCACGAACCGTGCATCTTCGATGCCGTTCTTCTCATTCTTGGAGATCGGGAAGATCACCCGTTCTGAAAGGGCTGTGTCGTAGGAGAATTCCAAGGTATAATAGGCATCTGCCAGCCAGAGCATCTCGTTCACCGCAATCTCGAGGGTATGGGAGAGGGCCTTCTCCTTCTTGCAGGAGGCAACACACTCATAGAGTTCCTGGTAGGTGAACTCCTCAGGGAGGGTCAGCACCAGCTGTTCGATGATCTCTATCGGGGTATCCATCTCACGCAGCTTTCTGATGAACTGGGATCTGTCGTAGGAGTCCCGATGCATGAGTCGATACTCATCGACAAAGGCATTCATCGGTACCAGCGTGAGGGTATGGTCCCTGCTGATGATGCCGTTCCTGAACACGATCGATGATATATGTCCCTCACCGGTGGCTCTGAAGCTGATGATGGCTCTGGTCTCCCCCTCTTCGAGGTCCTCCTGATCAGGATCGATCACGATAGAGGGATTGAAGAATGCGGCTGCCTCTATGGAATACTCCCGGGTGAACAGGGCTCCGATCAGCAGCTGTCTGTTCTGCGATATCCTGCTCTCAAGGCCGGTACGGATGACTCCCATGATCCGGAAGTAGTGTTTCTCGAAGAGATTGGTGATGTTCCTGTGACGGTGAGAGAAACTCTTGAGGATGGTATTGAGTGTGGCATTGACCTGATGTTCAGGCAGATCGAGCACCTCCTGTACGATATCGGAGCATCGCTGTCGATCACGAGGCATGAAGAAGCGTGCGATGACCCGCGTCGTATCATGTCTGAAGAGTACGTCACTCCGTTTGACCGGTATTCCCATGGGTATCTCCTGTCAAAGACCATCATACCGGGTAAGTATCGATCATCCTGGGACCTCCCGTTGATGATCCGTTCGATCATGATCCTTTCTGAGCACCGCAGCAGTGGATGCACCGTTCTACATGCTCATACAGCTCCTGTGCCTTGCGCATCGCATCATGCAGTCGGTGAACATCCCGAGGTAGGTCCGGTGCTCCTCTTCAGGAAGCCACGGACACCCGAGCACATGCACCTCATGCCTGCCGTTATTCTTCTGATGCTTGCTGGCATAATAGAGATCCATAACACTCCCCCCTTTGTACAGAATCCATCCCCTGATACCATGGTATACCCATCTGAGGATAACTCAAGGTCTCAGCATGAAAAAATCGGAAGGAGCTGTGTATGCTGCTGCGGTACACGGCAGCAGTGTGTTCTCTGCTCCTCCGCTGCCCGTGCGATCCTCTGGTCGCACCGGCAGGGCTGCCCGGGGAAAACCGTCTCAGGGTCCAGGTGAGGGGGCTCTCATAGCTTTCAGTCCCAGTCAAGCAGGCGGTGTTCACCCTCCTTCGTTCTGATCTCGGTGATGTCCTGGAGGATCTCCAGGACCCCGTCATAGCTGCCGTCTTCGGTATACAGGGCGATATAGGTGATCAGCACATAGGCATTCCCCACCTGCAGACTGAACTCAGCGGAAGTGCGTTCTCTGCGTCTGAACGAATCGAGGATGCGTCTGACCACCGCGATACTCTTCGGCGGGTGGCAGTTCTCCACCTGCCGTCCGATCACCGCGGTGTTCCGGGGAAAGATTCGATGCTTCGGGGTGTTGAAGAAGACCACCCGGTCCTGCGCATCTACGAGCGTGATATCGACGGGGAGGTTGCTGAAGATCTGTACCAGCTGATGACCGCTGAGGGTCCCCGTCGGCAGAGTCAGTGAGGCTTCTGCTGCCCGGTCGCTGATCCCGGACAGCTCGAGCTTCCCGTGTCTGTGGTCGTAGAGTCTCTGCCAGTCCTCTGCACTGCAGACCTGATGCAGGGCAGGGAAGAGGACATACTCCTCTCTGAAGATCAGTCCCTTCACATCAAAGAACAGAGATCCCAGAAGTCTGTAGAGATCACCGGCTGCAACAGAATCGTCCCTTTCGAGCAGCTGGAGGACCGCTGTGATGGTGCTGCGCACATCATCATGGATAGACCACATGAGTGCGGTGCAGCGTGCATGGGGGATCTCCTGTTCGATGAACGGGAAGAGGGTATGCTCAAGATCGACATAGCGGGTCTCCACCGCAGTCTTGAGCGATCTGATCCCTGATATGAGGGTACTGACCGATCCGCTGTCAGGACCGCTGTGATGTATCTGCTTCAGTGCCGGGGTCAGCAGGTCGATCAGGTCCCTGATCCTACTGTTCTCTTCACGGGCCTCCTTCGGGTAGTCATACGCAGGATAGACCTGGTGCTGCTGCAGGGATGCTCCATAGGCATTCATCATCTTGCAGACTGTCGGTTTGATCAGCTGGAGATCCGGCTGCACTTCGATCAGCAGATCCACCGCTGCCATCACCTCTGCAGGCTTTGTCTGCCTGATGGCACGCTCATAGGTGCGAAAGGCCTCTGCTCTATCGACCCCGGAAAGCAGCTGCAGGTCATAGGCATGCAGCTGTGCAAGACGCTGTTTATCCAGCTCTAACGTTCTCATCTCTGTCCCCCTGTTCGTTTCGTCAGCAGGGTCGTTCCCCTGGTCCGTATCCCTTTCATGGTACAGCAGGTCCGGCTGTTTTGCAAACACTGCTGCCAGCATGGGTGCAGCGATCGCATGCGCAGGACTGCCGTCATCTGTGCGATGGGCGTGAGAGGCCTTTGCCTTTATCAGCGTATCACGGTATAATCATCGTAGAAATGAAGACCGGGTGAGGAGAGGAGTGCAGGGCCGCTGCCCTGCACGTAGAGACCACGGGTAAGGAGTATACGCTATGGTGATCAGAGAGACCGGAGCCTATGACATGAGAGAGATCATGGATGTACAGCAGGCTGCTTTCGGCAGCGAAGAAGAGGCACGACTCACAGCAGACCTGCTGGAGGACGAGAGTGCCTTCCCGCAGCTCTCACTGCTGGCCTATGATGATGAGCAGGCCATAGGGCACGTGCTGTTCACCGCGGCAGGATGCACCGGTTCTGATTGCAGCGCCATGCTCCTGGCACCCCTTGGAGTGATCGGACAGAGGCAGCTGCAGGGAGTGGGGGCAGCCTGGTGACCCGGGGGATCGAGATCCTCAGAGATTCAGGTACGGATCTGATCTGTGTCCTTGGCTCTCCAGGGTATTACCACCGGTTCGGGTTCCGTTCAGCATACACCGCAGGTATTGCCGCTCCGTATCCGATCGAAGAAGACATCGCAGATGCCTGGATGTACCTTGCCCTGAATCCCGATCACCTTCCGACTGGTCCCTGCACGTTACGCTGTGCCCGGTCGCTCATGGATCCGAAGCTGTGGAGGGAATAGGGCATCTCCCCCGGTACCCGGGTCCATTCTGAACAGTGTGGACCTGGATGGAATCTCATTCGACATCGAGTGGTTTTTCATCTGCATAGTTGACAATCCCCCCTTCCTTGCATACTATCAACCCCATGAAAGCACATGAATTACGTAACACCTATATTGAATTCTTCGTCTCAAAGGATCATACACAGATCTCCGGTCACTCGCTCATACCGGAGAATGATCCCACGGTCCTGTTCACCACGGCAGGCATGCACCCGCTGGTGCCCTATATCCTGGGAGAGTCTCATCCTGCGGGAAACCGTCTGGTCAACTTCCAGAAGTGCATCCGTACCGGTGATATCGATGCGGTAGGGGATGCAAGCCATCTGACCTTCTTCGAGATGCTGGGGAACTGGTCGCTCGGTGACTATTTCAAGGAAGATGCCATACGGATGAGTTTCGAGTTCCTGACCTCCCCGAAATGGCTGGGCTTCGATGTGAGCAGGCTCTCAGTGACGGTCTTCGCAGGTGATGATGAGGTCCCGCGGGATGAAGAGAGTGCACGGATCTGGAACAGTCTGGGCATACCTGCAGAGAGGATCTTCTATCTTCCGCGAAAGGATAACTGGTGGGGACCTGCCGGTGAGACCGGTCCCTGCGGACCGGACTCGGAGATGTTCATCGATACCGGTAAGCCGGCCTGCAGCACGAGTTGTGCTCCCGGATGCCACTGCGGGAAGTACTTCGAGATCTGGAACGATGTCTTCATGCAGTATAAGAAGACCTCTGACGGCAGCTATGAGAAGCTGGAGAGGACCTGCGTGGATACCGGGATGGGTATCGAGCGTACCATAGCGATGCTGCAGCACAAGGGTTCGGTATATGAGACGGAGCTGTTCGCCCCGGTGATCAGGATGATCGAAGGACTCTCAGGAGCCTCGTACGGTACCGATGAGTCATCTGATATCTCGATACGGATCATTGCAGACCACATCAGGACCTCCGTGTTCATCCTCGGCGATGAACAGTCGGTCAGCCCTTCGAATCTGGGCCAGGGCTATATCCTGCGGAGACTGATCAGACGTGCGGTGCGGCATGGGAAGAAACTGGGAATCGAAGGGGCCTTCCTCTCATCTCTGGTCGACACGGTCATAGATCAGTATCAGCAGGCCTATCCGATGCTGCTGGAAAAAGTCTCAGAGATCAAAGAGGAACTGCAGGCTGAAGAGGACCGATTCTCCACAGCTTTGCTGAAGGGAGAGCATGAGTTCGAGAAGCTGATCCCGAACCTGCTCAAGGGACCCCAGCGGGTCATACCCGGGCGTATCGCCTTCAGGCTCTATGACACCTATGGCTTCCCGCTCGAACTGACCGAGGAGCTCGCTGCAGAGCGCGGGTTCACCGTAGATTGTGCAGGGTTCGAGAAGGCCTTCGAAAAGCATCAGGAAGCTTCAAGGGCAGGTGCTGAGAAGACCTTCAAGGGCGGTCTTGCAGACCACAGTGAGATGACGACCGCACTGCATACGGCCACCCATCTGCTGCATAAGGCGCTCAGGGATGTCCTTGGCGATCACGTCCAGCAGAAGGGCAGCAACATCACCGTGGATCGCCTGCGTTTCGATTTCACCCATCCGGTGAAGATGACCGCACAGGAGATCGCACGAGTTGAACAGATCGTCAATGAGCAGATCGAACGCGACCTTCCGGTGACTATGGAAGTGATGACCCTCGAGGAAGCCAGAGAGGCCGGAGCCCTGGCGTTCTTCGACAGCAAGTACGGCGAACAGGTCAAGGTCTACTCCGTAGGTGATTTCTCCAAAGAGGTCTGCGGGGGGCCCCATGTCACGAGGACCGGTACCATGGGCCGCTTCAAGATCAAGAAAGAACAATCTTCTTCTGCCGGTGTCCGCAGGATCAAAGCAGTGCTTGCGTGACTACCTCCCTCCTATAGAGTACAGCAGCCTGTAACCGGGCTGCTGTACGGTTCTTCCAAACTAAACAAAATACTAAACAGTCCTTTTCAAACACCCGTTCATCGACTATACTTTACTTACTTGCGGTAACAATTGATCGATACTGATCATGACGCACAGTGATACATGAATCGATACATTCTTGGAAAGGGTGGAAGGACTGGTCATGAAGACGGCATACAGGGTTATCGGACTGCTGCTGGCGGTTACAGGGATCACCGGAGTGGTGATCAACCTGCTGCTATCGCTGTGTATCAAGGATCAGACCCTTCCTGTGACTTCTGCAGTAATCACCCTTGTGATCTCGAGTCTGCTGCTCGTCCTTCACTTCATCACAGAAGAGTCCTCTCATATCAAGCTTGCAGAACGAACGATCACGATCAACTACCGTCAGATAACGATGATGGTGCAGTTCCTCTCTGCCATAAGCCTCTCGAGCTTCATGATCATACGCAACGACAGCAGCCCCTATGCGATCACACTGATCGTCATCACAGGCCTGATGGGCATCAAGTACCACATCATCCACTATACGGGCCTGCTCATCGGGATGGGCTATTATATGATCCTTTTTGGTATCCGTGTGTATCTCTACAGGTTGTCGGTAGAAGATATCCTCGACCTTGCCTATACGGTGGTCTTCTTCCTGATCATCTTCCTGCTCTTCCTCGATGAACTCAAGCTCCAGTTCGATCTGACCTCTGAGTATCGGACCCAGGCCGTGGAAGTCCGTCAGCGATTGGCAGTCTATGAGCAGCAGACCTTGGATCCTGCACAGCTGGGACTCACCCCCCGGGAGATGGAAGTCCTTTCCTGCCTGTGTGTTACCAATGGTACGAACAAGGAGATGGGCTTGCAGCTGGGGATCCAACCGCAGACGGTGAAGACCCACCTGCGGAATATCTTCGATAAGGCAGGGGTCGATGACCGGCATCAGCTGTTCGATATGTGCAGGGTCTATTTTCTTGAGAGTCAGTCTGAGGGCTTCTGATGTTTCACCGCAAGCTGACCACAGGCGCCATTGACCCCTCGTCCCCTGCGGTATCTTCTGGTGACCTGTACGCCTGCCTCTTCGAGGTACTCGGCAAATCGTTTGATGGAATCTGCAGAGGGGGATGTGAACTCGAGCCCGGCACCCGGGTTCCAGGGAATGAGGTTGATGATAACATGCAGCGCACGGCTGTAGGAGATGAGCTCTCGTGCTGCTTTCCTCGTATCATTGATCCCGGCGAGCAGGACATATTCGAGGGTGATCCTTCTGCCGGTCGCTTTCTGATAGGTCTGCATGGCAGCCTGGAGTTCTTCGACCGGATAGGCATTGTTGATAGGCATGAGGGTGCTTCTCAGCTGGTTATCTGCTGCAGCGAGCGAGACGGCCAGTTTGACATGCGGTCCCTTCTCGGCAAGTTGTCTGATGCCCTCGGCCAGACCGCAGGTTGAGATGGTGATCTTACGGAGCCCGATATTGACTCCCGTCTCATGGTGGAGGATCTTGATGGAGGTACGTACCGCCTCGAAGTTCGCAAGCGGTTCACCCATCCCCATATAGACGATGTGAGAGATGCTGCCGAACCGGTTCTGCAGATGGTGGAACTGTTCGACGATCTCAGATGCCTCGAGGTTCCGTATGAGTCCCATCGTACCGGTACTGCAGAAGGCGCAGCCCATCGCGCAGCCTACCTGACTTGAGAGACAGGCCGTCTTGCGATCATGTTCATCGGTGAGCAGAACGCTTTCGATCACCGCACCGTCCTGTAGTCTGATCCCCAGCTTGGCCGTACCGTCAGTATCGATCTTCTCATCGATGATCTGTGAGCTGAAGAGCGTACACCTCTGGTACTGCAGTTCCTCTTTGATACGTTTGGGAACGTTGATCATCTCCTCATAGGAGGAGATACCCTTCTGTACCCAGGTGAACAGCTGACGGGACCTGAAGGTCTTCTCATCAGGCAGGAGTGCTCCGATATCTCTGGGGAGCATACCATAGAGTGAGATCTTTTGTGTGGGGTTCTCCTGCACGTCAGTCTGCCTGTATCTTATCGAGCATGGTCGAGATATAGATGTTGTAGATCCCAAGATTCAGGTATTTCTGCAGCACTGCAGCAGCCTGTTCCTTGTTACCCATATCAAGATAACATTTGCTCAGTTCTATGTAGAATCGATGATTCTTCGGATCGTTCGATCGAAGTTTCTCTATACGGGAGATCGCGTCTTCGTAGTTCCCCCGTTCCTTGCTCAGCAGAGCCAGACCCAGGATCGCATAGGTATCGAAGTTGATCGCCAGTGCCCGTTTGTAATACTCTTCTGCATGGTCAAGATCGTGCAGGACCCGGTAGGCATCACCAGCACGGGTGAGGATGATCTTGTTCTTGGGATCATTCTCCAGGATCTTGAGCCAGTAGATCAGAGAGCTGTCGTATTCGAGCATACCTCGGTAGCAGTCTGCGATACCGAAGAGGGCAAAGAAGTTCTGGGGATCGAAATCCAGAGCCTTCTTGAAATATTCGAGCCCCTTCTCGAAGGTCTTGAGTTTTCTGTGGCAGTTCCCGATCGTCGTGAGCACCCTGATGTCCACCCTTTGGGGTCTATCTGGTACATGGTCTCCCAGTACTTGAGTGCTGTCTCGTATTCATGGAAATCGAAGTGCAGATAGCCCAGCCCGATGAGGGCATAGCTGTTCTGACTATCTATATCGAGGACCTGGAGATAGGTCTGTTTCGCTTTGGGAAAGTTCTTCAGTCGTCTGTAGGCATCAGCGACACGTGAGAGGACGGTGAGGTTCTTCGGATCGTTCTGCAGGTAGTGGTACCAGGAGATGATCGCTGATTCGAGGTCATTGAGCGCTTTATGACAATCTGCCGCACCGAAATGGGCATAGTTGTTGTTAGGGTAGAGATTCAGACAGGTCGTGTAGTAGGAGAGGGCTTTACGGAATTTCTTTCTCTTGCGTTCCACATCCCCAAGTCCGACCAGCGCATAATTGTTCTTCGGATACTTATCCAGGATGGTCTTGAAATATTCTTCTGCGCCGTCTACAAGGTTCTCCTTCAGCAGCTGGTACCCCCGCTTCGAGAGGGTGGTGATCTCTTCAACTTCATTCGCATCAAAGTGGATCGGTGTTTCGTTGTCTAAGATCTTGTCATTATCCATGGATAGTCCTTATATGAGCCATTATGTAATAGCATACTATACCATACTTATAGTATCCAACAAATAGTATGCGTACAGAGAATCTACTAAAAAACACTCAAAATAGCAAGTAGGACCCTATGATGCCTTCCCCTCCGAGGAACCCTGAGGCAACGATGCTGCCGGTCTCCTGAACGGCTGATCTGCGTTCCTGCCTGACACTCCTGCTGAGCACCATGCTCATAAGTCCACCGGCAAAGACGATGGTGGAGATGCTCGTAGGCAGGTAGACACCCAGTCCGAGTGTGGTGGTCGGCAACCGCAGCAGGTAGAGCAGGGCCCCTGCGGAGCATCCGATGAAGAAGGACGGGACGTTGGAGAGCCCGCTGATCATCTGTGAGACAGCAGCGGCCTGAGGGGCCGGTAGATCTGCAGTCCCGAATCCCCCGAAAGCCTCCTTCATGCTCACGAGCACCAGGACGGCGATGATCGCACCGAGGATACTCCCTGCAGCCTCAGCGATCAGCTGTGCCGCAGGATCGGTCCCGAGTTCTCTGCCTGCTTTGAGATCGTTCATGACATCGCCGGTAAGCCCGCAGGCTACAGCCGTCAGGGCTGCGATCATGAAGGCCCCGATCTGAGCAGGTCGGTCGATGAGGGAGACCGCAAGGATCACCAGGATACCGAAGATCTCCATCGGATTGATGGCGGTCTGTCCGGTGATCACCGCCGCCATGCTGGTTGTGATCCAGATCAGGCGGCTGCCAGGAGGATCTGGAGGACGTTCAGATCGGTGAACGACCACAACAGGATCGTCACCAGGAGGACCGGCAGTACGACGATCTTCGCCCGGTTCAAGCTCGAACTCCTGCGGACAGCCGATCGATCTCTGTAGGCATGGTAGATACTCTTGAGAAGGATCCCGATACCGGTGCCAACCATGAGTCCGATCCCGAGGTTCTGTCTGAACAGGTCTGCTGCTGCAGCATCGGCGAACAGACCCGATGAGACCCCGAAGGGGATGATGATAAGGTACCCGAGGATCGCCCCGAGAGCCCAGATACCGGTATACAGCGGGCCGATGATGAACCCGATACCAGCAGCCATGGGAGAGAGCCACAGGGAAAGATCAGGGGTATGCCTGCCGGGCATCTTCCAGGAGATGGCAGCCGGGATCGCAGAGAGACCGTCTCTGATATAGGTGAAGGCGGCACTGAGTCCCATGGCACTGAAGAGCACCCTGGCCTGAGGGCCTCCCTGCTCCCCGGCCTTGAGGGTCTGGTAGGCAGCTGTTCCCATGGGAAACGGCAGGGGGTCCTGTACGATATAGGTACGGCGGTGGAAGCTGGTGAACAGGACCCCGAGGACTGCTCCTGAGATGGTGACTGCCATCAGGGGCAGCAGCTGGACCGGGGCCTCCGGGTTCAGGATCCAGATCCCGGGGATGGTGAAGGCAAGTCCTCCTGCCACCATGGCCCCTGAACTCATGACAGTGTGCGTCACATTGATCTCCCGTAAGGTAGCGTCACCCCAGATGCGCAGTACCGACATGCTCAGTACTGCCGCGAAGAGGGTGGGCCAGGGAGCGCCCCCATGCGTAGGGCCACATACATGGAACTCGAAGTGATGATCACAGATCCGAGGAGTCCTATGATCAGACTGCGAACGGTCAGGTCGGGGATTATCGTACCCCGGGGCTTTACAACTCTCATAGTAGGAATATATCATAGAACTACGGGCAATGGTATTCATTCGGCCTCTGTTTCTGCCGTCAGATCGCCCTCACAGGTCACTTTTTCAGGCATTCGTCTATTTATCTATTTCTGAGTTGCTTTTATGTTCATATATTTGTATGATTGAGTATAAAACATTAATGAAAGGTTAGGGGGAATTATGAAAAAATGTATGTTGATCCTTCTCGTATGTCTGGCCGTCGTCGCTCCTCTTGCTGCAGCCGGTAATGAGGGTGATATAAGTGTAGGAGTACTGCTCGGGCAGCCTCTGGGTCTCACCGGCAAGTATGTCATAAACGATGATCTGTCTGTGGCTGCTCTGGTAGGTGTTGCCGGCGGTGCCTTGGCGATCCACGCTGATGGTCACTATGGTTTTGATGCGTTTACGATCGAAGATATCGATCTGTATCCCTATGTCGGTGCAGGTGTGCAGTTGGGACTTGCGACTGGAAACTTCTCCATGGGGCTGAACGTCCCCGTCGGGATCTCCTACTACATCGCAGACCCTGCCATAGAAGTGTACCTTGAACTGGTCCCGGGACTGAACCTGGTCAACCCGTTCTTTGACTTTAACTTCGGCGGCGGCATCGGAGCCCGCTACCATCTGGATTTCTAGTCGTTCTATGCAGAACCTCTGATCGATCGGATCAGATAGAGAGGCCCCCGTCCATCAGCATGATGAGCGGGGGCCTTTTTCAGTGGGGGATGTCACTGTACGAGAAATGGCCTGATCGCAGATTTGAACCGGTCAGGCATGCGGATGGATACGACGATCTGATCATCCTGAAAGTCTTCGGTGATCACCGAGCCGTTCTTTCTCATGAACGCCAGTACATCGTATCGGTCCTGGGGCAGGTGGTAGGTCTCTATCGGGTAGATGTCGAACACGATCTGCTCTATGGTCTCCAGCAGCTTGTCGATACCCTCTCCGGTCTTCGCTGAGATCGATACGATCGGATAGTCCTTCCGTCTGATCGCAGCCAGAGGGATCATATCATCGCAGAGATCGACCTTATTGATCACGATCACCGCAGGTTTGTCGGTACAGCCAAGGGATTCGAGTACATCGAGGGTCGTCTGGTAACAGGTTGCCGGTTCCGGATGAGAGGCATCGATCAGATGGATGATGAAATCTGAGTACTTCGTCTCTTCGAGGGTAGACCGGAAGGCATCCACAAGATCGTGCGGCAGGTTCTGCACGAAACCGACGGTGTCAGTGAGCAGGATCTCCGCTCCTCCGGGCAGGCGTATCTTCCGTGTCGTGGGATCGAGCGTGGCAAAGAGCTTGTCCTCGATGAGCACATCGGCGTCAGTGAGGGCCTTCAGCAGTGATGACTTCCCGGCATTGGTGTATCCGACGATAGAGCCTGTCGGTACCGGCAGCGCCTGTCGCTGTTTTCTCTGGGTCTCACGGTGAGCCCGGACCCCTTTGAGATCCTTCTTGATCTGTGAGATATGCTTCATGACCAGTCGTCGGTCCACTTCAAGCTGAGTCTCACCTTCCCCTCGTGTACCTTTTGATCCACCTCTCTGTCTGGAGAGGTGTGTCCATGCCCGGGTAAGCCGGGGCAGAGAGTACTCCTGTCTGGCAAGTGCGACCTGCAGTACGGCCTCTTTGGTAGATGCCCTGTCTGCAAAGATCTGCAGGATCACCTCTCTGCGGTCTATGACGCAGATCTCTGAGATCTTTTCCCAGTTCCTCTGCTGACTCGGATTGAGATCCTGATCGAAGATGATACAGTCGACCTCGAGTTCTTCGCTCATCTCGCAGAGTTCTTTGACTTTTCCCGTTCCGATGAGGTAGGTCGATCGCGGTGCCTTGATCGGGACGATGACCGATTCGGCCACTTCCATCCCCATGGTCTCGGTCAGGCTGATCAGTTCCTGCTGTGAGAATTCGGCCATGGTCTGGGATCCCGGTGAATCTTTGACCGTAACAAGGAGGGCACGTTCTCTCTTCTCGGTTCTGCTGTCGTATTGAAACTGTGTTTTACTCATAAGCTATAGTAACCTACAGTAATTGAGCTTATCATAGTTGTCAATATATGATACGATGCATCGGCTCGAATAACCCTGAAAGAGAGGGTATATCTGCAAGGAGTATACGTAATGGGATTGAACTGTGGCATAGTAGGTCTGCCGAATGTCGGCAAGTCTACGATCTTTTCTGCTATGACCTCTGCACCGGCAGAGGCTGCGAACTATCCGTTCTGCACCATCGATCCGAACGTGGGAATCGTGGGGGTCCCCGATAGACGGCTTGACAGGATCGCAGAACTGATACCTGCAAAGAAGGTCATTCCTGCAGTTGTGGAGTTCGTCGATATCGCCGGACTGGTGAAAGGAGCCTCGAAGGGAGAGGGACTGGGAAACCGGTTCCTTTCACATATACGCGAAGTAGGGGTACTCGTACACGTGGTCCGCTGCTTCGAAGATGACGATATCACGCATGTGGAGAATACCATCGACCCGGTCTCTGACATGGAGACCATCGATATAGAACTGGCTCTTGCGGATCTGGAGAGTGTGGAAAAACGCCTTTCCAAAGTCGAGAAGCTCTCACGACTCGGTAAGGAGGGGGCTAAACAGGCGGCACTCATCAGGCCGCTGCTGATCGAACTGCAGCATGCTCTGAGTACCGGGATGGCTGCCCGCAGGGTGGAGCTCACTGAAGAACAGCGTGCTCTCATCTATGATATGCACCTGATCACCATGAAACCGGTGATCTATGTCTGCAATGTGGATGAACAGGCGTTGACCGATGGCAATCCCTTCATCGACCAGGTCAAAGAGACCGCAGCACTCGAAGGTGCTCCGGTGGTCGCGATCTGCGGGAAGCTGGAGGCTGAGATAGCGGCCCTCGACACCCCGGAAGAACGCGAGGAGTTCCTCGAGGCTGCAGGACTGCAGGAGTCGGGACTGACTCATCTGATCGAGACCGGGTACAAGACCCTCGGACTGAGGACCTTCTTCACCGCAGGTGCCGATGAGAACCGGGCATGGACCTTCAATGAGGGTGCCAAAGCACCGGAGGCAGCTGGGGTGATCCATACGGACTTCCAGAAGGGCTTCATCAAGGCTGAGGTCTATCACTGTGAGGATCTGTTCACCTACAAGACCGAACAGAAGGTGAAAGAGGCAGGGAAACTGCGGATAGAGGGCAAGGAGTACGTGGTGCGTGATGGGGACATCATGCATTTCAGGTTCAATGTCTGATCACTCGCAGGTTCAGCACCGGCCAGGTATCATTGTGATCTATCAGATCTCAATGCTGCCGAACCTGTATGCCTGTAGATGCAGGGGCCGGTGTCTGCAAGGGAGCGGCAGTCCGAGTCCACGTTCGGGCATATGTAGTATATGTATTTGATACAATTGTAAGAAAAACCGGTTTTCTTAGTGGAAGATCAGCTTGTATGTGTTTGTAGTATGTTCTCTTCCCCCTGAAGGTATCATCGCCCATGCAACCTATGCGTTATCTTCTGGTAAGGTTGAGGGCTTCAATAAGCGCACCAAGACCCTGCTGAGAAGACAAAGCTATGGGTATGCTGATGATGCATATGCATCTTTGATGCCAGCAGGAAGACCTACGTCAGAAACCCTGTCGCTGACAGAATCCCACAAGATGTATGATTGAGTCTACCTAATTCGCGTTTATTCGGTATGTAGCTGGTGTATAGCCGAATCTCTATCTGGATCCCCGTCAAAACGGGATATATGATAGAGTACACTCCTTGCTATTCGGTCCTCAGCTACCGTAGCAAGTATGCGTACAGGGTATCACAGCTGAGAGCCGTGCAAATTCACAACGAAACAACACCCTTTCGATGCCATTCGGGTAGCAGGGCCGCTGCTGCTGCAGCGATCCTGCTACCCGGTCTGCCTTCCTGCTACTGCATACTCTCCATGACTGATTCGTACTCCCTGACAACAGCCATATCCTGTTGCGGGATGATGCTGTTCAGGATGATGATGACAAGATAGTTCGCGATGAACCCGGGGACGATCTCATACATCTGAGCACCCAGACCGACCTCTTCCAGAGGACACAGACAACGGCCCCGGTGATCATGCCTGCAAGGGCTGACTTCCATGTAGTCCTCTTGGAGAAGAGTGCCATAAGCACCACAGGTCCGAAGGCTGCTCCGAAGCCGCCCCATGCATAGGAGACGAGGGCCAGGATGCTGCTCTTCGGATTAAGGGCCAGAGCCATTGCGATCAATGAGATGACGATGACGCAGATCCTTCCTATCCAGATAAGCTCTTTCTCTGAAGCATCTCGGTTGATGATCTTCTGGTAGAAGTCCTCTGTCAATGCTGAAGAGGATACAAGCAGCTGGGAATCAATGGTCGACATGATTGCGGAGAGGATCGCTGCCAGCAGGACCCCACCGACCCAGGGGTTGAACAGGTCCCCGATCATATAGATGAACACCTTCTCTGCATCTCCACCGGGAGCTTCGGTATACATGGCCATACCGATGAGCCCGACGAGGATAGCTCCACCAAGGGAGATGAATACCCAGATGGTCGCGATGATCGTGGATCTCGACAAATCCTTCACATCCTTGATGCTCATGAATCGAGCTAGTATATGCGGCTGCCCGAAGTATCCCAGACCCCAGGCCATCGTCGAAATGATCGCTATGATACCGGCGATCCCGCTTCCCGGGACGAAGAGGCTTAAGGCTATCTGCTTTGCATCAGCTGCAGCTGCGATCGCATCAAAACCACCACGGGTAGTGAGTGCGAAGATCGGAATGATCAGGATGGAGAAGAACATAAGCGCACCCTGGAACAGGTCCGTCCAGCAGACTGCAAGGAATCCTCCGAGAAAGGTATACAGGACGATGACGATACAGCCGCCGATGACAGCTAAGATATAGGGGACACCGAACATCGCTTCGAAGAGCTTCCCTGCCCCAGCCATCCCTGAAGAGGCATAGATCGTGAAGAAGACCAGCGTGATGATCGCTGAGATGATACGCAGCAGACCTGTCGGATCATGAAAGCGGTTTTCGAAGAAGCTCGATAAGGTCAAGGAGTTGGTCTTCTCGGTAAAGACCCTCAGTCTCGGTGCAACCAGGATCCAGTTCAAGACGGTTCCGAAGAACAGACCGATCGCGATCCAGCTCTGACCGACCCCATACAGAAAGACTGCTCCAGGCAGACCCAACAGAAGCCACCCGGACATATCACTTGCCTGTGCTGAAAGGGCTGTGACCCATACCCCCATGGACCTTCCGCCGAGCAGATAGTCTTCCAGATTATGTGTCCGCTTGTAGAAAAAGAACCCCACACATAAGAGGAACACAAGATAGATAGCGAATGTGATAGTTGTTGCTAGTGTTGCCATACACCCTCCAGTTTTTCGATATTCTATATTTTTGTGTATATGTATGCAATAACTATACAGAAAATAACCCTGTACACCGCTCTGTATGCATACATATGCTTGTAGTGATTGTATATGCGTTCATCAGGCAGCAGGTCATCGGTGCATGGTCAATCGCAGACTCTCATGAAGAAGCCCGATCGGGGACTCCCTGCGGAAGACACATGAGAGGGTGGATCTCATGTCCGATCTCCCGCAGTACGTGAATACCTGCTGATTCGCTATTGGTTTTTGCGCCTGCATGTAGTACCATCATCCAGACAGAAGTGCCTGCGAAGTGTTTTCACTGATGCGGTATGCAGACCATACGTGTCCACCGGCTGATGAATGATGGTCAGGCTCCCGGGGATCAGGCAGGCGGGCACCGAAGACAGATACAAACACGAATCATACGAGCATAGGAGAATAGCACATGCGTTACTCTCAATACGGGACCACCGGCAAACAGGTATCAGCGATCGGGTTCGGCGGTATGCGGTTTGCCCGCCCTGCAGCGATCGATGAGATGGCTGAGGTCGTCCTCCACGCCTATGACCGGGGCATCAACTACTTCGATACGGCTCCCGGCTACTGTGACGACCACTCAGAACATATCATGGGAGCTGCATTGCGACAGATGCGCAAACGCGGGTCTGATCTTCCGATCTTTACGAGCAGTAAATCGAACAAGCCGACAGGAGACGGGCTGCGCCGTGATCTCGAACGGACCCTGCGGCGTCTTGATGTCGATTCGATCGATTTCTATCACTGCTGGTACCTGCTGCATCCCGGCGAACTCGATGCACGGATCGCCGGCGGGGCGATCGATGCCATGATCAGAGCGAAAGAGGAGGGGCTGATCGACCATATGACCTTCTCGACACACCTGCCGGGGGATGAAATCCGAAAGGTCATCGAACGAGATATCTTCGAAGGGGTCCTGCTCGGGTACTCTGCCGCCAACTATCGCTATCGTGAAGCGGGGATCGCTGCTGCAGCAGCACGCTCTATGGGGGTGGTAGTGATGAACTCACTCGGGGGAGGGACGATCGTCGAGAACGAGGAGACCTTCGGCTATCTGAAAGTGCATGAAGGTCAGTCGATGCTCGATGCTGCCCTCCATTTCCTTTTGCAGGAGGAGCGGATCGCCGTACGTCTGGTGGGCTTTCGTGATATGACCGATGTCGATACCGCCATCGATTCGGTAGAATCCTTCCGGCCCTACAGCGATGAGGAGCTGGCATCACTGATCAGCGGGGCTGACCGTACGTTCGATGCCCTGTGTACCGGCTGCATGTACTGCAGAGTCTGTCCGGTCGATATCCCGGTCTGGAAGTTCGTAGAGACGGCGAACCTGCTCTATCTCTCGAGCGGCGAAACGGTGAAGGACCGACTGCGGTATCACTGGGGAGTGACGATCGATCAGCTTGATGCCTGCATCTCCTGCGGGGCCTGTGAACGGGTCTGTACCCAGCAGTTGCCGATACTCGAGCGCTTCGAAGCCCTCAAGGCAGCGGTCAGAGCGGAATGAGGTTCAGGACTGAGGGGATGGTCCTGATACTCTTGAGGACCTTCTTGTAGTCGTTGTTCTTGTCGATCTCCATGGTGAAGCTGCCGACGAGCCGGTCATGTTCGGCCTCTTCGAGTTTTCCTTCGATCAGATGTCCATGATACTTTCTCACAGCTCCCTCGATCTCGGAGAACAGATCAGATACCACCTTGCTGGTCACCTGGAAACGCTTGGTCAGTTTCGGTGAACTGGTCTCCCACTCCACCTCGATACTGCGGTGCTCGATATCTTTGATGTTGATCAGATTCTTGCAGTCCTTCCGGTGAACGATGATCCCCCTTCCTCTGGAGATGTACCCCACGATATCATCACCTCGAGAGGGTTTGCAGCACTGTGCGATACTGATCATCATGTTCGTCTCATCGCCGATCCTGAAGGCTACCTTTGCCTGATCGATCACATGGGTGACGATCTCATCCTTCTTTGGTTCTGGGGGCCCTGATGCTCATGAGCCGCCTTCTGTACGGCATTCTTCTGTTCCGGTTTGCCCTTGGCGATGATGTTCTTGTCGATGACCAGATTCTCATCATGCTTGTTCAGCCAGTAGCGGATCTTCTGTCTGGCTCTGGCAGTCTTTGCCAGACGCAGCCAGTTGATATGTGGTCTGGCATTCTGGGATGTCATGATATCGATCGTCTGGGTGTTCTTCAGGGGTTGTCCGAGGGAGATGATCGAGCCATCTGCCTTGGCCCCGATCATATGGTTACCGACTTCGGTGTGGATATGATAGGCGAAATCAATGGCGGTAGCCTCAGAGGGCAGCTCTACGATATGACCTTTGGGGGTGAACACGTAGATGGAGTCCCGAAGCAGCTCTTCCTTGATCTCATCGAGAAAGGACTCGGAAGTACCCTTCTGCTGATCCCAGTTCTTGAGCTTGTTGATGATCGGCAGCTGATTGGCGGGGATACGTACCCCGCTCCCGGTGGTATGCTTGTAGGCCCAGTGAGCGGCGACCCCGTATTCTGCCGTATAATGCATGGATTTGGTTCTGATCTGGATCTCCAGCAGTTTGCCGTTGTAACTCATCACCGTCGTATGGAGGCTCTGGTACTGATTGGCCTTGGGCATGGCGATATAATCTTTGAATCGTCCTTCGATCGGCGGCCAGAGTTTGTGGATCACTCCCAGCAGGGTATAACACTCATTAGTCGTGTTGCAGAGGATCCGCACCCCGTGGATATCATAGATCTCATCGATCTTCTTCTTCCTTCTCTTCATCTTGAGATAGATGGAATAGAAGTGCTTGGCACGGGTGGAGACGAGGATATCGGTGACCTGCTCCTCCCCGGCTGCGCGGTAGATCGCTTTCTCCACTTTCTTGAGGTAGTCCCCCCGTTCGCCGCGTTTGGCAAGCAGGAACTCCTTGATATACTGGTAGGCTTCGGGATTGAGGGCTTTGAGGGCCAGATCCTCGAGCTCGTCCTTCATCCAGGAGATACCCAGGCGGTCGGCGAGCGGGGCATAGATATCAAGACATTCTGTTGCGATCGCCTTCCTTCGCTGCGGTGAGAGGTATTCGAGGGTGTTCATGTTGTGCAGCTTGTCTGCAAGCTTGATGATGATGACCCTGATGTCTTCAGACATGGCGAAGAGCATCTTCCTGATGGTCTCGGCCTCCTGGATACTCTTGTTCTTCACCTTCAGGATCGATATCTTCGTGACCCCGTCAACGAGTTTTGCGACCTCGTACCCGAATCGGGACTCGACTGCCTCGAAGCTCGTCTCGGTATCTTCCATGACATCATGGAGGAACCCGGCGATCACGGCATCAGCATCGAGCCTGAGGTAGACCAGCGTCTCGGCAACATGCATGGGGTGGACGAAGTAGGGTTCCCCGCTGGCCCGTTTCTGGTCGTTGTGCAGGTTCTTGGCCCAGATGGCGGCATCGATGATACGATGCTGTTCATCTTCGGTGTAGCCGGTGATCTTCTGTCTGAACTTATCAATGAGATTGATCATATAGTTGTTATTACGCCCTCATCCCGTAGACGACCCGGTCATGTCCGGCCAGATCCTGAACGATAGTGACCCGGGTGTACCCGCCTGCTGTAAGCAGGTCCCTGATTCGTGGACCCTGGTCAAATCCGCCTTCAATGATCAGAAAGCCCCCTGTATGCAGGTGGGCATATGCATCGGTGATGATCTTCCGTATATGATCGAGCCCATCGGAACCCGAACGCAGGGCCAGATCCGGTTCCCTGCGTGCACGCAGCTGCGGATGATCGGACTGTGCATCGGTCAGATAGGGAGGATTGGTGGTGATCAGGTCATAGCTTTCGGGTATGGATGAGAACAGGTCGCTTCTGATCAGGGTCGGCTCGCTGCCGAGGATCGTCCTGGCATTCAGGGCACTGACGGTCAGTGCCTCATCAGAGATATCGGCAAGGGAGAGTCTGCAGGTGCCGCGATACTTCCTGTGCCTGAGCTCATGCAGGATCGAGATGCCGATGCAGCCTGATCCGGTACACAGATCCAGCAGGTCCAGATCTCCGGTGTCCCCTGTGAGTCCCAGGGCGGTCTCGACGAGGACCTCTGTATCGGGACGGGGGATCAGCACACGAGAGTCCACGTAGAAATCCAGTCCGTAGAACTCCTTTCGGTGGATGATATAGGCAACGGGGATCCCCTTGATCCGCTGTTCGATGGTCTTGCCGAACTCTATGGCATCGATCTCCCATATACTATCGTTCATTGCCGCTATGAGCCGTTCTTTGCTCATGTTGAGCGTATGACCCATGAGCAGCAGTGCATCGAGGTAGGGAGTCTCTGTCGAACCGAGTCTCTTTAGACGGTTGGTACCCTGGGTGAGGATGTCCTTGATCGTGATCATGTTCAGATCTCCTTGAGGGCTTCCTCTCCTGCGTTGAGTTTCAAAGCATCGATGATCTCATCCAGTGAGCCCTGCAGGATCGCTTCGAGCTTATAGAGGGTCAGATTGATCCGATGGTCAGTCACACGGTTCTGCGGGAAATTATAGGTCCTGATGCGTTCTGATCGGTCACCGCTCCCTACCTGACTCTTGCGGTTCTGCGCCCGTTCCTGCTGATGCCTGAGCTCCTCTGCTTCGAAGAGTCGGGCTCTGAGGACTCGAAGAGCCTTTGCCCGGTTCTTGATCTGAGACTTCTCATCCTGGCAGGTGACCACCAGGCCGGTCGGGAGATACGTGATGCGTACCGCAGAGTCAGTGGTATTGACACTCTGTCCTCCTGGTCCCGAGGAGCGGTAGACATCGATCTTGAGGTCTTCGGTCTTGATCTGGATATCGGTCTCCTCGGCTTCGGGGAGTACGGCCACCGTGACCGCCGAGGTATGGATCCTTCCCCCCGATTCGGTGGAAGGGACCCGCTGTACCCGGTGGACACCACTTTCGTATCTCATATTCCCATAGACGTATTTACCGGCTACTGAGAAGACGATCTCCTTGAACCCGCCGATCTCCGTCTCGTTGAGAGAGAGGATCTCAGTCTTCCATTTGTTCTCTTCAGCATAATGGGTGTACATGCGGTAGAGATCTGCCGCGAACAGGGCAGCCTCATCGCCTCCGGTCCCGGCTCTGATCTCCATGATGATGTTCTTCCCATCAAGAGGGTCCTTCGGGACCAGCAGTATCTTCAGTCGAGCTTCAGAGGCTTCTCTGGTAGCTTCGAGCTCATGCAGTTCTTCTTTGGCCATCTCACGCATCTCAGCATCTGATTCCTGCTCGATGAGGATCTTCGCTTCGTCTATCTGCTGAGCCGCCTGTCGATAGATCGCGTACTCCTCCATGATCTCGGACAGATACGAGTGCTCCTGCATGATCTCACGATAGAGATTCATATCTTTCATGGTAGCAGGTTCAGCAAGTCTCAGTTCCAGATCTTTGAAGCGTGCTTCAAGTGTTTGCAGTTTTTTCAGCATGAAATGCTCTCCTTCCTGTGTATCGAACAAGTATACAAAAAAACACGGGCTGTTGAAAGTACTTCCTCCTTCAAAAGCCCGTGTGTACGTCTGATACTTGACGAATTCACTACAGATCAAGCGCCAGCAGCTCCTGTTTATGCAGTTCCACCCGCTCTCCGGTGAGCGAGTTCATCCGGAGGAAGACCGCGATGCCGCAGAGCATGAACAGTGATGGGATCAGTCCCATGTGGAGATGGATACCCCAGAGGCAGATGCTGACCGTGGAGCCTGTGCGAATCCGGTGATGCTGTGGATGAGCCAGAAGACGATCGCCTGGCTGGCATAGGAGAGACGCCCGAAGAACGCTCGGAGTCCGAGGATGATGCCATCCTCGCGTCTTCGCTCCTTGACCACGATCTCATCGATGACATCGGCCATCGCCCCGGGCATGAAGAGCCAGAATCCTCCAAAACCGGTTCCCCAGAGAGCCATGCTGATGGTGAATCCCATATAGGAGTTGATGAAGGTCATAGGCAGGGAGAACAGCGCCATGAGTGCTGCAGTGATCATCAGCATCTTCTGATTGCTTCTGATCCGTTTTGCTGCGGCAGTCCACACCGGGACACTGACAAGAGCCCCGATGAGCATGCCTGCGAAGATCAGGGTGGTGTCAGAGCTCTCACCGGTCAGGATATAGTCTCCCACATAGTGAACTGAGCTGGTCATGCACATGCAGGCTGACTGGTAGAAGAAGAACAGCAGGATGAAGGCGACGAAGTTCCGATGGGTGAAGGCCTGCCGCATCTGAGAGAAGAACCCCTTTTGTACCTCTTCGGTCTGAGTCTTTCTCATGAACCGGTCGATCATACCCCGACTCTCCCGTACCCCGGGGATCAGCAGCAGGGCTGCTGCGGTCGCTACCCCGGCGATCACCCAGCCGCTGGTGAGGTAGGAGTCCCGGATCCCATAGGAGAAGAACATCGGCGGGACCACGAAGCCGAAGGCGATGCCGAACACCCCGATGACCGTACTGATCCCGGCAGTCCGTGTCCGCTCCTCCTGGGTCCTGAACTTATCGGGGAAGATCGACTGATAGTTCACTTCCCAGATCGAGTAGAGCCCGTCATACAGACAGATGGAGATGACCATCCAGAGAAACACCGGAAGCGGGTGGTTCACGGCATCGAAGGATCTGGGGACGGCGAATATGAGAATGAAGCTGAACGCACAGGCGATCGTCCCGATGAGGATCCAGGGGAATCGGCGGCCGAAGCGCTGCGAGAGGAATGTAGGTCGAGAGGTGATGTGACCGATGAGCGGATCATTGATGGCATTCCAGATGGAATAGATGATGGTGGCTAACGCGGCATACCCGGCGGCCAGACCGACTTCGGTCTCATAGAACTTGAATACGATAGCGCCGAACGCTCCGGTAAGGAATTCTGCCAGAAAGCGACCGGCCCCGTAGGAGCTCATGGCGGCTAAGGTATGGCTGGCTCTGGAGTCTCTGTTCTGTTTCATGCAGTGCCTCTGTATGGAAGTGGGCCCTCAGCAAGCTCAAGCCCCTGCTCTATAGTAGCGGTACAACTGCCGATACGCAAGAACGAAACTCACCATCTTCACTGCCATTTGGGATGATAGGCATAGTCGGTACTCTGCAGCATCCCTACCAGCTCGTTCGGATCATCATATACGAGCAGACCATCGAGGTGGGTCTGCTTCATGAAGCCCGAACGAACACTCAAAGCAAGCTGCTGCAGCAGCAGGTCATAGTAGCCGTTGATGTTCAGGACAGCGACAGGCTTCTTAAGATAACCGAGCTGGCTCCAGGTGAAGGCCTCAAGCAGCTCCTCGAAGGTCCCGATCCCCCCCGGCAGTGCGATGAAGGCATCAGATCGTTCATACATGGCAGCCTTTCTCTCATGCATCGTATCGACGATGATCAGTTCGGTGATATCGAGCGGGCGGGTCACCTCCTGCAGCGCTCTGGGGATGATCCCGGTCACACGCCGCGAGCGGGCGAGCATGGTCCTTGCCACCAGTCCCATCAGACCTACATCACTGCCGCCGTAGACCAGATCCATACCGGCATCCGCGAGAGCACTTCCCAGCAGCTGGGCCCCTGTGGGATAGCAGCCTGAGGAGCCGGTACTCGAACCGCAGAAGACACAGACGGTGCGTATGACACTCATCAGTCGTCCAGTATGATCACCGCAAGGAAGACCAGCGGCTCTGCAGCATCATTGCGGATGGCATGAGTGGCACCACCGCCGGTGACTACGACATCTCCTGCAGTCACCGTCTGTTCTCCGTCAGCTTCGGTCACGATGCCAGTCCCTTCGAGGATGTAGTAGTATTCAGTCTCTTCGTTATGCGCATGCTCGCCGATCCCGGCACCTGAGGGGAGCGTGATCTGTGAGAACAGTCGTGCGTGGTTGAGTTCGTCAGGCTGTACGATATTCAGGATATCGGTCACCCCGTCGCCTCCTCGCATGTGTTCTTTTCGTGTCACGGTCATCTGGTGAGCTTTTCTGATCATCTGCTGCTCCTACGCCTTGGCGGGAAATCATATTCAGTCTCGAACAGCTCTACGAGCCTGTTCCCGGTCTGTTCTTCGTCCGGTCCCTCTACGGTGATGGTGATCGCATCGCCCTTGATCAGGCCGAGGGAGATGATGCTTATGATATTCATATCAGAAATGGAAAGCTGATGAGTCGTTATGGTGACAGCACCGGTATACCCCATCATACGGGTAGAGATCACTTGAGATGGTCGCACATGGATCCCGTTCTCATTCTGTATAATTGCCTTTTTGGTTATCATATTCAACACTATATCAAATACTGTCATTGACTTCCACCCGAATTTACGTAAAAATAGGCATGGTTTGGTTATGGGACGACCTCGGAGGTGAACATGAATAAAGTGCTGTACAAAGAGCAACTGTCGGATGAAGTGTTTCGTATGCGCATCGAAGCGCCATTGATTGCTCAGGAACGACACCCGGGACAGTTTGTCATCGTACAAATCGACACGAACTACGGCGAAAGGATTCCCTTGACGATAGCTGATGCAGATCAGCAGGAGGGGTCGATCACAATCGTATTTCAGGCGGTAGGAGATACGACACACCGCCTTGCGAAGATCGAGGTAGGAGAGTATATCGAGAATCTGCTCGGACCGCTCGGTCAGCCCACGGAGATAGAACGGTTCGGTAAAGTCGTCTGTGTCGGCGGAGGGATAGGTGTTGCCCCGATGCATCCTATCGCTCAGGGTATGAAACAGGCAGGTAATGAAGTTAAGATCATCATGGGTGCGAGAAACAGGGATCTGCTGATCATGGAAGATGATATGCAGAAGATCGCCGACGAGCTGATCATCTGTACCGATGATGGTTCCTACGGTAGAAAGGATCTGGTCACCGTACCGCTCAAAGAGCTGTGCGAGAGCTGGAAGCCTGATCTGGTCGTGGCGATCGGCCCACCGATCATGATGAAGTTCTGTGCGGAGACCACACGGCCGTATGGGATCCACACCATCGTCTCACTGAATACCATCATGATCGATGGTACCGGGATGTGCGGAGGCTGTCGCGTGAGTGTGGGCGGCGAGACGAAGTTCGTCTGTGTGGATGGACCTGAGTTCGATGGCCATCTGGTCGATTTTGACAATATGATGCTTCGACTGGGGACCTATAAGGAACGGGAAGCAGAAGACCACCACCAGTGCCATCTGGATCTGGCGATCAAGGAGGGCAAGGCATGAGTCATCCTACCCCCGAACAGCTCAGAGAAGATGCTGCGCAGCTGCTGGCAACGATAGATCCTTCAGCGCTCAAGCCGCGTGACCGGATGGCGATCCCGGTACAGGAGATGCCGACACAGGATCCTGACCAGCGGGTCTGCAATATGGAAGAGGTCGCGGTGGGCTACTCCCGCGAACAGGTGATCCTGGAATCACTGCGATGTCTTCAGTGTAAGAATGCACCCTGTATCCAGGGATGTCCGGTATCGATCAACATTCCCAAGTTCATCGAGAAAGCTGCAGAAGGCGACTTCGAAGGCTCTATCGCAGTGATCAAGGAGAGCAGCCTGCTCCCCGCGATCTGTGGCCGTGTCTGTCCTCAGGAAGCACAGTGCCAGCTCTACTGCACGGTGGGCAAGTCTCTCAGAGATGTGGAAAAATCTGTCTCGATCGGCAGGATCGAACGATACGTAGCCGATTATGAACGAGAGAACCATCTGGTCAAGATGCCTGAGCCTGCCGCACCCACCGGTAAACGAGTGGCGGTCGTCGGGTCAGGTCCTGCCGGTATCACCGTTGCTGCCGATGTGCGAAAAGCCGGCCATGATGTCACTATCTACGAGGCGTTTCACAAACCCGGCGGGGTCATGGTATACGGTATCCCCGAATTCCGACTGCCCAAGAGCATCGTAGCCGAGGAGATCGAGAACCTTGAGAAGATGGGTGTCACCATCGAGACCAACTTCCTCGTTGGAAGGACCAGAAAACTCACCGATCTCATCGATAAGGATGGGTATGATGCGGTGTTCGTGGGAAGCGGTGCAGGACTTCCCAAGTTCATGAAGATCGAGGGGGAGAATCTCATCGGGGTATTCAGTGCCAATGAGTATCTCACGCGAAGCAATCTGATGAAGGCGTACGATCCCGAACACGCTTCCACCCCGATCTATGATTCGAAGATCGTCGCGGTCCTCGGCGGCGGGAATGTCGCCATGGATGCAGCCAGGACAGCAAAGAGACTCGGTGCACAGAAGGTCTACATCGTATACCGAAGGACCGAGAAGGAGATGCCGGCACGAGTGGAAGAGGTCGGACATGCGAAGGAAGAGGGGATCGACTTCCTGCTGCTGCACAGCCCCAAGAAGATCATCGGCAATGAGAAGGGTCGGGTGACCGGATTGGAACTGCTGGCCTATGAGCTGGGAGAACCTGATGCATCGGGCAGACGACGCCCCATGGCGATCGAAGGGAGCGAATCGATCCTGGAGGTCGATACGGTGATCGTATCGATCGGTAACGATTCGAATCCTCTGATCAAGAAGACCACAGCAGGTCTTGAGACGAACAAGTGGGGGAACATCATCGTCGATGAACAGTGCCGTTCCTCCATCGATCGTATCTTTGCCGGCGGTGATATCGTTCTTGGAGCCGCGACGGTGATCCTGGCGATGGGACAGGGAAGGACTGCCGCACAGGCGATCAATGAGCGACTGGCACAGGAGAACTGACACGGATCAGACTCCAATGAACAGAGGGGGCGGACTGCGACATATGGGTGCCAGTCCGTCCCCTCTCCCATCTCTGAGAACTTACCACAGGTTAAATACATCATTTCTTTTATTTCGTATTGAAACATGGCCGTCTATTGCCTATACTCTGATATGTGGAAGAGCTTGTTTTGAACTACAATGAAGTACTCTGCTGTGTGAACAGTCTTGATAAATTTGAAGCGATCGAAGAGGTCATTCAAAAGTGTCCCGTCTTCACTGACATCCCTGATATCACGAAGTTCTCTCAAGCGGTCCTCCGTCGTGAAAGGATCGAGAGTACCGGTATCGGCAGGGGAGTTGCTATCGCTCATGGGAAGATGCCTTCGATCGATCGTATCTATGTAGGCCTCGGGCTCTCCAAGCAGGGCATAGATTTTCAGTCACCTGACGGGAAGCTCGTCCATCTGCTCTTTGTCATCGGATCATCCCCGTTCAGTCAGGTCGATTATCTTCGAGCTCTGGCTGCGATCATGCGGTTCGTCAAAGATGTGGAAGTACGTCGTGAACTGATGTCACACATGTCCCTGGATTTCAGTGATGAGAACGTGGAAGCCTGCCGTTCGTTTCTCCATATGATGGTAACGCAGCACTTCTCCCTCATTGCCGAGCACTTCGCAAAAAGCACCGAATGAACACCCTCACATGAGACAGCACATCATCCTCTGAACAATTTGGTTATGGGGTGGTCATGGGCTTCCCTCGGGACGGCCTGAACGATCTGCTCTGCAAAGCAGACCCCGATGGGTGTCAGAAACGACCTGCAGCATCCGAGATACCTGTCATAGAATCCTCCGCCATGGCCGAGCCGACCCCGTGAAGATCGAACGCGACTCCCGGTACGATCATGATGCACTGTGTCGGATCATATGCCGTGCACGCAAGTTCAGGGATGTCCGCAGGTGGTTGGTAGAACCCGTACGGATGCCGCACGAGCGACTGATCGGAGGCTGGGAAGGGGAGTCGATGGAAGCTCATGGAGGCGGGGGTCCCTGAGATCCTTGGAAGTGCCAGTGCGACTGCATGCGTATCGGCCCAGTGCATGATCATCCTCGTATCTACCTCATCAGGCATGGAACAGAACGATAGGATGAGATGGACCTGCGGGAATTCGGCTTCCAGATACCTGATGACCGATTGACAGATGAACGTACTCCTCTCCCTGCGTTCCTGCGGGGTCAAAGCCTGCAGCCTCTCTCTGATCCGGACTCTCAGTTCCTGTTTCTCTCTGTTCACGCTCATAGGGTAAGTCCTCATATACAAAGAGACTACCCTGAATGAACAGGGTAGTCAATGGAAAGAAAAAGCATGAAAATACATGTTTGTTACTCAGGTGCAGTTACTTTTTGTTATACACTTTTTTCGCATGCAGACCTGAAATCAGCTGCGTTGTGGGGACGCTGCTGAAGGTAACTCAATGCATCCATAAGCAAGTTCCACACGAGAGGATCACTGGGTGATCATCGTCTTCGATGAACATCTCATCTGTATCTATTATATAATCATGTATGGGTAGGACAGTCAATGAAAAACACTGAATGTCCTGATATTAATCAAGAAGTGTGATGGAGCAGACAGATCGTTTCCCCTCTCTTCAGGAGGTGGGAAGTATCTGCAGGGTACGTGCGACACTCTCAGTGACATTCAATACATGGTCAAGATCCTCATCTTCATGGATTGCCATATACGAAGTCCTCAGCAGGGCGCCGTTGGGCGGGACAGCGGGACTGATCACCGGGTTCACATAGATATCGTGTTCGAACAGCATATGCCAGAACATGAAGGTCTTCTCATCATTACCGATGATCAGGGGAACGATTGGCGTCTGTGTCGTACCGATATTGAACCCGATGGTCTTGAACCCGTCGATCATCTTGGTCCCGATCCTCTGGAGGCGATGGATGATCTGCGGTTCGGTCTCTATGATATCGAGAGCGGCGGACGCCGCTGCGATGTTCGCCGGGGGCATGCTGGCACTGAAGATCAATGAGCGCGAGGCATGCTTGACGTAGTCGATGACCTTGTAGGAGCCTGCTATGAACCCGCCGATCGAACCGAAGGACTTGGAGAAGGTGCACATGATGATATCAGCGAGGGCTCGGTATCCGAAGTACTCTTCAGTCCCCTTGCCATGCTCTCCGATCACCCCATAGGCATGAGCTTCATCAAGATAGAGTACCGCATTGTATTGATCAGCAAGTTCTCTCAGCCGTGGGAGGTTCGCGATGCATCCCTCCATGCTGAACACGCCGTCAGTGGCGATGATCTTGTTCGCTTCAAGCGGCAGTGCTGCAAGTTTCTGTTCAAGTTCCTGCATGTCGTTATGAGTATAGCGGTGCATGTTCACCTGTTTGAGCATCCCGGATGCCAGGAATATCCCATCGAAGATCGATGCATGGCTGTACTTATCGATGAAGATATGATCTCCTCTGCCTAGCAGAGCAGAGATGGCTCCCAGATTCGCCTGATACCCGGTGGTGAAACAGAGAGCTGCCTCTTTCCCGGTGAAGGCTGCGATACGTTCTTCGAGCTGCTCATGCAGATCGAGCGTCCCGTTCATGAACCGGGATCCTGAACAGCTGCTGCCGTATTTCATGGCAGCTTCGGCCGCTGCAGCTTTGACTCGTTCATCGACTGCAAGACCGAGATAGTTATTCGAACCTGCCATGAACAGTCTTTTCCCATTGATGATGACGTGTGACCCTGAGAATCCTTCGATAGGTCGAAAGAAGGGATAGGAACCGTCATTTCTGCTTTTTTCCGCAAGATCAAAATCGTAACATTTATGTAGAAGGCTTGGTATTGCCATATTGAATATCTCCTGTTTTTTTTCATTCTAAGTTTTTGAGTTTTATGTGTCAATCAGCAGTCAATCATCTCACACGTATTTCATAGAGTGAGTACTCACTCTTAATAAGCGTGCATTGTCAGAGACTCTTACAGCATTGATCGGACGGGCTCACTTAACAGATTGCTAAACAATACAGGGTGGATACTCGTTAAATCGCTATCATACCCGGGGGTGATTTACTTATGTGACGATTTTGGTATGATACGTTCAGTTGCGTTGCAGTAGTGCCGTATCACCGCTCTGGCGGTCATGAGCACATCTTCTGTAAGCGGAGCATATTTACTCATTACTCATTTCTACAGGACCTCGTTGAGGTCCTGTCGTTTATAGTATGGATGTGACGGTTCCTGATCAGGTGGAAGCTGCTTCCAAGACGCTCTGCGAAGAGAACAGCAGTACGATCTCTGAGAAGGCCTATAGCAGAGATCATCGATGATGGTGGTGCAGCATCGGACACCACAAGCCGTGCTCGAAGGAACGGATCCAGATATCTCCCGTGAAGAGAGTAGGGACCGGGGATCATAAGGACTTGAACCACTTCAGGGACATGATCCATCTCCACAGTCCTGATCTCGATATACCGTAGGTGTCTTTAGCATGGCAGGAAGTCCACTGAGAAAGCGAATGGCCGTAATAGGTTGGAATCGGCACAGTCCCCTTCGGCCCTGGGGTGGTGGCCGCTCATACCAGATTTCTCATCAACATAGGGTAGATACACGTTACATCGCTATCAGACCCGAGGGTGATGTACGTATGTGACGATTTTGGTATGATATCTTCAGTTGCATTGCAGTAGTGCCGAATCACCGCTCTGGCGGTCATGAGCACATCTTCTGTTGGCGGAGCATATGTACTCATAACGACAGGACCTCGTTGAGGTCCTGTCGTTATGCATGGATGTGATCACTGCCGTGTGATGTATCTCCTTCCTGATATTCGTAGACAATGCCTATGATTATAGATAGAATATGTAAGATAAAGATGATACAGCACGAACAGGGGGGATCATGAATACAGCAGTAGATAAGGCAGCTGGTTTTTTACAGGAACACGGTATCGCAGCCGGGAGTCTTTCGACAGCAGAGTACTGTGAAGTCTTTCTTCATGAGATGCGCAAAGGCCTTGGAGGCAGCGACTCCTCTCTGAAGATGATCCCGACCTATATCGAAGTGCAGCAGGAGATCCCCTATGATAAGGATGTCGTCGTCATCGATGCAGGCGGCACGAACCTGCGGACAGGACTTGTCACCTTCTCAGAAACCGAGGGGCCGATCATCGCTGATTTTCATAAGCGGAGCATGCCGGGTACCAACGGGGAAGTCACGGCTAAAGAGTTCTACGCAGAGTTCGCTGATGCGGTGGAGCATGTCTATGAGAAGAGCGACTCTATAGGATTCTGTTTCTCCTATGCTGCTGACATCAGTCCCGAGCGAGATGGCAGACTGATCGTCTTCTCCAAAGAGATCAAGGCACCCCAGGTCATCGGAACGTATGTGGGGAGATCCCTGCTCGATGAGATGGCCTCGCGTGGATATGATCCGAACAAGCATCTGACCCTGCTCAACGATACGGTAGCGACCCTGCTCGCCTGTAAGGGGAGACCCTCAGATAAGTCCTACAGCGGCTATATCGGATTCATCCTCGGCACGGGGACCAACACCAGTTATATCGAGCATAACAGTGCTATCGGGAAACTTCCCGGACTCGACCCGAACCGTTCCCAGATCATAAACATCGAATCGGGGAACTTCTCGGTCCCTTCGACTGAGCTGGACAGAGCATTCTTCGCACAGACGAAGGATCCTGCAGTCTATCATTTCGAGAAGCTGATCTCCGGGGCATATCTTGGAGCCTATGGCTATCTGGTGCTGAAGAAGGCTGTCGAAGCACGTCTGTTCTCTCAGTCCTTCTCACTCTCCTTCAACAGCACTATCCATGCTCTCGATACGATCACCATGGATGACTTCCTCCACAACCCCCACAACCCCGATCATGTGATCACCAGATGCTGCAGCAGTGATGAGGATGCGATCATTGCCTATATGCTGCTCGATGGAGTGATCGAGCGGGCAGGGAAGCTCACCGCAGTGAACCTCGCTGCGACGGTCATCCAATCTCAGGCCGGCACCGACCCGAGACATCCGGTATGTATCAATGCAGATGGTACCACCTATTACAAGACCCATAATCTGCAGAAGTATACCCAGTGGTACCTGCACGAGTTCCTGGAGAAGAAGATCGGCAGATACTATGAGTTCGTATCGATCGATCAGTCTCCCATCATCGGTGCTGCCATCGCCGGGCTGCTGGCCTAGAGTCCCTCTCTGATATAGGAGGATCGATACCCCGGCTGATTTCCCATGTGCATGAGATACCAGTAGGGGTTGCCGGTTCTCATGCCTCCGAGAGCCCAGCCGAGGGCAAAGGTCTCAGCGATGAAACGGGCACGCTGTACCAGTCGTTTTGATCCCTTGTAGGTATCCAGTACCATCTCTGTGAAGGCCTCACCGTACTGGTTGAGGATATAGGCGATATCGAAGGCGGGATCTCCCAGTCCAGCGGTCCTGAAATCCACGATACCTGAGATCGCATGCCTCTCATAGTCGAAGATGATCTGATTGGACTGCAGTTCCCCTGTGATCAGCCGGGGGGTGTAGTCCATCATGGTGTTGTCGGAGATGATGGTGCGGAAGAGGGTCTCTACCCAATCCTGCACCGAAGAGGTCATGGAGGGGAACAGTTCCAGCTTCACATCATCATACATCTTGAGCCAGTCATCATAGGTGTGGGAACTGATCGATGGATGGATATCGGCTGCAGTGCACTCTTTTACCGGTATATGGTGGAGTTCGTGCAGGAAGGTCCCCAGATCTGCCGCAGCTTTTCCGATAACCTGCGAATCCTCTTTGAACAGATGCCAACGATGCATCGCCTCGCCCGGGATCTTCTGGTAGCTGATGAAACTGTCGTGATGGTTGTTCCAGGCGGGAAGGCGCATGGACGTGTGCAGCTGGGCCACCTTCAGGCAGGAGGCTTCGTGGAACATCTCCTCGAGGGCCCAGTGGTATTTCGGGAACCTGAAGACGGTCCGATCATTGATGATGATGATATCATTGGCGAACCCATCAAAATAGAAGTGTTTCTCTTTGATCGTCAGTTCCGGGTAGATCTTCCTGATCTGTTCTATATGTGCATATTCGATCTCTCTGTTCTGCGTTGAAAGGTGCCTGTACATGTATGCCTCCAGTACCGAAGTCGTTGAGCCATTATATCATGAGCTCAGCGGTAGTGATAGGGGAATACGCAGGGCTGTCAGGTCCTGTAGAACTGTACGCAGCCCTTGCCGCGTGCTTTTGCCTGATAGAGAGCCGTATCAGCCCGCTGAATCAGGACCTCCGGGGACAGGCCGTCTTCGGGATAGATACTGATGCCGATACTTGCCCCCAGGCTGAAGGCTCTGTCGCCACAGTCGAAGGGGGTCAGCAGTTCTCTGATGATCTTATCAGCGATCAGCTTGAGATCCTCAGGACTCTTGATATCCGAGAAGACCCCTATGAACTCATCACCTCCGTAGCGTGCGACAAGATCCGATTTTCGGACTACTCCGGTAATGCGCTCAGCACATGCAGATAGGGCTCTATCTCCGGCTGCATGCCCATAGGTGTCGTTGAGAGCTTTGAAGTTGTCGAGATCTATGAAACAGATACCGAACAGGCTGCTGTTCGGGAGGCAAGATGGAGGATCTCCTCGAGCCTGCGTTCCAGCAGGTAGCGGTTGGGCAAGCCGGTCAGGGCATCATACATGGCAAGGGTCTCGATCCGGTTATGGGCCGTATGCAGATCGTTCAGGGCCTGCTTGAGGGTCATCTGCTGTTCAAGCAGATTCGTATTCTTTGTCCGAAGCTCCTCATTGATGTGGTGGTTCGCCATGGAGACTGCGATGAACCCGCAGAGTGTCACGACGATATCCCGGTCGTGAGCCGTGTAGGCATGGGTACCGAAGGCCTGCAGGGAGCAGACCCCGATCGTCTCACCCCGGCTGACCAGGGGGACACAGAGGGTGGACATCGGTCGGCTCCTGGTACCGGGGATCGCTTCCTCGGGTTCCCTGTCGGTATGGATGAGCTTCCCATCACGTGCACACCGGGTGCAGCTCTCCTCGATGACGATGGTCTCGGGTTCGATCTGACGTCCTTCCCGTATGGAGTAGCGTGGGATCAGCATGCCTGAGGTGTGATCGATGCTGAAGATGCTGAAGGTATCGGCGGTGATCAGCGTGCCGATCCTCTGCCCGATCGTATCCAGTGCAAGATCGAAGTCCACGATGGAGACGATATCATGCATGAGCTCACTGAGTTCGTGCATGGTCCGGTAGTTGGCTTCAAGGTGCTTCGAACGTCGTTTGAGCAGATCCCGTTCGGTCTCTGCGCTCTTGAGCCGCTGCAGGGTCTCGGTATGCTCGATGATCCCGGCCTGATAGATCGAAGAGTCCCGGTCTTCCAGCTCCCAGAGCTCTCTGACCAGTCCTACAGCCAAGTGTTCATCACCGGTCCTGCTGTACAGATCGATCAGTTCCCTCATGTTCTGCATGATACAGGAGGTGATGGTACAGGTCCTGGCCTGCTGCAGACTGGAACGGTGGTAGGTGATCGCCTGCTGCAGGTCTCCGATGGCGGTGAAGATCGAACCAAGAGCATAGTGTGTTCTGATGCTGATCCGGTGCAGTGAGAGGCTCTCTGCCAGCAGGAGGGCCTCTCTGGCATGTTCCTGTGCTTCGCTGTAGTGCTTCTGGGCAAGGAGTATCTCACTCTTGTGCACCAGGATCTCCGGGATCATGACCTGCTCAAGCTCTCTGAGCAGGTGGTATGCCTGATCCAGATGCACTAAGGCCTGATCATACTCTTCTGCCGCATGGCTACAGATCGCACGTGCGGCATGCAGGGTTCCCAGATGCTGCCGGTTCCCGGTGAGGGTGACCGCCTGAGCCCCTTTCTCAAGGTAGATCTCTGCTTTGGCCACCATGCCTGTCCGGCTGTAGAGGATCCCCAGATTGATATATGCAGCAGTCAGTCGATCGAGGTCGTTCTTCTTCAATGCGAGGTCTTCGAGCTGGAAGAAACAGTGCAGGGCATGGTCGATGTGATCAGATTCCAGATAGAGTCCGCCCAGGGCGTTGAGTGACAGCATGATCCCTGCAGGGTCTGCCTGTTCGGTGAAGTAGGTATGTGCTGTTTCGAGTGATTCCATGGCACTGTCGTACTGCGCGGTGAAGCACTGGGCAAGCCCGAGATAGAGTGATGCGTACGCTCGTGTGCCGGGGTCATGCTCGGCATGTGCCTGCGCTATGATGGTCCCGGCAAGGGTGATACTGCCTGAGGGGTCATCTGCATACTGCTGCTGCAGCAGTTCCAGCATTCTTTTTGATTCCACTTTTTTATCTGTTCCTTTACGACTGTATCATAGCCTTCAGGTATGCTGCTGTCAATGTTCCTGCAGTACAGGAACTGAAAGACTGCTCAATGCGATCGATCAGCAGCCAGGATCAGCTGGCGGTGCAGATCAAGCAGCCAGTTCTCCCGTTCGCTGCCCATACCGGCACAGTCTGCGAGGATGCGGAAGACCGGTTCGGTCTTCGAGCCCCTCATCCAGATGAAGTCGGTAGGCTGGCCTTCCCGGTCATACATGATGATCTTCAGCCCGCCTGAACTCGAGTCCGGTCGTGCCGTTCTTCCGCTTCCGCTGATCTCCTGTGTCCCGGTCGTGTTGAACTCCTGATACGAGACGATCCCAAGCTCCCCGAACTCCAGTGCATGTGCCTCCCAGTAGGCTGCGAACAGCTGTTCGTACCGCTGTTTGAGCTGCTCATGGTCTGCAGTGGCGATGTGCATGACGGCTCTGTCCTCATAGGCACTGGTGGTGATGTACCGGGGCAGGGTCTCTATGATATCAGAAATGCTGTAGGTGTCGGTATACGCATCAAGCTGTCCTGAACGTTCACACCAGAGTCTGAACAGTCCTTTCTGATCTGACCGGTCCCGGAAGGTGATCAGCTTGAGCAGGGAGAAGATGGTGTTCAGGGGGTCACGTACTGCAGCGGGGTGGGTGATGTTCCCGCCGTTCGAACCCTCTCCGAGGATGCGGACGGTATAGCCCTGGTCCCGCAGTCCTGCAGCGAGCTCCACGACGTTCGCTTCCCCGACTTCAGCACGAAAGACCTGCGCACCAAACACCGCTGCGATGGCATCTATTCGCATGGAGGTCGGGCCGTTGACAGCAACGGCAAGTCGCTGTTCCAGGTCGGTCTGTGTGACCGTATAGGCGAGTTCTGAGAGTACGCAGAGCGCGAAGAGTTCCTGCGCTTCGAGGATCTTCGCCTGCCCGCTTCGCTCATCCATATAGACGATGTTTCCCCGGTCACCGTCACAGTCAGGTACATAACCGAACAGGTACCCTGGGTCTTCGGCATAGGCTGCTTCAAGGGCGGCTCTGCACTGATCGAGGCTTCTTCCCTCAGGGACGATCCTGTGGGCAAAGACCCCCGGGGTGTCATTGATGATCGTGGTGGTGATCCCGAGCGTCGAGAGCAGCTTTCGATCGATCGAACGGGCTCGTGCACTCCCGTTGAAATCACATACGATACCAATGCCGTAGGTGTCCGCATAGGCATGGATGGTGTTGAATACCTGGTCCTGGCTGCAGATATAGAGAGAACCCGATGCCACCGAGCCGGTGAACATCCGGTAGTAGTCCAGTGATTCGTCCTTTCTGCTCACGGTCTCGTTCAGTACCTCATCAAGAGTCTCCTGCGGGGCAGCGGCAGACAGCTGGAGGATCCGTTCGAGCATCTGATCATCTGAGCAGGCGCTGAGGAACGAATCGATCAGCCGTGCCGAGTGGTCCGGTCCCAGTACACTCCCCTTGAACCCGAACTTCATACCGTTGTACCCGACAGGGTTGTGACTGGCTGAGATATAGATGAACGCATCGATATCGAAGGACAGCGCAGAGTATGCCATGGCTTCAGGGGCTGCTGCGATGTAGGTGAAGATGGGTCTGATGCCCATCGACAGCAGCACGCGCATGACGATGTGTGCCATTGCAGGACCGGTAGGTCGTGAATCAAGGGCTACGAGGATCGAAGGGCTGCCCTCGAGATCCTTGAGCTCCTGCTGCACGAAGGTGGCGAAGCTGTAGGCCATGATGCCGCAGTGCATCGTGTCTTCCGGTGAGATGGTCGCGACGGTACTCTCTGGGTCTCCGTCGGAGGCGAAGATCCCTCTCCATCCCGAGGACGAGAGGATATAGTGTTCGCGCACCGAAGCGAGGCTCTCGTTACTCAGGTGAGTCCCCGACAGGGGATCGATGGCGGGATCGGCGATCGGTGTGTGCGTGGCAGCGTCGAGATGCAGCATGGGAGTCCTCCTGAAGACCATGGTACGGTACGGGTATACCGTGTACGTTCATGAGGATATACCCTAAGGAATCCTTGGTCAACAATAAGACGTTGTCACAGGGCATCTGTTGGTTGTATACTCATAGGTACTCACTAAGAAGATACAAGGAACTGCTGATGATGACCAAGAACCCCATTCCCCGAGTCGCTGCTGTCCATGATCTCTCCGGTTTCGGACGGGCGTCTCTGGGTATCGTCTTCCCCGTACTCTCCACCATGGGTGCACAGGTGTGTCCCCTGCCCACCGCGCTCCTGTCTACCCAGACGAGCGGCTATGATGACTACACGTTCCATGACCTGACCGGTGAGATGAGCCGTATGCTCGACCACTGGGAGCGGATCGGCTTGACCTTCGAAGCGATCTACACCGGGTTCCTCGGATCGGTCGAGCAGATCAGGATCGTCCAGCGGCTCATAGACGACTTCAAGAGTGAGCATGCGTTCGTGCTCGTCGATCCGGTCATGGGCGATGACGGGGAGCTCTACGGCCCCTTCAATCATACCATCGTCACCGGGATGCAGCAGCTGATCAGAAAAGCTGATGTGATCACGCCGAACTATACCGAAGCGGCTCTGCTGCTTGATGAACCCTATTCTCAGGAGATCGATGTCCAGACGATCAAGCAGTGGCTCAAGCGTCTGTCGGCATTCGGCCCCGAACATGTGATCATCACCAGCGTACCGGTCATCGGGAAACAGATGATCAGTTCTGTCTATGCCTATAATCGGCAGGATGATCGGTTCTGGAAGGTCGAGTGTGCCTATATACCGGCAACCTACCCGGGTACCGGCGATATCTTCTCCAGTGTGGTCGTGGGGAGCATGCTGCAGCAGGAGAGTCTTCCCATCGCCCTTGATCGAGCCATACAGTTCGTCATGCAGGCCATACGAGCGACCTTCGGTCATGGCATGCCGCAGCGCGAAGGGGTGCTGCTCGAGCGTGTGCTGGATTCACTGCGGCATTCGGTACCCATGAGTACCTATGAGCTGGTGGACTGACCATGAGATTGATCCTCGCTGCCATGGAACAGGAACTGCAGGTCCTGCTCGATCGTCTGGAGCAGGTCACCGAGCTTTCTCAGTGGCCCTTTCCGGTCTGCCGCGGTCTGCTGTGCGGAGATCAGGAGGTCGTTGCGGCGGTCATCGGGTCGGGGAAGATGCATGCCGCACTGCATGCGGCACGACTGTTGGAGCATCTGCACTGTGATGATGTGATCATGATCGGTATCGCCGCAGGGGTGGATCCACAGTTCCATACCGGGGATCTGGTGCGTGTGTCAGAGTGCATCCAGTATGATCTGGACCTGCAGCGCTTCGGCTACGTGAGGGGATCGATCAACGGGTCTCTTGCAGCGGTCATCACCTCAGAGCACCCAGGATCGGATTCGATGGACCTGCCTCAGGTCACTGCAGGGACTGCTGACCGGTTTCTCACCGCTGAGTACCTGAAAGCCAATCTCTGGCTTACCGATGAGCTGGGGATACAGATCGCCGATATGGAGAGCTACGCGGTACTCGCTGCAGCGTATGAATCGCACATACCCGCTCTGGTCTATCGCGTCATCGCCGACACCGTCTCAGGAGAGCGGCCGAAGCGGTTTTCCTCGTTCCTCAGGACTGCTTCGACCAAGCTGTGTGATGCGGTCCTGAACACCCCCGTCCTACACATCTCCCAGTGAGAAGTCCCCGATGATCTTATAGTAGTGTCCCTCTCTGGCAAGACGCAGGTCACGTTCAGGGAAGTGCCGGGGGAGCAGCTGTGAGAGTCTCTCTGCAGCTGTTTCATCGATCTCAGTCCTGGTCTTCCTGTCAATGGAATCAAGGTAGAGATGTCGATGACCACCGAGTACCCCCGTCCTGAGTCGGTCCCGTATCCCATGGTGAACTTGAGTGAGGCACTGAACAGTCCATCGTAGAGGGTCGAAGAGGCCTCACCCCGTGCGAGTCTGTTCGGATGGAGATCGAAATACTCGCCGTAGGTGTCTTCGAGATAGTTATCGAGTTCATCGAGCATTGCCCGCAGTCGCTTCTCGAGGGCACTCTGTTTTGGATGCATCGCTGGATCTCCTTATTGGTTCGATAGATAGTCTCTGCAGAAGGCATGCAGTTCTTCTGCATGCTCTGCAATGATCTCTCGTCCGGTCTGCTTGAGCAGCCTGATATGTTCCTCACTCGCATCATCGAGTCTGATCTGTCTGTGCTGCAGGGTCCCTTCGATGCGGTGATAGGAGACCTCACTCAGGCCGTTGAGAGTATGATCGGTGAGGGCTGACTGACTGGAGCGCATCACCTTGTACAGGGGAGCCCCTCTGGCTGGATCCATCCAGCCGATGACGCCTCCACGAACAGCCTGGTCTGTCGTCAGGGAAAACCGTTTCGAGGCAGTCCCCAGTGAGAGAATATGGTAGTGCCGGGCCTCAGGGTAGAGCTTCCTGGCTTCAAGGTAGGCGATCAGGGAGGGGTTGTTCGCTGCGACACCACCATCGATGAGACAATGAGCCTCATGCTCCCTGTTCAGCGGGCTGATCGTCAGCGGTGAGAAATAGGTAGGTGCCGCCGATGTCGCACGGGCAGCATCTCTCATGAGATAGCGGTCATTCCCGAAGGAGGAGATGATGTAGGGTCTTCCACTGAGGCAGTCGTAGGTGACCACCAGTACCGGCTTCAGTGCATCGTGCATGGGAAGATCAGTGAAGATCTGCTGCAGCAGCTGCTCGAGTGAGCGCTCACTGTACTTCTCCGAGAAGACCTGTGAGAGGGACTGCAGCTGTCGGAAGGCACTTCTGGGAAAGATCTCAGCCCCCCGTGAGGCATAGATCTCCAGGAGTTTGTTCAGATCCAGCGGCTGCTTGAGGTTATGAGAGTCCTCATGAGGCCTCAGTGCTTCTTTCAGGCGCTGAAGGAACGACAGCTGTGGTGCCTCAGGTACATCGAGTGGTGAGGCGGTCTCTACGGGTTCAGGTTCAGGTTCAGGTTCGATAGACCCCTCGAGCTGCTTGTTCGCGATGAACCTGAGGGCATACATATCTCTGATCTGGGTCGGGCGATACGGGAGGGGGTGATCTTCAGGGAGTACTTCTCAGTGACGGCAGCTTCCGGGAGGTCCAGGTTCAGCCGTTCTGCAGGTGAGGCGAGGGCAAGGCTGATCAGTCCCCCCGTCGAGGTCCCGGCAAAGAGATCGAACAGTGATGCAGCACCTCCTGAATAGCCCATACCGGAGAGTATGCGCTCTATCTCTTGAAGGATCATGACCGGGATGATCCCCCGGATGCCCCCGCCGTCGATAGCGAGTATGTATCGATCTCGTGTGGTCCCTGTTCGTCTCATATATCTATGATGGAGATTTGTCAGACCGCTTGTCAATAGGCTCCTGATGGTTTTTCACCTTTGCTGGCTATTGTGTAACTCATTCGGGGAAGTGGTGTTTACCTTAAAGAGTAAATAGAGATAACGAGTTGAGGTTCATATGAAACGGGTAATGATAAGTATGCTATGTATCATAGCGGGGATGATGAGCATCTCCGCTGTGGATTCTGATGTTGACCCGAGCTACAGCGACGCCAGGGTCAGCAGTCTCAGTGGTGCCTATACGGCAGTCGCTGATGATCCCAATGCGCTGTATCTCAATCCAGCGGGTCTGAACAGGATGAACAGTTCCACCATGTCGATCAGGCTCGACCTGATCGATCAGCTCAATGGGGATCTTTTCACCGATACAGGGCTCACGAAGATCTTCGAGCAGCCGGTACTCAACGGAGAGTTCATCTTCACTGACCGTAACTGGGGGATCGCAGCCTATACGAAGTATGATATGGCTATCTCACAGCCAGGAGATCAGTATGAGTTCGATGTGGTGAAGGTCAATTCACTCCGTCTCGGGTTCGCAGCTGGCCTTGGGCCCTTCTCCTTCGGTCTTGATGTTCGTGCGATCATGCAGAATCCTGTCTATGAGACATCGTTCACCACCGATGAGACCGTCGGGGTGATCATCCCGTTCCTGCAGGAGATCATCCTTCATGAGTATGCCTCGAGTCTGGGTCATGAGAGTGTGGTCATGGGAGCTGGAGTACTGCTGGATCTCGGGAACGTGACCCTTGGAGCCTATAGTGATGAGGTGCTCAATCTGATGGAGGGGGATGAGAGTGAGATCAGTTTCTCTGCAGAGGATGTGCTCAGGGGACTGAACGCAGGGATCGCCTATAAGAGTTCGGTCTACACGAAGTATGGGGATTTCAGACCGCTGCAGTTCACCGCAGCGGTGGATCTGCATGATCTGGGAGATCCTGAGGCCAGGACCATCGCCGCAGGGATGGAGGCCAATCTACGATTTCTCGAATATGCGCAATTCGCACTTCGCCTCGGGTATGCAGAACCGCTGGCAGAGTTCGATGAGCTGCTGTTCGGACTGTCGATGAAAGAGGGTGTCTATTCTGTCGGAGCCGGAGCGATCCTGCCGTTCTTGAAGATCGATGCATCTCTGGGTATTCCCGGTGAGGCGCTGCTGCATACGATGAATCCTGAGGGACCACCCTATGAAGGTGCTGATGTAACTGCACAGATCACCTTTGGATTCGCCTTCTAGCTGAAGGGTCCCGGGGCAGACGAACGAAGGAAGACCGGTAGATGCACGGATGAGGCAGCTGCACAAAAGCGAGAGGGGTGCTGAACGCACAGTGATATACGTTCAGCACCCCTCTTGTTGTGTGTCTCTCGGGAGAGCTCTGCTCCCCGGAGGCTATTCAGCCAGGGGGTAGTTCTCGAGGATGTAGTCGATATCCTTATCGCCTCTTCCTGAGAGGTTGATCAGGATGGTCTTACCCGGTCCCATCTCCTTGGCCAGTTTGACCGCATATGCTACCGCATGGGCTGATTCCATAGCGGGGATGATCCCTTCGATCCTGGAGAGCTGGTAGAAGGCCTCGACAGCTTCCACATCATTGGCGGTGACGTAGGTCACCCGGTTCAGGTCCTTGAGGTAGCTGTGCTGAGGTCCTACGCCGGGATAGTCAAGACCGCTTGCGATCGAGTAGACAGGAAGCGGCTCACCTGCATCATTCTGCAGCAGGTAGGAGGAGAAACCATGGAGGACCCCGGGTTTCCCGAGGGTCAGTGTCGCTGCATGCTCTCCCTTCTTGAAGCTCTTCCCCGCAGGCTCCACGCCGTAGATGGCGATGTCCTCATCGTTGAGGAATGCGGTGAACAACCCGATGGCATTGGACCCTCCGCCCACACAGGCGACCAGCGCATCGGGGAGTGCCCCTTCGAGGGCCTGGAACTGTTCTCGTGCCTCATAGCCCACCACAGACTGGAAGTCTCTGATCATCATGGGGAAGGGGTGCGGTCCGACGGCAGAACCGATGGCATAGAGCTGGGTATCAGGGTCTGCAAGGTATGCTTCGAACGCAGCATCGACAGCGTCTTTGAGGGTCTTCGTTCCCCGTGATACGGGGATGACCCGTGCTCCGAGCACCTTCATTCGAGACACGTTGGGATGCTCCTTCTTGATGTCGACGTCTCCCATGTAGATGTCGCACTCCAGACCGACCAGCGCTGCTGCAGTGGCCAGAGCGACCCCGTGCTGTCCTGCACCGGTCTCCGCGATGATCTTCTTCTTACCCATCTTCTTTGCCAGCAGGGCCTCTGCGACACAATGGTTGATCTTATGTGCACCGGTATGGTTGAGATCCTCCCGCTTGAGATAGATCTTCGCCCCTCCGACGAGTTCTGTGAGTGATTTAGCATAGTAGACCGGGGAGGGTCTTCCGATGTAGTGCTTTCTCAGGTAGGAGAGTTCTTCGATGAAAGCCGGGTCGTCTTTCAGTTTCGTATACGCTTCGGTGATCTCGTTCATGATCAGCTGCAGCTGCGGCGGGATGTACGACCCTCCGTATTCGCCGAAGTATCCGTTCTCATCGGGCAGGTTATTCATGGAAAATTCAGTCTGTGCCATTATCTTGCTCCTCGATCAATGATCTTATGATGGAATCCTCGTTCTTGAGGATCTTTGAACCGCGGGTGATCTTACAGAGGCTTATTCCCAGTTCATGTGCGATCTCTCGCTGGGGGATACCTCTGTGCAGATCTTTCATAAGGCGCCAGCGGAGAGCGAAATCGATCTTCTCTCTCACCGTGAACAGTTCGTCGAACAGCTGCTGCATCTGATCATATCGATCGATCCCGGTGAACTTCTCGATGAGTTCCTTCACATCGTCATCCTGCATGGTGCTTCCTTATGGTTGGTCCCTGTATGGTCTGTCTCTACCTTGATGTTACTATAAATAGAAACACTTTGTAAAGTCTTTTTTTGAAATATTCTGTACCCAGCTGCACTGATCGTCTTCAGTCCCTTGACTTTTTCGTCCCGATAACTATAATCTGTTAGAGAATTGCGATGAGAGTAAGGAGTTACTATGGCAAAAGCACATAGAGGCGCCGGTATCCTGGATTTGGAAAACCGCGGAAGGGGAACCTGTCCACTTTGTAAACGAACTGGCATCAAGGTCATGTATGAACGAGAAGCCAATGAAAAGAAAGTTATGGTTTGCAAACAATGCGAAGCTGCGCTGAAACACGGAAAGATGCAGGACGCCCTGAAGGCCCTGTAGAGAGCAGACCACAGTATAGAAGACCATGCTCTATGGTTCTGAGCTCAGAGAAAGACTATCATGACTGATAGTCTTTTTTTCGGGTGCGCTCCGTGAGTGGTGCGTATCCCGAAGGTGAGAATCCTCTGTGGGGACTGCGATTCAGGAGCAGATGATGGGCGAGGGGAGACCCTCCTCAGCCTCTGCCTGCACGGTACTCCCGTGCCAGCAGGCTGTATACCGCTGCATCGACGATCCCCCTGTTGCTGAAGTCAGCCTGACGCAGGGTACCCTCATAGGTCAGACCGCATCGTGCCATGACTTTTCCGGAATTCCGGTTGTCTGGATCGTGCTGTGACTCGATGCGGTTGACTGATACCTCATCGAAGAGGAACGGTATGATCCTGCCGAAGGCCTCTGAGGTGATCCCCTGATGCCACCAGCTGCTACCGATACAGTAGCCGATGCGTACACTGTTCAGCCGTTCATCCTGATCGACCACGCTGATCGTCCCTATCGGTCCCTGATCAGCTCCCTTGAGGACGATCGCCCACTGATAGAAGTCATGCTGCCTGTAGCAGCGGATCCATTCACCGAGGATGGTCCTGGTCACTTCGACTGAATCGTGCACCGGCCAACGCAGGAACTCGGTCACCTGCAGGTCGCTCGTCCAGTTGGCATATGCAGCTTCTGCATCAGTCTCAGTGAATCTTCTCAACAGCAATCTGCTCGTCTCCAGTGCTACCGTACCGGTATGGTTCATCGTATGCCCTTTCCTTCCTGAACTACCTGCTGCAGGACCCAGAGGTCCTTCTCATCACGTGCAGCCGGTAGGCTTGATAAGAATTTCTGTAGCTTGCACTGTATCATGGTTCAGCTTATTCTGTAACCTCTTGTGAGTGTATACCTGAACACCCTCAAGCGACGATGGATCGACAGGGCACCGCCGGTGCCCTGTTCGTCTGTACTTCTGTGGTCTGAACGGATCGTTCAGCTCTTTGTGATCACCTCTTCTCATGGTATGATGCGATCGTGAGACAGATAGACAACATGCAGATACCAGGAACAGTCATCCACATGATCGGCATCAAAGGGACCGGAATGGCGCGACTAGCGGTCGCCCTCCATCGGTATGGGGCGGTAGTATCCGGAAGCGATACCTCAGAGGTCTTCTATACTGATGAACTGCTGGAACGATCCGGGGTCCCGTACCATACATCCTTTCATCGGACACATCTTCCCATCGACTGCACGCTGGTCATCGTATCACCTGCCTATATCGGGAAAGTCCATCCGGAACTTGATGAGGCTTTACGCAGGGGACTCCGTATCCTCAGCTATGTGGAGGTGCTCTCGTCGCTCTCAGAGCTCCATACGACCTATGCTGTTGCAGGTACGCATGGGAAGAGCTCTGTCAGTGCGATGATCGATCATCTGCTCGACTGCAGTGGAACGGCACACCTTTCCCTCTACGGTACCTCCTATCTGTCGTCCCGGAGGATCTCCGATGCACCGGTTCCCGATGCGGACCCGGTGCTCGTGCTCGAAGCCTGTGAGTACCGTGATCATTTTCTCCGCTACCATCCCGACTGTATCATCCTCACCAGTGCAGCTCATGACCATCCTGATTATTTTCCCGACCGGCAGGCGGTGATCGATTCCTTTGTCGCCTTCATACAGCTCCTGCCTGCCAATGGGGTGCTCATCTGTCAGACCGGTGATGCGGGAGTGCGTGAGGTCTGTGCCCGCATCGCCTCACAGCGGTCCGATATCAGGCAGGTTCCCTACGGCAGGGGAGCTCCCGGAGCCTATGGCATCGCTGAGATCAGCGAACTCTCAGGGCGTACTGTCTGTACTGCAGCGAACGGGGAGTGTTTCACGCTGTCGGTACCCGGGGCTCACATGGCTGAGAACATGTGCGCAGCCCTTGCTGCGACAGCTATGATAGAGGGACCCAGTCTCTCTGATGAGCTGCGCCGCGATGCCGTCAGGTCCTTTCTCGGATCGATCAGACGATCCCAGTGGATCGGGCAGGCTGGCGGGGTGATCGTGGTGGATGACTATGCACACCATCCCGATGAGATCAGTGTGACGATCGATGGACTGCGAACCTTCTACCGGCCATCCCGGGTGATCGTCGATTTCATCCCCATACCTTCTCCCGCACGCTCTCCCTCTTCGAGGAGTTCGTTTGTGCCCTCGATCATGCCGATGCGGTGGTGATCCACCCGGTCTTCGCCACGGTCCGTGAGCAGGCGCCTGAGGGTATGAGTGCCCAAGGGGTGAGCAGCGACCTTGCCCGGCGTCTGAGATGCGGGCATGCACCGCAAAACGATGAACTATCGTGGTCTTTGCTCATGAACCTGTTGAAACCCGGCGATTTGTTCATTACTATGGGAGCTGGTAACAATCACCGGTACGGGAGCAGGGTACTGCAGGTACTGCGTGAGAGGGAGTGAAGAGCTATGAAGAGCATGACCGGTTACGGTTCGAGCGAGATACAGAACGAGAGGTATCTGCTCGCCATAGAGATCAAATCGTATAACAACCGATATCTCGATATCGCATTCAATGCGCCGTCGTATCTCTCCTGCTATGAACCGCAGATGAAGGAGCTGATCAAGCGTGTCTCAGCCCGCGGTCATATCGATGTGAACATCAAGCTCAAGCGCTTGGAGTCACAGGTGGAGGTCATGGTAGACAGGTCTGTCGTCCTGCAGTATCAGAAGGCACTGCATGAGATCAGGGACCTGGTCGGGATTACTGAAGAACCGAGGCTCTCTCATTTTCTTCATGCCGATGATGTACTCAAGACCGTACGTGCCAATGATGCATCGGTCTACGAGCAGCCGCTGCTCCAGCAGCTCTCCTCTGCACTCGCACTGTATGCTGTGACCAAGGAGCAGGAGGGGAAGGCTACCTTCGATGATATCACCGAACAGCTGAGGCTCTTCGAACAGGGACTTCAGGTGGTCAAGGAACATGCGCAGAGTCTAGAAGATCGGATCTCCGAGAATCTCATCATGAAGTTCGAGCAGCTGCTCGGCGAAGAGTATGACCGTTCCCGAGTCCTTCAGGAGGTGGCGGTAATGCTCATGAAGTATACGATCAATGAAGAGATCCAGCGCATAGAGAGCCATGTGAAGCTCTTCCGTGATGATATGGTACAGGAACGGCCGATCGGAAAGCGGCTTGACTTCCTTTGTCAGGAACTCAACAGGGAGATCAATACCATCGCTTCGAAGAGCATCATCGTGGAAGTCAATCAGGCGGTGGTCGTCATGAAGGACTCTCTGGAGAACATCCGGGAGCAGTTGCGGAACATCGAATAGACCAGCAGGGGCCTTGCCCCGATCTCCGCATGCAGATGGTGCCTGTACCGGAAGCTGCAGTACCGATACCACACGATCACACATAGAAAAGAGGGCAGGGTGAAAATAGCTATATCAGGAAAGAGCGGATGCGGGAATACGACAGTGAGCAGACTGGTGGCAGAGAAACTGCAGATCAGGTGGATCAACTATACCTTCAGGATGATGGCCCATGACAAGGGGCTCACCTTCGATGAGCTCAGGGCACTGGCTGAGCAGGATGACGCGGTGGATCGTGAACTTGATGCTCACCAGGTCGCTCTCGCTCGTGAGGGAGATTGTGTACTGGGCTCACGCCTGGCGATCTGGATGCTCGAGGAGGCTGATCTGAAGGTGTTTCTCGACGCCTCAGAGGAGGTCAGGGCCATGCGTGTCCTCTCGCGTGAGGGCGGCAGCAGGGAAGAGAAGATCAGAGAGACCGCAGAGCGTGACTTGGCCGACAGCGCCCGTTATAAGCGGATCTACGGCATCGATAACACTGATACCTCTGCTGCGGATCTGATCATCGATACCGAGCAGTATACCCCCCGGCAGATCGCCGATCTGATCATCGAGCAGCTCATGCGCTAATCCTCTATACACGTAGGGATTAAATCGATATACTATACAGATTACAAAGCGGAGGCCCCAATAGTGAGTATACCACTCGATTTACTCGTCGATAGACAGACGAACACCTATGAGATGACCTGTGTCGCGATACGCAATGCAGAGAAGATCGCCAAGAAAGGTGAGCAGGAAGTGATAGAACAGGGCGACAAAGTCGTATCTGCGTCTCTATCTCAGGTCCTTACCGATTCTGTCAAATATGATCGTAACGAACAGGAGTAAGCATAAGATCCTGTTTCTGTTCGGACCTACAGGGGTCGGTAAGACCGATCTTCTGTATACCCGTTTTTCCCGGGGATATGAAGTGATAAATGCTGATTCGATGCAGGTCTACCGAGGTCTGGACATCGGGTCAGCTAAGCCTTCAGCACAGATGCTCAACCAGATCCCTCACCATCTTATAGACATCCTGGAACCGAACGTGCAGTTCACCGTCGGTGATTTCGTAGAGCGTGCCCATGCACTCATACCTGAGATCCATGCCCGCGGTCATATGCCGATCGTCTCGGGCGGTACCGCCTTCTATTTCAAACACCTGCTCTTCGGTCTTCCCACCGCTCCTGTCAGTGATCCTCAGGTACGTCGTGAGCTCGAGCTGCAGCTGCAGCAGGAGGGAGCATCGGTACTGTATGAACAGCTGTGTGAAGTGGATCCGGTCAGCGGGAACAGGATCCATCGCTCTGATACCTATCGCATCCTCCGTGCTCTTGAGGTCTGGCGCACTTCGGGCAGAGCCCTCTCCTCCTTCAGCATGCACGAACAGATAGACCAGCGGATCGATCCGCTGATCATAGGACTGCGCCGTGATCGTGAGGAGCTGTACCGTCGCATCGACGAACGTGTCTCGATCATGTTCGAACAGGGGCTGGTGGATGAGCTGAGGCGCCTGATCGGAGGCGGGGCCACCGAGCAGTGGCCAGGTATGAAGGGGATCGGATACCGTGAGTTCTTTCTTGCCAGAGAGGCCGGTGAGCTGAGCAGCAGAGGGATCGCCGAGATGATCAGACGGAACAGCAGGGTCTATGCCAAGCGGCAGATGACCTTCTTCTCATCCCTGCCCGGGGTCAACTGGGTGCACCCCGAACAGACCGATCGGATCAATTCACTGGTTCGGAACTGGTACGACGGATAGCGGTGATCTCCCAGGTGTCACCTGAGGGCTGCAGTTGGAGCTCTTCTACGATCCTCACTGCTTCGGCAGGGACTTCCCGCTCGATCCCTTCTTCCGGGATCACCGGATTCCACAACTGGTACGAAGCCCGTACGCGCCGCTCATCGATCCACTCAAGGCTCAGCTCCGTGATCCCGTAGACAAGCACACTGCTCTCGAGTGCGGGCATCCCTGATTCCACCCACTCGGGTGCTGAGATGAATCCTGAGGTCCCCTCATAGGCAGAGCGGACGGTCGTGGTGACATACATGTAGGTAAGGGATGACTCGGCTTCGCTTTTGACCCCGTTGGCAAGGGCATCCCCCATCGATACCGAATCAAGCCGGTTGTGACAGTCATAGTAGAATTCGACCACTTCCTGTGCGGTCATCCCCGCAGTCGCAGGAGGTTCGAGCAGCTTCTGGACTACGCTGACGATCAGGCAAGGGCGACGATCGCTATGACCGCTATGACCTTGTTCCGCAGCGAGTGGATCCTCAAAGACCTCTTTCGTGCAGCCCGTTTTCCTGTCTGCTGATGAACAGATCAAGTTCAGGATGCGATACCGCAGGTACGCCGGGGCGCAGGTCGACTGACGGCAGTTGTTCGAAGGATGTGATCCATGCCCCCACCGTGCTATCGCCTTCGGGCTTTCTGCTCAGTCTGGCATCGAACCACTGTCTCGTCTGCTGCGGGAGCTCCGGTCGCAGCAGCGTGATCGGCACGGCCTGATACTCGTCATTACGTACCCGGTCAGTCCGTATCGGGCTGGGCCCGGAGGTCAGGATCGCATATGCCATACAGGTGAGCTGGTATGCCGGAGCTGCATGGCCGGTGACTCGGGGACTGCACCACTGCCCTTTGGTCTCAAAGAGTTCGCTCTCATCCTGTGAGGCCTCGATCAGGTCTCTGATCGAGGAGGGGAGGAGGAGGATCCCGCCGTCTTCGGCGAGGTAGATCGAACGAAGGCTGAAGCAGGCATCCAGCCCCTGGTCTGGGTACTGTCTGTCGAGTTCTCCAAGAGCATGTGCGAGCAGTTTCAGCTGCCGTACTGCCACCTGCAGATCAGCGGAGAAGATACTCTGCAGAGGCAGCAGTTCGATCGTGTCGGTATAGATATACCGGTCGGAATCAACTACGGTGAATCCGTACCACTGCCATGGGGTGATCGTCTCTCCCCGAATGAGGTATCCCTGCTCATGGCTGCGCTGCAGCAGGGACTTGGGGATGGGAAAGGTCTCTGGACTGATACGTATCAGTGTCCGCTGTGCTTGTTGCATGATCAGGTTCATTCGGTGCTCCTTGTCTCAGCTGTCTGCAGCCGCAGCAGGGCAGATCCATACTGCGTGCGTCTACCCTGGCTCGATGGCGTTGTATCATCATCGATCGAGAGGATGCTCCAGGGTTCCGGTGCCCTCTGGACTCTCCTGAGGCTTCGAGCAGCAGTACCCCGCAGGTACTGATCTCTTTCCTTCGATAGCTGTCAATGTAGTGGACCGGAGCTGTCGAGCTCATCAGGTCCAGCAGGGCGTCTCTGTGGGTGAGCGACTCCTGTGCCCCTTCCCAGGCTGAGAGATTCAGTGAGAGGATCACCAGCGTCTCTTCGGTGATGATCGTTCTCAACAGGTCTGCGAGCTTCTGTGCATCTGCTGCTCTGGTGCCCCCGATATAGAGCGGGAGGACCGGGACCTGTCCGAACAGTCGTACGAGCAGCGGTGCTGCGAGTTCGACGGCGGTCTCTTCCTCGAAGTAGGAGGAGCGTATCGCAGCGGCCTCTCCACTGCAGGAGAGCACCTGCTGAGCAAGCGCAGGATCGAGCCGAAGGTCTCCGAGCACCGTGTGGATCTGCTGCTCGGGGGAGCAGAAGATGAACGCCGGGGCATCTTCGAGCAGCACCGGGTCATGAAGCGGAGCAGGATGATGATGCGCTCGGGGACGGTCCCCTGCAGTGCAGAGAAGGCCGTTCCCATATGGGGAAGGACCCTGTCATAGGCTGCATGGGGGATGCCTACCGCCAGCGGCAGCTTCTGTGGATCCGATCCCTGCTGCAGGACCGAATCGATCAGCTCCTGCAGGATCTGTGGGTCCTCAGGGTAGAAGATCCCTGAAGTGATAGATGATCTATCATGCATGTGGCACTCCTGTGAACAGCGCATCGATGCGGCTCTGGTCAAGTTCGATGGCAAGGTTCTTCTCATTGGTCGGCAAGACGGTTCCCAGTTTCCCCTCTTTGGCGCGACGGAGGTATTTGACCTGGGTGTAATAGAGATCTGCTTTGCCGCTGTTTCGCCCCTTCGAATAGTAGAGGGCAAGATTGCCGGCATCGAGCAGGGTCTCGAGCGGTACACTCTTGCCCGGGATGTATTTGATGAAGACATAACCACCCGGGTAGTCCCGGGTGTGCATCCAGTAATCATTACCTCGTGTCCAGTGTCTGAGCAGTTCATCATTCTCTTTGGCGGTCCTGCCCACGAGTATCGTATACTGACCGGAGATGAACTGCAGCCCCACGGCGACATGGCGTTCCTGCTTCTGCACCTGGTGACGATGGCGGCCCCGCGCGAGGATCGCCTGTGCATGGGAGATCTGCTTCTCGACCGATACCGTGCTGTGCTGCAGCAGCTGCTGTTCCTTGAGTACCTGCGAGAGCTGCGCTTCGGCATGGTCGATCTCTTCGATCAGCCGTTCACAGGCCCCTTTTGCCTTATGATAGCTCTGGTAGTAGTGTTCGATGTTCTCACTCGGGCTCTTCTTCTCATCAAGTTCGATCGTCACCGGATGTCCGTCATCAGCGTAGTCCTCGAGGGTGACCCAATGGGCATGGGGGGTGATCAGATGCCGATAGGCTGAAAGCAGATCACCGTAGTGCTTCTTCTGCTCATAGCTCTCAAGGGTCAGCAGTTCACGCTTCTTGATGCTGATGGTATGTCCCAGTGTGGTCACTTCAGATTCCAGTACCGACTGAGCCTCCTCTTTGAGTCGTGAGGCGAGCCGGTCTGTGGTCTCCGTCTCATAGAGGAGTTCGATGAACTCGTTGAAGCTCACAGTCGGCTCTTCCTGCTCGAAGAACGAAGCACGTACGGGAAATGCCCGCACGGGCTTACGGGGCTGTTCGTGGGTGAACTGTTCGCCTGAGACCTCATGGCGGTTCGGGCGGCGATAGAAGGCATCAAGGATGTGTTCGTCTGCATCGACTGCTATGATGTTCGCCGCATTACTCCAGAGGCGTATGTAGAGACCGGTGAGTACTTCTGCTTTCTGCACGGTGATACGGATGATCCTGTCCCCGTCAAGCTGCAGACATTCGGTGATCCTCCCTCCCTGGATCCTCGACCGGAGCAGCTGGGCGAATCGCTGCAGCTTGGCCGTCTTCTTGAACGGGATACCATGGGAGAGCCGGTGGAATCTGCAGTTCTGCGGTGAGAGTTCGATCAGCAGCGGGAATCGTCCTGCGGCGGGTTTGTAGATATCGAGCAGGAGCGAATGGAAGTTCGGCTGACGCACCTTCTGCACGAAGGCACCAGGCAGTTTGAGCTCTTCGATGATCAGATCTATCTCATTCCAGTTCAGCGACATCGCACTATCTCCTTTCCCTTGAACGAGCAGGGCAGCTGCTGTCAGACCGACTCATGACCGCACACCAGATTCCTGATCTCAGCGGCCATGTAGAACGATCCTGCGGTAAGGATCACCCCCCGGTGCTCATCGGTGAGCGCTACGGCCTTATCGAGTGCGTCGGTGGGGGACGGGACCAGGAAGAGCTGGATCTCAGGCAGCTCTGATCCACGGGCCTCGAGCAGGGTGCTGAAGAGCTGGAACAGTGCTTCGGGGTCACTCTTCTTGAAGGTCCCCGGTGTCGAGATGACGATCTTCTGGAAGTGTTCGATGGCAAGTTCTGCCATACGCAGATGGTTCTTGCCTTCGACTGCCCCGAAGATCAGCACACCTCCTTTCGGGTGTATCTTTCGGAAGGAGGTGAAGACGCGCTCTATGGAGTTCTCCGTATGGGCACCGTCGATATAGATGCACGGATGTTCTCTGATCAGTTCCAGTCTTCCGGGGATGGATGCCCGGGCGATCGCCGGCAGGCTGTGCTGTTCATGGAAGAGTCCGAGCTTCCTGAGTACCAGGATCGCCAATGCCGCATTCTCAGCCTGGAACGAGCCTCTCATCGCAAGGAGCAGGGAGTCGCAGGTGCCGTCCTTCCATCGTAACTGTGTATCTTCTCCGATAGCGCTGGTGCTGCTCTCCAGTGAGGTCAGCTCGTCGGTGAGCAGGGCGAACGGGCACTCCAGCTGTCGAGCTCGTCTGGTGAACACCTCCAGTGCCTGTGGTCTCTGTCCTGAGATGGTCACCGGTACCCCGGGTTTGATGATCCCGGCTTTCTCTGCTGCGATCAGTTCGATGGTATCGCCGAGGACTGCCGTATGTTCGAGTTCGATCGGAGTGATCACCGACATGATCGGAGTGATGACGTTCGTCGCATCAAGCCTGCCACCGAGTCCCGTCTCGATGACCGCATAGTCGCAATCACTTCGGGAGAAGAGCAGGAAACTCAGCAGGGTGAGCATCTCGAAGGTCGTCGGCCCCGCATACCCGTAATCCTCTTCGAAGGAGAATGTCTCGATATGAGAGAGCATGTCTTCAGCAGTCGAGAGCAGGAAATGGTCATCGAAGAACATCCCGCTCAAGGTGAACCGTTCCCGGTAGGTACTCACATGAGGGGAGCTGTACAGACCCGTCCGATACCCGAGGGCGGTGAGCCCCTTCGCGATATAGAGCGCGGTCGATCCCTTCCCCTTGGATCCTGCCACATGGATCATCCGTACATCCCGTTCAGGATGATCGAAATGATCGAGCAGGGCCTGCATCCTGTCCAGACGATAGGTGCGGACGGTGTAGTTCATGCTCTTTGCGAGATTCGTCTGTGACTCCATGTAGATGCAGGCTTCATCGAAGGTTGAATATCTCATAGCGATACTGTAGTACAGGAAGCCGGCGATGGTCAATGAGATACCGGGGTGATCCTTGCCCCACAGGCCGCTATATGATACATTCCTCTCCATGAACATACTATTCGTGTGCCTTGGGAACATTTGTCGCTCACCTGCTGCTCAGGCGGTCTTCGAACAGCTGCTGATCGATCGTGATTGTGAGAGTCTTGCGCAGGCTGACTCAGCAGGGACCAGTGCCTATCACGCAGGGGATCCTGCAGACCCCCGTATGAGGGCTGCGGCTCGCGGCTTCGATGTGACGATCGATCATCGCAGCAGACAGCTGGTGAAGCAGGATCTGGACCGGTTCGATCTGATCCTGGTCATGGACCAGCAGAACTACGAAGATGTCCTGCGCATGGCACGCAGTGAAGCCCATCGCTCGAAGGTGCAGCTGCTCAGAGCGTACGACAGCCAGGGACCAGGTGATGTGCCTGATCCCTACTACGGGGCGCCCGGGGCTTTGAGGATGTCCTTTCGATGGTCTTTCGATGCTGCGAGGGGCTGATCTCCGATCTGCTCACATCCAGCAGAGCCCGCGATCGTGTCCGTAGCCTGTGAGAGACCCCATAGAAGCTCCGTAGAGTATGACAGATACAGAATATGTGTCTTTTATACTTGCACGGTACTCTGATATACAGTAGTCTGAAATGGTGATATCTGTAGTAGAGAATGAGATGTCAAGGAGAGGGATACGATGAGTGCAGCAGGCAAGACCAAACCGTGGGATTTTTTACAGGCGTTCAAGGGAGAGTTCTTCACAGGAGAATGGCCGACAGTGCCTGAGATGTTCTCCATCTCGGCCAAGCGGTATCCTGAGAACAGATGTTTCACCGTCTACGAACCTGATGAGAAGATGATGACCTATGAACAGACGCACGAGAACGTCATCAGGTTCTCCAATGCGCTGGTGAAGAAGGGCATCAAGAAAGGCGACCGTGTTGCACTCACCGGGAAGAACAGCCCGGAATGGGCTCTCTCGTATCTGGCGATCCTCTATGCAGGCGCAGTAGTGGTCCCGCTGGATTACCAGCTGAAGCCTGAGGAGATGGATTATCTGATGGGCTTCGCGGAGGTAAAGATCCTCATCGTCGATGAGGAGAAGTACGATCTGCTCGACACCGAAGGGACTCTCGGACTGATCGGGAAATATTCCCTCTCTCCGAAGCATGCTGACTACGTCTATGATCATCTTGATAAGACCTATAAGAAACGCACGATGCCCGAAACAGATGATCTTGCAGCGATCATGTTCACCTCGGGTACCACCGGCAATCCCAAGGGCGTGATGCTGACCCATAAGAACCTGGTCAGTGACTGCTACCTCTCTCAGGGGAACATGACCCTGTATCCGACCGATGTCTTCTATGCCCTGCTGCCGATCCACCACTCCTACACCATGCTGGCGGTGTTCATCGAATCGATCTCAGTCGGTGCGGAGCTGGTCTTCGGGAAGAAGATCGTCGTGAAGCAGATCCTCAAAGAACTCAAGATGGCGAAGGTGACGATGTTCCTGGGCGTCCCGGTCCTCTTCAACAAGCTGCTCAAAGGACTCATGAACGGTATCAGGGAGAAGGGTATCGTCGTATATGGTCTGATCCGGTTCCTCATGATGATCTCAGGCCTGATCAAGAAGGTGTTCAAAGTGAATCCGGGCAAGAAGATGTTTTATTCTATCCTGGCAAAGATCTCACTTGAGAACATCCGTATCTGTATCTGCGGAGGCGGTCCGCTTCCAGCTTCTACCTTCAAGATGTACAATGAACTCGGGATAGACTTCGTTCAGGGCTATGGTCTTACTGAGACCTCTCCTATCGTGACGCTCAATCCCACCTATGCCTATAAGGAGGCATCGGTAGGCAAGGTCATCGAACAGACGCAGATGAAGATCATCGATGCCGACGAGCGCGGGATCGGAGAGATCGTGATCAAAGGACCGATGGTCATGCAGGGCTATTATCATAACGAAGAGGCGACCAAGGAGATCTTCACCGAAGACGGCTGGCTGAAGACCGGAGATGTCGGGTATCTTGATGATGATATGTATCTGATGCTCACCGGAAGGAAGAAGTCTCTGATCGTCACCGAGGGGGGGAAGAATGTCTTCCCTGAGGAGATCGAGGATGAGTTCCAGCTCTATGATGAGATCGAGCAGATCCTGGTCCTCGGATACGTGAAGGATGCGAAGAACAAGACCGAAGGCATCCGTGCACTGGTCTATCCCGCCGATGCCTACAAGGACGGACTGCTGAAGGGTCACAGTGAAGAGGAGACCCTCAGAGCGATGCAGTCGAGGATGGAAGAGATCATCGCAGAGGTCAATAAGCGCCTGATGCCCTACAAGCGGATCGAACGGGTGCGCGTGATCCCCGAAGCGATGGAGATGACTTCTACGAAAAAGATCAAGCGTTACAAGGTTGCGCAGTTGTATCAGGAATAGATTTCTGCAATACTGACAGTACGTTATGAATGAGCGAACAGCATGAGGTTCTCTTGAACGCGGATCGCGGTCAATGAGAACCTTCTGTTTGCAGAGGGAAGAAGATGGATAGCTTTACGAGAAACTTTTTACGAAAGAGAGCCCATGAGCTGAAACCGATCGTGATGATCGGCAAGTCAGGGATGAGTGATAGTGTTGAGATGGCACTGGAAGAGGCACTGTCAGTGCATGAACTGGTGAAGGTCAAGTTCTTTGATTTCAAAGAGACCAGACGGGATATCGCGCAGACACTCGCTGAACATACCAGAAGTGAACTGATACAGGTCATCGGGAATATCGCGATACTCTACCGGGAACATGAGGACCCGTCCATGCGACGGTATCACGCACCGAAACGCTCGTAGTGAGCTGAACGACAGGAGTCTGTGATGAACAGGATACGACCCTTTACCGTGGCTGCCTTGCCGCAGCTGCAGGTGGGGGTGGATGCGCTCGAAGCGCTTCCCCTCTGGCTGGCAGCTTCACACCACCTGGAGGTGATCCTCTGTATCGGGGGCTCATCGTTCGCCCGTGCCGGTCATCTTGATGCACTGCTCGGACAGTGTACGAGACTGCACATCACCCCTGTCGTGGAGCATATCACCGGAGAACCCAGCCCTGAGATCGTTGACGGGATCACTGAACGGCACGTTCAGGGTCCCTGCACCTGTGTCGTCGGGATCGGTGGCGGCAGCGTCATCGACACTGCGAAAGCTGTCTCAGCGATGATTGCCGAGTCGAGAGCCGCAGGTTCGCCCGTATCGGTAATCGATTATCTTGAGGGGGTGGGTACCCGTACCCCTTCAGGCAGCAGGATCGGTCTTGCTGCGGTCCCCACGACCTCAGGGACCGGTTCTGAGGCTACCAAGAACGCGGTGATCAGCAGACTCGGCGAGCAGGGGTTCAAGAAGTCCCTTCGCCATGATCGGTATGTCCCTGATCTGGCGATCCTTGACGGATCGCTCATCACTTCCTGTCCAGCATCGGTCACAGCAGCCTCAGGGCTCGATGCGGTCACTCAGCTGCTGGAGGCCTATGTCTCCACAGCATCCTCGGCCTTCACCGATATGATCGCGATAGAGGGGCTCACTCTTGCAGCAGGGGTCCTCGAGTCGCTGGTCTGCGGTACGCTCAGTGATGATCCTGAAGCCCGTACGGTCATGGCCTATGCGGCATATCTGTCGGGAGTCGCACTTGCCAATGCGAATCTGGGAGTCGTCCATGGGGCGGCATCAGCCCTGGGAGGCAGGAGACCGATCGCTCACGGGGTCGTGTGCGGTACGCTGCTCCATGCATCTCAGAAAGCGATCATCCATCATCTGGCACTTGATGAGAGCCGTGAGGCAGAAGCTGCCCTGCACAAGTACAGCCAGGCAGGTTATGCTCTGGCAGGGCTGCCGATAGAGCGGGCCTCTGATCATCCCGCAGGGGGGCTGAAGCTGCTGCTCGATACGCTCGAACGATGGCAGGAGCTCTTTTCCCTGCCGCGACTGCATGAGTTCGGGTTCACCGAAGAGGAACTGGTGAGTCTGGCCCTGGAGACGGGAGTGAAGAACACCCCTGCAGCATTGAGTACACAGGAGATAGGCGGGATCCTGATCGAACGGCTCTAGAGCTCGGTATCAGCGGTGAAGATGAACTGCTCATCGATCCGGTCAGCATAGAACCCATGATACTGTTCGGGCATCAGACGTGCGATCCTGATCATCATCTCGTCAGTGATCTGCTGTCGCTCTTCCGGGCTGAGGCGTTTTTTGTCAGAGATGATGGAGAACGGTGTCCCGACCTTGAAGATGACCGGTGTGCGTCTGAACCGTCTGAGATTCTCCCCCAGGTGCTCGATGCCGTAGTTCGCTACCGGCAGGATCGTCACCTGCTTCTTGAATGCGATGAAGCCGGTCCCGGCTTTACCTTCCTGCAGCCTGCCATCCTTGCTCCGAGTACCCTCAGGTGCGATACACAGCATCTTTGACTCATCCAGTGTCCTGAAACAGGCATTCATGGCTTCTCTGTCCATACCGTCCCGGTTGACCGGGATGGCTTCCCACCAGCTCATGATCTTACGGGTGAACCAGTGTCCCCAGAGTTCCTGCTTTGCCAGCGCGATGGTGTCTCTCGGTCTGAGGAAGAGATAGAGGATAGGCCCCTCGAGTACCCCGATATGGTTGGTGACGATGATCATGGGTCCTGTCATGGGAACGTGTGCTTTGAGCTCTCTGGTGTCAAGCTTGCAGACGATCCGCAGCAGTGTGCGGAACACCGCATTGGTGATTCTGTTCATTAGTGTCATATACGTACTGTATCAGTCAAATGGCGATTACCCAAGAGGCTGTACCCCTGTTCTGAGAAAACTGTGATATAGTGAGTACAGTATTCTGGTATCACATGAGGAGGTAAGCTGTGCGTATACTGCATCCGGAAGTCTTTCAGGGGTCGCTGAGCAGAGAAGAGTATTTTGAAGGCTGGTATTTCAAACAGGTGAGAGCCGATGCCATGGTTCCGCAGCACTTACGATCACACCAAACACATAATAAGTTATCCAGTATGAACATATCCCCTTTTTTTATCTTTTTTCATTGACATTATATCGTAGTATAGTGTAGTATATATGTATCACTTCTGCTAAACAGGGGGGCACTATGGAACTCAAGGTCTTCTCCAACAAGAAAGGTAATGCTCTCTACTACATGCGTAGTGTGCGTAAACCAGGTCGCAAGAACCCCACAAAAGAAAAAGTAGAGTTCCTGGGGTATGAAGAGGACTTGAAGAAGCTGTATGACGATCCCATTGCCCATTTCAAACAGCAGGCTAAGAACCTTTCTACCAAAACTGTAGAACAACGCAAGATGTCCATCAGCATTGACCTTGATGAGCATTTCACCTCTCAGGATGCGGCTTCCACGGCTTCAGACTCTGATGCGGTGGATGATGATCTGCTTTCCATGGGTCATCTTCCTCTCTCATCGATCTACCATGAACTCGAGATCGATCAGTTCATCAAGAACCGGCACAAGAACTGGGGAACCAAGGCGAATGTGGAGAGTATGCTCAGACTCCTCGTGTTCGGAAGGATCCTGTTCCCTGGCTCCAAGATCTCCACCTGGCGTAAGCGGCAAAAGCTTATGCTGGGTAACTCTGAGTTCACTGATGATGATCTCTACCGCTCATTCCCCTTCTTTTCGAAGTATCGTCAAGATCTTATCGTCCATCTCAATGAGCGGGTTACTACGCTCTACAAACGGGACTCCTCACTCATGTTCTATGATGTGACAAATTATTTCTGGGAGATCGACAGCCCGGACTATGACATCTATGATCAGGAGGGTTCCCTTGTCTCCGAGGGCCTGCGAAAACGTGGGTATTCCAAAGAACACCGTCCTGAGCCGATCGTACAGCTCGGGCTGTTCATGGACAACGATGGATTACCTGTTGACTACGGTCTGTTCCCCGGCAACAACAATGATGTTACGACCTTCCTCCCCATGATCGAGCATACGCGTGAGAAGCTCCATCTGAAGCATATGATCTACATTGCCGACAAAGGCATGATGAGCGGCACGAACATCGCTAACATCCTTGCACATAAGCAGGGATACATCATAAGTGACAGCGTGCGGAAGCAGGATGCCTCGACGGTAACCTACATTCTCAATGAGGAAGGCTACACCTGCTTCACCGCCAGAAAGAGCCGCAGAGAACTTCATGAAGAACTCCGTAGAATGGACTATACTGGCAGCGTCGGTGAGTATGACGGAGATGAGGATGGGGAAGAGGAAATAACGACGTTCATGTATAAATCCAGGCTGCTCCCTGCCAAAAAAAGCTCATGGATACATGACGGGACTAAAAAGGTCAAGGTGACCGTTAATACGCGTCAGATCGTGTTCTGGAGCCGTAAGTACCAGATTAAAGCACGCATCGACCGGGCAGATGCTATCCTGAAAGCAGAACGAAACGGCACCGTGTTCAATGGACATGGTGCCAACAGATATTTCAAGAAAGGAGTCTATAGTACTCAGACAGGGGAAGTGGTGGAACATGCCGAATTCCTACGGTTTCTGGATACCGATGCTATCGACAAAGATGCGATGCTCGATGGCTACTACATCATCGAGACGAACGTCGTGGGGCCCAATAGTAATGAGAAACCCTGGGAGGGCAAGGCCCGGTTCAGGAACCACGACTGTCTCTTCGAGCTCAACAGGCCGGTGCCTGATCAAGAGATTATTGACATGTACCGGGGCCTTTGGAAGATCGAGGAGTCATTCAAGGTCACTAAATCCTACCTCAAAGCCCGACCTGTGTTTGTGAGAAAGGAGGAGAGTATACAGGCTCACTTCCTTACGTGTTTCATCGCACTACTGATCATACGGATCCTTGAGGTGAAAAAACTGAGAGGAACAGTTCCCTACAGCCAGATCATACAGGTCTTGCAATCAGCAAAGATCGGGGAGGTCAAAGACCACATATTCAGGAACTACTGCAGTGCGCCATTACTTAAGAAGATCGGACTTCTGACAGGACTCGATCTTTCAAAGAAGTTCTATACGAAACAGGAGTTGAGGTCCATGAACAATAGTACCAAGCAATCTGATTAATATACTACATTGCCTGCAAAATAACGGCAAGGCGAATCTAGTACTAGAGTGTTGCATTACAATGATTTATAGGGACAATATTTGACTTTTTACTGCGGAACTCAGGATATACGTACTGTATCAGTCAAATGGCGATTACCCAAGAGGCTGTACCCCTGTTCTGAGAAAAACTGTGATATAGTGAGTACAGTATTCTGGTATCACATGAGGAGGTAAGCTGTGCGTATACTGCATCCGGAAGTCTTTCAGGGGTCGCTGAGCAGAGAAGAGTATTTTGAAGGCTGGTATTTCAAACAGGTGAGAGCCGATGGCTCAGCTGCCCTGGCATGTATCCCGGGTATCTCGCTGCACGGAAGTGATCGCCATGCCTTCGTACAGGTCATCGACGGTCAGAGCGGCAGTACCTGGTATATTCGGTACGAACTCTCAGAATGCTCATACACCACAGCCGAGTTCTCCGTATCGATCGGACCCAACACCTTCTCACGAGCGGGTATGCACCTTGAGATCGACCGGCAGGGGCTCTCGCTTCACGGGGAGCTCTCCTTCAGCGGCACGGTACGGTATCCTGCGAGCCTTGCAGCTCCCAATATCATGGGATGGTATACCTATGTGCCGCGGATGGAGTGCAACCATGCGGTCGTATCAGCAGATCATCATATCCGCGGCATGCTCACGATCAACGGTGAACCCATGGATCTTACCGGAGGGAGGGGCTATATAGAGAAGGACTGGGGGACCTCCTTCCCCAGTGCCTGGATCTGGATGCAGTGCAACACCTTCGATACCCCTGATACCTCCTTCATGCTCTCCTATGCCCGTATCCCCTGGATGGGTTCCCATTTCTGGGGAGTCATCGCCTTCCTCTATGCAGGTGGCAGCTGGTACCGGTTCGCGACCTATAATGGAGCGACCTTCCACAGCGAAGAGATCACCGATGGCCATGTCAGTGCCGTATGCTCACGGCGGCAGCTTCGACTGCACATCACTGCTGATGCTGAACGTTCAGGAGGTCTTCAGGCTCCGGTGAAGGGGCAGATGGAGAGGAAGATCTATGAATCACTCAGTGCACAGGTGCAGTTGAGGCTGGAAGACCTCTCCACGGGCACCTCCCGGGAGTTCACCGGCAGCTGTGCCGGGCTGGAGATCAGTGACATGAGCCGGTAGCAGGTATGAAAGAGGTCGTTGTTTCCCCCTGAGATCGTACAGACTGGAGGAGATGGTCACCTGCTGTACTGCTGCCCGTTTGTAGGCCTCAGGTGCCCGGGGCTCACGTTTTCCCCTGTTTTGTTCTCCTGTTCATCCTCAGCCACTGTAGGTCTTTCCTGATCTGCGATAAGATAGAGGTGTCTAACAATCAAGGAGGAATCCCATGGAACATCTATTCGGGCCGGTGCCCTCACGGAGGCTCGGCAGAAGTATCGGGATCAATAATGTGACCCCGAAGCACTGCACCTATGCATGCATCTACTGTCAGCTCGGCCGGGCTGTACACGTCGAGACCGATAGGCGGGAGTTCTACCGGCCTGAGCTGCTCATAGGTGAGGCACAGCAGCGTATCAGAGATGTCTACAGCAGGGGTGAGACGATAGATTATCTGACGATCGTCCCCGATGGGGAGCCGACACTCGATCTGCATCTGGGAGAGCTCATCTGCGGTCTGCAGGAGACCGGTATCCCGGTCGCTGTGATCACCAATGGTTCTCTTCTCGGATCTCCTGATGTCCGCAGGGCTCTTTTGGGGGCGCAGTGGGTCTCGATCAAGGTCGATGCTGCCAGCACAGCGGTATGGAAGAAGATCGACCGGCCGCACAAGCTGCTCGATCATACCCGGCTGCTCCGTGGCGCCGAGCTCTTTGCTGCGGAGTATACAGCCCGGGAGGGTACCTTCCTCGCTACTGAGACGATGCTGATCGGGGATATGAACACCTCCGAGGCAGAGCTCTCATCGATCGCCCGATTCGTCGGTTCCCTGCAGCCTGATGCTGCCTACCTCTCCATACCCACTCGTCCGCCTGCTGAGTCCTTCGCGATACCGGCAGGAGAAGCGGCTCTTGCCCGTGCGTATCATGTGTTCAGTGAGCATACCTCTCGTGTGGAACATCTTACCGGCTATGAGGGTGATGAGTTCAGCGCTACCGGTGTCGCCATAGATGATCTCATGAGTATCACGGCCGTACATCCCATGCGCAAAGAGGCTGTGGAAGCCCTGCTGCAGCGAGATGGCAGCTCGTTCGACGTGGTGCAGGGACTGCTTGAAGCGCAGGCGCTCCTGTGTACCGAATATGACGGTCATACCTACTATGTGCGGAAGTTCAGGGATCGACAGATGGGAAGGTGATCAGGAGGTCCTTTCAGAGCGGGTACTGGAGTATCTCTGGTGCCCGCTCAGGTCTCCATGTATTCGGTCGCTTTTGATCCAGGACGCTCCCCGGAAAGCTGAGCCCCCGTCTCTATGGAGACGGGGGCTCCTCCTGCAGGGCAGAGAGGAGGGACTCCTCCGTTTGCTATGCCTGCTCCAGGATGAGGGTGGTCGTCGGTCGGTTGCATACTTCATCGGGACCATAGTACTGGATGGCTCCGGGGAAGGTGAAGCAGGTCTCCTTGTACCACTGGTCCCGGTGTTCGGCGAAGGTCCTGAACGGTTTCTCATCGAGTTCCACCAGGGCTTTCTTGATCACCGGTTTCTTCTCACCGTGACGCTGTTCCATGTTCATCATCATCGTCACCGGTATGCCGCCAGCCTGCCACTGGTCCGCAGGGGCCGAGAGGTTGCTGATCGAGGAGATGTAGCCGGTGAGGCCTGAGGCGATCAGCAGGAACGCATTGTAGCCGAGGGAGTAGCAGTAGTCCGAATCGAAGTTCGAGGGGAAGGCACATCGTCCCTCATAGCCGAAGAAATGGCTCTGAGAGCTGAATGAACCGGTGTAGGTGCCTTCAGATCGCAGTCTCTTCAGCGAATCCTCTACCATCTCGATCAGCAGCTTCTCCGTCTCGATACGTGAGACCTGCACATTGCCGTGGGGGTCACGATCCATCAGCAGCTGTCGCTGGATGTTGTTCGGCAGTGAGGAGAATGCATAGGAAGAATCCTTCGAGAGGCTTCGGTTGATCCATTCGGATTGTTCCTCGAAGGAGGTCATCGTCTGGAAGTAGTCGGCGTTCGCAGCCATGAGGTCGTTGAGTTCGGCGATGAGGATCTTCATCTCAGGGATGAACTCTATGAGTCCTTCCGGGACGAGTACCACGCCGAAGTCCATTCCCTTGCTGCTTCGGTAGACCACTTTCTCTACCAGGTCAGCTACGATCTCCTTCAAGGTCGTCTTGTTGATCTCTACCTCTTCTGAGATCAGAGCTGCTGTAGGCTGTGTCTGCAGGGCGCATTCGAGGGCGATGTGAGAAGCACTTCGGCCCATGAGCTTGATGAAGTGCCAGTATTTCTTCGCTGAGTTCGCATCACGTTCGATGTTACCGATCAGTTCCGAATAGGTCTTCGTGGCCGTATCGAATCCGAAAGAGACTTCGATCGAGCTGTTCTTCAGGTCCCCGTCAATGGTCTTCGGTGCACCGATGACCGCGATTTTCGAATCGTGGCTCTTGAAGTACTCTGCCAGGACAGCTGCGTTGGTATTGGAGTCATCACCGCCGATGATGAGGATCGCATCTATGTTCAGGGCCTTGCACACCTGCTCACACACGGCATACTGCTGCTCACTCTCCAGTTTCGTCCTGCCGGATCCGATGATGTCGAATCCACCGGTATTGCGGTATTCATCGATATACTCATCAGTGAACCGAAGCGTCCTGTTCTCAAGGATCCCAGAGGGTCCCCCGAGGAAGCCGTAGACCTCTGAGTCAGGATTCGCTCTCTTCACCGCATCATAGAGTCCGGCTATGACATTATGTCCTCCGGGGCCTGTCCTCCTGAGAGTACGACGCCGATATTGATCTTCTTCGAGATCGTGGTGTTCCTGCCCTCGGCGAATGATACCATGGGCATCCCGTAGGTCCCGGGAAACAGTCTGTGCAGGTCTTCTCGGTCGGCTGCAGGCTCTGTCGCCTCGCCGAACACCGGTACGATCGTATCGATGGGAAGGGTAAGGGTCCTGGGCAGCTTCGGCTGATACGCATATCGTGCTTTTTGCAGGGGGGAATAGTGCATGCGATTCTCCTTGGTACATGATTGGTGTATCGGGTATGAATGGCTTCTGTTCCATAAGCAGTTCATCCCTCTGTAGTACAGGTATACCCAATATCGGGGAATTATACAAGAATCCAGGTTCTGAGCGGGAGAAGTTCCTCATGTGATTGACCATCTGGTACCCTCCCGGTAGACTGAGGAGTATGAAGATACAACGATTACAACCCTGTATTCAGGAGTATGCCTGGGGCGATAGCAGCTGGCTTCAGGCCTTTACCGGGCACGAGGAATCGATCGGTAAGGATCCCTGGGCCGAACTGTGGCTTGGCACCCATCCCAAAGGTATGAGCGAAGTGCTCATAGAGGAGGGACCTCAGGTCCCGCTTGCCGCCTATATCGCGAACGATCCCGCAGGGTGCTCGGCTGCGGCCGCAGTCTCCCCCTGCTGTTCAAGATCCTGGCAGTCAGCAAACCGCTCTCCATCCAGTGCCACCCCACCAAAGAGCAGGCTGAAGAGGGTTTTGCACGGGAGAGTGCTCAGCATATACCCCTGACAGCTGATGAACGGAACTATAAGGATGACAATCATAAACCTGAGATCCTCTGTGCCGTAACCCCCTTCACGGCGATGTGCGGGTTCAGGTCTCCCCAGGAGATCAGAGAGCTCTTTGTGGAGCATCTCCCCCGGTTCTATGATCGCTTTCTCAGAGGGATCCTCGAAGGGCAGGAGATCGCAGAGTCTGCTGTCTATGCGGCACTGCTCAAGCTGGTGCTCCAGAGTGAACGGGGGAACCGACAGGAGATGCTGGTGCTGCTCGAACAGGAGCTCAGCGGGGTTCAGGGGGACTCTCTGGAGCTCAAGCTGGTCAGACGGTTCTTCAGCCAGTACCCGGGTGACCTTTCGGTGCTTGCACCGCTGTACCTGAACGTGCTCACCCTGCAGCCGGGAGAGGCGCTCTACCAGCCGGCAGGGGAGCTGCACGCCTATGTGGAGGGCATCGGGGTCGAACTGATGGCCAGCTCTGACAATGTGCTCAGAGGAGGGCTCACGCCCAAGCATATCGATGCACAGGAGCTTCAGCGCATCATCAGGTTCGAACACAGTGACAAACAGAAGACCCTGGCTGTCAGGGATGATCTGGGACGATGGGTCTATCCTTCACCGTCGAGGGAGTTCCAGCTCAGCAGGATCGACAGCGGCAGGTATGAGGTGCACGACAGGACCAGGATCGAACTGATGATCCAGCTCGAGGGGGCATCGGTGATCACCTGTGATGACGAAGACCATGATCAGCCGATCGAGTTCTTTGCCGCACAGGGTGATACGTTCATGATCCCGGCATCGGTCGAGGGGTATACGATCGTATGTGATGGTACGATCTACGCTGCCTCCATCCCTGAGGACTCTGCAGGATGCTGACCATCTGGGTAGATGCCGACTCGTGTCCAAGACCCGTGAGGGCCATCATCCAGAAGGCTGCCAGACGCATACGCCGCAGGGCTGTCTTCGTTGCTGATCGCCCTCTGTCAGACTGCACCGGTGCGTTCATCGAGATGGTCATCGTTCCCACCGGTGACGATCAGGCTGATGATGAGATCGTACGTGAGGTGAAAGAGGGGGACCTGGTCATCACCCGTGATGTCATACTGGCTTCCCGGGTGGTCGAATCGGGATGCATCGTCATCGATGACCGGGGAGGCGTCTATACTGAGGAGAACATGAGGGAACGGCTGTCGCTCAGGAATGCCATGACCGAGTTCCGTGAGGCTGGATGGTTCTATGAGAGGTCCCGTCCTGTGGGGCCACGGGAGATCCAGGCGTTTGCCAATGCCCTCGATACCCATGCCACCCGACTGATGCAGTCAGAACACTAAGAGGATGAACACCTGATGAAACATGAGATGATCTATCGCAAGATAGAAGAGTACCTGCTGATCACCATCGGCTCTGCGGTCACAGCCCTTGCGCTGGTACTGTTCCTGACTCCGGCAAAGATCGCCGCAGGGGGAGTGAGCGGCCTTGCCATCATCCTCTACCACTGGTATGGATGGGATCCCGGTCTGGTGATCTTCATCTTGAGTATTCCCATCTTCGTGCTGGGGGTGAAGGTCTTCGGCGGGCGTTTCGGGCTCAAGTCACTCTACGGTACCTTCGCCCTCTCCTTGAGCGTCACCCTCTTCGGGATCCTGCTCGGGTATGACGGGCTGCTGAGTACCGGAGACAGGACCGATCTGCTTCTGGCAGCGCTCTTCGGCGGTCTGCTCTCGGGGATCGGTGTCGGGGTGGTCATGAAAGGCGGGGCGAACACCGGGGGGACAGACATCATCGCACAGGTGATCAACCACTACTCACGGCTGCCCCTGGGGACCTCTCTGTATCTGGTCGACGGGTTCATCGTGGCCCTTGCGGCATTTACCTTCTCGATCGAAGAGGCGCTGTTCGCCGTCATCACGCTCTTTGCCGCCGGTCAGTTCATCAATATGATCACCAGCGGTGCGAACTATGCCAAGATGACCTACATCATCAGTGACAAGTATGAGCTCATACGCGCAGAGCTGGTAGCGGCCAATTTCGGCGGCACGGTAGTCGACTCCTTCGGCATGTTCAGTGATGACCGGCGGCAGATGCTCATGCTGGTGGTGCGCAACCGCAAACTCTCTCAGATCACCAGTACGGTCCGCAGAATAGATCCTGATGCCTTCATGATCATCACCAATGCACACGAGGTCCTCGGGGAGGGGTTCATAGCCATCGATCCCAAAAAGACCGGCAGATGATCCTGTCTTGAATCAGAAGCGGGCAGAGCTCGTTCTATAGGGGTATGAAGACAGTACAACTATTTCATCGACAGGGGCTGCTGCTAGATGGTCTGACCGGGCTGTTCGCCCGTTCTCAGGAGTTCGAACTGATCAGGAGGGAACAGACACTTGATGATCTTCCCTCCTGCCTGCACGGGATACCGCCGAACTTCATCATCATCGGGTCGGGACTGCTCCATTCGGCATCCGCCTGCAGGTCCTGCATGCATACCATCGGTCAATGTACTACAGATCCGGTATCTGATCATATCCTCACGGTGATCATGATCGAGCGCAATGATCAGGTACTCCTTGAACACTTTCACTCACTGGGGTTCCATGGCTTCGTCTTCGAACAGGGCAGGTTCTCTGAACTCGAGCAGTCGCTCAGGGCACTCTATCACGGGGCTGTCTATCTTCCGTCGTTCGTTGCCGAGCAGCAGAGCGACGGGGTCTATGGCAGACTGCCAAAACGGGTGCTGACCCAGCGAGAGACTCAGGTGCTGCAGCGCATCAGCATGGGGGAGTGTTCGAAGGAGATCGCGACCAATCTCGGGATCGCTGTGAGTACGGTGGATGTCTATCGAAAACGTCTGCTGACCAAGCTGCAGCTGAGATCTGTTGCAGAGCTGACCAAATACGCTGTCAGGATGGGCCTGACAGCGTTATGAGCGGCTCTAGAACTCTGCGTTATGCACCGTCCTCGGGAAGGGGATGACGTCACGGATGTTCTGCATGCCGGTGACATACTGGACAACCCGATCGAAGCCCAACCCGAAGCCTGCATGGGGGACACTGCCGTAGCGCCGCAGATCCAGATACCACCAGTAGTCATCCTCTCTGAGATCCTGTTCTTTCAGGCGAGAGCTGAGCACATCGTACCGGGATTCTCTCTCACTGCCGCCGATGATCTCTCCGAGTCTCGGCACCAGGACATCCATGGCACGGACGGTCTTCCCATCGTCATTGAGTTTCATATAGAAGGCTTTGATCTCTTTGGGATAGTCGGTCACGATGACCGGGGCCTTGAAGATCTCCTCAGTAAGGTATTTCTCATGTTCGGACTGCAGGTCATGGCCCCAGGCGACAGGATACTCGAACTCTTTCGGGCTCTTGTGCAGGAGCTCTACCGCATCGGTATAGGGCAGATGGATGAAGGGTTTCTCGACGACCTGCTGCAACCCTTCTGCGACCCCTTTCTGTACCCATTTGGTGAAGAACGCCATATCTTCTTCGCAGTGCTCCAGGACATGGGTGAAAATATGTTTGAGAAAGTCCTCAGCCACTGCCATGTCCCCTTCCAGGGTACAGAAGGCCATCTCCGGTTCGATCATCCAGAATTCAGCCAGGTGACGGGCGGTATTGGAATTCTCAGCACGGAAGGTGGGGCCGAAGGTGTAGACGTTCTTCAGTGCCAGGGCGTAGATCTCAGCTTCGAGCTGCCCACTGACGGTGAGGTTCGCCTGTTTGCCGAAGAAGTCCCTGCTGTAATCTATGGGCTTGCTCCCATCAAGGCTGTTCAGCGGGAGTGTGGTGACCTGAAACATCTCTCCGGCACCTTCACAGTCCGATGCTGAGATGATGGGGGTATGCACATAGACGAAGCCCTTCTCATGGAAGTAGTGGTGGATCGCATAGCTCAGTTCGTTACGGACCCGAGCCACCGCACTGATGGTGTTGGTCCTCGGTCTCAAATGGGCGATCTCACGAAGGAACTCCAGTGAATGCCGCTTCTTCTGCAGCGGGTAGGTGTCGGCGGGAGCCTCTCCGTGCAGGATCACTTCTGATGCCTGCAGCTCCACCTTCTGGTTCTTCCCCGGTGATTCGACCAGATGTCCGGTGAAGGTGACGCTCGCCCCGGTCGAGATCCTGTTGATCGTCTGTGCGATGTCACTGGTGTTCTTATCGAGGATCACCTGCAGGCTTCGCAGGGAAGAGCCGTCGTTGACTTCGAAGAAACAGAAGTTCTTCGAGTCACGTTTGGTCCTTACCCATCCTTCAACCTGGATCAGATCCTCTGATGGTGATGCATCGAGCATATGTACTATTCTGTCGTTCATGCTGTGCTCCTTGGATGGTATGGTGACTGCCAGAGAGACCTTTCGCCCATTAAGGCTGTCAGAAGGGCTCTTTTGACTAGAATAATCCCTATACTATCATATATAGTAGGACTGCACTATAGTGATCGACATCTACGGGGATCATATGACGCTTCAGATCATCGGTACCAAACAGTCATCAGAGACCAGAAAGGCCATACGTTTCTGTAAGGAACGTTCAGTCACCTATCAGTTCATAGATCTCAATGAGCGGGATCTCTCTCCTGGAGAACTCTCCTCGATCCTTCGATTCGTCGATCCTGAGGATCTGATCGATACTGGCTCGAAGTTCTACAGCAAGAACGGTTATGCCTATCTTGACTATGACCCGATCGAAGAACTCATGGAACATCATGAACTGATGGTGGTCCCCATCATCAGGACCGCTGCTGCGGTGGTCGTCGGGTATGATCCGGCGGCATTGGAACAGGCTGTACAGGATGCCTGAACTCATCAGCTATGCGATCCTCGGCAGCGGGTCATCGGCCAATGCCTATCTGTTCAGCTGCTGCGAGGTGTCGATCATGATCGACTGCGGGTTCTCCTTCAAAGAGCTCAAAAACAGAGCTGAGAGGGCAGGTGCTGATCTCTCGACTCTGCAGGCGGTACTGCTCAGCCATACGCATGCAGACCATATTCGGGGGATCGCTCCGCTCTCACGTGCCTGCGGTATCCCGGTCTATCTGCATCATCTGCTGGACCCTTCGATCTTTCCCGGGAAGAAGCCGATCCCGGTGGTCCCGGTAGAGCCGGACTCGAGCTATACCATCGGCCCGTTCACCGTACAGGTCTTCTCTCTCAGTCATGATGCACCGCATGCGGTGAACTATTTCATCAGTGCGGAAGGGTTCAGCTTCATGGTGGCTACCGATACCGGCACGGTGACACCCCGGATCCGAGAGCTCATGAGTACTGCGGATGTCCTGTTCCTGGAGGCAAACTATGATGAGCAGATGCTCCACGAGGGTCCCTATCCCTATATGCTCAAACGTCGTATCGCCTCAGAGCTCGGGCACCTGTCGAATACTGACGCCATCGAGGAGATCAGACGGTTCGGTGTGCAGCAGAAGCCTCACCGCATCTATCTGTGCCACCTCTCCGATACCAATAACCGACCGGAACTCCTGCAGCAGCAGATCGTGCAGCAGCTGCCCCCGGGCAGGAGCATCACCGTCTGCCCGAAAGGGTCTCTGCATGCAGATGTGATCTCAGGGGTGATTTGATGAAAAGTTACCGGTTCCCAGTTTGAATCACCCCCTGATTCTATGATATAAACAAATAGGAGATACTTCATGAGCATAATCACTGATGTCCGTATTCAGTCCATAACCCCGTTGATCAGTCCTGCAGCACTGCGTACGCAGCTGCGGCTCGATGACGATGCCGCCCAGAAGATCCTGGGGAATCGCCAGCAGATCGACAGGATCATCTCTCGTGAGGATCCTCGGATCCTCGGGATCGTGGGTCCCTGTTCCATTCATGACAAGAAGGCAGCCCTCGAGTATGCACAACGGCTCAAAGGACTTGCAGATCGCGTGAGTGACCGCATGCTGCTGATCATGAGAACCTATTTCGAAAAACCGAGGACCATCCTGGGATGGCGCGGACTGATTCTCGATCCCCATCTCGACGGGACCTATGACATCGCCTATGGTCTTGAGCTTGCCCGCGATATATTGCTGCAGATCAGCATCCTCGGGCTTCCGGTCGGCTGCGAGATGCTCGATCCGATCGTACCGCAGTATATCGATGATATCGTCTGCTGGGCTGCGATCGGCGCACGGACGACCGAGAGTCAGACGCACCGGAACCTCGCAAGCGGTCTGTCAGTCCCGGTAGGCTTCAAGAACAGCACCAGCGGGAATCTGACCAATGCGATCAATGCCGTCAAATCGGCAGCGAGTCCGGCAAGCTTCATCGGTATCGATACCGATGGGAACTCATCGATCCTCAGGACCACCGGCAATGATAAGGGTCATCTGATCCTGCGAGGCGGTTCGAACAGTCCGAACTACTATCAGGAGTACGTTGAGGAAGCTGCTGCCATGATGGATGACATGGATATGATCCCCTCGATCATCATCGACTGCAGTCATGCGAACTCCCGTAAGATGTATACCAGACAGAAGCGGGTCCTGCGTTCTGTCATCGATCAGATACTCCGTGGCGACAGGTCGATCTCGGGGTTCATGCTCGAAAGTAATCTCAACGCTGGGAATCAGAAGCTGCACAGCGATGCTTCTCAGCTCGAGTACGGGGTCTCGATCACCGATGCCTGCATCGGGTGGGATGAGACTGAACAGATCATCATGGATGCCTATGAGCATCTTTCTACGAAGGAGGCCTGATATGAAGAAGGTACTAATATGTCTCGCTGACGGATTCGAGGAGATAGAGGCGATCGTCCCGATTGACCTGATGCGCAGGGCGGGTATGCATGTGGTCCTGGCAGGGGTCGGTGCATCGACGGTGACCGGTTCCCGCGGGGTCAGCATCATCAGCGATGGGGAACTGGCCGATTTCACGATTGAGACCTTTGATGCGGTCATGCTGCCAGGAGGTATGCCCGGGGCTTCGAACCTTGCAGCCTCCTGGGAGGTCAACGAGCGGGTGATCGCGATGTTCAATGAAGGGAAGCTGGTCGCTGCGATCTGTGCAGCCCCTGCAGTGGTACTCGGGACTGCAGGCATCCTCGAAGGCCGCAGGGCGACCTGTTACCCGGGGGCTGAATCCTATGCTCCGGGAGTACGGTTCGTCAAGGAACCGGTGGTCATCGATGGGAATCTCATCACGGCGCAGGGACCGGGGGTTGCCTCGCAGTTCGCCTTTGCGGTGATCGAGGCCCTGCTTGGATCGAAGAAAGCAAAAGAAGTCGGGGAGGGAGCACTCTATTGATGCTCCTGTGCTCATGATTCTTTCTCATGTAAAAAGTATAAGAAGAGGCTGCCCTTTCGGTGTGAAAGGACAGCCTCTTCGTTCTGAGAAGTCTGCAGGTCCCTGACGGTCCTGCTCAGGCAAGCAGTTCTTTCAGGTAGGGCTTCTTCTCAAGGTCCTTCTTGAGTCCCTCTGCACGTGCTTTGTTCACATAATCCCTGCTCTCGAAGGAGTAGGTGAAGTTGGTATGCACATCATAGGTCCCCTGGACCAGTGCATAGGTGTCTTCGGTCATGACCAGCTCCTCATCGGTCGGGATGACGAAGATCTTGACCGGTGAATCATCGGTCGAGATGACCAGTTCTGCGTTTCTGCACTGCGCCTTGGCATTCTTCTCACTATCGAGCTTGATGCCGATATGTTCCAGCCCGCTGAGGCTCCCTCTCTGATATGTGGAGCCATCTCACCGACACCTGCTGTCATGATCAGGGCATCGACCTTCCCGATCGCTGCGGTATAGGCGCCGATATACTTCTTGAGCCGGTAGCACTCCAGCTTGATCGCAAGCGCCGCACGTTCATCACCTTCGGCCGCTGCGTTCCTGATATCTCTCCGGTCACTGTACTGCCCGCTGATCGCCACCAGACCGCTCTGTTTGTTCAGTGCCGTATCCATCTCTGATGCACTCATGCCGCTCTCATTCATGATGTAGGGAAGGATTGCCGGATCGAGGTCTCCAGAACGGGTACCCATGACCAATCCTTCAAGAGGGGTCATCCCCATGGAGGTATCGATGCACACACCGTTCTTGACTGCACAGATGGATGCTCCGTTACCGATATGGGCGATGATGACGTTCGTATCCTTGGGATCCTTACCCAGCAGGACTGATGCGCGCTTCGCGGTATAGACATAGCTGGTCCCATGGAATCCATATCGGCGGACGTTGTGATCGGTGTACCACTGGTAGGGGACTGCATACATGAATGCTTCACTGGGCATGCTCTGATGCCATGCGGTGTCCATGATCGCGCAGTGCGGGACTGCGGGGAGCACCTGCTTGGCTGCCTTGATACCCATGATGTTCGCGGGCATGTGAAGTGGTCCCAGATGCACGAGACTCTCAAATTCTTTAAGAACTTCATCATCGACGATGACGGATTTCTTGAAGAGCTCTCCTCCATGCAGCACTCTGTGACCTACTGCCTTGATCTCATCGATCTGCTGTATGACCCCCAGTTCTGTATCGAGGATGGTAGCGATGATCAGTTCAATCGCTTCTTTGTGAGTGGGAGAGGAGAAGCGGGCCTGATACTCCTCCTTGCCTTTCGCGTTATGTTCGATGGTCGAATAATCCTGTCCGATCCGTTCGACGACACCTACGGCGAGTACCTCTTGTGCAGACCAGTCATAGATCTGGTACTTCGCAGAAGAACTTCCGCAATTGAGAGTGAGAATAACCATGAGTAAAACCTCCGCAATTCATGCTGTGTGTTGTGATTTTCACCCTATTTTTTCACGATGTCCTGAAAAAAGCAAGGAGATACCATATGGCGAAACTGCATTTGAAGCAAAAATAGTGCAGGACAGTATACCAGAGATATGAAACCATCGTTATCAGGTATGCTCGTACTGTCCCTGCTGCTGGTACTCTGGCCTCTCTGCGGGAGTGGTCCTCCTGCATCGTATCTCTCGTATGCTGTCTCCTGTTCAGGGGATGAGGCAGCTCATGAGCTGCTGTGTTCGTTCGATCATGAACGGATCATCGCTGGGATACAGCTGGAATCGGTTGGTCCGGTAGTAAGGATCGACAGTCATCTGATCGGTATCAGGCTCGGGACAGTGGCGGCTGTCGGGACGCTGAAGCCCTCAGGGCTGATCCGCACAGCGATCAGCCCCTATCACCGGAGTCTGAGTACCGGTGCCACGCGGACAGAGATCAAGGCCAACGAACAGCCGGATCCGCTGAGTGCGGTAGTGCCGATCCCTTCGGGATCGGCTCCTGCAGGGGGTTCTATACGGTAGATCAGATGAGCAACACGCTGGGAGTAGTGGGGACGCTCTCGGATGAGAGCATGCGATACGAGTTGCTGTGCATGAGTGAGTACGGTATCGGCCAGGCTGAATCGTCGTTCCTTGTCCTGCCTGCCTTCTCTCAGAACAAGCGGACCGTCGCAGCCTGCGGGTATCGAGTGACGGGAAGCAGGTGCTGGACGGTGATGTCCAGCTGCTCTTCTCCGGTTCCCCCTACAGCAGGACGAAGACACTGATCTCCATCGACAGCATGGGGACTTCGATCCCTTCCTGCTGTCCTTCAGCCAGAAGAGCATAGCCGGGGGCTTCGATCAGGCTGTGGAGATCGACAGGCAGCTCTCGGTGATCAGTACCATCGGTGGTGAGGTGGAAGTGGCAGAGGGATGTACTGCCGCACTGTCCTTCCAGCAGTATGAGTATCAGCAGGATCTGCACAGCGGACTGCAGAAGGCGGTACATACGCTCAAAGGTAAGCTCAGATTCAGTACGAAGGGAGCCACGTTCACCCACATCAGTACCCATAGCTTCACTTCCGAGCATGCCATGTCCAGCAGGAGCCGTATTCAGGAGTACAGTTCGTTCTCACTCGCTTCGGAGCAGGTCTATCTTCGAGGTTCCCTGACCATGCGGTATGAACAGGGGCGCTGGTGCTGCAGCAGGAGTATCAGCACAGGGGTGCGTATCGGCTCGCTGAAGATCACCGCAGCCTTGTCTGGCAGCGATCGGCCAGCTGGACGTATCACGCTGCAGTATGAGAACAGGGGGTATGAGGGGACCGTGGCGATCAAGGCAGAGGAGCTCCAGTGTGATATCCAGATACCGCTGCCCCTCGATGAACTACCTACAGATTGAGCATGAAGCGGGCGGTCTCGAAATAGATGGCGTAGCCGCAGATGTCGATGAGGGTCGCCATCAGCGGAGCACTCATGACCGTGGGGTCCTTGCCCAGGCGTGCGATCAGCAGTGGTGCGAGGATCCCGACGAGATTGGAGATGAAGACTACGAGCATCAGGGAGATCCCTATGACCATGCCCTCATAGACACCCACGCCCGGAGGCAGCAGGATGCTCCTGCCGATGATCACGACCCCGGTGATCAGGCCCATGATGATACCGATGGAGATCTCCTTGCGCATGATCGTCCATACTTCCTTGAACTGGATATCTCCGGTGGCTAGCCCCCGGATCATCAGGGTGGAGGACTGAGATCCTGCATTACCTCCGGTCTGGGTGATGACCGGCATGAAGATGACCAGGAACGCAGCTCCCATGAGCAGTGATTCATAATGGTTGAGCACGTTCGCTGAGATCGTGCCGAACAGCAGCAGGATGATGAGCCAGGGCACGCGCATCTTGACCAGATCCCAGATGCTGTTTCTCATATAGGAGTCCTGAGAGCTGGACATGGCTCCCATCCTGTAGACGTCCTCTGTCTGTTCCTCTCTGATGACATCGATGATATCATCGAAGGTGATGACACCGATCAGGATATGCTCGTGGCTGATTACCGGCAATGAAGCCAGGTCGTTGGTCTCCATGATCCTGGCAACCTCTTCCTGGTCGGTATCATCATATACTGCGACGACCTTATCGACCATGACATCGCCGAGCAACGCTGTATCGTCTGCGGCGAGGAGGTCCTTTATGGTGATGAAGCCGGTCAGCCGCTCGAGACGGTCTATGACATAGACGCTGAAGAGGAATTCCACTTTGTTGCAGTTCTGCCGGATGAAGTTGATCGCCTGTCCGACGGTGGTATGGGTCTGTACGGCAAGGAAACGGGGAGTCATCAGTCCTGCTGCATCATCTTCATCGAATCGCAGCAGAAAGAGCATCTCCCTCTTGGCATCATCGCTGAGGTTCTCCCATACGGAATCTCTGACATTCTTGCTGACCGTCTGCATGATATCGACCAGGTCATCGGGCTCCATCATCTTGAAGAGCTTCTTCTTGCTCTGTTCGGTCAATCCTGAGATGATCTGTTCCTGCTCCTGATAGGAGAGTTCGGGGATCAGGTCGGTCTTGAGTTCCAGCGGCAGATCCACGAAGACCTCGATGGCTTGTTCATCAGAGAGGGTGTCCCATTCATCGACAAGATCGGCAAAGGGGATATCATTGAAGAACTGGTGTCTCTCCTGATAGCTCATCCTGTGCTTATATTCCAGATAGTGCTGCAGTGGTTCGTTCATGGGTACTCCTTGTGATACAGGCTAGGGGAGCAGTTCTCGGTCAGCGTTCAGCATCCCAGCTTCCGAAGAAGTTTATCTCCGTATCCAGCATGATACCGTGGAACTCGAATACCGTTGCCTGATATGATCGATCAGCTCCCTGATATCATCTGCGGTCGCTGTACCGTCATAGTTGATGATGATGTTCCCGTGGTAATCAGCGATCCTGGCTGAACCCACAGCATACCCGCTCAATCCGGCCTCTTCGATGAGCTTGCCTGCTGAGATGCGCCGGCCACCTTCGGTCCCCGGAGGTTCTTGAAGATGGATCCCATCGAGGGATAGCGATAGTGGCCCTTATCCCTTCGCATCTGTCGATACTCTTTTGCCTTCTGCCCGATCGCGATCGGCTGTGAGGGCATCAGGTTGAATCCGACCTCGGTGATGATCCACTTATGATGCTTGAACGGGGAATCCCGGTAGCCGAAGCGGTACTGATCACGGTAGAGGCGGTGAAGCGACCCGTCACAGCTCAGGTATTCGACCCAGTCTATATATTCTGAGACTGCGTGTCCATAACATCCGGCATTTCCGTATACTGCTCCTCCCACCGTTCCCGGCAGCCCGGAGAAGATCTCAGACCCGCCAGTCCGTACTCGGCTGAGACGGTGACTGCCTTTCCAGGGTATCACCACACGCAGCACACAGCAACCTCCCGCGAACGGTGATCCCCCTGATCCCTTTGGTGTCGATGACCAGATGGTCGATACCACGGTCGGCGATGAGTGTGTTGGATCCTCCTCCCAGGATGGTCACAGGTATCTGCTTCGTATTCGCCCAGCCAAGGAGTCCTTTGAGCTCTTCACTGTCTGCAGGCTGGGCGAAGTACCGGGCAGGCCCTCCCGTTCTGATCGATGTGTAGGGGCGTAATGCTATGTTCTGCTGTATCTTTTGTTCCATGTTGATTTTTTTATCCGTTTCTCTTACATTGAGATGGTATCGTGTCTCTATTGTAATTGAATTATTGCGTTTGGGCAAATATAATGATGGTACTTGGTGCTGCAGATCGTTTTTCTGTATGAGACCGTTCGCGAACTTGGAAAACCACACAGGAGGAGCTATGCCAGTCACGTTGTATAATACGATGGAGCGAAAGCTCGAGGAGTTCATTCCCATCGAAGATCGTCAGGTCAGGCTCTACTGCTGCGGTCCTACAGTCTATAACTATGCACATGTAGGGAATCTTCGCACCTATGTGTTCGAGGATATCCTGCGACGTACCCTCGAGTACTACGGGTACTCAGTCCGGCATGTCATGAATGTGACCGATGTCGGACATCTGGTAGGGGATGGGGATGACGGCGAAGACAAGATGGAGAAGACCTCGAAGGAGACCGGGAAGTCGGTATATGAGATAGCCGATTTCTATGCGGATGCGTTCTTTGCCGATACGGCAGATCTGAATATCCTCACCCCGACGGTCGCCTGTCGAGCGACCGAACATATCGATGACATGATCGCTCTGGTCAAACGACTCGAAGAGCGTGGACATACCTATACCGCAGGCGGCAATGTCTACTTCAGTATCGACACCTTCCCGGCCTACGGCAGACTGGCACGGCTGGATCTCGAAGAGCTTCGCAGCGGTGCGCGGATCGAAGTCGATTCCAACAAACGGAATCCGAAGGATTTCGTCCTCTGGTTCACCAGGTCCAAGTTCGGCAACCAGAGTATGACCTGGGACTCTCCCTGGGGAGTGGGGTATCCCGGCTGGCATCTGGAGTGCAGTGCCATGAGCATGCGGTATCTGGGAGAACAGTTCGATATCCACTGCGGGGGACCGATCACATCCCGGTACATCATACCAATGAGATCGCCCAGTCCGAAGCGGCTACGGGAAAGAGTCCCTGGGTGAAGTACTGGATGCATGCGGAGTTCCTGCTCGATGAGAGCGGGAAGATGTCCAAGTCCAAAGGTGAGTTCCTCACGCTCTCGCTGCTGAAGAAGAAGGGCTATGACCCGATGGATTTCAGGTATTTCTGCCTCGGTGGGCACTACCGTTCACAGCTGCAGTTCTCCTACCGCTCTCTTGATGCAGCACGGACTGCCCGTCTGAACATGAGCTCCCGGGTCCAGGAACTGCTTGCAGCAGGGGCTGAACCGGTTGAAGTCGCTGCGCTATCGGATCGGGCTGTGGAGTTGAGGGCAGATTTCATCGAGCAGATCGGGCATGATCTGAACATGCCCAGAGCCCTCTCGACCCTGTGGGCGATCCTCAAAGATACCGTGTTATCGCCTTCTGAGAAGATAACTTTGTTGTATGATATTGACAAAGTGCTGGGTTTGCGGATAGATAAGATACCTAGTCTTACCGATGAAGAGCTCGATGAAGAGTGTGCATCGTTGATCAGAGAGCGTGAAGAAGCACGACGAGCAAAGAATTATTCCAGAGCTGATGAGTTGCGTGATATACTCAAGACACTGGGTATTGAGATAAAAGATACTCCCTCAGGCACGAAATGGAAAAAAATCCTGTAACTTAATCTATGGTGTGTTGTTAAATTTATGGAAATACAAAGCAACGGTTATGAATCTTTTCAACAGGTGTATAAGGAAGTGTTCCCGGTTCTGATGCGAGTGGCTTATCATGTGACCTATAACATGGATGCATCAGAGGATGTCTGCCAAGAGGCGTTCATCAGATTCTATAATCGGAATCTTTCATTTCCATCTATTGATGAGGCAAAGTACTGGTTGATCAGGGTGACGAAGAACCTGTCAATCAACTATGTGAAGAGAAAGGGTCGTGAACAGGTAGCTGTCGAACGGATCAAGAAGCAGCCGAAGCCGGTTCATGAGACCGGAGAAGATACAGTTCTTGAGCAGGAGGCTTGCCTTCGTGTGAGAGAAGCCATACAGATGCTTCCGGAGAAATTACGGGCAGTGCTCGTATTGAAAGAGTATAGTGACTTGAACTATAAGGAGATAGCTACTATACTGAATATTTCTGAAAGCAATGTGAAAGTTCGGGTACATCGAGCTAGACAGCAGTTGGAACAGCTGCTGAATCAGGAGGAAATCCATGTGTCTAGATGACAAGACATTATCAGCATATATCGATGGCGAGCTGGGTGAACCGTGGAAGACGCAAGTGGAAGAACACCTTGTGCATTGCAATGACTGCAGCGCACGATATGCCCAACTGAAGGCACTGGGGAACAGCATACAGGCGGCAAGGATCCAGGATAATGAGTTCGCAGATCAGAAGGACCGGGTATGGAACTATCTGAAGAACTCTGTGATCTCCGAGGAACCTTCACGATTCTTCAAACGAAGGTTCTATATACGAACACCTGCGATCGTCGGTATCGCCGCAGCTTTGTCTGTGTCCTTGCGCTGAACGTGTTCATTCTCAGCACGTCAGGTATGCAGCAGGATATCGCTGATGCACCGATCCCGGTGATCACCAGCGAGGTACAGGAGCCTGCAGCACCTGCTGCCCGGGGAGAGATGCTCAATGTGAGTGCTACCGATTCTGTGGCTGTAGCGAACATACTGGAAGATCTTTCGGTCGAAGACATCCTGAAGATGCTTGATGAACGAGGATTCGAAGTGGACCTCAGGCTGAAGAATGTCGAAGAACTTCCTGTTACCTTCGAAGTGGAGACTCAAGATCCGCTGACAGAGGAAGAGATCCCTGCAGACGGAGTCCCACAGACCGACGCTGTGACCAATTAGTCACTCTTGCATCCAAAGCGTATAGCACTGCCCGTTTAGTATGACCGGGCAGTTTTTTTTCTGCCCGGTCATGTGGTATTCCTCAGAAAAACTATACAACTCAGCCCTTTCATGATACGGTAACTAGCTGTACCCCGCTGCTCCTGCAGCGGGGCTGTAATTCAACTATTCGGAGTATCACGATCATGGAACAATTGCACAAGAAATACGGCTTCTGGACTGCTGTGGCGATGGTCATAGGTATCGTCATCGGGTCAGGGGTCTTCTTCAAAGCTGATGATGTGCTCAATGCCTCAGGGGGAGTCTCCCGACCGCGCTTCTCGCCTGGATGATCGGAGGATGATCATGATCGTTACCTCCTACGTCTTCTCCAAGATCGCCACCCGTATCGAGAAGGTCAACGGGGTAGTCGACTATTTTGAAGAGGCCTACGGTTCCAGGGCAGGGTATCTGGTAGCCTGGTTCATGACCTTCGTCTACTATCCGACCCTCTGTGCGGTTCTTGCATGGGTCTCTGCCAACTATACCATGGGCCTGTTCGGTCTGAGTTACGGTCTCTGGCTGATCGCCATGGGCTATCTGACGGTCTTCTTCGCACTGAACATCCTCTCTCCCATATGGGCAGGCAGATGGCAGGTATCAACCACGATCATCAAACTGATCCCTCTTGCGCTCGTGGCTGTCGTGGGGATCGTCTACGGGCTGGTAAGCGGACAGACCATACAGAGCTTCGCCGTCTCCGCACAGAACGTGACCAAGAGCGGGGGCCTCGCGGTAGCGACCCTCTCTACGGTCTTCGCCTATGAAGGCTGGATCATCGCCACCTCCATCAACGCGGAACTGAAGGATGCCCGAAAGACCCTCCCCAAAGCTCTGGTCGTCGGAGCCTTTGCCGTGGTCCTGATCTATATGCTCTACTATCTGGGTATCTCAGGTGTCCTGACGAACGAACAGGTGATCGCAGCTGGTGATGCAGCTCCAGTTCAGGTCATGTCCCTGATCTTCGGGCGTCTCGGCGGGACCCTGCTCACCGTCTTTGTGGTGATCTCCTGTCTCGGGACCCTCAATGGTCTGGTGATGGGCTCTTCCCGGGGCATGTACTCCGTGGCAGCCCGAGGCATGGGCCCGGGAGCCGAGGTGTTCAAGACCGTCAACGGCAAGACCGACAGTACCCTCAATTCCGCACTGCTCGGATACGTGATCTCCTGTCTCTGGATGTTCATCTGGTATGGCAACTTCGCCGGCTGGTGGGGTGGTTTCATGGATATCTCAGAGCTGCCGATCGCATTCCTCTATGTGATCTACCTCTCTCTCTATCTCTGGTTCATGAGGACCTTCACCGATCAGGGGATCTTCGTTCAGTACATCGCACCGTCTCTCGCCGGTCTGGGTTCTTTGTACATCATCTGGGGTGCCATACAGAAGGAGATGATCATACCCTTCGTGGTGATCACCCTGATCATCCTGGCAGCCGGTCTGATCATGATGGATCCCAAGAGATCTTCGGTTCGAGTCAAATAACGCACAGAGGACCGGCTTCGTGGTGAACCTCACCGCCGGGCCGGTCATATGCACACATACTGGGAGGGGAAGATGAAGATCCTGAATATCGGAGGGACCGGTAACATCAGTACATCGGTCACCCGGCTGCTGGCAGCAGCCGGTCATGAAGTCTATCTCCTGCACCGAAACGCCGCTGCATCCGAGATCCCCCATGTTCATCATATCCTCTGCGATATACATGATGAACAGGTCTGCAGGCGAGTCCTCGAGGGGTATCGGTGGGATTGTGTGATCGACTGGATCGCCTTCACGGCTGCTGATGTCCAACGTGCTCACCGGCTCTTCGCCGGCAGGACCGATCAGTACTTCTTCATCATTTCTGCCTCCTGTTACCAGAAGCCGCCGGTCATGCAGGTGATCACCGAAGAGACTCCCCTGGAAAACCCCTACTGGCAGTATTCCCGTGACAAGATCGCAGCTGAGGAGTTCCTCATGGGCTGCTATCGGGATCAGGGGTTCCCGGTGACCATCGTCCGTCCATCTCATACCTATGCACAGATCATCCCCTATGCACTCACGCACGGCAGAGATGTCATGCTGCTCGATCGTTTGCGCCGGGGGCTTCCTGTCGTGGTCCATGGGGATGGGACGTCACTCTGGACCCTTACCCATGCCGATGATTTCGCTCTTGGCCTCTGTGGTCTTGCAGGTAATGCCGCAGCCCTCGGTGAGGCCTTTCACATCACCTCCGAAGAGCGGCTGACCTGGGATCAGATCATCGAACAGACAGCTGATGCCCTGGGCAGGAGCGCATCGATCGTGCATGTGAGCACTGATCTCATCTGTCGCGACCATCCTGAATGGACCGGTCCGCTCTATGGCGACAAACACTGGGACGGTATCTTCGATACCTCGAAGATCAGACGTTTCGTTCCCTCCTTCCAGGCAGGGATCACGTTCTCTGAGGGGTACGCGCTGCGATCAGGTGGTTTGATGAACACCCGGATCAGCAAGTGCATGAGCAGGGTTCCCATGCCCTGCAGGATGCTCTCATCGCCCGGTACTCATAGCAGAGAAGAGATCCCCGAGGGGCTCTGCCGATCGAGAGGGGGCACAGAGAACAGTCGCTGCTCTTCTGTGCCCCTGATTCCGTCTAGCTCTGTTGTTTCTTCCGGTACTGCGTATGCAGCAGGTGATGTGACTTGCTGCTGAGCGGGCTCCCGAGGAACTCATCATACAGCTGCATCACTGCAGGGTTGGTATGTGACTCTCTGAGGGTCTTCCCCTCATCAGCTGCGAAGATCGCGGCCATCCTGGCCGTACGGATCGCATCAGTGGTGAATCTCGCTGGCCGCCCCCTCCGATACATCCTCCCGGGCAGCTCATGATCTCTACGAAGAGGAACTCATCAGGATCGGCTGAGATCCGGTCCATGAGCTGTGCGGCATTCCCGAGGCCATGAGCTACGGCGACACTGGCTTGGACACCTTCGAGGAACTTCCATGCATCCACCGTATTCTGCAGGAGTACGGTGGCCGTCTTGACTCCCTCCATCCCTGCAAGCGGTTCGATATGGAGGTCCCGGGCAGGGAGGGATCTCCCTGTCGTGATGAAGTAGACGGTACGAAGCGCAGCTCCATGACCCCGCCGGAATTGGCGAAGATATCTGCAGCCCCGGTGGAGATACCCAGAGGATCATCCATCGTATCGTCAGGCAGATCGATGAAATCGATACCTGAGAGGTGGATGAGATCTCCGAGCTCTCTGGTAGTCAGGACATAGTCGACATCACGGTAGCCGCTTGAGTGCATCTCCTCTCTGGCTGCCTCATACTTCTTCGCGGTACACGGCATGATCGATACGACGACCAGATCCTTGGGGTCGATCTGAAGCTTCTGTGCATAGTAGGTCTTGGCAACGGCACCGAACATCTGCTGCGGGGATTTGCAGGTGGAGATGTTCGCAAGCAGTTCAGGATAGTAATACTCTGCGAACTGTATCCATCCCGGAGAGCAGCTGGTGAACATGGGCAGGGGGACCTGCGGCAGCTTGAGCAGCAGCTTGTCTCTCAGTCGCATCAGCAGTTCCGTACCTTCTTCCATGATCGTGAGATCAGCGGTGAAGTTCGTATCGAACACGGCATCGAATCCGAGCCTTCTGAGTGCCGACACCATCCGGCCGGTCACCAGAGTCCCCGGCGGCAGATCGAAACACTCCCCCAGAGCAGCCCTGATCGCAGGAGCTGTCTGCACGATCACCTGTTTGTTCGGGTCTTCGAGAGCGCTGAGCACCTGTTCGATATGGCTCTGTTCGATGATCGCCCCTACCGGACAGACTGCGGCACACTGCCCGCACTGGACACAGACTGCCAGATCGAGCGATGAGGAGAACGCCGGTCCGATCGTGGTGTCGAAGCCCCGGTATTGCGGGAACAGTGCTCCTACGTGCTGCATACCGGTGCAGACCTCCACACACCTGCGGCACTTGATGCATTTGCCTGAGTCTCTGTAGAGGGCAGGGGTAGAGGCATCGATCATCGTCATCGGCTTCTCTCCAGTATACCGGTTCTCCAGGACCTCAGTTCTCTTGCAAGCTCGCGCAGTTCGCAGTCGCTGCTTCTCTGGCAGGTCTGGCAGTCACCCTCATGTTCACTCAACAGGAGTTCCACGACTGTGGTTCTGGCTTCCCGAACCCGTTTTGAGTGCGTCCTGATCACCATCCCATCACGTACCGGGGTCGAGCAGGCTGCCGCGAGATGTCCGGCTCCTTCTATCTCCACCACACATACGCGACAGGCTCCTGTCGGGCTAAGTCCTTCGAGGTGACAGAGGGTGGGAATATGGATTCCCATCTGTGTAGCAGCAGCGAGAATGGTCGTGTTCTGATCAGCTTCGGTGCTGATCCCATTGATGGTGATCCTATGCATGTGCATCCTCCTTATGGGCTGATCTCAGGGGTTTGCCGTAATCACATCGCAGGCATCGCTGGGCCTGTATGATTGCCTCCGACTCGCACCAGGGACGCTCTACCTCTTCGAAGTTCAGTCGTCTGCGTGCAGCAGGGATCTGCGTGATCTCTGCTCTCGGTGAGGTGACGGGATCTGCCTCGGGATCGAAGGAGGTCTTCACCTCCTGATCATTCCTCCAGAAGGCATGCTCCTCACCGGTAAGCAGCAGATCGATACCGACAGCAGCTCTCTCACCCGATGCGATCGCTTCCACCACCGAGGAGGGACCGTCACAGCAGTCGCCTCCGGCGAATACCTTCTGTGCTGAGATCGCCGTGGTGACCGGGTCACTGCTGATGAAATGTCTGGCATCCAGATCGATCTCCATCTCTCCGAAGAGGCCTGTGCAATCGAGTCTCTGACCGATCGCCATGATGACCTGATCTGCCGGGATGATGAGCGAGGCTTCATCGCTGGCTGCGGGTCTTCTTCTACCGGAGGCATCGAATCCCTCCAGTCTCATCTGCAGGCATGCTACAGCTTTGACCTGTCCGTCCTGATCGGTGAGTATCTCGATCGGCTGGGTCAGGCACGAGAGGGTGATGCCCTCCTGAACAGCCTGTGCCACCTCTTCAGCATAGGCAGGCATCTCCTCCTGACTCCTGCGATAGATGATCTGGACACTCCGGGCTCCGAGTCGCAGGGCTGTGCGTGCTGCATCGATGGCAGCATTGCCACCTCCGATGACCAGGACGTGCTTCCCGACCTCTGCGGATCCTCGAATGTTGTATCGCTGCAGGAAGGGGACCGCCTGGATCACCCCGTGGGCTTCCTCGCCCGGAAGGCCCATGGACAGTGAATCAGGTGCTCCGATTGCGATGAACACAGCATCTGCGCCATCATCGATCAGACTTCTGAGGGTGAAGTCTCTTCCCATCCTGTGTTCGGTGATGATATCGACACCCATGCGTTCGATCATGCGTATCTCCTGTGCGATGGTCTCCCGGGGCAGTCGATAGGCGGGGATCGTCTGGACGAGCATTCCTCCCGGGCGTGAAGCTGCTTCCAGGACGGTGGGACGGTACCCCATCCGTGCCAGGAAGTAGGCACAGGTGAGGCCGGCAGGGCCTGCTCCGACGATGACGATCTTCCTGGCTGCGTTCTGTTCATCGGCACGGATCTCCGGCAGCTGATAGGTGACCTCCTGATCCGCCATGAATCGTTTGATACTCCTGATGGCTACCGCCTCATCGATGCCCGATCTGCGGCATTTGTCCTCACAGGTATGAAAACAGACCCGTGCACAGATCGATGCAAAGGGATTTCGCTCCCTGTGGAGCTTGAGTGCTTCTGCATACCGTGCTTCTGCTACCAGTGCGACGAATCCCGGGACATCCACATGTGCCGGGCAGGCACTCTGACAGGGGGCTCTCACCAGCCCTGCACAGACCCCTGCTTCACAGTGCTTATCTCTGATATGGGCGACGTACTCATCTCTGAAGTGTCTGATGGTCGAAAGCACAGGGTTGGGAGCTGTCTGACCGAGTCCGCACAGGGCTGTCTGCCTGATCTGTGTCCCGAGTTCTACCAGCTTCTCGATATCGCCCTCGACTCCTGTACCGTCGCAGATACGGGTGAGGATCTCCAGCATCCGTTTGGTCCCGACCCGGCAGGGGACACACTTGCCGCAGGATTCCTCCTGGATGAACTCAAGGAAGTATCGTGCCACGTCGACCATGCAGGAGGTGTCATCAAGGACGATCATCCCCCCAGATCCCATGATGGCTCCCAGCTCCTTGAGATTCTCGTAATCAAGGGGTACCGACAGATGTGCTTTCGGGATGCAGCCGCCGGAGGGTCCGCCGATCTGTGCAGCCTTGAAGGGTCTGCCATGGATGATCCCTCCTCCGATGTCGAAGATCAGATCGCCCAACGGAGTTCCGATCGGTACTTCCGCGAGTCCGGTGGTCCTGACGGCTCCTGCGAGTGCGAAGACCTTGGTCCCGCTGCTCTGCGCTGTCCCGAAGCTGCTGTACCAGGCGGCGCCTCGGTCCATGATGGCAGTGACTGCTGCATAGGTCTCGACATTGTTGAGCAGCGTAGGGCATTCCCATAGGCCCTTCTGGGCTGGAAACGGTGGACGAGGTCGGGGTTCTCCTCGTTTTCCCTCGATCGAGTGGATCAATGCGGTCTCTTCACCGCAGACGAACGCGCCTGAACCCATACGGATGGAGAGGTCGAAACTGCGTGAGGTTCCCATGATATGATCGCCGAGGAGACCGCACGCACGGGCAGCCTCGATGGCTTTCTGCAGTCGTGAGACCGCCAGAGGGTATTCGGCACGTACATAGACGTAGCCCTGTGATGCACCGATGGTGCAGGCTGCGATCGTCATCCCCTCGATGATGGTATGCGGATCCCCTTCGAGTACACTTCTGTCCATGAAGGCTCCCGGGTCACCTTCATCTGCGTTGCACAGGACGTACTTTTGATCACCGGCAGCTGCCTGTGCAGCTTCCCACTTGCGCCAGGTAGGGAACCCGGCACCCCCACGTCCTTTGAGCCCTGAAGCACGGATCTCAGCGAGGACCGCTTCCGGATCGTCAGAGGCGAGGACTCCCATCAGAGCACGGTATCCCCCGCGTGCTATGTAGTGGTCGATGTCCAAGGGGTCGATGCTGCCGCAGTTCCTCAGGACGATCTTCTGCTGCGGGGCGAGGAATGCAGATTCGTTTTCCTGATGCACGGTCTTGATCGGGTGATCATCGGTGAGGAGGTAGTCCTCGACACAGACTCCCCCGATGAGGTGTTCGGTGATGATGCGAGGTACCATCTCGAGAGTGACATGTTCATAGATGATCCCTTCGGGGAGTATCTTCACCACCGGACCCTTGGAGCAGGGACCCATACAGCCGGTACCTATGATCGGTGTGCTAAGGCTGTGTTCTCTGATCTGGGCGATGAACGCCTCTTTGAGCTCAAGGGACCCGGAGGCGATGCAGCCGCCGCCGGTGCAGACGCATACCCTCTGCTCCTGATCCGCTTCCTTCATGAGTTCCTCGGCTGCGTGGTGAATCCATGTATGCTCTCATGCCTTCTCATCACTGCCTCCCCGGTCCTGGTCATCATCGTCTCTATATGCTGCAAGCAACAATCCTATCGTATTGGGTTTCACCCGCTGATGCACATCTTCATCGATCATTACCACCGGAGCCAGACCGCAGGCACCGAAACATCTGCCGATCTCAAGAGAGAACTGGTGATCGTCGGTCGTCTGACCGACCTGGATCTTCAGTTCCCGGGTGAGGGCCTGCAGGACCTCCTTTCCCCCTCTGACATAGCAGGCGGTACCGAGACAGACACGGATGATGTGCTTACCGCGCGGGGTGGTGGAGAAGAACGAGTAGAAGGTCACGACGCCCGCAACCTCACTGTAGGGAATAGACAGTTCCCGGCTGATATGTGTTAAGATCTCCTTTGGAAGATATCCCAGGAGGTTCTGCACAGACTGCAGTACCGGTATGAGTGCCCCCCGAGTCGAACGGTACTGTGTGATGATCTCATCGACCACCGGGATCACTGATCCCGGGTCGATCTCCCGGCATGGTTCAGCATGTGTGCTGGTTCTACAGTCTGTTTGAATCTCTGCCATATATACCCTTCCTTGGATCGAAGTATCGAGACCTGAGGTGAGTCAGTGAAGGAGTAGGGCCGGTTGGTAGAACTATATCGTGACTGCCTATGCAGGTGTCGTACCGTACTATACCGAAGACGGGGAGGCCCTCACAGCATACAGGCGATGACGACCTGTCTAGGTTGTCACTTGAAGGGCTTATGTCATAATAGCACGATATTGTTCATATTGACATAAATAATGTGAACGAAAAATACAATAACATACCATAAGAATATATTATTTGCATATGCCAATAATATAACGTGAAATATAGTTCTCATTATAGTGATACCAGGATGAGTATCGTGAGTGTTCACGCAGGCTGTGATCCGTACGATCGTCCTGGAGGTACCGGTCCTCTGGTCTGAAGGCGGAGCCTGCAGAGAGTCCGCCGGCCTGGGATGCACCGGCTCAAGATGTTGCACAGTCCCTCCTGCCGCCGGGCTGCCTGCGGCAGAAGATACACTATATGAGCGAGTGTCGGGATAAGCCCCCGTCAGATGGGTGTGCGCTTCTATACCTGTTGGCGGGTAGGTCCTGCAGCATGCCTCATCCATTCCCATTCTGCGGTACAGATAGGGCTGTATCGATAACTCTTTAATAAGTAAAAAAATATTTATATACATATGCCAGTAAGTCAGATATAATGAAAGTTGACTTGTGTAGTCATAAAACTGTCTCATATACAGTTCTGTAACTGGTATCAGACAGAAGAAGCTCACGTGACGAAGGAGGATCATATGTATCATACAGGAGAGAAACCTGGAGCAGGGACCTATTATTGTGATGAATGCTACCATGAGATCACGATAGCAGGTGACCAGGATGTCTTGCCGGTCTGTCCGATCTGTTCTGCCACAACGTTCTATAAAGCATCCGAACAATAGCAGTGATCAGTATGGACTGCTGTACTCAGAGGGTCGGAGCTCTGGGGTTACGGCAGCTGCCGTCAGGATGTGCTGCAACTGTTGATCAGTGCACCGATCCCGAAGATTCCCAGCACCAGGGCATCGATCATCTCTGCTGACCCGGTGAGTATCGTCAGTTCCCCGGTAAGATTCACTGCATAGTGGAACAGGATCACCGCAAGGATAGACGATGAACTGGTGATATAGATCCAGCCGTAGATCCACGAAGTGGTGATGAGGTTGAGGAAGAAGAACCAGAACGAGGGTGTCCCGATCCCCAGCTCCCACTGATAGCTGCCCTCCAGAAAGAAGAGCGGGATATGCCATGCCGCCCACAGGATCGATACAAGCAGTTGTGCTGTGAGGACCGAGCGTTTGGACAGGTCATCAAAGGCGATACCTCGCCAAGCCATCTCCTCAGGAAGTGGGCCGAAGACAAAGAGAAAGAGCAGGTAGGGTACTCCCTTCTCAAGGGTCTGACTGTCCAGGGCCAACAGCGGAATGGACCTGTCTATGAGGCCGGCGATGAGGTTGGAGGCTGTGATGCTCATCAATGGCAGAAGTACGATGATGCACAGCACCGGGAGGGTGATAGTCCGCCAGCGACCGAGCCGGTGCAGGAACTCCCTGCGTTCAGCCGGTGTGTACCAGAAGACCAGCATGCCTGCGAGGGCGAGGACCGGTCCGAGACCTCCCAGACTCACCAGCAGATTCACCGGCAGCTCCATGACTCCTTTGAGCAGTATCGAGCCGAACCAGATACCCCAGGAATAGAGAAAGGCTATGACATAGAATCCCAGGATCCTCATCGAACGGGTCTCCTCTCGGTCAGATCGTTCTGAGTCTGTGTTGCAGCTGAACCCTGTCACGGCGTTACCCCTTGAAACCAGTAGCTTCCCACCACTTTGCAGTGTATCAGAGGTTCCGGGGAAAGCTCAAGAGTCTACTTGCAGGTCCCTGTGACAGCATTTTTGATAATTCTGATACAGATGGGTGAATACTATTCTCTCAGGGCCTGTTTTATGAGTATAGTATACACTATGATCGAAAAAACAGATTCACAGCACAATGTCCGTGCCTTTCTCTGGCATGCGGTATTCCTCTCCCTTGCGGTCACCTTCACCGAGGTGAACACCGTGATCCCTGCTCTGATCCTGCAGATCGGGGGGAACTCCTTCCATGTCGGGATCGTCTCGGTGATCATGATCGGTATTCCGCTGATCAGCAAGATGCTCTTTACCAGTTTCCTCTCGGGAAAACAGGTCAAGAGACCCTATATGCTCATCGGTATCAACGCACGTATCCTGGCACTGCTGCTCATCGCAGTCACGCTCTATCATTACAGGTCGTTCTCCTTCGGGGCCCTGCTGGTGATGATCTATCTGGAGCTGCTGCTCTTTACCCTCAGCGGTGCGTTCGCAGGCCTTCCCTATATCCATATAGCCGGCTCATCGATCGATCTTCCGATGAGGCGGACCTTCTTCACCACCAAAGGGCTCATAGCGAGTATCGGCATGTTCGTATCCCTGATCATCGCTCAGGGTATCCTCAGAGTCACTGAATATCCTGTCTCCTATGTACTGCTCTTCGCTCTTGCTGCAGGCTGCCTGCTCATCGCCTCCCTGGGGTTCTGGGCGATCAGAGAGGTCCCTGTCGCACAGCCGGTCTCCTTCGGGTATATCGAGTCGCTGCGTATGATCCCATCGATCCTGAGGGAGAACCGCACCCTGAGAAACTACATCTGGTATTCGAACATCATGAGCCTGGGTATGGCGCTCATCCCCTTCTTCATCGCATATGCACAGGATCGCTTCTATCTGGATGCCGCGGTCCTGAGCAACATCCTGCTGATCCAGATCGCCGGTATGATCAGCGCCAGTTTCTTCTGGCCGAAGATCGTCGCTGCAGGCGGATTCAAACGGATCCTGCACATACGAACGATCCTGTCAGCCCTGCTGCCGGTCATCGCTGTGGTGATCGGGCTCACCGGATCGCTCTACGTATATCTGCCGGTCTTCTTTCTCATCGGCTGGTCTGTCAGTGCAAGGACGGTCAGTGAGGATGCTGTACTCGTCGAACTCTCAGATGACACCACTCGTGTACTCTATTCGGGGATCGTCGGTACGTTGAATATCAGCATCATCATCTTTCCTCTGATCATCGGTACGCTCATCGAACTGATCGGGTTCATCCCTGTCTTCGCGACAGTGAGCGGCATTTCGATCATTGCCTTCCCTCTGGTCCATCGCATGATCTGTCCGGTTGATACGAGAGTGTCCTGAAGTGCTCAGAGTCGCCTGTAACGGTACGAGCCTGTCGATCATGGCATATACCTGAAAAAGGTCTTCTGCTTGCCGGTGATCGGTAGTATACTTGAACATAAGAGGTGTTCAGATGGTCAAGAACTATACCTTGCATAATGGGGGGCAGATCCCGGCTCTCGGGTTCGGTACCTTCAAGATCGATGATGGCCCGGTTGCCGTCGCTGCAGTCTCTGAAGCGCTGCGCAGCGGGTACCGGCATATTGATACCGCTTCGGTCTATGGTAATGAGATCGGTGTGGGGATGGGGATCAGAGAGAGCGGTATACCGAGAGAGGATATCTTCCTCACCAGCAAAGTCTGGAACAGTGATCAGGCTATGACAGCACGCTCAGAGCCTACGAAGCTTCTCTGGAGCGTCTGGGGACAGATTATCTCGATCTGTATCTCATCCACTGGCCCAAGTCGGTAAGTACTGAGACCTGGAAGGCTCTGGAGCGGCTCTATGCACAGAAGAGCGTACGGGCTGTCGGTGTCTGCAACTTCACGATCAGACAGTTCGATGAACTGCTTGAAGGCACTGATCTGATTCCCATGGTAAATCAGGTAGAACTGCATCCGCAGTTCCCTCAATACGAACTGATGGCGTACTGCAGAGCCAAAGGGGTGTTGATCGAGTCCTGGGGCCCTCTGATGCAGGGGCGCATCTTCTTGCTCCCGCTCATCGGTCAGCTCGCAGAGCGTTATCACTGCACTGCAGCACAGTTCGCCCTTGCCTGGCAGTTCCAGATGGGGAACATCGCGCTGGTCAAATCGATCCATCGTGATCGCATCAAAGAGAATATGGAAGTCCCCGATATCACGATCTCTCAGGAGGATCTGAGCCTGCTGTCCACGATCGAGGGCCAGAGGATCGGACCGGACCCTGAACGGATCAATTTCTAGAGTCGTCGCTGAGTCGAACGTACACCTGAGAATCGCTCGAAGGAGTTGTGCATGGATGTGGAACTATATGAAGAACAGAGGGGCGACCATCTGCTTGATGCGGTGCTCTCTGCGATCCCCGAACCGTTTTTCGTCTATGATACCAATGGTCGATACATCGATGTGATCGGAGGCAGTGATCGCAAGAAGTATCATGATGCGAGATCTCTGGTGGGAAAGACCCTGTATGATATATTCCCCATGGCACATGCGCGGATGTTACACGACAGGATCCTTGAGGCGATCGAACTCGCTCAGGTAGTCACGTTCGAATACTCGATCAATCCTGAAGACATCGATGCCTATCGTGAGCAGCCCGGGCCTGTCGGACTCAGATGGTTCGAAGCGCATATCTCACCGCTGAAACGAAGCGCTCAGCAGACGCCGCTGGTGGTCTGGGTCGCTTTTGACATCACCGACCATAAAGAGCTCATCGAACTGCAGGAACTGCAGAAGGCAAAGCTGAGAGAGTTGGCGATGACCGATCCCCTTACCGGGTTCCTCAACCGAAGGAGCTTCTTCGAGGTGAGTCAGCTTGAGGTCCTGAAAGCCAGAGGGCATGAGGGCCCCGGGTTCTTTCTCTGTATGATAGATATCGACCATTTCAAGCGGGTCAATGACCGGTACGGTCATCAGCTGGGAGATCGGGTGCTCAACCATATCGCTTCGGTCATGCGAAAAGCTGTACGCAGCGATGACAGCATCGGGCGTCTCGGAGGTGAGGAGTTCGCCCTGATCATACCTGGAGACTCCCTCTCCAGGGTCTCTGTGGTTGCACAGCGCATACTCGAGGAGATCGACGGCAGTCCCTACCGCAACGAGGAGTTCACGATCCACAGCACGGTCAGTATCGGTCTCTCACAGTATCGAACAGGTGAAGAGGATGTGCAGCTGGTGCTCAAGAGAGCCGATCTGGCCCTCTATGAAGCCAAACGGCTCGGCAGGAACAGAGTGGAACGCTATACCCTCCAGGACTGATCGGACGAAGCCGGAAGAGGGCAGGGAGAGAGGCCTTTCCCTGCGAATAGATGAACAGGAGTTGACTTTTTCTGATTAATTAGGTAAAAGAAGACCTAATATGATGTTAAGAGTTTCAAGCTGTACATATATACGTAGGGACGAATAGGTTTTTCTGCTTTTTCAAGCAGAGAGGCCTTTTTTTTGTTCTGACTTCTCGGGTATATGCTACAAGCTGCAACAGAACTGACACATCAACCACATATCAGGGGGAGAACTATGTCTCATGAGATCATCGGGGTTTCTGAGAAACCGGAGCTGAAGAAGTGGATACCACTGAGTTTTCAGCACGTGTTTGCCATGTTCGGGGCTACGGTCCTTGTACCGATGCTTACCGGGCTCAGCCCGTCAGTAGCGTTATTCACATCAGGATTCGGGACGTTGATCTATATCCTGATCACACAGGGGAAGGTGCCAACCTATCTCGGGTCTTCGTTCGCGTTCATCGTCCCGCTGATCTCCATCAGCGGCATGTACGGGGTAGAGTATGCCATGGGAGCTTCCTTCTGTGTAGGTATCTTCTATGTCATCATCTCCATGATCATCAGACAGTTCGGGGTCAAATGGCTTGATGATCTGCTTCCTCCGGTCGTCATCGGGAGTGTGATCATGGTCATCGGGTTGAAACTCGCTCCCACTGCCATGAACATGGCCATGTACCCATGGGCTGATCCGGCTAACGGGTACAGCCTTACCCATGCGCTGATCGCCGTGGTCACCCTTGGGATCGCCATCGTCTCGACGATCGTCCTGAAGGGCTTCTTCACCGTCATACCGATCCTCATCGCGATCATCGGCGGGTATCTGTTCACCCTGATCATGGGAATGTTCTTCCCGGCCTTCGCCCTGATCGATTTCACCGTGATCAAAGAAGCCTCCTGGTTCGGTCTTCCGAGCTTCGCGATCCCCAAGTTCGGACTGGTGCCTATCATCACCTTCCTGCTTGTATCACTGGCGACCATCGCAGAACATCTCGGCGATACGATGGTAGTGAGCAAGGTCGTAGGAAAAGAGTTCTATAAAGATCCCGGCATCCATCGGACGCTGGCCGGTGACGGTGTGGCAACAGCCTTTGCTGCACTCTTCGGCGGACCTCCCAACACCACCTACGGAGAGAACATCGGTGTGATGGCTATCACCCGTGTCTACAGTGTGTGGGTCATCGGCGGAGCTGCCATCATCGCACTGCTGCTGTCACTGATCCAGAAAGTCGGTGCGGTCATCCAGACCATCCCGACTCCGGTCATGGGCGGAATCTCGATGATGCTCTTCGGTATCATCGCAAGCGCCGGTATCAGAACGGTCGTGGAAAGTGGTGTCGACTATTCGTGCAAGCGGAACCTTACCATCACTTCCGTCATCCTGGTCATCGGAATCGGCGGTGGTATGATCTTCGTACCGGTCTCCGAGACCCTCAACTTCGAACTCGGCGGGGTCGCTCTGGCTACGCTCGTGGGTATTCTCCTGAATCTGATCCTGCCTCAGATGAATTATGATACGCAGGAAGAAGAGTAAGATAGAACATCTCTGCTATTCGCAGGGAGACGTTCTGTACCAGATCGTCTCCCTGCAGGCAGGAACTCTCCTGAACTGCAGCGAAGCTATTGTCAGGGACTCCCCCTTGTGTAGTATACTGGATCCATCCAATGGACTGCCAAGGAGTTCTGCATGCACATCATCATCTATGCTGCTCTGGTGCTGACCGGCTTGCTTCTGGGTCTTGCCCTATCTGCTCTGCTGATCATGAACGGGGGAATGAGACCGCTGAGGAGCTTCATCACCTCAGAACTGCAGAGTCAGCATGACCAGCTCTGTGCTGAGCATGAACGGACGCTCCTGCAGCTTCGCAGCCTGGAACAGCAGCTGCAGGAGAGCCGTGACTCGAACAGCGAAAAGGATCGTCATCTGCTCCTGCTCGAGAAAGAGGTCTCTCGTCTGGGTGCTGCCACCGATACCCTTTCACGTCTTGAGGCGGAGAAGGGCCAGCTGAACCGTGAGAATAGCACACTTCGCGACCAGTGTACCGCATTAGAGAAACGTCTCAGTTCTCAGACCGTGCTCGCACAGAATGATGCGAAACACTATGAAGAGAAGATGAGACTGCTGCAGGAGACCAAAGAGAGCCTCAAACAGGAGTTCGAACAGGTCTCACAGAAGATTTTCACTTCCACGGCCATGCAGCTCGATTCCCGAAACCAGGATACCATGAAACAGCTTCTCGATCCCCTGCGGACACAGATCTCATCGTTCAAGCAGAGGATAGACTATGTCTATGATACAGAGGCAAAAGACCGCAGGTCTCTGCATGATGAGATCACCAGTCTCAAGGAGCTGAATGTCAGGATCAATGAAGAGGCGGCCAATCTGACAAAGGCCCTCAAAGGAGATTCTCAGAAGCAGGGGCCTGGGGAGAATTGGTCCTTGAACGGCTTCTGGAAGAATCGGGGCTGAGAAAGGGTCATGAGTATGACACGCAGCTCTCGTTCACCGATGAACAGGGCCGGAGAAAACGGCCAGATGTGATCGTTCATCTGCCGGATCGGAAAGATATCATCGTGGATGCGAAAGTCTCGCTCACCGCCTATGAGCGGTACACCTCGAGTGACGGGGAGGATATGCGAAAGCGAGAACTGCAGCAGCATATCATGAGCGTACGCGCTCATGTGAAGGAACTCGCAGCGAAAGACTATGATGAGATCAAAGAACTGAGGACCCTGGATTATGTCCTGCTGTTCGTGCCGATCGAATCGGCATTCATGACTGCGATCGAGGCGGACCGGGCGCTCTTCCATGAAGCCTATGATCTGAACATCATCATCGTATCTCCGTCTACCCTGCTGGTGACCCTGCGTACCATCAGTAACATCTGGCGATATGAACGGCAGAACAACAACGCACAGGAGATCGCTGAGAAGGCAGGACGTCTGTACGACAAGTTCGCCATGTTCCTCACCTCCATGGATGATCTCGATAAGAGCATCGCGAAGACACGTACGGTCTTTGATACGGCCTTCAACCGGCTCTCTCGAGGAAAGGGGAACATGATCGGTCAGGCCGAGATGATCCGGAAGCTGGGCGCCAAGACCAGGAAGAAGCTTCCTGCACGATTCGAGTCCGAGCCTGTCGGTGATGAAGATCAGCAGATCGGCTGACCGGTGTGAGACCCTTTCTATTCTCTGCTGCGTGGATACTTGCTTTTGGTGATCGGCGATAGTATGATGATATCAGAAGGGAGGACTGTTATGGCAGAAAAGATACTGGTTCCCTTAGATGGTTCAGCATTGGGCGAGGCTGCTCTAGACTATGTGCGTGACTTCATTCAGGGACTATCGCCTGAGACTCAGGTCACCGTGGTGCTGATGCATGTGATCACTACGCTCACACATCAGCTTGATGTCCACAGCGGCGGTGTCGGCACGGTCATCATCCCCTATACGGATGAAGAGACAGAGAACATGAAAAAAGATTCTCGTCTCTATCTAGCGCGTGTGTCAAAGAAGTTCAGTGACCTGAAAGTCGAAGTCAAGACACATGTGGTACAGGGAGACAACCCTGCAGAAGAGATCGTCAAGGCCGAAGAGGAGCTCTCCTGTGATCTTGTGGCCATGTCTACCCACGGTCGATCAGGTCTGAGCAGATGGGCTTTCGGCAGTGTGACCGACAAGGTCCTGCGTGCAGGCTCTGTACCGGTCCTGATGGTGCGTGCACACAGGACGTAGCAGCAGCCCGAACCCAAACGGTCTCTGATCACTGTGCAGAACTCTCTGCTCATCTCCTGTGCAGAGAGTTCGCAGACGTATGTCCATGCGACGTACCTGCATACTGGATAGCTCTCTGGTATGCCTGATCATACTCATCTCATACATGTTCACCATCACCCTGTCTGCTGATCGGCACAGAGTCCTTCGGCTCCGAACGTGGTGCCGACTGATATGCAGCCTGTCAGTCGGTACCCGCAAGCACTGTTCAGGATCTGCCCGATCACCGGAGAGCCGTTCATCTGGGGGTGTGCTGATCTCTGAGACCTCCCCCCGCTGAGGTGATTATCTGCCCCTGAACTGGTGAATAGATGGTATACTGGTAGCGAACATCATAGAGAGGCGGCTCTGATCGATCAACTGCCTGCCATCTTGTGCTTCAGGGAGGGGCGATGCATATGCATGATATTTCTGTCGTAGTGATCGGAGGAGGCGGGACCGGAGCAGCGATCACCTATGATCTGTGTGAACGAGGTCTTTCCGTGACGCTGGTGGAGCGGGGTGAGCTGACTTCCGGAACCACCGGAAGACATCACGGTCAGCTGCACTGCGGGGCACGCTATGCCATGGCTGATACCCATATCGCCACAGAATGTATGAAAGAGAGCCGGATCCTGCGAAGGATCGCGCCTGATGCCATCGAATATAACGGAGGACTCTTCGTAGCGGTGACCGATGAGGACTGCACTCATACCGAGTCTTTCATAGAAGCCTGCCTCGAGGCAGGCATACCGGCTCAGAGCATCACGACCGAACAGGCTCTGGCCTATGAGCCGGCACTCTCTGAGCAGATACAGGCTGCTGTCCTGGTCCCTGACGGGACCATCGATCCTTGGAGGCTTGCGCTGCACTTCTTTGCCGGAGCCAAACAGACCGGCAGAGCCGTGATAAGACCATATACCGAAGTGGTCGGGATCGAGACCGGCACCAGTGGTATCACGGGAGTCGCTGTCCGCCAGCTCATCAACGGAAGGACTGAGACGATCCCTGCCGATATCATCATCAATGCGGCAGGACCCTGGGCAGGGACCATCGCACAGCTCGCCGGTGCCGATCTGTCTGTCTCTCCTTCTCCTGGAACGATGCTGGCGGTGAAGGGACGCCTTACCGATATGGTGATCAGCCGTCTGCATCCTGCAGGTGATGGGGATATCATCGTACCGCAGAGAGAACTGACGATCATCGGTTCGACGCAGTGGCTCTCCTCGGATCCTGATATCGTACGGATCCCCGAAGGTGATATCCCCTTCCTGCTGTGTGCGGCAGATCAGATGCTGCCGTCTTTCAGCACCCGCCCGCACCATATGGCTTGGGCCGCTGCACGGCCTCTGTACGGCAGTTCCCGAGTCACTGACGATGTACGCTCGCTGAGCAGGGATTTTGCCTGCATCGACCACGGACAGGTGGACAAGATCAGAGGACTGTTCAGTGTCGTGGGGGGGAAGGCTACCACGCTGCGGGCGATGGGTGAGATCACTGCGGATGCTGTCTGTTCAGCCTGTGGTATCACCGCACCGTGTACCACAGATCAGAAGAGACTTCCGGCGTATCGCAGCTTCTACACAGGAGGTCTCTATGGTGCCGAATGATACTAAAACCAAAACCTATGACATCACCATCGACCGAGGCGGATCCGAACCCATGCACTTCACTCTGGAACTAGCACCGGAACTGACTGTCCTCGATGCCCTCGAGGAGATACGATACAGCCTGGATGATACGCTGCTCTATCGGCACTCCTGTCACCACGGTTCCTGCGGCACCTGTGCCTGTATCATCAACGGTACCGAAGCCCTTGCCTGCATGAGCGTCCTCTCCTCGCTGCCGGGCCAGGAGATCACCATCCGGCCGCTTGAGGGATTCCCGGTGATCGGTGATCTACTCGTAGATCTCTCTGAGATGGTGAGACTGATGCCCGAAGGGCCCTGTCTTCGCGACAGTACGCTGAAGAAAGAGAGCCTCCCCCCAGAGGGTGTCGACAGGTGGGTACGCTTCGAGAACTGTATCGAGTGCGGTTCCTGCATGTCAGCCTGCCCGGTGACCGGACCATTCATCGGTCCTGCACCCCTTGCCGCACTGCATCGGGCCATCGAGCAGACTGAGGACCCGCAGGAGCTGGAACGACTGCGTTCCCGTGCGTATGCCCCCGATGGTGTGGATGGCTGCGATGCACAGTTCGCCTGCAGCAGGGTCTGTCCGGTGAAGGTCGCACCCGGCAGACATATCACACAACTCAAGAGAGAGAGAACCTCTTGAACAGGAACAGACCTCCTCTGGATCACAGACGGCGGTCATCGATCGAACGAACGTGCAAGGACGGGATGACATGCAGCCCATAGCGGTAACAGTACATGATCGGATGCAGGATGGATATACCTATTGGAGGACTGAACCGGAAGGGGAGGCCTTTCACCCTGAGTTCAAACCGGAACTCACGCCTGCCCAGATGCTTGCACTGGGGGTCTTTGGTGGGAAATATATGACAGACTGCCGTGATGAGTTCCCATCAGTCTGGTTTGAGCACGCGGTGCTCTGTCCTGATCACAAGGACCCTTCGATGAACTTCTTCGGGGTCGATGCCTCGAAACCGCTTGACTACTGGAGGAGGAAAGGGTGGATCTACCATGAGGATCCCAGAGGTTGGTTCCAGTGGTACTGCAGGTACTACATGGGGCGAAGATGCCCGGATGACCTGCGTCAGATCAAACGGTGGAAAGCCATGAGAAGACATATCGCCCAGATTCAGAAACACTGTACGCAGGGGGATCTCGGCTGCCGTCCACGGCAGCGACAGGCTTTGCTGCACTGGGCATATGACAGCAGAAAGATGTGAAGAGCACTACTGTTCGTACTCTCTGCAGTGTCTCCTGCGTCTCATGATGTGTGTTTCTGGTATATCAAAACCGATGGTTCTATGCTATGATTACCGTATTCAAGCTTCGTGTGCTTATTACTACAGGGTGGTATGGAAATGATCGATTCCCTATTGTCGGATTACTTACGTGAGACCGGGTCGTTGTATCGTGATACGCTCACAGGTCTCTATGCTCACAGTATCTTTCACATTGTGATCGATCTTCACATCAAACAGGCGAAGAGAAAATCAGATTTCTTCTCGATCGGATTGATCGATATCGACCTCTTTTCCAACTACAATCAGACACAGGGAACGACAGCTGCGGATCTGGCGCTCAAGCAGATCTCACAGTGTATCCTGCAGGAGATCCGAGAAAGTGATCTTGCCGTCCGGCTCGATGGCGATACCTTCGGGGTGCTGTTTGACGGTTCTCGTTCAGATGCCTCCTATAAGGCAGCCGATCGTATCAGGAGACGGGTAGAGACGGAGTTCTCAGGGGAACTGACGGTGAGTATCGGTCTTGCCTCCTTCCCCCACGATGCGGAACATATGTCGGATCTGCTGCGCAGTGCAGAGGAATCGCTCCTGCAGGCAAAGAGCAAGGGGAAGAACTGTATCCATTTCTATGATATCAGCCAGCCTCTGGAAAAGACGAACGTCCCGAACGTCCTGGTGGTGGATGACGGGAAGACCAACCGGTTCATCCTCGCAGCCCAGCTTCGTCCCCTGGGGTATCATGTGATCCTGGCATCCAGCGGTGAAGAGGCCCTGTCGATCGTTCGGAAGACGAAGGTGAACCTTATCCTTCTGGATGTATTGATGCCCGGCATCGACGGGTACGAAGTCTGCCGAAGATTGAAGAAGAACGCCACAACCAGACTGATCCCCATCATCATGATCACAGCCCTCGGTGACACCGAATCCCGGGTGAGAGGTATCGAGGCTGGTGCTGATGATTTTCTGACCAAGCCTCCCATGCGTGAAGAACTCATAGCCCGTACCCAGTCGCTGCTGACGGTGAACATGCTCAATCAGAAACTGACCAGTTTCGAGAATGTCCTCTATTCGATCGCGAATGCGGTCGAAGCAAAGGATCACTACACTCAGGGGCATTCTAAACGGGTCGCGAACATGGCTGAGGCGATCGGACGGGAGTTGAATCTGAGCAGTGATACCCTCATGGAGCTGAGGACCGGAGGACTGCTCCACGATGTGGGAAAGATCGGTGTCCCGGAGAAGATCCTCAACAAACCCGGTCCCCTCACTGAAGAGGAGATGCAGGAGATGAAGAAACACCCGATGCTCGGGTATACGATCTGTCTTCCCCTGAAAGAGAATCTCGGGTCTTCACTGGAAGTGATACGTCATCATCATGAACGACTGGACGGCAGCGGGTATCCTGACGGGATCAGCGGTGATGAGCTAACCATAGAATCGCGCATCATGATCGTCAGTGATGAGTACGATGCCCTCACGACGAAACGACCCTACCGTGATGCCTTTCCCATCAGAATCGCATTGGAGATCATGGATGCGGAAGTCACCGCCGGGAAACTCGATGCAGAGGTGCTCCTCGCGCTCAAACGGATCGTGAGTACTACGACTCACTCGGTATCCATGCCGTGAGATCCCGAAGACGATCACCGCTCAGGCGGCTTGGGATCGGAGTATCGATCACTACCGGTCTTCTGCTGATCCTGCTGTATGCATGGGCGGTGATCCCCTTCACCGTCATGGATGAAGCTCGGGAAGTGCTTGAGGATCAGAGCTATGAGATCACCCGGCACAGGAAGTATATCAGCATCAGGCAGCCCGGCAGTACCCCTTCGCAGGGGATCATCCTCTATCCCGGGGCACGGGTGGACTCAGAAGCCTATGCCCCGCTTGCACGGATCTTCGCGGATGCCGGATGGCTTGCAGTCCTGGTCCAGATGCCGCTCGATCTTGCCGTCCTGGGCAAGGACAGGGCATTGGTCGTGATCGATGAGCATCGACAGGTCGACAGCTGGTATATCGGGGGACACTCTCTCGGAGGAGCCATGGCAGCCTCGTTCGCCAATGAACATCCTGAACTGCTCACCGGGCTCTACCTGCTGGGTTCATACTCTCCCGATTCAGTCAGTCTTGCTCAGAGCGGACTGTCGGTGATCAGTATAGCTGCTCAATACGATCTGTTCGCACAGAGAGAGGAGATAGCAGCTGCAGCTGGGAACCTTCCATCTGATACCCTCTACAGGACGATCGAAGGGGGTAATCATGCCAGATTCGGCTGGTACGGCCCACAGAACGGCGACGGGATCGCCACGATCAGCCATCAGGAGCAGACCGAGCAGACAGCCCGGCTGATGCTGGAGCTCTGGAAGTGAACCGTGCTGTCCCTGCCTCAGTACTGCGCTGCATGATCGCCCACCACGTAATTCCATCAACACAGATATAATTCTTTACTTGCCCGTGTGCAGAAGGTATGATGAAAGAAATACCGTGTTCATAAGGGGCAACCAATGACAGAAGCCGACTTACTGAGGGCGCAACGAGAATTCGAAGAACTTCAGGGCTCCGTGACACCTGAAGATGTGACACGAGTCGAAGCATCGATCGGCAAGATGCACAAAGGGGTCCTGAAGGATGTCTGGGATCAGGTTCTGCTGCTGTGGACGTTAATCAAGGATCCTGCCGCTCTCTGGGCTCCCAGGAGTATCGCACTGGCGGCTCTGGTCTACGTCATCTCTCCCATCGATGCGATTCCCGATATGATCCCGGTACTCGGATTGGCTGACGATGCTGCGATCGTGACCATCGCGGTCACTTCTCTTGCCTATGCGGTGAACAAATACCGGAAAGAGGCATGAAGGGGTGGCTCTGGTGATCAGGGGAGGCATCCTCTGCGGGGAGCAGGGACCTGTACAGGAGCTGTATCCCGGATGATCGATGAGCACAGACAGGAAGCATCGGAAGTGATGCTTCCTGTCTGTGCTCGTATCACACGATGCTCTTTCTCAGGATGAACCCCTTGTGAACCGGGACTGACGGCTTGATGAAACAGGGTTTCCCGTGATCAGCCTTATGTATGATCTGACGATCCCCGTCGTACAGGGTGAACCCGGTATCTTCTATGAAGAGGATATCAGGGCCGATGAATTCGATCGTATCTGTATCAAGGATCTGGTTCTTCACATCAAGGTGCAGCAATCCGTCCTGATCAGGATCCCCGATCGACCCCAGGAACATATACTGCCGAACATAGCTCTTCTGCGTGGATGCTTCGATGTCCTCTTTCCCGAAGAAGAATCCGGTAGAGTACTCTCTGCGACTCACTTTGAACAACTCCTCTTTGTAGCCCTGCCAGGAACTCACCGGTAGATCCTTCTCAAGAGCCTCCAGGGCCTTCCGGTACGCTCTCGTGGTGATCGCATTGTAGTAGATGGATTTCATCCGACCTTCGATCTTCAATGAATCGACCCCTGCATCACGCAGTGCTCTCAGATGGTCGATCATGCACAGATCCTTGGATGAGAGGATGGAGGTGAATCCGTCCCCCTCATAGATGGGGAAGTACTCCCCGGGTCGCTGTTTCTCTTCCAGGGCAAGGTCCAGTGAATGGACACGGTAGTCCCATCTGCACGAGTGTGCACAGTCTCCCTGATTGGCACTCCTGTCTGAGAGGTATCGTGAGAGAAAACATCTGCCGGAGTAGGCGATACACATGGCACCATGCACGAAAGCCTCGATCTCCAGCTCAGGTACGGCATCCTTGATCGCCTTGATCTCATCAAGGGAGGTCTCGCGGCCAAGCACCACCCGTGAGAAGCCCATCGCATGGTAGACCTTGGCAGCAGCGGCATTCAGGCAGTTCGCCTGCGTGCTCAGATGCAGAGCGACCGAGGGGAATCGCTCTTTGAGCATCGCTGCAGCACCCAGGTCACTCACGATGAAGGCATCGAGCGGATACTGTTCGATATACTCATAGGAATCAGCGAGCTTGGTCAGATCACCGTTGTGAAAGTAGATGTTCACTGCCCCGAAGAGTTTCTTATCGCCTTTTACCTCAGCGATGGATCTCCATTGATCCTCGTGAAAGTTCTCAGCCCGGGCTCTGAGCGAAAAGTTGCTCAGTCCTATATAGGCAGCATCTGCGCCGTAGGCATAGGCATAGTAGAGTTTTTCCAGATTGCCGGCAGGCGCTAACAGTTCCATAGTGGTTCCTCTCTGCTGAACATCAGGCTTTCGGCTCGTCAAACGAGAGTCTGATCACCTCTTCCAGTCGTGCGACTGGATGGAAAGTGATCCCTTTTTGATGTGTTCAGGTATCTCCTCAAGATCCCGCTTGTTGTGCTGCGGGATGATGATCTGTTTGATCTTATTCCTTCGTGCGGCGATGACCTTCTCCTTGAGCCCTCCGATCGGAAGTACTTTTCCGGTCAATGAGAGTTCCCCGGTCATAGCCAGATGGTCTTTGAGCCGTTTCCCTGTAGCCAGTGACAGCAGGGTCACCGCCATGGTGATCCCTGCAGAGGGACCGTCCTTCGGTGTCGCCCCTTCTGGGATATGCAGATGGATCGTGTTCTTCTCGAAGAACTCGTTCTTGATCTGGTACTCCTGTGCGATATGCCGGATATAGGAGTAGGCGATGCCTGCAGACTCCTGCATGACATTTCCCATCTGTCCGGTAAGTTTGAATGACTCCTTTCCCGGGACCTGAATGGCTTCGATCAGGAGGGTATCGCCACCGAAGTTCGTCCATGCAAGACCGACAGCCATCCCCGGCCGATCTGTGCCTTTGATCTCATCTTCTCTGAAGACCGGTTGCCCGAGATAGGTCTCAAGATCGGAATAATCCACAGTGAGCGGAAGCTCGATCTCTTTGAGCACCTGCTGCTTGGCGATCTTGCGGAAGATCTTGTTCACAGCCTTCTCGTAGTTCCTCACTCCGGCTTCTCGTGCATATTCATCGGCGATACGCATCATCGCCTTCTTTGAGATCTTGACCTCTTTCTCATCAAGGCCGTTCTTATCGAGAGACTTGGGAATGAGGTATCGTTTTGCTATGGCCATCTTCTCCTGAGAGATGTAGCCCGAAAGTCGGATGACCTCCATCCTGTCAAGCAGCGGTCTCGGGATGGTATCGAGGGTATTGGCGGTGACGATGAACAGGACCTGCGAGAGATCGAACGGGATATCGAGGAAATGGTCCCTGAAGCTGATGTTCTGTTCGGGGTCAAGCACCTCGAGCAGGGCAGAGGATGGATCCCCCTGATACGATGCGCCCATCTTGTCTATCTCATCGATCATGAACACCGGATCCTTGACCTTGACGATCTTCAGTCCCTGGATGATCTTGCCGGGCATCGCCCCCACATAGGTGCGACGGTGTCCCTTGATCTCTGCCTCATCACGCATCCCCCCGACGGAGAACCTGAAGAACTCCTTGTTCAGAGCTCGGGCGATAGACTTCCCGACAGAGGTCTTTCCCACTCCCGGAGGTCCCACCAGACAGATGATCGAGCCCTTGGTATCCTTCTTGAGCTTTCTGACGGCTAGATACTCGATGATACGTTCTTTGACATCATCAAGACCATAATGATCCTGATTGAGGATCCGTTTTGCGGTCTTGAGATTGAACTTCTCTGGTTTTGAGTCTGCCCAGGGAAGCGAGGTCAATGTCTCCAGATAGTTCCGTGAGACAGAGGACTCTGCAGAGTTCGGATCAAGGAACTCATACTTGTCAAGTTCACTCTTAGCCTGTTCATAGGCTTCAGGGTTCAGCGGCAGGGATTCGATCAGTTCCTCGAAGTGGTTGAAGGCCTTGGTCTTGGGATCATCTGCGATCCCCAGTTCCTGCTGGATGGCCTTGAGCTCTTCCCGCAGGAAGTATTCCCGCTGGTTCTTCTCGATCTTGCTGTTGATGCGGTTCTGGATCTTCTGCTGGAGCTTCATCAGATCCTCTTCTTTCTTGATGAAGACCAGTACCTGTTCGAGCCTGTCCCGGATGTCGAGGGTCTCGAGGATGGTCTGCTGTTCCTTGCGGTCGATATTCATGATCGACGTGATGAAATCCCCGATCTTCCCGGGTTCGTCGATATTCACCATATTCAGGCGCATCTCTTCGGTGAACAGTGGATTTGACTTCGAGAGCTGTTTCATCTCGATGAGCAGAGAACGGGTCAGAGCTTTGATCTCTTCCTTGTTCTGCTCGATGCTCTCGAGATAATCGACGATGGCCGTGAGTGGTTTGTCATCTGTGACGAAACGTTTCACTTCAAAGCGCTTGAGGGTCGAGATGAATATGTTCAGACCGCCGTCAGGCAGGTTTATCTTCTTCACGATCTTTGCCACGGTACCCACAGAGAAGAGGTTCTCTGGATCATATCCGTCCCCTTCGCTCTCTTTGGTCAACAATAGTCCGATAAGACTGTCCCGCTCCAGTGATGCTTCGACCACTTTGATGTCATCCTCGTCTTCGATGACCAGGGGCGTGAATATACCCGGGAAGATAGGGTTCCCGGTAAGTGGTACTATATACAGATGGTGCGGTAGTATCTGGTTTGCCGGCAGTATCGTATTTTCAGACATGAACGTTCCTCCTCGTTTTACGTGTGCTGCATGTTCAGTAAAATGTACTCATTCTTCACTGTTTTGGAAAGATGAAAAATCATCTAAGTTGGAGAATATCCCGTACGGTGCAGGAACTCCCCGCACTGACGTGAGGCCAGTCGTGCCCCTCTGCTGTTCAGATGGATCCCGTCTGTGGTAAGGAGCAATCCCCTCTGGTCAGAGAGCCGGTCAGCAGCTTCGGGGTCTCCTCCGATCAGCTGTGCATCGAGCAGACAGTCCTGAGGATTCTCCAGAAGGAACCCTGAGTGTTGTTTCGGTTGTGATCGCAGGAAGGCATCAAGGGCAAAATCCAGAACGGTCAGCGAGCGTTGATGGGCGAGCGTGCGGATCTCCTCGTTGTAGGAGACTCTCAGAGCGTTCACATGGCTATCGAGCTCCTCTCCCAGCAGGGGGATCAGCACGATGGCAATGTGGTCTGCCTGCAGTCCCAGCTCCTCCCAGCGTGCGAGTATACGGTCGAGCTGCAGGGCGTACTGTCTGCCGAACTCCTTCGGGGTGTCAAGAGGAGGTGTTTCTGAGCGGATGAGGGTCTTCGCTGCTGCTTGAGCCTCTTCCCCTCCGCTGGTGATTACCTTCGGCAGCAGGACATCATTGCCGCCGCACTCAATGATCAGGGCATCGATCACTTCGGTGATACGACTGCTGCCAAGATACTTCAGTACCCGGGAGGTGACCCCGAGCATTGTGTCGCCATCGATACCCCGCAGCATGATCTGCTGCTCTGCATCGATCGTGAGATAGCGCGTGAACCCGATACCGATATGACCGGCGGCAAGACTGTCTCCTGCGATAAGCAGCATGCACATACCTCTCTCTGTTCTGTCGTAGGGATCATATCAGAGGCTCTGCGCTACCTGCCCGAAGACAGGTGCCTCGGAACGTATGGTTTTGTTATGTACCTGCGACCCCTGATCACAGTATACTCATACCGTGTTGTATCAGTAGTATAGCAGAACGCAGCATAAAAACCTAGATGATCGAATCAGATCATACATGATAAGGGGAGCATATGAGACGGATACCGATCAGCTGTAACAAGGATTGTGGAGGAGGCTGCCCCCTCATAGCTGTGATCGAGAACGGTAGGCTTCTGGAGGTCATTGACAATCCTGCACGTGAGCACTACATGAAAGGATGCATCAAGGGCTATCGTACCCCTGAGATGCTCTACCATCCGATCGTCTGACCAGGCCGATGAGAAGGACAGGGCACGAGGCAGCGGGGAGTTCAAGGCTATCACCTGGGAAGAGGCGTATGACCGTATCGCGGAGGTGCTCCAGCACAGCAGAGCACGTTCGAAAGGCAGTGAGATCATGCGTATCGGAGGGTCAGGCTCCTGCAGGGGGGCTCTCCACAACACAGCGACCCTCTCGCAGCGATTTCTCTCCCTGGTCGGTGACTATACCGATACCAGAGGGAACTACAGCAGTGAGGTGGTCGATTTCGTGAACCCGTATTTGTTCGGTACAAACAAGATCGGTATCGATGTGAGAACGATCAGATCCTCCTCCTGTGTGATCCTCTGGGGGTACAATCCCTTCGATACCCGGTTCGGCTGCGAGGCAGAATCGGTCTTCCGGGAACTCAGGAGTACCGGTACTCCCTGCTATGTGATCGATCCGAGGAAGACTGCCAGTGTCGCCCTGTGCGGTGGTACCTGGGTCGGGATCAGGCCGGGGACTGACTCATTTCTGGCGGCAGCCTGTGCTATCTGCTGCTTACCGAGGATCCTGACCGGCTCGATCGAGTGCGTGCCTATGCAGAAGGGGCTGACGAGTTCGCCGATTATATCACCGGCAGGGTCGACCGGCAGCCCAAGACCCCTGCCTATGCACAGAGGATCTGTGGGGTGCCCGAAGAGCTGATCTACAGGCTCTATGAGCAGCTTGCATCAGAAGCTCCAGCAGCCATCCTTCCGGGACTGTCTGTGCAGCGGGTCCTGGGGGGTGAGAATACCCAGAGGCTGCTGGTATTCCTGCAGCTGCTTGCGGGAACACCGGACGGGTGGGCGGTTCATCAGGTGCCGGGCAATGGAATGCGGTGCCGAAGGTGCGGTGCGGCTCGATCTCTGCCCTGCGGAAGAGTCCTCACGGTGTTCCGGTCTACCGATGGGCCGATGCCGTGATCCGCGGGACCGACGGCGGGTATCCGACCGATGTTCGCCTGCTCTATAACACCGGAGGGAACTTTCTGGTACAGAGCAGTGATACGACAAAAGTCCTGCAGGCTATCGAACAGACCGACATGCTGATCTCCCATGACATGTTCATGACCCCGACGTGTCGTTACTCTGATCTGATCATTCCTCCGGCGATGTTCCCAGAACGTGAGGATATCGTCTTCTCCAACTCAGGGCTCCTGTTCTACTCCCACAAGGTCGTGGAACCGCCTGAAGGGGTCCCGACAGACTATGAGATCTTCTCCCAGCTCTCACGCCGTCTTGGGTTCGAACAGCAGTTCACAGAGGGACGCAGCGAGGCCCAGTGGCTCGATCACTTCCTGCGTGGCAGCGAGGTCGATGATGTAGAGCACTTTCGGGACACCGGGATCTGGTATTCTGATCAGCGGATGTTCATAGGCTTGAGCGACTTCATCAGCGATCCGGTCACCCATGCACTGCATACCGACAGTGGGAGGATCGAACTCACCTCCCGGCGCTATGTCACAGCCGGAGGTGACTTCTATCCTCTTGTTCAGGGATCATTGTGCAGCAGTGACTACCCCCTGCAGCTGATCACCCCGCATCCGAGGTATCGGATCCACTCCCAGAACCAGTTCGGTGCATCGCTGCAGAGACTCTCCGATGACAGGTTGTGGATGCATCCTGAAGATGCCGCACGAAGGGGGATCGAAGCGGGGAGAGCGGGTCAGGATCAGCAGTGAGCAGGGGTATACCGATGCGATCGTATCGTTTGACAGGCAGATCATGAGCGGGGTGGTGAGTAAGGATGAGGGATGCTGGTATCCCGAGGGTGGGGATGAACCGGGGGACTGTAATCGCGTGAGTTCTGATACCCCCACAACACCTGCGCAGGGCTCGAGGACTCATAGCATCGCCGTAGAGGTCCACCGTCTTCGTCAGATGACGGTGGACTCTCTCAGCAGTGAGTGATCAGATAGCCGGCTGCTTCTCAGGTTCTACCAGAGGGGGCACGCTCTGATCCCCTCTGAGCCACTTCACTCCGACATAGCAGAGCGGGGTATCGATCAGGGCAAAGGCGACCTTGAACAACCAGTAGGGGATGATCAGGCTGAAGATGAAGGGGATGGTGAACTTGGGAGTCATCATGTAGAAGGCCAGGAACATGAAGATGGTGGTATCGACGAACTGGCTGGTCATGGTCGAGAGATTGTTTCTCAGCCAGAGGTGTCTGCCTTTGGTCCTGTTCTTCCAGAAGTCGAACGCGATCACATCATAGCTCTGACTGATGATGAACGAGACGATACTCGCAAAAGTCATGCGAAGTGAACTGCCGAAGATGGTCACATACTGTTCCTGAAGACCCCAGGAAGCGTTCGCAGGAAGTTTGATGCAGATCATGATCATCATGAACATGAACACCAGGATACCCGAAGAGACTCTGACAAAGAACTGCGCCCGTTTTCTGCCGTGGACCTCACCGATGATATCGGTGATGAGAAACAGCAGCGGCATGAAGAGGATACCGACGGAGACCCGTACCCCGAACATGGTGGTGATCTTGGTGCCCAGCGTGTTGACGATGACCATGGAACTGACGAACAGTGCTAACATCACTTGCGTTTTTCGTTCAATCTGACTCATGAGCGTTTGACTCCTGCAAAGACCGATTTGAGCATGCATCCGACATGCGATTTCGGCTACCATAGCCGATTTTTTGGAAATAGTCAAACAGCTGATGACGACTGATGGAAACTGATACACTGTGTTAAAGTCTTCCATGTCAGAAAGATACACAGACAGTATGTGGATCTGTATCCCGCCGGAGACAGCTTCCTCTGCTTCTGTGGGAAACACGGTCCACAGAGGACAGGGTAGCCAGCCCTTCAGAGGAACCATCATGTTTTTAAAAAATAGTTGTTGCAATATGTTGCATAGCGAGTATAATACTAGTACTGCATAGCACAGCATGATACGTATATCTTTGGCAAGGAGAGCATTATATGCCAGATACAAAATTGATAGTCATAGCGATCGGGGGGAACTCACTGATCGAAGATGCCAAGCATGTCTCAGTCGCTGCCCAGTATGAAGCAGCACGCAAGACTGCAGAGCACATCGTCCGACTGGCCTCTGAAGGACACCGGATCGTCATAGCCCACGGCAATGGACCGCAAGTCGGTTTCATCCTGAGAAGGGCAGAGTTCTCCAGAAGGATCCTCCACTCGGTCCCTCTCGATTCCTGTGTTGCTGATACGCAGGGTGCGATCGGGTACAATCTCCAGATGGCGCTGCATAATGAGTTCATCAAAGCCGGTATCAACCGACCGGTTGCGACGGTGGTCACCCAGGTCGAAGTCGATAAGGATGATCAGTCGTTCATCAACCCATCAAAACCCATCGGTACGTTCATGACCAGAGAAGATGCTGAATACCATCGGGATACCGATGGATGGAATGTCATTGAGGATTCAGGAAGAGGCTACCGAAGGGTCGTCGCCTCTCCGCTGCCGAAGAATATCATCGAACTCGACTCAGTGAGGACTCTGCTCGACAGCGGGGTGATCGTCATCGCCGCAGGCGGCGGCGGCATACCGGTGACCGTCAATGAAGATGGTACGTTCACTGGAGCCGAAGCGGTCATCGACAAGGATCTGGCAGCTGCACTGATGGCAAAGGAACTCAAGGCTGACCTGTTCGTCATCTCGACAGCGGTGGAACAGGTATGTCTGAACTTCGGCAAACCAGATCAGAAGAGCCTTGATACCGTCTCTGTGGCCGAAGTGAGACAGTATATGAACGAAGGACACTTCGCCCCGGGCAGCATGCTGCCCAAGATGCAGGCGATCGTCGATTTTATTGAGGCATCAGGGAACATGGGAGTGATCACGAACCCCAGAACCTCTATGATGCGGTCAATAATGAGAAAGGTACTCATATAGTACGATAGTCGTATATAACCGATACGAAACACTCCGAACCATAATGATACCTGTAGTTGTATACAACTGCAGGTATCGTTGTATAATCAGAGGAACAGGAGATAGAAGATGAAAGAACGGAGACCAGACCTCTTCATCGCAGAAGGGGTCGAACAGGTGATGGCGATACTGCAGAAGGTATATCTTCCCGAAGATATACGGATGGCTGCGCTCTACGGTAGTGCAGCCAAGGGAAACTTCATCTGTGGACTGTCAGATATCAATCTGTTCCTGGTACTCAGCAGTGAAGCGGTCGATACCCTCGATCGTCTGACCGTACCATTCAGACGGATCGCCCTGCAGTACCGTATCCAGACGGTGATCCTCTCGGAATCAGAGCTGGAACGATCTGCCGATATCTATCCGGTAGAGTATCTGGAGATCAGGGAGACGATGAAACTGCTGTGCGGAGAGGACCTGCTTTCGCTCCTGCTCATCGACAGGAGTCAGTATCGCCATCAGGTGGAGGAGAGACTGCGCGGTTCCATCAGAGCCCTGCGTCAGATGCTGCTGATCATGGACGGGAAGACCTCGGCAGTAGAGGAGTATCTCACTCGCTGGTGTGCAAAACAGGACACCCTCTTCCGTGCGATGATCAGGCTCAAAGATGAGAGCCGGCTCGCGGAAGCCGGCAGCGAAGCCAGCCCGATCACCGCAGCCCTGACAGCTGAGCTCTACGGAGTCGAAACAGAGGTCCTGCAGGAGATCTATGCCTTCAGGGATGCCCCTGATATGAAGAGGGTCACAGTCCGAACGATCAACAGTCTATTGCGTGTCTATCAGGTCCTTACCGATACGATAGACCGGATGTAAGGAGTACCGCAGATGAATACCCGTAATCAGCAGCCGCTCTGGCTGCGCATTCTGGTGAACGGTATGGTCGTGATCCTCGCGATCGGCATGGTCTATATCGTCAGCCGAAACGGTCTGATACAGCGTGAGAAGCGTCTGAGTGACCTGGAGCAGGAGATCTGCACGATCCTCGAAGAGCGCTATGAGCTGCTCACGGGATTGGCCAGCCAGCTGACTGAAAGTGTGGATGAGGATCTGTTTCAGATCGGCAGGGACCTCCAGAGTGCACTCCCCGGACAGCAGGGACTGGAGCTGTGCGCTCTTCGATCAGAGCAGCAGCGGTATCTGGAACTCGACCGTCTCATGCAGATGGGGGTCATCGCGCTGACCCGTTCACAGGTGATGGAGATCACTGTCTCACTTGTTGCAGCCATCGAAGCACTGCAGGAGAACGAACAGCGACTCTCAGAGCCCACGGCCTCCTATAACACGCAGGTCATCTCGTACCGGAACGCCAGGAGTTCGGTGGTGAACCTGGTGGCGAACGCAACGGCAGAGCTGAAGAGCTTCGAGGAGTTTCACATCGAGACTGCATTGCACAGCCCCTATTAGGGAGTTCTCGTATCGATCCCGAACCTGAGGATCTGCAGCAGCGCATCGATCATCTCCTGTTCGTCAAGTACCTTATCATCAGGGAGAAAGAGATGCATGCGTTCCTTGTAGTAGTTCGATGCATGAGAGAACTGGATCATCATGGCTATATTATCGAGGCAGAAGGCCAGTACCTGGCGATGGGTGCTGCTCTTGATCACCCCTGAGGCCTCAGCCTCGGCAAGCAGTGCCTCATAGGTCGTGACGGTCATCTTCTCGACCTTCATCGTCAGCTCTGCTGCCAGATGTGAGAGTCCCTCAGTGGAGAGCTCAAGATAGATCTGGTTCATGAAGGGATAGGCTTTCGCATACGAGATGGAAACCCGCAGCATCTGTTCGTACTTGTCGAAGATATCACCTGGGTATTCGACGACTTCTTTGAGTGCCTTCTGCAGGATCCTGCCGCCGCGGTCGATGACCGTAAGGAACAGCGCCTCTTTCGATGGGAAATAACTGTACATGGAACCGACGCTGATCCCTGCCTGTTCTGCTATGGTGTTGATGTTGGCGGCCTTGAATCCGTTGGCAGCGAACTCTTTCACAGCGGCGTCGATCACAGCCTGCTGTTTTCCTCAGCGATGCGATCGAAGGTGAGGGTGTGCCGTTTCTTATCGAGCATGACCTGCTAGACGCTCATGAACTGATTGGTCTTCAGCAGCACCAGCGTGCAGGCTTCGATGACTCTGATGCCCCGCTGTTCGAAGAACGCTTTGGCCTCAGCGGATTCGGTCCCCGGGTTCATGATGACCCGTGCGGGGTTCAGTGCAGCGATCTCTTCGACCATGGTAGAAAGGATCCTGGGGTTCACATACAAGGTGACCGTATCGATCTTTCCCTCGATCTTCTCTGCAGAGGGGTAAGCCGTATGTCCGAGGATCTCGGCATCTCTGACTGATACCGGTACCGGCGTGTGATCGTATTGGGCAAGCAGGTCGATAGCTTTATAGGAATATCGGTCTGGTTTGGCACTCGCGCCGATCACTGCGACTCGTTCATGGTTCATTCTGTTGCTCCTTGTGGCGCCGGGCTCTGATCGCTATAGCCATGGGGGGAAGCCCCATAGCTACCAGTAACGGAATGATCAGGGCGGCTGACAGCTGATTATGTTGTGAGATTATAGCGAATATCTTGAGGATTATCAACAAGATACCAGAGAGTGCTGATACTCCCCAAACGATATCGATCAGGGTAAGGGCACGAGTGCTGCCGTTCATCAGCATGATGCCCAGTGGGATGAGCAGCAGCAGCAGCGGATGCAGCAGCAGCACGTTGGTGTTGCCGAAGGTCACATCATGATCGGTGAAGCACAGCATGAACAAGAGCACACTGCCAAGGATCCCTCCGATCAATCCCATGGTCAGATCGAAGAGCCCTGCGAGGATATGTCTGTGTTTTCTCATCGGGTCAAGCCCGTGTATCCATAACTTGAGGTGCAGGAACATCCCCAGCAGTCCGACAGCACTCCCGAGCAGCAGAGCTGCAGGCCAGTGGGGCTGCCACTCCTCAGGGACTGCCGGCCGTTCATCGAAGGTCCCGAGCACTTCACGGGAGGCGACGATCGGGATCTGGCTGCCTGATTGATCGATATAGGAGAATGACCTGAGAGCCTCTTCGAGCCTGTCAGGAAGGAACATCTCATCCCAGAGCGAAATCGGCTGATCGATCCTGCCGCTCTGCAGGAAGTTCAGCACAAAATCCATCAGCAGATGTCCGCCGGTATATCGGCGGATATGTTCACGATAGGAGTAGGGGGACGGGACCTGATCAGCCCACTGCTGGAACTGCCCGTCAACAGCCATATCGATGACATCGCGTATCTTCGTAGAGCAGTTATCCCGGTAGTGGTGATAGAGGTAGGTACTGTTCTCCGGTCGTACATTATCGAGCAGGAAGGCATATATGCGGTATCGTTGTGCCGGAGAGAGATTCAGGGTGATCATCGAGGTGTTTCTGCGCTCCTCCAGCGCATAGGTGATGCGCTGCTGTGCATAGGAAGCCATGACACGATAATAGAGCCTGCCCATGGCGAAATTGGTGTAGAAGTTCTCCTGTTCGAAGTCGAACACCCCGTAATCGAACATGATCGATCTTCCGGTGATACCGTCTTCTACGATCAGGGCGATATGACCGAACCAGACATAGACCGGGTCCCCCTGTCCCAGGGTCATGACTTTGACCGTGAGATACTCACCGCGCTCTGCATCACTCAGAGGCTGCTGTTCACCGGAGAAGATAGCAGGAGTCACTGTGATCAGCAGCGCTGCCAGCACTAACAGGTGTATCGTAGGTTTCATGGATGGTATCATATCACTTCCAGCAGTGCGCGCATAGAGCCCACAGATGGTTGGCGTACATGCTCAACCATGAGAGATCCCCTGCGGTATGAGCCCGGGCGGAGGGCTCTGATGCACAGTTGATCAGCGAAGCTATCTTCTCTGCAGGGCTCACTATCCCATGGGATACAAAAGAGCTGGTTTTAGGGGTTTCCAGTGCGAATGTCTGTAGTGTCCTTGTTGTATATCGAAGGAGATTTTGATAGTATAAGCGAAAAATAGATGGTGTACAGAGGTGATGATCAGATGAAAGCTGTTGAACTGGCAAAGGCATATAACCCCAAGGATTTTGAAGACAGGATCTACGCACAGTGGAAGGAAGGAGGCATGTTCAAGCCTTCACAGCCGTCAGAAGAAGATCCTTCACGATCTCCTTTCGTGATCGTCATCCCCCCTCCCAATGTGACCGGTGTCCTGCATATGGGACATGGACTGAACAACTCCCTGCAGGATATCCTCATACGATACCACAGGATGCTCGGGGATCCCACCCTGTGGGTACCCGGTACCGATCATGCCGGTATCGCTACCCAGAATGTCGTAGAACGACAGCTGCAGGCGAAAGGCACCTCACGCCATGTGATCGGTCGTGAAGCCTTCGTCGAAGAGACCTGGAACGTGAAGGATCAGCACCATACGATCATATCGAAACAGCTTGAGAAGATCGGTGCCTCCTGTGACTGGGATAGAGAGCGCTTCACTCTTGATGAGGGACTCTCAAAGGCTGTCCGTGAGGTCTTCGTCGCCCTGTACGAGAAAGGACTGATCTATAAAGGGAACTATCTGGTCAACTGGTGCCCGGCCTGCGGTACGGCACTGGCTGATGATGAAGTCGAACATAGAGAGCTTGCCGGACACATGTACCATATCACCTATCCGCTCTCTGACGGGTCGGGCAGTATCGAGATCGCCACCACGCGTCCGGAGACCATGCTCGGCGATGTGGCTGTCGCCGTACATCCGGAGGATGAACGCTACCGACATCTGGTTGGGAAGATGATCGATCTTCCCCTTACCGGCAGACAGATCCCGATCATTGCCGATCCCTACGTCTCGATGGAGTTCGGTACCGGTATGGTCAAGATCACCCCTGCTCATGATCCGAATGACTGGGACATCGGGAACCGGCATGATCTGGAAAAGATCAACATCCTCCATACCGATGGTACCCTCAATTCCAGCGTCCCTGCACCCTACCGTGGGTTGACGGTCGCTGAGGCACGGACGCTGATCGTCAATGATCTCAAGGGACTGGGGCTGTTCGTCGGCAGAGAGGATCATACCCACCAGGTCGGTCATTGCTATCGCTGCAACACCGTCATAGAGCCGTTTCTCTCCGAGCAGTGGTTCGTCAGGATGCAGTCCATGGCCCAGAAGGCTCTCTCAGCCTGGGAAGAGCAGGAGGTGGTCTTCTATCCGAAGAAATGGGAGAATACCTATACCCACTGGATGAAGAACATCCGTGACTGGTGTATCAGTCGTCAGTTATGGTGGGGGCACCGCATACCGGTCTGGTACTGTGAGGACTGCGGTGAGATGATGGTATGCCGGGAAGACCCTGCACAGTGCAGTGCCTGCGGGTCAACACATCTCAGACAGGAGGAGGATGTCCTTGACACCTGGTTCTCTTCCTGGCTGTGGCCGTTCTCGACCCTGGGATGGCCGGAGAAGAGTGAGGACCTGGAGCACTTCTTCCCCACAAGTACTCTGGTGACAGGATATGATATCATCTTCTTCTGGGTCGCACGGATGATCATGGCGAGTCTTGAGTTCATGGGGGAGGTCCCCTTCCGAGATATCTACATCACTGGTCTTGTCCGTGACCGTGAGGGACGGAAGATGTCCAAATCACTGGGCAACGGCATCGATCCGCTGGAGGTCGTCGACATCTATGGAGCGGATGCCATGAAGTTCACCCTCTGCTTCCTCGCAGCACAGGGACAGGATATCCAGATCGATATGGAGTCTTTCAAGTTCGGCTCCAGGTTCGCGAACAAGATCTGGAATGCTGCACGCTTCTTGCTGATGAATCTGGAGGGGAAGGAGCTGGTTCCCCTTGAGGATGTCGAATTGAAGGTGGTCGATCAGTGGATCTATCATCGGCTCAATGAGACTGCAGCTCAGGTAGCTCAGGCAATGTCCGTATACCGATTCAACGATGCCTCTCAGGCGGTCTATGAGTTCTTCTGGAATGATTATTGTGACTGGTACATCGAAGCCTCGAAGGGCTCGCTCTACAGCACGGACATCCAGGAACAGAACAGAGCTCTCTCGCTGATGCTTGACCTGCTGGCCCAATCCATGCGACTGCTGCATCCGTTCGTCTCCTTCATCACCGAAGAGATCTATCAGAAGCTTCCCAATACCGAAGGGTATGTCATCGGGGCTGAGTATCCTCTCTATCGTGAACAGCGGGTCGCTGAGGCTGCTGCGAAGCGTTTCAATCTGCTGCAGGAAGCGGTGAAGGGGGTAAGGACCCTCAGAAGTGAGTTCGCGGTACCGCCTGAGAAACGTGTGAGGGTGATCATCAGATGCGAAGAGGATGGTGAGGACTCATCATATCTTGCAGAGCAGGCTGAACTGATAGCCAAGCTGACCCATGCATCAGGGGTAGTCGTGGTGAGTGAAGCTATCGATGTCTCCGGCAGTGTACCGGTAGCCGGTACCGGGTATCAGAGCTTCGTGTTCATTCGAGACGCCATCGATATTCCCAAAGAGATCACAAAACTCGAGAAAGAGTATGCGAAGCTTATGGGACAGAAGACCGGGGTCGAGAAGAAACTTGCCAATGCGCAGTTCCTGTCCCATGCTCCGGATGCGGTCGTGGAAAAAGAGCAGGGTAAGCTTGCTGAGTTCACCGAACGGATCGTACAGATCTCAGCCCACATCGAACTGCTCAGGCAGTCCTAGCACTGGTTGAGTCACGACCGAGAAGAGAGCCCGGCGACAGATCACTGTCTCCGGGCTCTCTTCGGCTCTGCGCACTCGACTGAGAGAAAAAACAGACTCCCCGGATTGAGGAGTCTTTCTTACTACTAAGAGATGCTACGAAACGAATTACATTTCGTTCTTTTTATCCTGAATCTCTTTTCTTCGATCTTTAGCTAGTTTTCCGATCTCACCAAGAGCTTTTCTAGCGCGTGTAGCTGAAGCTTTTACGCCTTTCTCTTCGAATTTCTGGTTCTCTTCAATATACATCTCATATTGTTCTACAATCTGCTCGTGTAAACCCATAAAATCCCCCTTCAATGGTGTAAGTTATACATAAAATGATAGCACAATAAACTGAATATGCAACCATTATATAGTATTTAAGCATGTTATATCGCATTTTAAGGCTGTTAGGCTACACTTTTTGTGGATTTTCTGCAGGTGATCAAATATAACGGCTGTAAAAAGGCGATCGAATAGGCTATAGTACAGCAGGTGCCCATCACATGACTGATCATACCGGGGATCGTGGCAGCTGTGGTGGTTTTTCTGTTTTCTGTGTCCTGCACTGTGTAGGATAATTGAAATTTGTTTTGTAATATATTAGAAATAGATATATAATCTGATGGTAAATTGATCAAAACATAAATATTGTTTCAATTTGTTGCAATATAGAGCAAGGAGTGAATATGAAAGAGTCTTCTGTCAAGAGGTATATCAATCAGGTAGGGATCGAACAGGTCGATACCGGCTGCATCAATTACATCGCCGGTCTCGAGCAGGTCAACGAAGTCGCACCGTCGATCGCCCGATCGATCGTTCAGGAGCTTGCAGATCAGAGATCGCATCTCAAACTGATAGCCAGTGAGAACTATACCTCGCTTGCGACTCAGGCTGCGATGGGGAATCTGCTGACGGACAAGTATGCAGAGGGGTTTCCTTTCCACAGGTTCTATGCCGGCTGTGACAATGTTGACTCTATCGAAGCCTATGCTGCACAGAAAGCTTGTGAACTCTTCGGAGCTCAGCATGCCTACGTACAGCCACACAGCGGTGCTGATGCGAACCTGGTTGCCTACTGGGCTATCCTCTCTACCCGCATCGAGACACCGGCACTCGAAGCGATCGGTGAGATGAACCCTGCGGCATTATCGAGAGAGGATTGGGATACGATTCGTAAGGAACTGGGCAATCAGCGATTGCTTGGACTCGATTACTACTCGGGCGGACACCTGACCCATGGGTATCGCCATAATATCTCCGCTCAGATGTTCGATGCCTACTCCTACAGCGTGAGCAAGGAGACCGGTCTGCTTGATTATGATGAGATCGAGAAACAGGCTCAGGAGATCCGTCCTCTGATCCTTCTTGCCGGATACAGTGCCTACCCGAGAAAGATCGACTTCAAGCGAATGCGAGAGATCGCAGACTCTATCGGAGCGGTACTCATGGTCGATATGGCTCATTTTGCCGGACTGGTCGCAGGGAAGCAGATGACCGGGATCTATGATCCTGTCGCCTATGCCGATGTGGTCACCACCACGACCCACAAGACGCTCCGAGGACCCCGTGGCGGTATGGTACTGTGTACCGATGAGTTCGCTGAAGCCGTAGACAAGGGGTGTCCGATGGTCATCGGTGGTCCGCTGCCTCATATGATGGCTGCTAAGGCGGTAGCCTATACCGAAGCGCTCAAGGATGAGTACACACAGTATGCTGCCAGGATCGTAGAGAATTCCAGCGCCCTCGCTCAGGCTTGTGTCGATGAGGGGATCACCGTAGCTACGGGGGGAACCGACAATCATCTGATGCTCCTTGATGTACGAAGTTTCGGTCTTAACGGACGACAGGCTGAGAGCGTGCTCAGAGAGTGCGGTATCACTCTCAACAGGAACGCCCTGCCGTTCGATCCGAACGGTCCCTGGTACACCAGTGGTCTGCGTATCGGAACACCTGCTGTCACTACGCTGGGTATGGGTACCAGTCAGATGAAGGAGATCGCTTCGATCATCAAACTGGTTCTCTCAGCGACAACGCCGAAGATGCTCACCAAGGGTAAGAATGCAGGATCTCCCAGTAAAGCCAAATATGTTATCGACCAGAGCTCGATCGATATCGCACGGGACCGGGTCCATGCACTGCTCGATCAGTATCCGGTATACCCGGAACTCGACCTGGACTTCCTGTCTCAGGAGTTCCTTGCCTAGTATCTCTCATCACGAACGAAGAACATGAGACACAGGACCGTCCTCTCCGGTATGGTCCTGTGTTTTTTATCATACACTGCTGCTGATTCTCTGGTATACTAAGAAAAAACTGAATGTGTACCGTATCAAAAGGAGTGTGTTCGATGTACAAACGACTGATAAGTGTGGCTGTGATGAGTCTCATGGTCATGAGCATGGTGTTCGCAGATGTATCTGAGATCTTCTCACAGGCAGATCAGCTCTATGAAGATGAGGCCTATACCACAGGGTTCGCTCTGCTCGAAGAGAATGAGTCACTGTTCTCCTCTAAAGAAGAGAAAGCAGGGTACCTCTGGCGCATGGCCAGATTCCAGCTGTTCATAGCAGATGATCGCGAACGTGAAGGTGCTTCCAAATCAGAACTTTTGGATCTCTACGATAGAGGACGGGACTTCGCAGGAGAGGCTGTCGCGCTCTTTCCCTCTGCAGATGCCTACTACTGGAAATCATCGAATGTCGGGAAGTGGGGGGAGACCAAAGGGATCCTGGATTCTCTGGCAAAAGCAAAACCCATGCGTACCGATCTGCTGAAGGTCATAGACTTCGACCCTGAGTATGCAGATGCCTGGTATGTGTTCGGACGGCTCTACATGCTGCTGCCGGGGTGGCCGATCTCATTCGGGAACGGGTCCTATGCGGTCTCGTTCACCCGAAGGTCGATCGATACCTATGCAGGTGAGGACCTCAAGATATCCTACTATCAGAGTCTTGCCGAGACGCTCTGGAGCAGAGACAGCAGCGATCGCGAACTACGTAAGAAGTTCTCCTCGATGGCCTCGAGTTATAGGAAGGAGAAGGACCTCTTCGATAAGATGAAATATTATGAGGGGAGTCTCGGAGAATCCTTCAGACCAGAGTACAGCAGTATGACGATCGGTCAGATGAGCGATCGCGAAGAGGCTGTGGCCATCCTGAGATGGGTCATCGATGCCTACAATAGACTGCCTGCACCCACACGAGGTGAGACCAACAGTATCGAAGAGGTCAAAGAACTCCTGGCATCCTGGGACTGACAGATAGCAGGACAGCGTCACAGGGGGAACTCCTGTGCCGGAGGCATTTAGAGCATCTTCTGGAGGAATGATCTGATACGGGGATGATCGGGATCGTTGAAGAGTTTCTCAGGAGATGCTGATTCCAGTATGACCCCATCATCCATGAAGACGATCTTGTCTGATACTTCACGGGCAAAGGACATCTCATGGGTGACGATGACCATGGTCATATGTTCTTTTACCAGATCCTTGATGACGGCAAGTACTTCCCCGATCAGTTCCGGGTCCAGTGCACTCGTCGGTTCATCGAAGAGCAGGATATCGGGTTCCATGGCAAGGCTCGTGCGATGGCTACCCGCTGTTTCTGTCCTCCTGAGAGGTGACAGGGGTAGGTATCGCGTTTGTCGCTCAGACCCACCTTCTCGAGCTGCTGTTCTCCTGCCCTGATGGCTTCCAGCCTTGGCTTCTTCGCTACCACCAGAGGAGCTTCGATGACATTTTCCAATGCACTCTTATGCGGGTAGAGATTGAAGTTCTGGAACACCATCCCCAGCTTCTTGCATCTGGTTCTGATCTCAGATTCTGAGATATGGGGATGTTCGGGATCGAGGATGGGTCTTCCCTCGATGAGGATCGATCCCCTCTCTGCCTTCTCCAGATGGATGAGGCAGCGAAGGAGGGTGCTTTTCCCTGATCCCGAAGGGCCGATGATGGAGATTACCTCGCCCTTGCTGACGGTAAGGTCTATGCCTTTGAGTACCTCGAGCTTTCCGAAGGCCTTATGTAATCCTCTCACTTCGATCACTGTCGATCTACTCATATACTGCATACCTTTCTTCCAGACGTTTGAAAAAGAGCACGACCAGATAGTTCATCCCCAGATAGATGACCGCTGCGATGATGAACGGACTGATGGTGAAATCACGTGCGACGATCTCCTTCGAGTTCCTCAGGATATCACCGATGCCGAGGACGACCACCAGGGCTGTGTCCTTCACCAAGGTTATCGACTCGTTCGCGACCGGCGGGAGGACTCTCTTGATCGTCTGTGGCAGGATGATCCGTACCATCGTCTGGGTGTAGCTCATGCCCAGCACCTTTGAGGCTTCGTACTGTCCCCGTTCGATCGACTGGATACCTCCACGGAAGATCTCGGTGAAATAGGCACCGTAGTTCAGGATGAAGGTCAGGGCAGCCGCTGTGAACCGATCGAGCCTCAGGCCCGGGATCAGCAGCGGCAGCCCGTAATAGACGAAGAATATCTGCAGCAGCAGAGGGGTCCCCCGGACGATCGACGTGTAGGATTCCATGAGGATATGCAGGGCTCGTGACTTCGAGGTCTTGGCCATCGCTCCGAGAAACCCCAGAGGAAGGGAACACAGCAGGGTCAGAAAGAAGAGCCGGATCGTCACTGAACCGCCCTGAAGAATGTACCCTGTAGATTGCAGCAGATATTCCATGATCATAGTTCCTTGCTGGTTGTGTCAGCTCAGTCGTTCAGCAGTACGTCTTCGCCGAACCACTTCTGAGAGATCCGAGCCGCACTGCCGTCAGCGCGCATCTCATCGAGGATCCTGTTGACTTCCTGCGTGAAGGCATCTTCACCTTTCCTGAAACCGATCCCGTACTCTTCCTTGCCGAAGAACTCAGTCGCAACCGCATACACCCCTGGTTTCTTGGAGATATAGTATCGACCCAGGATCTCATCGACGACCACTGCATCGATCTGACCGGCTTCCAGGTCCATCAGTGCCTGTACGTTATCCTGATACTTGAAGCTCTCGGCAAACGAGGCTGCTGTCGCTGCATCTGATGTGATAGCACCCTCTGCGCTGCTTCCGAGCTGGAAACCGATGCGTTTTCCAGCAAGGTCTGCTTTCAGATCGATGCCTGAAGCTGCCTGTACGATGATGATCTGTTTGTTCGCGATATAGGGTTTTGAGAAGTTGATCTTCTCCTGTCGGTCTTCGGTTATCGTCAGTCCGTTCCAGATCACGTCGATATCTCCGCTGTTCAGGTCGAGGATCTTCGCATCCCAGTCGATCGGCTGGAGTTTCAGTTCGACTCCCATGCGTGTACAGACCTCTCGTGCCAGATCGATGTCAAAACCGGTGATCTCTCCATCTTCGCCTCGGAATCCCATGGGGGGAAAGCTGTCATCAAGACCGAGGACGAAGGTCCCCTTATCCAGGATGTATGTCAGTGAGTTGTCTGTCTTCGTCTCCTGTACTCCGCCTGCAAAGAGCATAGCCGTACACAGAGCGATCATCATGCTTGTCAATGCGATTCGTTTCATGTCATTCTCCATCTTATCATGTCGATTTTGTGTCAGTATACGGGAGGAAAGGCTGCTTGTAAACCTGGTGTGTGCTGCAGCTGCAGGCATTGATGCACCAATTTCAGCAGGTGAACACTGCTCTTCCTTCAGGCTTCAGTCCTGCTGATGCTTCATGGCTATAGGAAAAGCGGGCGATTTATGTTACAATGCCTGTGAATACCCATGAATATTCAATACAGGAACATACATAAGGAACAACAATGTCAGAACTGAAAGGCGACAGGATTGCCGTGCTTATCGATGCCGATAATGCACAGCCATCAATAATAGAAGGGCTGCTGATGGAGATCGCGAAATTCGGGATCGCTCATGTGAAGAGGATCTACGGGGACTGGACCCTTCCGGATCTCAAAGGGTGGAAAGAGGTACTGCTGCAGTATTCTATCCAGCCTATTCAGCAGTTCCGGTATACTACGGGAAAGAATGCCACAGACAGTGCCATGATCATCGATGCCATGGACCTGCTGTATACCAAGAACTTCGATGCGTTTGCCATCGTATCAAGTGACAGCGACTTCACCAAGCTGGCATCCAGAATCAGAGAGGCCGGCTTGATCACCTATGGGTTCGGGGAGAAGAAGACCCCTGAGCCCTTTGTCGCTGCTTGTGACAAGTTCATCTATACTGAGGTGCTCAGGACCAAAGATGACGAAGATACCAATCTGGTCATCAGAAAGAAATCGACCTCTGATCTCAAACAGGATACGAAACTGGTCACGATGCTGCGTAATGCGGTGGAGATGTCCTCAGATGATGGCGGATGGGCTCATCTGGCATCCGTTGGCAGCAGTATCGCCAAGCGTTCACCGGAATTCGACCCCAGGAACTACGGCTATAAGAAGCTCGGTGAGCTGATCACGGCGATCAGACTGTTCGATACCGATGAACGTCTGATCGGGAGTGGACCCTCAAAAGCGATCTATCTACGTGATAAACGTGATAAACGCAAGAAGAACGGTGAATGACCAGCTGAAGCTGATGATCTGGTCGTTCGGGGCTCCATCATGGATGAACCGGTACGACCTGGGCAAGGGAAGGTCTCTCATCGTATTGGAATGGCTGGCGATTGGCAGGCGGATCACGGAAGAGCGGTAGCCGGGATCCATGTGCATGTTCCCTTCAGGAAATCACGCAGGATCCCTCATTATATGATATGATAGGGTACACTGTGTGATTGATCTTTTGGCACCTGCAGATGGTGTGATGGGGGGGATGGCGATGTCCTATGAGATCCTGCTGAACAAGGCGAAAAAACTGGTGGTAGTCGTTCATCATGAAGAATTCGCAGAGAAGACCGCGAAACGAGTCCTTCCTGAGATGATGAACATCCTGGCTTTCAAGCAGTGGAACCATGTACTCATTGATTTTCGAGCGCTTGCGCAGGTCGATCTCTTCGAATTCAAGCAGTATATCATACAGAACAACATCCATAGAGCTCTGCCTCGAACGATCCAGATGGGTATCCTCGTACTCGAACACCAGGATTCGGATCCTGCCTCGGATGGCCACGAGATCCGATCGAAGATAGAGATGCGAGTCTTTCACTCAGAAGACGACGCCCTTGCCTGGTTCGTCTGATATTGAACATATGTCCAATAGTCTGTATACTGACCTCATCATGATGTAAGGAAGGAAGTGTAGAATGGTTTCTATCCCAGAAGTAGTAACGACCGCATGGTCAAGTAAAGTAAGTTCTCCGGTATTCACCACTGTCAGCAGCGATGGTACCCCCAACAGTGTATATGCTTCGAGCATGTGGCTCTATGGAGAGGACAAGATAGTGATCGCTGATAACTATTTTGATAAAACACGGAAGAACATCGTCGACGGATCGACTGGATCCATCCTCTTCATCACCGATGAGCGTAAAGCATACCAGATCAAGGGTACTATTGCCTATGAGACTGAAGGTCCGCTGTTCGATTTCATGAAAGCAGAGAATCCGACACGTCTTCCCGGTCACGCTGCAGCAGTGCTGCAGGTTGAAGCGGTATACAGCGGCAGCGAACAACTCGCATAAGAGGAACTCGGTCCCAGAATGAAGAAGCGCGATCGTTCAGAGATGAACGATCGCGCTGTGCGTTGTGAGCTGAGTACGGCAGCGTCTATGTTCTCGAGTAGAGAGTCTTGATCTCTTTGGCGAACTGCTCCACGATGACGTGTCGTTTGATCTCCTGCTTTGCAGAGAGCTCCTTACCGATCTCGAACTGAGCCTTCACCAGCTTGAATCGGACGATATGCTCGAAGGTCTTGAACCCGGTCTTATTGCTGATAAGATCATTGATCTGCTCATGGATGAGTTCGTTCACCATAGGCATCTCGATAAGATCAGCACGGGAGACGTAGGGGATCCCCTGATCCTTGAGAAAGATCTCGATCTGCTTGGTATCCGGTACGATCAGTGCGCTGAGATATTTCTGATCCTGTCCGATGACCACAGCCTGCTCGATATATTCGGACTCTCTCAGTTTTGCCTCGATGGGTACCGGTTCGATGTTCTCACCACCAAGCAGCACGATCGTATCTTTCGCTCTGCCGCAGATGGCATATTCACCCTTATGGGTCCACATCCCCAGATCTCCGGTATTCAGCCATCCATCGGCATCTATGATCGCAGCGGTAAGCTCGGGTCTCTTGTAGTACCCTCTCATCACCTGCGGCCCTCGGGCATAGATGACGCCCTTCTTCCCGGGAGGTACCGGGTTGTGCTGCTCATCGAGGATCGCTATCTCTGTCCCAGGGATAGGGGAGACTGTTGAAGGGACCTGATGGAAGTAGGATCTCAGTCCGATCACCGGAGCGGTCTCGGTCAGTCCGTATCCGTCGAGCAGTGATATTCCGATGGCTCTGAAGAACGTATCTACCGATTTCGGTAGTGACCCGCCTCCTGATACGCCGGCCTTGAATCGATTCCCGAGCTTCTGTTTGATCGTCTTGAACACCAGGACGTTCCCGAGCATCTTCAGAGGATAGAGCAGGATATAGGGTACGATCCCCAGCAGAAGATCAAGAGGGTAGAAGCGTTTCTTGAACTGCGGGACTCGGTTGTGGATCAGATCATCTGCATTCGCATGGGCATTTCCCACCCAGACGAAGAAGTGGAACAGGCTTCGTGCCACGATGCTCTTCTTCTTCACATTGGCAAACACCCCCATCTTCACTGATTCCCAGATCCTTGGTACCGAACCCATCCAGGTCGGGTTGGCTTTCTTGAAGTCCTGAAGCATGATCTTCCCGATGGGTTTCGAGTAGGCGAGGGTGGATGCGGTCCCCAGGGCAACATACTGCAGGATGCGCTCAAAGGAGTGCCATACCGGGAGTACGGAAAGCCAGGTGTCATCAGGTCCGACTTCGATGACTTTACCCACCTGTTCTACCTGAAAGAGGAAGTTGTGATGGGTCAGCATGACCCCTTTCGGTTCACCGGTAGTACCTGATGTGAAGATGATCGTGGCGAGGTCTTCTTCGTCGCCTGTGCGATGATATCTTCGATGACCTTCCTGCCGCTCTGAGCTATGACTGCACTGCCGCTCGATGCTATATCCTCGAACGTATGGATGGCAAGTCTTCCTGTATAGGTATCGAGAGAGGTGAACTTTCTGTCAAGTACCACCATATGCTCGAGTACCGGAAGTTTCGATTCGAGCTGCAGGATCTTCTCGAGCTGCTGTTCGTTCTCTGCGATACAGATCCTGCATTCAGAGAAGCCGATGATATACTCAAGCTCCTGGGGCATGGCATCCCTTCCACGGGGAACATCTGCAGCCCCGAGAGAGAGGATCGCCAGGTCTGCGATGAACCATTCTCTGCGGTTATCGGAGATGAGACCGATGTGTTCGTCCTTTTTCGCTCCAATGAGCTGGAGTCCCGCGGCGAAGTCCAGGACTTCGGTATACAATTGAGAGAATGTCGTTGGGTTGTAATGCCCGTTCTCTCCTTTCCAAAGCTGTGCTTCATGGTCTGGGTACTTCTTCAGCGTCTCCTGCAGAAGTTTAGGTATGGTCTTTGACATGCTTGATCTCCTTGACTGCCATATATCGTTCTTGTGTATACTATAGAAAGATATATACAATATACAGTCTTTTTACTGACAAATAAAGAACTATTTGTCAAAAATAGATATGAACGTGCAATTACCCACTGATTTTGCAGAATTTTTCTTTGGAAATCCAGCGACTGCAGTGTAGAATGAGTATATATAGTATGTTCAGAGGAGAAGATATGAATAGAACAATGGTAAGAATCGTAGCGGTGCTATTGTGTGTTACCTTTCTCATGGGATGTGTCACGAACACCCATACCATCGGTAACGGTCCGGATTCAGGGTTTGTCGAGACCAAACGACAATATTACGTACTCGGTGGACTGTTCCCCCTGGGAACCACGGATTCCAGGACTATGGCGGGGAATGATCCCAACTATCGGATAGAGACAGAGTTCACCCTCATGGATTTCATCATCTCAGGGCTCACCGGCGGTATCGTCATGTCGCGTACGATCCGAGTGATCAAGTGACCCGACTCTGAGCACTACACACCAACTGCATACGAACCATCTTTTTTAAAGCGGTACAGCACACGACTGATGCAGTACCGCTTTGTCTCTTTTCATGATTTGTCTGCCGTGATGAAGAAGAAGAAGTAGTAGATGATGATCATTCAGGCTCCACTTCGGCAGGTAAAGTAGGAAGATCCAAAGCAGAGGGCGAAGGGAATCTGCCGGCAGATCTCTTCACAGGTGAGTACCCGAACCTGAGGTGCATGCGATCTTTTGATCTTCTGTAAAAGATTATAAAAATTACTCATGTATATGCATTGATGCACTGACTGGTTCCCGATATAGTCTCTAGATATGATACAAAAACAGCACTATCGAACAGCAGCTCTTATCAGTGTCTTTGTCCTCATGTGCATGTTCAGGTTATGGTATACGATCGGGATCATATTCGCGGCAGGATTGATCCTTACGCTCAAAGACCGTAGAAGAAGCTTCTGTGTCGATTATTGTCCCATGGCTACCGTGCAGCAGGCTGTATACCGGCAGAAGGACCCGGGGCATGATCGTCTTCTTGCATTGCTGCAGCGCAGATGGTTCAAGGTCCTCGTGGCCATCGGGTTCTGGGGGTATCTTATCGCCGTGCTGATCCTCTTCAGAGGGGATCCTCAACTGCTGTGGTCCTCACTGTTGAGCCTGATGCTCGGCAGCATGGCGATTGCCCTGATCCTGCAGTCGCTGGTCCGTAAACGGGTGTGGTGTTCGACTATCTGTCCCTACGGAAAGGTGCTCGAACAGGTTGTGACCATCGGGCGCAGATCAGTGAGTGGAGACTGATACAGCTTCTGTGAGAAAGACACCGCTTTCATGAAGGGTCCCATTCCGTTCGAAGGTTATATGCCTTTCCGTATTGCTGAATGGGGGAGGCAGGTGATGACTAAAGACCCTCTTTCTCAGGCATGGATGCTATGGGTTTGAACAGTGGACAGGCAGACAATCAAGCTTGCCTGTCCTTCTTGAACAAGTCCTGAAAGGACACTGTGGTTTCCCCTGTATCTCCTGAAGACTCCTCATCGTGCAGCAGGATTCCGCTGGTACACCGACAAATGGCAGGGGGCACAACGAGCGCCAGGTGATGGTGCTATGCAATCACAGCACATCGCTTCTTGTGTGTGGCGCGACATATCAAAAGATCGAAGGATCGTGTGCTGGCCTCCTGAACTGGTGACGGGTCTCCAGGTCGAACTATTCTAAATGATTGGTGGAATATTCATCTATGGAAGTGCATTCATGCCAATCGATCTCATTGCCAACAGCTTTTGAAGATGCTACATATCGACAACTGGTATATCCATAGGTATTATCATCCGAGAAGGATCCGGTGATTCTTCCGAGCCTATGCTCTCCACCATAGAATCCAGATCCATCATTATTAGTGGATCTGGTATTAGCGATGATCTCACATGCATGAAAACCATCACCGTCATTATACGTAGAAAAACAGGTGTCTAAGTATATGCAGTTTGAGAACCCATGAGAACCGCTTGAATATGCAACACAGTTCTCCAAGCGCATAAGATTGTAATATGCTATATAACAGTCATCAACATGAACATTATGCAGGATAGTCTCACCCCACTGATCGGTACTGTTCCCGGATGTCCCTTTTATGCCGTACGATGAGTCGTGGAAACCCATGATATGCACGTTCTCGACTTCTACATCGTTCGCATCACTGACATCAAGGACCGAGCCGTAACAGCTCGAAGGTATTGTGTCATGGGTATACTGTATAGCCATATTCCCAAAATAACTTAGGGACTGACTGGCTGTGATCACACTATCAGAACCAAAATCAAAATCTACATCGAGAGTCACCGTGTGTTTGTCTATCCCCGTGAAGACAATCACTCCATGTGTATCCAGATCTATCGAGTCCGATATAGAATAGGTACCGTTGGTTATCAGAACGAACTGATATTGGGTGTTCCCGGAGGCTAATGCAGCAAAATCATCATCAGAGTCGATGATGAGATCCCATTGGTCATGCATGACAAGTGGCAGGGTCTTATGATCGACTGCATTATTGCCCTCTGGTGTGTTCACAGCCATTTCACACGACAGGAGCGATAAGAGCATGATCCCTAGTGCGATACCGTACCCATATGGATGTTTCATGTCACCTCCCCATATATCAATGTCACACAGACAGCTGGATCGTTAGGGATCTCAGATCATCTGCAGTCGTTGAAAATCAGCTGATCACATTGTGATCTCCATGACCACACGAAACTGTGACCACCAGAATGTAAGCCAGGTTTGTGAGCAGATGTACACGGCTACAAGACCGCCTACACCTCTGCCTCTCCTGTGATACCAACTATCTGTATGAATCATGTGATCATATAGAGGGTATGTAAAGCACATATACCTGTTACACAGTGATATTACTCAATAGAACTCGCTAAAGGTGGTTCTTTATGGTTTTGGGTTGGTAAAGAGGCTCAGATTTCAGAACTCGCTGCCGGTAGTACTCCCCGTGAGAGGATGAGTATCGCCAGTCATGCTCAGTCCTCTATCAATACCAGAAACCTCGCAGGGACGGAACCTCATGATCACGACGCTACGAAGAACGTCCCAGGGAATCACGGATATACACTACTCTATGATCATGGAAGCCAGTCGCAGTCCCTGCCGACCGCACTAATCCCCCAAGAAATCATGTTGAGCCAAAAAAAGACACAACATGAACTGTTGTGTCTTTTTTGCGGCAAAGAGGACTTGAACCTCCACCTCGTAACCGAGACTAGCCCCTCAAGCTAGCGTGTCTACCAATTTCACCATTGCCGCATGCAACTTGTGACTGACAAGAGCAAACATACACCATTATACATTCTTAGTCAATAATCCGGAGAAAATTTCTCTGTTTCTCCCTCATTCGAAACGTGATAGGGTCTCAACATAATACCGGCAGTAATACTGTCGTACAGAGGGATCCTGTACACAAACCTCTCATCACGCATGAAGTGTCATACGTAGTATCGAACGACCCGATCGCTCAGGGTATGAGCTCCTACTCATGGTGCAGATACCTGAGAATCTGTCACTGCGGGGACGGTATCCGATGCAGGATCATATCGGTCTTGATGGTCTCTCGATTCCAGTGATAGACGCCTTGCTGCTCATAACTGAACAGACGCATCGTATCGTCCCCGATGAATTCGATCAGGTAACGTGATGGATTCCATCTGAGACCGGTTATGGGGGAAGCCATCTGTTCCCAGCCCTCGAAGTTCTCGAAAGACTCACCGGTACCTTCAATCGCCAGTTCAGTCCTGGCTTTCTGCGTGGGAAAGGCTATATAATCCAGATCATAATCGGAGTTGTGAATGACTGCTTCCCAGCTGTCCCACGTGGTGATGCGCCTGTAGGAACTGATCTCCAGTGAGGGGTCCTTGGTCGACCAGGATTCTATCCTCTTTTCGATGACTCCCTCTTTCGGGATGAATTCTATCTGGAACTTCATCGGATCCGTCAGGATCGATATGTAGATCCGCTCATACTGCGTAGCCAGCGATTCTTCGCCGAAGTTATCCATCGCAACCACTTCCCATGTCCCGAGGAGCTGACTGGTAAGGTCCTGAGGTTCCTCGACGGGGACAGATGGGTCTTCCTCTGCCTGATCGACAGCCGAAGCATATGCATCGAGGTTACTGCGTGCTATGGGCTCAGGGTAATCGAACGCCTGAGCCTCTTGGGGATCTCTCGGTCTTCGGGACTGCTTTGGCTTCCGGCTCCTGCGTCTGAGGCAGGGGATTGTCAAAGTCCTGTGCATGCTCAGCTGAGACTGGTTCTGCATCCGGTTCCTGTGAAAGGGTCTCTACAGAAGGCTCAGGTGAGAGTGCTCGTTCATCACTGCTGATGATCTTCGGTGTGGCTATCTCGTGCCACTGTGCTGATGTCATGCATCGGGCAAGAAGCATTGCCGAAGCACTTACCCATAGTATTATGGGTAGCTATGTGCTGTTCATGAATTCCTCCATGCTCTATTCTGGGGGTGTACTGCTATACTATGGATTCAGGCAATACGTGAAGAATGATAAGCTGAGAATGCCCACCTCACATACCTCGGCACTATCAGATCCTTTGATTATGAGGTATACTTCTTCAGGAGGTTAACACATTACAGCAAAGAAAGTTACATCAATGGAACCGGTCATACCCGATGATGCTGGGATCCTGATTCTCGGCTCCATGCCTGGTGCTGAGTCTCTACTCAAGCAGCAATACTATGCCTTTGAGAGAAACTTTTTCTGGCCTATCATGTATAAGCTGACCGGTGCTGAGAGTCGGGATCCCTGGAACGAGACATATGTGCAAAGATTAGTACAATTAGCTGAATATCGCATCGGATTGTGGGATGTCATGCAGCAGTGCCTGCGTGAAGGGAGTCTTGACGGGAATATCCGGGAGGCTGTGCCCAATCCCATCGAAGAGATCCTTCACTTGCATCCGGGTATCTCCGTGATCGGCTGTAACGGGTCAACTGCATACCGTCATCTGAGCAGGATAGCCGGCAGAGCGAAGGGATCCGTGAAGGATACCGGGTTCATCTGGAATGGGGTAGAGGTGCTGCGACTGCCCTCGAGCAGTCCTGTACCGTCTGCACAGTATCGAACGATGCAGGATCGGCTGAGGGTCTGGTCACAGCTCCTTCCATGGATCCTCGGAGATCAAAGCAACCCTTCGAACTCCTGAAGCAGTCGTTTGAACTCAGTAAGAGCTGCAGTGACCGGTTCCGGTGAACTCATGTCTACCCCTGCGGTCTTCAATGAATCGAGGGGGTACTGCGAACCGCCGGACTTCAGGAAGTCAAGATACTTCTGTGTGTCCTCATCACTGCCATGCAGGATCTTCTGCGAAAGAGCCAGGGCTGCTGAGAGTCCTGTCGCATATTTATAGACATAGAAGGCCCGGTAGAAATGAGGGATACGTAATCCTTCGAGATCGCTGACAGACTCAAAGACCATCTCAGGACCGAAATAGGTCTCAAGAAGTGATCGATAGGTAGATCGGAAATAATCGACAGTCAACGCAGTCCCCTGTTCATATCCCTGATGAACGATATGCTCATACTCGGCGAACATCGTCTGGCGAAAGATCGTCGCGATGATATCATCGATCTGCTTGCCGATGATATAGGCTCTCATCTGTTGATCATCGGTGGTGGAGAGCAGGTGATGAGCGAGCAGCTGTTCATTACAGGTGGATGCTACCTCTGCCTCGAAGATGGAGTAGTTGTAGTGCTGGAATGGGTTGTTGTTCACGCTGTACCAGCTGTGCATCGAATGCCCGGCCTCATGAGCGAGGGTGAAGACATCACGGAAGACCGAATTCTTATAGTTCATGAGAATGTAGGGATCCCCGGCATAGGAACCAGCCGAGAAAGCCCCTGAACGTTTTCCTCGGTTCTCATACTTATCGACCCAGCCTCCGAGCAGTCCCGCCTGCAGGATCGAGACATACTCTTTCCCCAGAGGCTGTACTGCTTCGATGACCGTATCGACAGCCTGTCTGAAGGTATAATCGGTCTCGATCGAACCGATCAGGGGCACGTACACATCATAGTGTCGGAGTTCTTCCACGCCGAGCATGCGTTTTCTCAGAGCATAATACCGGTGAAGCGCCGGAAGTTCCTCATGTACCGCTGCGATGAGATTGTCATAGACAGAATCGGGAACATTATCGGGAAAGAGGGATGCCGCTCGGGAGGAGGCGAACCCTCTGGCTTTCGCAACGAACGAATCATGGTGGATACTTCCTGCATACAAAGATGCCAGAGTATTCTTGTGCGCATCGAACCCTTTGTAAAAGATCTCGAAGGCCTTCTTTCGGATGGTTCGATCTTTGTTGATCATCAGTGCACCGTAACTCGATTGACTGATCGTCTGTTCGTTCCCCTCGACCATGATCGTCCCGAACTCCAGATCCACATCAGTAAGGGCTGAGAACGCCTTCTGCGGAGCCGCGGCTGACTCCTGCTCCAAGGCAAGCAGTCGTTCTTCATCTTTGCTGAGTACATGAGGTTTGAAACGCAGGATCTTCTGCAGCATGATCTTGAAATCCTGGAGGGATGAGTCAGCCAGGAACTCATTGATCACCCGATCGGGTATCGCCTGGATCTCAGGGTCGATATAACTCGTGGCGGCAGAGAATTCAGCATCGAGCTGCATGACGCGACTGTACCGGCTCTGGTTGTCGCTGTTCCCCGCATCCTCAGCGTAGCGCAGAAACGCATAATAGCCGATGCGTTCCGATAGTTTCCCCGCTTCTACCAGATACTCCAGACAGTCGCGCAGACTCTCAGGGGACTGGTCAAGAGAACCGGAGAACGAAGCGGCTTTGGGGATCAGTGCCTTGAAGCGGGAGAATCCCTCTTCCCAGGCTGCATCATTGGAAAAGAGTTTCGAGAGGTCCCAGATGTCTGTCTTGGGTATGTCAGATCTCAGAGGTATGGTGTTTGTGGTGTTCATAGGGTCAGTACTCTCCTGTTCTAGCATTACAGCAGTTTCGCAATCTGCTTGCCGGCTTTTCCCCGGTGGCTTATCGAATTCTTGAGTTCAGGATCAAGCTGCGCGGCTGTCATACCGTATGACTCGATATAGAACACAGGGTCATACCCAAAGCCTCCGCTTCCGATCTCCTTATCGATGATCGTGCCTTCTATCGTCTCCTGAACCGTATAATGGACATAATCATCCTTGATCAGACTCATACAGCAGACGAAGAATGCTCTGCGGTCAGTGATCCCGCCCAGCTGTTCGAGCAGATACCTGTTTCTCTCAGGGGACTCGAGCATCCTCCCATAGACATCAGAGCCATACCGTGCAGAGTAGATCCCCGGGGCACCACCCAGCGCCGGGACGACCAGCCCTGAATCATCGGCGATCACAGCCCATGATCCGGGTATCGATCGCTCCTTGAGAAGGTCCCAGAGGGCCTGTGCCTTGAGCATCGAATTGTCCAGAAAGGTCATTCCATGCTCTTCGACATCGAATGGCAGACCGAGGTCTTCGGGTATAGCGATCGAATGCCCGCTGAAGATCGCAGCGAGCTCGCTCTTTTTGTGTGCGTTTCCTGTAGCAAGTAGAATATTCATAGGTATACAATACTTATTTTGCAGGCAATCGTCTACTCATGCTCCATATTTCTTCTTGAAGTAGAAGATCCCCGAATCCACACTCCCCTTGGGGATCCCCAGCAGATCTGCTATCTGCTTGTGACTCGGATGGATATGGAACTGTTTGATGGTACTGATCACACCGGAGAGTCTCTGTTGTCGTTTCTTGAGATCCTCCTCCAGGGCTGCGATCCGTTCGCTGTCGACCTCATGCTTCAATTGGGTCTCAATACAGATGACCTGAGAGAAGAGGGTGTTCCGTCGTTCCTGCAGATGGGTGAGTTCCTTCTGTTTCTTCTCGCAGGATCTCAGCAGCTGTTCCTGCATGCGCGTGTAATCCATCTCATAGTCGGCATAGAACTCCTGGATCTTCACAAGCAGATCCTCCGGGATCTCCCTGCAGCAGAACAGGAGCATATACAGCAGCTGTTTGATATTCATCGCCGGGCGTTGGGACAGGTATCGCAGGCAGTCGGGAGCTGCAGAGTCCGGTACTCGTGTGAGATCCCTGCAGATTCTCTGTGCCTGAAAGACGATAGAGACTGTCAGGCTCATCACAGAAACAGGCGTAGGAATCTTCATGGCAGACGCGGTCATCAAAGTTATAGATGGACATGATATCGTATGATTTCTGTTTGTATTGATACTGCTTGTAGGAGCGGATCTTGCTTCTGATGGAGCTGGTGAGGTAGTGCATGAACGGGATCCCGGTATAGGTGAAATGTCTGAGCAGTCCTTTGATGGTGGGAAGAAAGAAGATGAGGAACTCCGAGGCCTCCTCCTCGCTGATCGCATGCCACTGCTGTGGATAGTTGTAGGTGATCAGATAGATCGACTGGAGCAGTCGCTCTTCCCCGGTTCTGTCCCTCTGGTATGCAAGGACTTGCTTTGTCAGTGCTTCCTGATCTGAGATACCCTCTCTGGCAGCTGAATTCTGATACATGACATCCTCCTTCAATCTGTTATGCATGATCAGTAGCAAGTCTCATGCCAAACCGGAAGATGACCTGAAGCCACTCTGAAGGGTTCTTCAGGGTGGCTTTGCGTGTGCTGTGTATCAGGATGTAACTAGTTATAAAGTGGGTACAGAACGAATATTACAGAGTGGCTGGGTTCCCTGCCGGTCTGTCACGCATCGAAGACGTCAGAGAATCGATCGATAAGCAGTGCGATGGTCTCCTGCATGGAGTATTCGATCGTAGCCCCTGATGCTTTGCGATGGCCGCCGCCGCCGAATTCGGCAGCGATCGCCCCCACATCGATGGGACTCTCTCCATGTGCGCGAAAGCCTGCGATACAGGACTGGTTCCCGGCATTCTGTTTGACGAAGACGATGACTTCACAGTCCCTGACGCTGAGCATCTGGGCATACAGGGTCTCTGTATCGCGATTCACCTCACCAAAGTGTTCAGTCTCTTCGAACGTCTCCCAGGTCAGCAGGAGCCGTCCCTGAAAAAGCTCCTCCATCCGGTAGAGCAGCAGCCCGATCAGTTTACGTGATGCGAAACTCTGCTCACCGTACATATCCTGATAGATGGCACGAGGAGATGCTCCCGAATCCACCAGCCGGGAGACCGCTGTGAATACTTCCCCGCGATAGGGGCCGATATGTCTGAAGTACCCGGTATCGGTAGCCAGTCCGAAGAGCAGGCGGTGGGCATCGGTATCAGAGAGCGGAACATCGAATGCCTCGAAGAGCTGCATGATCATGTAGGTGACCGAAAATGCCTTCGGATCGATGAAGGTGATATCACCGAAACCCTGACCTGCCGAATGATGATCGATCACCATCGTGGTGAGACTGTCGATCTCATCGGCCAGATACCCGATCCTGTCGGCAGAGGAGCAGTCGACGATGATGATCAGAGGGTCATGTTCTTTGAAATCCTGTGCGATATGTGCATCGAAGAGGGGTTCGTAGTGGACGATCTCATGACGGGTGAATGGTCCTGCAGAGACGAGCTGTGTCGATTTTCCCAGCTGGTCGAGCAGACTTGCGAGGGCAAGCTGGGAGTTGATCGAATCACTGTCAGGACTCTTGTGTCCGATGATCACCGCATGGGTGCATGCGTGGATGGCAGTCATTAGCTCTTGGGGTATCGGTTGGGGTGCTATCATAGGTACTCCGCTACAATGGTATTGTGTTATGTCATTCATCATGAGCGCACTGCTTCGGGAACAGCAGTCTCAGGGCGTCTTCTATTCTCTCCATGTAGTACAGCTGAAGATCAGCTCGTACACTGCCCGGGATATCTTCTCTGGCATGAGATTCGTTCTGTACCGGCAGGAGGATCCGTTTGATACCGTGCCGGTAGGATGCCAGGACCTTCTCCTTGACCCCGCCGATGGGAAGGATCGTCCCTGTGAGGGTCATCTCCCCGGTCATCGAGACATCAGAAGGGACTGCTACGCCTGCAAGTGCAGAATAGAGGGCCACTGTGAGGGTGATCCCGGCAGACGGGCCATCTTTCGGGATGGCTCCCTGCGGTACATGGATATGTATATCATGTTCGCTGATCCGCTTCGGATCGATCGACAGTTCGAGGGCATGGGACTGGATATATGATAGAGAGATCCGTGCGCTCTCCTTCATCACCTCTCCAAGGTTCCCTGTAAGGATCAGTTTGCCGCTGCCGGGAAAGAGGACCGCCTCCACAGAGAGGATCCGACCACCCATCTCTGTCCAGGCAAGGCCATGGGCAAGACCGGGAGCCGTATGAGCATGAAGGAGATCCTGCGTGTACAGGGGCTTCCCGATGAGCTTCGGGATCTGCCGGGCCGTGACGGCTTTGGTGAATCCTGTTACCCCATCGACACGGGAGAGTTCGGCGACGTAGATCCTTGCGACCTTGCGCATGACCGAAGCCAGGGTCCGCTCGAGCTGCCGTACTCCCGATTCCATGGTGTATTCATGGATGATGCGCATCACGGCATCTTTTCTGAACGTCACATGAGAACCTCCAAGCCCATTCTCCTTGAGCTGCTTGGGGATCAGGAACCCGGTGGCGATCTGGTACTTCTCCATATCAGAATAGCCGGGGACTTCGATGATCTCCATGCGGTCCTTCAGTGGGGCCGGGATGGTATGCAGAGAGTTCGCCGTAGCGATGAACAGTACCTGAGACAGGTCATACGGTACTTCCAGATAGTGGTCCGAGAACGTGGAGTTCTGTTCAGGATCCAGGACTTCGAGCATGGCAGAGGCAGGATCACCTCTGAAATCTGAACTCATCTTATCGATCTCATCAAGCAGGAAGACAGGGTTCTTCGTACCGGCACGTTTCAACGACTGTATGATCTTACCGGGCAGAGCCCTATGTAGGTCTTCCGGTGTCCCCGGATCTCCGCTTCATCTCTGACCCCTCCGAGAGAGACCCGTATGAACTCACGTCCCATCGTACGTGCGATGGACTTACCCAGTGAAGTCTTCCCTGTTCCCGGAGGTCCTGTGAGACAGAGGATCGGTCCTTTGATCGACTGCTGAATACTGCGTACAGCCAGAAAGTCGAGGATACGGTCCTTGGGCTTGATCATATTGTAATGATCCTCATCGAGGATCTGCTGTGCTCGGGTAATATCGTAGTTATCCTGCGAGAGGGTATCCCAGGGCAGGTCAGACAGCCATTCAAGATAGGTTCGGATCACTCCGGACTCGGGCGATGCGCTCTGCAGCTTGCGCAGTCGATTCGCCTCTTTCTCCGCCTTCTTTGCGACCTCCTCGGGAGGGTTCTTTGCCATGATCTGCTTCAGCAGTTCATCTGCCTCATCCGATTCATCCTGCTCTCGTCCGAGTTCCTTGTTGATCTGTCGGATCTGCTCATGCAGGAAGTATTCCTTCTGTGCCTGTTCCAACCGCTTCTTGACGTTCGACTGGATCTCATTCTTCAGATCGAGCAGGGAGATCTCGGTATCGATAAGAAGTGCCAGTCTCTGCAGCCGTTCGCGTGTGTCGACGAGCTGCAGGAGTTCCATCCGCAGATCAGCCTGCAGCGGCAAATGTGAACAGATGAGATCGACCAGCAGGTCGCCCTGATCAGCGTTCGTTACCTTCTGTTTCAGTTCATCGGGGATGTTCCCGGTCGTGGTGCTGTAGGAGGTGAATGCCTGCTTGATGGACTGCCTCAGGAGGAGGAGTTGCTGATCATCACTCGGTCCATGGATGATCGGTCTGATACGGGCATAGGGTATATCATCGGCTGCGATCTGCTCTGAGGTGAGTTCTGCACGATAGAGTGCTTCACCCAACAGTCGTACGGTATTGTTCTTGAGCTTGAAGACCTGGATGATCTTGACCACCGTACCGATGGGTTCATATTTCGAAGTGGAGCCCTCGTGCTGTACAGCACTGGGGTAGGCGAAGAAGACCAGTCGGTCCTGTGTCATGGCACGGTTGATGATCACAGACGTCTGTGGAGAGTCTGAGAGGAAAGGAACGAGTGTATGAGGAAAGATAACGAGCTCCCTCGCTTGTATGAGAGGGAGCTCGATCGCATCACTGATCTGTTCTAAGGGAGGTGTGTTCATGCCGATTTCTTCTTGAAGTTCACCTTTGGTTTTACCAGATTCTCTACGACGTCTCTGGTGATGATCACCTCTTTTTCACCTTCGATAGAGGGTATCTCATACATGATGTCTGTCATGAGCTTCTCTACGATGGATCTGAGCCCTCGTGCTCCGGTCTTCTGTCTGATAGCCTTCTCTGCTATGGCCTCGACGGCTCCAGATTCGAAGGTGAGATCCACATCATCGAGTTTCATCGATACCTGATACTGCTTGATCACGGAGTTCTTGGGTTCTACGATGATCCTCATCAGGTCATCCTTCTCCAGATTCGCCAGTGAGACATGAATCGGCAGACGGCCGATGAACTCGGGGATCAGCCCGAACTTGATCAGGTCCTCAGGATGCAGCTGATCGTAAAGCACTGAGAGATCCTTCTCCGAAGAGATGCGGACATCAGCACCGAAGCCCAGCGGATGCTTGCTCACTCGGGATTCGATGACCTTATCGAGTCCGACGAAGGCTCCACCACAGATGAACAGGATGTTGGTCGTGTCGATCTTGAGCATCTCCTGATTGGGATGTTTTCGTCCTCCCTGCGGCGGTACCGAAGCGACTGTCCCCTCTATGATCTTCAGCAGTGCCTGCTGGACCCCTTCACCTGAGACATCACGGGTGATCGAGGCGTTCTCACTCTTTCGTGCGATCTTATCGATCTCATCGATGAAGATGATGCCCTTCTCAGCAGCAGCGATGTTGTTCCCTGCATTCTGGATCAGTTTCAGCAGGATGTTCTCGACATCTTCCCCCACGTATCCGGCTTCGGTCAGGGTCGTCGCATCGGCGATGGCGAACGGGACTTTGAGTTTTCTGGCCAGAGTCCTGGCAAGCAGCGTCTTCCCGGTACCTGTGGGTCCGATGAGCAGTACGTTCGATTTTTCCAGTTCGACCTCTTCATCGATCTTGCTCTGATGAACGACTCTCTTGTAGTGGTTGTACACCGCTACAGAGAGAGTCCTCTTGGCCTGTTCCTGTCCGACAACATAGTTCTCCAGATACTCCTTGATCTCCCGTGGAGTCGGCAGATCGGTGAGAAAATCCTCTGTGGATGATTCTGAATCGCCTTCGAGCAGGATGGTGTTGCATACTTTGACGCATTCATCACAGATGTAGACACCCGGTCCCGCTATGAGCCTGTTCACCATATCTGCATTCTTACCGCAGAACGAACAGGTCTTCTGTGCTGTCTTATTCTTAGCCATGTATGTTCCCCTTGATCAGGCTCTCCCTCCCGGAAAGAGCCCTATCGATACGGCTGACAGTTATGATCTGACCAGGAGGCTGTCAACCAGTCCATATGTTACAGCTTCTTCAGCTGATAGAAAATAATCTCTTTCAAGATCCTTCGCGACGGTCTCGACCGTCTTCCCGGTATGTCGTGCGAAGTAGGCGATCGACAACTGCTTGAGCCGTACGATCTCCTTTGCATGAATACCGATATCTACTGCCTGACCCTGAGCTCCACCCCACGGCTGATGGACCATGATCCTGGAGGAGGGAAGGGCGAAACGTTTACCGGCGGCACCGCTGGCAAGGATCAGGGCTGCCATCGAGGCAGCCTGTCCGAGACAGATGGTCTGCACATCGGGTCTGACATACTGCATGGTATCATACATCGCCAGACCTGCTGTGACACTGCCGCCGGGTGAATTGATATAGAGACTGATATCTCGTTCAGGATCCTGTGATTCCAGATAGAGCAGCTGTGCTACGACCAGATCTGCAGTAGCATCATTGATCTCCCCATCGAGGAAGATGATGCGCTCTTTAAGAAGTCTGGAGAATATATCGTATGATCGCTCTCCGATCCCTGTCTGTTCCACAACCATGGGTACCAGGTTGTTCATCTGCTCTCTGCCGAAATTCATCACGACCTCCGATTAGTCTACCTTGTTCTGCATGAAATCAGTATAGGATGCTGCATCACCTGTTTTAAACTCGTTGTTCTCAAGTAATAAGTCAATCACTTTCTGAGATTTCTTCTCTTCTTTCATCAGGTAGGTGTAGTAGTCCTTCTGATCCTGATCATCGATACTCTCAAGCTGTCCGACCACATCGGCGATGTCCTCATCGGAGACTTCGATCTCCTTCTCTTCGGATACCTTCTCAAGCAGCATCTGGATCAGAATACTCCTTCTGGCCTGAGGTTTCCACTCCTGCAGCAGATCTGACTTGCCGCGACCCTGGTAGCCGAGCAGATCGGTGAGCTGCTGTTCTGACATGCCGGACTGAGAAGCGAATCGTCTCCAGGTGTTTTCCAGTTCAGCCTGGATCATGGATTCAGGAAGGGCGACCTCGACAGATTCCAGGATCGCATCATAGAGTTTGTTGGCTTTGTAGTTGTTCATCTGGGTATCGAGGGTCTCTTCGAGCTTCTTCACTGTAGCCTTCTTGAGGTCCTCGAGGCTCTCATACTCATCGCTGACATCCTGTGCGAACTCATCATCGAGTTCCGGAAGGGTCTTGACTTTGACCGCTTTGATGAGTGACTTTATGCTGATGGTCTTTCCCACATACTCAGGTACATCATGATCTTCCCCGTAGGTCTTCTCGATGATCTTCTCTTCATCTTTTACCATACCGATGATCTGATCGTCGATCTTATAGAAGTTGTAGCCGGTACCGACGGTGAAGACGAAGTCCTCACGTGCGGTATCTTCGACGACCTCTCCCTGCTCATCGATCTCGGCATAGTCGATCGTCACGATGTCGCCTTCTTCGATAGCACCGGTCTTCTCGACGATCATGGAGTTCTGTTCCTGAAGCTGTGCAAGTTCTGCAGCCACTTCAGCTTCGCCTACGGTGACATCCGGTATCGTGATGCTGAGGCCTTCGTATGCCGGTGTCTCGAATGCAGGATAGACATCATAGGAGACGGCAAACGAGAAATCTGACTGTGCATCGAACACGAGTCCTTCTTCGTTGACCAGTTTCGGGGTGCTGTAGGGCAGGGGCTTGTATGTATCCTCTACTTCCTTGAGCGACTCTTCCACGGAATCTTCAATGAGGCTGTACATGGTCTCTTCTTTGAGAGCTTCACCGTATTTGAGCTCAAGAACAGATGCAGGAGCTTTTCCCTTTCGAAATCCTTTCACCTGGAGTGTCTTGCAATACTTCTGTACGGTCTTATCATATACTTGTGCGACTTCTGTCTGGGGAATCGTCACGGTAAGCTCTACCGCTGAATCGTCTAGTTCTTTGATCTTTGTTTCGGCAACCATCTTCAACCTCTTTGAAAAATTTAAAAAACATCGTCTTTTTTGTAAGTATACAAAATATACTCGACATCGACTATAGCAACAATTGTGAAGCAAGTCTATTCCCTTGAAGGAAACGAACATGCATCGATAAAAAAAAAGGCGACCCGTTATCGGGCCGCCTTTTGAGCGAGAGACGGGATTTGAACCCGCGACATCCACCTTGGCAAGGTGGAGCTCTACCACTGAGCTACTCTCGCGTTAAGCGATCAAAAGGTACCATATCACGAGTGATGACAAAGCCCTTTTGCGAGAGAAGGGACTTGAACCCTTACGCCATAAGGCACTAGATCCTAAGTCTAGCGTGTCTGCCAATTTCACCACTCTCGCAGTGATATAACACAGCAGGAAGAAAATGTCAATAAAGATCATCAAACATCTTCTTGCTGCAATGAGCCGTGAAGGGATCGAACCTTCGACCCGCAGATTAAGAGTCTGCTGCTCTACCAGCTGAGCTAACGGCCCTGGTATACGTCCAGTAGGATTCGAACCTACGACCTACGGATTCGAAGTCCGGCGCTCTATCCAGCTGAGCTATGGACGCATGTCTCGCTGTTCGTTGCAATACTATACTATTTCACGTTTCGTGTCAAAACAAAAGGGTGGATGACGGGGCTTGAACCCGCAACAACCAGAACCACAATCTGGTGCTCTACCATTGAACTACATCCACCATGAATGCTTTAGAAACGCTCATTAACGAACGAAATGTACTTTGAATGAAAATGAAGTTTTTGTCAATACCTTCTTATCATGTTATTATGTCCCATGATCAACACCATACTACTGAAAGACCGGATCTCACAGGATGAGTACCTCAGTTCCCTGCATTATTTCGGCATCACCGTCGCGCTGCTGCAGAGTGTGAGAAAGGACGGTGACATCGTCGATTTTCAGCTGCTGTGGGCAAGCAGGCCCGAGAGCAGGATCTTCGGTCGATCCGTGGATCATTTCAAGGATTCACAGCAGTCTCTCGATGAGCTCTTCGCTCACATCAACCCGCAATGGTACGCAGCTGCCCAGCGGGCGCTCTCTGAAGGCTCGGTTCAGGTCGTCAGTGACTATATCAAGAAGACCATGGCTCATCTGATCGCCAGAGTGATCCCCTCTGATGATGATCAGGTCTATGTCCTGTACCAGAATGCCAGTCGTTCTGACACCCCGGGACTTCCTCAGAGGGGGTATGACCCCGATGGGGAAGAGCAGGCGGTTCTGGACGACCCGTCTGAGCGCATGTGTGACTGGTTCTCAGAGCCTGGTTCAGATCGGATCTGCTGGCCGCCGCATGAGGACTGCTTTCTGCAGAGGCTGGATCAGGTCCTGCCTGATGAGGTCTCACAGCTCCATATGCTCTTCTGTGATCATGACCGTGAACCAGTCCGATCGGCAGTAACACAGTTCCTTGATGAGCGCAAGCGTTATCTGAGCATAGAGGGGGAGAGCAGGGGCACCGGTCATCGGTATCAGCTGACGATCAGAAGGTCCTCCGCCTCGCAGGCTCTGTTCGGCACCATCACCGATATCAGCAGCCTGAGGGCTAAGGAAGCACTCGCAGACCGCAATCTGGAACGGATCGATCTGCTGCTCAATGCCATCAACGATGGGTACTGGGACGTGAATATCGAGAAGGGCGATGTCTACCTGAGCACCAGGTGGTATTCGATGCTCGGCTACAGCAGAGATGATTTCCCTGAGAACTATGACCCATGGCCGGAACTGCTCGATCCCGAGGAACGTGATGAGGTGATGGACCACCTCTACCGGACCATAGACTCAGGGCGTCCCTATTACAAGGAGTTCAGGCTCAGGACTAAAAGCGGTAAGTACATATGGGTCGCGGGCAGGGGCAAGTGTGTCGCATGGACCGCTGATGGCAAACCCGCCCGTGCTGTCGGTACGCAGACGGACATCACTGATCGAAAACTCGCTGAGCAGGCCCTGCAGCAGCATCTGGAACGACTCGATGAGGTGATCAGGATCAGGACCAATGAACTTGCCCGGGCTCTGGAGAAGACCGAGGCTGCCAACACGGCCAAGACCGATTTCCTGGCGAACATGAGTCATGAGTTGAGGACCCCGTTGAACGGGATCCTTGGTATGACCGACCTGCTCTCAGACGAAGCACTCACCGATCAGCAGCGACTGTATGTCAATACGATCAAGAGTTCTTCTCATTCCCTGCTTCGCCTGATGAATGATGTACTGGATGTCTCCAGGATCGAGCAGGGAGCGGTAGATGTTCACAACCATCGGTTCTCTCTGACCGACAGCTGCTCTTCTCTGGTGCAATCGCTTCGTCCTCAGGCGTATGAGAAGCATATCGCCCTTGAGCTGCAGCTGTGTGAACAGCTCCCTGCAGAGGTCTACGGTGATGAGAAGCGTATCGAGCAGGTCCTGTACAATCTGATACACAACAGTATCAAGTTCACCAACACCGGCAGCGTCAGACTCGAAGTGTCACGTGATACCTCCCGAGCGGGCTGGATCCGATTCTCCGTGACTGACACGGGGATCGGGATCTCCCAGAAGGATCGTATGAGGGTGTTCGACAAGTTCTTCCAGAGTGATGCGACACCCACGCGCAGACATGGAGGGGTCGGACTGGGGCTGGCGATCAGTGACAATCTGGTAGGAGCGATGAAGGGGGAGGGGATCGACCTTGAGAGCATCCTCGGCGAAGGCTCTACCTTCAGCTTCTCTCTGCCTCTGGGACTTCCTGCTGCCTCAGTGCCTCGTGAGACCGGTCCTCCTGAACAGAAGTCGTACGACAGTCTTGCCGGTACGACCGTCCTCCTTGTCGAGGACAACCCTACCAACGCGTTCGTTGCCCGTATGATGCTGCAGAGACTGGGCTGCACGGTCATCGAAGCTTCAGATGGTGCCCAGGCGATAGAGGTGCTGCTCGATCAGCAGGTGGATCTGGTGCTGATGGATTGCCAGATGCCGGTGATGGACGGGCTGCGGGCTACCATGCGAATCCGTACACTGCATGAGATCAGATCCGATCTGCCGATCATCGCCATGACCGCACATGCGATGACCGGAGACCGGGAACGGTGTATCGCGGTGGGGATGAATGACTATATATCAAAGCCTGTCGATATGCAGGTGCTGCAGAAGGTCCTCACCACCTATCTTACGAGTCCTGCAGATCTCCGGTGATGAAGCACTGTATGATGCGCCAGTCAATGATCTGTCCATCGTACTGTTTCTTCAGCTGCTCTCGAACTTGCTCCAGCAGCTGCAGGTCTGCCGCTTCGATCACCGGTCGGTATGAGGCGTTCAACCAGGTGTCTATGTCCTTCGAGGTGATCCGCCTGGGCTCATCGAGCTGCTGAGCACTGGATGAGACATGTCTGAACCCGGCAGCTCGCAGAACATCGATGAGTGACTGTTCATCGAAATTCACCATACAGTTCGCTGTATCACGGTAGATCAGAAGTTCCGCAGCTTCAAGCAGGCGGCGGTGCTTCGGGTCCCTGCAGAGCTCCGAGAGCCGCTGACCGGCTCTCGGTATGATCTCACACAAGGAGAGCCGGGCATCCTCACTGCACAGAGCGTACAGTTCTCGGGCGAACTGCAGCTTGTCAGCGACCCGGGTGAAGGCATGCTGTCCGATGACTGCATCGAAGAGATCCCGATCACCGAAGAGCTGCAGCAGATGATCATCAGCAGCAGTGATGATGTGCGGGCGATCGAGCTCCGGCAGCTGTGCAGCATAGCCGATGATCTCTCTGGTGAGGCCATCCTTTCTGCAGATCACGCTGACCCCTCCTTCGGGGGTGTGACGACAGGCCTCCCATACCAGCATGCCCCGGCCCTGTTCAAGGACCAGGACCCTGCTGTGGCGCTGCAGCTTCAGCTGGGAGAATATGCGAGTCCTTACCGTATCCTGCACAGCCCCTCTGTCTGAGATGAGCCGTTCGAGCCACTTCTCACGCTGGGTGTTCGCAGGAGAGAAGGTGAGTATCTCCGGGTAGGGCTCGGTGAGAGCACCCTCCAACTGTGCCTCCCTGCGCTGCTCCACCTGGGTCCGTATCTGCTTCTCGTACCCCTGATCCGAAGGCTGATAGAAGACACTGCCCTGCATCCCGGTAGGCAGGTACTGCTGAGTGACCCAGTGATCGGTATAGGCATGGGGGTAGAGGTAGCCGTTCCCGTGTCCGAACCCCTTCTTGTCACGGCTGCCGTCTTTGAGGTGGTTGGGAACCTCTCCGTCTGTCTCCTGCTCCATCTGCTTGAGGGCAGTGAAGAACCCCAGAGAGCTGTTGGATTTCGCAGCTGTGGACAGGTAGAGTACTGCCTGGGTCAGGTGGAACCGGCCCTCAGGCAAGCCGACACGGTCGTATGCGGCAGCGGCTGCACTCACGACTCCCAGCGCCTGGGGTCTGCCATACCGACATCCTCACAGGCTGAGATGAGCATTCGTCTGAAGATGTATTTCGGGTCCTCTCCTGCCTGTACCATACGGGCGAGCCAGTAGAGTGAGGCATCAGGGTCGGATCCTCTGATCGATTTGATGAACGCACTGATCACATCGTAGTGATAGTCCCCTTCCTTATCGTACAACACCGCTTTCTGCTGGATACTCTCCTCTGCAGCTTCTCTGGTGATGTAGATCTCCTGAGCGGGGTCTTCGGGCGGGAACCGCTCAGGGGTGGTCTCGACGGCCAGTTCGAGCGCATTGAGCAGGGATCTCGCATCTCCTGCGGCTATGCTCACGAGGTGTTCGAGCGCTCCGTCTTCGAAGGTGATCGAATAGCTTCCGTAACCGCGATCGGTGCAGGAGAGAGCCTGCTGCGCAATGGCATACAGATCCTTCTCATCCAGTCTGGTGAGCTGGAAGATGCGGCTTCGGCTTACCAGCGCCGCATTCACTTCAAAATAGGGATTCTCCGTTGTCGCTCCGATGAGGATGAACGTGCCGTTCTCTACCCAGGGGAGCAGGGCATCCTGCTGTGACTTGTTCCAACGATGTACCTCATCCACGAACAGGATCGTTCGCTTCTGATAGTACTCACGGCGATTCTTTGCCTCCTCGATCTCCTGTCTGAGCTCTTTCACCCCTGAGAGCACGGCATTGATGGTCGAGAAGTGGCTTTTGGTGGTGTTGGCGATCACCCGTGCGAGGGTGGTCTTCCCGGTCCCGGGAGGACCGTAGAAGATCACTGAGGAGAGCTGATCTGCCTGGATCGCCCGTCTGAGCAGGCGTCCCTCTCCGATGATATGTTCCTGCCCGATATATTCTGAGAGGTCCTGCGGCCGCATACGGTAGGCAAGCGGCTGCATGTGCTGTTCTGATGCATCTGTGAATAGGTTCATACTCAAAGAGTATAATATACTGGAGAAAAAAAGGAACAGCAGCACAGAACTGAGGATAGGCAATTGCAGCAATATGGTCAGGGGGCGTGATCGAGGGTGGAAAAAATCTGAAAAAGATTTCATGTTTCTGTTGATAAGCTCATGCAATTTTGGCATGATGGATGGTGTTATCCAGAGGATGAGGAAGTGAGCCCCTCAGTGAAGGTTCAGGGGGAGAGGTGGTCACAGGGATCGGGTGCGTCTTGCAGTGGCGAGACGGTCTGCTGAACCATATTCCAGATTACCAGATGAAACGTTATACGACGTGTCGAGGGATTCATGAAAAGACAGGGACTGCCTGTTGCGGTCATACTGATGTGTCTGCAGATGAGCATGCTCACAGCGCTGACCATGCCATGGACGGCACAGTCGAAATATCTGTTCACCGGAGCGACCTATGAGCCCTCTTCTGCTCAGGTATCGCCCTATCTCGATATATACACAGGGGATGCGCCGTATATCATCCATGCCGGCTCAGGGGAGCTGTCTGTGCTGCTCGGATTGCCGCTTCACCGTCCGACGCCGTTCTTCTTCAGTTTCGGCACGGAGAATCAGATCTCGTTCATGGATGTCTATTCCCGCAGGACCCTCTTCCAGTCCGGGTCGATCGGCTTCTCCTGGGATCTGCTCGGAGACCTGTCGATTGACAAATATATCATGCTCAGCTCACGTTTCGACCAGATCAGCAGTGCCGTACGATTCTATGCCGACAGCCTGACTCTCGAGCATGCTCTGCATGTCTCGACACCACGGGCGGATCTGTTCACCAGCCTGCGCTACGGTCTTGAAGAGCAGAGTATCCTTGCGTGGTCAGCCGGTCTCGATCTGAGACTGAGAGATTCCCTGGCCCTTCGTCTGATGCTCTCTCAGGAGATGGAGCTCACGATAGCTTTCGGGCTCTCGCACTACGATCCCCCGGCAGATATCGCCCTCGAATATACATGGGACTACGTCGGCGCCCATCGCGGATCGATGGTACGGTACCCGGAGAACACTATCCCAGCCTTCGAGTATGCGATGGGACGAGAGGATATCTCGTTCATCGAGACCGACATGAACATGACTTCTGACGGCGGGTATGTCGCGGTGCATGATCTGAGTTTCCTGCGGTATATCGGCCGGCTCGATGCGATCAGTGAGCTGACACTGGAGCAGATCAGGTCCTTCGACATGGGAAGCTTCTTCTCCCGAGAGTATCGAGATCTCAGAGCCCTCGATCTGCAGGAGACTGCAGAGGTCCTCAAGCCGTTTGCCGGGCAGGGCTTCGTCATGCTGGAGGCCAAGCTCATCGGCGAGGGCCCTGAAGCGATGGACCGGTTCCTCGATGCGGTTCGCAGTGCCTATGCAGATAGTGCGAAGGTCAGTTACATGACCCTCTACTATGAGAATGCCCGGCTGCTGCCCGAGCATCTGCACGATGATGAGAGCTGGGGACTATGTCTGCTCAATGCCCCCTCTCTGCCGCCGTTCGCGCTCTATTCGGGCTTCATCTATCCTCTGTTCACCTATGAGATCACCGATATCGTAGAGCGCTATGAACCGGATTACATCATGCTCACTACCGATTTCATCGAATACTACGATCAGGCGAAGGAACTTGCAGCAGATCTGGGATCGACATCATGTTCTGGGACTTCAAGGATACCATCTTCGCCCTGTCTGCTGATGGGGGACCCGGACCGTCGTTCCTCTGAGAAGGGAGCACAAGGCTACAGGGCGTGCGACTGTCTTCTGCCCGTCGGTAGTGAGAATCGCTGATCTTTGCCTTGATTCTCACCGCGATTTCTTGCATATTCTATGCATATTCTGTTCTAGCGGAGGTCTGTACATGGACATGACACGAGAAGCGATGCTCAGCCGCCCGATGGTGCGCGAGCGAAACATCCTGCGTAACGTATATCTCTGGATGACCGGGGGGCTCACTCTCACCGGGATCCTTGCATATCTGACTGCATCATCACCTCAGGTGCTGAATCTGATCTTCGGAACTCCCGGGGTACTGCTGGTGCTGATCCTGGCTGAATTCGCGCTGGTGATCTACATCTCGGCACGCATGGACAAGATCAGTGCCCAGTCTGCGGTCTTTGCCTTCATCGCCTATGCGGGGATCAATGGGATCGTGCTCTCGAGTATCTTCCTTGCCTATTCATCGCTGGTGATCTCTAGGGCGTTCTTCACCACAGCAGCTGCCTTTGCCGGTATGAGCCTCTACGGGATGACGACGAAACGATCGCTTGCCGGTATGGGGCAGTATCTGTTCATGGCCCTGTGGGGGGTCCTGATCGCCAGTGTGATCAATATGTTCATCGGAAGCAGCTCGGTCTACTATCTGATCTCCTATGCGGCTGTCCTGGTGTTCCTCGGGCTCACGGCCTGGGACACGCAGGTGATCAGAGGCTGGAACGATGCCTACGGCAGTACGATGGATGAACAGACCTATGTGAAGCTTTCGATCCTCGGGCTCTGAGACTCTATCTGGATTTCATCAACATCTTTCTCTATCTGCTTCGCATCTTCGGGCGAAGGAACTGACACCTCGACCAGTGTATTCTGTATTCAAGGAGTAGTGTGTGCATACTGAGTTATCACCGCTGAAGCGGTTTCTGTATCTCTTTGGTATCTTCTTTCGCATAGGGGCGTTCACCATCGGTGGCGGCTATGCGATGCTTCCGATCATCGAGAAGGAGTTCGTGAGCAACAAGAGATGGGTCTCTGAAGAGGATATGGTAGACATCATCGCGATCGTACAGTCCCTTCCCGGGGTCATAGCCTTCAATACCTCCATGTTCATCGGCTTCAAGATCGCCGGGTTCGCCGGAGCGGTCATAGCGGCTTTGGGTATGCTGCTGCCGTCGCTGATCATCATCTCGCTGTTCTCCCTGGTGTATGTATCGGTTCAGGACAATGCCTATGTGCAGGCTGCATTCATGGGCATTCGTGCGGGGGTGACGGCTCTGATCAGTATAGCCGGCTTCAAACTCGGCAGAAGGGTCCTTGTCTCTGCGCTGGATGCGGTGATCGCTGCGGTGAGTTTTGCAGCGGTATGGTATTTCAGTTTTTCTGCAGCCTATACCATCCTCGTTGCAGCCCTCCTGGGTCTGCTGATGTACGGCATCGTGAAAGTGAGGGCGTATGGTATTGATTAGCCTGCTTCTGACTTTTGCCAAGATCGGCATCCTGGGATTCGGCGGAGGGTATGCGATGATACCGCTGATCCAGCATGAGATAGCCCAATACGGTTGGCTGACGTCAGCGGAATTCGCAGATATCGTCGCTGTGTCACAGATGACCCCGGGTCCTGTCGGGGTCAACGCCGCCACCTTCATCGGCATACGAGCTGCCGGTCTTCCCGGCGCCCTTGCTGCGACCATCGGTCTGCTGCTTCCTTCACTGTTCATCGTGAGTATCGCAGCCCATATGGTACAGAAGTTCAAGGAGAATGCGATCCTCTCGGCGATCCTCTCGGGGATCAGACCTGCTGCCATCGGGCTGATCGGTTCAGCCGTGATGTTCTTCGCTACCATGTCTGTCTTCTCCGGTGATATCAGGGAGGGGGAGTTCGGGATCAGTCTGCAGGGGCTGGGGATCTTTCTGATCGTTCTGGTGCTGAACAAGCGGTTCAAGCTCCATCCGATCTACTGTGTCATCCTCTCTGCTGCGCTTGGGATCCTGCTCTTTGTCTATCTGCCGCTATGGATATGAGACGAGATGATCAGCAAGGGCGCGCTTGAGTGATGCGAAGTCGAGGTGATCGGCCTCTATCAGGGTCGTTCGTTTTCCGACATCTTCCGGGTAGTGGGCATCTGAGCTTCTGATCACGGTGTTCCCCCAGGTCTCGATCGGACAGGGGAGCCTGACGGACTCCACTGCCGAATAGGGGAGGTCGGGAAGGAACCCCAGCTGGGATGAGACACTGAAGGCCGGTCTGTCGATATGGGCGGGGATGGCAAGACCGTCTCTGCTGAGGACCTCTTCGATCAGCAGTTCGAAGGAGATCTCAGCGCTGCTGAGCAGGTTCTTCTCCACACAGCCGAGTATCAACTCATCGGAGTCCACATAGACCTGATCTCCGAAGATCTCCGGGACGTTGGGGATATCCGGGAGCAGGAATTCGATGTAGGTACCGAAGTGCAGAGCCGTCTCCAGCGCTTCGAACAGACATACCACGTGGATCTCCTCCACGGTAGTCACTTCCAGACCGAATACCGGCACGATGTGCACAGCTTCGCAGCAGTGTGCGAAAGCCGGGAGATTCCGGGCGGTATTATGATCGGTCAGGGCGAGCATCTCGATCCCCCGGCTCTGTGCCGCGACTGCCAGGGCAGACGGAGAGAGCTCCAGGCTGCCGCAGGGACTGAGACAGGAATGGTTGTGCAGATCGATCTTGAATCTGGTCATTCACCGGCCTCCCAGCAGCCCTCCGATCTTGCATGATGCGGTGAATTGGTCATCGGTTGTCGAGAAAATGGCCACACCCTCTTTGATCGCCGCCTCCTGCATGTCATCGGGCGCAGATCGCTTGTTGCAGAGGATGATCGCCTGGATACCGACCAGAGATGCCACCGCTACGGTGTTCTTGTGGCCCTGGATAGTGATCAGGACCGAATCATCGGGGGCATTGCCCATCACATCACTGAGGAGGTCTGATGTGTAGGCTGCCGTGAATCCCGCCTGATCATTGGGCATGACCAGTGTCTTGTACCCGAGCTGTGTCTTGATATCGTTCAATCTCATCTTCGTTACCCCTTACTGTCTGTTGTGATCTTCTTGAACAGGATCTTGGAGAATACTTCGGTCCCTTCGCTCATCGATGATGCGATGGAGAACTCATCTGATACCCTGCGCACGTTCGGCAGGCCCATGCCCGCACCGAAGCCCAGGGATCTGATCCATTCGTTTGCTGTGGAGAACCCTTCAGTCAGGGCATCATCCACACTCGGGATGCCCGGACCGGTATCTTTTGCGGTGATGGTGATCGCATCATCTTCGAAGACTGCCGTGATGACTCCCCCATCGGCATGCACGACCAGATTGATCTCCAGCTCATAGGAGGCGATGGCAGCCCTCCTGATCTCACGCGGGTCCCGTTTGTCCTGTTTCAGTCGTTTCTTGATCTCTGTGGAGGCCAGTCCCGCATTCTCAAAATCATGTTTATAGACGGTGAAGGTCCTGATCTGTACATCACCGCTCTCCCCTGTGCGAGCATAGGTGCTCTCTCGTTCGATCTGGTCGATCTCCCTGTTGATCTCTACCAGCAGTCTGGTGGAGATGTCCCGGGAGGTGACCATGCCGACGAGTTCCTTATGCTTGTTGAGCACCGGGAATCGGTGGAACGGGTAGCGGTCGAAGTAGTTGATGGCAAAGGAGACCGGCATATCCTCCTCGAGGACGATGAGCTTCGAGGACATGTACTGTTCGGCCCGTTCTTCGATATAGCCCCGGTCCAGAGCCTGTATGATGTCATCCATGCTCACGATGCCCAGAAGCCGCTTACCTTCGGAGATGGGGACGCCGGTGATAGACTTATGTCTCATGAGTCCCTGGATCTCTCTGAGTGTCGCATCACGCCCTGCTGTGATCAGGGCACTGCACATCACGTCCTTGACTTTGAGACGATAGATCAGTTCCAGGATGACCGTCGGTGAATTGTAGGTATTGATCGGTATAGTCTGCATACCTTGATTATACATAATATTCATCCCATGTTAAGATGTAACAGATATCAGCGAACATATTTTTGTGTACCGTACAGCAGTTCTCCTGCAGGTCCCTGCTGTGATATACTGGGTAGATGATCCAGAGTGATGATAAGGAGTGAACGATGAGAGATATACGTGATAAGAGACTGGCAGATCTGCTGGTGAACTATGCCATAGAGCTGAAGCAGGGCGAAAGTTGTCTGATCAACGCCGTTGACGTGCCCGAAGAGTTCGTAGAGCAGTTGATCGAAGCGGTATATGCCGCCGGGGGGTACCCGCTGGTGAACCTGAGCTCAGAGCGGCTCCAGCGTGCCCTGATCGAAGGGAGCAGTAGCGGGAGTCTTGATCTGTGGGCTGACTGTGATGCCTATCGGATGAATCGGATGGATACGTTCATCGGAGTCCGCGGACCGATGAACACCCGGGAGACGGCCGATCTTGCTTCTCATCAGGTCTCTGATTTCATGCTGTACTACAACAAGAAGGTCCATATGGACATCAGGGTCCCGGATACCCGCTGGGTGGTCCTGCGGTATCCCACGCTGATGATGGCCTACAATGCAGGCATGTCCACCCGGGAGTTCGAGAACTACTTCTATCGGGTCACCACCGAAGTCGACTACCAGCGCATGTCCCGATCGATGGACAAGGCCAAGAGCTTTCTTGACCAGGCAGATCAGGTGAGGATCATCGGACCGGGTACCGATCTGAGGTTCTCCATCAGGGGGATGGGTTCGATCCCCTGTGACGGGCATATGAACATCCCCGACGGGGAGATCTACAGCTGTCCGCTGAAAGAGAGTGTCAATGGCACGATCACCTACAACACCCCCTCGACCTATCAGGGGTTCACCTTTCGTGATGTCAGTCTCACCTTCGTCGATGGCAGGATCGTAGAGGCTCAGGCAAATGACACCGACCGGATCAACTCAGTCCTCGATACCGACGCGGGATCACGGTATGTCGGTGAGTTCGCGCTCGGCTGCAATCCGGTGATCACCTTCCCGATGGATAACACGCTCTTTGACGAGAAGATCATGGGATCGTTCCATTTCACTCCGGGTAATGCCTATGATGATTGTGATAACGGCAATAGGAGTGCGGTACACTGGGATCTGGTAGCGATACAGACTCCTGAATACGGCGGAGGTGAGATCTGGATCGATGGGGTTCTGATCAGGAAAGACGGCTTGTTCGTCCATGAGGCGTTCACCGATCTGAATCCCGAGCAGCTGCTTGTCTGACCGGCAGCGTAGGGGGTGGAGAATTCAGGCAGCAGTCCTGCTCCCGGTGCTGCTGCTCTCCTGCACCAGTTCTCTGAGGTATGATCAGCTCTCACTCCGTGAGCAGGTCTCCCTGCAGATCGGCAGTGAGGTGTTCACCCTGGACGTGGCTGCCACGCAGAGCAGCAGAACTGCCGGACTGTCTCACAGAGATTCTCTTGGACCTGATGAGGGGATGCTCTTCATCTTCGAAGGTACTCAGGAGGTTCGTTTCTGGATGAAGGGGACCTCGATACCGTTGGAGATCCTCTGGCTCGATCGCAGCGGCAGGGTCATCGGATATGATACGATGATCCCGTACTCACTCGAACCGGTAGCTTCCCCGAACGCGGTCAGGGCTGCCATCGAGCTGAGTCAGGGTGCCATGGCTCGTGCCGGTGCCGGTCCCGGGACCCGCATCAAGCTGATCTGCGACCCCTAGTGCTCGTTGGGGAATACGACGGTCCGGTTCCCTGAGATGATCACCCGCTGTTCGAGATGAGCCTGCACCGCTCGTGAGAGGACCATGCGCTCCACATCCTTCCCGACCTTCTTCAGGCCTGCAGGTGAGAGTTCGTGATTGACCCGTACCACATCCTGTTCGATGATCGGGCCCTGATCAAGATCCTCGGTCGCGAAGTGAGCAGTAGCCCCGATCATCTTCACACCACGCTGGTACGCCCGCAGATAGGGGTTGGCACCCTGGAATGCAGGGAGGAACGCATGATGGATGTTGATGATCCGCCCCTGATAGGCATTGATGAAATCGGGAGTGAGGATCTGCATGTATCGGGCGAGAACGACAAGATCGATATGGTGTCTGCGCAGCAGATCGATGACCTGCTGCTCCTGCAGCTGCTTCTGCTTCGGATCCACCGGGAGACAGAAGAAGGGGATCTTGAACTGGTCTGCCACATATTCAAGATCAGGGTGGTTGCTGATGATCAGCGGGATCTCACAGTGGATGTCTCCCTCTTTGTGCCTGGTGATCAGGTCATAGAGGCAGTGGGAGGTCTTCGATACCATCAGAGCCACTCTCCGGGTGGTGTCAGAGAAGTCGCAGGACCAGGTGAGTCCCCGCTCTGCTGCAAAGACGGCGAAGTCCTCACGCAGGTCGGTACGTGAGCTTGAGAGGTCGCTCAAATCGAGCTCAAGACGCATGTAGTACTTCTTTGCGCGCAAGTCGGTGTGCTGCTGACAGTGGAGGATGTTGAAGCCCTTGCGGTAGAAGTATCCGGTGATCTGAGCGAGCAGGCCCTTCTGATCGTCGGACTGGATGAGGAAGATGATCTTATTCATGGTTCTCTGTCTCTCTCTGGTCGAATGGGGTGAATACGGCTTCCTCGTCCTCAGGTGATGAGGTGAGGATCTGGACTCTCGTCTCGATCGACTGCAGCTGCTCTTCGAGCTCGCGGGTCAGGGTGATCCCCTCTTCGAACAGGCTCACAGCCTCTTCCAGCGGGACTCCTGCACTGCGGATCTGAGTGCTTATCTTCTCAAGGCGTTCGAGCTTGTCTTCAAAACGTTCCATGATCATGCTCCTGTGATTGTCGATGTGAATGAACCATCATGCACGATGGTGGTAGTCTTCATGCCTGCTGCAGCCTGAGCCGCAGAGGTGATCACCCGTCCGCTCTGCTCATCGATGACCAGAGCATACCCGCGTTCGAGCAGTGCCTTCGGGGAGCTGGAGATCACCTGGCCGCTCACCAGTTCGAACCGGTGTCGCTGCCTCAGCAGCATCCGCTCGGTCGAAGAGGTGATCTGATCGTGAAGGTCATTGATGCGCAGATGCCTGTCTGCAGTGATCCGGCTCATGGACTCCTGCAGCGCGTCGACACAGAGGGTGCTCAGCCGCAGTCTCTGATGTGATATCCTGCTGTCCATCTGTTCTCTGAGGGTGTCGGCATAGTGGCGAATCGTCTGTGCCAGGGCCTGCTGTTCGGATGTGACCAGTTCTGCAGCGGCAGAGGGGGTGGGGCCCGCAGATCGGCGACAAGATCGCTCAATGCCCAGTCGGTCTCATGGCCCACTGCAGAGATGACGGGGATGGTGGTCCGTGCGATCGCCCGTACCAGTCGCTCATCGGAGAACGGCAGCAGGTCTTCGACCGAACCGCCGCCCCGTCCGATGATGATCACATCCGCGAGGTGCAGCCGGTCAGCCAGTTCGATCATCTGTGCCAGGGCTTCTGCAGCTGTCTGTCCCTGAACCGGTGCCGGCAGGATACTGATCTGTGCAGAGGCGTTCCTCCGTCTGAGGACGTGCAGGATATCGCGAAGGGCTGCGCCGGTGGGAGAGGTGATCACCGCGATGTGCCCGGGGACTCTCGGGATGGGTCTCTTGCGATCCTGATCGAACAGACCTTCAGCCCTCAGGGCCTGCTTACGCTGTTCGAGCTGTTCGAGGATGTCTCCTGTGCCCACCTGCGTCATGGTATCGCAGACGATCTGATAGGTCCCTCTCTGGGCATAGACCGAGAGGGAGCCGGTGACACGGACCTTCTGACCGTCGGCAGGTCTGAACGGTACCTGGTAGAGACGATTCTTGAACATGGCGGCAGAGAGGGCAGACCGGTCATCCTTGAGGGTGAAATACCAGTGTCCGGTGCTCGAAGGTCGGAAGTTGGAGATCTCTCCCTCTACGGTGATGCGCCCGAAGGCCCCTTCCAGGACCTCCTTCACGATCTGGGTGATATCTGTTACGGAAAATACCGGGTTACCGAAGTCCATTGGTCCTCTCTCTTCTCATATGATAAAAAAAGCTGTCTCTATATGAAAGACAGCTGAAAGCCAAGTTTGAAACCTGTGGTTAATCTTGAACGATCGCTTCGGTCGGGCAGACTGCTGCACAAGCTCCGCAATCGATGCAGAGTTCAGGATCGATCACATAGATGTCGCCTTCTGAAATAGCATCGACGGGACATTCTGAAATGCAGCTTCCACATGCAACACAAGCATCAGTAATTTTGTAAGCCATCGTATGGCCTCCTTAAAGCATAAGATTATGAGGAGACTATATACCCCGAAGTGGTTGTACGTCAAGGAATATGGGGTATGTTGGGATGAATTTTACCGATCGAGCACGGTTTCAACTACGTCAGTTGACAGGTTGATGCATGGCAGATACTATACATGTATGAGCAGATTGGCAGAACTTGGTGAACATATGATCGGTTCCTCGTACCTGACGGTCTTTACCGGGGCCGGGGTCTCGACCCTCTCGGGTCTTCCTGACTTCAGGGGGGCGGGGGGACTCTACAGCTCACCTGAGTCACAGAGGATCTTCGATTATGAGGTGTTCCTGCAGCAGCCGGAGTATTTCTATACACAGCTGCGTGAGCTGCTCTACAGCGAGCAGGATATCAGGCCCTCGATCGTGCATACGGTACTCGCCGAACTCGAAGATATGGGGATCGTACGAAGTATCATCACCCAGAACATCGATATGCTGCACGAGCGGGCAGGTTCACGGCACGTCTGCGCGATCCATGGTTCAGCTCTGCAGCATCACTGTATCAGCTGCGGGGCTCAGCAGACCATCGATGAGGTCCGTCCTGCAGTCCTGCGCGGCCAGGTGCCCACCTGTCGGCGGTGCTCAGGAGTCATGAAACCCGATATCACCTTCTTTGGAGAGGCGCTGCCTGTAGAAGCGTTCGAAGCTGCCATCAGGGAGAGCTCTCGAAGTGACTGTATGCTGATCCTGGGTTCTTCTCTGCTGGTGCAGCCTGCTGCATCCCTGCCGCTTGAGACGCTTCGACGAGGTGGGGAGATCATCATCGTCAACAGAGGTCCCACGCCGCTTGATGATCTGGCGACCCTTCGCTTCGAAGATCTCCGGGAGGTCTTCTCCCACCTGCAGGGAGTGCTGTGTGTCAGACCTTCTCGATGATCCCCGGATCGGTCGCCTTGATCACGGACTCTACCTGTAGTCGCTTGATCTTCTGCGTGGTGGTCATCTCCATGGCCTGCTCGATGACTCTCATCCGATGGATCCTCTTGTAGGGCAGGAGTTCTCTGTTATGTCCTGCTACCACGCCCTTGAGCTCTTCTACAACCTTCTGACTGTTATAGACCCCTTCACTGCCGAAGTACTCCCCGTTGGGGAAGATGACCGCCTCGATACCCTCGGCTTGAGTCTCCCGGTTGGAGATGTAGCCCCGGATGAGGATCTGTTCGATCTGCGGGTCGAGTTGGAAGTGATCTTCAATCTCTTCGGGAAAGACATTCTTCCCGCCCTCTGTGACGATCAGGGATTTGATCCTCCCGGTGAGGTAGAGGTAGTTCTCATCATCGAGATACCCCACATCCCCGGTCCTCAGATACCCGTCGGCTGTGAAGAGTTCAGCGGTGGCTGCTTCGTTCCGGTAGTAGCCGCTGGTGATGTTCGGTCCCTTTACGACGATCTCCCCGTAGGAGTTCTCATCGGTATCGATGATCTTCATGTCGACCAGAGGGAAGACTTTACCCACTGAGTCGATCTTGAACCGTGCGCTGGGATTGAGGGTGAGGATGGGTGAGGTCTCTGTCAATCCGTAGCCCTGAACGAAATCAAGTCCCAGCTGGTTATAGCGTTTGAAGGTCTCAGGGGCAAGGGGACCGCCCCGCAGATCAGGATCCTCAGGTTCTCCAGATTCGCCTTCTTCAGCAGGGAAGCGAAGATCTTCTTTCCCGGGTTCCTGCCGGTAGTCTGTTTGATCAAGCCGCTGATGCGCATCATCAGCCCCACATACAGATGGACGATCAGGCCTTTTGCTCTCACCTGTTTCATCATGCCCTGCAGGATCTTATTATAGAGAAGCGGGATCCCCATGAGGATGGTGATCTCTCCCTTGCGCAGATCCTTCATGATCTGGGGGACTGCCAGACGGGTGGCGAAGATGATCTGGCTGCCGAACTGGATACCCTCGAGGAACACGGCAGTCATGCAGTAACTGTGGTGCAGCGGCAGCAGCGCATACCAGATATCTTTCTGAGAAGCATCGAGGAACATCTTGTGGCAGGCCTGATAGACATCAGACATGAGGTTCCTATGGGTGAGCATGACTCCCTTCTCGTTCCCGGTGGTCCCGGAGGTGAAGAGGATCGCGGCGAGATCATGCTCTGTGCGTACGGGCTTGGTGCAGCTCGGTGCAGCGAGATCGAGGATGAACTGCGGCAACCCGGGAGCGAGGGAGATGCGAGTACTGATCGGTGAGCTCTCTGAGACTGCCAAGGTCATCGAACTTCTCCCTGTCAACGAAGAGGACCGAGGCCTCACTGGCAGAGATGAGCCGTTCGATCGATGCATTGTCCAGCTGGTAGTCGATCGGGACGACCACTGCCCCCGCTTCGATGATGGCAAAGTAGGCGATACCCCAGTAGGGTGAGTTCTTCCCGGTGAGCGCTATGCGGTCTCCGGGGTTGACCCCGGAAGTGATCAGATAGTCTGCAGTCCGTTCGACATGGCCTACGACCTCCGTATAGGTCATGGTGATCTCTGATGGGCTGAATGCGGTAAAGCAGGCAGCATCTGGATACTTGTGGGCAGACAGATGCAACTGCTCGCTGATAGTCGGCCATTCTCCTGCAATCCAGGTCCCCCGGTAGTGTTCAAGTTCATCCCATGAGTTCTGCATCGTCGTACCTCTGTTCGTACTGTTGGAACCAGTCGTTATAGTATATGATATGACTTGTATGATAACAACCTTACGAAAGAATGTCAAAATAAAGAATCACTCAGCAGACTTCAGTACAAAGCGTTGTTTTGTGAGTTACTATAAAACATTATGTTACTATATAGACAAAAAGTTATTTTTTGAGTATCATAGTCGAAACAGTAGGAGATACTATGTACATTGCAATCAATGGATTCGGAAGGATGGGACGGCTTATTCACACGGCTGCAGAGCACGGAGGTCTTACCGTGACTGCGGTCATCGACCCGGTATCAGATGATCCGCGGGTGAGTGCACGGGAGATCACCCGTGAAACGCTCAACGGAGCCGAGGTCGTGATCGATTTCTCGCTGCCTGCTGCCGCGCTCGATACCATGAGAGCCTGCGCTGCCTGCGGCGTATCGATCGTCGTGGGCACCACCGGCTGGTATGATCAGATGGATCAGGCCCGCAGCATCATAGAGGACGCTCAGGTGGGCTGCATCTGGTCAGGGAATTTCTCGCTCGGGGTGAACCTGCTCTTCGCGCTGGTGCGACAGGCTGCCGGGATCATGACCCAGTTTCCCGAGTATGACTGCATGGTGCACGAGTATCATCATCGGAACAAGGCCGACAGCCCTTCGGGAACCGCATCGATGATCGGTTCCCTGCTGATCGATGGACTCGATCATAAGGATCGCATGGTCACCGAAGCCCTCGATCATCCGATCGGATCGGATGAACTGCACGTCTCCTCGACCCGGGGCGGCTCCATACCGGGGACCCATACGATCACCTTCGATTCAGATGTCGATACGATCGAGATCACCCACAGAGCGAGAAGCCGCGATGGGTTCGCCCTCGGGGCGGTGAAGGCTGCCGGGTGGATCGGGAAAAGAAGGGGATTCTTCACGATAGATGACATGATGGCAGATATGCTGGGAGGCAGATAGATGAACGACAGATTATTACGCGGAGTGCATACGGCACTGATCACCCCATTCACTCAGGAAGGCTATGTGGATCAGGCGGCTTTGAAACGACTGATCGATTTTCAGATAGAGAACGGGATCGACGGACTGGTCCCCTGCGGGACCACCGGGGAGAGCCCTACGCTCTCTCACGAGGAGCATGATCGAGTGATCAAGCTGACGGTGGATTATGCAGACGGCAGAGTACCGGTGATCGCAGGGACCGGGAGTAACTCTACCGCAGAGGCTGTGCGCCTGTCTCAGCATGCTGAGGCATCGGGAGTCGATGCGGTGCTGCTGGTGAATCCCTATTATAACAAACCGACACAGAAAGGGCTCTACCTGCACTTCAAGGCGATCGCTGATGCGATGACGATTCCCTGTATCCTCTACAACATCAAAGGCAGGACCGGGGTCAATATCGATACTGACATCGTCGTGAAGCTGATGACCGAGTGTCAGAACATCATCGCAGTGAAAGAGGCCTCCGGCGATATAGAACAGATGAAGAATGTCATCGCACACCGCCATGAAGGATTCACAGTCCTCTCAGGAGATGATACGATGGCAATCGATCTGATCGAAGCAGGCGGTGACGGGGTGATCTCCGTTGCCTCGAACATCATCCCGGGCAGGATGGTGGAGATGGTGCATACTGCACTCGCAGGTGACATCGCCGCAGCACGAAGGATGGAAGACACCCTGATGCCGCTGTTCGAAGCCTGTTTCCTCGAGACCAATCCCATTCCCATCAAGACTGCCATGGCGCATCTGGGATGGTGTGAGGAGATCTTCAGATTGCCGATCTGCAGCCTCTCATCGGAAGAGCATCGAAACACGATCTACAGCGTGCTGAAGAACCTTTCGATCACCAGATGAGTCTGCGGACCTACTACCGATCAATATTTATGCAGGAGATATATGCATGGCGAGAATAAACGAACATTACAGCAAACTGGCAGCAGGATACCTGTTTCCGGAGATCGGACGCAGAGTGCGGCAGTTCCAGCAGGAGCATCCGCAGGCACAGATCAAGAAGCTGGGCATCGGGAACACGACCGAAGCTCTGACTCCTTCGATCCTTGCAGGGCTGCACAAGAGCATCGACCGACTCGGCGATGTCAGCACCTACAGCGGATACGGTGATGAACAGGGTGATCATGCACTGAGAGAGGCTCTGAAGGCGTTCTACCAGGATACACGGTCGATCACGATCGATGCAGATGAGTTCTTCATCAGTGATGGTGCCAAACCCGATTCCGGGAACATCCAGTCGATCTTCAGTTCCGATGCCGTGATCGCTATCCAGGATCCGGCGTACCCGGTCTATGTGGATTCCAATGTCATAGCCGGCAGGACCTCAGGGTTCGATCAGGCATCAGGGGAGTACCGTGATTTCATCTATATGCCCTGCAATGAGGAGAACGGCTTCATCCCTGAAGTCCCTCAGGGACATGCTGATCTGATCTATCTGTGCAGTCCCAATAATCCCACAGGTGCGGTCGCCTCGAAAGAACAGCTCAAAGCCTTTGTCGATTATGCCCGGGAACACCGATCAGTGATCATCTTCGATGCCGCCTATGCGGAGTATATCAGCGATCCGTCTTTGCCGAAGAGCATCTACGAGATCGAAGGTGCCAGAGAGTGTGCCATCGAGATCAACAGCTTCTCCAAGTTCGCCGGATTCACCGGCGTACGCCTCGGGTGGAGCATCGTCCCCAGGGAACTGACCGTCGAAGGTGCAGCTCCAGGGGAAGTACACCGACTCTGGTTCAGAAGACAGTGCACCTTCTTCAACGGGGCTTCGAACATCGTCCAGTCAGGCGGGATCGCAGCACTCTCACAGGATGGCCTGAAGGAGTGCTACGAGCTGATCGGATACTATATGGAGAATGCCCGTATCATCAGGTCAGCAGCGGTAGCACTGGGACTGACCGTCTATGGCGGCGATAATGCCCCGTATCTGTGGGTCAAAGCACCCGAAGGGATCTCCTCCTGGGAGTTCTTCGACCGTCTGCTCGAACAGGCCCACGTGGTAGGGACTCCGGGAGTGGGGTTCGGACCGGCAGGAGAGGGGTATCTCAGACTCAGTGCCTTCGGACACAGGGAAGATATTACAGCTGCAGTGAAGAGCATACAAGATCATCTGAGCCTGTGAGAGATCGGGCTGAAGGAGCACCTATGAACGTGAAAGACGTTCCGTTTACCAAAGAGACTATCGAGAGGACGGTCGGGGAGTTCCCGACCCCCTTCCATATATATGATGAGGCTTCGATCAGATCGAAGGCACGTGCGTTCACAGAGGCGTTTGCGTGGGCCCCGGGATTCATGAACTATTTTGCCGTGAAGGCCTGTCCCAACCCGGCGATCATGTCGATCCTTCGAGACGAGGGGTTCGGTGCAGACTGCAGCTCGCTTCCCGAGCTGCTGCTCAGCGAACAGGTGGGACTCACCGGTGAACAGATCATGTTCACTTCCAATGACACCCCGGCAGAGGAGTTCGCCCAGGCATACAGACTCGGGGCTGTGATCAACCTTGATGACATCACCCATATCAAGACCATGGAAGAGAGCTGCGGCATCCCGGAGTTGATCTGCTTCCGTTATAATCCCGGCGATGCACGAACCGGGAATGCCATCATCGGACATCCTGCAGAAGCAAAATACGGGCTGACCGGTGATCAGATCGTCTCTGCCTATAAGATCATGAAGGACAAGGGTGTCAAACGCTTCGGTCTGCATACGATGGTCGCCTCCAACGAGCTCAACGGAGCCTATTTCGTCGAGACCGCCCGGATGCTCTTCGAGCTGAGTATCCGGATCAAGGAAGAGGCAGGGGTGAGACTGGAGTTCATCAACATGGGCGGCGGGATCGGGATACCGTACCGACCTGAAGAGACTGCAGTCGATCTGCAGCAGGTATCAGAGGGGATGAAGGAGCTGTATGAACAGATGATCGTACCGGCAGGTCTTGATCCCCTGCGTATCGTGTTCGAATGCGGACGTATGATCACCGGTCCCTACGGATACCTGGTATCGCAGGTACGACATGTCACCCAGAAGTACAAGCAGTATGCCGGCCTTGATTCCTGTATGACAGATCTGATGCGTCCTGCGCTCTATGGAGCCTACCATCACATCACGGTACTGGGCAAAGAGTCCCTGCCGTGTACACAGTCCTATGATGTCACCGGTTCGCTGTGTGAGAACAATGATAAGTTCGCCATCGACCGATCACTGCCGGAGATCGAAGAGGGAGACTATGTGGTCATTCATGACGCGGGGGCCCACGGGTATGCCATGGGTTTCAACTATAATGGGAAACTTCGCTCGGCAGAGCTGCTGCTCGCTGAAGATGGCAGTGTGAAGCTGATCAGACGGGCTGAGACCATCGAGGACCTGTTTGCCACGCTCGATTTCTCACCCAGAAGCATATCGTAACGAATTGGCATCGATAGAAGGAGCAGCTACACGATGATAGACCATACCGCCGCAGGCACGAGCTATTTGGAAGGAGCAGTCTGTTATTATACACAGAGGATCTATTTCAGTGACACTGATGCAGGCGGTATCGTCTATCACAGCAGATACCTTGATATCACCGAACACGCACGTACGGAGATGCTGCGTCTGCTGGGGATCGAGCAGGGAGAGGCCATGAGGGATCATCGAGTGGGGTATGTGGTGAAGTCGATCTCCATCGACTACGAACGCCCCGGGCTGCTCGATGATCTGCTGACGGTGAGGACCGTGGTCACACGCTGTGACCGCTTCTCTCTGGTGCTCGATCAGCGCATCATGCGCGGTCAGCAGCAGCTTGCCAGACAGCAGACCAAGGTAGGACATGTGGATATCGGGTCAGGCAAACCGGTGCTCATCCCCGGTCAGACCCGAGAGCTGTTCGGACAGCTCACCGGCGGTACTGACTAGAAACACCTGCCGTGGGTACTTTTCAGACACGGCCCATCACATCGGTAACAGATCTCATGTTCCAGCGGGGATCCCTGCATATAGTCTGAGATGTTCGAGAGGGTCGTCTGTGCGATATTGTCCAGCGCCTCTGCGGTCAAAAATCCCTGATGAGAGGTGACCAGCACGTTGTTGAACGAGAGCAGGCGCGCCAGCTGATCATCATGCACATACGACAGTGAATAATCATGAAAGAAGAATTCGCTCTCCTCTTCATAGACATCAAGCCCGGCAGCGCCGATCTTCCGGCTCTTGAGTCCTCGAACCAGTGCTGTGGTATCGATCAGCTGCCCTCTGCTGGTATTGATCACCATCACCTGATCCTTCATCATCGCCACCGCTTCCTCATCGATCAGGTGGTGTGTCTGTTCGGTCAGCGGACAGTGCAGTGAGATGATATCGGATCGCCGGTAGAGCTCGGGCAGCTCGACGAAACTGATATGAGGGTCGCTCTTGAGCTCCTCCGGTTCATGCCGGTCATGGACGAGCACCTCGGTACCGAAGCCCCGCATGATCGAGATCATGATCCTGCCGATCCTCCCGGCCCCGATGACTCCTACGGTCTTCCCGTGCAGGTCGAACCCTGTCAGGCCGGTGATACTGAAATTGCTCTCTCTGGTCCTGTTATAGGCTTTATGCGTCTTACGGTTGAGCGTCATGATCAGCGATGCAGCATGCTCTGCGACCGCATAGGGAGAGTAGGCAGGTACCCGTACGACATGGATCCTGTGGTGATAGACAGCCTTCAGGTCGATGTTGTTATAGCCTGCGGATCTCAGGGCGATCAGATGCACCCCGTGTTCGGCGAGTGATCGTGCGACCGCTTCATCAACACGGTCATTGACGAACAGGCATACCGCATCGGCACCATGTGCCAGGGCTGTGTTCGCCGGTGATATACGATCTCCGACATAGACGATCTTGAACCGGTCATCATCAGCATGTCGATCGAATGATGCTGTATCATAAGGTTGTGCGTCGTAGCACACTATGGTTATCATATGAATCTCCTTACAGGTGATGGGCTGAAGATACTCACTGGAGGACTCCAACGCATAGAGCTCAGTTGGATATATATCCTCTGGTTCATCAGACGTGAGGGCTCAGCCTGATCGGGGTGCTCTCCCGGCTGAGAAGTTTCTTGAAGTATCGCGGAAGATTGGGTATCATCTATAGGATAGTGGAATTCGGTATATCAGGTATGAGCAGGGGGGAATGAGATGGTGTTGGACGATGATGTGAGCTGTGAACAGATCCGGAAGAGAGTGCGTGAGCTGGATGTGCTGACCGAAGAGCTGCTCTCTGAGCAGCGCGAGAAGAGTTCCCTGGAGAGTTCGTGGTCGGGGAATCTCGGACACTGGTACTGGAACGTCCAGACGAACACGGTGGTCTTCGATCCGCTGAAGATCCGTGCCCTCGGGTATGAACGCTCGGAGGTTCCTGATGAGATCCCGTATCAGTTCTTCACCGATCTGCTGCACCCCCAGGACTATGAACCGATCATGGAGCAGATGCGCTCTCACCTGCGCGGGGACCTGCCGGCCTATGAGGTGGAGTACCGTATCAAGGCGAAGGACGGGAGCTGGAAGTGGTTCTTCGACCGGGGTATGATCGTCAGACGTACCGAAGAGGGAGCCCCGCTGCTGCTTTCGGGTATCGTATATGACATCACTGCTGCCAAAGAACGGGAGATGGAACTCGAGCGGCAGAATCACAACCTGCAGATAGAGGCATGGACAGATCCCCTTACGGGGATCGCCAACCGCCGGGCGGCTCTCAGAGATCTCGAGCGTGTGATGGAGCTCTCAGCTCTGAACAAGCAGCCGCTGTACCTCTGTATGTTAGATATCGACCATTTCAAGCAGGTCAATGATACGCAGGGGCATGTGTACGGGGATCAGGTACTCAAGATCATCGCAGGACTGCTGAGAGATGCTGTCCGAGGTCACGATATCGCAGGGCGGTATGGCGGGGAGGAGTTCATCGCAGCCTTCTATGGTGCAGATGAGCATCAGGCCCAGGCTATCGCAGAACGGGTCAGGAGGCAGGTGCAGGAGTATCAGTTCGACCGGAACGTGCGGGTGACCATCAGCGGCGGGCTGCAGCGGTATGGGTATCAGAGCATGACCGAACTGATCTCAGATGCTGACAGCAAGCTCTATGAGGCAAAGGCTGCCGGCAGGAATCGTATCATCTCCTGAAACAGCTCACGAGGTGGGGGCATAAGGAGACCGCCCCAACGGAGCGGTCTCACAAAGCATATAAATGCGCAGTGTGTATATGTCCAGACTCTAGACTAGAGTCTGAAAAGCATGTCTTCATATGACGGGAAGGGCCAGTAGGCCTTGTCCGTCATCTTCTCGAGCATATCACCATGGGTCCTCAGTGCTGCCATGGCTGGTATCACGGTGTTACGGTACGCTTTCGCCTGCTTGAGCGTGTCATCTTCGATCGCCAGCGCTGCTGCCATCTCATCTTCCAGTGTGTCTGCAGCGGTCAGGGTGCTGTTCACGTGAATCGATAGCTTCTCAGCAAGTGCTTTCTGGGCAGCAGGATCCAATCCCAGGGCAGTCTGTGATTTCACAGAATCAAGTACTTCCTGCAGATATCTGGTGGATGCAGGTACGATCATGCGTTTTGCCATCTCGGCCATGATCCCTGCCTCGATATTGATCTGTTTGCTGTAGGTCTCCAGATAGATCTCTTCTCGTGACTCGATCTCCGCCTTTGAGAAGACTCCGTGTTTCTCAAAGACTTTCACGTACTCTGGGTCGGTCATCTTCGCAAGGGCCGACACGGTACTCGTGAGGTTGGGAAGGCCTCGGGAGAGGGCTTCTGCCACCCACTCCTGTGCATACCCGTTGCCGTTGAACACGATCCTCCGGTGTCTGCTGTAGAACTCCTTGATGATCGCTGCCGTCTCTTTCATGACATTCTCAGATCGTTCAAGCCGATCCGCTACCTCAGAGAGGATCTCAGCGACTACGGTGTTGATCATGGTGTTCGGACCTGCAAGTGACTGCAGGGAGCCGACCATCCTGAACTCGAACTTGTTACCGGTGAAGGCGAACGGTGAGGTCCTGTTCCGGTCGGTGGTGTCCATGGGGAATCGCGGTATGGTCGTCACTCCGACTTCAACGAGTTTTCCGTCACGTTTCTTCAGTTCACGCTCATCAGCGATACAGTCAAGGATCTCGGTGAGCTGATCCCCGAGAAACATGGAGATGATCGCAGGAGGGGCCTCGTTCGCCCCCAGTCGGTGGTCGTTCCCGGCATTCGCTGCTGAGAGTCTGAGCAGCGGTGCATACATATCGACTGCCTTGATCACCGAGGTGAGAAAGAGCAGGAACTGTGCATTATCTTCAGGGCTGTCGCCGGGCTGCAGCAGGTTGTGTCCATCATCGGTCCCGATCGACCAGTTGTTATGCTTTCCTGAGCCGTTGACCCCTGCAAAGGGTTTCTCATGCAGCAGGGCGACCAGACCATGACGATTCGCCACATTCTTGATGGTCTCCATCAGCAGCTGATTGGTATCGGTCGATCGGTTGGCTGTATCATAGATCGTAGCGATCTCGAACTGGTTGGGGGCTACCTCATTGTGCTGGGTCTTTGCAGAGATGCCGAGTCTCCACAGGTCGTAGTTCAGTTCTTTCATGAAGACTGCGACCCGTTCTTTGATCGCGCCGAAGTAGTGGTCATCCATCTCCTGACCTTTCGCACTCATCGTGCCGAAGACCGTTCTTCCGGTCAGACGAAGGTCAGGTCTCTGATCATAGAACTCTTCATCGACCAGGAAGTACTCCTGTTCCGGTCCTACGTTGGTGATGATACGGCTCGTCGTGGTATTCCCGATGGCTTTGAGTACCCTGAGGGCTTGTCGGTTGATCGCTTCCATCGATCTGAGCAGAGGGACCTTCTTATCCAGTGCTTCCCCGGTGTAGGAGATGAAGGCAGTGGGGATCGTCAGGGTCTTCACTCCCAGATTCTCTTTGATCACTGCTGGACTGGTGGTGTCCCATGCGGTATAGCCGCGTGCTTCGAAGGTAGCCCTCAGGCCTCCGTTCGGAAAGGATGAGGCATCCGGCTCACCCTGGATCAGCTCTTTGCCGGAGAACTCGAGCAGCACGGTCCCGTCATAACAGGGATTGATGAACGAGTCATGCTTCTCTGCCGTCAGTCCTGTGAGCGGCTGGAACCAGTGGGTATAATGGGTCGCTCCCTTTTCGAGTGCCCAGTCCTTCATCGCATTAGCGACGACTTCTGCTACCTCCGGTGAGAGACTTCTCTCCCCGTCCTGGACGGATTTGAGTTCCTTATAGACCTTGGCCGGCAGCCGTTCCTGCATGATCACATCGCTGAAACAGTTCTCTCCATATACTTCAGTCAATGATTTTTTTGTGAAATCTATACACTCTGACATCTCGATCTCCCTGTCTGTTGGTTGTTTGAAGATTATATAGCAATATGCGTGCCAAATAATATAACTTCTTATTAGATATAAAGTAGCATATGATCAGCAGCTCTTTGCTGCTGTTTTGCAGGTTTGATAACCTACAAAAATGTAGTGAAATCGGGTCTGTAGCTACATTTTGTAGGAATCTTCTCCTGCTGGTTCTTCTAGCCTATGGCTTTGGCACCTGTGTCATTGTTGCGTATTCTGATACATTCTTCGATCGGTACGATGAAGATCTTCCCGTCCCCTATGCTGTTCGTACCCGCTCCGTTGATGATCGCTTCGGTGGTAGAGCTCACGAAGGAGTCGTTCACAGCGATCTCGATACGAAGTTTCTTCAGCAGGTTCACTTCGATATCGACTCCACGGTAGGTCTCGGTATACCCCATCTGCTGTCCGCATCCGAGGGCATTGGTGATAGAGATCTTGTAGATCTCGCGTTTGTATAGCTCCTGTTTCACCGAATTCAGTTTATCGGGCTGTATATAGGCAATGATCAGTTTCATAGTGGTAATCCTCCATTACATCGTGGTGAAGATCTGAAATCCGCTGTATGATTCGGTCCCGTGTTCACTCAGGTCCAAGCCGACGAGTTCTTCTTTCTCTGATACCCGCAGTCCATGGGCTTTGTTGATGATGAAGAACAGCAGTCCTGCAGACAGAGCGACCCAGATGAACACCGACAGGGCTCCCAGAGCCTGTATCCCCAGCTGTGAGAACCCGCCTCCGTAGAAGAGGCCTCTGACATCATCAGTGGCGCCGAACAGTCCGACTGCCAGTGTTCCCCAGAGTCCGCAGACCCCGTGTACGGAGATGGCTCCGACCGGATCGTCGATATGCAGCACCTTGTCGATGAACTCTACCGAATAGACGACGATGATCCCTGCGATCAATCCTATGAGCACAGCTCCGAAGGGGGTGACCACTGCTGTCGGCGCGGTGATCCCGACCAGTCCTGCAAGTGCACCGTTGAGGGACATACTGACATCCGGTTTACCGAAGTGGATCCAGGAGATCAGCATGGCTGCGATCGCTCCCGCAGAGGCTCCGAGGGTCGTCGTGACCGCGACGGTCGCCATGGTCATGTCAGTCCCGCTGAGCGTGGACCCGGCATTGAATCCGTACCAGCCGAACCAGAGGATGAACACCCCAAGGCTTGCCAGGGGCAGGTTGTGTCCCAGGATGGCTTTTGATGTGGTCTTCCCGTTGACTTTGACGAACTTACCGATCCTCGGTCCGAGGAAGAGAGCTCCCATGAGTGCTGCCCATCCACCGACTGAGTGCACGACCGTCGATCCTGCGAAGTCGTGGAAGCCCATCTCTGCAAGCCATCCGCCGCCCCAGATCCAGTGTCCTGAGATCGGATAGATGATTCCGGAGATGAACACGCTGTAGATGAGGTAGGCGGAGAACTTCGTCCGTTCTGCCATGGCTCCTGATACGATGGTCGCTGCGGTCGCAGCAAAGACGACCTGGAACATCCAGTCCCTGAAGAGGGTAGCATCGGCTCCTTTGATGAAGAACTGTGAGAATCCGAAGAACCCGTTGGAACTGCCGTACATCAGTGCCCAGCCTAACGCCCAATAGATCAGAGCTCCTGCACAGAAGTCCATGAGATTCTTCATGATGATGTTCCCTGCATTCTTTGCCCGGGTAAGTCCCATCTCGACCATGGCGAATCCAGCCTGCATGAAGAATACCAGAGCTGCTGCCAGCAGCAGCCAGATCATGTCAAGTGCTTCCTGGTGAAGCGCGACCGTCTCAGCCAGTTCGTCTGCGAACAGCGTACCGCAGCTGATCATCAGCAGCACTGAAACAAGTAGTGCGATTTTGTACCTCATATACCTCTCCTGTGTGTTATGTGTGTTGCAGATCTCTTAAGCAGGAAGCATGCCAATCTGACAAAACTGTATGGAGAGATTTTGTAAAAGATACTGAGGAAAAGAGATAGGTGTCAGTCTTTCTGGGGTGGGGCAGTCGAGCAGCAGAAGTATCACAACCATACACCTACGAAAATGTAGGTATATGGTTGTTATGATACATATATGTAGGATTACTGTGGTTTGTACCGGTCTGAATCGAGTCCGTACTTCTCGATGCGCAGACCCATGATGCGTTCGGTGATCCCGAGATTACGTGCAGCTTTTGCCCGGTTCCCCCGTGCATGCTTGAGAGCATCTGCGATGAGTTCTCGTTCAAGCTCTTCGACCGCATGGCGGAGGGTGGATGTGAACTGCGTATTGGAGGATTCAGCTGACTGCAGGCTGGGAGGGAGGCTGTAGGCGTGGATCACGTCATCCTTGCTCAGCAGTACCCCGCGCTCTATGCAGTTCTCCAGTTCACGGACATTTCCGGGCCAGTGATACATCATCAGCAGATCGATGGCTGAACTGGTGATCCGCTTGACCTTGCGGTGGTTCTTGCGGTTGTATTTATCGATGAAATGATCGCACAGGAGCATGATATCTGATTTGCGGTCTCTCAGCGGCGGGATATGGATGGGGAAGACATTCAGCCGGTAGTAGAGATCTTCCCTGAAGGTCCCGTTCTCGATCTCCTGTTCGAGATTCCGGTTGGTAGCGGCGATGATACGGACGTGATGGAGATGGTCTTAACCCCGCCGACGCGTTCGAACTCCTGTTCCTGGATGGCTCTGAGCAGTTTTACCTGCATCTGGGCAGAGAGCTCTCCGATCTCATCAAGAAAGAGCGTACCGGTGTCTGCGAGCTCGAAACGGCCTTTCCTCTGGACATGGGCACCGGTGAACGCCCCTTCTCATGGCCGAAGAGTTCGCTCTCGATGATGCTCTCAGGGAGCGCGGCGCAGTTCACCTTGACAAAGGGCCGGCCGGCTCTGAGGCTGCTGTAGTGGATCTCATGCGCTACGAGCTCCTTTCCGGTGCCGCTCTCTCCCCTGATGAGTACGGTGGCATCACTGGCACTCACCTGTGAGATCAGATCATAGACTTCCTGAATGGATTGAGCCTTCCCGATGAAGTTGGCCGGCTGGTAGCGTTCCTTCAATTCCTGCTTGAGCCGGTCATTCTCGGCGATCAGGCGCTCTTTCTCCTCTCTGAGCTCCTGTCGTATCTGTACCGCTCGGGCGATCATCGAGGCGATGACCGAGAGCAGCTGGAAATACTGTTCGAGTTCATCGTCTGTGAACTTCGCACAGGAGATGTTCAGGGTCCCGATGGTCTCGTTACCGCTCTTGATCGGGACACAGATGAACGAGACACGGGTATTGGCCTGGATATGGCGGGTCTCAGCTCCGGTCTTGTTGATGTAGACATCACTTTGAGAGATATCGGGGATGATCACCGGCTGCCCGGTCTTCACCACCTGTCCGGTTATTCCCTCTCCGATCCGGTAGCGTCCTTTCTTCTTCTGGATCTCAGTCAGACCGTAGGCAGATTCGATGAGGATCTCACCGGTCTCACGGTTCACCAGGGTGATCGCTCCGCGTATGACCGGAGTATGTTCTGAGAGTGAGTGGAGGATAGGACTGAGGATCTTCTTCAGGTCTTCAGTCTCATCAAGGATCTTACTGATCTCAAAGAGGACCAGGAGTTCTGTTGGTTCTTTCATGTGTGTATCCTACAAAAATGTAGGGATGTGTTCAAGAGGGAGTTTCTGCTTCGATCTGTTCGAAGATACCCTTCTTTCTGTTCTTTCTGACACGGTCCCACGGCAGGGTCCTGCCGTTCATGCTGATATAGACGCCGTGTGCAAGGGACTGGACACTGCTTACCGCGGTACCGAGGTTGAAGAAGGCGTCGGAATCAGCGACCGTATAGGGGACCATCGCGCCGGTGAGGATGATCGTCTTATCGAGATCGGCTTTCCCGAGTACGCGGGCGGTGATCTCCATGGTGTCGGTCCCATGGATGATGATGATCTGACTGCACTCGGATGCCCTGCAGGCTGCGAGGATCTCAGCCCGGTCTGCATCATCCATCAGCAGGCTGTCTTTGAGGGCCATATGCTTGATGCTGTAGCTGATGGTGCACCGAACGACCTGCATGATCCGGGAGAGGTGGGAACTCCTGAAGGTCAGCTCTCCGGTGATCTCATCATACTGCTTGTCAAAGGTCCCACCTGTAGCGATGATCAGAATCTGTTCGTCCATGCTGTCCTCCTGCCGACCTGCCGGTGTGTATGTTTGCAACCATTATAGGGGGGAAAGTGGTCTGGAAGTCAACAGCCTGTTCTGCACCTGATCATACAGTTGATAGATATTGACCGATTGCCTGTTTTTTTGTCTCCTGTTCATGATACCATGGTTCCCTGAGATCTATGATAAGGGAGCTAGTCATGCCTGGATACAGAACCTGTGTTTTTCTGCTGGTGTTCATGTGCGCATTCTGGTATGCAGCAGCTGACGGGTCAGTGCAGATCATCTCATCGGATGATCGCATCGCATGGACGGTCTCCATCGATCATGAGGAGCTGGTATTCGAACAGGGGATGGTGGTCTATCTCCCTGACGGCCTCCATCGTCTCACTGCGTTCGCTCCTGGTTTTCGCATGATCGATGAACCGCTGCGAATCACCGATGGTGCACGGGAACAGATCCTGCTGCATGCAGCGGCTCCTGAGATCGTCGCTTCCGGAGCGATGATCGAACTCACGGCTGATCCCCGTACCGGGACGCTGATCCTGGTAGGGACTGCAGGAGGTGAAGCCTTCACCCTCGATGAGCAGATCGGCAGGGCTCCCTCATCGCTGCAGGTAGGGGCCGGTACCCACCAGGTCACCTCCGGTGTCTATGCCTGGGAGGTGACCGTCCCCGCAGGGAAGGTCGTGTTCGTACGATTCGATGCAGAGGCCGGGACCGTGCAGGAGTTTACCGTAGATCAGCAGCAGTACCGGGAGCTCTATGAATACAGCCCATCCTATGATAGGATGTTCTCTTTCGGATATCGCAGGTATGCGCTACGACGCTTCTGGGATCTGCGAAACACTTCGATCGTGCTGGGGGTGTTTGCCCTGTTCATGCTGGGGGATCATCGTGCGGTTCTCCCTTCGGGGCAGGATAGCCATAGCCAGGATGAGAAAGCGGCAGCTGTTCAGAAGGTTCGAACGACTCTCCAAGGCTGATCCGAAGGGGCGAAGGCCGGTGACAGAGAGGGCACTGGTCGCTCAGGTGAAGTATCTGAAGAAGTTGCGGGTCCTTCTGCAGAAGCAGATCGCAGAGCATAGAAGACGGTATGAGGTGCTCAAGGGCAGAAGTGATGCGAAGGGTATGAGAAAACGGAAGAGACAGGCCAGAAGGGTCCGCAGGCTTGTACGTATCGAGAAGAAGCTCTTCTATGAGCTCTCATGAGCGATGAAAAACAGGAGATCATATGCGCAAAGTAGTACTGGTACTGCTAGTGCTGCTGGGAGCAGCGGCACTGATCTATGCATGCTGGGGGAGACCGTATCTGAACTCGATGCAGGAAGACCTGGAAGCTCTGAGTGAGCTGCCGGTGGATGTCCTGGAGTTGTCTGACAGTGAAGATGGGATCTATCAGGGAAGTTTTGCAGCAGGGCCGATAGCCGTAGTACTGCAGGTGCGCATAGCTGGCCATCGGATCGATGAGATCACCATCGTGAAGCACGAACAGGGCAGGGGGAAGGCTGCAGAGGAGATCACCGAACAGATCATCTCTCAACAGTCCCTGCGGGTCGATACGATCGCCGGTGCCACCTACAGTTCTCAGGTGATCGTTCAGGCGGTACAGGATGCACTGCATCAGGCAGCACGATGAATGGAAAGAAAAAAGAAATGAGAGGGAACCATATATGAACGAAAGGATTTCACTGCAGCAGTGCTGCCGGACGTACTATAGAGATCGTGACATGAACTGTGCAGAGGCAGTGATCCTCGGAGCTGATCAATGGTACGAGCTGCATCTTGACCCACAGAGTCTCCGTACTGCCGCTGGCTTCGGTGGCGGGCTTTCCATCGGCAGTGTCTGCGGCGCCCTTAGCGGGGCAGTCATGGCGCTCGGTGCGTTGTTCGTGCGCGAGAGGGCTCATGAGGATGAGACGATCAAGACGGTGACAGCGGCTTATCTGGAAGAGGCCCAAAGGCGATTCGGCTCTCTGATGTGTATCGACCTGAAAGCGTCGATGCACACAGAGGAAGATGGCTGTCTGGCGGTAGTCCTTGCGGCAGCCGGACTGCTCGAGGAGATCGTACAGAAGTATGATCATCTGAGGATCATCAGGGAGCATGTGCCGGCGAGCGAATGAACAGAAACATACAGTGTGATGCGATGATCCTGAAAAGTATGCGGTCCGGTGAGCTCCATCGGCGGCTCACCCTGATCTCACCGCAGCTCGGACTCTTTGATGCGACGGCCTACGGGGCGCGCAAAGGGAGTGCGAAACTCGCAGGTCTGGTCGAACCCTTCGTCCACGGGCGGGTCTATGCCTATTACAACCCTGTGAAACAGCAGTATTCCCTGCAGGACATCAAGGTCGAACAGTTCCGTGAATCGCTTCGTGAAGATCTTGTGGACCTCTACAGCGCCTCGTTCTTTGCTGAGCTGATCCTCAAATCCTTCGGCAGCGGTGGTGATCATGAAGCAGTATATGCCTGATGCTCGAACTCCTTGATGAGATCGAGCAGAAGAGGGATCATCACCACCTCATCATCCAGGGGTGCTGGCGATTCCTCCATCTCTTCGGTCTGGCTCCCGACCTGCTCACCTGTGCTGCCTGCGGCAGACCGCTCGGCCAGGCAATCGGCAGCCTGCATCACGGTGAACACGGTCTGTGGTGTGAGTCCTGTCTCCCGTTCGCTCCAGCAGGGGCTGCGCTGGATGTGGCAAGCCGCAGATACCTGAGCTATACTGCAGAGCTTCCGCTGCAGAAGGCACTTCGGGTGTCTCTGGCAGCAGAGGCCGCACGCATGCTCAAGAATGCCCTGCTGCACTATATGGACAGCATCACCGACGGGCGGCTCAAGACCATCAAGAGTGGCATCCTGTGAGGCTGTTCATCGGTATCCCGGTCAGACCGGAGACAGCAGCTCGCCTGCGCAAGGCTATGAACGCATGCCCTGATCGTGATATGATACGCCTGACAGGGACGGATCGGTATCATGTGACCCTGCTGTTCCTCGGAGAGCGGGATCCTTCGCAGATCCCGGTCATCACCCGGGCCATGGATGATGCCAGCCTCGGATCCCTGCCCGCTACACTCAGCTGCGAAGGTGTCAGGATCTTCTCTCGTCGCACCATCGTGACACCGGTGACCGCAGGCAGAGAACAGCTTACGGAGTTGGCACAGGATCTGGCAGGCCGGCTGCAGATACCGATACCCTCAGACGATACGATCTGGCATCTGAGTCTTGCGCGAATACCGAAAGGGGTACGGACAGACCTCCGGCTGATCAGGGAGACCATGGATCTGAAGATCCGTGCCCGGATCGAACTGGATACCATCGTACTGTATCGATCTCACATAGGACATACCAGCGTTCGATACGAAGCGCTGCATACGATAAGGTTGTAGACATGAAATGGGAAAAACCGGCTATAGATCCAGCACGAGTCAAGAAGATGCATGAACGGTATCATATCGATCTGATCACCGCATCGATCCTTGAACGAAGAGGAGTCAGTCACACTGATATTCGCTTCTATCTCGAAGACGATGTCTCCTTCCTGCACAATCCGTTTCTGTTCGAAGATATGGAGAGTGCGGTCGATCGTATCCTTGATGCGGTCAACGAGGGAGAGAAGGTGCGTATCTTCGGTGACAGGGATGTTGACGGGATGACCTCGACGGTGCTGCTCAAAGAGTCGCTCGATGAACTGGGCCTGGATGTCGACTGGCGGCTCCCGCTTGAGGATGAACCCTACGGTCTGACGATGGCCGGGGTGGACCATATGGTGGAGGACGGGCGCACACTGCTGATAACCGTCGACTGCGGGATCTCCAACACGAAGGAGATCTCCTATGCGGCAGGACACGGGATAGATGCGATCGTCATCGATCATCATATACCCGGAGATGAACTGCCGGCTGCAGTGGCGATCATCAATCCCAAGGTGGATGGCAGCGGGTATCCGTTCCGGGATCTTGCAGGCTGCGGGGTGGTCGCAAAATGTATCTGGGCTCTCAATTTCAGCAAGACCGATCTCTACAAGCAGGAACTGGTGCTCCTGCATGCACGACCGGGGAACCAGACGGTGATCATTGATGCGGTGAAACTGGAGAATCTTGTCGAGATCGATCGTATCACCGAGAACATCGTCCCGGGAGTGCTGCCGGCCAGTCAGTCCCGCCTCTTTGATTTTCTGATCGGAAAACAGATCCTTGTCTATGATGAGCTCCTTGAGAAGCGCATGCTCCAGCAGGCCTCGGTGCACGGGTGGAGATCAATCTGATCGATCTGGCACCCGGGGTCATACAGCAGTTCCCTTCGATGAAGGGAAAGAGTCTCGTCCGTCTGCAGCAGTTGAGTAAGGCCAACCGGTACGGGACGGGGACGATCCAGGAGATCGATACGCTGGTGAGTCTGTTCAGCACCTATGTGATCAAGAGCCATCCGTCGCTCTCGTCCGAGTATGAGAAGAATCTAGATCTGGTAGCTATCGGCACCGTCGCTGACCTGATGCCGATGCATGGGGAGAACAGGATCCTGGTGAAGAAGGGGCTGCAGGTACTCTCCCGCGGCGACAGACACTCGCTGCTCATGTTCCTTTCGATGCTCAATCTTGATGGTAAGCGCATCTCGACGACGAACATCGGTTGGCAGATCTCACCCGTGTTCAACGCATCGGGGAGGCTGGGAGTTCCCGATAAGACGGTCGATCTGCTGTTGAGCAAGGATCGAACCGAACAGGAACAGCTGTCGGTCGAACTGATCGGACTCAACAAGAGACGAAAGAAGCTCGGTGATGATTCATGGAACAAGATCCTTCCCAAGGCACGGACCAGTTATGATGCACACGATCACAAGATCGTCATCGTCTATGACAAGTCGGTCAACAGGGGGATCACCGGTATCATGGCTTCACGACTGCTCAGTCAGTTCAAAGCCCCTGCCATGGTGATCGCTCAGATCGAAGACCATCTGGTGGGCAGCATGAGAAGCAGTAAGGCGATGAATGTGAAATCGTTCCTCTCCACCTTCGATGATATCCTCATCGATCATGGGGGTCATCAGTGTGCCGGCGGGTTCAGTCTCTATGAGAAGGACCTGGATGAGTTCCTGATCCGGGTCGATGAGCTCGCAGGGGATCTGGTGATCAAGAAGAGTGAGGACCTCCTGACCATCGATGCGGAACTGCCGGAACAGTTCATGACCCCTGAGCTCATCACGATTGTCGAGCGCCTTGAGCCCTACGGTGCTGAGCACAACCCGCTGCAGTTCATGATGCGTGGAGCTGTGATCGAAGAGATCAGCCTGCTCGGTGCAGGGGAGCAGAAACATGTGAAGATGCTCATCGCCTATGGTGCCTACAAGTGGCCGGCGATCTTCTGGCGGGCAGGGGACCGGGCGGGTCAGGAATTCTCCAGGGGAGACCGTATCGATCTGGTCTTCAGATTCGGGAGGAACTACTATAAGAACATGGAGTCACTGCAATTGACTGTGCTCGATATCGCTCAAGATGCTGATGACATGTTGACAAACATACGATAATACGTGATAGTACTACCGTAGTATTTCCCATGATGGGAAAGGGGGTGATTACTATAGCTTTCGTAAAAGTCGACGAAAACGAACCTCTGGAGAAATCTCTGAAACGATTCAAGAGAATGGTCGAGAAAGAAGGGATTATCAGAGAGTGGAAGAAGCGAGAATATTTCGAAAAGCCTTCCACCATCAATAACCGGAAGAAAAAAGCTCTTCAGCGAAAACAGATGAAGAAGTTGAGAAAACTCAAAGCAATGAAGAGCTACTAGGTTATATATATATAACGTATTGGTGTCATTTGCCGTAATCGATCGGTATCCGGTCACAAGGGAGGGAAAGTCATATCTCATGATTTTCTCTCCTTTTTTTAACCCCCGAGAAGAATACGTAGTCATTATGAATACAGTAATTTTATCACGAAATATTTGACATTTACTCAGTTACTAAGTACAATAAGATAGATTTTAACAGTTTAGAGGAGCGTAACCTATGCTTATCCTGATTTCAGACGCCTTTGATGCGTCATTGCCCGAAAATTGACTCAATTTGGTGAAGTCACTACTGATACTTCACGTCTTGCAGAAGCTCATGTTGTACTGATCAGAAGCAAGACAACATGTACCAAAGAGTATATCGATGCTGCAAAGAACCTGAAGCTGATCATCAGAGGCGGAGTGGGGATCGACAACATCGATAAGGATTATGCACAGAGCAAAGGTATCCTGGTGCATAACACACCGAAGGCCTCTTCGATCGCAGTAGCTGAACTGGCGTTCGCTCTGATGATCTCAGTCCCGAACCATATCGTAGAAGCACATAACGGTATGGTCGAGGGCACATGGCTGAAGAAGAGCATCAAGAGGACTGAGCTGTACGGTAAGACGCTCTGTCTCGGTGGTATCGGGAACATCGCTTCCAAAGTAGCAGAACGGGCTGCAGCCTTCGGGATGAAGGTCGTCGCGTATGATAAATACGTATCACAGAGCCCAGTGGCAGAGATGAAACCTTCTCTCAAAGAAGCTGCCAAAGATGCAGACTACATCTCCCTGCATCTGCCTCTGACTGATGAGACCCGTGGGATCTTTGGTCAGGAGATCATCGATGCCTGTGTGAAGAGACCTGTAGTGATCAATACCGGTCGAGGACCCTGTGTGGATGCCCAGGCTATGACCGCTGCATTGGAATCCGGACAGATCAGCTGGTATGCCACTGATGTATGGCCTTCTGACCCACCATCAGAAGACTACCCGATCCTGAAAGCACCACATGTGACCATGACCCTCATATCGGGGCAAGCAGTAAAGAGAATCTGCTGAGAATAGGCGATGAAGCATACAGCATCATCAAAGCAGCTGTTGACGGAGGAAAGCTATGAGTGAACGAAAACTGAATTTCTTTGCAGGGCCATCAGTACTTCCTGAGGAAGTCCTTGCAGAGCTGAAAGACCAGATCGGTGAGTACCAGGATAACGGGTTCTCCATGATCGAAGCAAGCCACAGGGGACCGGCATTCGATACGATGTATCACGAGTGTCTGGACCTGTTCAGGGAACTGCTCGGGATACCAGAGAACTACTCGGTGTTCTTCCTCGGCGGCGGGGCTACTCTGCAGTTCTCCATGATCCCGATGAACTTCCTCGGGGCAGGGCAGACTGCCGATTACCTGAAGACCGGGACCTGGTCAAACGGGGCATGCAACGATGCTCAGAAACTCGGGAACGTGAAGGTCCTCTTCGATGGGAAGGATTCGAACTACTCGACCCTGCCTGCTCCGGAGAGTGTAACACCTGATGCGGATGCAGCGTACCTGTACCTCTGTTCGAATGAGACCATCGGAGGGATCGAATGGCAGGGCTGGCCGGAAACGGGCAACGTCCCCCTGATAGCCGATATGTCCAGTGACATCCTCAGCCGACCGGTTCCGGTCGAGAAGTTCGCCATGATCTACGGCGGGGTACAGAAGAACCTCGGACCTGCAGGGGCTACCTTTGTGATCCTCCGTGATGACATGCTCGAGAGATCACCTGCGAATCTGACCTCCTACCTGAATTACAACACCCATGCAAAGAAAGATGGTCTGTTCAACACCCCTCCGGTCTTCTCGATCTGGGCAGTCAAGCTGGTACTCGAATGGGTCAAGGCTCATGGCGGTGCTCAGGGTATGGCAGAACGGGCTACCCGTAAGGCGAACCTGCTCTACAATGCGATCGACAGTCTCGATTCCGTCTTCTACTCACCCGTAGATGCACGATACCGATCGAAGATGAACGTCGTGTTCAGACTCAGGGATGAAGAGCTCGAGAAACAGTTCCTCAAAGAGACCGCAGCCATGGGCATGCTCGGACTGAAAGGACACAGAAGTGTTGGTGGATGCCGTGCATCTATCTACAACTCACTTCCTGAAGAATCTGTGGCAGTGCTTGCTGACTACATGAAAGAATTTGCACGAAAGAATGGATAAACCAATGAAGATCGACGATACGAACAAAGCAATTATCAAACAGCTTCGAGATGGACGCAAATCGTATAGCGCAATAGCTGATGAACTCTCTATCACTGAGAATACGGTACGCGCCCGGGTCAATAAGCTCATGGATGAGAAAGTGCTTGAAATAACCGGGTTAGTCGATCCATCATCACTGCCGAATCATAAGATCGTCATCATGGGCATCAAACTGAAGACTCTGGATCTGGGCAGGAAGGCCAAGGAATTCACCCAGCTTCGCGGGGTAGTCTTCGCAACGGTCGTCACTGGCCGCTATGATCTGATCGTACAGGTGCTCATCAATGAGAATGACGGGTATTCTCTGCTGGACTTCTTCAATCGGGAGCTGGTGAAGGTCTCTGAGATCCAGGATGTCGAGACGTTCGTCGTCTATGAATCCTTTGACCTGAGAGTCCCCTATATTCTCTGATGCGTTTCTGACTTGCAGGTATATCTGACGACAGCCTGTTACCGGGCTGTCGTCTTCACGGAATAAAGATACAAGGGGTTTGGGTATGAAGAAGACACCTTTGCACGCAGTATACAGTTCGTATCCCGGAGTCAAGCTCATTGATTTCGGTGGATGGGAACTCCCTGTCAATTTTGAGGCGGGGATACTGGCGGAGCACAAGCAGGTACGGGAACAGGTGGGACTGTTCGACGTATCACACATGGGGGAGTTCCTTGTCGATGGACCGGGCAGCGATGAGTTCGTTGACTATCTGGTGACCGGGAACGTCGCAGCCATGCAGAACGGACAGGTGCTCTATGCACTGATGTGCTATCCCTCCGGAGGGTGGTAGACGATCTGATCATCTACAAGAAGGCTGCTGATGCCTATCTGCTCGTGGTGAACGCCGCGAACATCGAGAAGGATTTTGCCTGGGTCACCAGGGAGAATCCCCGCAGTGCTGCAGGGGATCAGAACCTGCCGCGTATCATCGATGCCTCACAGGATTTCGTGCAGATCGCTCTGCAGGGTCCCCTGGCTGAAGATGTGCTGGCGACACTCTGGAAGGGCTGCAGTGAACTGAAATTCTTTCACTTCGAAGAATCGGTATCTCTCGGCGGTCTTACCGCACTCATCTCACGTACCGGCTATACCGGGGAAGACGGCTTCGAGCTCTATCTTCCGGCGGAAGACGGACCGGCGCTCTGGAATCTGCTGATGGAAGCAGGAGAGCCCTTCGGTATCCTGCCCTGCGGGCTCGGCGCGCGTGATACGTTGAGACTCGAATCAAAGCTTCCGCTCTACGGCCATGAACTCACCTCAGAGATCACACCTCTGGAAGCGAACCTGTCAGTCTTCGTGCATCTTGATGCTGGAGATTTTTGTGGAAAAGATGCGCTGGTGAAGCAGAAGGAAGAGGGGATACCCCGCTCATTACGTGGTATCATAATGGAAGACAAAGGTATCCCGAGAAATGGGTACGAGGTCTACAGCGGGGATGACTGTATCGGGTTCGTCACCAGCGGAGCGGTGTCACCGAAACTGGATGCATTCATCGGATTAGTGCTGATCAGGCGCGGCTGCGGTCTGAAGATCGGAGATCGTGTGGATATCGAAATCCGCGGCAAGCGGAAACGAGCGAGACTGGTGAAAACACCATTCTACAAGAATACCGGGAGGAAACGATGAGCGAAGTAAGAAAAGGACTGTGGTATACCACCGATCATGAATGGATTCGACTTGAGGGGACAAAGGCCTATGTTGGTATCACCGATTATGCTCAGGCACAGCTTGGTGAAGTGGTATACGTAGAGCTTCCTGAGATCGATGATGAGTTCGAGAAGGATGACGAGATCTCCAGTATCGAGTCAGTCAAGGCTGCCTCTGCCATCATCAATCCCCTGACCGGGACGGTGAAGGAAGTCAATGAGGATCTTGAAGATACGCCTGAGCATATCAATTCCGATCCGTTCGAGTACTTCATCTATGCCATAGAGCTCTCTGATGAATCAGAGTGTGACGATCTGCTTGATGCTGATGCATACAGTGCATACCTCGAAACACTATAACGAGGAAAGGAATACGTAGCTGCCATGATGAATCCGTATAGTGTCCCCACGAGTGAAGAGAAGTCTGTGATGCTCAAGGCTATCGGCCTTTCGAGCATCAGAGAACTCTTCAGTGATATTCCATCGCATCTCTATCTTGAGAGCTGTACTGATATCCCTCAGGGTGTCTCCGAGTACGAAGCTCTGCGGCACCTTGAATCTCTTGCTGAGATGAATACCCTCGGGGTATCGTATCTGGGCTGTGGTTCCTATGACCATATCATCCCCTCTGCGGTCTCCCATCTGTCCTCTCTCCCGTCGTTTCTCACTGCCTATACTCCCTATCAGCCTGAAGTGTCACAAGGCACGCTGCAGGCGATCTTCGAGTATCAGACGATGATCTGTGAGATCACCGGGATGGATGTCTCCAATGCCTCTCTCTATGACGGACATACCGCCGCATCTGAAGCTGTGGTCATGGCCCGCAACGCCAAGAGGAAGGGGAACATCCTGCTCGTATCAGAGACGATACATCCGAACACTCTCAGTGTCATCAAGACACATATGTCCCATTCTGATCTGCAGATCCAAACTATCGCAGCGAATGACGGCGTAGTCAAACTTGCTGATCTGGAAGCGATGTTGAGTCCTGAGGTCATCGGGGTCCTGGTGCAGAGTCCGAACATCTACGGCTGCGTGGAAGATTATTCCGGGTTTGCCGATCGTATCCATGCACATAAGGCCATGTTCATCATATCCAGTGATCCGATGGCCCTCGGTGTGATCCCTTCTCAGGGTGACTGGGGTGCAGATATCGCCATCGGTGACATCCAGCCCTTCGGTATCCCGACCTGTTTCGGCGGACCTTCTGCAGGCTATATCGCCGTACACGAGAAGTTGTTGAGAAAACTTCCTGGTAGGATCGTAGGTGAATCTACAGACAGCAGCGGCAGACGTGCTTTCGTACTGACGCTCCAGGCTCGTGAACAGCATATAAAACGTGAGCGGGCGACCTCGAACATCTGTTCGAATCAGGCTCAGGTCGCGTTGACCGCTTCGATGTATCTATCACTGACCGGGTGGAACGGCGTCAGAGAGGCTGCGGTCCAGTCGCTGACGAAGGCTCATTTCCTCTATGAAGCTTTGCAGTCTGTCAGTTCGATCGAACCTGCGTTCTCCTCACCGTTCATCGGTGAGTTCACCATCGATCTTGGATCGGCTGAACAGGCCGGCGCTTTCCTCTCAGGGATGCGGGAACACGGGATCTTTGCCGGAGTGCATCTTGGCGAGCTCGATGCCTCCATGGCCGGGCTGATCGCAGTCTCTGTGACAGAGAAACGCACGAAAGCCGAACTTGCACAGTATGTCCACTCGGCACAGGAGGTGCTCTCATGACGTATACCAGCCTGATCTATGAGAAGAGCTGCCCCGGGCGCCAGGGCTATCGATTCCCCGCCCTGGATGTACCCGCGATCAAACTGTCTGAGGTGCTTCCGCAGAGTCTCATCAGAAGCAGTGTCCCGAATCTGCCCGAGGTCTCCGAGGTCGATGTCGTACGGCATTATACCAATCTGAGTCAGAAATGCTTCTCTGTCGATACCGGCAGTTATCCTCTCGGTTCCTGTACTATGAAGTACAACCCCAAAGTGAACGAGGATGCTGCGGCTCTCAAGGGTTTCTCGCAGCTGCATCCCCTCCAGCCACAACAGAGCATCCAGGGGATACTTCGTCTGCAGTATGAATTACTTGAGAGGCTCTCAGCCCTGACAGGGATGAAGTGGGGGACTCTCCAGCCTTTTGCCGGTGCTCATGGGGAGTATACCGGGATGAAGCTGTTCAAAGCCTACTTCGACAAGCTCGGTGATACCCGGCGTAAGCGTATCCTGATCCCCACCTCGTCCCATGGGACCAATCCGGCTTCAGCTCATATGTCAGGTTTCGAGGTGGTCGAGGTCGCGGCCAACGAGAGAGGTCTGGTCTCCCTGAAGGATCTGGAGCAGTATCTTGATGATGAACTTGCAGGTATCATGCTGACGAACCCCAACACGCTCGGGCTCTTCGAAGATGATATCCTGACTATCGCAGGCAGTGTCCATCGTGCCGGAGGCCTGCTCTACTACGATGGGGCCAACTTCAATGCGATCATGGGTAAGACCCGACCTGGAGATATGGGGTTCGATGTCATTCACCTGAATCTCCATAAGACCTTTGCTACTCCGCATGGCGGGGGAGGTCCCGGTGCCGGTCCTGTCCTGGTATCACAGCGCATGCTGCCGTTCCTTCCGACTCCCGACATCACCTTCAGGGAAGGGGTGTATCAGCTCACCAATGATCGTCCTGATTCGATAGGACGTATCTCAGGCTTCTACGGGAACATCGGGGTACTCATCCGTGCCTACACCTATATCCTGGTCATGGGAGCAGACGGACTGCAGGAGGCTTCTGAGCATGCAGTGCTCTTCGCAAACTACGTCAAAGAGGGGCTCAAAAAGGCTTATCTGCTGCCCTACGATCAGATCTGCAAGCATGAGTTCGTGATCTCGGCACAGGAGATCAAAGAGTCCTACGGGGTCTCCGCCATGGATATCGCCAAAGGGTTGATCGATGAGGGGATCCATCCCCCCACGATGTACTTCCCGCTGATCGTGCCTGAAGCACTGATGATCGAACCGACTGAGACTGAATCGAAGGCCGATCTTGATCGGTTCATCGATGCGATGCTCCTGCTGAAACAGAAGGTCATCGATGATCCCGATGCGCTGCATGCAGCTCCGGTGACCACACCGATCGGACGTGTCGATGAGGTGCAGGCTGCACGGAAGCCGGTCGTCCGCTGGAGACCTGATACCGTTTCTTCATAGCACAGCATAGAGCGGCAGGTACAAGTTACCTGCCGCTGTTCTCAGATATGGAATACCACTTGTCTATCACGGCAAACCCTTGTACAATAGCATGAGAAGTATAGCTCTGGAGGGTGTGATGGCTGATATCAAAACTGACTACCTGGGATTATCTCTTGCGAATCCCATTATCATAACAAGTTCTAGACTCACGGCAACACTAGATGGTGTCAAGAGATGTGAGGATGCCGGTGCGGGTGCGGTCGTGCTCAAATCGATCTTCGAAGAGCAGATCGACTTTGACTCTGCGAAGATGCTCGAAGGGGCGGATGCCTCCTATCATGCAGATGCCTATGATTTTTTCGCGAATACCAGCAAAGACTACTATATCGATCGGTACCTCGAACTCGTGGAGCAGGCGAAAGCCAGCCTCTCGATCCCGGTGATCGCCAGTGTGAACTGTATCCACTCCGGTTCCTGGATCGATTATGCACACAGGTTCCAGGAAGTGAACGCTGATGCTCTGGAGATGAATGTCTATATCATCCCATCCGATGCATCCAAGACCCCTGAACACATCGAACAGGAGTATGACCGGCTCGTGAAAGAGGTCCGATCGAAGATATCCATCCCGCTTGCCCTGAAGATCGGACAGCAGTTCACAGCTCTCGCGAACAGACTGAGACGATTCGAGATGCTGGGAGTCGATGCCCTGGTGCTGTTCAACCGCTTCTATCGAACCGATATCGATATCAACAAGGAACTGATGGTCCCCGGAAAGGTATTGAGTGTCCCGGAAGAGTCAGCGATCCCGCTGCAGTGGACTGCTCTCTCCTCTGGAGAACTCGATCTTGATATCTGTGCCAATTCCGGGATATTCACCGGCGAGGACATGATCAAACAGCTGCTGGCAGGAGCCGCCTGCGTTGGTATCTGTTCTGCGGTCATGAAACATGGCCATGGAGTGATCAACACGATGAACAAGGACCTGGAGCAGTGGATGGACCGTAAAGGCTATCAGAGTATCGCTGATTTCAAAGGCAAACTATGTCAGGAGAATCTTGAGCATCCGGATCTCTGGGAGCGTTCCCAGTATGTGAAAGCCGTATGCGGTATAGAGTAGAGAGGGTCTGATGATCAGTGATGAGTTTAAGGATATCACACCGTACTCAGGTGATGAGCTCTATGAGGCGATCGAGCGGCTGAAGAGCAACAAGAGTTTCATCAAGAGTGCGAGTGAGATGGTGTTCACCGACCACTTCAATCTGGTATCCACAGTGAAGAAGCACGCCCTGCAGCGAAAACTCTTCGATGCTCTCGATCAGGTGCATACGGTCGATGAGTTCCAGGCGAACGTGACTTCGAAGATCCTGATCAAGCAGGTCCTGAAGAACTCTACCGATGGGTTCACCTATGAGGGACTTGAACATCTGAAGAAGGGCAATGCCTATTTCTTCTTCAGCAATCACCGTGATATCGTGCTGGACTGCGCCCTGCTCAATGAAGTGCTCGGTAATGAAGGATACGGCTATACGGAGATCGCCATAGGGGATAACCTCCTGCTCAATCAGCTCTCCAAGGATCTGTTCAAGCTCAACGGCGGGGTGACGGTCAAACGCAGTCTTCCGATGCGTGAGAAGTTCCATGAATCGAAAAAACTCTCTTCCTACTTCTATGAGACGATCGCACACCGGAAGAAGTCGATGTGGGTCGCCCAGAAGAGCGGCAGAGCGAAAGACGGGATCGATGTCACCAGTCCCGCGATCATCAAGATGCTCTATATGTCGCAGAAGAGTTCGGGGATGAGTTTCCATCAGTTGCTGGAAGATTGTACCATCGTACCGGTCGCTGTCTCCTATCAGTATGACCCCTGTGACATCAACAAAGGTCGGGAGACCCTCTCTCACTATCTGAAAGGCTTCTATAACAAGAAGAAATACGAGGATATGATCAATGTACTTCGCGGGATCCGCAAGCAGAAGGGCCATGTGCATCTGTACGTGGGAGAGCCGCTTGACCCGGGTCTTACCGATCATCTTGCCGTGGCCCGTGAGATCGACCGACAGATCCATCTCGGCTACAAGCTGTGGGACACGAACTACATCGCCTATGACCAGGTCACCGGCGGGAATCGGTTCTCTGCTCATTATGATGAATCAGCTCGTGAGAAGTTCAATGATCGGTACCGAGGCCTTACCCCGGAACTGAGATCCTTCATCATGGACTCCTATGCCAACCCGGTGAAGATGTATCTCAAGGAACTTGAGCACTGATGAAGGAGTGCTTCTATACGCTGCTTATCCTTGCAGCGTGTATGACCTTGCTGATCTCCTGTACCGAAGAGACCCCGCAGATCCATGAGATACAGACACAGCTCATCAATCACACTGATCAGGAGTCCGGTGAGATCACCCGCTTCCTGGAACTTGCCGTGCATAGTGCAGGTGATGATGAACAGCATCAGATAGAACGCATCACTGTCACCGCTCCTGAGGATACGTTCCTTGCCTGGGAGATCAATCAGGACCTGATGCATGCACAGCTGATCGATGGTGAGTTATGGATCGGTACCGGCCGTCTGCTTGCCCCTGCTGCCTTCGGACGAGCAATTCAGTTTCCCCGGGATCCTATACCCTGACCCTCCTGATGCGTAACGGTCTAGCTGCCGAGCAGCAGTTCATGATCAATGACCCCCTGGTGCTCACCTCTGCGGTATCGATATTGTTTCCCCGCTATGACCGTGCCGAAGATCGCATCCTGGCATCCTCTGGAGCATCTGTACGCATACGCGGCTTCGATGCTGCCATGAACCCCGTCGGGGAGACCGAGGTGCGCACCGACTTGAGACTGGCTGAGCAGATCGATCGTATCAGCGATGAGATGAAGGCTGAGTTGGTATTCTTCGAACTTGCATGGTTTGACCCGGTACTCAAGCAGCAGTTCAGAACCGGAGCCTATACACTGCCTGAAGACTAGATGATCCTCTGTACCGCTTTGAAGAGCTCTTCCCTCGTGATGATGGTCCAGATCGGTCTACCGTGAGGACAGCGGGGTACCTCGAGGGCAAAAGCTCTCTCTATGAGTTCCGCCGCAGTCAGTTCATCAAGTACATCTCCCTCTTTGACAGCCGCCCTGCAGGATATGGAAGCGAACAGACCTCTGGTGATCTCCTCTGCACTGCCGAGATGCTGCTGTATGAACGAGACGATCTCACTTTCGATACTCTTCGCATAATAGGGCAGCGCCATGATCTCCCAGGTGAGCTCCTGCTGGGGGTCTTTTCTCAGGACCACTGCCGATGCAGCATACTCATCTGCATGCAGGGTAAGATAGCGGTCAGTCGCTTCAGAGACACTGAAGGAGAGCGGTACGAGCAGTTGCTGCTTTGCCGGATGGGTAGACAGTTCGTGATAGATGATCTTCTCATGAGCTGCATGCTGGTCGATGAGGTAGAGCTCCTGATCCCGTTCAACGAGCAGAAAGACCCCGAACAGCTGCCCCAGATAGGAGAAGTCCCTGACTGGCACATCCTGCTTCGATTCCCGTGCCGGTGTCGGTCCGGGAGAGAATATGGCTTGAGCATCCTTGATCCACTGATCAGAGACCGGTTCCCGGTGCGATGGGGCAGGTTGGCTTGAGGATGGACGGTAGGCATTCCTCACAGCCGGCGAGCGACTCTGCTGTGATTCGGAGGAGAAGGTGAACGCCTGCTGTCGGGTATAGGAATCTCTGAGTTCGCTCCTGCTCTCCTGATAGAGATGTTGTTTGATCGTCTGTACCAGCTGATGATGCACCTCCTGTGCGATCCTCAGTTTGATCTCCCGCTTTGCCGGATGGATGTTCACATCGACGAGCTCAGGGTCCACGGTGATGAAGGCGAAACAGTAGGGGAAACAGCCGCCGGGCAGATGATCGGCATAGCCATACCCGATCGCCTGCATCAGTGCGTAGTCATCGATTCGTCGGTCATTGACGAATACCTTGATATAGGAGCGGTCGTTGCGATAGAGTGAGGTGGTACTGCAGATCAGATCGAGAGAGAAAGAACCGCACTGCTGATGGACTGATGAGAAGAACACTGGATCGAACTTCTTCGGAAGGCATCTATGACCCGTTGGAGCGCATCTGCCTTGCGGAGGAAGAGTTTCAAGGTTCCCGAGGAGAAGAATCTGAACTCGATCTGCGGGAAGGCCAGTGCCTTATCGATGAAGACACGTTTACAGGCTGCAGCTTCAGCCTGAGGGCTTTTGAGGAAGTTCTTTCTGCCGGGTATGGAATAGAAGAGATCCCTGACCTCGATCGTCGTCCCTTTTGCGTACCCGCCGGGCACAGGATCCTCGATGAGCCCCTCGGTGACGGTAAGAGTATTGGTGTGTTCGCGGTCAGGAGAACTCATGATGGTCATCTTCGAGCAGGCAGCCATGCTTGCAAGTGCTTCACCGCGAAAGCCCAGCGTCCTGATCGCATAGAGATCACTGACCTCTGAGATCTTCGAGGTCGCATGCGACCTGCAGCAGAGTGCCAGGTCCTCACGATCCATGCCGCTTCCGTCATCGATCACCTTGATCGAAGAGATACCGCCATCTTCTATATAGACATCGATGCGGGTGGATCCCGCATCGATGGCATTGTCGAGCAGTTCACGAACGATCGCCTGCGGGCGGTCTATGACCTCTCCCGCTGCGATCCTCTGTGCTATGATCGGATCAAGCTGCCTGATCCTTGGGCCATGTGACATCCGTACTCCTGTTACAATAGCTGCACTCTGGTGCCGAAGGAATATGACGGAACTACCGTACCGGTAACATTATCATTGCCGGCAGTATAGGGATCTATCAATCTGCCGTTCGCATATTCGGCGATCGAGGAGAATCGACCATACACTTCAAGTAATCCGAAGGTATAGGAGATATCGGCAAAGAGCTGTACTGACTCATCGAAGAGTGTGAAATCCGTGATACCCGGTCGTATGTTGTACGACAACCCTCGCATGACGATCCCTGCAGAACCTGCGAGAGGTGTACCCTGGTAGGATACGTTGATCCCGATCAGATCGGGACTCGAGGCAGCACTGAGGGTATCGAAGTCGATAGCGAAGGAATCATCGAAGTCCAGTTCGAGGAAAGCCGAGAACGCAAACAGATCCCTGTGGAAATCGAGGGAAGCTGCGAAGGTCCAGCTGATCAGATCCTTGTCAGTCAGGTAATCAGTATCATCATAGAGATCATATATAGCTGCACGTCTCCATGCATAGTCAGCTCCGAAGAGATTGCCGGTAAGATTGCCAGTGCTCCGTGCGAGTGATGCCCTGATATCCATGGTGGGATAGGCGGCTTCGATCCCTGCGGTGACCAGAGTGTTATAGAAACTCGTATCATTCATGAACCCATCAGTATGGAAGGTATCATCCACGATCGTCATCACATTGAGCTCACCGAAGGCTGCAATACGGGAATCTTCACCGGTATGCAGAGGCAGGGTCAGATCGAACCCAGGGATCAGGAGCATCTGCGTAGCAGAGGTACCGGACCCGGGAGCATTGAAGGTGAGATCGATCAGGGCAGAGACTCCCAGTTCGAACGCATAGCCGTTGGGCGTCGGGGTGATCCCGATCCCTGCAGCCATGAGCTGCGGGTTGGACAGGTCATTGATCATCAGTTCGGTATCAAGCAGCGCCGTATCAAGTTCTGAGTAGAAGCCGGTACGGTTGATGAACGGAGCATCGATGGAGGTGTTCAGATGAGAGATCAGGCTGCCGTGAGAGAAGGTGATATCGTCACTGTCTGATACACGAAGGTAGAAGGTATCTCCAGGTTCGTTGATGCGTGCATGATCGATCAGAGAGAGGATATCGATGACCGTCTCACGGACACTATGGAAGTCTGAACTCCCGAAGTTCTCATAGAAGTCATAGGGAGTGTTCCCTGCCTCATAGAGCCAGGAGGCTGTATCCAGAGGGTTCCCGTTAGTATCGATACCGACTTTGAGTCCTGCATCGAAGGACTCGGTCTGGATCGATGGATAGAGGTACAGCGATGTATAGGGTGAGGCATATACGGATGAGTCGATCGACTCCTTGATCCCGAGTTCACCTGTGAGACTGAACCAGGAGGGACTCTCATCCTGAGAAACTGCCGGCTGTGTTTCGACACGATCCTCAGGATCCGTGTAGCGAAGATCTTCGAGATCTCCCAGTCTGATGGTAGTCTCCAGAGAGAGTACCGGTGTGACACTGGAAGCATCAGCTGTATAGCGGCCGTCACTGTCAGGATCACTGTACTGAGCGATCTGTGCATATGCAGCAGTGAAGGAGAGATCCTCGGTGTTGAGGGTCAGACCGCCGAAGAGTCTGGTATCGGGGGTGAACAGCGAGAAGGAGTCATCGATAAGGCTGGAGACCAGCCCGTCGCTGGAGAACCCGCCATACAGGCTGAACGACTCATTACCGCCTGAGAGCCTGAAGGAGAGACGATCAGAATCGAACTGGGGATCATAGGTCGCAGCATCTATCGGCAGGTAGTAGGAGATACGGGTATGCAGCTGATCAAGGTCATAGGCTGCAGTCCCTTTGAGACCGAGCTCCAGAGCATCGGCTGCTGAAGCATAGCCATCGTCATAGAGCCCCTCAAGAAGGGTAACACGTCTCCACTGGTAGTCATCCCCGAACATATCAAGGGAGAGATTACCCTTGTCATAGACACCGAGAAGCTGGTAGGAGAGTCCTCCGGACTTGCCTGAAAGACCTGCACTGACCAGGATGTTCTCTAATCCGGTTGTCTCATCATACGATGCAAGGTAGTCGAAGGTGTTGTTTTCATAGACCATGAGGGCAGCGGCATCAGCGATGACAGAGAACGAATGGTTCTCAGTAGCAATCACCGGCAGGGTAAGGTCCAGAGCGGGGGTGATCACCATCTCTGTTGGCAGATAGTCGATATCGGCAAGTGCAGAGATACCGAGAGTGAACGGATAGCTTCGGGCGAACGGACGCAGAGCGAAACGGGCGCCGTAGATGCGTGCATAGGTGATATCATCTATGAGCAGTTCATGATCATAGAACGGTGTGGTGACACTCTGGTAGAGACCTGCCCGGTGGATATAAGGAGCATCGATGGCAGTGAGCAGTTCACTCATGAGTACCCCGTGTCCGAAAGAGAGCGGGGTGGAGTCATCGATCCTCAGATAGAACCCGCTATCGGGTGCCCCGATGAGGACATGGTCGATCAGGGAGAGTGAATCGGAGACGATATCCAGGATCCCTTCGAATCCTGTAGACCCTCCGCCGAAATTCCACAGCAGGTTATCGCGCTCCCGATACCAGTTCTCTATGGCAAGGGGGTTATCGTTGAAAGCTACGCTCAAGCGCAAGCCGAGATCGACCGGACCGAACATGAACCGCGGATAGAGGGTGGTCACTGCATAGGGAACAGATGAACTCCCTTTGAGCTCATGCATGAGACCGAAGCCCAGAGCCAGTTCCGCGGTGAGACCGGAGTCGCTGTCGTTCGCATCACCTGCTGTCTCAGCCGTGTCTTCGGCGACCAGCAGTTCGATCTCACGTACGAACGGGACCTCTTCTGTGACTTCCTCAGGTGCTGGTTCTTCAACAGGCTCTTCCTTGGCGATGATGATCTCAGGCTCTTCGGTCGGCTGAACGATCTCAGGTTCTGGTTCAGGTTCCGGTTCTGGTTCCACTGCCTCTGCGACAGTCTGGGGTTCTGGTTCTGGTTCTACTGGTTCTACCGCTGCCGTGACTGCCAGCTGTACGCGCTCATAGTGCTGTATGGGCAGTTCCGTGGTAAGTCGTTCGATCTGCTGAGCCTCGGCGCTGCCGAGTACAGATTCCGATGCACCGGTGGCGAGCTGTTCTTCAGCAGGGATCTCGAACGATTGATCTGAAGCAGCAACTCGGGCCTCAGCGAGTCCTTTGACACTGGTGAATCGCTGTTCTGTACCTGCTTCCAGAATGTAGTCACCTTCTGTGAACGTATAGGACGACTGTGCAGTCGAAAGCGTGATGCGGGTGTCGGCATCTGATAATGCTCTGATACTGCCTCGTACGACATAGATGCGTATCTCATCGGCAGACAGTGAGTCGATCGCGATGATGGACTGCGGCCCGATACGCATCGCCCCGAGAGAGAGCGTCAACTCTACCGAACGATCGAGTGTCTGGATGATCCAGCCCTGATGGACGGCATTCACGGTACTCGCGTCTTCGACCAGGAATCCCTTCTCATTGAAGATCTTGGCATTCGAGCCTTCAAGGTAGGGGGTGAACGAAAGTCCTGACACCTCCTGAGCACCTATATTCCCTGTCTGAACAAGCAGAAGTATCGACAGCATGATCCACAGAATCCGGTATCTTTTGTTCATCATAATCACATCTCACTTTTTAGGGTACTGTACAGTAAGGTCCTTTCTGCATGGGCTGCGAAAGAACCTTACTGATATGGCAATACTATGCAATTATACACCAGAACATGGTAAATCACAATGCAGTGCTTACCCTCTCTTTTAGAAAGGCAGTGCGATGTCACCCGCAAGTGAGAATCCGGATGTCGACATGTCTCCATTCTCATCGAATGCGATGGTATAGCCGAAGGATGTCTCGATGATACTGTATTTCACAGTCACATTGGCATTGATCACTGAATCCTGCATCGGGTTCAATACCCCGTCGAGGAAGGTATCAAGTGAGCTGCCGTCGAGTTCGTTCCTGGTGTAGGTCGCATCGAAGTAGAAGAAGGGCAGCAGGTCCTCTCCGAGTTTCATATAGGCTTCCATGCTCGGAGTATCGATGGTACCTGCGGTCGGGTCAAGGTCTCCCATGATGCTCACATCAAGGACGAGGTTCTCATCGAACAGGTCGAACCCGAGATTGGCGAACAGGTAGAGGTTATCGACTGCGATGCTGTTCTCATAGGGTTGATAGCGGTCGAGGTCATACTTCTTTGAGAAGTAGTCCGGCTGGTAGCCGCTCTCAGGGAACGTCACATCTGCCCGGTATCGGATGAAGCCCACGATATCACCCATCAGTCCGGTACGGTAGGCTTTGACCGGAGTCTCATCCTTCTGCTGGAAGGCAAGGTCGCCATAGAGGGTCAGACCGAATAGACCCATATCCAGGACCGGCATCATGATATCAGCGCCGTACATGAGGACCTGATCAGGGGCTGTCTCCGCAGCATCGGTGAAGTGACCGTAGGCATCAGGATCCAAGTCAGTCGCGTAGGAGGCTCCCACCTGGATATCGTGCAGCAGCGGGAAGGAGATGAAGGCAAGCGGTCGGGTATAGACCCTGCCTGCCATCAGGTTGTAGGCTGACAGATCGCTGATGAAGGTCTCGAACCTATATAGGGGAAACCGAACAGCTCACCATCGATGTCGAACTGGGCACCCATGAGGCGGAGGTCAGGCTGAAGTGCCGTATTGGTATATCGGTTGACGAATATGCCCGTCCCGACTGTCACACTGTCGAGTTCTCCGAAGCGTGCGTACAGCGGATCGCCTTTGAATCCGTAGCGTACATAGCGGATGAGCGGAAGATAGGTGGAGGCTACCGTCTGCGCCTTATCGATGAGATTCTCATCATCGGTGAAATCGGGGATCCAATCCTCTGCGATGAAGGTGAATCCTGCATCTCCGCCGAAGGAGAAACGGAACGAACCGATCAGTCCGATACCGAAGTTCCCGATCGATATATCGGGTTTGATATTCACCCCGATCGTGTTTGCTATCGGTTCTCCCTCATCATTGACGAGGTTATACTGGAATCCGATATTAAGATCGAAGTCATTGGCCGCTGCCGTTGAGAGCGGCATGAGCAGCAGCAATACTGCCAGAGCGAATCCTATCTGTTTTTTCATAATGGTCTCCCCTGAAAAAAGTATACTGTAATCGTAATCAAAAGACAAACCTTTCAGTATAAATGGCTTTCATATATACTAACAGCTATGATAGTAAGTATGTTACAGATCGTTATGCAATTGGAAGATATTTCCAGTCTGAAGGACAAGCGAAGGATCGTCAGATCTCTCATCGATCGGATCAGGCATAAGTTCCCCGTATCAGCTGCCGAGGTCAATCTGCTTGATTCACTCTCCTTTGCCCAGATCGGTGCAGCTCTGGTGTGCAATGATGCGCAGTACGGTGATCAGGTCCTGCAGAAGATCATTCGTTTCCTTGAGCAGCACTCTCATGCGACGCTGTATGCTGCAGAGGTCCACTCCGAGGAATTCGGCAGCTGAGATCATGGGCATGATAGATATGCTCTCTGGTGAGCTTGTCTATGGAGCAGAGGTCTTTGATGATCGGCTTGATCCTAGACCTGATGTTCGTCTGATCATAGGGACATACCGGTTTTACCACCGGAAGGTCATAGACCTCGGCAAGACGGGCCGGGACGCGCTCGCGGACCTCGATCATCGGTCTGATCACGTAGAGACTGCCCTTGAAGAACTCCTGGACCGGCTGCATGGTGGAGAAGTCGGCTCTGAAGCAGAGGTTGATCAGAGAGGTCTCAACCAGGTCATCAAGATGGTGCCCCAGGGCGATGATCCTGATCCCCCGCTGCTGTGCATGCTCGAAGAGTATCCTCCGTCGGTTCCGTGAGCAGTGGTAGCAGTTGAAATCATCATGATAGGCCTCATGGAACATATGGGCATCTTGGGAGATGAAGGTGATATCGAGGGCTTCGAAGAACCGCTTGAGTTCCTGAACATGTTCCGGTGATACCGGGTACTCCCTCCAGTTGATATGCAGTGCTTCCAGGCGGTAGTCGATCGGCAGCCACTTCCTGCGAAGCGATAGCGCCAGAGCCAGAGCCAGAGAGTCTTTCCCCCCTGAGATCCCCAGCAGTACCGTATCCCCGTCTGCGATCATATCATAGCTGTTGATCGCCTTACCGGTCTTCTTGATGAATCGGTGGACCCAGGGGGGGAAGGTTCCTGCGATCAGGTCAGAGTAGGGAAGTCTCAGCAGAGCTTCTGCAGGTGGTGTGTTCGTCATCGTGATCAGTTCCTTCTGTCTCAGGACAGCACAGAAAACAGTTCTTCTTCGGTAACGGTCAGGGAACCGGGAAGAAACACTCTCAGGGCTGTGAGGGTTCGGGTGAACCTGTCTATGACAGGCCGGGTGAAGATCGTATCTGCTTCAAGGAAGGGAAGTCCCTTCCGGGTCCCTGAGATGATCTGTGCATCGGACTGCAGACAGATGGGCTCAGGGATGTCTATGATGACCTGCCAGGGCTCCAGTGATGCACCGGAGGTTCGGTTGAGATGCGTCCTGAGGCGCTCCTCTGCGCTGAAGCGCTGCCTCTGGTCGCGAAGCATCGGGATGAACGGCAGAGCCTCTGATAGGGGACAGAGAGCGCCATCTGGTAGAGGCGGTTGTCAGAGACCTCCTTGATCACCGAGAACGGCCGGTAATCGGTGGATCCGAGTACCTGATGGAACCGGGCATCATCGAGACCGTAGAGGTGCTCGGGAGTGATGATGGTCTCCTGCAGACCCAGATAGAGGACTTTTCGGATCATGGCGGTGGCACTTCTGACATGTCTATGCCAGTAGATATTGCGGTACATCAGATACTTGGAGAACAGCAGGTGTTCGATACTGCTGATCCCCTGTTCCTGCAGCCCGAGTACCCCATCTTCAGTCAGTGCGATCTTGGTCAGGATGAAATCCACGTCCTGCAGACCATAGGGGACTCCGCAGAAGAAGGCATCACGGTTGAGGTAGTCAAGCTTGTCAGGATCAAGAGTCCCCGAGAGCAGGGTGCGATAGAGCCGAACCTCCTCAGAAGCGCCTGGCATCTGGTCATCGATGATCTGAGCGGTCATGAGGGAATCTGCTCCGATACGCTGATCTATCACCGCTGAGAGACCCGGTCTCGATGATCAGCCGTGCCGCGAGTGATTCATGGCTCTTGAGCGGAAGATCCTTCAGTGAATGGGTATAGGGAAAGTGACCGAGATCATGCAGCAGGGCAGCGACGAGAAAGGACCTTACACCGGTGAGTGAACAGCGTGAGGTGATGGCGTTCTGCTGATCCTTCATGAGCACCAGCAGCATCCTTCTGGCGATCGCATAGACCCCGATACTGTGGCTGAGCCTGGTGTGCACGGCTCCGGGATAGATCAGATGGGTCGGACCGAGCTGCCTGATCCGTGAGAGTTTCTGGAACTCGGGTTCTCGCCAGAAGTCCATGAAGGTCTCGGGGAACAGTACTGTTCCCCATACGGGGTCCCGGACCGGTTCGCTGCAGCCTGAGGTGAGGAACGTGAAGATGGCACTGGTTGAATCATTCATACCGGACATACTATCTCAATGGTCTCTTTTCTGTCTAGAGTGGATAGACAGTCCACTGGAGGTTCGGTTCACGAGTGTCCTGCTGCGTCCCGCTGAGAGTTCGACTCGTATGAGTTCCCTCTCGAGCCGAACCATGATATGATGCCACTAGCTGTCGAGATTCGGGGAGGTTCGTAGAGAATGAGAGGTAGAGGTACTGCTGCATGCGTGCTGCTTCTGTGTGCAGTGCTCGCTCCTGCTGCTTCACCACATGAGCTTCGCATGCTCACTATGGTCCGTATACCGCCGGTGGCACCGCTGGATACGGTACTCGGCAAAATGCCCTCAGCAGCTGCGATCCCTGCAGAGTATGCTCAGCTGCTTCAGCAGTTCTTTCTGGAGGAACTCCCCACCGAGCAGAGAAGGGAGATGCTCGGTGATGCTTCGGCTCACATGATCGAAGCGCTGTACGGAAGTACACTCTTTTCTTACCTCCCGGCTGAAGAACTCCGTATCGGAGTGGTCACCGAGGCTGATACCCTGGGCGTCCCCATCCGGCTGATCTTCAGCCCTGAATCTGGACGTGCATCACTTTCCGGGACGGTCTATCTGCTCGAACAGGGTGATCAGTGGAAAATAGGTCATCTCGATCTGAAATAATCTGATCAATAATATTGACACGAATCGCCTTCGTTGCTATAGTACCAAAGTTCACTGACAGTGGGTACTGCCTGCTGAGTGAATACTTGAAGCAGGGGCAGTGATGCTCTCATCATGGTGGCGTAGCTCAGTTGGTAGAGCAAACGGCTCATATCCGTTCGGTCAGGGGTTCAAATCCCTTCGCCACTACTTTTTCTTCTCTCCTGGTACCCATAATCATACATAGTAGTATACACTGTTCTCAGCACTGCAGCATGCTCACCGGGCATGCTGTCAAAAGGATAGTCTGATGAGTACATTCGCGCGTGACAAGCAGTACATCAAATTCTCTTCCTATGGGTTTCTCAAGAATCTGAGGTTCTTTGATGCATATATCCTCCTGTTCTTTCGGGAGATGGGCATCTCCTACACCTTATCGGGGTCCTGTTCTCCATTCGGGAGATCCTCACCAATCTCATGGAGATACCCTCCGGTCTCATAGCCGACACCTTCGGCAGAAGAAGGAGTATGGTCTTCTGCTTTGCCAGCTATATCGTCTCGTTCGCTTTGTTCTTCCTCTTTTCCGAGTACTGGGTCTATGTGATCGCCATGGTCTTTTTCGCCCTCGGAGAGGCGTTCCGTACCGGTACCCACAAGGCCATGATCCTTGAGCATCTCAGACTCAATCATCTGCTGCATCTGAAAGCTGATTACTACGGGCACACCCGGGGCTGGTCTCAGGCAGGCTCTGCTCTCTCTGCCTTCCTTGCAGCGATCATGGTCTTCTATTCCGGCGGCTACCGCATCATCTTCCTGTTCTCCATCATCCCCTATATCCTGGGACTCCTGCTCATGATCAGCTATCCGAAAGAGCTCGATTTTGCCGTTGTTGACGGGAAGATGCCTCCTGCAGGTCCGGGAGCCTGGAAGCAGCAGTTCGTCAGGAGTTTCTCCAGCCTCGGTCTGCTGATCAGGTCAAAGGAGATACGCAGGGGGATCCTGAATTTCAGTATGTTCGACGGCCTGTTCAAGGCGATCAAGGATTATCTTCAGCCGGTGATCGAACAGCTGGCACTGATCCTGCCGTTCTTCCTGGCGTTCTCCGGCGAGGAGCGTGCTGCGCTGCTGATCGGGTTGGTCTATACCCTGCTGTTCCTGCTCACCTCGTTCGCTTCCAGCAGGGCAGGGGCGGTCCGACGCAGGGTGGCTGAGACAGAGAGAGGTCTGAACCTGCTGTTCCTCCTCGGTGCTCTCATGGTCATGCTCACCGGATACTTCTATCTCTCAGGCAGGTCCTATCTGGCGGTTGCCACGTTCATCATCTACTATATGATACAGAATATTCGACGGCCTCTGGCTCTCGATTATATCAGTGACCGGATCGAAGGGTCTGTCATGGCCACCGGTCTTTCGGGTGAGTCACAGATCAAGACCCTGATCACGGCAGTCCTTGCTCCGCTGTTCGGTCTTGCGGTCGATACGAGCGGACTCGGGATGACGCTGATCATCTTCGGTGCCATGCTGGTCTTCTTCGCTGTGCTCCTGCGGCTGGTCGCTGTGCAGCAGGCTGAGTCTGCATGACGTTCCCGATGAGGATCGAACCGATCCAGTCTGTGGACACTGCAGAAGTACTCAAGATCACCTATCGAACCGGTCTGTTCGGAAAAGATATGGCCCGATCCGGCCTGGTCGATGATCTGCGACTGTTCGGCTACTACTACTGCTGGTATTACCTGAGATATGAACCTGAGCATTGCGTATGCGCCAGAGCTGGGGATACGATTCTGGGGTATATCGTGGGAACCCCTGACACCTGCAGACAGCGGGCACGCTTCATCGAGACGAGGATACCCAAGATCCTGAAACGATCGATCTATACCAATCATATGGGCCGTATCGAACAGGACCATCCCGGATGGATGCGCTGGAGTCTGCATGAGGTCATCGGTGGATTGACCACAGCACCTCCTGATTATATCGAGAGATATCCTGCTCATCTTCACATCAATGTACTTCCGGAGTATCATGGGAAGGGGATCGGCAGAGCTCTCATGGAGCATCTGCTCGATCATATGCGCAGCTGCGGGGTCCCTGGTATCCATCTGCAGACCTCCAGTGCCAATCACAAGGCTCTTGCCTTCTATGAGCGCATGGGGTTCGAACTGCTGGGTTCCGAGCCGATCGATCACCCTCCTGTCGGATTCGAGGGGGTACAGGGGCTTGCTTTCGGTCTGAGACTCTAGTACATTGATGGGCAGCAGAGTCACAGGTGCGGCTCTGTTCATATACATCACCTCACGTGATGAATCCATGATCTTACAGGAGCAGTACACTATGGTCGGATTCTATATAAAGAAAGCATTCTTTGACGGATGGGATAACCTTCTGGGTATCGTCCTGGTCAATGTCTCCTTCGTCGCACTGCTGGCCCTCGGGTATGCTGCGATGTCGCTGTTCCAGATACATGCAGCACTGGGTATCATCGCTCTGGTACTGTGGTTCGTGCTGATGCACCTTGCCGCAGGGGCTGTATCCTACTACACAAAAGAATATGCATGGTACCGGCGACCGGGATTCGCGGAGTTCCGTGACTGTTTCAAGGAGGCTATACCGGCTTCTCTGGTCTTATCTGCGGTGAACCTGCTGCTGGTCCTCCTTACCGTGGTCATCATGCCGTTCTACCTCTCGCTCGGGTCGATCCTCGGTACCGTGATCTTCGCCGTACTCTTCTGGGTAGAGGTCATGGCCATGGGGTCTCTGATGTACTTCCTCCCAGTCAGTGCGCAGCTCAGAGACCGGCCGCTCAAGGCCTTGAAGAAATCGTTCATCATCTTTCTCGATAATGCCGGTTTCTCCCTCTTCCTCCTCTTCTATACCCTTGTCAACATGATACTCTCCATCGTCACCGCCATGCTCATCCCCGGGATCACCGCGATCCTGCTCTCTCATCAAGATGCGGTGAAGCTGTTGATGTACAAGTATGACTATCTCGAAGAGCAGCCTGAGGGTGACCGCAAACACATACCCTGGACAGCTCTGCTCTTCGATGAACAGGAAAAAGTGGGGCAGCGATCACTCAAGGGAATGATCTTTCCCTGGAAGGACTGATGACAGAGGTAGAGATCAAAGCACATGTGTATGATCTGAAGGCTCTTCGTGAACGGATCCTGCAGCTCGAGGGGATCTGTGGACCGGAATACCGGCATAGAGAGGATTCCTACTACGGCGCAGGAGATGGCCCTGGGGTACTCTTTCGCATCAGGACAGAGCAGGATCGGTGTGAGATCACCCGGAAGCTCAAGAGCATGCGCGGCCTCGCTGAGGTGAATCGGGAGATAGAGTTCTCCGTCTCCGATCCGCAGGCCTGCAGGGAATTCTGTGAGTCCCTCGGGTATCAGGTGGTGATACGCAAAGAGAAACGCGGGGAGATCTTCAGACATGAAGAGGTGAGCATCGAGCTGTGGGAGGTCACAGGGCTTGGCAGCTTCATCGAACTTGAAGTGCTGCTTGAAGATCCCCGAGGTGCCGATGAGGCACTTGTCGTGATCCATGCTCTGCTGGAGCGGCTGCAGGTACCGGAGACCGCTGTCGAACCACGTATGTATATCGACATGCTGCGTTCACGATGAGAGAGCGCTCAGCCGGGAGATCCGACTGAGCGCTCCTTTTGGGTGCTCTCTGCTCTGAGGACTGCTAGCGTTCGACAGAGAAGCTGTGGATGGTCACCTGACGGTAGGTCTCTCCCGGTCTGAGGACCGGTGAATGAAACCCCTGATGATTCATCGCATCGGGAAGTTCCCCCGCCTCCAGACAGAGGGCGGTATGTTCGTTACCGACCGAATAGTTATCGGTATAGAACTGCAGACCCGGGGCATTGGTCAGTACCTTCATCACGCGGCCGCTCGAAGGGTCCTTGAGTACGGCAGCTTCGAGTACTCCCTTATGATCTGCCAGAACAAAATTATGATCATAGCCCTGAGGATCGGCATCGATACGTGTGATATCTTCTCCGATAGGTTTTGGCTCTCTGAAATCGAACGGTGTTCCCGCTACCGGAACCAGACGGCCTGTCGGGACCTGATCACTGTCGATTTCGACGATATGCTCGGCATGGATCTGCATCAGCTGATCGAGCACACGCTCTGTGCGTGCCTTACCAGACAGGTTCCAGTAGGTATGATTGGTCAGACTCACGCAGGTGGGTCTGTCAGTCACGGCCTCATAGACGAAGAACAGTTCGTTCTTCTCTGTCAGTGTGATCGTCAGAGCGACATCGAGCGTACCAGGGTACCCCTGGTCCCCATGCTCGCTAGTCAGGGTCAGCTTCACTGATGCCCGTTCCTCTTCCCTCATGGGGAATGCTTCCCAGATGCGGGTGTTAAAACCGCTGGGGCCGCCGTGCAGCTGGAACGTATCGTGTGTGGGGACGAGCTCGATGAGCTCCCCGTCGAGGGTGAAGCTGCTGCCGCCGATCCTGTTGGCATACCTGCCGATCGTCGCGCCGTGGTAGTTCGTCGGGACCTGGTAGTCTGAGAGGGAAGGGAAGTTCTTGGTCAGCTCTTCGATCCTCCCATCTCGGTCAGGTCCCTTGAAGGAGATCAGGTATGCACCATAGGTGATTACCTCCACCGAGTATCCTGAAGAGTTCTCCAGAGTGATCTTGTCTATCGCTTTGCCATATGAGGTCGTGCCGTAGGGGTCTCTTGCTATCTTCATGTGCACATAGTACGCCATTCTGATCTGTCGGTCAATCCATAGTGACACACTGGCTGATTTTTGGTAATCTACCGCTATGGAATGGAAAGCAAGTCACATACTGGTGAAAGACAGGGCTCTTGCGGAGAGCCTGCTGAAGAAGATACAGAACGGGTCGTCCTTCGAATCGATCGCACGCTCCTACTCGGTCTGTCCGAGCAAGTCAAAGGGCGGGGATCTGGGCTGGTTCGGTTCCGGACAGATGGTCCCGGCCTTCGAACAGGCCGTGAAGCGGCTCTCCAGAGGACGGGTGAGCCCTCTGGTGAGGACCCAGTTCGGGTATCACATCATCAAACTCACAGGACGTCGAGACTGATCAGCAGCTCGGCAGTCTGCAGCACGCAGCATGCTCAGAGATTGGTATCGGGGATGATGTAAGGTCTTCTGGTGAAGGGGTCCTCGACCATCTGTGTGGTGATCCCGTAGACGGCCTTCAGCGTCTGTGGGGTGATCATCTCCTGAGGGGTACCGTGTCCGAATACCTTGCCGTCATGGAGCATGATCACATGGTCGCTGAAACTCATCGCCGAGTTGAGGTCATGCAGGATGCAGATGACCGTGAGTCCCTCGTTGATGATCAGCTGTTTGAGCAGTTTCAGGATCCCCAGCTGATGGAGCGGGTCAAGGTAGGTCGTCGGTTCGTCCAGCGCGATGATTCGCGGTTCCTGGGCAAGGGCCCGGGCGATGATGACCCGCTGGTACTCCCCCCCGCTGATCTCTGTGATCAGATGATCCTTCAGATGATCGATCGAAGTCAGTTTCATCACTCGTTCGATACTCCTAGCCTCATATCCCTCATGTTTCTGATCGTGCTCCCGATGTGCATACCGTCCCAGACGGATCATGTCTTCGACGGTGAACTGGTAGGGATTACGCTCATTCTGCGGTACCATCCCGATCACATGCGCAAGATCCCTGCGATCGAGGCCGGTGATATCTCTTGATTCGAGGAAGACTGTACCTGCTCTGACTGGAAGGATCCGCAGGATCTGTTTGAGCAGGGTCGTCTTGCCCGAACCGTTGGGACCCAGGATCGTGGTGAACGCCTGCTTCTCGACCGCAGCTGCGATGTCTGTGAGAATAGGACGGTCATCGTAGGACCAGGAGAGCCCGTCGATCGTGATCGCTTGATTGGGGTCCACTAGAATATCTCCTTTTTCTGCCTTCTGAGCAGATAGATGAAGAACGGCGCTCCTGCCAGAGAGGTGATGATCCCAACCGGGATCTCTGCATTCTCCAGCAGCCCCCGTGCCATGGTATCAGCAAGCAGGGTGAACAATCCGCCGCAGAGGATGGTGAACGGGAGGAGCCTCCGGTGCCCGGGGCCTACGATCATGCGCACCACATGCGGGGTGACCAGACCGACGAATCCGATGATGCCGCTGATTGCCACCGCACTGGCTGTGAGCAGGGTGGCGATGATCAGCAGCAGGACCCGTGTCCTTTTGATCGATAACCCCATGGATCTGGCCGCTTCTTCCCCCAGAAGCAGCAGATCGAGCTCCCGGTGGAAGAACGGGATGAGCAGGGTGCCGATGATCAGCAGCGGGCCGATGCCGGCAAGCTTCTCCCAGTTCGCAGAGGCGAAGCTGCCCATCGACCAGAATACGATATCTTCGAGCTGTTCACGATTGAAGTACATGAACAGGGACATGAGTGAGGAGAGCAGGAAGTTCATCGCCACCCCGGAGAGCAGCAGAGTCACTGAAGTCGACTTGAGTCCCCCGGAGAGCCCGTAGATCATGGATGAAGCTCCGATTGCCCCGATGAACGCGAAGATCGGGACACCCCAGGAGCCGGGGAGAAAGGCAAAGACGCCGATGTAGGCACCGAATGCCACGCCGCAGGCGGCTCCTGAGGAGACTCCCAGGATATAGGGTTCGGCCATGGGATTGCGAAAGAGAGATTGGAAGACCACCCTGACGTGGCAAGCGCCATACCCACCAGAAGAGCTGTCAGTACCCGAGGGATACGTATGTGCCTGATGATGTAGATATGGGCAGCACTCGTCTGAGCAGCTTCACCGCCGTACAGTACGATGCGAGCAGTCTCGGCGACCGATATGTCAGCCGTGCCGAACGAGAGCGAGAGCAGCGCCAGGATCCCTGTGATCAGGATCCCCAGCAGTAGAAGCGGTGTGATATGCTGCATCGGTATCTGCAGTCGGGATGATCTCATAGGGTATTCCTGTCAGAAACGGTCAGGATGGAAGATCCTGGCCATTTCCAGGACCCCTTCGGCATTGCGTACCCCCTGTCGATCGATACGATTGTTGTCGATCGCATAGAGGTTCCCTTCACGGACCGCCCTGAGGTCACGATACCCGGGAGTGGTCTCGAAAGCCTCCTTGATACCGAAATACTGTGAACAGAGGATGATATCGGGATCCTGCTCGATCAGCTGTTCGAGGCTGTAGGACCAGCCGGTCACATCTTCTGCGATATTCCGTCCACCTGCCAGTTCGATCGCCTCGTGGATGAAGGTGTCTCCGCCTGCGGTAAAATCTCCCCATTCACCGAATCCCACCACGTAGTAGATATCGGGTCTCGGCTGATCAGCCACACGCCCGGTGATATCCTCGATCGTTTGCCTCATCCCGGTCATGAGAACCTCGGCTTCAGCCTCGGCATCGATGAACTGAGCGGTATCAGCTATGGTCTTGTAGATCCCTGTGAAGGTGTTGTCAGAGTAGATCCCGACAGCGGTGATCCCGGCTTTCTCCATACGTTCCAGGGCTTCGATCGAGGTATGGGTGGATCCGATGACCAGGTCGGGTTCAAGACTGATGACCGTCTCGATGTTGGGATCCCGGAGGGTCCCGATCGAAGTCACCTCTGAGACCTCTGCGGGATAATCACAGAAATCGGTACGTCCCACGAGAGAATCGCCTCTGCCGAGGGCATAGATGATCTCCGTGATGTTCGGACCCAGAGAGATGATCCTCTCGGTGGCATCAGGGACCGTGACCGTTCGATCATAGGAATCGATGTAGATGCTGCCTGTACTCTCATCGATGGGTGTGACCTCCGCTGCTCCCTGTGAGAACAGGGGAAGCATCAGAGAGAAGAGAACCGATACCAGTGCGACTCGTTTGAAATGCATACATACTCTCCATGAATAGAGAGCATAAGCTGAGGGTGTGTCCTCGCTACTCATGCTCCGTGAGTTTCAGTCATCGATCTGATGACTGTGCGATCTCTTGAAAAGCTGGTCTCCTGACTTGGATCTACGCCTGATACACCCTTCCCATATGCATCTGTCACATACAGTGGGCTGGCTGATTCGTAATCAGCCAATGTACTTCAGCTCTCCTACACAGTGGCGGGACCGTACGGGATTCACACCCGTTTCCCATTTGACGGCAATGCCGACCTTTCATTGATACACAAGACTAATTCATTGATCATGGGTTGTCAAGATAGCAGAACTGTAGGATAGTCTATCACAGCAGGATCTCTCATTCGTATACTGCTTCTCTTTCTTTCGGATCGATCACAGGAGTGTGGACATGTACAGATTATGCAACCTGATCTTTGCAGGTATCGTCTCTGCGGCATTGTTCTCAGGAGCAGGCATGCTCCATGCCGCTGACTTGCAGGTGATCTCAGATCACGGGATCTCCGTGATCAGTGAACCCGGGGATGCTGATCAGGCGCAGCAGGTCCTCTCCGATCTCTCCCAGATCCTGCCTGCCTATCGGGACATGCTCTCGGTGAGCCATCGGTTCTCCTGGCCTGTGGTCCTCTCCTCGGATTCCTCTTCCCCCTCGGGGTTCGTATCGCTGCCGGTAGTCAGATCGGTATGGGAATCGGTTCCCTACAGCTCCCTCTCTTCAGGAGCCGACTGGTTCAGGACCCTTGCCCTGCATGAAGGCAGGCATATGGTGCAGTACGAAGCGCTCGATACCGGTCTTACCCGGTTTGCCGACGTGATCGGCGGCAGGCAGATGATGATGGCCATGACTCACTCCTTCATCCCCGGGTGGATCTATGAAGGGGATGCGACCATCGCAGAGACCCGGTTCTCCCGGGAGGGGAGGGGCAGGTCAGCTGCGTTCATCAGGAGCCTGCGGGCTCTGCTGATCGAGCATCCTCAGCTGAGTTACCGGGAGCTCAGTCAGGGCTCCTATGTGCATGGCTATCCTGACATGTATGCCTATGGGTATGTGATGATGGGGTATCTGCTCGAACGCTATGGGGATGAGGGTATAGCCGGGTTCTTCCGTACCTCGGGGCATACCCGGTACCGTTCCTCTCTCCGACGATCGCGATCTCCTCACTCATGGGAAGTCTTACCACACCCAGTGCGCTGTTCGAACTGGTAAAAGCTGATCTGCTCATGCAGTGGGATCAGCAGATGCAGGGGCGGATCATCACTCCCAGAGTCCCGGTCGTCATCCCTGATGCCTATGGGGCGGTACGGATCGAAGCGTATGCGGTTCACGACAGGACCATCACTGCCGTGACCCATGATCGATCGCAGGGACTTCTGTACCGTGAGTATGATCTGGAGGATGGGTCCACGGTATCGGAATCCAGGAGGGTCCCTGCTTCTGATGTGGTGATCGCCAAGGAGTATCTGCTGTGGATCGAACACCGTCCGAAGCGCTCGGACCCGGGATCTACCATCGATGTGCTCGTGCGGGCTGACACCGAAGCATGGGGGATGGAGGATCTTGCATCGGGGGTGTACACCGGTTCTCCGATTCTCTCAGCTGATGGGAAGTCGGTGGCTGTCAGTACCTATGACCCGCAGATGGGGTCCTCTGTACAGGTCTTTGATGTTCACACTGGGCTGCCTGGACCGACCATACATCCTGAGCACCGGGTGTTCATAGGCGATATGGTCTGGGACGAGGAGACCATCATCGTCGTCGAAGAGCACTCGGAAGGGCGGTATCTCACACGGTATACACTGCAGGGGGATGCACAGAGGCTGTTCTTCGCAGGTCACCATCAGATCACCGGACTTGCACGCTCCGGTTCTCTGATCTACTACGGCTCAGATGTCGATGGGATCGATGAGATCTACCAGTACGACACGAGAAGCGGTGAACACGCTCAGGTGACCGTTTCCCGGTATGGACTCTGGGACCCTGTTGTGGTAGATGGACAGCTGTATGCTGTAGAGCTCGATTCCTTCGATCGTGAGATCCTGGTCCGGGTCGATACCGATGCTCAGGTCCTTCCGGTACGGCGCAGCTATGATGCGCTGCAGGTCGACAGGTTCCTGGACCCTGATCGCTTCGAAGTTGCGGTAGAGCCCGCTGTTGGTGCAGAGGTCCTTCCCTACAGGCGTATCGATTGGGTCTTCACCCCGTACGCACGGGGGATCCTGCTACCGGAGACCTTCAGCGAACTCACCCTCGGGTTCAAGTGGGCCGACCCGCTGCTCGAGCATGAGACGAGTGTCTCCATCGGCTATGATCTTGAAAAGAGAGAACCGGTATTCCATACCAGCTGGACCCGTACAGGAGATCTGCTGGTCTCAACCATCTCTCTGGATCTCACACCAGGAGAAGGGCAGCTTCCCTCCTATACTGCAGCGGCCGATCTGTCGCTCAACACGAGAGTGCGGCGTCACGGCAGAGCGCTGGACCACTCCATCGGGGTCCGTGTTCAGGTATCAGATGCTTTGCTTCCAGACTATTTCGCCACGGCAGGGGTCTATGACCTGATCTCGTTCGGTCTTCAGGCAGCAGAGCGCTCTCTGGTCCCCTATGAACCGGGGATCACCCATGAGATCTCCGCATTCACCGCTCTGGGCAGCGGCTATCCTGTTCAGATCAACGATCTGATCACCCTCTACACCGGTGCACTGCTGCGCGATGACGGGTTCATCTTCAGCAGCCGGGTCTCCTGGAGAAGTGCAGGTGCCATTTCCTGGCAGGCGATACAGGCACGGGGGTATGGCAAAACTGAACTGCCGGATGCACCGGGTGAATCTCTGATCGGTACGGTCTCTGCACGGTATCTCGTGCCGCTGGGGTATCCTGATCTGTCGGTGGCACGAACGTTCTTCATCAAGCGAATCAGAGCTGAGCTCTTCTTCGATCACACCTATTGGGATACCGGGTCCTTTTCATCAGCGGGGTTTGAACTGCTTGCCGATATGACCTTCGCACATCTGTTCGCTCTGGAACTCTCTAGCGGTATACGCGCCTCCTACCGTCTGGAGGATCAGCGTTTTGCGTGGGATCTCATCCTCTTCAGTATTCCGATCCCGCTGTGAGGTAATACTTGACGTGATGTTCCTGGTAGATTATCATCGGCGCATGAAAGAACTGGTGATTTATACAGATGGCGGATGTTCGGGGAATCCCGGCCCCGGTGGATGGGCGTATGCCCTTGCACCGGAAGGTAGAGAAGATGCCGTGACCGGCTCAGGCCACGACCGGTACACTACCAACAATAAGATGGAACTGACTGCAGTCATAGAGGCCTTGACCTATGCTGCATCTCTGGGTCAGGGGGCTGTGCTGCCTGTCCATATCCATACGGATTCTCAGTATGTGAAGAACGGGATCACGACCTGGATCTTCGGCTGGATGAGAAACGGCTGGCAGACGAGTGCCAAGAAACCGGTGAAGAACCGGGAACTGTGGATCGAACTGAAACGAGTCTCCGATACCCTGCCGGTTCAGTGGCATTGGGTGAAGGGACATTCCGGGGTTGCTCTCAATGAACTGTGTGACGCACTGGTTCGTGAGCAGACACAGATCGCACAGCAACTGGTGAAAATGTAACCTGTTGTAATGTAATAGCATAGGAAAATAACCAAGGTTTCATGCCCAATAGTGTTGACACTTTCAAGGCATCTTGCTATATTCCTATCGGTCGCTTGGGCCGCTAGCTCAGCTGGTAGAGCAACGCCCTTTTAAGGCGTGGGTCACAGGTTCGAACCCTGTGCGGCTCATACCAAGCAATTGGTTAATGTCTCCTTCGTCTAGTGGTTAGGACACCGGGTTTTCATCCCGGCAACAGGGGTTCAATTCCCCTAGGAGATGTGCGCATCTTGTTCCTTGAAAGAGGGACAAACCGTTTTACTTACAGAGGACCGGTGTTTACACGGTTTCCTGCGTATGCAGGAAGTGTGTAGATGCCGGTCTTCTTATATCTGAAGGGGGAGACCATGCCGGAACACGGAACAAAGAACACATCAAGAGTATCATACGCCGGAATCGGCCTGATCTTCGGTACCGCCATAGGATCAGGCCTGAGCCTGATCTTCTCCGGTACCTCATCTGGGGCGGGATTGGGACAGCAGCCGGTCTCATTCTCGGGGCTGTGACCGACCTGTACATGAAGAACCGGGACCAGGGCAGTGGGCCGGGATCTGATACCATGCGCGAACATCGCTGAGCTTCACTCATACATAATCACTTTCGACAAAAAGAGTTTACTCTGTAAAACTTGACAAACCATATCTGCGGACGTACAGTTATTGTAGTGAAGAAGATGAAATGGTTCGTAGCAGTGTTGCTGTGTTCTCTGTTTTTCGCATCTGGTGGCATCGCCAGTGCCCAGAGTACTGATGCGGTGCCTGTGTATGTCATCCCCATCACCGGTGAGATCGATCAGGGGCTTACCGTATTCCTTCGCAGAAGCATCGAAAAAGCAAAAAACGAACAGGCTCCCTATATCATCTTCGACATCGATACCTTCGGTGGAAGGGTCGATGCCGCCTTGCAGATCACTACACTCATCGGATCGCTCTCTGAGGTCACTACGATCGCCTATGTCGGTCTGCATGCTGAAGGCAGTGCCGTCAGCTGGTCAGCAGGAGCGCTCATCGCGTTCGCTGCAGATCGGATCTATGCAGCACCCGGGACTTCGATGGGGGCTGCAGCTCCGGTGATGCAGACGGCGGAAGGGACCATGGAGACCGCTGATGAGAAAGCTGTCAGTGCCATACGTACCCAGATGGCATCCCTTGCCGAGAAGAACGGGTATCCTCCTGCACTTGCACTGGCTATGGTCGATAAGGATGTTGAAGTCATCGAAGTGCTGACTGAACGCGGGATCGAACCTATGGTTCGCAGTGACTTCGAGACCCTCGTGCGTAATGCACCGGAGGGGCAGGAGATCACAGAGGGCCGGATCATATCGGCTGAAGGAAAGTTGCTCTCACTCACTGCCGAGCAGCTGTTCACCTATGGAGTATCTGCAGGGACGGTCTCCACGGTAGCGGATCTGCTCGAACGCGAGGGAGTCCAGCGGTACACGCTCGTTCGCCTTGCTCCCTCTGCAGCCGATGATGCGGTGCGGCTGCTGACCGGTAATGTGGTTACCAGTCTGCTCATCCTGATAGGGATCATCGCACTGTTCATGGAGATCTCGAGCCCGGGGTTCGGGTTCCCGGAGCGATCGCTCTGGCGGCGTTCGCCGCACTGTTCACCGGTAACATCCTGCTCGGTACGGTCGGTTCTCTGGAACTGCTGTTCTTCGTCATCGGTATCGCGCTGCTGATCATTGAGATCTTCGTGATACCCGGCTTCGGTGTCGTCGGGATCTCAGGTATCGCACTGATGACCCTCGGTCTGGTCCTGTCCATGCAGGATTTCGTGATCCCCACGTTCTCCTGGCAATGGGATCTGCTGGGAAAGCATGTGCTGCTGGTTCTCGGGAACCTCATCGCAGGCTTCTTCATCTTCGGGGTCCTTGCCTTCCTCGTTCCCAAATACACCCCGTTCAAACGGCTCACCCTTTCCCATAGTCAGGAGACCTCCATGGGATACACCTCACAGGAGAGCAGTGAGTCTGTGCGCTATCTGGGGAAGGACGGTGTCGCTCTGACGACGCTCAGACCTTCAGGCAAAGCGGAGATCGGGGATGAGGTGGTACAGGTCATGACCTCTGGAGAGTTCATCGAACAGGGGACTGCTCTGTCTGTCAGTGAGGTGAATGGGAACCGTATCGTCGTACGAAGACGTAAAGAGAATTCGTAGCGAGCTATTACAGCGTAAAAGGAGTCGGGTATGCTCTATATCGTATTATATGTGGCAATCGGTATCATCGCTCTGGCCATCCTGTTCATCTTCATCAAGTTCTTCGGTCTTTGGTTCAGGGCTCTGCTCTCAGGTGCTCCGGTGACCATTGCGAAAGTCATCGGTATGTGGCTCAGGAAAGTGAGCCCCAGCATCATCATCGATGCGCGCATCATGCTGGTAAAAGCAGGTATCCCCATAGATACCGATATGCTTGAGACCCACTATCTGGCAAAAGGAGATGTGCTGAAAGTCAGCATGGCCCTGGTGGCGGCGAACAAGGCGAACATACCGCTCACGTTCCAGAAGGCTGCAGCCATCGATCTTGCAGGAAGGGATGTCCTCGAGGCAGTGAAGACGAGCGTGAACCCCAAAGTGATAGACTGTCCTGATATCACCAAGGGCAAGCAGTCGATAGAAGCCGTGGCAAAAGACGGTATACAGCTTCGGGTGAAAGTCAGGATCACCGTCCGTGCCAATATCGAACGACTGGTAGGTGGTGCGACAGAAGAGACGATCATCGCCAGGGTAGGGGAAGGGATCGTCACCACCATCGGATCCTCAAAGGACTACAAGGCGGTCCTGGAGAATCCCGATAATATATCGAAACTGGTATTGGAGAAGGGGTTGGATGCAGGGACGGCATTCGAGATCCTCTCGATCGATATCGCAGATATCGATGTCGGGAACAATGTCGGGGCCAAGCTGCAGGCTGATCAGGCTGAAGCTGATAAACGCAGATTCCAGGCAGAGGCAGAGAAGCGGAGGGCACTGGCTAAAGCACGCGAACAGGAGATGCTCGCAGAGGTGCAGGAGAATCGGGCTAAGGTGGTGCTCGCTGAAGTGGAAGTCCCGAAAGCTATCGCTCAGGCCTTCAGGAACGGGCAGCTGGGGGTCATGGACTATTACCGGCTCAATAATGTGAAAGCCGACACCCAGATGCGTGAGAGCATCGCCAAAGAGCCCTCAGCGGGTGATACCTCGCCGGATCAGGAGAGCTGATCGGTGAGTTTCAGGAGTCAATAACATGGGTCCAGTACAAGAACTGCTTGAAGACCTCTTATCGGTACTTTCGGTCCTCGTCCCCCTGTATCTGTTCATCATGTTCAGAAAGATCATCAGCAGACGTCTGCGATCGAGGAATCCCAGACGGTCAGACCAGACACAGAGGGAGTCAGAAGAGCCATCAATACAGAAAGAAGAGCCAGTTGTCAGGCCAGAGGCTTCGAAGTGGTCCTGGCCTCCTATCAAGGGGTTCCTGCAGAGGAAGAGCCGCCGGGAACCTCCGGCGCCTGCACCCAGGACAGATGGTGAGGTACGCCCGCTCGTTCTCGAACCCTATCCTTCGAAGGAACGATATCTCGTGGACTACGAGGCTGATGACGAAGGAGGAGGCCTGTTCCCGGAGCAGGCACAGCGTGCCCCGGGAACAGGCGGAGCTCCAAAGCGTCTGGACAGACTCGAGCGGTACCCGCTCACACAGCGGGCGATCGTCCTTTCTGAGATCATCGGGCCGCCTCGGTCCCTGCAGGAACCTTTCCGGTAGCAGTACTTCTTCAGGTATAGGATCTCTTTCCAGACAGACACCGGCACATCGCTGCTGCATGAGAGTTGCAGAATCATCGATGAGATTGTTTTCATTTTATCTCTGATGGATTATACTGACCGGGCATGTACTGTGCAAAGAACGTGAAAGGGGAAAATCATGAACAAGGTTATCTTGACTGCCTCGGACCTGGACGGGTATCTATCAACGGAAGACAAAGAGAAACTGCTGCATATGGATGAGATGTACAAGGAAGCGCTGAAGGAGTTCGAAGTCATCAGCAGCGGTTCACATGAGAAACGGCTCAAAGCAGCGAAAGATAAACTCATAGGCAGTTATGATCGTATGGGTAAGGAGATGCAGGATATCGTGAAAGAGGAGGCGTCTCTGCACGTCTATTCGTTCGATACGCCTAAGGAGTCTCATGGCGAGGCCTCCCGCCTGATCGCGAAGCTCCGTAATCCGAAGACCCAGCACGAGGAGTTCGTCTACTATGTGCAGCGGGCATATGAACTGCTGTTCAACCTGGCCTTTGCCGATCATGCGCTGGCGAGCAAGAACTATCTGATCACCGAGACGCCTGTGACGGTACCGGTACGGAACTTTGCCGTGCACAAGATCCCCGATGTTGATGATATGATCAACAATACCGTCATGTGCGTCATGCTCAGAGGGGCTCTGCTGCCCTCGATGATCCTCAGCAAGGAGATCCAGGAGTATTCATCAGCCAACTTCGTCACTCCCTTCGCCCTGTTCAGGATCAAGAGGGATGACTCGAAGAAAGAGCACAATATGGAATATGTGCTTGATCTTGATAAGTCCTACTTCGATCTGGGATCACTTCAGGGCAAGGATCTGATCTTCGCTGACCCGATGAACGCCACTGGCGGTTCTCTGGTGACGATCGTCGAGTATCTCAAGAACGAAGGGATCGAACCCAAATCCATCAAGGTGATCAATGTGGTCTCGGCTCTGAAAGGGGCTCTTCGTATCGTCCGCGCCGTCGAGCATGCCGAGGTCTATACCCTCTGGATGGACCCGGTCCTCAATGAGGATGCCTATATCCTTCCGGGACTCGGCGATGCCGGAGACCGCCTGAACGGGAAGGATCAGGACGACAACCCCAGGAACATGATCCAGCTGATCGCTGATTACGGGTCCAACATATCAGCCCTCTACCGTTCACAGGTGAGGAAGATCGAGGAGACCGTGCTTGGGTAGCAGAAGCGCGATCACGGCTGTCCTGTGCGGGATGCTCCTGCTCCTGCTCTCCTGTTCGAGCACGCAGGAGCTGTCCCTGCTGTCACAGCAGTCCTACAACCTCGGCAATGCCTATCTGCGCCTGGGAGAGTATGAACAGGCTGAGGCAGCCTATCGCTTCGCTGTGGAGGAAGCGCCTGAGTACTACAGAGCTTCATATAATCTTGCGTATGCCTACAGCGCTCAGGGAAAATACGCTCAGGCCGTGACGCTGCTCGATGGGCTGATCGATTCCTACCCGGACGAGAAGGAGCTGTATGAGCTGCGTGCCTATGTACGCTATCAGCAGGCAGATCTGCAGAGGGCTCTTGGTGAGTTCGAAGCGATGATCGACCGGTGGGATGATCAGCAGCTGCGCCTGTCGGCTGCGAAGATCGCCCTGGAGCTTGGGCTCTATGAGCGTGCAGACGTCCATCTGCGCTATCTGTATGATGAAGATCTGCTGAGTGCTGAGCTGCTCTATCTCATCGGTGAGACAGAGCGCCTGTCAGGTGTATCAGATGGCATGCAGTGGTATGCGACCGCGGTCCTTGAAGACCCGGGGTACCTGCCTGCACTGCAGTATCTTCTGGACCTTGCAGGTTCAGCGGGAGAGAAGACAGATCAGGAGATCCTGAGGATCCTGTCACAGGCCTCAGAGGCTGCACCAGAAGATCCTTCGGTAGCATACCAGTATGCACAGATGCTGCTTGCTGAAGGTGATGATCTCGGGGTCCAGATCATGAACAGGGCGATAGAGCTCGGGTTTGCAGATACCGATCAGCTGCTGGCACTCTACGATCTGCTCGAGGGGATCTTGCCCGTTCGTATCTGGAGATGCTTGAAGCGGCTGATCTGATACGGATCGTACCGGTACCAGATCAGCCGTAGCGCAGAGAGAGCAGGGTGGAACCTGATCTCTCTCTGGGGTAGTGCTTATGCCAGAGATCTCAGCAGCTGTTTGAAGACCTCATCGGTCGAAAGACTGGAGTCGATATCGACCAGTTTACCCTGTTTCCTGTAGTAGGCGATCAATGGAGCGGTTTGCTCGTCATAGACATCAAGCCGGTTGAGGATAGCCTCTTCCTTGTCGTCCTCTCTCTGGATCAGCGGCTCTCCGGTCACATCGCACACGCCCTCGACCTTGGGTGGATTGTAGATGATATGATAGAGTTTCCCCGATCTTTTGGCAACGCGTCTTCCTGTCAGCCGTTTTACGATCATCTCCCGGGGGATGTTGAAGTTCACAGCATGATCGATGTCTGCGAACTCATCGAGGGACTCAGCCTGACCGATAGTCCTGGGGAACCCATCAAGGATATACCCCCGATCAGTGTCACCTTCGAGCAGACGCTCCTGAACCATGGCGATGGTCACCTCATCCGGGACCAGGTCACCGGCTGCGAGAATGGCCTTCACCTGTTTACCGAGTGCGGTCTCATTGCTGATAGCGGCTCTGAACAGATCCCCGGTGGAAATATGGGGGATGTTATAGAAATCTTTTGCAAGGGAAGCCATCGTCCCCTTACCGGCTCCTGGAGGACCTAGAAAAATCAGATTCATACTCTTCTCCTCTACCTGTTTGGATTCTGCTGCATAGCCCCGGGAGATCGGATCCTGCAGGGCTGCACTGTATGGAATGATTCGTATCTATATTCTTATCATGTTTTGCCTGTCATGTTGAGTGTTGAACGGTTGATTTGCTGCATTCCGGGGCAACATGTGGCACTCTGTCTCCTGTGTGAACTGACCGCGCGTTCTGTCGAGGATCCTGATCGGTATAATCTATCAGATGTGAACGAAAAATGAAAAAATATCGAAAAGCGGGTTGACCGTCACGGAGCTTTTCTGTATGTTAGGTGAAGCTTCAGTACAGCAGGGTCGATCAGGTGCAGGAATGCAGCAAAACGGCCTCCTAGCGTGTTTGTACGGGTAAAATCAGAAAATTTCCAATCTGTATCACAGAAAACGAAATGAACGATTTCTTACCGATTGCTGTTGACATGAAGGATGGATTCTTGGTATAAACATCGAGCGCGTTCATGAGAAACGACAA